>Ga0210383_10000022_pt1 | contig 200388 bp, 152 predicted proteins | sample IncBWC14OmetaG_FD_160072 | JGI IMG/M metagenome (GOLD analysis project Ga0210383, IMG submission 160072) | Forest soil microbial communities from Barre Woods Harvard Forest LTER site, Petersham, Massachusetts, United States - Inc-BW-C-14-O ...
GCTCGCCGTCGCCCCAGCGATGTTCACCCCATTCTGCTGCCACTGGTAACTCAGCGGCGCTGTCCCTCCCGCCACCACGCTAAACGTCGCTGTCTGTCCCGCCGTCACCGTCTGATTCACCGGTTGCGTCGTGATCGTTGGCGCTACCACTGAGGAGGTTCCAGTTCCAGTGAGGGCAACAGTCTCCGTCGGAGTGTTCGGGTCGTTGCTCGTGATACTGATGCTTCCGGTATCGCTTCCCGCCGTTGTAGGAGTAAACGACACATTCATCGTTGCACTGCCACCGGGCACAATCGTACTCGGGGTAGTTATGCCGGAGACTCCAAACGGACCTCCCTTCACAGAAATCAACGAGATGACCAGATTTGCCCCGCCGGTGTTCGTGAGCGTTAGCGAACCATTCAGTGTTGTTCCTACGATCGCACTCCCCAAGTTGAGTGTCGTCGAGCTCAAGCTAATCTGCTGTGGCGGGGTGGTTGCGACACCCGAAAGTGTGACTTGCCCGGACGAAACTCCGCTGTCAGTCTGTACTGTCAATGTGCCAGTGACGGTTCCGGCCGCACTCGGATCAAACCACACCTGGAAGGTACTGGACTGCCCCACCGGCAACGATAGAGGCATGCTAATTCCCGAAACGGCGAACTGGCCGCTTGACACGCTGGCAGCAGTGACATTTATCGAAGCGCTTCCGGTATTCGAGACCGTGGCAGTTTGCGAGATCTTCTTGCCGACAACTAGATTGCCGAAGTTAAAGCTGCCCGGAGTCACTTGGATCGCGGCTTGCTGTCCTGGCTGGGATTTTGTCCCGCCCTCGCTTACTAAGCCTGCGCAACCAATCAACAAGAAGATGGGCGATAGTAAGAGGAGGGTAGGGAGTGTGCGATGCCACCAGAGATGACCATTATTCGGATGAGGCTGGTCTGTCCGCTTCCGGAACATCATGCATCCGAAACGCATTGAATTTGCCATCCCTCGATTTACCTCGCGAAGAGAGTTCGGTACTCGCTCGCACAAAATTAGTCGTGCGTTTTAATCAGCTAGTAGGCCGGGGACGGGGGTGGGGTCCGCTGAAGCTGAGTTAACTACTCTCTTAGGCCTTGACTACACGTCGAGAATAGAGAGATAGCCGTTGATTCAACTACTGGTTTGAAGAACAGTTTTGGGGCAAGTCCCTGCGACTACTCGAACCTGTCCGCGAGTTGCCCTAGGCCAACATTCGTTGGCTAACATGACCATCCGGCCAGGGAGGAGAAACCAACATTCTTGAGATAGACTTACTCTCTCTTCTGGTTCTTTCAAGTTCAACGGAGCGATGAACGGACAATTGTGGAAGGTACAGAACGTATTCCGCTGGCCTGGCGCCGGCTCGGAACTCAGCACAACTCATTTCGAAACGGTAGCCTCTAGATTCGTTCGTTAGTCCCCAGCTGATGTGCTGCCGTTTCCAAAACGGATTCGATCCTATTCAGCTGGCGTTTATGCACCTTGATTTATAGTGAGGAACATCCCAGGCCCGGTTTCTCCTACGCCAGGCCGTCGTTCCATGTCTCGGAGAGAAACTTTCTTGGGCCGCCAATGCGGCCTGTGCATCTACGTCGCAAAACCAAAAAGCTCCTCCAGTTCCATACGCCGGAATTCCTAGGGGCTGAATTTGAGAGTATGGCCGGCTGGAACTAAATCAGAAGGCCATGAAAGTTGGCCAGAATTTCCACGCCATTTCAATCTGAGGAAAGAATCATGGCGCGAGCCATTGTTATTCAATCGAGGGTAGGATGTGTCGAATAGGCAAGCTCGCTGGATGAAGAGCAGCTATGTTCCCATACATGGCCACGCTTCTATAATGATGGCGCCCATCAGAGCCGCGCTATAGAGGACCAAGCAGTAATAGCTGGTACAGAGGTCTTGCGCTAGTCACTAGAGGAATGCGAAGCGCCAGCGTCGCCCAATCGAGGCGTAGAAGCGTTTTGCGAGCGCTTGGAAATCAAACCTGCGTCGCGAATTTTGTAGATTAACGTTCTATAGCTAATCTTCAAAGACTCTGCCGTCTTTCGCCGGTTCCATCGATTTGCGTTCAGTGCATCTAGAATAAAGATCTTCTCCCGGGCCCGAACAGCTTCCCTGGAGAGCTGTTTTAGAGGAACATTACCTGTGCTGTTGGAGTTTCCGGACGCATCGCGACGCGTTTCAGCGAGTTGGCCTAGACCGACGATTGTCTGATCCCCGACGAGCACATGGCGAGCAATCCCGTTCGAGAGTTCGCGAATATTTCCAGGCCAATCCAGATTCTGCAGGTATTGCAGTATCTCTTTACTCAGTGGTTCCGCTGGTTTTGCAAATCTCTCTTGAAACTGCGTCCGAAAATACTCGGCAATCATGGGTATATCTTCGCTTCGCTCGCGAAGCCTCGGCAACTTCATCCCCACCACATTGATGCGGTAATATAGATCAGCCCGGAACGTCCCTCCATCGATCTCGTTTTGCAAATCCTTATTCGTCGAGCAGATCAATCGCGTTTCAACTAGCTTTTCCTCTTCGCCGCCTATCCGCGAAAAGCGTCCGTCTTGGAGAAACTGCAAGAGTTTGCCCTGCAGTCCGGATTCTAGATTAGCAATTTCATCTAAGAACAACGTGCCGTTCTGTGCTAGTTCAACTCTCCCAGGTTTTGAGGCGTACGCTCCTGTGAAGGCACCCCTTTCGTAACCAAACAATTCACTTTCCAGCAAAGTTCCCGGTATCGCTGCGCAGTTGACCTTGACGAACTGGCCACCTGCGTTTCGCGAATGAAGGTGAATCCACCGTGCCAGCGCTTCCTTCCCGGTTCCCCCCTCACCGCAAAGCAGCACCGGCGCATTTATATTGCAAACCTTTGCTGCTAGAGAACGGACTTCCGCCATCACCGAAGACCTGCCAAATAACACCTCATCGGGCGGCAGTAAATCGATCGGTTCAGTGCGCGAACTCTTCCTTGGTTTTGGCGAAGACATGATTGGCTATAGACGCTGATGAGAATGCACACGGCGGGCCAGAAACCTTTATGTTCGGATCGATTCGATCACGCGATATCTTCATTCTAAAGTTTTTATTTATACGCACTTACGGAAGGAATGGAGGTTCAGGTTATAGTACGAACTTAATTCGTCTATCCTTTGTTTTTGTCTCGAGTGAGAAAAAATGTGCCCGGCTGGTGCTAATTGTTTTCTCAAGTTGTCTATCACTGGAGATAGAGAGCGGTCACCGCTCTATCAGTTCATTTGAGCCGATTGGCCCCGCGCGGAGAGATTGAGACAGACGACCTTTGATCCCGCCTAGGCAGTAGCTGCTTGCCCACGAATAATATCGTAACGCTCTATCACGGCCGCGACGCCCATGCGAGCCGTCCCATCTTCCGTCCGCCGTTCCACTCTTACGACTTTTCCCTGAGCGCGCACGAATACCTCCGTGCCATGCGTAATCTCGGCGGGAAGCGTCAGAGTTATATCCAGCTCCGACCCTGCTTCCAAATCCTGGCCAATCACAAAATACAGCCCGCGCGTCGAAATGTCCCGCGTCTTTCCTTCCTGGGAATCCACTTGGCGTTCGGTCGGTATTCGAATGATGACTGGCAGGGACAAATCATAACGACGCGTCGTCCGGCGTTCCGTCATTCCCCCGACCTCCAGTATTTGCGGCGGTGACGTGCTTTGAACCGCGCTATCGGCATGTGAAGTTACTAGAAAACAACAAACTTTGCCAGTTCTGTCTCTTGCTGGATCGGCAGAGTTGGAAGGATCTAACCGTCCTATTCGTTTCTGGTTCCGACCGCGGCCGGTGTCTCCACGGCGGTCGTCGTCGCCGCAGTTCGTCTGGTGCGCGGCGTGTCCAGATTGAACTGCCTCATTTTGTAGAGCAGCGCCTTGTAGCTAATTCCCAGCATTTTCGCGGCGTCTTTGCGGCACCACCGCGTCTTCTCGAGAGCGTCCGCTATCGCTTCCATTTCCGCTTCGTCTTTCAATCCTCGGACTAGCGCTTTCAACCCTTGTTCGCGAGGCGGGGCAGACTCTTCGCGCGGAGAAGTCCGTTGCCGCGCCGAGGACATCTCCACCAATTCGCGCAGGCTGCCTTCGTCGTCCTCGAGAATGACGTATCTCTTCACGAAATTTTCCAGCTCGCGCAAATTCCCGGGCCACGGATAATTCACCGCCGCATCCAGTAAATGTTTCGACGGAACCGACGGTGTCTTCCCGAATTTCTCGCTGTACTGTTCGAGGAAATGCCGGAATAGCAGTGGAATCTCGACCAACCGCTCGCGCAGCGGCGGCACTAAAATCGAGAGCACGTTCAGCCGGTAGTACAAATCCTCGCGGAAACGGCCTGTCTTCATCGCGTCCTGCACGTCCACGTTGGTTGCCGCCAACACACGCACATCCGTATCGATCAGGTGTCGCCCGCCTAGCCGTGAATACTGATGATCCTGCAGCACGTGCAGTAGCTTGGCCTGCAAAGGGGTGGTCATTTCCGCGATTTCATCCAGAAAGATCGTCCCTTTGTTCGCCATTTCAAATTTGCCAGGCTTGCTACGGATTGCACCGGTGAATGCCCCCTGTTCGAAACCAAACAACTCCGACTCCAGCAGTTCACCAGGAAGCGCCGCGCAATTTACTTTTATGAAAGGCTGGTTGCGCCGCTTCGAACGCAAGTGAATCATCCGCGCAACGACTTCCTTGCCAACGCCGCTTTCTCCGCAAATGAACACCGGCACATCCACTGGAGCAATCTGCAATATCTGCTGGCGAATTCTCACCATCTGCGGGCTGGCCGCGAGAAAACTCAAGTCTTCCGTCACCTGATCGCAGTAATCGCGCAGCGCCTGATTTTCCGTCGTGAGTTGTTTTTTCTGCCGCGACTTCAGCATCGCCGCGTCCAGCTCCGTCTTTTCGAACGGCTTCGTCAGATAGTCATGCGCCCCGATGCGAATCGCTTCCACTACCGTTCCTACTTCATTCGAGCACGACAGCATAATCACGTTCAGGCTGCGGTCCGCCTGCATCAGTTCTTTCAAAGTCTCAATCCCATTCAGCTCAGGCATCAGAACGTCCAAAATAATAAAGTCCGGCCGCTCTCCCCCGCTTACTTTCGCGATAGCTTCTCTTCCGGAGCTGACCGTCTCGACGTCGTACCCGTCCACTTCTAGCAACGTCTGCAAATATTTTCGAATGCTCGGCTCGTCATCCACCACCAGAATCTTTTCTTTAGCGGCCATCGAATTCTCCTTCACCCTGCCCCAAGTCCTAGAAACTATCCTTGATCCATTGGCAACAAAAATGTGAATCTACTACCCGTCTTCGGTTCGCTTTCCACCCAGATCTTCCCGCGATGCGCTTGAATCAATCGTTTTGCGATCGCGAGTCCGAGTCCCATCCCCGAAGTGTTGCGGTCCACCCGCACAAAATCCTCGAATATCTCCTGGTGATGTTCCGCGGCAATACCGGGACCTGAATCCGCCACGGAAACTTCCACGCTATTCGGCCGCGGAAGCCGGAAACGCCGCCGCTCTTCCACCGGCGCCACCGCTGCCACGCGCCGCTCCCAAAAATGTGGGCCGGCTTTCAATGTCACCGTTCCGCCCGCCGGCGTATGCTTTAGCGAGTTGTCCAAAAGATTCGCTGCCGCTTGCTGCACTTTCTGATAATCGAATCGGAACGTCGGAATCGATGGATCGAAGCTCGCTTCCAGCTTCACGCCTTTACGTTGAAACGCCTCGATCCAGCGCTTTGCCAGCTCATCCAAGCAATCGCGGAGATCATTCTCGCGAAGTTGCAGCACCAGTTTTCCGCTCTCGAGCGCGGAATAATTCAGGAACATGGAAACAAGCCGCACAAGCCGCTCGCAACTGTCTTTCGATTCCTCAAGAATGTCGCGCTGCTTGTCCGTCAAACGCCCGAGCGAACCTGTCAGCATCAGGTCGTAATAACCTTTGATAACCGCCAGCGGCGTCTTTAGCTCATGCGCCGCCGAGGCGAGAAAAACCGTCTTCTGTCGGTTCACTTCCTGCAATTTCAAATAAGCCGCCAGCAAATTCCGGTAAGTAATCTCTCGTTCCTGCAAAAGCTCCTGAACGGTGAGTTGCGTCGCCGCGTCCGGGGTGGCCTCCGTTGTGGGCTCCGTCTCCAGTTGAACGATCAAGCATCCCGGATCGGCAACCCACTGCACACGCGCCCGTATTTTCCTCTCCCCGCGCACGACTAGCATTTCCAGTTCCTGCTCGCCAGCGTCGATCTTCTGCCCTAACTGATTGGCTTCGACTTTCAGCAGATCCTTAATCACATTCCATTGACTAAAATCGCCGGCGCCATCAGCCACCACATACAGCCGGGCATTCTCATTCGCGAGCAGCACCCGTCCACTTCTCTCCGCTATCCACACGGGCGTCTTCGCCGCTTCAAGAAGGGTCTTCACAAATCCGAAGGGCAAGTCCAAGACTTTGCGATGGTCAACAACCGTAGGTGTGGCAATGATCCCAGGCATTTAGGGGTTTCGACTCTCCACCGCAGTAGGAAAAAGTTTTCCCTAGCTGAAAACCCATGCTCGCAGAGGACTTTCGGGCTGTCAATGGCAAAAGCGTTCCATTTGCACATTTAAGGAAACCCGTTGGAGTCCGGATGAACAAGAATAGCTGAGCGGAAAGCTGCCGCATGGGACCGTCTCTCAACTATCTGATACTAATTGGCTTATTCTCTCCCTTTCTCATTCAAAAGTGGCACTCCATATGCTTAATTCCGTACTAGTTCCCTGGTACTAATTTAGCTATGGCACATACTGGACTTCTGAAGGATGGTCAGCGCGTGGAACCCTCTAACTTAAGACGGTCCCCCCGCATTCGTCTGCAAATGCCCGTCTTCTTGCGCGCCGCAGACACCTCCGGAGCTGAGTTTATCGAGCTCACGAAAACTCTCAACATTAGCTCCACCGGCGCTTGTGTGGCTTCTACTCACATTTTGCGCCCCGATCAGATCGTTCATCTCACTATCCCCGCTCCATCCTCCGCCTCCTCGGGAGTTGTCCCCAGCGAAACCCCGCCGATTACCGCCCGAGTCCTCCGCCAGGACTCTGCTGGCGAAATGCGACTATTTGGGCTGGAATTCCTCAAGCCACTTGAGTAAAGTATTGCCGCTTTGACGGACGGCTTCCCTCGAACCGAGTAGAAAAGTTACATCGGCCCAAATCGGTAAGGGTCCCGCTCTCAAGGATTAGGCCCTATATCCAATTGTTGTAAAGACTTAGCCAGGTAGTTAGGTTTACCCGATTAACCCCGGAGTAGCCCAAGAGCCCGTCTTAATTGGTCTTTGGCTTGCTCCTCATAGAAAGCGAAAGCCGAATGTGCTTTCCCCAAACCCCGCGGGGATAGGCTCGATCAGGTGTACACCGGATATGCCCAGTCCCGGCGCCCCTGCGCCCCCGCGTTTGCCGATTGAGGATTCTTATCTCGAGCTACTTGCTGACACGCTCGAAGGTCTGGATATTCCTGCGCGCGGCCAATTCCTCCAGCGTTACTTCCGTACCATCACTCACCTCGACCTTCGCGAAGCTCAGTGTGTGCAACTCTGGGACGAAATGCTCACGCGTCGCCGCGAACTCAGCGAGCATATGGAGCGGCAAATCTCCTTGAAAACGGCTCTTATGGACGTGCTTACTTCGGCAGGACTTTTCCGCGTTCCCATTCTCATCGAATACGACGAACTGAAAAAGCTCCAGCTAAATGCCGTCACTGATCCCCTCACCGGCCTCTACAACCGCCGCCTTTTTAGCGAAGCATTCGAAAAGGAATTGAATCGCGCTCGCCGCTACGGCCAGCCTCTCGGCCTTGTCATTCTCGATTTGCATCGCTTCAAGGAAGTCAACGACAAGCACGGTCATCCGCGCGGCGATGAAGTTTTGCGCGCCGCGGCTGCCACGTTGAAAAAAGCTCTTCGTACTTCGGACTCCGCCTTCCGCATCGGCGGCGACGAATTTGCTCTTCTTCTCCCGCAAACCGACGCCGCTCAAGCACTCGCCCTAAGCCGCCGCGTTGGCACAGTTTTTGCCGAATCCATCGCGCCCTTCCAGATGGGTGTAAGCGTCAGCATGGACCACGGCGTCGCTACATTTCCTCAAGACGGCGATCAAGCCGATCTTTTAATTCGCGTCGCCGATGAACGCCTCTACCGCTTGAAGCACGCAAATCATGGCAAGACGCCAACTCCCGGCTCTCGCACCGAGCTGGCTTCCAGTCCCGCGGTAGAACCGTCCGCGACCGCTCCTTCCGAGCGCCAGCCTTCTGCGCCGAAGCCCATTCCGTTCGAATCCAAGCGCCCTCCAGAAAAGCCCGATACCGCACTCTCCGCCGCAGCCTCCGCAAGCGCCTCAGAAATTTCCGGCAGTCACGCTTTAGCCGTTCCGCCGCCTTCCCGCGTCTACACCGTCCCGCGCAAAGCCGAACGCGTCTCTATGTCCGGCACAAATGCCTACGCCGTTCTCGGCGATCAAGGTATTCGCCGCGCCCGCGTCCTGGATCTTGGTTTTGGTGGAGTTGCTCTCGAGCTCGAATCGCAGGAAGAAGTCCCGGAAAGCATTCTTGCCGTCTTGCACGTCCCCATTCTTCCGCCCGTGCGCGTCAATCTGAAGCCGGTCTGGTTCCAGCGCACGCCGCAAGGCGCCTATCGCATCGGCTGCGCGTTCGTCTCGTAAACTTTCAACGTTCTCAACGCGAATCAGAATCTCGCGCGCATTTCGCTGTAATCAACCGTTCGCCTGCGCGAGATGCATCCTCAAATGACGAGAAGTAAAAAGCACCGCCTGCTGAATGTGAGCGAGCCCCAGTCCCCACCGTAGTACAGCTTGCTCCGCCGATTCTCCCTTTGCCGCGAGCCTGATCCCCATCGCGAACTGTTTCTGCATCGGTTTTTCTTCGCTTCCCGAGTGGCTCACCAAGATGCTTCCCGATGTCAAACAAAGTGTCGCCTCAAGCGTGTTCGCGGATCCCGCTTCCTTCAAAAGTTCAATTAGTTTCTCAATCAATAGAAAATGCAGGCTACGATTGCTGCTGTACTCCGCCTGCCGAAACTCGATGGCCATGTCTCCGGAACAAACCCGCCCGCTCGACGATTCTTCCGGGGACGGTCCCGCCAGCGGCTGCGAGACACAAAACAGCGAATCATCGCTCTCGATCGCGGCAAGAAAATTCTTGATCGCAAGGCTTGCCGCCGCCTCTCCTGAAGCCGCGCGCGCTCCACCCGACCGTTTCGGAAGCTCTCCCACCGCCTCTACGCGCATGCCTGCGAAGCTACGCGAAGGCCCTGCACCCTGCAAGCGCAAACGTCCGCGAACGTCGGCAGTTCGTCATCGTCAGCTTCTCCTCTGCCAATTCTCGCGAGATTCCGTTCCTGCTAGAATCCGCATGAAAATAACCGCGCGGAGGCTTCCATGAATGAACCCACCCCGAGCCGTCCCCACTGGCCCGACTACCCTGCCATGCCCAAGGATCCATCCCGAGGCCTGAAACCCTGGAGCTGGGCCCTCGAGCGTCTCGAAAAATCACACAACTACTGGATCGCCACCACCCGCCCTGGCGGCCGTCCTCATCTCATGCTGGTTTGGGGAGTCTGGTGGGAAGATGCCTTCTGGTTCAGCACCGGCCCGAATACTCGCAAAGCAAAAAACATTGCCGCTCAGACCCACTGCTCAATCGGTACCGAGCAAGCCGACGAAGCCGTCATCCTCGAGGGCGTCCCCCACGAAATCAAAGACCGCGACGTCTGGAAGCGCTTCGCCGCCGTCTACAATAAAAAATATGGTGGCGACGTCGAACCCATGCTCACCGCCTCGGGCGGCAACGTCTATCGCGTCGAACCACAAACCGCCTTCGGCCAGGACGAGCACGCCCCCAACTTCGCCGAATCCGCCACTCGCTGGCGCTTCTCGAAGCCGTAAGATTGTCTTGAGAAACGTTCCGCTCAACGAATCCGGCGCACACGAGCGCCCGCGCTCTCACTGCTTCGGCGCCTGATTCCACATCTCCTGCTTCACTTTCCACTCCCCGCCGGCCTCGCGGTGCAGCACCAGCGCCATCTTTCCGCGCGAATCAATCAACGGCTTTCCATCAGGCGGCTGCACCACCTGGTGCTCCGTCGCCCATTCCGAAGCCCAATCCCCTGAAATCTGAATATCGTGAAAATCTATCTCTTCCTTCACTACTTTGTACCCCGGCATCTGCGAAAGAATGTTCTCCACCCACACCACAATCGCTTTCTTGCCAATCAGCGGTGCTGCTCCCGGCATCAAACTCACGCCATCGTCCGCCCACGTCGCAAGTATGCCCGCTGTATTCATTTTCAAGTGCATCTCCACATATCGCTTGTTGAACGCATCGATTTCCTCTCTGGAGCTGCCAGCCCCTCCTCCAAACGAACCCACCGCCCCTCCTGCAACCAACAAAATCAAACACGCGCCTCGAATCCAGCTCATAGACACCCCCATTCCCACTCCGTCTTGGACCAAAACATAGCCTAATCCCTAGCTCAACTCCGGAAAGGATGAATTACCGTGGAGTCGCTTCCCTCACCATAGCTCGCAGCGTCATTTCGGTCAGATTTGGAAAAGCCGCCGACTTCCCCTATAATAGACGTTCCTCGCGACCTAGCGACGCGGCGCTGTGCACCCCTTTAGGGGTGCACTCTTCCCCTGGGAAGCCGTGCAGACCGGACGCGAACGAATGGAGCCTCATGAAGCCCGGTATTCACCCCGACTATCACGCCGTAACAGTCCACTGTGCCTGCGGCAACAATTTCCAAACTCGCTCCACCATCAAAGGCGAGAAGCTAAACGTCGAAATCTGCTCCAATTGCCACCCTTTCTTCACCGGCAAACAAAAGCTGATCGACACCGCCGGCCGCGTTGAACGCTTCACCAAAAAGTACGCCGACGCCGCCGCCAAAGTCGAAGCCTCAAAAACCGCCGCCGCAAAAAAGTAGCAGCGCGCTTTATCTCCACGATTCTCCTCAAAGGGGCAGACCTCCAAGTCTGTCCCTTAATCTTTACCCCTTCTCTGCGAGTCTCAGTGCCCTCTGTGCCTCTGCGTTGTCTTTTTTCTTCTTCTTTCCTTTCAACTTTCAACTTTTAACTTTCGACTTCCGTGTAAAATGACTCACCAACGTGGCCACTCAATCCCGCATGTTCGAAGGCGTCCCCTCCGGCACACAGGTACAAACCTCTGCCCCCCGCGTCACTCTCAGAAATTCCTTCGCTCATCCATTTGACTCCGCCATCGCCGCCGCCCGCACCTGCTACGCCGACCATCTCATCACTCCCGAAGAAATCACCGACAAGCAACGCCTAAACATCGGCGCCGCCACTTTCAACAGTGGCCACCACACCGTTTTTCAACACGCCACTTTCGAATTCGGCCTCGAAAACGTCAGCCGCCAATTTGTCTGGTCCTTCCTTCACGCCCATCCCTTCTACAATTCCGAACAGCAAAGCCAGCGTTACGTTCGCATGGAGCGTGTCGAGGCCTACGTTCCGCCTGTGGACCTCTACTTCAGCGAAGCTTGCAAAGAAATCTACGAGCAAGCCATCGTCAAAGCCTGGGATTATTACCGCCAGCTTTCCACTCTCTTAATCGCAGACGCGCGCGCGATCCTCGCCGACATCTGGCACGTCGGCCCGAACTCCAGCCCCAAGCACATCCAAAAGATCGAGCGCGCCGCCGAAAAACGCGCCATCGAAATCGCCCGCTACGTTCTTCCCGTCGCCGCTTTCACCACGATGGTCCACACCATCTCGGGCATCGTTCTCCATCGACTCTGGCGCATGAGCGGCGCTTCAGACACGCCCAGCGAATCTCGAGCCGTAGTCAGAGACATGGTCGAGGAAGTAAAAAAAATCGATCCGCAATTTTTCGAACGCTTCGGAACCGAACCTCTGGAAGAACGCCCCGAGTGGAGCGCAGACGCAGCCACCAAATTAGGCGGCGAAGCCTTCGCCAAAGAATTCGACACCAAGCTCGCCGGAAAAACTTCCAAGCTCCTCGACTACTCGCCGAACGCCCCAGCAGTAATGGCCGAAGCCTACCGCGCCGTAGTCGGACTAACCGCCTCTCAGTGCCCCGACGCCGAAGCCATCGACCGTCTCCTCAACCCCGCCCGCAATCCCTACCGCCTCGAAGTCCTCGATATCGGCGTCCACGCCCCCATGATGCGCGCTCTCCAGCACGCTAATTACACCTTCGCCAAAAAAATCAGCCACACCGCCGACTCCCAGGACCAGCGCCACCGCATGGTCCCCGGCTCTCGCCCCCTTCTCACGCTAGCCGACACCCGCGACCCCGACTACATCACTCCCGCGCTCCTCAACCAAAATCCCCGCGCCAACGAACTCTACGACCGCGCGATGCAAGATGCCTGGTCCGCCAAAAATAAACTCATCGATGCCGGCGTTCAGCCCGAAATCGCTCTCTATCTCCTTCCCAACGCCAAATCCATTCGCCTCGTCGAGTCCGGCTCCCTCCTCCATCTCCTCCACAAATGGACCATGCGCACCTGCTTCAACGCTCAGGAAGAAATCTACGCCGCCAGCATGGACGAAGTCGCCCAACTCCGCCAAGTCCATCCCCAACTCGCGAAACACATCGGCCCCCCATGCCACCTTCGCGCCAACATCACCACCCCCATCTGCACCGAAGGCTCGCACTTCTGCGGCGTAAAAGTCTGGCTCGACTTCCCCAACACCCCCCGCCGCATCTGAGGCTTCTATGCCGCCACTACCCGTCACTCCCGAATACCTCATGTCCGCTCTCGAAGACGGCTACAGAATGGGAGAGATGACGTTGCACCATCACATAGTCGGCGACCTAGTCTTGCCAAGCGGTCAGCTCGTTGCATGCGACCCATTCGTAGTCCCGGATACTCCACCATTCAAGCTTTCCATGCCGCGCGGCAAGTTCCTCCTGACGTTAAGTATCGCCCACATTAAAACGGACCAACGCGTCGCATTCGCAATGCTGCGCCTCGCTCAAACTCTTCCGACCTCATGGGAAATGTTGACAATCGCCGACCAGGAAATTTCGAAACTCGGGGAGGGTGAGCTCTTTGGTTACGACGTAGACTCGGGCACTGGTTGCTTCATGGATGAATCAACATGCCGTGCCCTGGCGGAGCGTATGGCCCAACAGCAAAATTTCTATGAGTCCCTCATGGCCGAGATGGACAAGACGTACAAGAACACTTGGAGTTGGCTCGACACTAAGCTCGGCGAGGGCAATCTAGTTGCTTTCTCTTCAGGCTATGGCGACGGTGTGTATGCGACATATGCGGGCCGTGACTCCGACGAGCAGATCTCGGCCATCGTTACGGACTTCGGAGTTTTGCCGTACGAAGAGCCTCCTAGGAAAGCCACCCGCAAGACTTTTTCTTCCTTCGTGATGGGCCTGCTAGGAAAGAAGTGAGGATCCATCTCCCGGAGCGTCCGAAACCATTAATGCGCTGTCATGCGTCTTACCATTAGGAGGGCATCCCATGCACACCCGCCTCGGCTCTCTGCGCTGCTTGGTCACAATCGCCCTGCTGCTTCCCGCCCCGTCCTCCGCCTTCGACGCTCCCCTCTCCCCCGAAGCCGTCCGCGATGCCTACTTCCTCGGCCAGCACAACAACCAATCCACTCTCTCTTTCTTCTCCCAATACGTCCGCACCCTCCCCGCACCCAGCAAAGGCCCCTACATCGCGGAGGTCGAGCTGTACACCCCGTACACCCAAATCATCGAAACCTCTCGTCGCCGCTCGGGCAACTACAGTGCCCAGCAAGCCGAACTCGATTACCGCCATCACCACGACAAACTCTACATCCGCGTTCGCATCGACTTCACCGACACCTACGGCCTCGAACTCTACCGCTCCGCCAAAGGCGATCAGGAGCAATCCAGCTCCGATAAACCCCTCCCGGATTTCTATCGCGACTTCCGCGTCGGCCTCTCCCAGCGCTCCGGCCCCGACCGCGAAGACCGTTGGATCGAGCCTTTCCGCATCATTCTCCAGCCCTCCTACGTCCAGAACTCCAATCACTATCCGTTCATCCCCGAGGATCTCGGCCTCTCCTCCTACGCCGCCGCAAACGATGCCTCCCCCTACGCCTACTCCGCCGTTAACGGTTACGTCTACCCAACCGGCTGGCTCGCCTGGCTGGTCTACGATGCCAGCGACGTCGCCTCCGACGACGCCACCGTCGAAGTCATAACCACCGACGGCCAGCACGTCTCCGTCCCCTTCGACCTCTCCCGCCTCCGCTAACTCCCATTTTCACCGCCGGCGCAATCTTTGCCGCGACAACTCCCGTTTGTAGTTTCCGCCTGCTAGCCTTTCGCGCGCTTGGCCATTCTTAGCAACTCTAAAATCCAAGCTCTCAACAACTTCCGCATCGATTCGAATGGTAACTACGAATTGACTTGACATGTGGTATATATCTGTACTATAATTCTTTATGTTTGCTGCTAGAAATCCTCTCAAACGTCCGCTTCTTCTCGGCGGCCTCCGTGTACTCTGTGTTAGGAAAAACCTTCAGCCGCGCCGTGCCATGTCATCCTGCGTCACTAAATGCTCCCGTCTCTTTTCCTCACTCTTTCTCCAAGAAGACGAAAACATAAGCCCCATCCTTCCAATAAGTTCCGCACTTTCCAAAAAAGAACATTTCGGTAACTGTCCCAGAATCAATCGTATGCGCACTCTTTTGCAAAACACCGGGGGCGGTACTGCCCCCGCCACGCACAGCGCCCAATCGCTTCCCTTCTTTCCCACAGCCAACAAGTGCGCAACACGCACGAATTCCCGCAACCTCAATCGGCTCATGCGCTTACTTCATGACTTCTGGATACCGGGGGGTGGGGGTTATCTTGCGCCAAGTCTGCTGGCCCTATTCCGATTTTCGTGTCTCGATTTTCGACTTTTTCAAGATCGCCAATGCAAAGTCACCGGCCCATTCATCGGATGCACCATCGCCGCGCCCGTCCGCCGCGACTCCAACAAATTCGCCTTCAACCCGAAATACCACTTCGCCGGACGGTCCGCATCATCGATCAACATCAGTCGCGGGTTGTGCTTCAACCCCTCGGCCTGCAAGATCATCGTCTCTTGGTCCTGCCGCAAAAATTTCTGCGCAAACATCCGGAAGATCCAAACAGGCAGCAGCAAATTCCACGCCGCCACAAAATCAATCCGGCACAGATCGCGCCGCACCGGCGTCACCGTCGCCCGGCTCGAAAACCACAACTTCCCGCTCCGAATCTCTTCCGTCCGCATATTCGGCAAAACGAAATCGATCGTCGTCGTCACCGGCTCGCCCGTATATTTCTGCAGCATTCTGTACGGCGCGCTGTTCGAGCTCGGCGTATGCGGACTCATCCGGAACCCATTCGGAATCGGCTCAAACTTTTTTTCTTTCTCGTGAATGCTATGCCGGCTCCGCCAGTACCACGATTGGTGCACAAACGGCCCATGCGCCGGATCCATCAACCCAATAATCCCCTGGTCCACATGAGAAGGCAGATCGCAATCCAGATGCGTTATCCGATATTTTTCGCTGAACGTCGCCAATTTTGGCGCCGCCGCCGTCCCCAACCCGACCGCTCTAGGGGAGGGGCTTGCCCCTCCCTCTTCTCCTCGGTCTTCACTCCGCGCAGCCGCAATCCGCGCCCCCGAATTCATAAAAACCCAAAAATATCCATCCCGCTCCTCGCAGGGATAATGCCCCGCAAAAATCCGCTCCACTTTCAATTTGTCTTGGCTAGTAAGCGAAGGGATCTCGACGCACTGCCCGCCGCAAGCCTCGAATTTCCACCCGTGATAACTGCACTCCAAATTCTTTCCGTCAAACCGCCCATAAGAGAGCGGAATCCCTCGATGCGGACAAGAATCCCGCATCGCAAACGCTTTCCCCTCAGCCGTGCGTCCCAAAACCAACGGCACTTCCAGAAGCATCGCCGTCTTCAAATGGTTGCCGGTAACTTCGCTGCTCCGCAAAGCCGGATACCAGAAGTCCCAAAGGAATCCTGCGTCGCTTTCGGCAACATTATCCCGCGCTGCCGGCGCGCTAGCTTGCATCAAAGATTGCACTGGTTCGCTCATCACCACGGCATCGTAGTACACCGCGTCGCACCGGAGCAACCAGCCCGCGCAGCCGCCGTGCAGCAACAGCGACATGGGGAGCAGTGCCTCTCTTGCATCGAAGCAACTGGGAACGGCATCCAATTGCGTGTTTCTGATTTCGGCGTTATTCTTAGTGAAGAGCAAATCAATGTACGCCGCTTTCTATTAGCTGATCCCGCCTCGCTCGCCTTTGTCGCGAGCCCGTTTTTTCTTTTGCTACTCACTATTCACCACTCACCACTCACTACTCACTACTCTCTTCTTTTTCGAGGACTGCTATGGCCGTAATGACGTTGTCAGACAAATTGGATCAGTTGGGCACGCGCTACGACGAGCTCACGCAGCAGCTTTCGACCGCGGAGGTCGCGGCGGATTCCGCGCGCTTCCAGAAGATCGCCAAGCAGCACGCTGAGCTGGAAGAAATCGTCGCCAAGCACCGCGAGTTCAAGCAGATCGAAAAGGATCTCGCTGGCGCGCACCAGATGGTCCTCGAAAACGAAGACGCCGAGATGAAGCAGATGGCGCTCGACGAAGAAAAGCAGCTCATCGCGCGAAAAGAAGTCGCGGAGCGCGAATTAAAATTGCTCCTTCTGCCGAAAGATCCCAACGACGAGAAGAGCGTTATCGTGGAAATTCGCGCCGGAACCGGCGGCGATGAAGCCGCGCTCTTCGCCGGTGAACTCTTCCGTATGTATTCGCGGTACGCGGAAACGCTCGGATGGAAAGTGGAAGTTCTCGAAAGCTCGCCTTCCAATCTCGGCGGCCTCAAGGAAATCGTCGCTGCGATTCAGGGCCACAAAGTGTATTCCAAGCTGAAATATGAAAGCGGAGTTCATCGCGTCCAGCGCGTCCCCGCCACGGAAACGCAAGGCCGCATTCACACTTCGGCAGCGACAGTAGCGGTCCTCCCCGAGGCCGACGAAATCGACATCAAGATCGAAGCCAAGGATCTGCGCATCGACACGTTCTGCTCTTCAGGCCCGGGCGGACAATCCGTGAACACCACCTACTCTGCCGTGCGCATTACGCACATTCCCAGCGGCCTGGTCGTTTCGCAGCAGGACGAAAAATCGCAGATCAAAAATCGAGCGAAGGCTATGCGTGTTTTGCGAACGCGCTTGTATGAAATGGAACTTGAAAAACAACAAGCCGCCATCGGCGCCGAACGCCGCGGCCAAATCGGGACGGGCGACCGCTCCGAAAAAATCCGCACCTACAATTTTCCGCAAAACCGCGTGACGGATCACCGCATCGGCCTCACACTTCATCAACTGACCGAAGTCATGGAAGGTAAGCTAGGCGCGCTGGTAGATGGCCTCGTCAGCCACTACGAAGCCGAGCGCTTGGAGCAAGAGTTGGGAGCCGCCTAGCTCGTCGATTCGCCGAGGTCTCTCCGCGAAACTCCGCGTCCTCCGCGTCTCTGCGTCATCTTTTCTCTTGGTTTTTCCGAAAACGTATTTTGTAGTCGACGATGACTGACAAAACATCGACTCACGCGAATCCAGAAACGATCGACGCTCGCACGGCGCTCAAACGAGGCATCGCCGAACTTCGCGACGCCGATGTTCCCTCGTACACACTCGCAGCGGAGTTGCTGCTCCTGCACGTCCTCGGCCGCGACCGTGCCTGGCTCTACGCGCATCCAGAAGAAGTGATTCCTGGCCTCGACGCGCATCGATTTCTCTCGCTCATTTTGCGACGCGCCGAGGGCGAACCAACGCAATACATCACCGGCAAACAAGAATTCTGGGGCCTCGAATTTGAGGTCACTCCCGATGTGCTGATTCCCCGCCCAGAAACCGAACACATCATCGAAGTCGCACTCGATCGCCTCGCCGTAAGAGAAATTCGCGCGGGCCGCAGACCAACTCTGGCTGGTGATGGTCTCAACGTCGTCGACGTTGGCACAGGCTCCGGCTGCATCGCCATTGCACTTGCCAAAGAACTGCCTGGCGCGCGAATTGTTGCGACCGACATTTCAGAGGCGGCTCTCGCTGTGGCTCGCCGTAATGCCGCACGTCACGGTTTCGGAGATCGCATCGTTTTCTTGAAAACCAATCTCCTCGGAGGGACCGCCGCTGAGTACGAACTCATCGTGAGCAATCCGCCGTACATCGGCCGCAAAGAAAAAGAAACACTCATGCGCGAAGTTCGTGACCACGAGCCTGAGATTGCGCTCTACGGCGGCGAAGAAGGCTACGAAATTTACGCCGACCTGATCGCTCAAGCCGCCCAACATTTGAAGCCGAGCGGCATCTTGGTTCTCGAACTCGGTCATGACAGGCTCCCCGCCGTCCAACCACTTCTGGATTTGCCCAATTGGATAAACGTCGCCGTCACAAAGGATTTGGCCGGCATCGATCGCGTTATCGCCGCCGAACGGATTTGAGTAGAGGCGAAGTTGTGGCGAAGATCGAACCACGGGCGTAGGCTATTCCCATGCCGGAGATGGCGCGGTTTCGGGCGAAACATGGGCCACTGGAGGAACGGGCGGCGGATGCGGTCGCGTCGATTTTGCATGTGGACATGGATGCGTTTTTTGTTTCGGTGGAATTGCTGGAGCGGCCGGAGCTTCGGGGCAAACCAGTTGTGGTTGGCGGACGGCCCGATCAGCGCGGCGTAGTTACGGCGGCTAGCTACGAGGCTCGCAAGTTCGGTGTGCACTCCGCGATGCCCTTGCGAACGGCTGGAAAACTTTGTCCACATGCGGTTTTTCTGGACGGGCACCATGAAAAATATGGAGAGTGGAGCGATCGCGTCGCGACGATTCTCGCAAAGTTTTCTCCGATCGTGGAGATGGTTTCGATTGATGAAGCCTATTTGGATTTGACCGGAACGGAGCGGCTGCACGGGCCGCCACTGGCTGCGGCTGACAAACTTCTTCGCACCATCACGCGCACAACGAATCTTCCCTGTTCCGCCGGACTGGCCTCGACTCGGCTCGTTGCGAAAGTAGCTTCGGATCAAGCCAAACCGCGCGGACTCGTTTGGGTTGCGCCAGGGCAAGAGGCGCGCTTTCTTGGGCCGTTGCCCGTGCGCAAAATTCCCGGCATCGGCGAAGTGACAGACCGCGCATTGCGGGCGCTGAGCATAGAGACCGTGGATCAGCTCGCCGCAGTCGCACCGGAAAAACTCGAAAAGATCTTTGGCCAATGGGGCGACGCACTTTATCGCAAAGCGCGCGGCGGCGATTCCTACGAATTCGTCATCGACGCCGAACCAAAATCCATTTCGCACAATCACACGTTCGGCGAAGATACGAACGATACGGAAGTGCTCCACGCTCTACTCAGCCATCTCTCGCAAAAAGCGTGCAAGCGCCTGCGCGAGGCTGGATTGGCGACGCGAACACTCACGTTGACAATTCGCTACGCCGGTTTCGACACGTATACGCGCGCGAAAACTCTTAGCGAGCCGACGCGGCTCGATGCGGACATTTTTTCCGTTTTTGAAAAGCTCTTTGCTGAGAACCGAGACATGAAACGCAAAATTCGTTTGCTTGGCGTAAGCCTCAGCAGCCTGTCACATGGAGGAGAGCAACTCGATCTTCTCGACGCTGAACGGCGCGAGCGGCTCGAAAGATTGACGCACGCCACGGACAAGCTGCGCGACCGCTTTGGTTTTGGAAAAGTGCAATTTGGCGGCTCGCTGCGCGCGGACGGCTCGAAGAACGAGCGTGACGAACCGAGATTGTCCACGCTAGGAAGAGCAAACCTCAAGAAATCGAGTGAGTCGTGATGCCAGTCACGACGAATCTGGCTGGATACCCTATACTTCTCGCATGAATCCCGTAACACCTCCTACCGGCACCGCCGCTGGCATCCGTGGCGGCAAGCTTTCCGGATTTTGGCAGCGCATCAGCGAAGGCCGCCGGCTTGATGAGTTGTGGTCGCAGTTCACGGCCGACGCGCGCGCCAGCTACGGGTTCTATATGAAGGACGCCGTCGCCGAAGACATGGTGAACCGTCGAGGGCGGCCTCGATTTTGGCTGATTGCCAAGACTTTGTTCTGGTCGCTGGTGATGAAGTTGACGCCGGCGCGACGCGTGCTTCTGATCCTCGCTTTTGTGCTGCTGGTGGTTTCGGGCTTCCATTTTGAGTTCAGCAACGATGTGAAGGGTGATTTCAATTTCACTTTCATCACAGTGATGCTGCTTCTGCTGTTGCTTTCGCTGGAGCTCGCGGACAAGGTGACGATGAAGCGAGATCTGGAAATCGCGCGGGAAATTCAGACCTGGCTGGTGCCATCCAAACCGCCGGAAGTGGCTGGAGCGGACATTGCTTTTGCGTCACGGCCGCAAAATTCTGTCGCCGGCGATTATTACGACGCGTTCTATCCCACAGCTAGCGCCGCAGAAAACGGAAAGCTGATGCTGGTGATTGCCGATGTGGCGGGAAAGAGCATCCCGGCAGCGTTGCTGATGGCAACGCTGCAAGCGAGCTTGCGAACCATTGCGGGCGAAGGCGCTGCCTTAGGAGAGCTTGTCGTACGCTTGAATCGCTATGCTAGCGCGCACAGCCTCGATGGACGACGGTTTACGACGGCGGTGCTTGGCGAATACGATCCGGCGACACGGCATCTTGTTTACGTAAACGCAGGCCACAATCCTCCGATCCTGCGACATGCGGGAGGAAATCTCGAAAAGCTGGAAGTTGGCGGCTTGCCACTGGGGATCGAGCCCGGTGCTGCCTACGAGACGGCCGCCATCGATCTTAGACCTGGAGATGCACTGATTCTTTATACGGACGGCGTGGTGGAAGCCTTCGATGAAAAGGGCGATCTATTTGGAGACGCACGCTGGCTCGAAGCCATTCGCGCGCTCCCTGATTGGAATGCACAGGAGTCCTTGCAATTTCTGATGAAACGCGTGGATGACTACGTTGGTTTCACGCGGCAGTCCGACGACATCACCTGCCTCGTGTTTCGGGCCAAGTAATCCTTCACGGAAACTAATGTATATGCGGGATTCGCCTTGTCGCCGCGAGTGTCGCATAATCGCGGGGTGACGCCCCGCGAACTCGCCAATTCGATCTGCGAAACATTGCGGCACAACGGCCATCAGGCGCTGCTGGTGGGCGGTTGCGTGCGCGATTTGTTGCTGGGCCGTGCGCCTGCCGATTACGATGTGACGACTGACGCCACGCCCGAGCGCGTTATGGAGCTGTTCCCGGAGAGCATTGCAGTCGGGGCGCAGTTCGGCGTCGTGCTTGTGCCGCGCGATGGAATGAAAGTGGAGGTCGCGACGTTTCGGTCGGATGTTGGTTATTCGGATGGGCGGCATCCCGACCGCGTGGTTTATTCGAAGACAGCGCGGGAGGATGTGCAGCGGCGGGACTTTACGATTAATGGTCTGTTGATGCGGCATGATACGGGCGAGGTTCTTGATTTTGTCGAGGGCCAAGCCGATCTAAAGGCGGGAGTGATTCGTGCGATTGGTGAGGCGGACCGGCGTTTCACAGAAGACAAGCTGCGCATGATGCGGGCGGTGCGATTTGCGGCGCGATTTAGCTTCGAGATTGAGCACAAGACTTTTGCCGCGATTCGGCGCCATGCCGGCGCGATCACTGATGTTTCCACGGAACGGATTCACGAGGAACTTACAAAACTTTTAACGGAAGGCGCGGCGCGGACTGGATTTGAATTGTTGGAGAAATCGTGGCTGCTTTCGATTGTGCTGCCGGAGATCGCAGCGATGAAAGGCGTTCAGCAGCCGCCGCAATATCATCCGGAGGGTGATGTGTGGACGCACACGCTGCTGATGATTGAAGGAATGCCTGCCGGGACATCGCCAACGCTGGCCTGGGGCGTGCTGTTGCACGACGTGGGCAAGCCGCCGACCTTCAGGCCCGCTTCGCAAACGGGCGACCGCATCCGCTTCGATCATCATGTCGATGTAGGCGTTCGCATGGCGGAGGCGATTTGCCGGCGGTACCGGTTTTCAAACGACGAGACGGAACAAATTGTCGCGCTCGTAGCCAACCACATGCGTTTTGGAGCTGTGGATCAAATGCGCAAGTCGACGCTAAAACGATTTGTGCGCCTGCCGCGTTTTGAGGAGCATATGGAGCTGCACCGGCTGGATTGCCTCTCGAGCCATCGCAATCTGGACTCGTATGGTATGGTGCGGCGATTTTTGGCGGAGACGCCGGAGGAGCAGGTACGTCCACAGCGTGTCCTAACGGGTACTGATTTGAGCGAAATGGGCTATATCCCTGGACCGCTTTTTAGCGAGATATTGAGGGCGGTGGAAGATGCGCAACTCGAAGGACAGATTGCGACGAAGACAGAAGCCGCTGAATTGGTGAGAAAGAAGTTTGGATTGGGAAAGGCAAAGGCCTGAAGTAAAGTCGATTGCTTGCCGATGGTGGAGGGGATGAAAAAGAGGGGTGAAAGGAACTGGACTCCTTCTATGTGTATGAAATTGGGATATTTAGTCTATGGATTGCCGGATTATGGGGACAGTGCTAGAATATGAGCTTGTTGCGCTAAGATTTCATGCTAATCACATTCGCACTTATGTGCACCCTTTTGGTTTAGCTCGCATCTAACGATTTTAAGCGCGGGAGAATCTTCCTTGCGCCCGGATTTAGGGGACACTCACTATGGCTGAGAAAAAGTACGCAGTGCCAGAGATTCTCGCGATTCTGCCGGTTCGGGATACGGTCCTGTTTCCAGGGGCGGTGTTGCCGTTAACGGTAGGCCGGGAGAGCTCTTTGGCGCTAGTTAACTCGCTGGAAGGCGAAGAGAAATTGTTGGGGGTTGTAGCGCAGCTGGACCCCCGAATCGAAGACCCTGCCGCCGCGGATCTGCATAAGGTCGGTACGCTGGCGAAGGTTCATAAGACAGTGAAAATGCCCAACGGGAACGTGGTTATCTTCCTGGAGGGCTTACAGCGCGTAAACGTGCTGGAGCTTATCTGCTTGCGGCCGTTTTTGCGCGCACGAGTGGAATCGCAGCCCGAAATTACGGGGGATGTGGACGCGGAGCTGGAGGCTTTGCAGCGAAACGCGCAGGACCTCTTTCGCGATGTGGTGAGCCACTCGCCGCAACTTTCGGACGATCTGCAATCCGTGGCGTTGAATATCGACGACCCGGGACGCCTGGCGGACTTTATCGCCGGTACGCTGCCGTCACTCTCGACGTTGTTGCGACAGGAGTTGATCGAGACGCCGAGCGTGCGCAAGCGGCTCGAAATGCTGATTCGCGAACTCTCGAAAGAGCTGGAAGTGCTGGAGCTGCGCTCAAAAATTCACGAGCAGGTGCAGGAGCAAGTGGGCCAGAACCAGCGCGAGTATTTGCTGCGCGAGCAGATGAAGGCGATCCAGAAGGAACTCGGCGAGTCTGACGATTCCGGCCAGGAAATCGACGAGCTCCGCAAGAAAGTGGACGAAGCCGGAATGACGGCGGAGGGAAAGAAAGAGTGTGACCGCGAACTGAAGCGCTTGGCGAAAATGACGCCAGCTTCGGCGGAGTACATGGTTTCGCGGACGTATCTGGAATGGATGACGTCTTTGCCGTGGGCAAAGTCTTCCGGCGTGAGCGAGATCGATATCGCCAAGGGGAAGCAGATTCTTGACGAAGACCACTACGATCTGGCGAAGGTCAAGGAGCGGATTCTCGACTACCTGGCGGTGAAGAAACTGCAGCCGGGAATGAAAGGGCCGATCCTGTGCTTCGTTGGGCCTCCTGGCGTGGGAAAAACCTCGCTGGGCAAATCCATTGCGCGGTCGTTGGGCCGCAAGTTCGTGCGCATCGCCTTGGGCGGCATGCACGATGAAGCGGAAATCCGCGGGCATCGCCGGACGTACATCGGCGCGCTGCCGGGACAGATCATTCAAGGGCTGAAGCGGGCAGAGTCGAACGATCCGGTGATGATGCTGGACGAGGTCGACAAACTGGGCCGAGATTTTCGTGGCGATCCGTCGTCGGCGTTGATGGAAGTGCTCGACCCGGAGCAAAACAATGCGTTCCGGGATCACTATCTGGATGTGCCGTTCGATTTGTCGAAAGTGCTGTTCATCGCAACGGCGAACTGGATGGATCCCATACCGGAACCGCTGCGAGACCGCATGGAGATCATCGAACTTGCCGGGTACACCGGTGAGGAGAAGGTCCACATCGCGCACAAGTATCTGATTCCCAAGCAAGCCCAAGAACACGGGCTGAAAGTCGGAGAGCAAATTGAATTCTCGGACGAGGCGCTGCGAGAGATCATTCATAGCTTCACGCGAGAAGCCGGCGTGAGAAACCTCGAACGGGAGATTGCGACGATCACGCGAAAGCAAGCGCGCAAGCTCGCCGAAGGCCACACGGAAAAGATGGTGGTTACCCCAGAGATCGTTCGCGAGTATCTGGGCGTGCCGAAGTTCCGTGCGGAGAAAGAGGTCGAGGAACGCGTCAAGAAGCCTGGCGTCGCTGTCGGACTAGTGTGGACGCCAGTGGGCGGAGACATCGTGTTCATTGAGGCCAGCCGCATGCGCGGCGGGAAGCAGTTCACGATGACCGGACACTTGGGCGAGGTCATGCAAGAGTCGATGACCGCGGCGCTGACGTGGACGCGTGCGAATGCGGAGCGGTACGGGATTGACCCGGACTTCTTCCGCAAGCATGACATCCACATTCATGTGCCATCCGGCGGCGTGCCGAAGGATGGACCGTCCGCAGGAGCAGCGATGGTAACGGCGCTGGTTAGCTTAATGACTGGGAGGCCGGTGCGCGACAGATTGGCGATGACTGGCGAGATGACCCTCTCGGGAGTCGTACTGCCAATTGGCGGCGTGAAAGAGAAGGTTCTCGGCGCAAAGCGCGCGGGGATCAAGGAAGTGCTGCTGCCAGCAGACAACGAGCCGAACGCCGTAGCGGATCTTCCGCCGGATATTCTCGGCGACATGAAGATCACCTACGTGCGGAATCTCGATGAGGTGCTGGACCACGCGCTATCGAAGGAAGCGGTTGCTCCGCCGATTGTGCCGGAACCGAAGCCGAAGAACCTCGGACCGCAGAGTCCGCGGGCGATTCATTGAAGAGGAAGTGAGTAGTGAACAGTGAGTAGTGAGTAGAGAAGCCAAGCAAGAAGCCCAGCGAACTGAGGTTCGCTGGGCTTTTTGTTTTTGGGGCATTGGCCGATGGGGGAGAAGGCGTCTGCTGATAACATGGGTTTCGACGGAGTGCGGTGAGATGCCGTGGAGCACGATGTACCGCGGCGTGATGTAATGGCGCGACGGGGAGCGCACGATGCCTTCGAAGCTCAGGCCAGGGAATCGTGCCCCTACAAGAACGGACGATGACTGGCGAAAAACAAATCATGGCGGAGGCGCCGGCGGAGCTGGCGCAGCGGCTGGCGGAGGGTTTGCAGCGCGAGCGGGTTGTTCCACGATTTGTGGATTCGTATGTTGTGGAGCATGGGCGCCATGCTTTGCAAGTGCACGCTTCGCTCTATCGTGACCTGCTCGAATTGCTGAGGCGCGAGGCGTTGCTAGCGGTGACTGCGAGGGCGCTGGAAATCACATACGCAGAGCCGCTGCCTGCGGGAAGAGCGAAACCGCGGCCGATGTTGCGGAAAGACGGGGCGGCCTTTCGGCGGAAATATCTGGCGGCGCTGACGCGGCAACAGAAGTGGAGCGCAGGAGACGCGCTTGATTTTCAAACGGATTTGCAGATGTACGAGGATCTGCTCGCGCGGAACAGTGCTTCGCGGCGTACGCGCAAACCATTTGAGGCAGCCAACCATCCCTTCGTGGATCGCTGCGCGTTCCTTCTGGATTCGTCTTTTTTGGAAAAGGCGCGTGTTGCGGCAAGCCGCGCGTTAAACGAACTCGAAAACCTCGCCGGTCATGTGACAGGTTCCGTGTTGCACGGTAAAGAAGCGGCGCCTGCGCGCCGCAAACGCTAACGAACGCGTTCCCCTCTGACTCTACTGGTCAAACGCCTTCATCGAAAACGCCGGCTGGCCCGCCAGCGCAGTCCGGAACCCATAAATCGTCAACGCCGCGATCGCCGTCATCCCCGCTAGCGAAGGGGCCGCATACCACCGCGACAAGTGAATCGTCGCCGGGAAAATCAGCAGCACCTGCTGCACTACCAGCCCCACCACCAGCGCCAACAGCCCAAACCGTTTTAGCACCAGCAGAAACGAAAGATACAAGACCACCAGGAAGGCCGCGTTGATCCACGGATATTCGACACTGTTGCTGCCCAGCGAAAGCAGTGTGCCCGCAACCGCCACAACAATCGCCGCGATCCACGCGCTCCGCAAAATCCGCTGCAATATGAACAGCATAAAGAAAATCCCCAGCGAATCAATGGTCTGGGCCAGAACGTACAGGAGCACCTGCGCCAGTGCGTGGCGCAACCCCAGCAGCGATTCCGTCGACACTCCGCCGGGAATCGGCGGTAGCTTCCCAAACAGCGGGAGCAGAAAATTGTCGCTCGCCTCCACTACAAATATCACCACGCCGTATACGGCTCCGATCAGCAGGTCTCGCCCCACCAGCGGATCACGAAGGTTCCCCGCCAGCAGCCGCGTCCACGAAATCAGGGTCTGCGGTTCCCGCCGCCTTACGAAAGGCTCGAGCGCCACATAAAGCACCATGGCAAAAAAGGTCCGCAGGGCCGCCGAGGCCACCGCCACCAGAAAGTTGATAGCCTCCAGAAAATTCGGCAAATGATGCGTGCTCAGAATCCACAGCACCAGGAATGTCACAAACACGAACGCTCCCAGTCGCGCCGCTCCCTTCATATCGGCGCGATTCGATTTAATATTCCAGCGCGCCAACGCCACGCCGCCGACAAACACGGTTAGGATCAGCAACACAAGCAGCACCGAGGCAATCTTTTGCGTTCGCGTTTGGTCCGTCTCGGTGTCCCGGCCTGCTGTCGTCCACGGATACACAATGCGGTAGTACACCGGCTCGCCATGAAACGCCGCCGCTTCCACGCGAATCGGAATGTCTGGCCGCGCTGGCAGCGTTCCCGTCCACGCCGCTCGCGCATCCGTCGGCGCCAGCGGCGCCCACTCCGGCTCGGCCGCGCGAAACTCCGCAATATTCAGCCCGCTGGCCGTAAAAAATCCCACCCAATCCGGGGTCTTGGCGCTCTGCGCCGGGGCGCTCTTCTCCGGCGGCGCCACCTCGAACCGCACCAGCCGCCCCCTTGTATCCAGCACCACCAACGCCATCGCTGTCGTGTCCATAGGCGGATCCCAGCGCGAAACCTGCCCTCCTCCGACGGATCCCGCTCCGAAAAATGCCTGCGCAAAGAGCGGGTTCGGGCTTTGCCGGTACCAGAATGTCATCGCCGGCGCGTCATCTTTCGCAAGCGCATCCCAGCGCGCTGAGCTTTTGTCGTGCGCCTGAATGTAACTCAGGTACCCGTCGTTGATTTCGAACCCGTGGGCAGAGTCCGCTGGCTTCCCCGCCAACCCCAATCTGCCAATCACCTCTCGCGCGCGCGTCGCCAAAACTTCCGGAGGACTATCGAGCGTCACCCGATTCACCAACTGCGTCGACTCCGCGATGAACAGTGACGCCACCAGCCCTAGCGCCACAATCGCCAGCAGCACCAGAGCAATTCGCGGCCGCATCCCTTCCTTCGCTCCAGCAGCTGCAACCATCTCGGGCGACGGTGTTTCGCCAGCCGCCAACGCCGCCGCCAGCGGATCGCCTCCTGGCAACGCGGCGGCGACTTGCAACGCAGATACCGGGCGCTTTGCCGGATCGCTTTCCAGGCAGCGCAGAATCACTCGCTCGATGAGCGGATCGAGATCGCGAACGAGCGTCGAAGGATTGGTGATCGTGCCTTGTTCGCGGAGCTTGATGAGTTCGGGTAGAGTGGAAGCTTCGAAGGCGCGTTTGCCGGTGAGGATTTCGTAGAGAATCAGGCCAAGCGAATAGATGTCGCTCTTCGTGGTGACTTCTTTACCTGCGAGCTGCTCAGGAGCCATGTAGGCGGGCGTGCCTGCGCGAATGTCCGCGCCTTGAATGCTCGCGGCGATTCCAGCGAGGCCGAAATCAGTGATGCGAATTTTTCCGGCGCCATCGAGCATGACGTTGGCAGGCTTGAGATCGCGATGAACGACGCCGCGCTCGTGGGCTGCGGCGAGACCAGCGCAGATCTGGCGAGCGACTTCGATGGCTTTGTCGGGAGAGAGCCGGCCGATGCGGCGAACGACGGAGGCCAAGTCTTCGCCGTCAACATACTCCATGGAAAGAAATTGCACGCCGTCGGCTTCGCCGATATCGAAGACGCGGCAAACATTGGCATGGGAGACCTGGCGAGCGATGCGAACTTCAGAATGGAAGCGAGCAAGAGCAGCCGCATCTTGCGAGAGGCTTTCGGGAAGGAACTTGATGGCGACGAGCTGGCCGAGCTTTAAGTCTTCCGCACGGTAGACCTCGCCCATGCCGCCGCGGCCAGCCAGGGACACGACGCGGTAACGCTCGGCAATCATCTGTCCGGGTGTGAACCGACCACCGGTCAAAGGATCAGAGCTGGTCAGTTTTGCGCCTGCGCCGCTGCCAATGTTGGAAGGCGAGCGAGACGGCCTTGCGGGAGTGTGGGCCGAAGAGGGTTTGCGTGGCGTTGGCTGCGAGACAGGCGGCGCTATCGTTTCTTGCGCGGCGCTCAGATCATTCGAATCAATCGTTGCCCCGGCGTTCAGATCGAGTGCTCCGCCACAGGAAGAGCAGAACCGACCGTTGGAAGAAACCTGTGCGCCGCAAGAAGAGCAGTACATGGGAGGCGCGATTCTACCATTGCCGGAGGGCTCACAGCGAGCGGACGCGTGGGGTCCAGATAAAAACTACGAGATGCGCTCGACCTGGACGGCCGTGCCATAGGCCAGGACTTCCGTCACTCCCTGCATGACTTCGGTGGCATCGTAGCGCATGCCAATGACAGCGTTCGCGCCGTGTTCGCCGGCATGCTGCAGGAGCAATTCGTAAGCATCTTCGCGCGTTTTCTCGCAAAGATTCGTAAGAATGGTGATGTTGCCGCCGACAATGGTTTGCAGAGCGGCGCCGAGATTTCCGATGACGCTGCGCGACCGGACGATAATGCCACGGACAATCCCAAAATTCCGGACGATGCGGTAACCGGGAATATCAAGCCCGGACGTCACCATCGAGGAATCCACGCGATTAGGCATCTCATTTCTCCTTAGAACCGACGTTTACCTGTGCGATTCTACCTGCACACACGGCCACGCGCGAGTGGAGAGTGTCTGCTATTCTCAGGAGGCGTGGAACTCCTATTCTATTTTCTGGCGATTTCGCAGATCCTTCTCGGCCTTTATCTGATCGGTACAAGCCTGCAGTGGCTGGGGTATGTGCGGCGGCGGCTGCACACGGACCCGGGATTCTATTCGCCGAAGACAGCGGTGTTGTGTCCGTGTAGAGGCATGGAATCGGCGTTGGAGCGAAACCTCGTTGCGCTTACGGAATTCGACTATCAAAACTACGAGATTTTTTTCCTGATCGCTTCGGCCAGCGATCCAGCCTATAACGTCGTGAAGCGGGTCGCCGGTTCGTCTCGTGCGAAGGCGCATGTTGTGATTACGGCGAAGCCGGATGGGTGCGGTGAAAAGGTGAATAACCTGAGAATGGGGGTCGCACAGCTGGATCCGGAATTCGAAGTGCTTACGTTTGTGGACTCGGATGGACGCCCGGGAAAAAACTGGCTGCACCGGATGGTCGCGCCGCTCTCCGATTCCCGCATCGGGGCTACGACCACGATGCGATGGCTGATTCCTAACCGTAGCAATCTGGCGACAGCACTGCTTGCGGCGTGGAATGCTCCGATCGTCACGATGCTCAGCGAAAAAGGAAAGAATTTCTGCTGGGGCGGCGGTACGGCGATACGGCGGAGCGTCTTCGATCAGTCTGGAGTTGTTGAAGAATGGCAGCATTCCGTGAGTGATGATTATTCGATGACGCGGGCGCTGGAGCGGGCGAACCGCTCGATAGTCTTCTTGCCAGAATGCATCGTGCCTTCTTTTGTCGAGACAGATTTCACAGGGTTGATGGAATTCACAAACCGGCAAGTCTTGATCACGCGGGTGTACGCGGAAAAAATATGGGGGTTGGCCGCCGGCACTCACCTGCTCTATTGCCTGTCACTCGTACTCGGCACATTTTTGACGCTTGGCGATTTTCTGGCCACGCGGCCAGCGTTTCAATTGGGAGCACTAACTTTCTTGCCGGTTTTGCTGGCGATGATTCGAGGAGCGCTTCGGGCGGCGGGAGTCTCGGAAGCATTGCCCGCCTACCGCTCACAGATCGCGGGCCAGGCATGGATCTATGTGCTGCTGACGGTGTTCATCCCCTTTCTGTACCTGGTGAATTTCGTGACCTCGCTTGTCACGCGGAAGATACGTTGGCGCGGTGTTACCTACGAGTTGATTGCGCCTGGGCAAACACGAATTCTCTCGTATTAAAAAGTCCTAATCCCGCACGATGGAATTTGCGGGAGATTTCCACATAGAGATTTTCACAGGTAGTTTTCCACAGGCGCAGGCAATTTATGGGCCTCAAGCCGATGAATCTTTTGTTGTGACTATACTTTCATACCTTTCTTGGTCAGCAATCTATGTTTTCCAGTTCCGGAATGAGCTTGCGTTTTTGCATGTAGCCTTAGCAGTCATGGAAAATTTTCGCGTACTATGCAATTCCTACCCGCGAGGATCGGCTTGCAGGTGCGCAGGGACCGCCTAAGTACTCCATTTCTGAACGAGTTGTAGTTTTTGGAATTCGGAAGAAAAAATGCATAGATGGAGCGGTTCGGTCTGAAAACGCAGGCGAACTGGCAGGGAGCTCCTTCTCGCAGCTCGGTGCAGTATTGCTGTAGATCCAGGCACCGTGTCCTCAGCCCCCTGTTTTGGCTTCTAACTCGGCCATTTGCCTACGCAATGCAGCTTGCCTCCTGACGGGGAGGCTCAATCTAAAATAAAGCTTCGGTTGTCCGACGAGGCTGCATACTGAGGGGTGCGTGTGAAGCTTATCCGAAGAAGTGAACAGCATCATACTTTGAACAGTCCCCGCCCGGCAATTCCTCGCGATCATTATTATTTTTATGAAAGAAACACCGGCGTAACGCACTTTCACGTAGAGGCAGGCCCCGACGGATGCTTCCCCGTGGACCAGGCCGCTGGTCTTCTGGCGATGCACTGTATGGTGAGAGGGCAATCTCCAAACGACTACGTGGTGATGGTGAAGGCGGAAAACGACCTATTGGAAGGCCTGACCGAGAAGGCGGAAAAACTTCTGCAAGCCGGACATTCCGTCGGCAGTCCCGTGAAGCTGACGCGCCGCGAAGAAGAAGTGCTTGGCGGCGTTATGAAAAGCTTGGCCAACAAAGAGATTGCCGCGACGTTGAATCTTTCCGAACGCACGGTGAAATTTCACGTGTCGTCGCTGCTTGCCAAATTCCGCGTGCGTGGGCGCATGGAGCTGGTGCGGGAAGCCTCGCGTAACACGATTGGACCGATGCCCATGCCAATGCCCATCGCAACCCGGGAGGCGCGCAAGTTTGCGGCAGTGCCGCAAAGCTACAGCAACGGCTCGCATGGTGGCAGTTTGGTTCCCCTTGCGAAGCGGCCGATGATGGCTTGATTTAAAACTCAGAGACAGAAAGCATAAGAGAAATGCAAAGGCCCGGTCCAATTGGACCGGGCCTTTGCGTTTTGTGCCGACGCATTGTGGAGTCTGTTATTTCTTCGCGGCGGCATAGAGCTGGGCGGCGGAATCCCAGTTGACGACATTCCACCAGGCCTTGATGTAATCACCGCGCACGTTTTGATACTTCAAGTAATAGGCGTGTTCCCAAACGTCAATTCCGAGGACAGCTTTGGCGCCAAGCGAAATGGGCGTGTCCTGATTCGGCGTCGAATCGATGGCGAGCTTGCCGTCCTTGACGAGCAGCCAAGCCCAGCCGGAACCAAATCGGCCAAGTCCTGCGGCGGCGAATTTTTCCTGGAAGCCGGCGAAGGAGCCGAAAGTCGAAGTGATGGCCGTACCAAGATCGCCTCCCGGTTCTCCACCACTGCCCTTTTTCATTTGGGTCCAGAAGAGCGAATGGTTCCAGTGGCCGCCGGCATTGTTGCGGACCGCGCCGCGAATGTTCTCTGGAATGGAGTCGAGATTCTTGAGAAGGTCTTCAAGCGATTTGGCTTGAAGATCGGCGTGGCCATCGAGAGCCTTGTTGAGGTTTGTGACGTAGGCGCCATGGTGCTTGTCGTGATGAATTTCCATGGTCTTGGCGTCGATGTAGGGTTCGAGTGCGTCGAATGAGTAAGGCAAAGGTGGGACGGTAAATGCCACGGTTTTTTCCTCCAGTTTGAGATTTGATGCAAAATCTAATGCGGTGCCGGAACGTAAAGCCGCAGCAGCGCCGCTGCTCGCGCCGAGCAATCCCGCACCGACTACCCCTGTATGGACCAGGAATTTCCGGCGATGCATGGGGATCTCCTGCGGCGAGGAGGCTGGCCAACCAGCCGACTGTAGCATGCTGCTCAATCAGCCGGATGTATCATACCGCTCATCCCGGAGACGGCTCAATGCCACTCTGAAAGCGGGGCGATTGGAGCGGCTCGCGGAGAGAGGCGTTAAAGGTCAAATACTCGCCACGGTTATTGGATGCGCGAAAGTGCCCATTGGGCAGATTCGGCGATCAACGGATCCGCGGAAGCGGAGAGTCGCGTAAGAAGTGCAGAAATTCTTTCGTGATGGTGCGAGCCACGCGGGAGAACAGAATTGCCGAGGGCAACGCAGGCGTTGCGCACCAAGCCGCGCCACTTCGTGCGCTTGACTGGACTTCCCCTAAAGACCGCGCGGAATTCGGCTTCCTTCATCGAAGCCAGCCACTCGAGGCGCGGTAAAAAGAGAGATTCCTCATTGGCTCGAACTGCAATGGAAGATGGCGTTTCCTCGGGCTGGCTTACCGTGCTTTGTGGAGAAATTCTTGGTTGAAACTCCGGAGCTTGGGTTGCCGGGGCTCGGCGATTCCACGGACAGACGTCCTGACAAATGTCGCAGCCGAAGACGTGGAGGCCCATGGGTTCGCGCAAGGCCTCTGGTATGGTTCCGCGAAGCTCGATTGTTAAGTAGGAGATGCAGAGGCGCGCATCCATCACGTAAGGCTCGACGAGCGCTCCGGTTGGGCAGGCGTCAATGCATCTTGTGCAGGAGCCGCAGAGATCCTGGGCGGGCGATTCGGCTGGTCCTAGCGTTGGTGAAAGATCGAGTGTGGTGAGAATGACGCCGAGAAAAAACCAGGAGCCGAGCTTGGCGTTCAGCAGAAGAGTGTTTTTCCCTAGCCAGCCGAGGCCGGCGTGTTTGGCGAAGACGCGTTCATTCAACGGGCCTGTGTCGGCGTAGATGCGGACTTCATGCGGTTCGCTGAATCGTTGGGGGAGGCTGTGGGCTAAGGTCTGGAGCTTGTGCTTGAGGACTTCGTGGTAGTCCTCTCCCCAGGCGTAGCGGGAAATCCAGCCGCGCGGTTCGTTTTTTTCCGGTGGGAGCGCATCCACAGATCGTGGCGCGGGAGAATTGTAGTTCAAGGCGCAGACGATGACGCTGCGGATTCCGGGCATTACGCTGTGCGGATTGCTGCGGCGCTCGTCAGCGAGATACTTCATCTCACCAGCGTAGCCACGAGCGAGCCAGCCTTGCGCGAGGTCTAGCTCGGGAAACTTATCTGCGCGCGCCACTCCGCAAAGGCCAAATCCGAGAGCCGTGGCCTGCTCGGCGATCCACTTGGTATCGGCGGCGGTTCGCACGGAATTGGCTGAAGTGGCCATGAGAGAATTGTGCAGCAGGAAAGTGCTGGAAGCGAGAGGCGGATAGTGCAGGTGGCTGGCTTCCTGCTTTGGCGCAGTGTCGATTACTGGAAACTTCTAAGGGCGGCGCTCTCTTCCGTATAGACGTCGAATACGGTGTAGAGCTTAGTGAGCTGGAGGAGGTCGTGAACTTTTTTGGTCAGGTGCAACAATTTTAATTCGCCGCCGCGGCCCTTGGCGGTAGTGTAAGCGCTCACAAGTTCGCCGATGCCTGAGCTATCGATGTAATCCACGTCGCCGAGATTAAGCACGATGTGGATACGCTTTTCATCCAGAAGACCACGCACAGTCTTGCGGAGCAAAGCGCTGCCTTCTCCAAGAGTAATTTTTCCGCTGAGGTCCACAACGGTGGCTTGACCGGCATCTCGATGCGTTGCACGTAAAGGCATGATTTCGTTTAAGCTCCTTGATGCGGGGACGCGCCCTGGCCACCCTGACCGTTCGTTCCCGGGTTATCTTGCAAGGGCAGTTTTTTTGCCATGACGATTTCGGCACCGCCGGTGCGCCCTGCCACCACGTCGAACTCGTCCATAAATGCGCGCATCAGGAAAATTCCACGACCGGAGGTGCTGAGAAGATTTTCTTCGGCCAGCGGATCGGGCACGCTGGCGAGTGTGAAACCCTTGCCCTCATCCAGGACATGGATGATCATTTTGTCGCCAGTGAGATCGACGGCCAGATGAATCTTCTTTTCGGGGCGCTCCTGATTGCCGTAATGAAAGGCGTTTATGACGCCCTCACGCACGCTCATGCCGATTTTGTAGCAATCGTCCTCGCCAAAACCCGCAGCTTCGGCTACGCGGATACACATCTCCTCGGCAAGATTTACGCTTTCGACTTGCGTCTCCAGCGTGATTTCGAGGTGCTTGGGGTCTGTGCCCATTCGAGGCACCCTAATAGAGGCAAAATGACCCCAATAGAGTGCACTTATCGGTAACACAGGGGCTAAACCTAAGTCAATGGAGCACTTGGGGTTTTTCGAGGAGATCGTGAATCGACCTAGACCAGAGCGCCTGATGATTGCCAGGAGAACTTGTTTTGCCTACGCCCAGTAGGATCGATCGAGCGTGCGGTACTGGATTGCTTCGCTCAGGTGGCGCGGATCGATGTTTTCAGTGGCATCGAGGTCGGCGATGGTGCGGGCTACTTTGAGGATGCGGTCGTGGGCGCGCGCGGAGAGGCCGAGGCGGGTAATGGCGTTCTCGAGGAGCTTTTCGCCTTCGGGGGAGATGGCGCAATGTTTGCGGATCATCTTGGGCATCATCTGAGCGTTGGCGTAGGTCTTTTTTTCCGTGCGAAAGCGCTCGAGCTGCCTGTCGCGAGCCGCGATGACGCGCTGGCGAACGACGGCCGAGTCCTCTGAAGAGGATGGAGCGCGCAGCTCTTTGTACTTCACGGCGGGGACCTCGATGTGAATATCGATACGATCGAGAAGAGGCCCCGAGATTTTCGAGACATAGCGCTGGATCATCGGTGGCGTGCAGTGGCACTCGCGCAGCGGATCGCCAAAATAGCCGCAGGGGCAGGGATTCATAGCTGCGGCAAGCATAAAACGTGAGGGAAAAGTCACGGAGACGGCAGCGCGCGAAATCGTGACGGCGCCGTCTTCGAGCGGCTGGCGCATGACCTCCAGAACATTGCGCTGAAATTCAGGAAGCTCATCGAGAAAGAGAACGCCGTTGTGCCCGAGAGAAACTTCCCCGGGGCGGGGGACGGCGCCGCCGCCGATCAGACCTGCGTCGCTGATGGTGTGGTGCGGAGAACGATAGGGGCGCGTGCCGACAAGGCCGCGGCTGTCTTCGAGAACGCCGGCGACGCTGTGAATGCGCGTGGTCTCGATGGCTTCATCGAGGGACATCGGCGGCAGAATCGTGGGGATGCGCTTGGCGAGCATGGTCTTGCCAGCACCGGGAGGCCCGATGAACAGTATGTTGTGACCACCAGCGCACGCGACCTCTAGCGCGCGCTTGGCGGCTTGCTGGCCGTGCACATCACGCAGGTCGACGGAATACTGGGCCGCTTCGGAAAGCATCTGCTTGGCGTCGACTACTACAGGTTGGAAGGACTCCGGCGCGTTCACGAGATCAACGGCTTGCGGCAGCGTTTTGAGAGCAAATACCTTGACGCCTTCAACGACAGCCGCCTCGCGTGCGTTTGCTTCCGGCACTGCGAGAGACTTGAGGCCAAATTCGCGGGCTGCGAGCGCGGCAGAAAGCGCTCCGCGCACTGAACGAATGCTGCCATCGAGCGACAGCTCGCCGAGGAACATGCATTCGTTCAACTGCTTGCCGAAAAAATGGCCCATGCAGCCGACGAGTCCCAAAGCCATCGGAAGATCGAACGCCGAGCCTTCTTTGCGAACATCGGCGGGAGCGAGGTTGATGGTCACACCCTGGCCATGGGGAAACTCGAAACCACAGTTGCGCAGCGCGGACTTGATGCGTTCGCGGCTTTCCTTGACCGCATTGTCCGGAAGGCCGACGACGTTGAAATCCTGCATGCGCGCGGAACCGACATCGACTTCGACCTCGACGAGGTAGGCGTCGATGCCATAGACAGAAGCGCTTTGTGTTTTGAAGAGCATGGTAAAGGGAAGCCTGAATACGCAGCGGGCAGCATAAATCAATTAGCTACTATAGACCAGAGATAATCCTACGACCGTAAGTCACGCCGATGGTAGTGCTGCGAGGGGGGCCAAGTGGCAGTGGGCGATTGTTTCTCAGAACCTGGGAGGACAGACTTTATCCACAGGCGCGCGATTGACGCGCCTCTTCAGCACACACTAGAATCCGGCCACTTTGTACACGAGTGAGACAGCTGGATTGTCTTCCGCGGTGACTCTTACCCCGCGAGCAAAGTTGCGCTGGCGCGACGTCTATCGCGAAGCCGAGCTTTACAAGGCGGCTGTCCGCATTTACACCAAGCCTCTGTTTTCCTGGCGAAAGGCGCTCTTTGCATCAACGGACAAGCGCGATCTTTACGACTTTGCGCGCTCCGGCTTGCACAATTTAGCCGACATACACCGCGCGCTCACACGCGAATCGTTTTCGCTCCGGCCGGCGGCCGCTTTGCACCGCAATTTTCGCGGGAAGCGCCGGACGCTTTATATTTATCCCTGGGAAGAGCGGCTGGTCGATCTGCTGCTTTATCGTCTTCTGAGCGCGAGGCTGCATGATTGGTTTTCGTCGAACTGCTATGCGTATCGTTTGCGGGGATTTGGTTTGGACCGCTGCCAGCGACGAATTGCCAAGTTGCTCGGGGCCACCGAAAATCCCTTCTATGTAGTGAAGCGCGATATTGCGAATTATTTTCCGTCCGTAAATCACGAGCTGCTGCTTGCGCAATTGGCGGAGCTCGTCGAGCCGGAAGACTATTTGTTCCGGTTGCTCGAAGAGCGCGTACGCTTTCCATATGAAGAGGAAGGGCGGACGCTTCACGCCGAGCAAGGAATTGCTTTTGGGACGCCAGTAGCATGCTTCTTCGCTAACGTATATCTCACGCCGCTCGATCGCCGGTTCGATTCGCTTCCGGGTCTTCGCTCCTTCCGCTATGCGGACGACCTGCTTTTGCTTTCCAGCAATCGTGGAACGATAGAAACCGCCATTGCTCATTTCCAAGGGACATTGGGTGAGTTGGGGCTGAGGAGCAAAGCCAGCCATGAAGAAAACTTGCTCCTCTCTCGCTGTGAGGCATCAGCGGCCAATTTTGCAGCCGCTTCATGCATCCGGCATCTCGGACTAGAATTCTGTGCGAGCGGCGCCGTCCGGCTTTCGCGCGACAAATCCCGCAAGATCTGCAACATTTTCCGGTTTGCCTTCCGGCGTAAGAGGGCCAAACTCGCGCGCATTCATGATCCGCGAAAACGCGCAGAATTTGCCATCGCGACCGCGCGGCACGCACTGGAACAAAGCGTGCGCAATGTGGCGATCATCGATTACTACCTAAAGCACGTTAGTGATGAGGGCCAGCTCCGGCTTCTCGACCGCTGGCTTGCGGAAGAAGTTCTTTCGATTGCGTTCAAGGGCGGGCATCGCAAGTCTTATTTCCGGCTGCTACCCTTCTGCAGCCTGCGCGCGATGGGATTGCCCTCGCTTGTTCACCGGCGCCGGCAAATCCGGCACGGCCAGATTGCCGCGCCGTTTTTCGTCTGGAAGAACTATCAAACCCAGAAAAGTTCCAGGGAGACGGCTGCCAAGCTGCGCCCGCAAACCGCAGGAGCGGCGGCTTTCTCTCCAAGCCCTGAAGCAGTGACGGCAGAATCCTCGCAAGAGGAACTCGTGGGAGAGAGGCGTCACCTGTCGAGGGGCCTTATTGAAGTCGGTAAATCTGAAGATTTACCGACGTTTCCTTAGCCGTTTCCCTGGAAACTGTTTTGCAGGAGGCTAAGCATGGGCCAGTTCGATGATGGCGTCGCGTGCCCAAAGTGCGGCACGTGGGGTGCAAGAAAATCGCTGTGGAAAGTGAAATGCACGAATCCATCCTGCGAAAAGTACGATTCCGAATATGCCGAGGCGTTCCGGCAAAGTCGAATCGTTGGCAAGTCCGCTAGCGAAGTTTTTCCGCATCTCAAAGGCAAAGCCGACCCGAACGACTATTCGCTGCGGATTCGATATCAAAATTTTCAGGGGAACGAGATCATTTATTCGGCGGATCCTGGTTCCGCGGTCCAGCAAGGCGAGTTCGTGGTGGTGCGGCTCGCTCCCACTGGCAAGCGCGTTTCGTTCAGACTCTCTAAAATCCAGAACCGCAACGAGGTAGAGCCGCTTCTGAGCGAGAACCCCCAACCGTTGCGAGATGAGCGCCGCATCCTTCGGTATCACCTGCGGCGCGGTTCCACCTCGCCTGCTTTTGAAGAGCTGCGGCAGAAATATCCAAACTTTCGGGACTGACTTCTCTGTCTCGTATTCAAACGCCGGTGGGGAGGCTTTAGACTGCGGATTCACAGCTCAAGTTTTCTCGGGTGATCTAACACCATACAGAGCCAGGACATCCTTCAGGGTAACGATGCCCTCGAGTTTGTGAATATTGGCGCGGTTGACCACGGGGAGCGCGTTCACTTGATACGCACCCATGCGTTCGAGTGCAAGACTAAGAGGGTGGTCCACGTGGAGATGTGGGAAGTCATCCCCGTCGAGGAGTTCTTTGAGTTGTTTCTTCTCGGAGTCGGCCGCCGCCTGTTGAAGCTTGCCAAAACTTAAGACCCCGATAAGGCCGCGGTCGTCGCTCACCGGCCAGGCCGTCGAATCGCTCGAGCTAATTTTTTCCAGGGCTTGCTGCACGGTCATGTCCGCGGCCAGGATGTGCGTGGCGGGACGCATGGCCAGGATAACCTGGCGGTGACTTTCCTGCTGGCGCGATTCGGCGCTGGGAAGGTGGATGCCGTCTTGGCGCGCGAGCGATTCATAGATGGGTTGTTTCTGAAGACGCGAAGCGATAAAGAAACTCACGAGGTTCGAAATCATCAGAGGAACGATGACGGCATAATCGCGGGTGATTTCAAAGATCATGACGACGGAGGTCATCGGTGCACGCACGATTCCAGCAAAGGCCGTGCCCATTCCGACGAGAGCGTAGGCCCCTGGCGTCGCTACATGGTTTGGCAGAAGGTTGTGAGCCACGGTGCCGATGGCGCCGCCGAGCATGGCCCCAAGAAACAGGCTAGGACCGAAAATGCCACCTGCGTTTCCGGAAGCGTAGCTGGTGGTCACAGCAAAAAGTTTCAGAACCAAGAGCAAAACCATGAGCTTGAGCGCCATTCCGCCATTTAGAACGGCACCCACATGCTCGTAGCCGACACCCAGAACTTGCGGAACGAACCAGCCCATGACGCCAACCAGCAGGCCACCTATCACGGGTTGGAATGGCAGCGTCTTGCGAGGAAATTTCAGGAAGCGCTCGCGCATGCCAAGCAGGAGTTTTGTGAAGGCCACCGACACGAGGCCGCCGGCGACACCGAGCACAGCATAAATCGCGAATTCCCACGGGTTGACGAGCTGGTATTGCGGAACCTTAAAAAGTGGATCGTTGCCCAGCAAGAGCCGCAGCACGCCCCAAGAGGTCGCCGAGGCAAGAACGACCGAACCCAACACGGGAGCGTGAAGATCGCCGACGATTTCTTCGAGGGCGAACAACACAGCTGCCAAGGGCGTGTTGAATGCGGCGGCGATAGCCGAAGCTGCGGCCACTGGGATGAGCGCTTTCACCTTTTCCGGGCGTAGTCCAAGATTGCGTCCCAGCACGGAAGCGATGCCAGCGCCGACTTGCACTGTCGGCCCCTCGCGTCCCAACGGAATTCCGCTGGCCAGGGTTGCGGAAGTGCAGAAAAATTTTCCAAACATAGTGGCCGCGGTGATGCGGCCTTCTCGCGCGTAGAGAGCTGCTTTCGTTTGCGGAACGCCGCTGCCGCGCGCATCCGGGAAATAGCGGTAGAGCAAATACCCCATCAACAGAGAGCCCCCGATAGGGATGAGCACACGATGCCAGGCAGCTCCGCCAACAGGATAGAGGCGCATGCCGACTCGCTCGGTTAGCAGGATGAAAGCCACTGCCATCAAACCCACTAAAGCGCCGATCAGTAAAGTCAGGATCAGGAAAACCTGTGCTTCACGTTCCTGAAGCAGGGCATTCCAGTATCGCCGCGGCGACTTCCACCAGTTGGTTTGCGTTTGTTCCACGGCCTCCGTCATTTTACGGGTATATCCGCTCGTTTTCCTGGGAGGAAAAACTTTAGATTCAAGGTTTGCTCGCGGCGGCGCTCTTCTTCCAGATGCCTGGCTCGCGCCTTTAGTAAATCATCCAGAGAGACGAGTCCGAGAAATTTTCCGGTGGAGGGCTCGACCACTGGCAGGCGCGTTACACTCTTTTCCGCCATTCGATAAACGACCACGCGCAGGATTTCGTCCGGATGTGTTTCCACCGTGCTTGTACGCACCAAATCGCGCAGTGGTCGCTGCAACGCGGCATCTCCTTCTAGTTCGATGCGTTCGCGTATGTCCCTGCGAGTCAACACGCCAACGAGCTTGCCTTCGCCATCCACAACCGGAAGGAGACGCTGGGTTTGGCGATGATCTGTGTTGACCTTTTTCAAGATTTCGCCGGCTACGGCTGTCGAGGGTAAAGCGACGACGTTCGAGCGCATTACTTCGCGGACGAAGAGAATTTCCAGCGGGTCGACGGCGTATTCGCGGCTGAGGTGGAAGCCGCGCCGGGCGACTTTCTCCGTCAAGATCGACCTTTTCAGCGTTAAGACCGTGAAGGCATGCGCGATCACGCTGCCAACCAGGAGCGGCAAGAAGACGTTTGCATCATGAGTTAGCTCGAAGGCAAACACGATGCTTGTGAACGGCGAGCGCATCGTACCGCCAAGAATCGCACCCATGCTGATCAGAGGCCAGAAACCGGCGCCCTCATTCGGCAGAAACATCGCTTCCATGCCGCCGAGAGCGCCTCCCATCATCAATAGCGGGGCTAGAACGCCTCCGGAGGTTCCCGAACCCAGCGAGACTGACCAGATAAACCACTTAACGAGGAGAACGCCCAGAATTACCTTGGTCGTGACACTGCCCTGCAGCAATGCACCGATGGTGTCATAGCCGACGCCCAGGGCTTGCGGAAAAATCAAACCTCCGATTCCGATGGCGAGGCCGCCAATGGCCGGCCACCACATCCAATGAATCTTAAGATGTTGGAACGCATCCTCTGCTGCGTAAACGGAGACCGTCAAAAGCGCGGACAAGATTCCCGCCAGAAGCCCGACAAGCGCGCAACCTAACAGCGCTTTTGGCCCGATGAAGAGCGGATGTTCGGGAACGGGGAACAATGGGCCGAATCCCAAAAGGTATCGTCGAGCCACGGCGGCAACCGCGCTGGCCAAGGCCACGGGAATCAGGCTGCGCGGTTTCCATTCGAAGAGCAGGAGCTCGACGGCAAGCAACACAGCAGCAACAGGAGAAGCGAATGTGGCGGACATTCCGCCCGCCGCTCCCGCTACGAGCAGCGTCTTTCGTTCGGCGCTCGTCAGATGGAAAAGCTGCGCGATCATGGAACCGAAGGCCCCACCCGTCATAATGATCGGGCCTTCCGCGCCAAACGGACCACCGGAACCGATGGAAATCGCGGAGGAGAGCGGTTTGAGAAACGCGACTTTCGGTTCGACGCGGCTGCCATTGATCAAAATCGCTTCGATGGCTTCCGGAATGCCGTGGCCGCGGATCCGCTCCGAACCATACCGCGCCATCACGCCGATGATCAGAGCGCCGCCGATCGGTATGAGAACACTGTAGTAGCCCAAGTGGTTGCCGGCGGGAGAAACCATGGCCGTATTCCAACGGCCAAAATAGAAGAGGTTGGTAAAGAGTCCGATCAAACGGAGCAGCACTAGGGCCACAAACGCGCAGAGAACTCCAATGACCATGGCTAGGCACGAGATCGGGAGAACACGCAACGTGGTTGTGAAGTCTCCCAACTCTTCGCTGTGATTGCCGTTTTTCTTGTTAAATTTTGTTTGGGGGCTGGTTTTCTGGTTTTCGTCAGTCACGTTTGTCTCGCACTTCCCTCTTGGCTCTTTTCTTTTGATTGTTCCCAGCGTGCCGCTTGCGCTCAAGCAGTGCTTCGATGGCACCGACCAGTGCTTCCCCGCTAGTACGCAGTTCGCTGATGCGGTTCTGCGCGACTTGTTCGAGGAGGCGATCACCACGCGGCAAAAGGGAAACGAATACGCGGCGGCGGTCATCCCGGCTGCGGGTTCTGCGAACGTATCCATGTGTCTCGAGGCGGTCGATGAGTTCCACCGCGCTGTGGTGTTTTAGCGCGAGTCTCTCCGCAAGCGTCTGGATGGTAGCCTCGCTGCCTTCGGGGAGGCCACGAATGGCGAGCAGCATTAAGTACTGCTGGGGCTCGAGCCCTACGGCTCGGGCCTTCGCATCGCCTTCGCGCAAAAAATGGCGTATGCGGTAACGCAACTCAGCCAGCGCGCGATACTCGGCAGGGGTGATATCCAGTCCCATGGTACGAGTATATCGTAATGCGATATACCTTGCCACGCGGTACGATACAATTAGTTACTGGCAGTGCTTGACTATGAGTGAAGAGGGTAGTTTACAGCGCTTTGCGGAATGCCTTCTGCGTCTTGTAGTGTTCGTACCCTTCTCGTTCATAAAATCTGTGGGCGCGCTCGCGGATCACGTTGGAACGCACCGACATACTGGGGCAGCCGTGTTTGCGCGCCCAATCTTCCGCCGCTTCGAGAAGGCGCGCGCCCGCGCCCAGGCTTCGCCGGCTTTCGGAAACGATAAGGCCGTTCAATTCCGCGCGCGTGCCCACTTCCACAAGATGCGTAACGCTGACGTGCGCCCAGCCCACCACGCCAGCGCCCGGAGAGTCTGCAACGAACAATGCATTTTGCGACGCGGGTTTCAGTCTGCGCATTCTTTTGATGATTTCCGTGGACGTCGTCGGATATCCAAGCTGCCCGCTTAGCTCAGCTAGTTGTGGCGCGTCGCTTGTTCGCCCGCGGCGAACGTTCACACTTTGATTGTCGGTCTTCTTTGTCATGGCCTCAGCTTGCTTTCCTGCGCAGCCGCGCTTGTACCGCTTCGCTCTTCAGTTCGCGTAGCGCGTCTGCGGCAATCCATCGTGCGGTACGCGAATCCTGCTGGCGAATCCGTTCTGCGGAGCGAATGGCCGCTGCGTTGAGCCTTAGATTTCTCTTTCCGATATTCCGCAGAGCCCAGTTAACCGCCTTTCGCACAAAGTTGCGTTCGTCATACGACTCGCGCTCGATCACGGTGAGAAAGCGCTCGAACTTCGCATCCTCGGCAGCTTTGTCCTTGTAGGCGAGATAAGCTGCAAGCGAGAATGCGGCGCGTTTTTCGAACTCGGCGCGCCGGCTGCTCCACTCATAGACTTTGTCCCAGGCGGGCTTTGCGTACGCGTAAAGATAACAACACGCCGTGTCCACCAGATCCCACGAGTCGAAATCACGCACCCATCGTTCCATCTGCGCCGGAGTCACCTTCTCCGCTTCACCGATCAGCGCTGCGAGGATTCTTGCCTCGTGGATGGCGGTGGACCAAAGTTCCTCCGCCAACGATTGATCTTTGCCGATGTGCCGAGCGAAGGCGTGCAGCACCGGGGCGGATATTCCGTAGGCCTTCGGAACGTTCACGCCGAAATAGGCGAGCTTGGCGCGCACCTTTGGATCGGCAACCTCTTTAAGCTCGCGAAGCACTTCGGCTTTCCCTGGCTTCTCGGCGGCTTTCGGGTGCCGCGCCAAGCTAGAACGTTTTGTCTGAGTCGAGGAGGATCGTAACCGGCCCTTCATTTACCAGCTCCACGGACATCATTGTCTGAAAAATCCCGGTCGCGACGCTGACACCCAGTGCCTGCATCGCCGCCGCAAACTCCTCGTAAAGTTCCTTGGCTTTTTCCGGCGGAGCGGCGGAGATGAAACTTGGCCGGCGTTGCCCGCGCGCATCGCCGTAAAGCGTAAATTGCGAGACGACCAGGGCCGCGCCCTTCACGTCCAGCAGCGAGAGGTTCATTTTTCCCTGGCCGTCCTCAAAAATGCGCAGGTTCGCCACTTTCTCCGCCATGGATAAGGCTACCACAGAGGTGTCCTCACGGCCGACGCCTAGCAAAATCAGCAGACCCTTGCTAATTTCGCCCGCCACGCGCCCTTCGACTGTCACAGACGCACGGCTCACTCTCTGCACTACGGCTCGCATACGACTTTCTTATTTACCGGCTTGTCTCGCCATCTTCCGCGGCAATGGGAGCGCGAGGCAACCCCTTGGTGCGGGCTGACACTTGGGGCAAAAATAACTGCTTCGCCCCGCGACAATCGCGCGTCGGATTGCAGCGTCACAACGGTAACAGCCTTCGCCCTCGCGTCCATAAGCGCGATGATGGCGCTGATATTCACCCGGCTTGCCTTCGGCGTCAAGAAAATCGGAGATTGAGGAGCCGCGCATAACAATTGCCTTCTCCAGAATTGCGCGCAACACGCGATGCAGCGTCGCTGCTTGTTCTTTCCTTAGCGACGTGCCAAGACGCGCGGGATGAATCCTTGCGCGCCACAAACTCTCATCCGCGTAGATATTTCCCACTCCCCGCAGGAAGCTCTGATCCAGCAGCAACGCCTTGATTCTCGCGCGGCGTGTCCGCGCCTGCTTGACAAATTCTTCAACGCTAATCTCCAACGGGTCGGCGCCGAACGAAAGCAGTTCTTCCGCGAGCGGACCAGCCGCAAGATAAGCAAGCCGCCCGAATCTTCGCGCATCGGTGTAGCGCAGTTCGCGATTGTCGTCGAGCAGGAAGCAAGCATGAGTATGTTTTTCGCAAGGCTGGGCGGCGGGATTCGGCGCAATCTGTCCGGTCATTCCGAGATGCACGAGAAGCACGGCAGGCGCGGCATCGCCATTCGCGGCAGATGGACCGACGCTCTTCACCGGCGAAAGACGCAACAGCATGAACTTGCCATAACGCTCAACGGCTTCGATCTGCCTGCCAGGAAGATGCAGCTCGAGCGCGGCTGGATCATCGATAAAATCCGTCTTGCCGAGCCGGACCGACACAATTCTTCGGCCGACGATCGTGCGCCGCAGGCCTCGCGCTACAGTCTCGACTTCGGGAAGTTCGGGCATGAGGGGATCAGAAACAAAATAACACATCCCCGTCGGCGGTGCAGGCGGCCGACGCGAATCCAAAGCGATCCGCAGTCGGCCGCAATTCATTACGGCTACTTATTTTTTGGCTACTTCTTCTGATAGCTCGGATAAGGCGGCGGCCCCGGAATCACAACCGGATGCGCCTTCAACGCTTCCAGCGTGACCTGGACGGCCCGTTCGAGTTGCGGATCGTGACCGGCTGCGACGGACGCGGGATCGTTCTCAACCTCGATGTCCGGTGCGATGCCGTGATTTTCCACTTCGTACTCGCTGTGCAGGCCGAAAATCGCCACGCGCGGAGCCGTAACGCCTCCTCCATCCATCAGCGGCGGATAATTGTAAATGCCGACCAGCCCGCCCCACGTTCGCGTGCCGACAAGCGGGCCGACCTTGTCTTGTTTGAACATCCAGGGCAGCGCATCGCCGCCGGAGCCGGACATTTCGTTGATGATCATCGTCTTGGGGCCGTAGATTTGCGCCAGTGGCGAGCAGAATTGCTCGCCTTCGCGCGTGATATCGCAATTACGCAGCGGCCGTTTGAGCAGATCAATAATGTAATCGGCGATTTCGCCGCCGTGGTTATAGCGCTCATCAATGACGGCGGCCTGTTTACCGACCTGCGCAAAGTAATAGCGGTTGAAATTAATGAAGCCGCCGGTCGCTGTGTCCGGCACGTGGACGTATGCGACTTTGCCGCCGCTCAGCTGATCGACCTTGCGGCGATTGTCCTCTTCCCAAGCAAGATTGCGCAGCGGGAATTCGCTGGGCAACGGGACAACGGTCACTTCGCGCGAGTCCTTGCCATCAGGGTTTGGACCCACTTTGATTTTGATTTGCGTGCCAGCCGTATTTTCGAAGTAGCTATAGACATCAATGGGCGGGCGAACTTCGCGGCCACCCACTTCCAGCAGATAGTCACCTACTTTGACGTCAACGCCGGGCTGCGTCAGCGGCGCGCGCAATTCCGGATTCCAATTTTCTCCGTTGAAAATTCGCGCGAAGCGATACCGTCCGTTTTCCACTTTGTAGTCGGCACCGAGCAGCCCACCTTTGACGCGCCTCGGCTGCGGTACGTCGCCACCGCCGATGAACATGTGACCGACGGTGAGCTCGCCGAGCATCTCTTCAAACAGATGGTTGACGTCGGCACGGCCGCCCGCACCTTTGAGATAAGGCGCATATTTCTTCTCGGCGGCCGGAACGTTCAGACCGTGATGGTTCGGGTCGTAGAAGAAGTCACGTTCGATCCGCCAAACTTCGTGGTACATCTGGTTCCACTCGACGCGCGGGTCGGTGTAAACCTCCATTCCGCCGAGGTTCAGCGCGCCATCTCCCGGCTTGGGCACAACCGCCGTCGCAGCAATAAACCATGGCGCCGCGCGACCCGGACCTTGCCGGTAGAGAACCTTCTCACCGTTCGCTGAGACCACAAATGCGCTCACGCCACCGAGGAACGGTTCTGTCTTGCGTGTGGTCAAATCAAATTTCGAGACGGAAACTAGCGTAGGCTCTGTTAGGCTTGGCACATCTGGGATTTCACTCAGGAACAACACGCCAGTCTTGCCCGCATCGAGACCAACATAGTTCGCCGCCTTGATGGGCATTGCTACAATTCTCTGGCCGATCCCATCGAGATCAAGCGTGACCTTTACTTCGTCTTTTTTCTCGCCTTCTTTTTTGTCGCCTTCTTTTCCTTTGTCTGCGCTCTTGTCGGCTTCTTTGGTTTTGTCGGCATCCTTGCCTTTTTCGTCGGAGGCCGCTTTTTCCTCGTCGCTCTGCGGTTCGACAGGCGAAGGATCACCTTTCTTCAGCACTACCGCGTAGATGCTTCTCGACACGGGATGCTGATAGCTCGAAAGGTCGAGCCAGCCGATGGAAAGTCCCAGGTCTGTGCTAGCCGCAAAATAAAGCGACTTTCCATTTTTGTCGAACACTGGATAGCGCGCATCGCTGGTGCCATCCGTGATCTGCGATTCCTTCCCAGTTTCGAGCGAATAGACAAAGATGTTCCGCATGTGGTTCTCAAGAAACTTCGCATAGGTCAGCCACTTGCTGTCCGGCGACCATGTTTCATTCAGCGTGGAGCTCGGATCCTCGTATCGGTCCGAGGTTACTTTTACCGGCGTGCCTTTCTCTACGTCCACATACCAGAGATTCAAGCGCTTGTCGGTGTAGGCGATTTTCTTACTGTCCGGCGACCACAACGGCCCGTAGAAGTACGAAGGAGGATTGCCCAAATTGATTTTCTTGACCGCGCCCAATCCGGTTTGATCCACAATGTGCAGAGCGTATTCGCCGGTTTCATCTGAGAAAAATGCAATGGACTTGCCGTCTGGCGACCACGCTGGATCGCGTTCCGCCACGGCCGTCGTTCGCGTCAGGTTCCGCACATCGCCCTTTTCCGCTGGTACGGTAAGAATTTCGCCGCGCGCTTCGAACACTGCGCGAACTCCCGTTGGCGAAATGGCAGCGTTTTGAATTTTGTCCGCCACTTTTTCATAGTGCGGCCGTGTTGCCGGCAAATCGCCGGAGATACGGATCCCGACTTTGCTCGCCTTCTCTGTTTTCAGATCGAAGGTATAAATCCCGCCGAACTGCTCGTAGACAAGGGCGTCCGGCCCGGCGGACAACGATTTCAGATCGAGGCCTTTGTTTTCCAACACCTGCTTCACGTTTTTTGTTTTTGTGTCGTAAGCAAAGATCGTCACTGCGCCTTTGCGGTCCGACAAAAAATAGACCGTGTCGCCGACCCAGACAGGATCGTCATCGTTCGAATTCTCGCGAGGCACTTTCTCGAGCTGCAAGTCGCTCAGGCGAAGCAAATAGACCGGCGTCGTTTGTCCGCCGTGGTAACGCTTCCACGCGACTTGCCATTTCAGGTTTGGCACATAAGCGATGCGCGTGGCGTCCGGCGAATACGAAGCCGCTTCCCCGCGCCACATCGGCAGAACTTCCGGAACCCCGCCTTCGACAGGGATTGTGTACAAACGGTCGAAGTCCGCATACGCTTCGCGGCCAGAGCTAATCAGCACCTTCTTGCCGTCCGGAGACCATCCGACAACGACATCTGCGTCCGGATGCCAGGTCAGGCGTTTCGGTTCACCACCATCGGCGGGCATGACGTAAGCGTCGATATTGCCGTCGTATTGGCCGGTGAACGCGATCCAATTTCCATCGGGAGAAAATTTCGGCCGTCCCTCGTGCCCCCCGGTCGTAAGCTGGCGCGCTTCGCCACCTTCCCGCGGCACGCTCCAAAGATATCCCCCATAGGCAAACACGATTTGCGTCTTGCTCATCGTGGGCGATTGCACGAGCAGCGGATTTTCTTCCGCAGCGGCACACCAGCTTGGCGTGCACAGCAGCACCATCAGCATTACAAACGACACTGCAGGCGACGGAGTCCATATCCTTGCCGAGATTCGAAAACGCATCATTCCTCCTGAAGTAAACCGCAAGTGCAACGCACAAATCTTTTTGGCTGCTGGAACGTTAACGCGCCCGAGCTATTTCTGAGTGCCTACCGGCGGTGGCCAGAACCCGGGATCGCTGATCGGACGCTCGTCCATCTTGTCGGCATACTTTTTTACGGCGGGCCGGATGGCCGACGCCTGCCCGATCAGCACAAAAACCAAATTGTCCACCGGGAAATGTTTTTCGATGATTTGCTCGGCGATGGCTGGAGTAACCGCGTCTACGCGGGCTTCCAGTTGGTTCACTTCGTCGTCCCCGAGTCCGTAGTACTCGTTGACCACGATCCGTCGGGCAAGCTGGCTCGAAGTTTCAATTGTCGGAGGAAATTGTCCCTTGATGTAGCTCTTCGCGGATTTGAGCTGTTCCTCAGTCACGCCGTTCTTGTGAAGCTTATCCAAAACCTGGAGTGCAAGGTCAATCGCCGGGGTGGTGGTTTCATTCTTGGTGAAGCTGAATATCCCGAACGGTCCAGGGGCTTTGCGCGCCTCAAAAACCGAATTTGCCCCGTAGGTATATCCCGATTCGACGCGTAGCGCTTCATTCAGCTCGGAGGTGAATCGCCCGCCGAAAATAGTGTTGACCACGCGAATCGCAACGCGGTCCGGATCGTTGGCGGCGGCCCCGATGTTTCCGATGGCGAAATAGGTTTGCGTCGCATCGGGCTTATCAATAAGAAGCAGCTTTTTGCCTTTTGCCGGTGGAACAGAAGCGACGGAGTTGCTCGCCACCGTCCAAGCCGGCCAGGAGCCCAATGTTTCTTCGAGCTTCTTCCGCATTTCAGCGGCATCGAACTCGCCGGCGATTCCGAGAATCGTATTCCCCGGCGCGTAGTTCGCTTCATAGAACTTGACGATTCCATCGCGCTGAATGCGCTTCAGCGAAAGCTCGTCGCCATCGGCGGGACGCCCGTAAGGATGTGTGCCGTAGAGATAGCCGTTGTAGTACAACCGAAGCACGGCCTGCGGTTCGTCTTTCGCGGACTTCACACCGTCGAGGCTCTGCGCGAGGATTTTGTCGGTTTCGCTCTGAGGAAACGTAGGATGCAGAAGGGCATCTGAAAACAGCTCCAGCCCTTTTGCTGCATCCTTTGTCAGAAACTCGGCGCTGATGTTTGTGAAGTCCGCTCCAGCGTCCGCGCTGAAGGAGCCGCCAATAAAGTCAAAATCAGACGCGAATTGTTGCGCCGTTCGGGTTTTCGTTCCTTTGCGCAAGAGCCCGGCAGTCACGGAGGCGAGCCCTTCTTGACCGGCGGGATCGACCGCCGCTCCCGTTTTGATGAGCGCGAAGATATTTATCAACGGCACGCCGCGCTTCTCCATGAGCAGAACGGTCAATCCGTTCTTGAGCACGATCTTCTCGTGCGGTGGAATATGCAGTGACTGTCCTGGCGAAACAGGACAAAGTGCCAGCGTGAATGCGAAGAGTGCGAGAAGGCCAAAGCTGCTTGTCCTGCGCGTCATTGTTTTGCCTTCTCTTCATTCTCGGGGAGCAAGGTCGCGACGGTCCGGTTGTTTGGCCCGAAATATTTTTTCGCCACTCGCTGGACGTCCTCTTTGGTGACCGCTGAGTAGCTCTTCGCCGCGTCGAACAGCTTGTTGTAGTCGCCCATGAAAACTTCGTAGGTGCCAATCGTGTTTGCGCGTCCGTTGATCGTACGCATCTCTCTGTAAAAATCAGCCAGCTGGTTGTTCTTTGCTTTTTCCAGTTCCCGGTCGCTGATCAGAGCCCGCTTCACATTTTCCAGTTCTTCGTAAATGGCCTTTTCGCAGGCCTGCGGGTCGACTCCCTGCCGCGGCTGAGCCGTGATGACACCGAGCGTTGGATCAAATGCCGAGTCCACGTCATAAGAAACGTCGAGCGCAATTTGATCCTTGTCCACCAGCCGTTGGTACATTCGCGAGCTTTCTCCCTGGAAGAGCACGCTTCGCATAATATTCAGCGCATAAAAGTCTGGGTTATTGGTTTGGGGAACGTGATAACCGATCATCAGCAGCGGCAGCTCCGCGGGCTTGTGTACCACGAGGCGCCGCTCTCCAAGCTGCTCGGGCTCGATTGTGGTCACTGGCGGTGGCGGCGCATGGGAAGGAATCGGCTCGATATACTTCTCGCAAAGCTGAAAGATTTCCTCGGGCGAAACATCTCCGACCACCACCATCGTGGCATTGCTGGGCGAGTAGCCCATCTCGAAATGGTGCTTCAAGTCCTCCATCGTCCAGCTCTGGATGTCGCTCATCCACCCGACGACCGGCCATTGATAGGTGTGCGCAATAAACGCGGTGGCCCGCAATTGCTCGTCGAGCAATCCAAAATTATTGTTGTCCACGCTTAGCCGCCGCTCCGACGCCACCACTTCGCGCTCGGAAGCGATTTTCTTGGGATCGAAGGTCAAGTCACGGATGCGGTCGGCTTCGATGTCGTAAATCAGCTCCAGCGCCGAGCGCGGAAACCAGTCCTGGTAGACGGTCACGTTTTGCGAGGTGTAAGCGTTGTTCGAGGCTCCGTTGGCTTCCATCGCTTTGTCGAGATCGCCCGGCCCATACTTCTTTGCGCCATTGAACATCATGTGCTCGAAAAAGTGCGAGAGACCGGTAGTGCCAGGGTGCTCGTTCCGCGAACCGATGCGGTAGAAAATGTAGAGCGCCACGTTGGGGATGCTGTGGTCTGGCTGCACCAGCACTTTCATGCCGTTTTTCAACGTGTGGCTACTAACCGGAAACTCTTGCGACTGCGCCCAAACGGGCGATACAGCAATACCCAAGACGCACAACAACAGCAATGCGGTCCCGCACTGCCTGCTTTTTTTCATGAAACCACCCTCACCCGAATCCTTTATCTAAGACGTATGGACCCTTGGAAATGTTTACGGCTATCTGCGTTTCTTCACGGCAGCAGCGCGAACACGCGGACCGGTCCGCCCGAACCGCCTTCGAGCTTGATCGGCGCCACGATGAGAAACGCGCCCTCTTCCGGCAGTTCGCTCAAATCCGCGAGATTCTCAAGATGATAGAGTCCCGCTCCGAGCGCCAAATGATGCACAGGAAAATCCTCGGATGCGCCGCAATCCACGCTGATTGTGTCACTTCCGATGCCGCTGACCTTACGCTCGATCAGCCGCTCGACCGCCTCCACGGAAAATCCCGGAAAATGCATGCGCCCTACTTTATCCTGATTGCGGTACATCTTCGCATCGGGCCAGCGTGACGCCCATCCCGTCCTGAGCAGCGCGATAGCTCCCTCTGGAATTTGCCCGTGCCGCTCTTCCCACTCGCTAATTCGCGCGGCCGAAAGCACGTAGTCCGCGTCCGCAGCTCCTTCCGAGCAGACATCGAATACCACAGCCATTCCGAAAAACTGTCTCGGCGGGATCTGGTCAACCGACGTCTTACCCGGTGGAAAATGGATCGGCGCATCCAGATGCGTTCCGTAATGCTCAAGCATCCAGAAGCTTCGCGTGAAATAGCCGTCCTTCTCTACACTGGAATTGACCTTAGCCTCGAACCAGCGCTCATCGCCCGGCCACGGCACCAGTTTGTCGTTGATGGCGTACGCGAGGTCCAGGACCCGCGTCCTTCCTGAGAGAAATCCGTCGAGCATGGCGTCAGGGGAGCGGGATTCCAGGCGAAGCCACGATGCCAGCCATGCGCAGAATTTCCTGGTACTCGGCTTCGGTGATCTGCGAAACCAGCACGCGCACATTTTTCAGCAGCTTCATTTTTTTCAATGCGGGATTGGCGCGCAACTCCGCTAGTGTGACTTGCCGCGGCAGCCGGTCAAATGCTCGCAAGTCCGCCACAAGGTTCTTTTCTTTGTGGTCGTGAGGATCGGGGTAGGGGTCGCGCGTGATTTCAGCAATTGAATAGAGCGTCCGCTCCGGCGCGGAATGATAGCAAAGCACGCGGTCGCCCTTGCGCACCTGTTTGAGCGCGCGAATGGCGTCGGGCTTCGACTCCGCACCGTGCCACATTTCCTTGCCCTTCACGAATAGCGTGTCCCAATGATAGTGGTGAGGGTCGGCGCTAAATATCCAGTAGTGTCGTTGCGAGGTCGGAGTTGCCATCGAGGCGTCGAGTCGGCAGCAATATACACGGGGACGGCCAAAAAGCGAAACAAAATGTTGGGGTTAGCTGCGATTCGGCGTGAGTTGAGGAAATCAGAGCGAGATAGCCCCTAAGCTAGAAATTCAAAGTATCTTCTTTATTTTTATGGAGTTAGGAGGAATTTCACGCAATATCGACAAAAACCTCATCACCACGGACTTCTGTCGCATAGCATGCCACCCCCATGCTCGGGTTCTGTAGAAGCTTCCCGGTGGTTACGTCATACTCCCACCCGTGCCAGGGGCAGGTAACGATTTTATCCTGGAGCGAGCCTTGACCCAGCGGGCCTCCCCTATGCAGGCAAGAATTATTGATAGCGAAGAACTTACCAGCCACATTTGCTAGCGCCACAGGCTTGCCCTCAACCTGAAACTCGTGGATGGCACCTGCAGGAACGTCGGAAGTCTTGGCGGCTCGCACAAGCGGCATGTCCGCTCCTTTATGAATGAAAATGATAAACGAGAAACTCAGACCGTAAATTATGCAGGAATTGCCGTTTTCCGTCAGCGAGTATAACTTCCAACCCAGCCAGCGTCAAAACACGCCAGCGCGCCCATCATTTCGCGGTGGCTGGCCCGTTAGCTCGTTTGACCATCATTTTCCAATACGTCGCGGGGCGGAGCCGTTGCACGATGTCGATCTGGCGAGCGTCGCGGCCGATTAGGATGCGCGGTTCGTGCTTTTCGACGCCTTTCAGGATGCGCGCAGCAGCGGCTTCCGGCGAGGTAGGAGTGACCTTTTCAAAATAATCGATCGCTGCCTGGCGTTTGCTTTCGGAGGCGTGCGCCCCGAGGCGCGCTCGTTTCGCGATCGGCGTATGAATCCCGCCGGGGTGAACGCAGGAAACGGAAACCGAAGTGCCTTCGAGTTCGTGCCTTAGCGCCTCCGTGAACCCGCGAACGGCAAATTTGCTCGCAGAATAGGCGCTCTGGCCGGCGGGCGCAATAATTCCGAAGACGCTCGACAAGTTCACAATGTGCGCGCGCGGTTGCTTCTTCAGAATCGGCAGGAAACACGTCACACCGTATACAACGCCCCAAAAATTGATGCCCATCAGCCAGCGCAAATCTTCGAGAGATAGTTCTTCGAATGTGCCGTGAAGAGCCACGCCGGCATTGTTGATGAGCAGCGTTACTCGACCGTGCCGAGCAGCCACATCCTCAGCGAAACCACGCATGGCCGCTTCATTGGAGACATCAAGAACATGCGTCGAAAGCGCGGCCTGCTTGGCAGTCAACGCGGCCGCCGTTTCGGCTAACCCCTTTTCGTCAACATCCGCAATGGCCAGCGCTGAACCTGCCGCGGCCAGTTGTTGCGCAAGTGCGCGCCCAATTCCGCTCCCTGCGCCCGTAACAACTGCTACTCCACCTGCGAGGAACGACACCTAGGCGCCTGCGTCCTGAACTTTCGCCAGCAGCTCGACGAATTTTTGCTTACGCTCGGTCTGGTCGTGGCCGCCTTCGGCCTCCGCAAGCTGCGTTATGTTCATCGAGCAGAACTTCGGCCCGCACATCGAGCAAAATTTCGCCTCTTTGTAAAAATCATCCGGCAAATTTTCGTCATGCATGGCTTTCGCGGTAGGCGGATCGAGCGACAACTCAAACTGTTTGTTCCAGTCAAACAAAAATCGTGCGTAGCTCAAGGCGTCATCGCGGTCTCGAGCGCCCGGACGGTGGCGCGCCACATCCGCAGCATGCGCTGCAATCTTGTAGGCAATCACGCCCTGCTTCACGTCCTCCGGGTTCGGCAGACCGAGGTGCTCCTTCGGCGTCACATAGCACAACATCGATGCGCCATGCCACCCAATCATCGCCGCGCCGATCGCGCTCGTGATGTGGTCGTACCCGGGAGCGATGTCAATGACGAGCGGCCCAAGCGTATAGAACGGTGCCTCGTGGCACCATTCCATTTCCTTGTCGACCTGTTCCTTGATCTTGTCTAGCGGCACATGTCCGGGGCCTTCGATCATCACTTGGACATCATGCTCCCAGGCTTTCGTCGTTAGCTCGCCTAGAACCTCTAATTCCGCGAACTGAGCTTCGTCGCTCGCATCCGCGATGCATCCCGGTCGCAGCCCATCGCCGAACGAGAAGCTCACATCATGCTTCTTGAAAATCTTGCAAATCTTCTCGATGTTCTCGTATAGAAAATTCTGCTTCTTGTGATGCTCCATCCAGTGGGCCATCAGCGAACCGCCGCGGCTCACAATCCCCGTGATTCGCTTGCGTACCAGCGGCACATGCTCGCGGAGCACGCCCGCGTGAATGGTCATGTAATCCACGCCTTGCTCGGCTTGCTCTTCAATCACCTCAAGCATCAATTCAATCGTCAAATCCTCAGGCCGCCGCACCCGCGAAATTGCTTCATAGACGGGCACCGTTCCCACCGGAACCGGCGAGGCGTCAATAATTGCCTTGCGGATCACCGGGATATCCCCACCGGTTGAAAGGTCCATCACCGTGTCCGCGCCATAGTGCACGGCGTGGTGCAGCTTCTTCAATTCTTCATCAATATTCGAAGTCGTTGCAGAGTTGCCGATATTCGCGTTGATCTTACATTTTGTCGCGATGCCAATCGCCATCGGCTCCAGATTGCGGTGATTCACGTTCGCCGGAATGATGCAGCGTCCGCGTGCCACCTCGCTGCGAATCAGCTCCGGTTCAAGCTTCTCCCGCTTCGCGATGAATTCCATCTCCTCGGTGATGACGCCTTGCCGCGCCAAATGCATCTGCGACATGTTGCGATTTCCGTTTGCTGCCGCGGCTTTCGCCTCTCGCGTTTCAATCCAACTATCGCGTATTGCCATGGAACCCCCTCGGAAATCGCATCAAATGACTCTGGACAGATGACTCTCCGCTGTCCCGCTCACTCGGCGTTAGAAGTTTGGATTATGGCACCGCAGAAGGGGTGCCGCAACTTGCGCGAGGATTCTTTGAACGCGAAGAGAGGATGCAGACGAAACGAAATTGAGGCGCCGAAGGCTGTCAAAGCGGCGGCGCGCTCGCGTCTGGTTTAGGGAGACACCACTTCCCGATAATCGGGTACCCGGCCCATTCTCCCCGATTGGCTTTGATGCCATATACAATGCCGAGAATGACGTTGGCCACCCACCCAAGCCCCCATAACAACCAGAAGATCGGAAAGGCAAGGAAGAAAGCGGATGGAGGACCATTCGTAGTGTGTGCTCCCGAAGCGCTGCTAAAAACAGTGGCGAAGATTGAAAAAAAGAAAACAATCATCGCTCCAAAAAAAAGCGCCATATAGCAGAGCTGCCAGATAAGGGATTGCAGGGCGTGGAATTTCACAAAACGGGAATCCTGTTTGACGCAGTAGATGACAAGCGGCGCAATAAAGCCTGTGAAGACTTGGAGCAGATGCGCAAGAAACGCCATGGTGCGCTCGTCTTGCGTAGGCGCGGTCAAGGACGCTAGAAATGACTGATCTGACAAGGATTCACCTCCTCCAGCGATAGTTTGAGGGTATCTCGAAATCATCGCACTCGCCGATGGAATGATCTCCTCTGTGCGCCATCGGAGAACAACGCACGGCCTAACGCGAGAGGTAAGGTGGAAAGCGGCAAAAAGTCAGCGAATGGGCGAGGCGGAGGAGTGCTTGACAGCGAGGAGACCGCTCAACAAGATGGATGAGTCATGGAAACTTCTTTCAGCAATAACCTCGCGTTTATCACGCTTCCGGATTGCGACAATCGCGAGACGCGGCTTGGCTCCTTGTGGGACAAACAAGCAGCCGTTGTAGTCTTCTTGCGCCACTACGGCTGAATCTTTTGCCGCGAGCACGTCGCGCAGTTGCGCGAACACGAACAGGCCTTCCGCGACAAAGGAGCAGCTCTCGCCGCCATTGGCCTCGGCGACGCCGTTTACGCCCGGGAGTTTCGCAAGGAGACTGGTATCGCTTTTCCCCTCTTAATTGACGAACAGCGGCAGGCCTATCGCGCAGCGGAGCTGAAATCCGCTAATCTTCTCCATCTCCTGCGCTCCGACAATGCGGAAGCACGCAAGCGAGCGCGTGAAGCCGGCCATCACCAGCACAAACTTGGGAAAAACCCGTTTCAGCTAGGCGGAAGTTTTGTCTTTGGCCCGGGCAACGTCGATCTTTTTTCTCACACTAGCGAGACGTTCGGTGATAACGCCAGCACTGCTGCTCTCCTCGCTGCACTTCCCTGATTCGCTGTTTGCCCGCCGTACGCGTTCTGCTCTTTCGCGGCGGGGCGCCGCTCTAACTCGAAGCGAATGCGATAAGATCAAACAATGTCTTATCGCTCTCACGGAAAGAAGCTCCTCGCGCTGGCTCTTTCTTTGAGTGCGGCAGTCTTGGCAGCACTCGCGCAAACGAATCCCGCGACTCCGAATGAGCGCCAGCAATTTCTCGATAAACTCGTGGCAGCGGCAATCGAGCGCACAAATCATTCCGTGACTTACGTTTCCACCTACGTCCACATAGATTATCCCGGCGGAGACGTCCCCGCGGGCACCGGCGTTTGCTCCGACGAAATTATTCGCGCCTACCGGGCCGTTGGCGTGGATCTGCAAAAAGAAGTTCACGAAGATATAGTAAAAAACTGGCTGGACTATCCTGCGAAAACAAATTGGCGTCAGGCCCATCCGGATTCCAACATCGACCATCGCCGGGTGCCGAATCTGATGGTGTTTTTCACGCGCAAGGGAGAGAGCTTGCCGATTTCCCTGCGCGCAAGGGATTATTCGCCAGGAGATATCGTCACTTGGGATCTCGGCGGCAATGTGCCGCACATTGGAATGGTGGTGAACGTAAACTCAGCTGAGAGCGGGAGGCCTTTGCTCGTCCATAACATCGGGCAGGGGCCGAAGATGGAAGATGTTCTGTTCAGCTGGAAAATTACAGGACACTACCGCTATTTTGGGCCGCCTTCTCGAGAAGCACATTAAATCCTTGCCTCGCTGAAATCGGACCATCCCCTCATACCAATGGCTTGGACATAATGATGTAGTGCCCCGGCACTTTTGCGTGAAGAGATGGAGCAAACGGAGCCGTGCCGATTTCCACGTAGCCGAGCCTCCGATAAAACGCCGGAAGCGGTGTGCGTGGACTGATAACGCGCAGGTCCACGCCGCTGCAATCTGCCCTGCGGAAGTAATCCTCGGCTGCTTCCATCATCTTACGACCCAGCCCCGTGCCCTGTCGTCGTGGGTCCACCGAAAGCAGGCCGACGTAGCCTCGGTCCTTGCGAACTTCTACGTAGACGCATCCCACCAGATCGTCAGAATCCTCCGCTAACAAAAACTCGCCGGTTTCCATGAAAGCCCGCGCCTCTGCATCGTTGATTCGATCGCCATCAAACACAAATCGTTCCACGATGAACGCCGCGTTGATCAGCCGGACAAGGGAGTGCAGGTCTCCGCTAAGCGCTGTACGAATGGATAAAGTCATGTTTCCTGGCCAACAATGGGTCCGACGTCCTAGCCATTCAACGAGAATTGGAGCGGTCGTCGAGATCTAGACAGCGAATATAGACCGGCCAGGGAACCGCGCCGCCGAGCCGAGTTCTTCCTCGATGCGAAGAAGCTGGTTGTATTTGGCGATCCGGTCGGTGCGCGAAGCAGAGCCCGTCTTAATTTGGCCAGCTCCTGTGGCAACGGCAAGATCGGCGATGAACGTGTCTTCTGTTTCGCCGGAGCGGTGCGAAATGATCGAGTTGTAGCCGGCTTTGCGCGCCATTTCGATGGAATCGATCGTTTCGGAAACCGTACCGATCTGATTGAGCTTGATAAGAATAGCGTTGGCAATTCCCTCTTTAATTCCCCGCGAAAGCCGCGTCGTGTTCGTTACAAAGAGGTCGTCACCAACAAGCTGAATCTTCTTCTTCGAGGTTTTTGCCCCAACCGATTGCGTTAGCGTTTTCCATCCCGCCCAATCATCTTCTGCCATCCCATCTTCGATTGAGACGATGGGATATTTCTCGACCCAACTCGTCCAATACGCCGCCATCTGCTCCGAAGAGTGCACCGACTTATCTGACTTCTTGAAGACGTAATTGCCGCTGGCCTTGTCGTAGAACTCACTCGACGCCGGATCGAGGGCGATGCTGACCTGCTCGCCGGGTTTGTAACCGGCCGCGCCAATGGCTTCGAGCACTATTTGAATCGCTTCCTCATTGGACTTGCAGCTCGGCGCAAAACCACCTTCGTCCCCTACAGCTGTCGAATACCCGTGCTTTTTCAAAGCAGATTTTAGTGAATGAAATATTTCCACGCCCCACCGCAGCGCCTCCGAAAAGCTCGGCGCTCCCACTGGCATAACCATGAATTCCTGAAAGTCCACGGAGCTATCGGCATGAGCGCCGCCATTCAAGATGTTCATCATGGGAACAGGGAGAAGGTTCGCGCTCGTGTCGCTGGAATAGCGCGCCAAATATTTGTACAGCGGAAGATTCTGCGCAGCAGCAGCGCCACGTGCTGCCGCCATGGAAACCGCAAGGATCGCATTAGCCCCAAGACGCGATTTGGTTGGCGTGCCATCCAGCTCGATCATGCGTTTGTCCAGCGCGCGCTGATCCGCGGCGTCCAGACCCACAACAGCCTTGGCAATTTCGCCGTTCACGTTAGCAACAGCCTTCAGAACGCCCTTGCCGAGATACCGCGACTTGTCTCCGTCGCGCAACTCCAGCGCTTCATGTTCCCCAGTGGACGCACCAGACGGGACCGCGGCGCGGCCCTTCGCTCCGGTTCCGACATACACGTCGGCCTCGACGGTAGGATTCCCGCGCGAGTCGATGACCTGCCGGGCGGTAACGCGAGTGATATTCGTGGACATATCCGAGCAATCTCCTGAGTGGAATTGAACTAGAGATTGTATCAGACGGCGCGAGGTCTATTTCCCAACCTTCGCTGATGATAGTCACAAACGCGGGGATTTCCGGTAGATTAGCGAACTCTACGCGGTTTCTGGCTCTTCGATTAGCGATTCCTGACGAACGACCACAACGATGCCCGAATCGGTTACGTGGAACCGGCGCCGGTCGGCTTCAGTGTCAAAGCCAATCTCTGTGCGCTCGGGAAGGCTGACGTGACGGTCGATGATGGCGCGACGAATGCGCGAGTGCCGGCCAATATTCACGTGATTGTAGATGATCGAGTCGCTCACTTCAGAATAACTGTTCACACGGACGTTGTTCCCGATAACGCATCGCTGCACCCGGCCTCCGGAAATCACCGAGCCTCCCGCCACGATCGAGTCGAGCGCCACGCCCATACGCTCGGGATCGGCAAACACAAATTTCGCCGGCGGATACTGATGCTGCCAGGTGCGCAGCGGCCAGTTGTTGTCGTACAAATTGAAAACCGGCGACACGCTCACCAAATCCATGTTCGCTTCGTAGTAGGCATCCAGCGTGCCCACGTCGCGCCAATACAGAGCATCCTTTTGGTTCTCGTCCACGAAGTTATATGCAAACACCCTATGCTTCGAAATAATTCGGGGAAGAATATCCTTGCCAAAGTCGTGGCTCGATTTTGGATCCTCCGAATCAGCCAAAAGGATAGGGATCATCAGCTGCGTATTGAAAATATAAATCCCCATCGAAGCGTTGCAATTCCCCGGATGATGCGGCGATTGTTTCGGCTCTGAGGGTTTCTCTTCGAACCCGATAATCCGCCAGTCTTTATCCACTTCAATCACGCCGAATTGCTTCACCGCCTGCGCCACGGGAATCTGTATGGTGGCAACCGTCACATCTGCCGCCGAATCCACATGCTGTTTCAGCATCTTGGCGTAATTCATTTTGTAGATGTGGTCGCCGGAAAGAATAAACACGTACTTCGACCGCTCGCTCCCGATCGAATAAATGTTCTGATAAACGGCATCGGCCGTTCCCTGATACCACTCTTTCGAAACGCGCATCTGCGGCGTAAGCACTTCGATGTAGTCGCCCAGCCCCGCAAGCGGCGACCATCCCGCGCGCACGTGCCGGTTGAGACTCAGAGCCTTGTATTGCGTAAGGACGAACACGCGCCGTAAATCGGAGTTGATGCAATTCGAAAGGGTAATGTCAATGATGCGGTACAGAGCCCCGAATGGGACGGCAGGTTTGGCGCGGTCGCGCGTCAGGGGCCACAGCCGCTCTCCCTGGCCTCCAGCGAGGAGTACTCCGATGGCATCGCTCATCGCAGACATGGCCAGCCTCCGGGCGCGCTTCTAAGAAGCGGCCCATTCTAACAGCACCAGCGAGTCAGATAGCAAGAGAAGCTCCTCCCCGGCATTCAGAGGGCACAACTGCTAAACGACGAACGCTCTTCTATATACTTCCGAATTACTCCCGTAATTACAGGGATACTAAACCCTTCCTTCTTTTATCGCTCTGCAAAGATTCCTTGACTTCCATACCCTCAATTGATTAGAAGATGCCATCTACCTCATCAGGGTGAGTCCACAACGGTAATGGTGCGCAAGTGGAAATGCAGTCCATGGAGCATTTATTGGTTTCACGCTCCATGGCAACTAGAAGCAGGATGCCTCTAGCGGTGTGCGTGACCGCGTGGCAGCTGCCATGCGATAATGACCGGGGCGGTGTTCGAACCTAGCAATGACACCGCACGTAGCCAATCCGAACCGGATTGGGGGTGAATGTAAAAGTGGCTGAAGTCATTATCCAGGAAAGCGAATCTCTGGAAAATGCACTGCGCCGTTTCAAGCGCAAGGTGCAACAGGAAGATATCATCAAGGAAATCAAGAAGCACAGCTTCTATATGAAGCCAGGCGAAAAGCGCCGGGCCAAAGAAGCCCTTTCGCGGAAGCGACTGCGCAAGAAGCAGCGGCGAGAAGCGGACTAACCTCCGCCTCGCTGCCTCTCAGCGCCGCACTTCCGTGATTTAGACCCCGGTTAGGCAGAGACGTTGGGTTTCTGTTGCAGCTTCGCTTTTGCAGGCCCAAGGGACCCCAGCCCGGTATCCCCGGACTATAGGTTTCCTCACAATACTTGGCCCTCCTTGCGAAACGTGCCCATCCCCCTACCTGACTCGGGCAAGGGGAGAGCGGCTCATGGAATACCACGACAGGGTTCTGAAGTGTTCGGAGTGCGGCGCTGAGTTTGTTTTCACTGCCGGCGAACAGATGTTCTTCGCCGACAAAGGTTTCAAGAACGAGCCGAAACGGTGCAAGGGCTGCAAAGCCAAGCGCGCTGAAGGCGGCGGAGGTGGTGGCGCCTCACAAATGCGCTCGGAAACAAAGACCACCTGCTCCCAGTGCGGTAAGGAAACCACTGTCCCCTTCCGGCCCACACAAGGACGTCCGGTCTTTTGCCGCGAGTGCTTCCAGCAGCGCCGCGCTCTCGGCGCCGCTTGAAGCGGCGTCTCCAAATCGGAAACTAGCAGTTGAAATAGATGGGCCAATCAGCGGCGGCATTTGGTGGGACAGATATTTGTGTCTGTCCCATTTTTGTTCCTGATCGGTTTCCCACGGCATTCGCCCGCCAGAAAAATGGCCACGATTCCGAACACTGTCTTCGCGCTTGATTCACACCCGTTTTCCTACTTGTACCAAAACTGTACTTCGGGTCAGGTGACGCGCCTCTCGCAACTCCGTAGTGTCTCGCACACAGCTACCCGGCCTTACGCTTGGGCTCCCCACTCAGCCCTTTTTGAACCAGGTTCACTCCGAGCGTCCTGATCACTGGCATGGCCACGCAGTTTGGTGTCTATCCGCTGTAGCCCAGAGTTTTCACTCAGGAAAACACCGCAGTACAGGTCTGCCTTAAGGAGAAGAGAAGCTATGTCCTCTGGTGCATTTGCACGTCTCGTCGAGAAAGCTAAGTCTGTTCCCATCCGCAAGCCGGTTATCGCCATGTCCTTCTTGCTCGCGGTTTCTTTCGCCACCGTCACGCTAGGCCAGCATTCCCCGCGAGATCCAGGTGTACGCGAGGGAACCGTCAGCTCCGGTCAACCTCTGTCCTCCATCTCGCAAACTCCAGGCGCGCCTGACTTTTTTGCCAACGGCCTCCTCCGTTTTCAGAATGTCGAATCCGTTCAAGGTGGCGCAAACAACGGACTCGGACCGCGCTTTAATAGCAACCAATGTTCGAGTTGCCATTCACAACCTGCCATCGGCGGCTCCAGTCCTAGTGCCACCGTCTTCCCCAACGTTGGCTCGAATCCCGAAACTCTGGTTTACAGCTTGGACGGCGCCCAGAACACTCTCCCATCCTTCATTACTCCCAACGGTCCCGTCCGCGAAGCTCGCTTCAAATTCTTTCTAAATGCGAACGGCAACAGCCTTAGCAGTACTCCCGATGGCGGTGTCCACGATCTCTTTGTCATTTCCGGCCGCAACGACGCCGGCAGTTGCAACATCAAACAGCCGAATTTCGCTCAACATCTTGCCTTAAACAACGTCATCTTCCGCATTCCGACTCCGACCTTTGGCGCGGGCTTGATCGAAAACATTTCCGAAGAAACCATCTACTCCAACATGCAGGCCAACTCGAGACAAAAACAATCTCTCGGCATTTCCGGCCAGGTCAACCGCGATGGAAACGACGGCATGATCACCCGCTTTGGCTGGAAAGCGCAGAACAAATCCCTCGAAGTATTTGCCGGTGAAGCCTACAACGTCGAAATGGGCGTCACCAACGAACTCTTCCAGAACGAGCGTGCCAGCCCGGATGAAGCTCTAGCCGGGGGCCTTCCCGCAAATTGCAGAATAAACCCAACCCCTGAGGACGCAACGGTTATGAATCCCGCGCAATACACCGCCGTCCCCAGCGACGTCGTGGCATTTGCCATGTTCATGCGCCTCCTCGCTCCCCCAACGCCTTCCACCAACAGTCCTGGTGGCCCGCAATCGATTGCAAATGGCAGCCATAACTTCAATGCCATCGGCTGCAACATGTGCCACACGCCAACGCTCCAGACAGCGCCGGCCGCGATCACACCCGGGCTTAGCCAAGCCAACGCCAATCTCTATTCCGATTTGCTCGTCCATCACATGGGCACAAATCTCGCCGACGGCGTCTCGCAAGGCGGCGCCGGCCCAGACCAATTCCGCTCCGCGCCCCTCTGGGGACTCGGCCAGCGCATTTTCCTTCTTCATGATGGCCGCACCACCGATCTCGTCGACGCCATCAAGGAGCACGCCAGTTCCGGCTCCGAGGCCAACGCCGTGATCAGCAATTTCAAGCAACTAACTCCGCAACAGCAGCAGGACCTCCTCAACTTCCTGCGCTCGCTCTAGCTCGTTTCAGTAAAAGGGTGGGACAGACTTTCCTGTCTGTCTCGCCCTTTCCATTTGCCCTCTTTTCCCCGAATTCCTTCTCCACAAGGACGCATGCATTTTCCCTGCCCGCGGAGTATGATACCGCCCGAGAAGTCCCCAGCGAGACCACGGCCATCCGGAGGGCCACACCATGGCTCACCGCTTCACTATCGGTGTTGAAGAAGAGTTCCAGATCATCGACCCCGCAACTTGCGCGTTGCGTTCTCACGTCATGCAGCTGGTTTCCGCCGCTTCGCCGGATATCGTCGAGCAAGTCAAACACGAAATGCATCAGTCCATCGTCGAAACCGGCACCAAAATCTGCGAAAACGTTGGCGAATTGCGCATCGAAATGCACCGCACACGCGGTGAACTGGTAGCCGCAGCCGAACGCGCCGGACTGCAAGTTGCCGCCGCTGGTACTCATCCCTTCTCGAGTTGGATTGATCAGGTCATTTCCCCTGGCGAACGCTACGAACACATCGTCGAAGAACTCCAGCAGCTTGCCCGCTCCCTCCTCATTTTCGGCATGCACGTCCACGTCGCCATGCCCGACAAGCAGACCACCATCGACATGATGAACATGGTCCGCTATTTCCTGCCGCACCTCCTCGCGCTCTCCACCAGCTCCCCTTTCTGGATGGGCCGCAACACCGGTTTGAAATCTTTCCGCACCACCGTCTTCCGCCGTTTCCCGCGCACCGGCATCCCCGAACAATTCGAATCCTGGAGCGCCTACGAAAATTTCGTCAACCTTCTGATGAAACTGAACTGCATCGACAATGGGAAAAAAATCTGGTGGGACGTCCGTCCTCACCCCATGTTCGGCACTCTCGAATTCCGCATGTTCGATGTAACCACCAAAGTCGAAGAAGCCGTATCCATAGCCGCACTCACGCAAGCTATCGTTGTAAAGCTTCATCGCCTCTACGAACGCAATCAGAGCTACCGCCTCTATCGCCGCGCGTTGATCGAAGAAAATAAATGGCGCGCCGCACGCTACGGCATCGAGGGCAAGCTCATCGATTTCGGCAAAGAAGTCGAAGTACCCATGCGCGAGCTCGCCCTAGAGCTCCTTGAATTCGTGGATGACGTTGTGGACGATCTCGGCAGCCGCAGTGCCGTTGAATACATCCATACGATTCTCAAGGATGGCACCAGCGCCGAGCGCCAACTGCGCGTCTATCAGCAAACTGGCGACTTGAAAGCCGTCGTAAGACATCTCGTCTCGGAAACGCGCGGCGTCACCGAGCCTCGGGCTTCTTCGGCACACGCGATCAACTAGCGGTATCTGCAAAGCATCAGGTCTTGGGTTCACCTGTCAGGAGAGAAAACATGAAAAAGGTTGGCCTTCTCTGCGGGCGTGAATACAGCTTTCCTCCAGCCTTCATCGTGCGCGTCAATGAACTCGGAAAAAAAGACGGCGTTGCTGCCGAATTCGTAAAGCTCGGCGGCACGCGAATGGGCGAGCCCTCCGGCTACCGCGTCATCGTCGACCGCATCTCGCATGAAGTCGAATATTATCGCGGCTACCTCAAACACGCCGTCCTGCAGGGGACCTACGTCATCAACAATCCCTTCTGGTGGACCGCCGACGATAAGTTTTTCAACTACGGCGTCGCCTCAAAACTCGGCATCGCCATCCCCAAAACAATCCTCTTGCCGCAAAAGGGATATCCCGGCGACGTCGACATCACTTCCGAATCTCTCCACAACCTCACCTATCCTGTCGACTGGGACGCTCTTCTCGACCACGTCGGCCGCCCCGCGATCCTCAAACCCTTTTCCGGTGGGGGCTGGAAGCACGTCTACAAGGTCCACAACAAAGAAGAACTACTCGCCGCTTACGACAAAACCTCGCCCTACTGCATGACTCTCCAGGAATTCATCAATTTCGATAAATACGTCCGCTGCTTTACCTTCGGAAAATTCGACATCACTCCCGTTCATTACGATCCGAAAGAACGCAAATACCTTGTCGATCACAACTACTTATCATCCGAGCTAGGCTCTCGCATCGTGAAGGATGCGCAAACCATCAACGAAGCTCTCGGCTACGAAATGAACACCATCGAATTTGCCGTACAAGACGGCATCCCCTATGCGATCGATTTCCTAAATCCTGCACCTGACATGGAGCGCGACCGCATCACCGAATTCTATTTCGAACATGTCGTCGATAAAATGGCGCACCTCGTGATTGATCGTGTGCTCCACGGCGTAGCCTCCTTCCCCTGGCCGCGCTGGGAAGAGATGCTCGGCATTGGCGCGGCGAATGGTTTCACTGGTGCGCCCAAAAGCGCCGCCGCGAGTCAATCCTCGGCCACTAGCACGCCCACCGGCCCTTCCGCCGGACCTGCAGGGCTCAAGACAAAATGACGACCGCCCCCACACCTTCGATCACTCCACACGATCCCGCCGAAGAGTGGAACGAGATTCTGAAGGCCACGCTCCTTCGCGTTCCATCTCTTCCTGAAGATCTGTTCAAGCGCCTACGCCGATCCAAACTCACTTTCGGCGACCGCGTACACTGCCCTTTCCTTCGGCCGTTTTTTCTCACCCCTGAAGATGAAGAGCGCGTCCGCTCTGTCGCCGAGACCATCGCCGACCTAGGCGAACGCGTCGTGACCGCCGCCCTCGCGGACAAACATCTATTCGCCCAGCTTCATCTCCGCCCGGAAGAAGAACGCCTCGCACGCCTCCCAGCCGCCTATGGCCGCGCCAGCACCGCCTCGCGTCTCGATGCCTTTCTCTTGCCCGATTCTCTGAAATTCGCCGAATACAACGGCGAATCCCCAGCGGGCGCGGGCTATGCGGAAACGCTCGCAGAGATTTTTCGCGAGCTCCCCGTCATGGGGAAGTTTACGCAGAATTATTCAATCCATAGTTACCCGCTCAGCGCCAAACTTCTCGATGCCTTGATCATGAGCTACGTCGATTGGGGCGGCTCCGCGAGCCCGCCGCAAATCGCCATTGTCGATTGGGAAGACGTTCCCACCTACAGCGAGTTCGAAATTCTACAATCTCGCTTCGAAAAAATGGGCGTCCCAACCGTGATCGCGGATCCACGCGAACTCGAATTCGATGGCAACAAACTCGTCGCCCACGAAAAGAAAATCGATCTCGTCTATCGCAGAGTCCTCATCAACGACATCGTCGCCAAACCCGCCGAGTGCTCTGCTCTCGTAAAAGCCTATGCCACCAACGCCGTCTGCGTGGCCAACACCTTCCGCTGCAAAATTCCCCACGTGAAAGCCTTCTTCGCCGTCCTCACCGACGAACAAAACGGCGCTCTCTTCTCCCACGACGAGCGCGAACTCATTCGCCGCCACATTCCCTGGACCCGCGTCGTCGCAGACGTCAAGACTTCTCACTACGGCCAGCCCGTCGAACTTCTCGCCTTCATCGGCAAAGAGCGCGAAAACCTCGTCCTCAAGCCCAGCGACGAATACGGCGGCTCCGGCGTCACTCTCGGGTGGGAAACCGACGAGCCTTCTTGGGACGCCGCCATCGGCCGCGCCCTCTCCGCAAAAAACGGCGTCTGGATCGTCCAGGAACGCATCCCCATCCGCCGAGAAGTTTTCCCCTATATCGCCAATGTCGGCAAAGTCGATTACCGCGATATGCTCGTCGACTTCGCCCCCTACCTCTTCCGCGGAAAGCTCGCCGGCTTCCTCACACGCCTCAGCGCCACCGGCCTTGCCAACGTCACAAGCGGCGGCGGCCAAGTCCCCGCCTTCCGCGTGAGTCCTCGCACTGTTGTTCCATCCTAATATTTGGAGTGCGGCAGCTCTGCTGCCGCTTTTCTAAGCGACTCGCACGACTCCATATTAATTAGGCGAGGCTCAATAATTGGCGATTGGTCTGTTTCCATAAATCCCGGGAACTTGATGAACGCCCCTTCAAATTTCCACTAATTCTTGTAAAATTAAGAGATGTACTTTGGCCACCCAGACCCGCAGCTAATGCCCGGCGCCAAGAACGCCGTGGAAACTTGCCTTAGCGTCCGTCCCGGCGAGCACGTCGCGCTAATCGCCGACGAAACCAGCCGTTCCGTCGCCGCCAGCATCGCCGCCGCCATCGAAGACCGCGGCGCGCAATACACCGGCTTACTTCTCGAAGATTTTGGCCCGCGCCCCATGACTGCTGCCCCTGCCGACGTCCTGCAAGCTCTCGAAACCGCCGACGTAGGCGCCATGTGCATGACCCCGCAGCCCGGTGAACTCGGCGCCCGTATGGCCATCGTGCGAATCGTCGAACGCCGCCAAATCCGTTACGCCCACATGGTCGGCGTAACGCCCGAAATCATGCAGCAAGGCATGCGTGCCGACTATCGCATGGTCGACCGCCTCAGCGACAAACTCCGGGAACGCATGCTCGGCGCCCAAACGCTCACCGTAAAAACCGAGGCCGGCACGAGCTTCGCAGCCCATTTTGATCGCGGCCTCGACTGGGTCAAAACCAGTGGCCTCATCAGCCCGCGCTATTGGTCAAATCTCCCCGCCGGTGAAGTCTTCACCACTCCCGCCACCGTCGACGGCACCTTCGTCTGCGATGCAACCGCCGGCGATCATTTCAATGGAAAATACGGCGACCTGCAGACCACTCCAATGGTCCTGACCATCGAAGGCGCTCGCCTCACCGGCGTCGATTGCGCCCGCAAGGACCTCGAAGAAGAATTCTGGCAATACTGTCACACCGACGAAAACAGCGACCGCGTTGGCGAACTCGCTTTCGGCACCAACCTCGGCCTATCCTCGATGATTGGGATCCTCCTACAAGACGAAAAATTCCCCGGCGTCCACATCGCCTTCGGCGACCCCTACGGCAGCCAGACCCACGCCGACTGGAAATCCAAAACCCACGTCGACGTCCTAACCCGCAACTGCGACGTCTGGATCGACGACGACCAAGTCATCTCCAAAGGCCATTACCAGCTCGACCACCTCGGCCTCGCCTGAATTCTCGCGATCTCGCAAATCTTGCGTTTAGCTGGGACTCCGCAGCGCCGCGGCTCTGCGCGCGAACACGGAGAAACTCTTTCCGCTGGCATCTTTCTCGATCGCTTCAAGCTGCGCCTGCCCCTGCGTAGCATCACCGAACTTGAGCGTCAGCTCCGCAAGCGCCAGCCGCCCCTCAAATTGCGAGCTCGCACCTGCCTTCGATCCAAACTCCGAATAAGAATCCTGGAGCGTCTTGAGCGCCTTCACCCCGGAGCCCGCCGCCGCATCTGCCCGCGCCGACCACGCCGCAAACTCCACCTTCTGATCCGGAGCTGCATTCTTCGACGCCAATCCCGCAGCCTGTGCGAAAAACTTCTGCGCCTGTGCGACTCGCTTCTGCTGCAAAGCCGCCCGCCCCAGCAAGAGATACGCTCTGGCCTCCAGATGTGTGCTCTTTGCCCGGTGCAGCACCGTGGCGGCCTGCTGCGCCAGTGTGGCCGCGCGAGCTCCCTGTTGCTGCTCCAGCGCGACTTCCGCGAGCGCTAGCTGCGTCTCAGCAATGGACACGGAATTCTTGGTCTCCTGGTGCAGCGCCAGCGCCTGTTCGTAAGTGTGCTGCGCCGCAGCAAAATCTCCTTGATAAAACGACGCCTCCGCCGTGTCATAAATGCCCATGGCAATCACGTCCTTGTCGCCACTCTCGCGTGCCGCCGCAAGTCCGTCGTTCGCTGCTTTCCGCGCCCCCGCTAGATCCCCTTGGCCCAGCAGCGCTCCTGACAGCCCCAGCAACGCCGTGGCCAACAATTTCTTTTCGCCCCCAGCGCGCGCCGCCGTCACTGCATTTTCCGCGTGAGTGCGCGCCGTCGCCCAATCCCCTTCCATCCGCGCCACATTGCACAACCCCGTCTCCGCATCGCTCGCCGTCGCCGGATCGCCAATCTCCTTGGCCGCAGCAAGTGCTTGCTCAAAGTTCGTCTTCGCCGGAGCATACTCTCCCTGATCGTACGAAAAAGTCCCCAGCAGCACTCTTAACTGCGCCACCCCCGATTTTTGACCTGCTTCCTCGAACTTCGCCGCCGATTCTTCATACAGCTTGCGTGCGGACGCCATGTCGCCCGCATCTGAAGCTAGGTTTCCCAGATTTGCCAGTGCGGCCGCGATGCCTACCTTGTCGCCGGTTTCGCGGTGCAGGGCCAGCGATTCCTCGTAGTACCGGCGCGCCTCCGCGGGATGCCCTTCTGCGACGTATATATTGGCAATGTTTCCCAGGGCATTTCCGATCGATCCTCGATCCGAGATCTTGCGCGCAATCGCCAGGCTCTCTTCATAGAGCTTCCTGGCTCCCTCGAGATCACCCCTTAGTTCGCGTATCCTGCCAAGATTCCCAAGCGCACGGTTTATGCCCTGGTTGTCCTCGATCGCCCGCCGGATCGCGAGCGCTTCGTTGAACTGTTTTTCTGCCTCATCCAGTTTCCCGTGCTGGATCGAATCGATTCCCAGGTTGTGCAGCGCTCGCGAGACTCCCAAGCGATCCCCCGTCGCCTCATACGTTGCCTTTGCCTCTTGCGATGTGGCCACCGCCTTCGCCGAATCGCCGAGGTTGTGCCAGGCCCAGCCTTCCAGCAGGAGCGCCCGCGCTGCCGTCATCTGCTCGCCACGCGCCTTAGCTTTCTGCACCGCCCGCTCCGAGGCCGCCTGCTCGCGCTTGAAATCGGACAAGTGGTCGGCCGTGCTGGCTTCCACTAGATCGACCCGCGCGTCGTCCTTCATCTCCGGTATCGTCTGTCGCAATTGTTCCAGTGTTGCAAGCGACTCGTCAGGATGTCCCGCGAAACCCTGTGCAGTCGCCAGTTGCAGTGCGTACTCCGGATTGTCTGGAAAAAACGTATTGAGCGATTTGTATGTCTCGACCGCTTTCGGCCAATTGTGCGCCGCCTGCCAATAGCGCCCTTCGATCGACAAACTATCTTCCCGCGAAAGATGTGTCGATAGCTCCACCGCCTTCTTTGCTTCCTCCAGCGCCTTCGCGTCATACCCCAGCTGGCCCCATGCCGTCGCTAGTGCCACGTGCGCTTCGGCGCTTGTGGGATCGGCAGCCACCGCCTTTTGCAGCAGGTCTCGCGCTGCCACGCTTTCAGACCTTCGCAGCTTGTCCAGGCCCTCCGCGTAGTATCGCGCTGCTTCCCCGGATTGAGGCAGCGCCGCCTTCACGTGGCTCGTATCTTCCGTCGAAAGTTGCGGTGCCCCCAATGCCGTACGCAGTTTTGCGCCAGCTCGTGCAACCACTTCCAGCAAGTCAGACTCGGGACCCGTTTCCTGGACCGATGCCAGCGTTTCCCCAGTCGCCGTCTCCTGAACACGAAGATCCACACGGATCTTGGCGCCAGCATGGTCCGGTACCAGCACATAAGTCCCGAAGACCACCACATCGCTCGATAGATTCAGACGTATGCGCGCGAGCGTATCCTTCGCGTAGCTGTCTGCGTCCGTCAGCGCCAGGTCGCGCTTCATCCGCGATACATTCTCTCCGGAAACCGTCCGCAGCCGCTCGCCCGCTGCCAGCTCCGTGCTAAGCATTTCGGAGAGCGCCGTCGAAAGCCACGCCGCATCTGGATTGCCTGTTAAGTTCTTGAATCCCAGGACAGCCACCGAACGTCGTGGCACAACGCGCACAGCATGTCCGGCGCGTGTCGCGGCATCCTGCGTCGCCGTCTGCGTCGTCCGTCCGCGATGCTCGAGGTACCAGCCCACCCCAACGCCCGAGATTAAAATCAGACCAAGCGCCGAAGCCATTACGCGCGAGGACAATCCCCCTCCCCGCGTAGCGCTCACCGGCTGCCCCGCTCCCAGCCTCTCCAGGTCGATCTCCATCTCTCGCGCCGACTGGTACCGCCGCTCCGGTTGCCGGTCCATCGCCTTCAACAAAATGGCCTCGAGCGCGGGCCACACTCTTCGGTTGATCTGGCTGGGTTTTGGTGGGTCTTTCTGCAGAATCGATTCGATCAGCTTCGCCAGTTGAGGCTCAGGGAAGGGTCGTCTTCCCGTCCCCATCTCGTATAGCACCGCACCCGCGGAGTAAATGTCCGTCCGCGTATCCAGCGCTTCCCCTCGAAGCTGCTCGGGGGCCATATAGGGAACCGTGCCCGAGAAGCTGCTCGTTTCCGCCAAGCTCAAAGTCGCATCAGCACCCTCTTCCGGATGAAAAAGCCTGGCCAGCCCAAAATCCAATATCTTCAGGCGTCCGTCCGAGGTAAGTCGCAAGTTCCCCGGTTTCAGGTCGCGATGAACAATCCTTTGCTCATGCGCCGCCGCCAAGCCAGCCGCAAGTTGCACGCCGAGCCGCTGCACCTCCTCCAGCCCCAGACTCCCCTCCCCCAGCCGCTTGTCCAGCGACAGCCCCGGCACGTACTCCATCACCAGGAAGTCGACACCCTCTTCGCTGTCGAAATCGTATACCGAACATATGTTGGGATGATTCAACCGTGCCAAAGCTAGCGCTTCATTGCGAAAGCGCCTGCGCGCATCTGGATGGGCGAACATTCCAGCAGGCAGGACTTTGATCGCTACGTCTCGTTCCAGGCGGCTATCGCGCGCGCGATATACCACCCCCATCCCACCCGCTCCAATCTCTTCGACAATGAGATAGTGCCCGAGGTTCTTTCCAATCATTTGCTGTAATCCGTAGTTAGCCTTCATCTTAGGCAGGGCCCATAGTCAAGTCAACGCGCGGTTGGCGCGTCGCACGCCCTGCATTCCTGGGCTCTGCCCTCTTCTCCTTGTTCCTACAGGATCAGCTCTAGCGATACCGCAGCGGGAGGACTTCAGCTGATCAAGCCATAGCTGAGATACCCTGGATAGTGCGAAATATCTCCGTTGCGTTTCTCACAATTCGGCTCAACGCACGCCTCATGCCATTATTTTCCGGCCTTACTTCTTTCTTTTCTTCCACTTCCCCCACTCTTCCCCCGATTCTCACTCCGCGCCATTCGAACGGTACTACTAAATAATAGTTATTGACAGTAATACAAAGCCGTGCTACCATTCCCTATGTTCGCCGCTTACTCTTTTTCGAGCCGCCCTGCCCCGCTGCAACCCAGTTCCTTCCCTCTTTTTCCACAGTCCGCCCTGTGCGAACGCACACGAACACCCGCAACCCCATTATTTTCAGACATTTATTCAACGGTTCTCTGGATACCCCGGGGGTGGGGTCCCTTGTCCTTCAAATTTCTTCTCTCTCGCTCAAAACAGCCGCGCCACATATTCGCGCATCTGATGCTTCCAATAAGGCCAATCATGCCCGCCTTCCGGGCCCCAGTTGTCCAGCGAGTGGCGAATTCCTTTGCTCGAAAGGATCTCGGACAAGCGGTACGTAGGCCCGCTGTTCTCCCACGGCCCCGTGCCCGTCGTGATGTGAATGTCGCAGGACGCAAGCTGTCCCAAAACCCATGGATCGTTCAAGTTAGCGAGGTAGTCCACCGGATTGTTGAAGTAAAAATTGTCGTCGTACATCCCGTCCATGAAGTTCCTAACGTCGTAGACACCCGACATCGCGAAGCATCTCTTGATCACGTCGGGATGCTTAAACAAGCTGTTGGCCGCGTGATACGCCCCGAACGACGCGCCCATCGTCGAAATCGCGATCCCCTGACTTTGGCAATTGTTCCAGATGAAAGGGACGACCTCTTCGCGAAGGTAAGAATCGAACACCGTCTGAACGTAGCTGCGGTGAAAGGGATGCGCACCCTTGTTATAAAAACTCAACCCGTTGATGGAATTGATGCTGAAAACCTTTATTTTTCCGCCGTCGATAAAGTCGGCCAGCGCGCCGATCATGCTCTGCCCTTCGAGCTCCGTCTCGTCGCCCGCGCTGGTCGGAAATCCGAGAATTGGCTGTCCCCAATGGCCGTGCACCAGCACGCCCATGTCGATGCCCAGCCGCGGAGAATACCAGCGGTGATATTCACGTTTCATAGTGTGTCCCTCGCAACGCCTCGCGGGGAGAGAAAGTATGCCAGCCCAGGCCGGACCGGAGCAATGGAATTGAACTGCGAGCCGAACACTATGCTAGGTGTATATTTGAACTGACAAAACTCGGCAAACGGAGACAGCCCGAATGGCTACACCTTCCACAACGAACCGTCCGACCCCAGAACGCATCTTCACTCTGATGAACGCGTTCCAGAATACCGAAGCCCTGAAAGCAGGAATCGAGCTGGACGTTTTCACCGCCATTGGTGAAGGCGCGAACACTTCGCAACTCCTCGCAGCAAAGATTGGCGCTTCCGAACGTGGAGTGCGCATCCTCTGTGACTACTTGACGATTATGGGCCTCCTCGCCAAAGAAAACGGGGGCTACTCGCTCACCGAAGAGTCTGCTCTTTTTCTCGACAAGCGCTCCCCCGCCTCTCTCCACGCCGTCACCGGTTTTCTGGCCAGCCCATGGCACAAGAAAAATGTCGAGGCCCTTACGGAAGCCGTCCGCCACGGTGGAACGGCAGGAACGCAAGGCGATAATTCCAAACCGCAGGATGAAGTGTGGGTCGCGTTCGCGCGATCTATGGCCAAGCTGACCGTCCCCGCGGCTAACTTCATCGCCGAACTCATCGGCGCGTCAGAAGGCAAACCCTGCACCGTTTTGGATATCGCCGCAGGGCACGGAATGTACGGCATCACCATCGCGAAAAAGAATCCCAATGCGAAAATCGTCGCCGTGGATTGGCCGTCCGTCCTGGCCGTTGCGCAGGAAAATGCGCAAGCCGCCGGCGTTTCCGGCCGCTACACGTCGCGCCCCGGTAGCGCATTTGAAACCGACCTTGGCGGCGGATACGACTTCGTTCTTCTCACAAATATTTTCCACCATTTCGATATGCCAACTTGCGAAAAATTGATGCGCCGCGTTTATGCTGCGCTAAAGCCCGGCGGCAAGGCCGTTACCCTCGAATTTGTGCCCAATGAAGATCGTGTGACTCCGCCCGCTGCGGCGGCCTTCAGCTTGAATATGCTGGTTGGAACCGACGCTGGTGACGCCTATACTTTTTCGGAGTACAGCAAAATGTTCGTTAACGCAGGATTTGCGAAGACGACTTTGCATCCAGTAACGGGAATGCCTCAGCAAGTTCTTATTTCCGGGAAGCCCGAATGAAAAAGAAAAAGACACGTAAAAAAACTGCAAAACCAAAAACAAAAAAACCGGCGTCGAAATCCTCAACCAGCACGGATCGCGAACTGCGCGAGCAGATCGTTTACCTGCTCAAAGGCGGAGGCGCGCACGTCCATTTCATGGATGCGCTGGACGATTTCCCGCCGGGAAAATACGGGACCTTCGCGAACGCTCTTCCTCACACGGGATGGCAGTTGCTCGAACATACGCGGCTCGCGCAATGGGACATATTGGAGTTCAGCAGAAATCCCAAGCACGTCTCGCCTCCTTTTCCGGCCGGATACTGGCCCAAGACGCCGATGCCCGCCGACGAGAAAGCCTGGCAGGAAAGCGTCTCCGCTTTTCAGCGCGATTTGCAAAACATGGTCCACTTGGTGCAGGACCCGAAGACCGATCTCTTCGCAAAAATACCTCATGGGCAGGGCCAGTCTATTTTGCGGGAGGCACTGGTTCTCGCGGATCACAACTCCTATCACCTCGGCCAGCTCGTGGACCTGCGCCGCGCTCTAGGTGCTTGGCCGGAAAACTAACTCTTTGCATGTGGCCGGAGCGAATCGAGCCGTGACGGGTGCTTGCAAGTATCCGAATTGGCGGTAGGATGTTTCCTCAGAGCGGCCGGCGGAGAGTACGGATGCAAAGCGGAGGGAACATGATTCGAGTCGAAAATATGTCGAAAAACGAATCGGAATCGGCCAATGGCCGGCGCGATTTTTTGAAGGGATTGTTGGGCGCTGGCGCGTTTGTACTCGGCGTATCCCTGATACCGGATCAGATCTTCGCGGTCGCAACAGCCGCTGAAGCAGGCGATCCATTTCCGCCGTCAGAGAAAGCACCGCTGCAACCCGGCGTCTACTTGGCAATCGCCACGGACGGGACGGCCTACGTCGTTGCGCACCGCTCGGAGATGGGAAACGGAGTGCGCACATCGTTGCCGCGCATAGTAGCCGACGAATTGGATGCGGACTGGGCGCGCGTAAAAGTCGTGCAAGCCATCGGTTCGGAAAAATACGGCGATCAGGATACGGACGGCTCTCACTCCGTGGTCAGCTTTTTTGTGCCGCTGCGCGAAGCGGGAGCAACGGCTCGGTTGATGCTGGTGCGCGCGGCGGCCCAGCAGTGGGGCGTACCGGAAACGGAATGTTCAACGGAACTGCACCATGTGGTTCATAAAGCTTCCGGAAGAAAGCTTGGCTACGGCGAGTTGGCTACAGCGGCCTCGAAACTGGACGTGCCAAAGAAAGAAGAATTGAAGCTGAAGCCGCGCAGCGAATGGCGCTACATTGGAAAACCCGCGGCGAGCTATGACCTGAAGGATTTGTGCACCGGCAAAGCTAAGTACGGGCAGGACACGCACATGGCTGGAATGCTCTATGCGAGCGTCTTGCACCCACCGGTCATGGGCAGCACGGTGAAATCGTTGGATGATTCCGCGACGCTCGCCGTCGCCGGCGTGAAGCAGACAGCAACTATCGACACGTTCAAGCCACCGGTGCTTTATCAAGCGCTCGGCGGTGTAGCCGTGCTTGCAGATAATACGTGGGCGGCGTTTCAAGGTAAGAAAAAGCTCAAGATCGAATGGGAGAACAGTTCTCACGGCACGTTTAGCTCGGATCCCTACAAGAAAGAGTTGCAGGAAACCGCGCGAAAGCCGGGAAAAGTAGTGCGCGATATTGGTGATGTGGACGCAGCGTTCGCTAAAGGCGGAAAAATTATCGAGGCCGGATATTACGCGCCGCTGCTCGCACATGCTTCCATGGAACCTCCCGCAGCGCTCGCGGTTTATAAAGACGGCAAAGTAGAAGTCTGGGCCCCTTCGCAAAGCCCGGTCGGTGCGCGTGACGCCATTGCGGCTGCCGTCGGAGCGAAAAAGGAAGACGTGACGGTGAACGTAACCCTTTTGGGTGGCGCTTTTGGCCGCAAGTCGTTTCCGGATTTCGCCGTCGAAGCTGCAGTCCTCTCGAAAAAAACGGGCAAACCGGTAAAAGTTGTTTGGAGCCGCGAAGACGACATCAAGTTTGATTCGTATCACTCTGTCTGCGCGATGTATATGAAGGCGGCGCTCGGCGGCGACGGGAAACCGTCAGCGTGGTTGCAGCGCACCGTGTTTCCTCCCATCGGCTCGACGTTCAAAACGGGCGAAACATATTCGGATGGCGATGAACTTGGACTCGGCTTCAGCGATTTGCCCTACGCCATTCCGAATCAGCGCTCCGAAAACGGGCCGGCGGCAGCGCATGTGCGCATCGGATGGTTCCGTTCCGTCGCAAATATTTACCACGCATTCGGGTTGCAATGCTTCGCGGACGAATGTGCACACGCGGCCGGGAAAGATCCCGTCGAGTATGCGCTTCAGCTTCTGGGTCCCGACCGCATCATTCCCAAAAGTGAGTTGCCGAAAGATTATTCCAACTACGGCGGAAGCTACGAGCAATATCCGATTGACACAGCTAGATTTAAGCGCGTCGTTGAGACGGCCGCTGAAAAATCGGGCTGGGGGAAAATCAAGCCTGGGAACGGCGCAGGGATCGGCATCGCGTTACACCGCAGTTTTCTCACTTACGTTGCGACCGTCGTCCAAATGCACATCGACGACGCGGGTCGCGTGCACGTCGATCGAGTGGACTCGGCTCTCGATGCCGGCACGGTAGTAAACCCCGCAATGGTCACGAATCAGTTTGAAGGCGCCGCGGTGATGGGCACGAGCATCGCGTTCTATGGAGCGATCACAGCTACAAACGGCGTGATCGATCAATCCAACTTCGATGATTATCCGATGGCACGCATGAACACCGCCCCGCGCGAAGTGCACGTGCACATTGTTCCAAGCGAAGCGCCTCCGGGCGGCGTCGGCGAGCCGGGCTTGCCTGCATTCGCGCCAGCGCTCTGCAATGCGATATTTACAGCGACCGGCAAACGCATTCGCGAACTGCCGCTCTCGAAAGCTGGCCTGGCCTAACGTGCTCAAACGAGGTTTGCTCCTTCTTGCTGCGCTCGCCGCGGTCATTTTTCCGGTGCGCGCACAGCGCAAACCCGTCCTTCCGCAAATCGATCTGCCGCATCCTTATTATTTCCGCGAAATGTATTTGCCTCAGCTCACCAGCGGCCCTAGCAGCGTGGCGTGGTCGCCGGACTCGAAGGAAGTCGTGTATTCGATGGCCGGATCACTGTGGCGGCAGAAGATCGATTCGCAAACAGCGCAGCAGCTCACCGATGGCCCGGGATACGATTACCAGCCGGACTGGTCTCCGGATGGGAAGAGCGTCATTTACGTTTCTTATCAAAAAGATGCAATGGAATTGTGGCTGCTGGATCTGGCTTCCGGAAAATCGCAGCAGTTGACCACCGGCGGCGCTGTAAACGTGGAGCCGAGATGGTCGCCGGACGGAAAACGCATCGCCTTCGTTTCTACCACGTACAACAAGCGCTTTCATATTTTCCGTGGAGATGTGCACGAAGGAAAACTTGAAAACGTAGTGCGGCTAACGGGAGAAACAAAGAGCGATTTGCCGCGCTACTACTACAGCGCGTACGACACCGAGATCAGCCCGGTGTGGACGCGCGACGGCAAGGAAATTCTCTTCGTTTCAAATCGCGGCCACATTCACGGTAGCGGCGGCTTCTGGCGCATGCGCGCCGAGCCCGGCGCCGAAGCCCGTGAGATTCACTACGAAGAAACAAACTGGAAAGCGCGCCCGGATTTTTCGCCAGACGGCTCGCGCATGGTTTACACCTCCTACCTCGGGCGTCAGTGGCACCAACTCTGGTTGATGCCCGCAAATGGCGGCGACGCGTTTCCCATTTCCTACGGCGATTGGGACGCGACGAATGTGCGCTGGTCGCCTGACGAAAAGCGACTGGCGTTCATCTCCAACAGTGAATGGAATATAGGACTCGAGATTCAGGAATTTGGGAGCGGGAGCGCGAGATCACTTGCCGCCGAGAGTCGCAAATACCTGCGGCCAAGAAGGAAGATCAACATTTCCGTAGTGGATGAGAAGGGTAAGCCGCAGTTTGCCCGCATCTCGGTGGCGGACGAAGCTGGACACTTCTACGCTCCGTATGGGCCATGGACGTGGATTCAGGCGGATGACGGATACGATCGGGACCGGGATCCATTTGAGGCCCATTATTTTTATGCGAAGGACTATTTGGAAGGCATCGTCATAGAAGTGCCAGAAGGCCCGATTACGATCGACGTGACGAAAGGTTTTGAGTACGGCGCCTTGCACCGGACTATCGATTCGAGAACCGCGAATTCAAACGATTTCGTCTTTCATTTGAAAAAATTGGACTGGGGACAAGGTCCGGGCCCGAAATGGATCAGCAGTGATTTGCATGTGCATATGAACTACGGCGGAACATACAGAAGCGAACGCGAGATCCTTCAGCAGCAAGCGGAAGGCGAGGGCGTGCGGATCGTCAACAACCTGGTCGTGAACAAGGAGCAGAGGTTTCCAGATATTCATTCCGCGTTGTTCAACGAAGTCCTGAAATACTTTTCATGGAACGCCACGGACCTTATGGGTCAAGAGTTTCACACCAGCTATTGGGGGCACCGGGGAATCCTGAATTTGAAGGACCATCTGCTCTTGCCGGGATATGCGGGTTATCCGAATACTGCGGCGGCGAGTTTGTATCCGATGAATGCAGATGTGTACGACATGGCGCACCAACAAGGAGCGCTCGTGGGAGCGGTACACCCATTTGATGCTGAACCAAATCCGTTTGCGAATCCGCCGGAGAGAATCACGGACGAGCTACCGGTGGATGTCGCACTTGGAAAATTAGATTACATGGAGATCGTGGGGTTCAGCGATCACCGCTCGACGGCCGCGGTGTGGTATCGGCTGCTGAACTTGGGATTTCGCATTCCCGCAGGAGGCGGAACCGATGCAACGACCAATTATGCGGCTCCGATTCGAGGACAAGTAGGCATGGACCGCGTCTACGCGTCGGTTGCGAACGATTCAGCAGGGGTCGGGATAGAAGCTTGGATGGACTCCCTGAAAAAAGGAAGGACGTTTGCGACGAACGGACCGCTGATTGAATTTACACTTGGAAGACAGCGCGTGGGAGACGAGTTGAAATTTGACGGCGCGCAGGCGGCTGTGCCGTTTACGGCGAAGCTGCGGTCGATCGTGCCGGTGGATCATTTCGAGGTGGTTTGCAACGGGCGCGTCGCAGCAACACTAAAGCTTTCTGGTGCGCGCGATTCCGCGGACGCAACAGGAACGCTGCCGCTGAACGAGAGCGGATGGTGCGTGCTACGAGCTTCGAGCGACAAGGAGGAGTATCCGGTGCTGGACAACTATGTGTACGCCACGACGAGTCCAGTGTATGTGACCATTGGCGGCAAAGCGCCGCGTTCGCCGGAGGACGCTAAGTATTTTGCGGCATGGATCGATCGGACGATCGATGTGACTGCTCACTATCCCGACTGGAATTCTCCTGCCGAGAAGGACTATGTGCTGAGGCGTCTTGTCGAAGCGAAAGCAGTCTACGAAAAGATGCAATAGTGTTCGGCGATGCAATCAGCCGCCGCATAAAAGAGAAACGCCGCGGCTAGAAATGGCCGCGGCGCCCTTAAACCAAAACGAGTTAGCCAAAACTACTCGACGATGTGGATGGCTTCCTCGATGTGGCGATGAGCTTCATCGATGTGATGGATGGCTCGCGCCTGAAGACCCTGTGCAAAGGCGTTGTCCTCTTCCTGGGCAACGTCGCTGTGGGCTTTGTTGACGAGTTCGAGAGCCCGGTGGAGACGGCCGCGCCAGTCGAGACCTGCATCCACGGGAGGATGATCCTCGATATTCTTCCCATCATCGATAGAGGCTTTCTTGATTTCGTTGATGGCCTCATCGATTTCGTGGATGGCATGCTTTTCCTGGTCACGCAATTCACCGCCGTCGGGGCGCTGCAAATGGGCGCGAGCGTGGCGGAGATCCGTCAGAGCGTGAAGATACGCTGGATGCTCTCTCGGAGGCTGCGGCTGTGCAGAAGTGAAAACGACCGCAGGAACGATAAGCAAAAGCACGGAAATAACAAACAACAGCTTGCTAAGGCTTTTCATCGTGCGTCGGGCTCCTATTCGAATGAAGTGAACTTACAAGACCGGTCCGGCGGACTGATCAGCCAAACCGCGTGCGACTGAAAGACTGCGAACTCACGGCGTGCGGCCGTGTTTGATTTACCGTACCGTGCGTCGTTGAACCGGACAACGCCGCGATTGCGAAATGACGCCTCACGGTTAACTGGCGCAAGGGACAGGGCGAAATCTTCACGAAAAGCAACGATCACGAAAGGAGCAGTCCGCATCTTTATCGGCTGACACGCGGAACTACTCAAAACGTCTGCTTTCGCCTTGCCGCTATTCGCTTTACCGACTGGGGCGCTGTCTGGACTAAACACTCTGAAGAAAGAAGAGTTGCGGGTGCGCGGAGACACGCTGGAACGCGCTCCTGCAGGGGAACCGGAAGCTGGTGGGCCCGCCAGGATTTGAACCTGGGACCAACGGATTATGAGTCCGCTGCTCTAACCGCTGAGCTACGGGCCCCACGGGAGCTAACGCATTGATTTTATATTATTTGGGAGATTTGGGTGGAAGATTTGAAGTGCCAAGAGGTAGCACTATAGTAAATTAGTAGTAGTTTTTCCGTCCGAGATCGCCCGGGTTTTCACATTTCCGATAACGGCAGCGCTAATCGTGACCTATGACCTTAGGGACCAAAAGTTTTTGGATTGAGAATAGCTTGGTTCACAATTTGTCTTGTTTGGACAGTGACTCCAATTTGACGCTGAGATAGGGTGCCAGATCCAAAGGGAAACTGCGGGGAGTCACGGCCTCTTGGCTAATCGCAAGTCACGGAACTTGCGGTGCAACACATTCCCGACGTAGACGGCTGCCACTAGAAAACCAATCATCGCCAGGAGTCCCCCCCATTCATCAATTGGCCGGCTATGACCGGAGTGCGGCGCGACATGCAGAGCAGTCAGAGCAGCATTCAACACATCGCGCCCAACATGTCGAACGCCGTCAAAAACAGTTGCCATCTCAAAAGAAAGGAGAAATGCAATGGTGTAAAACCACTGAGGACTTGTTTCCATCGCCGCCAGGGCGGGACGTGTGACTATCGATTCGACCGAATCACTCCTAAGCGAGAGCCATGCCATCATGATCCCTATCCCCGAGCCCACAACCATGTCTGATGCGTAATGAAGCCCGAGGTATATTCGAGGGAGGCAGATCCATGCCGCTGTGTACAGCATGATTGGGACAGCAAGGCGACGCAGAAGGTACGCGAGTCCGAACGCCAAAGCAAAGAAATATGCAGCCGTATCGCTCGGGAATGAGGACCAGTTCTCCAAATTGGCCGTCAAAGGTATCGAGTACGTTGGATGTGCGATCGTCAGGTCGTACATTGGCCGGACACGAAATGGGGTGACGTACGCAAGAGTGCGGGCCACGATGATCGCCAGCATTGATCCAATCACAATTGCGATAATGGATTTGCGCCGTTTAGTTAGATCGGGGCCGATTCGAAACCACAGATACCAGTACGTCGCGAAAAAGATTCCACCCTTTAACAGGTTGTTTGTTTCTTCACGACTTGCCAGATGATCGAGCAGCCGGTTCCCCGCAAAACGTCCCAGGAAATTGTATATTTTAAGGTCGACAGTGCGAATTGTTTGAAGCAGTTCATTCGTCATGGAATTCCACTTAGCCCAATCGCCGAACAACGGGGTCCGCAGTTCGAACAGATCTTCAGCTCTGCGAATATACCCAGATATAGACTCGGCTCCAGAAGTACGATAACTCCACCCAAATTTAATACTCGATTGTAAATTCTAACAAAATTTTAATTCCTCGACTTCGCCTTCTGTGCGGTATAGGTTAACGCGCTTGCGCATGTCGACTGATTTCCACTTGCCCAGCACGCGTAAGCGGACATCGAGTTTTTTGGCAGATTCACGCGTAAGATAACTAACGATTTAATAAATAATAAAGCTAAATAGATTGTCCGGAACTGCGAAGTGGTCCGATCACAACATCGTGGGGACGGTCACGTGAGGAATCACCTGTACCTCGGATACGTCGCTTGGCTCCCTGGTTGACCGAGAATCGCGTACCGCCAACACGGGCCGGACCCCAATAGACTTGAATCGAGGAGATGAGAATGGGAAAACAACTGTCGACTGTTTTACTTCTAGAAAATCACGTCACGACTGCGGACTTCACCATTAAGGCAGCAGGTTTTGCTGCGTTTGGTGGCTGGCCAATAACAAACATCCCGAAAAGAAGCTGATAGGTTCCGGCTCCGGGAACATCGACCATCGTCACCTCGGTGGAGCAGTTATCGGAGCAGTCGCCTGCATCAACTACATTTCCGTACTGGATGCCACCTAACAAAACCTGTACAGGTCCTCCAGTGACTGGGGTGGTTGTCGCGCCCAAGCCGGGCGGAGGGAAATCAGATCCCGGAGCGCCAATGTCACCGACATGAGTGACACCATCTGGGCGGAGGGCGAATAGATTTGCTTCTACCTGCGAATTCTTCAACAGAATTGCAAATGCCACGTCCACAACCGGGAAGCTATGTGTGGTGATAGCAGTCGCTTTGACGGTCAGCTTTTGGCCAGTATTCATTTGGAAGGGACAGGACAGGAGCAAGGATCCTGAGGATGAAGCTATCCAAAAGTCAGTGCCTGCGGGGAAAAGATTGTATCCATACGCGACCAGTACGGAAGCGGGAACGCCTCCAGTATTGTCCAACCAAAGGAAAGGCTGATGGTGTGGCGGAGCTCCCGCGAACGCCTGACCTCCACGACCCGTGATTGTGTAACAAGAGTTCAATACTTGCATTCACTTTGCCTTGCGCTTCGCGTGGTTTTCAGTCTGCATCGATTCGTTTCGCGCACTCTTAGAGTCTTTACTAATCTGGAAAGAGAATACTGCAAAGTTATCCGATAGGTCCACTAGGTAAGAGCCGTTGCGTCGATGTGGTAAGTTGCAGGCACTCCCCAAAGGTCGTGCGAGGTTTCAAGGGTTTTATCGCAACGTCGCCTGCGAAAGCTGGACTAAGCAGCCGCCGATGCCTGTCAGAGTTAGGCAATCCCCGTTCGCCAGGGGCGTATAGTAGATTTCCGAAGTTCCGCTAGGCGAAGTCGATGTACCTGATCCCGGCGCTACGCCATTATCAACGACGACTCCGCTCGCCCCGCCCGGGACCGAGAATGTTGCAGCCGTGGACGTGCTTGGGGTAATGGTGGCTCCCGAAGTCACATCAAAAGACATGATGCATCCGCTATTCGTGGGGCAATTGATGGAACCACCAGTTTGGCCGCTGCCCGTCACACTCAAGAAGATCAAATCCGCAGGAACCCCGCCTGCGCCGCCGGTAGGATTATAAAACTCAGTCACAGGGGAACAGGTTGCGACACCCGTGGTCAACGCCGGCCCTCGATTTGGTGGCCCAACATTATCAAAATCCTTCATGACGCCAGTGCTGGAAACAGGAATTTGGTAAAGGGTTGGGGTATCACTGGCGGGATCGTTTCCGCAAACGTACAGGTTTCCTGCACCTCCCGAATAGTACGCGTTATCAAAGTTTCCTGAAAATATAGTTGCTGCATTGGTATTATGAAAGCCGATCCTTTGGAATGCAATCCAAGCCCCGTCCGCTAAGAAATTCTCCGAGTATTCAATAACAAAGCTATGCGCATTGTCGCCTTCGTTCGAAGAAAAGACGTAGACGTCCTGATTGGTCGAATCCACGACAGGGCTGTCCAAGACTCCGGGAAAGTCCGCCAGAGAACTCGTTCTGACCACGGCTCCCGTTGTCGCCGACACGGCGTAGAGGTATCCTCCTACGAAAAACCCAGGTTTGTCGCCGTCAGCGATAAAGATCTTCTCGGTACTGTTGTCATAGACTGGGCTCGTGGCCACAGCGCCAGGGCCCGGGTCATGTGGCAAGGCGACCGGCCACGGAGCCGTCGTAACTTCCGCTGGTGTTCCATTAAATATGCCGGTGAACCAGTGCAAGTTGTCAGCATCATCGCCCACGTACACTGCGTCTGACGCAAAATCATAAAAGGCCGAGGAATAGGTGTCATCCGCGCCGCCGCTTAAGGGAATGTTGACCAGGCACGGAGCTACGGCCGTCGGTGTGCAAGCGCGATAAGCAGAAGGGGTCGCTACCGGCGTTACGTCCACTCCTGCGCTGACCGAAGATCCGGGTGCCCACTTCAGAACTGATAGATTCGCAACCCCGGCAATCGTTTGGACAAACGCCACCTGCGTCCCATCGGCGGAAAGCGACACAGAGGTTTTAATTTGGCCCCCGGTATTGTAGGCCCAGGCGGGCTGTGGCTCGGAAAGGCCGTCCGTGACGCACCCTGTGTAAAGATCGGTGAAAGCCGCGATGGAAACAGTATCGCTGGAGCCGTCCTGGAAGTTAAGGTTATCCGCCGTTAAACCGGTGCCGCCGCCGTTCACGTCTCCGCCAAGTAGAATCGCGTTTCCGGTAGCTCCTGCCGTCGTAGCCGTTATGGTCACCACCGCCCCATTTGAAGTAGCCGATACTCCAACGACATTGCCGTCACCCACAGCGTTGATTGAGGCTGCGATATTGGACGCTTCGACCGTTGGATCCGGGTCGATCGCCCAGGTTCCTGTGTTAGTGCCTGTATTGCCGTTTGCCCCACCCACCGTCAAGGTGAGCGTGGTCGAGGCATCCGCCGACCGAATCGTAATTGTCGAACCCGTGGCTCCGGTTGCAACCGTCAAATTGTCAAACGCAGCGAGCGCCCCCGCCGACCCAGGCAAGTTCGTGCCAGTGACGACGAAGTCGTTGGCGCAGCTTGCGGTCGTCACATCAAAACTGAATTTTGCGGGAAATACGCCCGGACCCGCACTGGCGTTGTTTCCTATATAGTTGCTCCAGTCTCCCTTGAGGGCCGCATTGCGATGGGGCCGCCGGCGGTCGAAGTTCTTCTTTTCGGCGTTGCGGCGCAGCCACTGCTGCGCGTACCGGGGATTCTGCGAAAGCTTGTAACCCTGCCACCACGTTTTGGGGGCTGAAAAAATTAAGTGGCGGTGGCTCCAATCGGTCGCCAAATGGACATGTTCGTTGGAAGCCAAAACCCGAAGGCCAGAGAAGTACGCCGCCGCCGTGCACAGGGCCGCCACTCCAAGCGCGCCCAAAACCAGCCGCATTTTCCACGGACGATGGAGGTTTCTTTTCATTTTTGCCCTCGCAGAGGAAATTTACAGAAGTAGCTTACAAGATTGTCGAACCAGCGGCGCCTGCAGCCTGAAGTGCCAGCCATCTTCGACAGTGATCATTATTGGCTGGCGAATGATCGATGGCGAAACTCTAGCGAACGCAGGGCAAAGCTCCCCGCGCTACAAAAGTTAGTCACTCTGCTTCCTTAGATTAATCCTAGAGAACTGCTGTCACTGAAGCAAGACGAAACATCGAAAGAAGCACGTCGTGTGTCAAATCGATATAACCCCAACTGACGAGTCGTATTGCGAGATACGTCGAATCAAAAAAAGGAGATTAGGGTGGAGTTGGCTTGTGAGTACTCTGCTCTAAGCGCTGAGCTACGGGCCCCGCATCCTCAAGATACTACAAGAGAAAGACTTAACGTAGCGATTCGGCGGCTCACGGAAATCCAGCCGCAGAAACCTACGCTTGTTAACGCGGTGTGCGCGTTGGAGCTTTTGCGCCCACCAAATGGACATCGCTACAAAAAGGGAATAGCATGCGCGATGAGTGATTAGGCTTTGAGCGCCAGGTGCCGACAGGATGACGCAACGTGCGAAAACGGATGAACTTATCACGGGAGCGTTGGACTCTTTTCGCATTGAATTGCCTTCCTGGGGCTTTGCGAATACGGGGACGCGCTTCGGCAAGTTTCTGCAGCCCGCGGCGGCAGCGACCATAGAGGAAAAATTCAGCGACGCCGGGGAAGTCCACCGACTGACGGGTGTTTGTCCCACGATTGCCCTGCATGTCCTGTGGGATTTGCCGGAAGGTGCGGAGGGTGTCGCGAATATCAAGGCCCTCTCCGAAAAATTTCGCGTGCGGCCGGGCTCCATCAACCCAAATGTGTTTCAGGACCAGCTTTACAAATATGGTTCCGTGGGCAGTCCGGATGCCGCTGCACGTGCAGCGGCGATGGCTCATCTTCTGGAAAGCGCCGATTTGGCGAAGCAACTGGACAGCCGCGACGTTTCCCTATGGTTTGCCGACGGCTCCAACTATCCAGGGACAGCGAATATTCGACAGCGCCGGAAGTGGTTCGAAGAAAGCCTCGCAAAACTTCATGAGCGCCTAGCTCCCGGCCAGCGCATGCTCGTCGAATATAAACCGTTCGAGCCAGCATTTTATCATACGGATATCGCTGACTGGGGTATGGCTTTATCGCTCGCAAAAAAGGCGGGGCCGAAGGCCAAGGTGCTCGTGGACACCGGCCACCACTACCAAGGGCAAAACATCGAGCAAATCGTTGCATGGCTGCTGAGCGACGACATGCTTGGCGGGTTTCATTTTAACGACCGGCGCTACGCGGATGACGACTTGACGCTTGGCTCGATTGATCCATATCAGATATTCAGAATCTTTCACGAGATTTTTTATTTCGAGTGGGAGACAGGCAAGCGGGCGGACGTGGCTTACATGATTGATCAGAGCCACAATCTAAAGGGCAAGATCGAAGCGATGGTCCAGACGGTGACCACCGCGCAAGAACTGTTTGCCAAGGCAGGGATTGTGAATCACGAGAAGCTGGCCGCGTGCCAGGCGAAATGCGCGCTGGTGGACGCGGAGGTCTGCCTCAAGGAAGCTTTCTCGACGGATGTTCGCCCAGCGATTCGCGATTGGGCGCGTTCCCACGGTTTGCCGGAAGATCCCTTGGACGCGTTTCGGAAGAGCGGCTATCTCGAACGGATCACCGAGGCGCGCAGCAAACGAAATGCGGCTTCGGTGTCTAGTTACGCGTAGCTCCGCGACAGCGCGGGCTCTCCCCTGAAAAATATGCCTGAAACACATGGCGGGTCCACATACCTCGCATTCGATCTTGGGGCCGAGAGCGGCCGTGCCATCTTGGGGCGATTCCACTCCGGACGCTTATCCATCGAAGAAATCGGACGATTTCGAAATGAGCCGGTAATCGAGAACGGCGGCTTGCATTGGAACGTGCAACGATTGTGGCTCGAAATGAAGACGATACTGCGCTCCGTCGGCTCGCGCGGCGTCAACGGCTTGGATAGCATTGGCGTCGACACCTGGGGCGTGGATTACGCTCTACTAGGTGAGCGTGGCGCGCTGCTGGAAAATCCGTTTCACTATCGCGACACCAGGACCGTCGGCGTGATGGAACGCGCGCTAGAGATTCTGACGCCGAAGATGGTTTATGGCGCCACGGGAATTCAGTTTCTGCCCTTCAATACGTTGTACCAGCTGTACGCGACTCAACTGCAGACGCCGCATTTGTTGGAAAAAGCAAAATATTTCGTAACCGTCCCGGACTTGTTCCATTTCTGGCTGTCCGGGAAAATCGTCTGCGAGCGGACGAACGCGTCCACCACACAATTCCTCGATGTGCACAAACGAGAGTGGTCCGTGGAGATTCTGCACAAGCTGGGAATTCCCACTCATATGCTTCCGCCGCTTGCGGATGCGGGGACGATCTTGGGAAATCTTCTTCCTGAAGGGGCCAACGGGCTCGATGGGCTCTCGGGGACTTCAGTGATCGCTCCTGCTTGCCACGACACCTGCTCGGCTTTTGCGGCCGTGCATTCCGGTAAAGACGTGGCGATGATTAGCTCGGGAACTTGGTCGCTGCTTGGCACAGAACTAAGCGGCCCAATAGTCACGGACGAAGCGCGGCGTCTGAATTTCACAAACGAAGGAGGCGTTGGCGGAACTGTGCGCATGCTGAAGAACATTTGCGGATTGTGGCTGCTGGAGCGCTGCCGCAAAGACTGGCAGCGTGAGGGAAAGAATATCGAATACCAGGAACTACTCGAGCAAGCGAGTGCAGAGCCGCCCTTGCAGCATTTGGTTAATCCGGATGACAGCTCTTTCGTATTGCCGCAATCGATGCCGCAGGCCATCGCAGCATTTTGCGCAAAGAGTGGACAATCGGAGCCGCTCGGCCCGGGCCAGATGACGCGCACGATCTTGGAGAGTTTGGCGCTGAAGTATCGCCAGGTGCTGGAGTCGCTGGAGAATTTAGTAGGAACGAAGTTTCAAGAAATCCGCATTGTAGGAGGAGGTTCGCGCATCGACCTCCTCAATCAGTTCACAGCGGATGCCACGGGACGCATAGTGCTTGCCGGACCAGTGGAAGCGACGGCACTTGGGAATCTCGCGATGCAAATGGTAGCGATGGGGGCAGTAGCCTCACTCAGCGGCGCTCGCGAACTTGTTGCGGCATCTTTTCCTGCCCGCATTTTTGAACCAAAGGATACGGCTCCGTGGGAAAAGGCGTATCAGCGTTTTCGCGGGATCTCCACGAGCTCTACCGATTGACCCTAGCAACTTCTCATCGCAGAAAAGCTTCGGGCAGTCCGCCGTCGACAGGAATGATGTGACCCGTCGTGCAACGTGCTTGTGAACTGGCTAGAAACAAAATGGCGCGTGCGCAATCCGCAGGCTCGACCGGCTGATGCGTAAGAGTGCGCTGTGCATAGAAACCAGCTAGGAGAGAGCGAAGTTCGTCATCGGCTTGCTCTTCTCGAAATGCAATCCCGTATTTTTTGAGGGAGGCGATCACACGATCGCGCGGAAACATGGTCGAGCCTTTGACCACCGCCGCGGGACTGACGCCGTTCACGCGGACACGCGGGGCAAGAGAGACCGCGAGCTCGCGTATGAGGTGGCTCACCGCGGCTTTGCTTACGTCGTACGCTTCGCTGCCGCGCTTGGAAACCACGGCGTTGGCCGAACTCGTGAAGACCAACGAGGCGGCAAGGTCCTGTTTGGCGAAAATCGCAGCCGCTTCGTCCGCCAACAAATAGTTTGCGGTCACATTTAAATCGAGCGTGCTGTGCCATTGCTCATCGGAAATTCGTCCGTCAGGAGAAGACGGAAACAGCGCCGCCGTATTGATAAGACAATCGAAGCCGCCAAATGCGGCGACCACGGCATGCAACGCGCGACGAATGGATTCGCGGTCGCGAATGTCGAGCGCCAGCGCAAGCAGATTTTCTTTGCTGCAAAACGCCGTGGCTTCCTTCGCAACGTTTTGCGCCGCATCAAGATCGCGGTCGCCGACAACAACATGCGCACCGCGCTGGGCCGCTTGGATGGCGGCTTCTCGTCCGATTCCGCTACCCCCGCCTACGATAACGAAGACTTGGCGGCTGAACTCCTTCTCCGGCGGCTGCAGGCGAAGCTTAGCTTCTTCGAGTGCCCAATATTCGATTCGAAACGCTTCCGAAGTCGGCAGCGCGACGTAGTTGTGCTTCACGGTAAACGCAGAGTGCGGAGCCGTCGCTCCCGCCTGAGGTACCTTGTTTGGAGGTCTTCCGTCATCCAGCGCCGTGGCACCTTCCATCACGTGAATGGCGTTGACGTAAAATTCTCCCGTGATGCGCGCTTCGGTCCTGCTCTTGCCGAAGCTGAACATTCCCACGCCTGGCACGAGCACCACTGTCGGATTGGGATCGCGAATCGCCGGAGAATCCGCGGCTGCGTGACCGCTGTAGTAAAGCCGATATTCTTCGCGATACTTTTTGATCGCAGGCTGAATGGCAGCGTGAAATTCGGCAATATCGCCAGCGGGATTACAATCGACAAATAGCGGCCGAATCTTTGTGCGTATGAAATGATCGGGACAACTGGTTCCGAGAAATGCCAACTCCGCAGCCCAATTCGAATTCACAAACTGCAACACCTCTGGCAGCGCACTGTAATTTCCAATCAGACGCTTCTCTCCGGAGACCAGCCCGCGAATCACAGGAAAAATGCTGCTGGCGATCTTTTCGCGGTCTTGGCAAGTCGTATGGCGTTGGCCGCCGAAGACGGAACTCGCTTTGCTCTCAACGGCTTGGCCTAGAACGAACTGCCCGATCTGATCAATGATCGCAATCGTATTGAGATAGCACTGGCGCTGTGTATCGCCCCAAGTGAAAAGCCCGTGTCCTCCCAAAACGATGCCATCGCAACCAGGTTGAGTTTTGACCGCGTTTTCCATCATGAGCCCGAGCTCGAATCCCGGACGCTGCCAGGGAACCCACACGAGTTGGTGGTGAAAACGGCGATTGAACTCCTCGAGACGTTCGAGGCCATTCGCCGTCGCGGCCAGCGCAATCGCCCAGTCGGGATGAAGGTGATCGACATGGCGAAACGGAAGAAAGGCATGCAACGAAGTGTCGATGGAAGCGGCCACGCTGTTCTTGCCGAAAGTACAGAGTGGATAAAAATCCACCATCTCATCTTCGTGGGCGACGCCGCGATAGCGGCTCTTGAGGCTAACTAGTTTTTTGAGGAAAAGTGTGGCGAAGCCGCCGCGCTGAATGCTTCCGAGGTCGCCGCCGCTCCCTTTCACCCACAAAACTTCCGTGGAAGCGCCGCTGACAGGATCGGTCTCTACGATTTTTGAGCTGGTATTTCCCCCGCCGAAATTTGTTATGCGGAGGTCGGCGCCCAAAAGATTCGAGCGATAGCGAAGTAGTTCCGGCTCGTCAAGTTTCGCGGCCTGCTCCGCATCCCAAAGATCTTTCAGATAGCGCAGTTCGGGCATCGGGGGCTTGGACGCCTCCATGAATCCTCCAAGTGGGAAATGCAAGCGGCGCAGCGAAACCGATTCCATAGCAATAGAACGTAGTTATCTTACATGACGCGGCGGCCATGAGCGAAGAGCACGCGCTTCTGAACATCGCGAAAATATTGCCTCGCGGAACAGTCATCGAGTATCATCCGGCGGCGGTTGAGGTTCCCGGGCCTCCTGTAAGCGATAGCCTTCAAATGCCTTCTTCCCCATTGCTTGAGATCAGCGGCATCTGGAAATACTACGGCGGCACGGCGGCGCTGCGCGATGTTTCCGCGTTTCTGCAAGCGGGAGAGATTCTCGCGCTCATGGGACACAACGGCGCCGGAAAATCGACGTTGGTAAAGATTCTCGCAGGCTCGACGCGACAAGACTCGGGCGAAATCAAGATAGAGGGAAAAGCGCTTCCGCGCGGAGTGCGCGAGGCACGCGCGGCTGGGATTGCCGTAATCTATCAGGACCTGAGCCTGTTTCCCAAACTGACGGTGGCGGAAAACATCGCGGCAGAGCCGACGGGGCACCTCAGTTATTCGTTGCGCGCTGCAAGACGCGCAGCGGCTGCTAGCCTGCAGCGCGTTGAGGCGAACTCGCCGCTGCTCGCTTGTCTGGATCGCAACATGGAGGATCTGCCGCTCGCCATGAGACAACGCGTGGCCATCGCGCGGGCGCTCACCTATGATTCGCGGATTCTTATTTTGGACGAGCCGACCGCCTCCCTTTCGCTACAAGACACAGATCACCTGCTCACATATCTCCGCAAACTGGCCAGCGGAGGCGTCGGTGTGCTTTTCGTCAGCCACCGGCTTTCCGATGTGCGGCGGATTGCAGACCGCTACTTGGTTTTGCGTGATGGTGCCGTGGCGCTTTCCGCAGCGCCGGCCGAAGTCAGCGGTAACGCGCTCGCGCGAGCGATGTTTGGCGAGACCGAAGAAGATGATGCTGCCAAACGTAATCGCGCTGACGGAAAAATGCGGAGCAACGCACCGCAAGATGTTTTAACTGTCCGGAATGCAACGCGACGCGGAGAATTCAGAAATATTTCCGTGACGCTGCGCGCTGGTGAGATTGTTGTGCTCACAGGATTAACGGGAGCGGGCCGAACTGAGTTTGCGGAGGCCCTTGTGGGTTTGCGGCGTTTTGATGGCGGCGAATTGCACGTGGACGGAAAACCGGTCAGCTTTTCCGGCCCACGAAATGCGATGAGGCACGGACTGGTTTACGTACCCGAAGACCGGCTGCGCTCGGGTCTTTTTGTCCGGCGCAGTACTGCAGAAAACCTTGTTGGCGCAACCGAGCATCTGCGCGCGCGGTTCGGTTTTTTGGGAAAGGAAAACACCAGAGCAACCGTCGGAATTTCAGATTTTGGCATACGATGCCAGGGAAAGGATTCGACGCTCGAAACTCTCAGCGGAGGAAATCAGCAGAAAGTTCTGCTGGCGCGCTGGCACATGGCCGGAGCGCGCGTTTTGATTCTTGATGAGCCCACCGCGGGCGTTGACGTAAGTGCTAAAGCTGAAATTCACAATCGGCTGCGAGAGTGGGCCGGCGCTGGAACAGCTCTGTTGGTCATCAGCTCGGAAACGGACGAAGTCCTCGAGGTGGCCGATCGCATTCTGGTTTTTCGCGCAGGGAACCTTGTCCTGGATAGTCTGCGTACAGAACTGAACCGGGAACAACTGATGGCCGCGATGCTCCACGGCGACGCGCTGACAGAGCACGCGCAACCCCGGGGCGAAGCGTGATGTCTTCGAACTCGGGCGCCTCCGCGAGGTTGCGCCTGAATTTTCATCGCCACGAAACGAAACTGGCCTTCCTTCTCTTCGTGCTGGGAACTGCACTCGCCGCAGCAGCGCCCAGATTTTTTTCGTCTGTAAATCTCGCCCTCTTGGCGAGGAGCATGGGCGTGCTGCTGATCATTTCCGTCGGCATGTTAAACGTGATTTTGGCAGGAGGAATCGATGTCTCCGCGGGCTCCATCTTGGCTGTAGTGAGCGTAGTGCTGGTGCGTCTCGGAAATCACGGACTCCCGGCATCTATTGTTCTTCCGCTGGGTTTGTTGACAGGCGCTGGACTCGGCGCCGTGAACGCCGCATTGATTGCCGAACTGCGAATTCCTCCGATCGTCGCCACGCTTGGCACCGCTGGTTTATTTCGGGGGCTGCTACTCGAGTGGACCCAGGGTGAATGGGAAAGCTCCATTCCGTCGTGGCTAAATGCCGTTGGAATCCCGCGCTGGGGCGGCTTGGACATTTCCGTCCTCGCCGCGGCGTTGGTGATGCTCGCTGCAGCATGGATCCTTCATCGCACGCAGATTGGCCGCGCGCTGTTTCGGTTTGGTGATTCGCCGCTCGCCGCGGCACGCACCGGCATTTCCGTCCGACAACCGATCTACTTCGCGTATATCTCGCTCGGCCTGCTGACCGCCATCGGCGCGGTTTTTTACGCCGCACAGCTCGGCGCTGTACAGGGCAATGCCGCGAATGGTTACGAACTCACCGTCATCGCCGCCGTCGTTCTCGGTGGCGCAGATATTTTGGGAGGCCGCGGCAGCCTGCTCGGAACATTCCTCGGAGTCTTGCTGCTCTGCTCTTTGCAACAGGCATTGGTTCTCCTGCATGTCGCTACTTTTTGGCAAAACATCGCCACCGGCGCCATCGTCCTCATCGGCGTAATTCTCAGCAGCGCGCCGCGCCTTCATCGAAAATTTACGCTACAGCAGAGTCCTTCCGCATGACTTCGTCCTCATCGGCCTCTCTCGAACAGTTCGGGAATCCCGCGCCAAAGTTTTCCAAGAGCAGAAGAATGATGCAGCTGCGGCGATCGGCGAGCCTCCAGCCCGGTGTCGTCATATTGCTAGTGCTCTTTTTCTGCGTCTACGCTGGCTACCGCAGCGGCGACTTTTGGTCGGCGCTAAATTGGCAACTCCTCGCGCAGCCGCTCGCCGAAGCGGGTCTTGTCTCACTCGGAATGATGTTCGTCATCGCCACGGGCGGAATCGATCTCTCCGTCGGTTCGATCGTCGGCGTCGCCGCTGTGACAGCAGGCATCGCCGCACATCACAAATTCTCTGTCCCAACAATCGAGGCAGCCGCGCTCGCCGCAGGTGCGCTATGCGGCGCCTTCAACGGACTCCTGATTGGCGTTCTTCGCCTTTCGTCCATCCTGGTCACCCTCGGCAGCATGATTCTTTTCAGTGGCATTGCCTTGGCACTCAGTGACGGAAACAGCTTCGCGGGTTTTCCCGACGGGTTGCTGTGGTGGAATGACGCGACGCTACTCGGCATCCCCGTCGAATTTCTGTTGTTCTTGGCAACCGCGGCAGTTGCAGCCGTGCTTCTCCGCTACTCGTTGTGGGGACACTACGCCATCGCGATCGGCAGCAACCGCGTCGCCGCAAGATACTCCGGCTATCCAGTCGCTCTCACTTTGTTTGGCGTTTACACTTTGCAGGGCCTGCTCTGTGGAATGACCGGCATCTTGCTCGTGGCGCGGCTGGCAAGCGCTCGTGCCGACATGGGCCAAGGACTGATGTTGATGGCCATCGCCGCAGTCGTTCTCGGCGGCGCGCCGATCGAAGGTGGCTCCGCTTCCGTCCTCGCCACCGTAGCCGGCGTTGCCGCGTTTTATATTGTTCAGGACGGTTTGCTGCTTCTCGACGTCCCGCCCTTTGTTCAACACGCTCTTACGTCGGTCTTGCTTCTCGTAGCCGTTGCCGTCGGAATTATCCTGCGAGGAAATCGCGAGGATCGCCGATGAGGAACCGTCGCAGCCGCTCCTTCGCGATCCTGGCGTTAGGGGCGCTCTTGATTGCGGCGGGCTGCTCGCGCCTGCCACGTAACTCCAAGACGCTGTTCGTCATGGTGCCAAAGCTGGTCGGCATTCCGTATTTCAACTCCGCGCGCGACGGAGCCTCGCAGGAAGCCGGACGCTTGGGCCTTCATTTTTTCTACACCGGACCGACCTCCGCCGACGCGAGCCTGCAGGTGGACGTCATCGCCGGTTTGTTGGCGCGGCACCCGGCTGTGCTGGCGGTTTCCTGCGATGATGCCAACGCGCTCGCTCCGGTACTGCGCCGCGCCCGCCGCTACGGCATTCCCGTGCTGACATGGGACGCCGACGCGCAGCCGGACGCTCGCGATTGGTTTGTTAGCCAAGTCGAAGATGAAACGCTGGGGCGCCACGTCATGGACGTTCTGGCGGAGCAGCTTGGCGGCCGCGGACAATACGCCATCATCACCGGTTCGTTGACGGCTTCAAATCTGAACGCGTGGTTATTCTGGATGAAAAAGCAACAGCAGGAGAAATATCCGGAAATGCAATTGGTTGCGGTGGTTCCCGGCAATGACGATCAGCAGCAATCATTCGTGCAGGCGCAAAGTTTGTTGCAGGCCTATCCAAATCTGCGGGGATTTATCGGAAACAGTTCCGCCGCGCCGCCAGCCATCGCCCGCGCCATCGAACAAGCAGGACTCTCCGGCCAAATCGCCATCGCAGGGCTCTCGACACCAAATCTGATGCGGCACTACATCGAAAGCAAAACAGTCAAGACGATCACGTTATGGGATCCCGGCAAGCTAGGCCGGCTGACTGCCGCTGTCGGAGCGATGATGCTTCGTCATGAAACTCCGCGCGATGGTATGGACGTTCCTGGCGTCGGACAGATCCGCGTTTTCCCTGAGACGCGCAAAATAGTGATGGGCTCGCCGCTGGATTTCACTCTAGAAAACATTGGCCAATATTGCTTCTGAGTGGGGTTCGGTCGCGGAATCAGGCAAGCCCGAGCCGCTGCGCGCACGACCACAATATTTCCGGTTCCCATGCAGGCCGTTCCAGGCTCTTGGGATGGGTCCGCATCGAAGGAATTCGCCCGGTCAAATGCAGGAACGCCGCGGCCGAGTGTTTGTAAGCAGGAACAGGCTCGCGGAACGCGACGTTTCCCAAATATTGCAGCGCATCGGAGAGCGCATAATACGCAGCGTCGCCCGTTTTCCAGAGGCGGTCTCGTTCGGCGAACTTTTCCGGAGCAAAAGTCGCGAGTCCCAGCAAGTAGTCGGAACCGTATTCGATCATATTGATGCCCAGATCGTTGCCGGTGTAGATGCGAAAATCCGGGCGGCGGGCGTCGCGCAGCTCCAGCCGGCCGAGTTCAACGAGCCGGTCCAAAGAGGAGTGTTTCATCCCCTTCAATTCGGGAATATCCATTAAGCCCAGTACGGTGTCTGCATCAAATATTTCGCCGTTCGGCGCGAACATGCGTCCCAATTCAAAACCCAGCACATGCGGATAGCCGTGACATGCCGCTTGATACGCCGCTACTTTTTCTTTCGACGTTTTTTCGTGCAGCCGCGCTGTCTGAAACAGGATGGGTATGCCGCCGAACTTGACGATAGCATCCATCTGTTTTCTGTACAGGACAACGACATCGCCGTCTTGCCCTTCGATATATGCGCCGGCAACAAACGGAACGTCTTTGCCCAGCGCCTCTTTGGTCCACTGCAGCACATCGAGCTTCTCGGAATCGCTTAGATAATTCACATAGCCGGTGTCCATGTTGACTGCGTTCATCAACCCAGCCCGGTGCGTGGCCGCAAGATGGCGCTGAAATGCTGCAACAGCCACTTGCCCATTCGTTTCGTAAGGCAGAAGTGCCGCCGCAATGCCCTGCACCTCGCGATATAGTTTTCGACGCGCCTCGATGGTTTTGATCGTCATCGCAAGATTTTCCTGCCTCGTCTCGACAAACCGCCCTCTATCGTCGCGCCTTGGCGACCTTAAGAAGTTCCGCTGACCCTGACTTTTTGTAATAAGCGTCCAGTGGATAGCATCCGGATGGCAATCCGTTGCGTGGAGCAGTGGTGCAGTCGCTGAATGTCCTGCAAACGAGCTTGTGTTGAAAAGCCCTGCCCTCCACCACGTCGGAGAGCATTTCCGGATAGCTAAGCACCATGCGCCCCAATCCTATCGAATCGACCCATCCGAGGCGCAGCGCCGCTTGCGCCACATGCGGAAGAAAATCCTGCAAATAACTGTACGCGGTCCCGACAACAATAAGTTTCGGAAAATGCTGAATCAGTTTTCGCGTGGCTTCCATTTGCCTTGCTACGCCAACCAGAGGATCTTCTGGCGGCTGATATCCGTCCGATGGAGGATAGAACGCGGGGCGTTGGATGTGCGGACAGTAGTAAGGACTCCCCGCAGTAAGATTAACCAGGGGAATGTCCAACTCCTCCAATAAACTGAAAAATTGTATCGTCTCGTTGAGATCAGGTTGCGTCGGATCGTTCTGGTCAACTCCGAATCCCCACAGGTACGGAATTAAGTGCCTGTGCTCCTCGGGAATCCCTGGCCCCAGCTTTCCCGGAGTCGAACGCGCCGGGTCCGGCCGATAAGGAATTGCGTCAAACGCCGAAAGCCGCACGCCAATTTGCAACCCAGGCGCAGCCGCACGGATTCCTTGCACTACCTCGCGCAAAAACCGCGTGCGATTCTCAAAACTTCCGCCGTATCTCCCTTCCCGTGTATGAGCGCTGAGAAATTCGTGCCCCAAGTAACCGTGGCAATGCTTGATGTCGACAAAGTCGAAGCCCAGTTCGCGGACCATCACCGCCGCGCTGTGGAATTGTTCGATGATTTTTTCGATTTCCCCATCTGTGAGCAGAGGATAGTCCGGCGGCAAATTCAATCGGCGGTCCAGGAGCGGGTGACGGTACAAAATACGTGGCTCAGGACGGCCTTTTTGGTTTGGACAGCTGTAACGCCCCGAATGCGTTAACTGCAATCCAATCAGCAGGCCATCGTCCGAACCAGAAACCTGCCGGTGCTCCGCAACGAGCGCCGCCTTCAACCGCGCTAAACCTTCTTTGGTGTGCGAAGCCGCCAAAAGCTGATTCGGATTGGCGCGCCCCTCGTGGCAGACAGCGACGGATTCGCGGCCCAAGATGAGTTTTGCTCCGCTTCGGCCAAATCGTTGCCAGCGGCGAAGCGTATGTTCGCTGGGATTGCCATCGGGCGTTCCGTCCCAGCCTTCCATGGGATTCACGGCGAAGCGATTGCCGATCGAGATTCCTTCGCGAACGATGGGTTGCGCAAGCGGTGACTCCGCACCGCGAAGAAGTTCGCGATCGCATGGAATGGTGAGATGCAGCGCGGCGAGATGTTCCGCAAAGTGATTGACATCCCGAAGGCTGCCCAAACGCAGGATTTCGCCCGGGTTCACGCGGCTCCTAGTGGCGAGAGCAACTTCTATCCACCGAATTCCTGCAGCTCACTCCTACACATCGCACAAATCCACCGCTTCCCGCAAAGAAGTAAGTGGATCGCGCGAGGGCACAAACTCGTGCGCTACGTAACCCTGATAGTTGGTTGCGGCGATTCCGCGCATCACTCCATCCCACTGCACTTCCTGCGTGCCGTCGAGTTCATGCCGTCCGGGAACGCCGCCAGTGTGGAAATGTGCAAGCCATTGAATGTTCTGCTGAATGGTACTTATCAGATCCCCTTCCATGATCTGCATGTGGTAGATGTCGTAGAGCAGTTTGACGCGCGGCGAATTCACCGCTTGCACCACTTGCACTCCCCAAGCGGTGTGGTCGCACATGTAATCCTTGTGGTTCACCTTGCTGTTGAGCAATTCCATGCAGATAGTGACGCCGTTGTCTTCGGCAATCTTCTTCACGCGATTGAGACCGAGAATCGTGTTCTTGGCGCCCTCTTCGTCGGACATTCCCGCTCGGTTTCCGGAAAAGGTGATTACGTTCGGCACGCCGGCCTTCGCCGCCAGCGGAATGTTCTTGCGAAAGCCCTCCTCGATTCTCGCGTGGTTTTCCACGCGGTTCAACGCGGTGGGAATTTCGCCGCCGCCGGCGTAACCCATGCTGCAAATCAACCCATGACGGCCGGGCACTTCGTATTCTTCCGGACCGAGCAGGTCCACAGCCTTCAAACCAATCTTAGCCGCGTAGACGCACAAGTCGTCGAGCGGAATCTTCTGGTAACACCACCGCGAAACCGACTGTTTGATCCGGCCCTTGCGTTGAATCGAATCTTTTTGTTGGGGCCAGGCCATAGACGGCAGGGAAGCTACCGTGACTCCCGTAATTGCACTCTTCAGGATGGTGCGCCGCGACAATTGTTTAGTCATAGAGATTCACGCAGAGTGTACCGGAGAACGCCGGCTGCGAGCCAGCGTCGACCGGTTCGTTCCCCTTTCCAGTGGTTCATCCAGTTCGCAGAATGAAACGGTTAACCAAACTCGCCGCCCATTCTTGCATATTCCCATCTTGCGCGGATTCTATTCTTGAAAATTTTCACGTCATCCAGGAAAGCACGGTTCGAAGATCGGCTGACGCTGTCGATTGGGTTCCGCGCGGCATCGAGGGGCCAATCGCCACAGCCTCGCCGTGATTTTCGAACCACACTAGAAAGGAGGATTGGTCGGCTCCCGTGAGACGTTGCTGGTTGAGCCAGTTGTAATACGCTCCAAAATCCGCATCGACGAGCGAACCCATGGGATCGAGTTCCGCGCCTGCGTCGGTGGCGGCGGAGAGCATTTCGTTCATCGGCTTCTGCCGTTGCCGCGGCGCGAAACGGACCAGTAGCGTGAGCGGCTGTGCGCGGCGCAACGCCTCGCGCGCCGCCCACTGGGCGAACGTCGTGCTGAAAATCTGCGTGCCCGAGCCTTCCGTCAACAGTTTCACCTGAAAGCGATCCAGCACCGCGTCCCCAGTCTTGCTCGCATTCTGATCCGTACCTCGATCAAAACCAAGATCCGCCGGACGCATCTGCGCAAGTAGCGTGCGCAGCGTCTCCGGTCCCATGCCGGGACGCTCGATCTCCACGCGAATTTTGTTCGAAAGCGCGGCTCGCGCCGGTTCAAGTGCTTTATACGAGACGCACGTAATCGCTGGATCGTAGGCGGCTTCTTGCCCACCATCGATATACCAATGGGCATGAGCCGCGTGCTGCACTTTGGCGCGAGCGCCCACGGCATCGAGGAGCTGCTTCATCCCGTTTTCAGGCTGGACCCGGCTGAAATAGACACCGTGCGGACGCAGTTTGCGGAACAGAGGCTCCTCGGGAGTGGTGACACCCCGGCCGATAACAGTAATTCCCAGCCTGGGCATCGCGGGCTGTTCCGGGGGTACCGCCGCGCGCAATCGCTCCGCATAGGTCAGCGCCGCAACGCGAAAGGCATCCAGTTGGTGCGTGCTCCATAGATAGGCCGAGAGCTGCTCGACAAACTGCGCCGGCGCATTCACCCAGTCGAATTGTTCGAGCTGCGGCGAAATCTTGATCTGTGCGAAGCCTTGAAACCAGTCTTTTGTCTGTTCCACGGAAAGCGAGCTCAGATTCGCCAGTTCCCTCTCGAGCGCTTTCCGCTCCGCCGGAAACTTGAAATCGTAATCGATCACCTCGCGCAATAAGCTCGGCACAAAACTCAGCGGCAAACGCTGCAGCGCGGCAAGGTCGTTCGTGACGAGTTTTCTCGCTTCCGGCGGGTAGCCGCTGAATTGTTCGGGTTTGAGATCGGCGGGCAGCATGGAATTACGCCAGCTCAGCGATGGGCTTGCCCTGCGCAAGCGATGCAGAAAAACCCAGGATCGATCCGATCGACGGCACTAGATCGGTGGAATCCAACGGCCGGTCAATGACCATTCCTTCGCGAACGCCCGCGCCCATGGCCATCATCCATGTCGTGCGAGAAAGCGCATCGCCAGTGCGGTGATGCTGAAAGCCGTTTCCGCCGGCATCATCGTCGGAGTCGCGGCCAAAATCCGGAAGGATAAAGAGTGTGGTATTGCCCGCGTATTCCGGCTCGCTCTGGATCGTTTTCCAAAGCTCAGCGCAAAGGCGGTCGGTGCGTCGGATTCCTTCGATGTAGAGCGAGTACGCACCGGCATGCGCGATATCGATGTCGTGCAGCGTGATCCACAAAAGGCTGGGAGCGAGTTGCTGCATCAGCTGTCGCGTGATGTAGACCGAAAGTTCATCGGGACTTGAGAGCGTGCGCGCATGTTTTTTGAAATCATCCACGGAGAGCTTCAACAGCATCTGCAGCTGCTGCAACTCGAATTCGCTGCCACCAAGCTCGGGAGTGTAAAACGGTGTCTCGTAGTTGTCGCGCAGCAAATGTTCGTAGTCAGCGCCGCCGGCAGTTGCCGCAGTCAAGAGATGCTTGGGCAAAATCACGCGAGCGCCCAAGCCTGGGCCGTAAGAGCGGTGATTGCTTTCGCCAATGCGATTGAAGCCGTTGCTCGGTGCAACCACCCACGCATCGGTAGAAGGCCGTTTCAAGTCCTTGCGGAAATACTCGAACGCCGTCGGATGTTCCGGAGGAAGCGACGCAAAATTGTTGATGGTTTCGTAGACGCCCGTGGCCAGACTTGCCGTCGCCACGTAGTGCCCGAGGATGCCGCGGTTAACGACTTGCGTGAAAAATGTGGATTGCGGAATCAGTTCCCGCATCAGGTGCGGAATATTTTCCTGACCTTCCGGCGCAAACGTTTCCTGGTCGCGCGCCCCGCCGCCGAAGGTGATCACTACGACTTTCCTTTTCTTTTGCGGAATCCCAGTTCGCGCCAACAGACCGGAGCCGAGCAGGGCGCCACCCAGAGTGACCCCGGCAGCGCTACGTAAGAATTCCCGGCGCGTGAAGGCCAGTTGCCTGGCAAGCTCCCAGGGGCCGCACCCCCTCTCGCTGGACTTGAGCCTTGAGAGACCACCCAGGTTCCGCGCTAATTTAGACTCTGATGACATGTCGTAGGTCATTGCAAACGCAACGCTTAGCGTAAGCTACGCCCCGCCTCCTTCGAAGTCAAGCACTCGCACGGTCCTGCTTCGCCGCGAGGCATTTTCCCGTTTCGGTCCAGCCGGCTTTTCCAAAAACATGGCTTCGTATTTAACCATTCGGTTAAATACGGTGGCAATTCTATCCATCTCTCTGTTTGACTAAAGGGCCGGCAATCTCGATGCAGTCATCCATGGGCTATCACTGTTTGCCGGTCGGACTGTCCTTCGCCGCATAGACAAATTGCCGTATCTCGGCCCTTTGTTTTTCAATATCAGCCAGATGCTGCTCGCGAAGTTTCTGATAAATCTGGAGTTGCTCCTGAGCTGGCTCCTTCTGCCCGGTGCGAACGTAGGCCTGCCCCAAGCGATAGTGGGCATCACCAAGATCCGGGTCCAGCTCCAATGCCCGAACATATTCCGGGATAGCCTCGACATACTTGCTTTGGTCGGAATAAAGATTGCCTAACTGCAGGTGCGACTCGGGCAACTTGGGATCGAGTTCGATAGAATTCTTGAGCAGGGTTTCGATCTGGTGGAAATCCAGGGTTGGGTCCTGGGCCCTTTTTCCCTTCCACAGACTCATCGCATAGTAGTACAGCGCTTGACCGTTTCGCGGTTGAAGTTCGGCGAAGCGGCGGAATCGCTGGATGACGTCATCGGCCTGAGCCGGCGAACTGTCGTAGGCCCGGGACAGAAAGAGGTAGCAGCTTGGATCGGAAGGGTTTAAGTCCGCGGCCCGTAGCAACGATTTAACCGCGTCGTCGTAGTTACCGTGCGCGTAAAGGGCCATCCCTAGGCCAATCGCCAGCCGTTGCGACGCAGGATAGCGCTGCGTGGCATCCTGGAAGACTTCTATGGCCGGTCCGAGAGTGCGGTGAAGCAGGAGCTCACTGCCCCAATCGAAGAGGTTGCTCTCGCTGGGATCGGCGTGGGCTGCAAGCTCATACTCGTTGGCGGCCTCGACGAACTTCCCATCTTTTTCTTCCACTTCGCCAAGCAGGTTGTGCAGTTCGGCAGTGTTTTTCTGCTTCAGCAGCTGCTGGATTTGCTGCCTAGCGTCGGCGAGACGCCCGGAGACCAAGTAGGCGAGACACAAGTCGTAACCATTGTCGTAGGAAGATGGATCGATACGCTCGGCACGCTCGAGAAATGGCACGGCATCGGCGATTTTCTTGGATTGAACGTAGAACTCGCCGAGGTTGTGATTGGTGTCGAAGTTTTGGGGCTCGAGCTCGGCAGCCTTCTTGAATTGCTCTCCGGCACGTTCGATCTTTCCCAGGCGGACGAGATTGGCGGCGAGATTGGTTCGAGCGGGGGCGGAGCGGGGGTTCAGGCGGACGGCTCTCTCCAGGTGCGTATTGGCATTGGCGTCCTGAGACTGCGCGGAGTACACCAGGCCCAATAGCTCGTGAACTTCAAAGCTCTCGGGGACTTGCTGGAGCAAGGCCTCGAGCTTAGTGGCTGCTTCGGCGTAATGCCCCGAGTCAAATTGAGCGACAGCCGCTTGGAACTCTTGATCGAGGTGCTGGTCCTGGCTGGAGCGTGCTGTCACCACGAACGCGCACATCAAGAGGAGAAGAAAAATGGCCCTGGCAGAACGGCTTCCGATGAACACGACGATCCTAGGTTATCACCGCACGGCAAGAGCGGAAAAGCCCGCGCAAAAAAGGGTTCCCCGCAGAGCGCCCTCGACGAGCACTCTGCGGGGAGGTGTGTGGCAAATTTAGAAATACAATTTCAGAGCGAACTGGATCTGCCGCGGATCGTAAGGAGCATCGCGCGTCGAACCAATTTCGCCGAAGGTTGAGCTGTTAAAATTGCCGGAGTTGGCAATCGCGACAACGCCGTTGCCACCGAAGTTAGGAGCGTTAAAGTTCGGGTGATTGAAAATGTTGAAGATCTCGGCCCGGAACTGTAAGCGGAAACGCTCGTTTATCGGGATGTCCTTGAAGGCGGAAAAGTCCAGTCGCTTGAATCCCGGTCCAGGTACCTGGGTGACGCCACCGAGGCAGGTGGGGCTGCCATTTAAGGTACAAGCCGCCGGCTGGGTAAACGCTGCCGGATTGCCGAACCAGCTCAGGAGCCCGTTCGCGTCGTTGTGCAGTCCGAGGTCGAGTGGCTGTCCGGTGTAAAGAGCGCCGCAACCCAATCCAGCTGCGGTCCCGCTCGGGCAGCCGATGCTGATCGGCTGGCCGCCCTGGAACGTGGAACTCCAGTTGATGCTCCAGCCTCCAACAACCTTATCCATAGCCCCTGAGGCGTCAGAGGCGAAGCGCTTGCCCTTACCGAAAGGCAATTCGTACCCGCCGCTGAAATGGAAGACATTGCGGATGTCGAAATCCGCCAAACCATAGTCGAATGCCATACCCAGACCAGGAACTGATGGCGCACGGTATCCCGCGACAGACCCTCCGTTGAGCAGGTCGCCGGCATCCGACATCGTCTTGGAATAGGTATAGGTGAACAGGAAGTTTAGCCCGTTCGCAAACCGCTTTTCGACTTTGGTTTGTAGCGAGTGATAAGCGCTCATGCCCGCCGTGGCTGCATAACTGGAGCCAATCCCGAAATCCGGAAATGGCACGAGAGTAGTCTTGTCTGTGCTCGGGGGCGCGATAGAAGTGGGGTTATTGGTGTTTGGAAAGGACTCCAGGTGACGGGCCAGCGAGGTCACGTATCCGGCTTGAATGGACAACGAGGGCGTCAATTGGTACTGGAGGGTGAGATTGGCACCCATGGAATAAGGCGTGTCGTAGTTGAACTGAATCCCGCGCAACGCCAAGCCGCTGGCATTGACGTCGAGAGGAGTCAGAGAATTGCAAGAAAACCCGCTCTCAAAGGTTGCAACTCCGAGCGGCTGACCGCCCGCCGTAGGGCATCCCGCAAAAGGAGTGCCTGCACTAATGGGGGAAACGTCGTTCGGCGATGAATAGTTGAAATTGAACTGGAAGGGATAGTTTTCACCAAGGTTAGGTGAAAACCCACGGTTTTCAAAACCGTTATAAAAGAGGCCAAACCCTCCCCGAACTACGAGTTTCGGGTTGACCTGGTAGGCGAAACCCACACGGGGGGCAAAATTGTCCTTTTGCGAATTTCCGAGTCCCTTACCCGCTGAATTGGTGCTTTCGCACAGGATATTGTCCTTAGGGGACGCCAGCAAGTTAATAAAGCTCGCAGAGAGGTCAACTCCCGGGCTGCACGAGGTAGAAGCAGGAAGCAAATATGTTGGCCCACCAAACGGCCCGCCCGATGGGATGAAATTCGCCTGATTACCATGATGCTCGTAAACCAAGCCGAAGAAGTCATAACGAACGCCGAGGTTCACGGTCAGTTTACGGGTGATCTTCCAGTCATCGTTGAAGTAACCGCCGTAGTAGTTCTTACCGTTGTCCGTGAGCGAGATATTGGACAAATCGACCGCGCTTGCGCCTCCAACGAAGCTGGGGCAGGCAGTTTGAAGGACAGCGGGAGGGAGGCAGCTCGCATTACCCTGCGACGCGGGAATGTTCGCCGCGGGGATAAGCAAAAAGTCCGCGCGTCCGGTGTTTCCGCTGTCAATCGTGGGTATTTCCGTGTAATCGCCGTTGTAATCAAATTCGCCGCGCGACCAGGGTGGTTGCAATGTCGAGAACTTGACGTGCTGCCACTCAAAACCCATTTTAAATGTGTGCTTCCCGTAAATCTTTGTGACGCTGTCGGTCAGCTGGAAGGTGGACGTGACTTCGTCAGAAGGCAAAAAGGCGTTACTGCCCAACGTGGAAAGCCCATTGATTCCGAAAGCAGGAAGTCCACCGTTCAAGGCCTGCTGAGGAACGCCCTGGATGCCAAACTCTCCAGGAATGTTCGACAGGTCGTTGGCGGAAGGCGAAACGCGTGTCGTGTGAAGGTAATTCAACCCCGCACGAACCTCGTTAATCAAAGTCGGAGAAAATGTGTGAGTGTAGCCCAGTGCGCTCTGTTCAGCGATAGCGGTTTGGGTTCCCTGTTGGAAGCCGCCGCCGTCTGCGACGCCACCGAAAATGCCGGGAATGAACTGCGGATCGTCCACCAAGGTGAACCGGAAGAACAATTGGTTTTTCTCGTTGAAGTTGACGTCCATCTTGGTGTCAAAGGAGTTGGCGTGTTCAAACAGCTTTGGCGAATTAGCGTAGTTGGAGAAAAGCGAACCCACTGCATTTGTCGTTGGCAGAGGATACAGATTCAATAGCGCTATGGCGTTTTGATCCAGGCTAGTCGCTGGCAGGACGTTCAAGTTGCAACCCGCCACCGTATAGACGAATCCCGCGGGCTCATTGAGGCACGTGCCAAATGGATCGCGGACGAATACTCCGGGAGCTATTTGCCGCGTGGTCGCAGGGTTCAGGATGGTACCGAGAGGCATCGTGCGGCCCAGAGCGTCCATGGGGCAAGGTGGCAGAGTGTTGCCGGGCTGACCGCTGCTGCCGCAAGGTTGGGCCGCGATGATGTCCTGGAAGTTCGTATAGCCGCTGTTGCGTTCTGCGACGCTGGGAACCGAGCCGCTTAGAATCGTCCCTTGAACACGCCGCAGGGCCTGATAGTCACCGAAGAGAAATACTTTATTTTTGCCGTTAAATACCTTCGGGATGTATAGAGGGCCACCGGCGGTAAAGCCAAACTGATTCTGGCGGAGCTCGCCCTTGGGAACCTGATGCTGGTTTTCAAAGAAGTCGGCGGCATCGAGTACATCGTTTCGGAAGAACTCCCAGACATCGCCATGGAACTCGTTGGTGCCAGACTTGATGGTGGCATTGATAACTGCGGCACCGGAGCGACCAAACTCTGCGCTGAAGTCCGAAGTCTGTACTTTAAATTCTTCGACCGCGTCGACGGGAGGAAGCACGACGTAGTTGGTGCCGTTGAGGAAGTCCACGGTGTCCGAGTTGTTGTCGATGCCATCCAAGAGATAGTTGTTTTGCGCCGGACGAAGACCATTTGCAGAGAAAGCACCGCTGGCGGCATTGCCGCGCGTGTCGGCTTGCGGAGAGTTGACTCCAGCAGCTAGCTGGGCCAGGAAAGTGAAGTTCCGGCCGTTCAGCGGAAGATCATTGACGCTCTTTGAATCGATGACTTGGCCCACGGACGCGTCCTGGGATTGCAGGACAGGCGCGGCAGCAGTGACCTCAACGGTGGTAGTCACATTGCCCGGCTTGAGGGTAAAATCCGCGACCACGTTCTCACCAACGTTGACCGGGACATGCGGCCGCGTGATCGTTTCAAAACCTTGAAAGGTAACGGTGAGCTTATAGCTCCCGATTTTCACTGGCGTGAATTTGTAGATACCGTCGTTTCCCGTAGTCGTGGAGAGAGCGGCGCTCGTGCCTTCGTTGGTCAACGTGACGGTGGCGCCGTGGATGGCCGAACCTGAAGCGTCGGTAACGGTGCCCAAGATGGCGCCGGCGTCCACTTGAGCGCGGAGCGGCGCTACGCACAAGAGGGTGAGCAGAAATGCGGCGGTCATCCCCAAGAATGCTCGCCCGATGAACCTTGAACTAACCATTCGCTTCATGAACTTCCTCCTCGGCACCCGCACGGTGCCGTTTTTCGCGCAGTCAAAAGCGGCGTCGACCGTCACTCCACAACGCCCATCAGACCACGCCGTGAATCATCCTTACGGCAGGCCGCGGGATTCGACCATCAGATCGAACCCATCGGGCTTCAAAGCCCTCCGCCTCGCGCAACGAACGTCAGTTAATTGGACGAACCCAAAGCCCCGGTATGGATGAAAAGCTCATAACCCCAATTAAGCGACCCCAAAGCACTTAACCGCTTAACCCAGCTAATATCACCATAATTTGCGTAGTGTCAAGCACTTTTTTTGCTTTATACTCTGTGCAGCTTGCAGAGTTCCGCATCGCGAGGTTCTGGTGTAGCACCGGAGTTGGTCGAGGAAAGCGAAATGCTAGCGTTATGGGTCTAACGATTCGTGATGTCGCCAAGGCTGCTGGTGTGTCTACAGCCACTGTTTCCAACGTCTTGAACAAGACTGGAAAAGTGGGCCCGCGGACAAACCGCCTGGTGCTCTTGACGGTGAAACGCCTTGGCTATTTTCCGAACGCGCATGCGCGCCACCTGGCTTCGCGCGACAGCCGCACGCTGGGGATTATTGTTTCGGACATCGTGAATCCCTTCTTCCCCGAGGTGATCAAGAGTTTCGAAACCCGTGCGCGGCAGCTTGGCTACGATGCGATTCTCAGCGATACGAATTACGATCCGCGCAGAACGCGTGAGGCCGCGGAGCGCATGATGGAGCACAATGTGCGCGGCGTGGCGATCATGACGTCCGAGATCAGCTCGCAACTCATCCAGGAACTGGAGCGAAGAAGGATCGCCGTCACGTTCCTGGACCTCGCGCCTGTTCGCGGCTACGTCAGCAAGCTGCGCATCGACTACTTCTCGGGGATTAAGCAAATTGTGGAATACCTCCACAAGTGTGGGCACCGGAGCATTGCCTTCATCGCCGGGCGGCCCAAGCTCAAGTCCAACATCGCCCGGATGGAAGCCTACGAAAGTTGCATGCGGGATTTGGGATTGGAACCTGGACCGATCGTACACGGAGACTTGCGCTACGAGGGAGGCTTGGCGGCCGGCTTGCACATCGCAAAACTTTCGCCAAGACCGACTGCGGTGATGGCCGTGAACGATCTTACGGCGGTGGGCGTCATCAAGGGATTGCTGAAAGGCGGCTGCCGCGTTCCGGAGGATATTTCGGTTACGGGGTTTGATAACACTCGCCTGGCCGAATACAGCAACCCTTCGCTTACGACCGTGGACATCCACCGGGATATGCTGGGGCAGATGGCCGCCGACGCCCTGCATGAACTCTCTTGCTCTGCCAATCCTCAAGGCCGGGAATACCACATTCCGGCTGAACTGATATTGCGAGATTCCTCAGGGCCCGCTCCCGCTGAAAAGTCCTGATCGTATCCCCGGCAGTTTTGCGGCTCGCACAATGCAGCCTGCCGCGGGCATCTGATGGAGATTTGATCACGCCATGTTGGTCTCACGTTGGTCTTTGGAACAGCTTCTCCTCGATGCTAGCATTCGAATGGCGGGCGAACGCAGCGGGGAAACTTAAGAATGGCGCGTCAAGAAGACAAAGATCACGCTTTCCCACGACGAGCCTTTCTACGCAGGATGCGGTGGACTCCGGTGCTTTTCCTGCCAGCGCCGCTTTATTCGCCCTCTTTCAGACAGCTATTCGCGGAAACTCCGGTCAAGGGCAACCTTGCCTTCGATTTGGCTGATTTCCGGGTAACGCCGCACTATCCGGCTAAGTCTCCTCTCGACGATCTTCTTCGAAAAGTGGTTCCGGGAACGGATGAATACGTCACGGAGAAGTACGCGTTTGAGGTCATGCGGTTTCTTGACGGATGGAGCCGGGCTCTGAAGGCAGGATCGCCCGCTATCGATGTCCTGGCGAAAGTCTTGGATAGTTCGTTCGAAGCGTGTTCGTTAGTTCCGATTGAACAAACTGCAGTGAGGACTGGGTATGGGATTGAGGTCTTTAGAAGAAAGTTCTCGACCAACGTCGAGTTAGACCGCGAGCGTTTTCTTCAGGAGATGATAGCCTATTTGGCCTCGATGTCACGCGTGGAGACGGCAGAGTTCGAAATTACTGGCATTGAGGAAATCGCGGAGTCTCCGGCGTTGGTGCGTATCGAGATTCGGTATGACTTTGCCGGCGTGGGAACAGACGCAACGCGCGAGCAACGCGTTGGACGCTGGCTGACCCAGTGGTCTCACAACGGCGCAAATGAATGGCGCGTGCTGCGATGGGAAGCAACAGAGGAAACTCTCACCCGCGCACGAGCGCCTGTATTCATTGACGTTACTTCCCAAGCGCTCGGCCAAACGGAATCCTACAAGAAACAGATGCTTCACGGAGTCGACTATTGGCGCACCGTTTTGGACGGAGCTTGCGGCATCGATGTTTACGGCAACTGCGGCCTGGCCGTGGGCGATTTCGACAACGATGGACTGGATGACTTCTACGTTTGCCAGCCTCCGGGACTTCCGAACAGGCTCTATCACAATCGCGGCGATGGAACGTTCGAAGATGTGACGGAAAAGGCGGGAGTAGGCGTGCTGGATGGCACGGCGAGCGCATTGATCGCGGACTTTGAGAACAGAGGGCTGCAAGACCTCTTGGTCGTGTGCGGCAGCGGACCGCTTCTTTTTGTGAATCAAGGAAATGGAAAGTTTTTGCTGAAGCGGGATGCCTTTCAGTTTGCGCGGCCGCCGCAAGGAACTTTCACGCACGCTGCCGTGGCCGACTACGATCGCGACGGACGTCTCGATATTTATTTTTGTTTATACAGCTACTACCTGGGCCTCGACCAGTATCACTACCCCGCTCCCTATTTCGATGCGCGCAATGGACCTCCCAATTTTCTGCTTCACAACGAGGGCAACGGGACTTTTCAAGATCGCACCGAGGCGGCCGGATTGAACGTGGATAACGACCGCTACAGTTTTGCATGTGCCTGGGGCGACTACAACTCCGACGGAATGCCGGATTTGTATGTGGCCAACGACTTTGGACGAAACAACCTTTACCGCAACAATGGCGACGGAAAATTTACCGTGGTCTCCGCAGAAGCTGGCGTCGAGGACGTCGGGGCAGGGATGAGCGCAAGCTGGTTCGATTTCGATAACGACGGAAACCAGGATGTGTACGTTTCAAATATGTGGTCCGCCGCGGGCATACGCGTTTCTGAACAAAAAACTTTTCATGAAAAAGATACGGGAACTATCCGCGCGTTTTATCGCCAGCACGCGCGCGGCAATTCGCTGTACCGAAATCTGGGAAATGGAAAGTTTCAAAACGTCAGTCATGCGGCTGGAGTGGATGTGGGGCGCTGGGCGTGGTGCTCGGACGCTTGGGATTTTGACCACGACGGCTACCCGGACCTGTACATCGCCAACGGCTATATTTCCGGGCCCTTGAGTGCAGGGCCGAAGACTGCGGGGCGCGACGCAGATGACGTAGCGAGCTTTTTCTGGCGGCAAGTTGTAGCGAATTCGCCTCAGAATCAGGCGGCGTCGCCAAAGTATGAGCTGGGTTGGAATGCGATCAACGAACTGATCAGGTCAGACGCCACTTGGAACGGCTTCGAGCGGAACGTTTTCTACGCGAATAACCACGATGGGACGTTTTCTGATGTTTCAGGCGCCTGTGGGCTGGATTTTCCCGACGATAGCCGCTCGTTCGTGCTCACCGACCTGGACCACGATGGGCGCTTGGAAGTTATCCTCAAAAACCGGAACGCGCCGCAGCTGAGGATTTTGCGCAACGCGATGAAAGAGATTGGCAACTCGATTGCGTTCCGCTTGCGCGGAACAAAAAGCAATCGCGATGCAATCGGTTCGGCGGTGACAGTCGAATCCGAAGGACACAGGCAAACGAGGTATCTCCAGGCAGGTTCGGGATTTTTATCCCAGCACACCAAGGAGCTTTTCTTTGGAGTTGGAAAATCGCAAGGCACCGTTCGCGTCGCCATTCTCTGGCCTAGCGGAGCGACTCAGATCTTCGAACATGTGCCGGTGAACCGCCGAATCGAAATCGAGGAAGGCTCCGAGGATTTTGCCGCGAAGCCATTTGCGGCTGCGCCGGCTCTATACGCCCGAGCTGGCGAAACTCAAAAGCCAGAGTCGCTGCCGGCGTCCGTCGAGACATGGCTCATCGAGCCGTTGAACGCGCCGGAATTTTTCTTGCCCGACCTCGCCGGCACCCCGCGCAGTCTTGCGTCGTTCCGCGGTGGCTTCGTGCTGCTCCACTTCTGGACGTCGGCTTCGCAAGTTTGTGGCGAGCAGCTGCGCGTTCTCCAAAAGTACCAGTCCACTTTCGCCGGAAGCGGGCTTCGCATTTTGGGCATGAACGTGGATGATCCCGGCGACGCTACAGCAGTTCGGTCTTTCGCCCTCAAGGAAGGGATCTCCTTCCCGAACTTGCTTGCTACGCAGGATGAAGCTGGCATCTACAATATTGTGTACCGCTACTTGTTTGACCGCCGCAGAGATCTGGCTCTCCCCACCTCTTTTCTCGTCAACGCGGAAGGCATGCTCGTCAAGGTTTATCAAGGCATGATAAATCCCGAGCGACTCGCAGAAGATTTGAAATCTGTGCCGGGAGCCGCCGCTGCCCGTATGAAGAGAGCGCTGCCGTTTGAAGGGACTCTCTATCAAGACGAATTTCAACGCAACGACTTTACTTACGGAGTGGCGATGTTTCAGCGCGGCTATCTGGACCAAGCGGCCGCGTCTTTCCAGCAAGTGATTGCAGCCAAGCCGCAGGAACCGGAAGCTTATTACAACCTGGGAACCCTCTACTTGCGGAAAAACGCTTTGCCGGACGCACGTGTGTACCTCGAGCAGACGGTCAAACTCCAGCCGGACTATCCGGAGGCTTGGAACAATCTGGGCATGATCGCCGGGCAGGAGGGCCATGCGGATGAAGCTATTCGCAACTTCCAACAGTCTCTGTCGCTGAGGCCAGGCTATGTCACGGCGATGCTAAACCTCGGAAACCTTTACCGGCGGCAGGGAGCGATGGAAGAAGCGGAAAAACTTTTGAACCGCGCGCTTGAGACGGAACCGGATAATCCTGAGACAAATTACAGCTTGGGAATGCTCTACGCGCGGCAAGATCAACTTCCACGCGCCTCGAGTTATTTGGAAAAAGCGGTGAGCTTGCGCCCCGATTATCCCGACGCGCTGAACAACCTCGGCGTCCTCTTCGTCCGTCAAGAGAACTATCCCGAAGCAAAAGAAAAATTCGAGTCTTGTATCCGCGTGGCTCCAAATTATGACCAAGCCTATCTGAACCTGGCGCGCCTTTACGTCGTCTTGAACGATAAAGCAAAGGCCAGAGAAGTGTTGCTCGCGTTGTTGCACCAGCAACCGCAGCACAAATTGGCTCAACAGGCGCTGGAGATGCTAAATTGAGATTTCAACGGCAGCGCTGCAACTCGCTAGGAGGAAAGTGGCGAAATGCCTAGTGGCGCTTCATTTCGGAGTGCCTCAAAATGCGCCTGGAACCGGCCACGCCTCTGCCGAATACTCGCGCTGCTCGCAATTCTCATTCCCGGCAAAGGATTTGCGCAGCAGACCGTCCCCAAAAGCGGCGACGTTCGAAAGCCCCCGAAGATTTCGCCGCTTCTTCAGGAAGCCGAAGAATTGCTTCGGCAAGGTTCTGTCGATGAAGCTAAAAAGAAAATACAGGAGGAACTCCAGCAGAATCCTTCCAGCGTTGATGGCTACACCCTCCTGGGGATTGTCTACACCGACGAAAAAGATTACGCGAGTGCTCTGCAATCTTTCCAAGAGGCATTGAAGCTGAACTCCAATTCCACCATGGCGCTTAACAACCTCGGAAACTTATACGTCGCGCAGAAAAAGCTCGATCTAGCAGAGAAAGAGTTTAGGAAGGTTTTGCGCATCGAGCCCGGCAATCGCGATGGAAACTACAATTTGGGCCTGGTCCTGATGGCTGCGGGTTCACCTGCAGAAGCAATTTCTTACCTCCAGCGAGTTCGTCCTCCGGACAATGCAACTCGCTCCAACCTAATCCGCGCTTACTTGCGCGCTGGAAGAACCACGGAAGCGTTGAAAATGGCGACGGAGCTTTCCACGCAAAATAGAGACAACGTGCAGTTGCATTTCACCCTTGGCGTGTTGTTGGCCTCGGAAAAACAATACCGCGCGGCTCAGCTTGAACTGGAAAAAGCCGACGCACTACAGCCAGAAACGCTGGAGATTCTTTATAGCCTCGGACAGGCTTATCTTCGTGCCGGTGAATACGCGAAAGCCGAACTGGTTTTAAATCGAGCGCTGAAACTGAAATCCGATTCACCCGAAACGCTCTACATCTTGGCGCAGGTCTATCAGCAGCAAGGTCGTTCCGTGGATGCTCTGGACTTGCTGGTGCGCGCCCACAAGCTGGCTCCGCAAAATACCGACATCATTTTGCTTCTGGCGCGGGTGAGCATGAGCCAGAATTATTACGAAGACGCGATCCCTCTCCTGGAATCGGGCGTGAAAATAGAGCCGCAACGCGCCGATCTCCATGCCGCCCTCGGCGAGAGCTACTTCAAATCAGAGAAAACAGAAAAAGCTATCGCGGAATTTCAAAAGCTGATCGATCTTGCCCCCACGGCGCAATCGTATGCTTTCATGGGAATTTCCTACCGTCGTTTGGGGCGTTTCGATAAAGCGCGCGAATATTTTGAGGCTGGGCTGAAACGAGATCCTCACAATGCTTCCTGCTTATTCAATCTTGGTTACATCGAAGAGCGGCAGGGCCATCCGGCACGAGCCGAAGAATTTTTTCAGCAGGCGCTCCGATACAGTCCCGACTTTCCCGAAGCGCTTCTGGAACTGGCCGATCTCCGCATCGCCAGCAAGAGATTCGAGGACGCCGCGGTCCTGCTCAGGAAGTACGTCAAGGTCAGCCGCGAACCCGCTTCGGGATACTACAAGCTCGCTATGGTGGAAAAGAGCCTTCATCAAACGGAGGCCTCGCAGCGAGATCTGAAAGTATTCCAGACGCTCTCAAAGGATTCTGCATCAGGTCCGCAGCCTTATCAGCACATCTTTGACTATGTTGACGAACGCTCCAGCCTTTCAAGCGAAGCCCGGACGCGACAAGACTTGGCCGATTTGACCGAGCAGCTACAGAAAAATCCGGACCACCCGCAAGGGCTCTACCTGCTGGCGCAGGCTTATCTGAAACTTGGGAAACTTGAGGAAGCCCGCGCAACCATCGGCCAGCTTGATCAAATCAGCGCCGGCGACTACCAGACGCAGACCGGCGTGGGCGTGCTTCTGGCTCGCTATCGTTTGTACGATGAAGCCATCCAACATTTCCAGACGGCTTTGAGCGCGAATCCCGACTTGGATGACGTGAAATTCGACGTGGCCGATGCGTACTTCCGAAAAGGTGATTATGCCCAGGCGCTGTTGGCCGCCAACCAAGTCTCAGCGACGGGGCAGCGAGACGATGCGTTCCTTGCTTTGCTCGGAGACATCTACGCGCATCTCGGCGATGGTGCCCGCGCGACGCAGATTTTTCTGAGCGCGATCAACCGAAATCCGGATAACGATCAGTATTATCTATCGCTCGCTCTCGCCCAGCTGCGCGAGAATGATACCGCCGGAGCGCGCGAGACGTTGCAAAAAGGGCTGGCGCGGATCCCTAGCTCCGGAAAAGTATTTTGGGGTTTGGGAATTGTTTCCGTCCTCGATGGCAAAACTCCGCAAGCCGAAGAGGATTTCGAGCGCGCCGTCGAACTGCTGCCGGAATGGCCGGGCAGTTACTCCACACTTGGCTTCTTTTATTTTCAAACGGGAGAAATCGGCAAGGCTCGAGAAGTGTTGAATCGCTTCAAGGGGAGCAATGCTGCCGGCGGCTTGGACATAAATCGCATTGAAGAAGCATTGTCCCGGGCGCCGGACGTGCCTTCCACGATTCACGAACCTATGCCCATGGCTGCCAGAGCGCAGCTGGTTCAGCTGGCGCTTTCGCTCGCTGACCGGACGCTCTGAACCGCGCAGCGGAAAGTCGCGGTTGAACGCGCCATGGGGCGGGGCTAGAATGCGTGAGGCGCTGCAATATTTCAAAATATTGTATTGAAAATGTTGAGAGCTTCATTGCAGCGCTGCTGATGGAACGGACACCGTCGAGATAACCTTGGAATGGGGAAAAAACCGGAGACAGGCAGACGACGGTTTCTCGCGAGTATGTGCGGCGCAATTCTCGCGCTGAGCGCCGCAGTTGGCATGGTTCTCCATCAGAAAGCCTTCGCGGAGCAAGCTCCAAGTCCTAATACGCAAGACTCTGGTATCACCGTTCGCTTCACCGACGTTCGAAAAGAGGCCGGAATTGCTTTTCTGCAAGACTCTACGCAAACTGAAGAAAAATATTATCTCGAAACAATGGGCACCGGGGTCGCCTGGCTCGATTACAACCAGGACGGCTTGATGGATCTTTTTTTTGTGCAGTCCGGCGAAACTGACGCTTATAAACCCGCGCATACCCTGCGTTCCGCGCTCTACCGCAACAACGGCGATGGCACGTTTACCGACGTCACCGAAAAAGCCGGCCTCGCAGGCGTCGGACATTACGGCCAAGGCGTCGCCGTCGGAGACTTCGATAATGACGGCTATCCTGATCTGTACGTCACCGGCTATGGTCGCGCCATTCTCTACCACAACAACGGCGATGGAACTTTTACGGATGTCACCGCGAAAGCCGGTGTCGGCGATGAAGGCAAGTGGTCCACCAGCGCTGGGTGGTTTGACTACGACAAAGACGGTTGGCTGGATCTCGTGGTCACCAACTACATCGAGTGGACTCCGAAAACGAATCTGTGGTGCGGGGAACGCCGCCCCGGCTATCGTTCGTACTGCAATCCGAATAACTACAAAGGACAGAAAACCAAGCTCTACCATAACAATCACGACGGAACCTTCACCGATGTGAGCGTTGCATCCGGTGTTGGCAAGCCTGAATCAAAAGGCATGGGCGTGGTGCTGGCGGATTTCAACAACGACGGCTGGCCGGACATTGCCATCGCCAATGACACATGGCCCAATTTTCTCTTTCTCAATAAACATGATGGAACTTTTCAAGATGTCTCGCTCGTTTCCGGATTGGCGGCCAGCGAGGACGGCCGTTACGAAGCCGGAATGGGAATTGATGCCGCGGACGTCGACGGTGACGGCTGGCTCGACGTTTACATCACCCACTTGGATTTCGAATTGAATCGTCTCTATCACAATAACCATGACGGAACTTTCGATGACTACACGTATCGCTCCGGCATCGGCAACAAGGCGATTCATCTCAGCGGCGTCTCCATGAAATTTCTTGATTATGACAACGATGGCTGGAACGATATCGTGCAGTTGAACGGAGCCATGCTGGATAACGTTGCGCTCTACCACGGCGAAGTCAGTTACAAAGAACCTTTGCTGATGTTCCATAATTTGGGAAAGGGCCAATTCGAAAAAGTTTCGGACAACGCCCTCGGTCCTGACTTTTCGCGCCCCATAGCCGGACGCGGCCTTGCTACAGCGGATTTCGATAATGACGGCGACATGGACATCGCCATCAATGTCCGCGGCGATTTTCCCGAACTTCTGCGCAACGATGGCGGTAACCAAAACCACTGGCTGGAAGTCTTGCTCATCGGAACGCGTTCGAATCGCGATGGCATCGGCGCATCGCTCAAATTAACGTCGGAAGGATTCGTGCACGTCGAACAATCGAAAGGCGGCATGAGCTATATGTCCGCGAGCGACCCAAGGATTTTCTTTGGTCTCGGCAAACGCACTAAAATTGAATCTCTGGAAATTACTTGGCCCAGCGGCCAGGTAGACAAGCTGACGAATCTACCCGTCGATCGAATCATCGCCGTGAAAGAAGGTACGGGCATTGTGCCGCGAGCATTTCCAAAGATAGTGCCAAAGGCGGCAAGCCGATGAAGACATGGAATTTCGTTGACGTGTCAGAATTCGATAACGCGGCACAAATGGATTGCTCCGCAGCAGACTTTGTGCTGAGAAAATCTTCGAACTGGAAAAGCTGCCGATCATGAATCCCTTCCGGCGCCGTTTCCTCGGTTCTTCTTCGGTTCTTCTGGGCAGCGCACTGCTCGATGCGCTCACAAACCCGCTGTGGAATTGGAGGCATTCCCTGCTCCTCGAAGCAGAAGCTTCCGCGAATCCTCAAGCGCCAAAACCGAGCGCTTCCACTACATCTGCAGTCTCACCCGTAACGTTTGTCGACGTGGCAAAGGAGGCCGGCCTGAATTCCCCAAATGTTTGGGGCAGCATCGATCGAAAACAATACATCATCGAAGCCAAAGGCAGTGGACTGGCTTTCTTTGACTACGACAACGATGGCTGGCTCGATGTTTATTTGACGAATGGAACACGCTTCAACACCAACTGGCCGCCGGGCAAAGCCCCCACTTCCCATTTGTACAAAAATAACCGCGACGGAACTTTCACCGATGTTACGGAAAAATCCGGGCTCGCGCGCACGGGCTGGCAGACCGGCGTTTGCATCGGTGATTACGACAACGACGGCTGGGACGATCTCTTCTGCTGTTTCTGGGGACACAACATCCTGTTTCACAACAACGGCGACGGAACGTTTACCGACATCACTCGCAAAGCTGGGGTTTACGATGAACAGATTCGCTGGGGCTCCGGCTGCACTTGGCTCGATTACGATCATGACGGGCACCTTGATCTTTTCGTCTGCCACTACATCAAACTCGATCCCGAAAAAACTCCCTCGCCAACCGAGCCTCCCGTTTGCCAGTGGAAAGGCATTCCCACGATGTGCGGCCCGCGCGGCCTTCCGGGAGACACGAACCTCCTTTATCACAACAACGGCGACGGCACTTTCTTAGACGTCTCCGAGAAGTCAGGCATCTTGAAACCGGGACCGCGATATTCCATCACTCCCGTTTCCTACGATTTCGATAACGATGGCTGGCCGGATATTTATGTCGCCGTCGATTCGCAGCCCAGCATTCTTTTCCACAACAATCACGACGGCACGTTCACGGATATCGCGGTGATCGCTGGCTGCGCCTACAGCGAGAATGGCCATGAACAAGCCGGAATGGGAGTTGCTGTGGCCGATTACGACTGCGACGGCTGGCTCGATATTTTCAAAACGAACTTCGCCGACGACACCTGCAACCTCTATCACAACAATGGTGATGGCACCTTCAACGACGTCACGTTTGCGTCCGGCCTCGGCGTGAACAACCAATATGTCGCGTGGGGCTGCGGTTTCGTCGATTACGACAACGATGGATGGCAGGATTTAATCCAGATCAATGGTCACGTTTATCCGGAGATCGAAGGTCATGACACCGGGCAGACTTTCAAGAATCCGCGTCTCGTTTACAAAAACCTTGGGGACGGACGGTTCAAAGACGTTTCCGCTGGGATGGGAACTGGCATCAGCGAGCGCTTCTCGAGCCGCGGCGCCGCGTTCGGAGATTACGACAACGATGGCGACATCGATTCCGTCATTTTGAATATGAACGATCTGCCGTCGCTTCTACGAAACGACGGCGGCAATAAACAAAATTGGATCAAGATTAAATTGATTGGAACCGCGTGCAATCGCACTGCCATTGGCGCTCGGGTTCGCGTAGTGACCGGTAAGCATGCCCAGATGGACGAAGTTCACAGCGGCACAAGCGTTATGTCTCAAAGCGACCTGCGCCTGCACTTCGGTATCGGAAAGTCTCAAAAAGTGGATCTCCTCGAAGTGAAATGGCCAACTACGCAGAAGTTGGAGCGATTCACGGATGTAAGCGCCAATCAGATTCTCACCATCCGCGAAGGCAGCGGCATCGTCGCGGCCGTCAAACCCAAAATTAAGTAGCCTGGGCAAATAGCCAGAGTGTCTAAGTTTGTTCGGATTTCTTTAGTGCGGCGGAGTCGCCGGTGGGTGGTCTTTTAGAATGATCAAGAACTGCCGAAGTTCCCGCCGCTGTCGTTCGGTTTCTGCGGCCTCTGTCTTCTCGATCTGCTCGAAGGCTTGAAATTCCTGCCCCGCCTGTTCTTTCTGGCCCATTCGCTGGAAGGCGAAACCAAGCTGGCGATGTGCTTCGGCTAGTTGCGGGTTCACGTCAATCGCCTTCTTGTAATCGTCGATGGCTTGCGCGGAATTGCCTTGCGCGAAATGCAAGACTCCTAGCTGAAGATAGGCTTCGTCGAGCTTAGGATCGATAGCCACGGACTTCTCAAGGAGCGTTTCGATCTGTTTCAAATCGTCCCGATTTTCAGATGTCTTCTCGCGCTTCCAAAGGCTTATCGCGTAGTAGAAATTGGCCAGGGCATTTCCGGGCTGCTGCTGCGCAAACCGCGCCAGCCTCTGCTCGCTGCAAACCAGCGGCGCCGGTGTGGTCTTCTCAATCTTGCCAAGGAAAAGATACGGAGCCTGGTCCGTGGGGTCTAAATCAGACGCTTCGCACAAGCGCCTCGCCGCCTCTTCCCAGGAACCGGTGGAGTAGAGAGCCGCGCCAAGCCCAGTCAGCATTCTTGCCGACTTCGGATGCGCGTTCGACCCACGCGCAAAAATTTCGGCCGCAGGCTCCGCTGCTTTGTGAAGGAGTAACTCCGTTCCCCATTCGAAATAGTTCTGCTCGCTGGGATTCATGCGAGCCGCGCGCTCGTATTCGCGCACAGCGTCCAGAGGTTCGTTCAATCGCTCGTCAAGTTCGCCTAACAGACGATGCCCTTCTGCATCGTCTGCACTCGCAAGTGCTTTTCGGACTTGCTCGCGCGCTCTAGTGAAGTCGCCTTTCTCTCGGTAAGCCAAAGCCACTTGGTACCGCTTTTCTGAAGCGCTGGCAGGTGCCTTCTCCGGCTCGCTGGATTTCAGGGTCAGCGTTTCCTTGGCAAGCGATTCGCTGGTTCGCGAGCTAGCGGCTGACCCATGCAGCCCGAGATTACTCCAATCGGTTACGCCTGCCACCGTGAAATTCGGCTCGTCCTCAAATTCCATTGCGCCCGGCGAGCCCTGAGCGGATTGCGACGGCACTGAAGGATCAGGATTCGTCGACTGCAACGTCAGGAGTATCAAATCAAGGTGCTTCTGGTCGCCAAGTGACAAAACCAGAGACTCTATGATTGCATCGCGCCATCCTGTTTTTTGTGCTCGCACGGTATACGTTCCAGCGTGCCCCGCGGAAAGCACGAAAGCCCCGGCTGCATTCGTTTTCGTTTCGACATTCGTTGAGTTGCCGTTTTCTTCAAGTCGCACAGTCACGACGGCCACGGGCTTGCCAGATGTGTCCCGAATCGTACCCTGCACAATCGCGGCGCCGGAATATTGGGGGAGAGGGTCCTGCTCGAAGGCTACTGCGCTTGAGAAACTCATCAGCGTGATAGCCACCGCGCTGAGGATGGCTCCCCTTCGATTATGACTTCTTCGATAGGACAGACTCATCAAATGCAAAAGGTTCATCATGCAGATGGATTCCTGCTGTCTTTGCACAAGCTCATGCCTATTTTTCACGCTCCGCCAATTCTAGACCCTGGGATAGTCGCCCGCAAAGAACCCTCGAGTATTCATTCAAGCACTCAAAACTGTGGTTCGATGTTTGGCAAGGGAATCTAACACTCCTTACAACCGCTTGCGGCAACCCGCGACCTCATGTACCCTCCCAACTTTGTAAAGCCAATTCGAGGGATGCGGACCGCGCGATATTAAGGGAGAAGAAAAAATTACATTCTCCACGTTTCAGGTTCACTCGTTTTGGATTAGATAAGAATTGATGACAAGACGTTCGACCATTCTTGAGCGATTTCGTGCGCGATTTGGCGCGGACCCGCACGTCTATCGTGCCCCGGGACGCGTCAACTTGATCGGGGAGCACACCGATTACAACGACGGCTTCGCGATGCCGGCGGCCATCGAGTTTTATTGCTGGGTCGCCGTCGGCACCAGGGAGGATCGCAAACTCAGCATTTACTCCGAGGAGTTCTCAGCCGCGGCCGATGCGGATTTGGATTCTGCCTCGCATCAGCCGTCAAAAACGTGGAGCGACTATCCCGTCGGCGTGGCGCTTCAATTGGAGCAGGCCGGATTCCGGCTTCGCGGTGCGAACCTGCTCATCGAAAGTGAAGTCCCCATGGGCGCGGGACTCAGCTCCTCCGCGGCGATTGAAGTAGCGACGGCTCTGGCTCTCGCCGATCGGTCGGGCTGGTCTCCGGACCGCGTGCAATTGGCGCAGCTTTGCCAAAAAGCGGAAAACGAATTCGTCGGCGCGCGCGTCGGGATCATGGACCAATTCGTTTCCCTGCACGGACAAGAAGATCACGCGCTGATGCTCGATTGCCGCGCGCTAACCTTCGAATCGCTCTTGATACCCGATTCCGTCAAGCTAGTTATCAGCAACACCATGGTCAAGCACGAACTGGCCTCCAGCGAATACAATCGCCGGCGCGCGGATTGCGAAGAGGCTGTCCGCCGGCTGGCTGAAGTCCTGCCGGGGATTCGCGCGCTGCGGGACGTGAGCCTCGAACAACTGGAACGGCATCGCGATGTGCTCTCCAAGGTCATCTACAAACGCGCGCTGCACATTGTCACGGAGAATACGCGCGTCCTCGACAGCGCGCAGGCGCTCCGCTCCGGCGATATCGCGCGGTTCGGTATGCGCATGGCCGAATCTCATCGCAGCCTCCGCGATTTGTACGAAGTCAGCTGCCGCGAACTGGACCTGATGGTGGACCTGGCGTATCAGCAGAGAGGCGTTTTTGGCGCGCGCATGACAGGCGGTGGCTTCGGTGGCGCTACCATCAATCTAGTGGATGCGCGTTACGCCGGAGAATTCAAAGAAAAAATGGCTAAGGCTTATCAGAAAGAAACTGGCCTCGTGCCTCAAATTTACATTTGCAAACCGGCGGAGGGCGCTAGCCCGGTCTCTTCTTCTGATCTTTGACGCCATCCGCTTAGGCGCTCGTGCAACTTGCTCGTAATCCGTCTCTGCACGTTTCGCAGACCGCTACACGACTTCTGGAGCGCTGGGGACGAGTTCAAAGCTCAACTGCTGTGCGCCCAACACGGGATGCTTTGCCGTGAGCCGCGCCGTTCCCGCCTGTTCCTTCGCGCGAATCCAGATAGCGCCCGTTCCTCCAATTAATGCGAAGGGGTTATCGCCGATGATTTCAGCAGGCCCTTCCAGCTCCAGCTTGATGGCATCGTTCGCAAAGGAACGAATGGCGCCAAATTCGTCAGTGACGCGCAATACGACGCGCGTAGTATCGGCTCCGTCCGCGTTGAGACGCGTGTCGTCGGGCAACAGCGCAAATTTCTGGTCAACACCCTTTCCAGAAAGCGTCTTAACGATTGCCTGCTTACCATCGATATAGCCTTCTATCCGCAGGTCTCCCCAGTTAAAGACGGCCTTACTCAAATCAGCGACAAACGGCGCATAACGAAGGTGGGCAAATTCGGTTTTGTTTGGATCGGCTTCGGCCACCAATTTGTCGGCAATATAAAATTTCAAGTGGTCGCAATTGGAACACACAACCGCCTTTGTGAATCCGATCGATTCGTCGCCACGCGCCCAGTGGAAGGCGGGTTCGAGTACAACTTCATCGGTGGCGTCGCACTGCGATTTGTAGAAACCGGCAGCCGGCTTGGGCTCACGAAACATGTCGGTCACGCCGTGATAGCAGATGCGGTCGCCGCTGCCAAAGTCTCCATGCGTGTTGTAATCGAACGCGCACCAGCCAATGCCGCCGGCGTATTGCGGATCGGAAGCAAGCTGATCGTGGATACGCGCGTGACGCATCGCGTGTTCGGTCAGACGTTCGACTTGATCGATGGTCTTCGTCGGATAGGTGTGGCCCACGAATTCCGTGTTGAGGTAGCGCGGATGATTCGGCTTCTGCAACGGGAATCCGAAATCGTTCATTGTAAAAACGTCTTCCAGAAATTCGGAAGATTGGAAATAGCGGATCCCTCCGGTCTGGCGAGTCGCGTCGAGACGATGGGCCAAAGCGTTTGTGCGCGTGTAGAAGTCGTGGTCATCTTTCGATTCGTTGATGCGCACTCCCCACAGGATAATGCTGGGATGGTTCCAGTCTCGGCGAATCATGCGGCTCACGTTATCGATAGAAATCAGCTTCCACGGTTCGTCGCCGATGTGCTGCCAGCCCGGGATTTCTTCGAGCACGAGCAACCCCATCTCGTCGCAGGCATCAAGGAAATGCCGGGACTGCGGATAGTGGGAAGTGCGCACGATGTTGCACTTCAGTTTTTTCCGCAGAATGTGCGCATCGCTACGCTGGGCGCGGCCGGGCATGGCCTGGCCAACAAACGGAAATGTTTGGTGGCGGTCCAGCCCGCGCAACTTGATGACTTTACCGTTCAGCTCGAAGCCGTGGTCCGTGAACTGCGCCTCGCGAAAACCAACCGTGCGGTGGTCTTGATCCACCAGCTCGGCCCCCTTCAGCAATCTGACGTGAACGGAATAAAGATTCGGATGCTCAAGGTCCCAAAGTTTGATTCCACTCAGATTATCGATGTGGACGGTGTGCGCCATCGGCTCTGCCGCGGCTTCCGACGGTGGAACACGCTGCGTCGCTTTGGCTACTACTCGATCGCCCTCGCGGAGTTCCACTTCCAGTGCGAGCGGCTCCCTCGATGCTTCCGTATGCTGAAGGAAGCAGTCCACATCCAAGCCAGGATGCTCGCTGAGCACAGCTTTGGGCTTCGCAAAAATATTTTCGATAAATGTTGTTGGAACGACGCGCAGCCAGACCTCTCGATAGATTCCTCCAAAAGTCAGATAGTCGATCTGATAGCCAAAGGGTGGAATGTCCGGCCGTTCCGTTGAGTTCACATCCACAGCCAGCACATTTTCTCCCCCGAAATCGACGTGCGGCGTCAGATCAAATGAAAAAGGAGTGTAGCCCCCCTTGTATTCGCCCAGGCGCACTCCATTGATCCACACGGTCGAGGCGGTCATCACTCCTTCAAAGTCGACGAAAACGCGCTTGCCACGCGCTTCGGCGGGCAGACGAAAACGCCGCCGGTAAATGGACACAAACTCATACTGCTTTTCGTCGAAGCTGTGCCAGGGCAGCCGGACATTTGTGTGCGGAATAACGACGCGCTCAAACGAGGAGTCGTCGAACTCCCGCGCGTGCGCTCCTTCGACAAATGCATGGTTGTAGCGCCAATTCCGGTTGATGGGAAAAATCTGCCGGCCCTCGGTACTGGAAGCCGCGGCCGACGAATGACCGGTTAGTAGCCCTGGCGCGAGAGAGCTGCCTGCAATGACAGTGCTCGTGGTCTTCAGAAAATCTCGTCGGTCCATAGTCGGCCTCTTCGATCTGCGCCCACAAAGAAGCGCGGCAAAAAGTTTGCGACGCGCATCTTATCAGCTTTTTAAACCGGAACCGCAGAAAGCTGTGGGACGGAGCCCGTTTCAGCGCCGGTTCCTTTGTTCATTTTGCGCGGTCCGCGCCTTCACCAACTTTTTCACCAGCGACGCTGAAAGAGGCTTGTCCAATGGAAATTGGAGGGTTCCTTTCGATTTGCGGAAGCCTTTGAGCTCGCTTTCGAACGCATCGAGCACCGATGCACCCATAGGAAAAAAACTGCAATGTTTCGAAAATGCTGCGAATGCTACAAGCGGACCTTTGTACCGGAATGTCGGAATCCGGTAACTGATCGTTTCTGTAGCTTCGAGAGGCGCAGCAGACCGAATCATTGCCCGAATCTTCTTCAAAGTGCTGCGCGCAGGTTCCGAAATGCCGGCGAGATATTCGTCGATGGTCTTTGGAGCAGCGCGGGCTTTCGCGGCATAACCGCGACCACGGGAATTCGCCCTTTTCATGTGGGACATGCTACAAGGGCTTTCGACTCAAGTCTAGTTGTGGCGCTCCCATGTTGATTGCGCAGACGTTTCTTTTTTCGCGGGATCGGAATCCTTGTCGTCCATTGCGGCTGTTGCTTCAGGAAAATTCGCGGCCATTCTGCCGGAAGAGTTTCATCGGCAGGTCCAGCAATCAAACATAGGGTTATAAAGATTAATGTCTTCAAGAAGGGAGAATTACCATAGATTTGTCATGCCCCAAGTGCAAAAGCGAGGACAACCAGAAACTCACCATGGTCATGTCGGCGTCAGGCCTGTTTGGAAAAATCCTGCGTTTTGGTTCGGTCTACGTCTATAACGTTTGGATTCCCGTAGCCTCCGTATTTTTCGGAATTGTCTTTGGTCTGTTCAGCGGCTACCTGGGATTCTTTGCGTTCACCGGCACTTTGATTGCCGGCTTCTTTGCGCGGAGATGGGTTAAAGCAAAGACGAGATCCAAATTTGCAGATCTTTCTGACAACATGAAACAAAGCGGCTTTCAGTGCAAACGCTGCGAGCACCTCTTCATCCCGGTGGAAAGTCTGCCGGCTCCCAAGATGTACGTAGCGTCCGCATAGGCGGACTTTTTTCACCCTGGAATTGCGGGCAACTCGGCAAGCATTTCACGACACCCCGTATTTAACCAATCAGTAAAATACGAGGCCCGAAAATTGCGGTATTGTGCCGTTCGGACGCAAAGTCAACCTTGCGCAATCGACACCAAGCTCATCGTAACTAACTGAATTCACAAAGCTTACGCCAAAGTACGCATCCTTTTAATACAGCCTCCTCTTGCCTCTCCGCGACTACCCCGGGGGTTGCTCCTGCATGGACATGGGACTATGCTTCTAGTGCCGCACTGCCGCCTCCGAGGGTGCGCTGCGGGGTGCTGACCTCATGCCCAAACTGAAGAAGTTTTTCGTCTGTCTGTTCTGCATTTGCTTGCTGAACACTGTCCCTTCCTCTGCGGGGACCGATTCGAAACCGGCAGATAATTCTCTCGAGCAAATCCGCGCGTACATTTCAACGGGCTGGGATTCGCTCACGCGATCACTTACGGACTGCGCCACGGTGGTCGACACCAAACTTTCCTCGGCTTCCGTGCTTTATCTTCCCGCCGATTTTGCCGTGCCTGCTTCGGTCCAGCAGCTTCAGAAACAATGCAATGTGCAGGCCCAGCATTTGCCGGTGGTGATTCATGACATCGGCGATATGGATCCCGGCAAGATCGATCCCGCTGGGCTGCTGTACATGGAAAATCGTTACGTCGTGCCCGGCGGGAGATTTAATGAAATGTACGGCTGGGACAGCTACTTTATCATTCGTGGATTGGTGCGCGATGGCAGAATCGATCTCGCAAAAGGCATGGTCGAAAATTTCTTCTTTGAGATCGAGCACTACGGCGGAGTGCTAAACGCGAACCGCACCTATTATTTAACGCGCTCTCAGCCACCGTTCCTAACTTCCATGATTCTCACCGTCTATGACGCGCAAAAAGCCAACGGCCACACAAACAACGAATGGCTCGCAAGAGCGTATGACTATGCAGTGAGGGATCACAAGTTGTGGACGAGCGAACCGCATCGCGCGGGATCGACCGGCCTCTCGCGCTACTTTGATTTCGGCAATGGCCCAGCCGCGGAGAGCGTGAAAGATGAGACGGGCCATTACCGCCAGGTGGCGGCGTATTTTCTGCAACAGCAGGACATCGGAAGGAATTACGTACTGGAATCTACCGCGGCGAAACCCAATTCGCTTGCGGCGGGTCCGCTGTTCGCGCTGCAGATTTGTGATGTCGCGAAGACCATGTCGCCAGCGGCATGCGATCCGGCGGGAACTGTAGGGTTGAGCGCGGACTACTACAAAGGCGACCGCGCCATGCGTGAGTCCGGATTCGATATTTCTTTTCGCTTCGGTCCGTATGGCGCTGCAACGCACCATTTCGCTCCTGTATGTCTTAACAGCCTGCTCTACAAAACCGAAAAGGACCTCGAACAAATGAGCGCGACGCTGGGCCATAAGGATGAATCGGAGAGATGGCGCCAGCGAGCCGAGAAGCGAAAGGCCGACGTCCACAAATATCTCTGGGACAGCGAGCGCGGACTCTTCTTTGACTACGATTTTGACAAGCAGGCTCGCTCCACCTATGAATACGTGACTACGTTCTATCCGCTGTGGGCCGGCATTGCGACTCCCGAACAAACGCGCGCCGTAATGCAGCACGTGAACAAATTCGAACAGCCCGGCGGCTTGGTGATGAGCCCGTACGAAACCGGGGGACAGTGGGACTTTCCATACGCCTGGGCGCCGAATCAATTAATGGCAATCGAAGGCATGCGCCGCGCCGGCTTCAATGACGATGCGAACAGGCTGTCTTACAAATTTCTTTCCATGGTGATGGAAAACTTCCGTCGCGACGGTACGATTCGCGAGAAATACGACGCCGTAAAGCGCTCCTCGGAAACTCAGGTCACGGCTGGCTATCATATGAATATCGTGGGCTTCGGCTGGACCAACGGCGTGTTTCTGGCTCTTCTGCACGAGCTCCCGCCAAGCGAAGTCGCACGGCTGACCAAGGAACAGGATCAAACCCCGGTCGCAATTCACTAAAGATTGGTACTTCGTTCTTGTATCGCTTACACGTCCGCTGAGCGTATGGACTCGAGACGGGCTTCGTCACGCGCTGGCGTGGCGCCAGTCTGGCTTGCGACCCATGAACCCATTCGATTGGCCGCCTCGTTCATGGCTGCAAGAGAATCGCGCCGCAAATAGTGATAAACGAGCGCTGCCGTGAATGCGTCGCCCGAACCCACCGTGTCCGCCACGTGAACTCGAATGCCGGGATGCTCGTGCTTGGCATATTCGCTCACCAGCAAACTTCCCGCCGCCCCGCGCGTGATGCATACCAGTTTTATATGAAATGTATGCCGGAGCCATTGGGCCGCGGACTCTTCATCGTGAAATGGAAAGCCGAGCAGCTGGACAACCGTCGGCAACTCGTCGTGGTTCAGCTTGATAATGTCGGCGTGTTTTGCCAAATCAGCGAGAATCTGCGCGGAATAAAAAGATTGCCGAAGATTGACGTCGAAGACGCGCGTGGTCTCCGGCCGGATCGTTTTCAAGAAGGAGAAGATGGTCTGGCGGGACTGCGGAGACCTTTGCGCCAGCGAACCGAAGCACACTGCGTCCGCTTTTTGTGCCAACGCTTGCCACACGGGTGTCCATTCGAACGCGTCCCACGCAACCGGCTCCGCGATTTGAAATGTTGGCTGGCCTTTCGAATCCACTTGGACCTGAACAACTCCCGTCCGGTAGGTTGGATCGAGCTGTATGTAGGAAGTGCCGAGACCAAGGTGCTCCAGGCGGAGCTTGGCTTCCTCTCCAAGCTCATCGTTTCCCACGCGGCTAGCGACGATCCCCTCATCGCCCAGCAGATTCGTCATATACGCAAAGTTTGCCGGCGCGCCGCCAAGTTGTCGGCCCGCCGGAAAAATATCCCAGAGCAATTCGCCCAGTCCGACAGTCGTGAGCTTTTTCATGGCAATCGCTCAAGGCTTCGAGTTCTGGCCTTGCTCAAGTTGACCAGCTATTTGAAGCTCTCGGTCTGCGTCAGCATTCTTGCCCAAAGCGCGATAAGCCTGCCCCAAAAGGTGGTGCGGCATCGGATTATTGGGATCCATGGCAAGCGCCCTCTGCAGCGCACGCACAGCCAGCTCCGTCTCGCCTTTCTTCTCTAATACTTTTCCGAGCAGGATGTACGGCCCCGTGGAAGTAGCGTCCAACCAAATAGAACGCTGCAGAAGCCGCTCTGCCTCATCGAATTTCTGCACGCGCGAATAGCCATCCGCGAGTTTGTAATAAGCCGCGGCGTTACCCGGATTAATCTCCAACTCCTTCCGGAATTCCGCGATGGCCTCATCTATCTGGGAATGAAAGAGGTACAGTTCTCCAAGGAGCTGGTGCGCCAAGGGAAGCTTCGGATCAAGCGCCACGGCCTTATGCGCATACTCTTCGGCAACGGGCGCGTAATCCTGCCGCAGCAGCATCCGGGCGGTGAACAAGTAGCTAGCCGCGGATTCTGCGGGCACGTCAAACATCTTTGCGAACGCTTTGCGCGCGTTCGGATAGTCCTTCGTCTGGATGTAGCAGATCCCAAGGATATACGCCGCATCCACATTCGCGCTGGGATACCACGTCTGGACCTTTTCGAGCTCGGGAATCGCCTCCGTAGGCCGCCCAGCCAGGTAATACGACAAGCCCAGTAGTTGCACGGCCTCCGCGTCATCCGGATCCTCTTCCCGCGCCTTCTTCAAATAGACGATGGCGTTTACGAAGTCGCTTTTCTTGTAATACGCGGCTCCCAGTTCGTGCGCGAGACCCTTCATCGCCGGATGCTTCCCCTCCATATCGTGAAGCTCCGCCAGGGCCTCATCGTACTTGCCTTGCAACAGAAGATGCCGCGCCTCGCTGAAATCGGCCGGGGGGGCTTGTGACGGTTGCTGAGAGGGGCTCGGGGAATCAGGCAAGGAAGGGCTTTGCGCCGCCAGTGCAAAGTCCGGCCGCGCATACGTAGCGCCGATGAGCAATTCACTCAAGAGAGCGAGCAAAAACAATCGAACGATTGCCATGGCAGTATTCCTACGTAGATCCCAAATCGATTAGAGCATAAAAAACGGGGAGCCCGCGAGGGCTCCCCGTCCGTTTGGGGTGTTTTGTTTGCTTTGTTAGAAAATGAATTTAACGCCGAACTGCAGCTGACGCATGCCGGTCGGTGAACCCGGCGAGTTGTCGCCCTCAATGTCGGTGATTTGCCCGGCATTGGCGCCGCAACTAGTGTCAATGCAAGTGTTACCTTGGTTACCGTTGAATCCCAACACCGGATGGTTGAAGACGTTGTAGGCATCAAAACGGAACTGCGCGCTGTAGCGCTCCGTGATCTTAAAGGTCTTAGACAGCGACATGTCATCGTAGAACACGTGCGGGCCACGATAGGAATCGAACCCGACGTTGCCAATCTGTCCGCAAGCGGGCAGCGCGAACGGACCCGATACGGGCCGTGCTAAGGTGCAGGTGTCCGTACCAGTAGGCGTAGTGGAGGGGTACTGCAGCGGCGCAACTGGTGTGAACCAGAATGTGCCGCTGGAATTCCTAACGACACCGGTCTTGAGTCTCTCGCCCTGAACCATGTTCGGTCGGCATATGTCGACGTCAGTGACCTCGCTGCACTCTTGGACGCTAGGCGTCCACGGCAAACCGCCACCCCAAGTTAGAGTGTTGCTGACTTGCCAGCCGCCGATCAGGAGATCCATCGCCCGGCCAGAATCGCTCAGAAATTGTTTGCCCCTGCCAAAGGGGAGCTCATAGATAGTATTGGCAACAAATTCGTTGTTGCGATTGTCTGGATTTGGCCCATAAGCAAACGCTTTGTCCACACTAAAGTAATTGCTGTCGTACGCGTACGCCCTGGAGAAGGTGTAATGCGCGAGGAACTGCAATCCGTAGCTCGTCCGTTTTTCCGCCTTTATCTGAAGTGCGTTGTAATTATTGTTGGCGTCGTTGCCAAAATAATTGCCGACGCCGCCCGCGCAACAAGGCGTGTAGCCAGCTATATTGTAGTTGAACGCGTAAACGCCGTTCAGGAAGAGTGCGCGCCTTTCGTTGGCCGGCGTGGCCGGCGTGAATGCCGCGACAGTGCCGTTCCACGGAGCGGTGCCTGTGCCTGCGGCAACTTCGTTTGTAGTATAGGAAGGACCCGTACCCGCAAATATGTGAGTTCCCTTATTGCCGATATAACTGACCGTGACGTTGAGGGTCGAGGTGACCTGCCGCTGGACCGTTGCGTTCCATTGATCGATTGTTGGAAGCCTCTGAACCCGCGGACGGATATAGGTGGAAGCCGTTCCGTCAGGCCCGAGTATCGGCAAAAAGCCGTTCGTGTTCAGATCGTTGATGAGGTTCGCGAACGGATAAGCCGGCGGGCCACCGGTAAGGTTAAAGACGGCGCTGCGGTTATCCGTAAAGCCAGCGCCAAGAAAGTTTGAATCTGTTAGGTTCTGCGCCGCGAGGACGGGAAGGTTCTGCGTGACCGCGTGGCCGAAGTTCGAACCGAAAACGCCGATATCAAACCCGCGGCCGTAGCCGATGCGTACGACGGTCTTGGGATCGAATTGATACGCAAAACTGGCGCGCGGACCAAACGCCTTATAGGTATTTGCGACGCCGCCATTGAACGGCGTTCCGCCATAGCCGGCCACCAACAACTCACCGTTATTTAAATCACCGAAGCCGGCATTACCCTTGGCGGTAACTGCTTCGGGATTGTAGATCTCCCAGCGGACGCCTAAGGTCATAGTGAACCTCGGGGTGACGCGCCAAGTGTCCTGCCCATACGAGAATTCGCGCCACTGATGCCCGATGGCCTGAACGTTGGGCGGGCTGACGAAGCGCTGAAAGGAAGTCACATCGCCGAGAAGCATCGAAGCTAGAGCCATGCCACCGCTTCCCAACAGGGAAGTGTCACCGGAATCGAAGTTCAAGATGCCAGTGCGGCTGGAATCGCTTGGAATGCGAAGGTTAGTGGCGTAACGAATGTCTGCGCCAAACTTGAATGTGTGATTACCTTGAATCTTGGTCCAGTTATTTACGAACTGAATTTGACGTTCTCTTTCCGTCAGCGGGCAGTTGCAACGGCCGATGTTAAGGCCATCCCCGAAAGCTGAAAGGGTCTGATTGCCCGAAAACTGGAAACCGGAAAGACCGCCGGTCTCGGGCGGACCTTGGATGCCCGGACCCGAGTTCAAACCGGGGAAGTTGAAACCATCCATGGGGCTCGCAGAGGCATCCGAATAATGCGTCTGCGGATTGTATTGGAACCATCCGACGCGGAAGTCGGTCAGCCAATGATTCCCGATCGCTTTCGTGAATCCGCCCGCCACGCTGTAGTCGTGGTTAATGGAAGAGCCATTCAAACCGCCAGGCCCAAAGCCCGCACCACCGAGGGCACCCAATCCGCCAAGCCCCGACAAGCTGAAATAGTCAAGGCTGAAGCGCCCGAAAACCTGGAAGTTTCGCGGAGCGTTATAATCAATTCTGGTGTCAAACGAATACTGGTCGTAAGGACCGCTGCCCGTTGAAACGAAGTTGTTGTTGATTCCACTATTCGTGGGCGTGGGAAACTCAGAAAGGAGCTGGCCCATCCCCGCAGAAATCCTCGCAATGGGGATAAAATTCGGCTGAGTTGCGCACCCGGCAGGTCCGCAAAATTGCGTGCGCCCCGAACCATCCGTCGCGTTTCCCGTAGTGGGATCGTAGATTTGGAAAGGATACTGGCCCAAGTCGCAAAAGCCCGGCGTAGCACTGGCAGCGTTGGTCGCGGGATTGCAAGTGCTCACTACTTCCGCAGTCGGGGTGGTATAGAGATTTGTAATTCCCTGAATTTGTTTCGTTCCCTGATAATCCCCGAAAAAGAAGAGCTTGTCCTTAAGGATCGGGCCGCCGACAGAACCACCAAACTGCTTCCAGTTGGCAGCTGCGAGCGGCACACCCGGCGCATTAGTGAAGGGGTCGCGCGCCTGCTGGTCGCTGTTCCGGTAAAAGAAGAAGCCCGTGCCATGGAAATCGTTTGAGCCGGACTTGATCTGCACGCCCACCGTGCCGGCAACCGCCTTGCCCGATTCCGCGTCGTAGTCCTGAAGAGCTATCTTCGTTTCCCCGATGGCGTCCAGGTTCGGGTTGACAACGATGATGCCCAGGATGGCGTCTTGATTGTCCGTGCCGTCCAATTCAAAATTGGTTCCGGAAAAGTGTTGTCCATTGACGAAAATTTGGCCGCCCCCCTGGGGGTTTTCTGTTGCGGCGTGGCTCCACCCCACGAGTTTCTGCGTGCCCGGGGAGAGCAGCTCAAAGTTTGTAAAATTGCGATTCAGGACGGGCAAGTCCTGGATGTACTGCTGGTTGAACTGAATGTCGACGTCCGCGCGGTCCGTCTGGAGTTGGGGAACTGTACCTGTGACTTCCACAGTTTGCGATACTGCTCCGACAACAAGCTGCGCATTGACGGTGGCTGCGGTGTCCGCGTTAAGAACTACGCTTGCTATCTCCGTGGCTTGGAAACCCGTGGACTCAATGTGTACTTTGTAGGTGTCAGGAATTAAGTGGGTAACGGAGTAGTTCCCGCTCTCATTGGTGGTCGTATCATAGGTAAAGCTCTTGGTCGTCGAAGTGACAGTGACCTTGGCTCCAACAACCGCATTGCCTTGTGGATCGGTCACCGTCCCGATGATGCTTCCAAAAACCGCCTGGCCAATCGCCTTTGGTGCATTCATCAAAACTAAGCAAAACACAACCGCCAAACCTAGAACTACGAGTCGCTTTGCCATCCCACCCCTCCTAGCAGATCCGTTTCCCGCAACTTTCAGGAGAATCGCACCTCCAACCATCGAAAAGTCCAATTCCACGACTTGGGCCGATATGGCCAAGTTCCGTGCACTTTCGATTTGGTTGGTCAAGTCTTACAAAGGAAAGCTGAACGCCAACTCGCAAAGAACGAGCCAGGCTCAACCGTTAAAGGCACCCCCAAGCTGAACTTACAGCGCCCTCGACTTGCGCCTCGCACTAAAGCACCCGGCCGGTAAAGGCCCTCGCACTTCCGCCCCGAACGCACGCCGCGCGTTGGCACCTATACACAGGCGGATGATGCGGCTATATTGATGCGTACTATTCGTTTTTTGGCGAACTCTTAGAAGTCTCAATGCGTCTGATACGGTTACATCCAATAACTGGTCGTCTTGCAGATAGATGCGGGGCTTGTTACACTCCTGTTACTTCGACGTATCAAGGACCTGTGTGACAGACCGGGAGCATCTTCTCGAGCAGATTAACCGGCTCGTTGGCAGCCATGCTCTGCATGGCTCGGAGTCCCTCTGCAAACTGCTCCGCTATCTGGCTAGGCATGCCGTCGATCACCCCGGCACTCCCATTAAAGAGTTTCAAATCGCTACCGAGGTCTTTGGACGCTCCGCCGATTTTGACCCGCAACTCGACTCTATGGTTCGTGTCCAGGCCGGCCGTTTGCGCTCCAAGCTCACCGAGTATTACAGCTCGGATGGACTTGAAGATCCCACTGTTGTGGAGCTCCCCAAAGGCACCTACGTCCTTTCCTTTCACCATCGCAACTCTGTGGCCTCGAAATCTCCTTCCGCGTCCCTAAACGGAGAAATGAACAAGGAAGCACGGGAGAAAAGCCCGGAGCGCCGATGGGGCACCGAGGTCATTTCCCTTTCCATTTTTCTGGCCGCAGCCATCGCCGTCATCGTCTGGCTTCTGGCGACACGAACTTCGGCTCCGGTGGGTCTGTCAAGCGAGAGCGAACCGGTGCCAGCCGCTTTTCGTGTCTTCTGGAGGGGTTTTGCTTCGGGGCCGGAAGAGCCGTGGGTCGTTTTTAGCAATGCGGCTTTCGTGGGCCGTCCTGAGACGGGTATGCGTTACCGCGATGCAATGCGTGACGCGGGCGCCCCTATCCTGGACCACTATACTGGCGTCGGCGAAGTATTGGCAGTCCACGAGCTCGATCGCGTCTTCGGCCTCCTCCATCGCCACATCCGCGTCAAACGCGGGAGCCTCTTTTCGCTCGATGATGCTAAGAACAACAACCTGATTTTTATTGGTTCGCCGGTGGAAAATCTCTCCCTGCTGGAAATTCCGGGCACTCAGGAATTCTTTTTCGAGCAGTTTACCTCTGGTCCCCGCAAAGGCGATCACGCCATTATCAACAAGCACCCACAGCCCGATGAAGGCAAGGAATTCTTTGCAACTCCTTCGGGTGTGCCTCTCACCGAGGACTACGCCCTTCTGGGTCTTGTGAAAGGGATGAATCCGGGTCAATCCGTGCTCATCCTCGCGGGGAATACCACGATCGGCACGCAGGCCGCTGTCGAATATGTTTGCAGGCAAAGCTCCGTGGAAGAGCTGCTCCTTCGCCTTCCCCTTTCGCAAAACGGCGAACTAAAGCCGTTCGAAGCCGTCATTCGAGTGAAAGTAGCTCGCGGCGTACCCGTGGAAACCGAACTCGTCGCCATCCGCAAGTCCACGATTTAGCCGCGCAAAACCTCCAATCCCAACACTTTTTCCCCTTTGCGCCAGAACCCTTAGCTTTATTTCCCGGACAGTACAGACCAATTCATTATCGATGACGAGCTCCCCGGCTTACCTGTTGTTTTCCCAAAGGAACTGTGGCACCCTTCCTGTTGGAAACCAAAATGGCGGTGCTATGAAACAAAAAACGGATGTCCTGCAAGGCACGTTGGCATTGATGGTCCTCAAGACTCTCGATGTCCTGGGACCACTGCACGGTTATGGAATCGCGCGGCGCATCGAGCAGATTAGCGGCGATCTGCTTGCCGTGAATCAAGGGACACTTTATCCCGTGCTGTTGAAGCTGGAGCAAGAAGGCTCTATCGACTCCGCGTGGGGCGCCTCAGAGAATAATCGGCGGGCGCGGTTCTATCGACTGACAAAGGAAGGGCGCAAGCAGTTGCTGGTTGAGACCAAGGATTGGGAGAAAACTGCAGCGATCATCGCCCGGTTTTTCGAAGCAAAAGCGGAGGATTTGTCATGAAATCTCTGCGGCGCTTTTTCACGCAGCTGTTCAACTCGGCGGCAAGGCACGCACAGGAAGAACGATTGCGGGAAGAGATTGCGGAGCACATCGCTCTGCAAACCGGCGAGAATGTTCGCGCCGGCTTATCGCCGGTTGAGGCACGGCGCCAGGCCATGCTCAAATTCGGCGGCGTGGAGGTGATGAAACAAGACTATCGAGCCGAGCGAGGACTGCTATTCATCGAGAATCTGATGGGGGATTTGCGAAACGCAGGGAGGACGATTTGTCGAATGCCGGTGCTTGCAGCCGTGATCATCCTTTCGCTTGCGATCGGAATTGGCGTCAATACAACGATCCTTTCATGGATACAGATGATCCTGCTCCAACCATTGCCCGCCGTGAGCGGTGCATCGAGCTTTCTGCTGGTTGAGCCTCGCAACGAAACGGGCGGGTATCCAGGCGCTTCCTGGTTGGAATATCGCGCATTGCAAACGCAAGTGCCGGCACTGCGGGACCTCGTGGCAACTCAAATGGTGCCGTTCAACGTGGGGGAGAAGGGTAAGACCGAGCGAACGTATGGGCAGCTAGTCTCCGGCAATTATTTTTCTGCGATGGGACTGAAGCCGGCGATCGGACGATTTGTTCGACCGGAGGAGGCGGAGCGGCCCGGAACCGAGCCTGTCATTGTCATTTCGTATGATTACTGGCAAACGCGGTTTCGCGGCGATCCGGGGGCGGTCGGACAAAAGCTGCGTGTGAACGAGCGCGACCTTATTGTCATCGGCGTGGCGCCCAGGGGATTCCAGGGAACGATGCTCCCCATAAAGTACGAGCTGTGGGTGCCAGCCACGATGGCGCCTGCATTGCTAGGAGCAACCCGCGACCTCGAAGATCGCAGCATCCGCGCTTTTTCATTGATCGGCATGTTAAAACCTGGCGCGACTCGCGAGGAAGCCCAGGCCGAGCTCAGCACCGCGATGGCACAGCTGGCGCGCGACTATCCCGAGGCCAGTGCCGGAATTGGCGGTGAGATTTTTTCCTTCTGGCAGACCCCGCGCGGTCCGCAACGGATGCTGATCAGCGGGCTGGCTGTCTTGCAAGGCGTAATGCTGCTGTTGTTGTTGGCGGTCTGCGGGAACACGGCAAACTTGATGCTAGCCCGCGGAAGCACGCGGCAACGTGAAATTGCCGTGCGTGTAGCGCTGGGCGCCAGCCGCTGGCGCATTGTCAGCTTGGTGCTCTCGGAAAATATGCTGCTCGCTCTCATGGGAGCAAGCCTCGGAGCAGCCTTCGCCGTTTGGGGCACCACGGCATTGCGCGTGGCGCCCATGATTGGTTCATTTCCGATCCTTTTTCAGACAAGAGTGGATGGGCTCACCCTCGCGTTCGCGATATTGCTAGGCGTAACGTGCGGTTTGATATTCAGCGCGGCACCGGCGGTCCATTTGCTGCGTCTGGATCCACAGGACGGACTTCGCTCCTGCTCCAACACGCTTCCCCAAAGCCGCTCTCGCAAAGTTTTGATGGGTGTCGAAATCGGACTTGCGATGCTCGTCCTGATCGCGGCAGCGCTTTTCTTACAGAGTTTTCAAACTGCGCGCCATACGGATCCGAAATTCCAGCCCGAGGGCGTTTTGCTGGCTGCCTACGACTTAAGCGGACGGAATCCCGACGACGCGTCCGAGCGCGAATTTGCCGCGCGCCTGCTGGAGCGCCTGCGATCCTTGCCGGACGTCGAGGCAGCCGCCATCGCAACAAATGTTCCCCTGGATTTGCACGGAATTCCTGAGCGGACTTTTTCTGTGCAAGGTCGCGTCCGCACGAAGCCGGGGCAGGATCGAGCTATTTCCAACACGGTCACGCCGGGATATCTCAAGCTGATGGCAATCCCCCTTCTCGAGGGGAACGACTTTGCCGACATGAGGGATAAGGTGGCGCCTGCGCAGGTCATTGTCAATGAGGAGTTTGTCCGCCGCTACTTGAATGGCGCCGATGCGATCGGCCGCCGCATGCTGGCGCGCTCGGGAAGTTTCGAGATCATCGGCGTGGCGCGCAATTCCGTCTATGATGCATTCGGCGAGTCCGCGCAGCCTGCAGTCTATTTCTCGTACCGGGATCTTCCAGCGCTCCGAGGCGAGATTCACCTGAGGACGCGCAGCGGCAAGGAAACCACACTCGCTTCGGAAGCGCGTGCCGTTCTGCGCGATCTCGATCCGATGCTCCCTCTTTACGACGTGCGAACGTTCTCTCAGCACATCGAACGAAACCTCTATCTTCGCCGGATTCCCGCGCGGATGTTCGTGGTGCTGGGGCCACTCTTGCTCGGCCTCGCTGCGACCGGAATCTACGCCGTGGTTTCATACGCCGTGTCCAGACGAACGAGGGAGATTGGCGTACGGCTGGCTTTCGGGGCCACCAGCGGGCGGGTCGTCCGGCAAATTATTCGAGAGAATTTGGGTGTAATTATCTGGGGCACGGCAATTGGATGGATACTTGCGTTCGTGATTTCCGTTCACGCGATTACAAAAGGCGTGGTCAACCTTCCGGTTTTCATCGGCGTACCGGCGATTCTGTTGGGTGTTGCGACACTGGCCTGTTGGATCCCGGCGCGCAGAGCTAGCCGGATTGATCCGATAGCGGCGCTCAGGCACGAGTGAGCGCAAAGACGTTGCGGCTTACGCCTTGAGGACGTGTGGTTGCTCGTGTTTATCAGCCAAGTCCCCGCGATCCCCTGGTAACGGCAGGCGTTGTTCTAGCTATGTCATTGCTGGGGCTACTGGCTACCTGGATTCCAGCGCAACTCGCGCTGTCCCTCGATCCCATGATACTGCTGCGCGAGGAGTGAATTGGCTTCTCAGAAAGACCTTCGTCGGCCTTGGGCCTACCAACTCTCGATGATGAGTCTGCTTACGGGGACACATGGCCCCCAAAACCCAGAAACCGTGCCGTGAGGTTACTTCTGGGGGCACCTACATTCGCACATGCTATTGCCCTGGCGCTCTCAAATGCGGGTCCAATTCCGACGCTTTCTGAAATTCCTTAGCCGATTCCTCTTTGTTTCCCTTCCGCTGCAGAGCCACTCCCAGCTCATAGTGGGCAGGAGCATAGCCCGGCAACGCTTGAATTGCCGCGCGAAATTGCGAAATCGCACCCTCCAGATCCCCCGCGTTCAAAAGCTTGCGTCCGGAGTTCGTCGCGAAAGTCGCCGCCTGCTCACTCGATAAGTGCTTCAAAAGCTCCATGCCGGCGCGGCTCTCAGCGGCAGCTCCTTCTGTGTCCCCCATCTGGCGAAGAACCGCTCCAAGATTCGTGTGTGCCCCCGGAAAATCGGGCTGCAACCGGATGGCTTCTCTCAACGCGTCGGCCGCCTGCTGTAAATCCCCTTTTTGCTTTAGCACAGAACCCAGAGTGTAATACGCCTCCGCATAGTCTGGTCTTGCCTGGATGGCCGCGCGCAGTTCTTCGGCTGCCGCCGCAAATTCTCCTTGCTGCCAAAGCGTCACGCCAAGTGTGAAGTGCGCATCCGCCAGCTTGGGGTCCAGCTCCTCGGCTTTCTTGAACTCCGCAATTGCTTCGGGCAATCGATCTTTCATCTTCAGCGCAAGACCGAGATCGTAGTGAAACGTGGCGTCTTGAGGCGCAATTTTCAGTGCCGCCTCAAAGTGTTCTGCGGCAGCGTCAAAATCCGTTTTCTGCAAATAGGCTGCGCCCAAGTTGCCTTCATACCCGGCGTCGTTCGGTTTCAATTTCAGCGCCGCCTCAAATTCCCGAATGCTGCTTCCGGCGTCGGCATTCTGCAGGAGCGCCAGCCCCAGATCATTGTGCGCGTCAGGACTCTGTGGCCGAACTCTCACCACCTCCCGAAATGCAGCTATCGCGCCTTCCCCATTACCGGATCGCTGCAGCAAAATCCCCAACTGTTTTTGCGCATCGGCATTATCGGGGTCCAGCTTTGCCGCGTACTGAAATTCCAATAGCGCCGCGTCCACATTTCCTTTCGATTTGAGCGTCTGTCCCAGATAGTAATGCGCCAGCGAATCGCCTGGCACGAGGCTTGTAGCCGCGCGTAATTCGGACTCCGCTCCCTCAAGATCTTGTTGCTGCAACCGCAAAACACCGAGATGCAAATGAGCCTGCGCGAATTGCGCCTGAAGCCTTAGCGCCTCGGAAAACTCGGCCGCAGCTTCCTCCATCTTCGATTGTTGGACCAAAACCGAACCGAGATCATCATGCAGTTCCGGCCGATTCGCTTCGATCGCAATCGCCTTCTTTAATTCCTCGACCGCACCGCCAGGATCGCCGGCGTTTGAAAACACTTGCCCCAGAACGTGGTGTGTTTCCGAGTCTTCGGGAGCCAATCGCACCGCTTCGCGCGCCTCGTGCACCGCACCCGCCGCATCTCCTTTCTGCAGCAGGGCCCGGGAAAAATTCATGTGCGCTTGCGCAAAATCGGGATTCAAACTCACTGCTGCTTTGAACTGGGCAATAGCGTCATCCATTTCACCTTGCGCGAGCAAAACCCATCCCAGCGAATTGTGCGCTTCCGGGCTCCGCGGCATCAATTTGATCGTCTTTTCAAACGCCGCTCGCGCCCCCGCCAAATCCTTCCGCTCCAACGCCTCTAGCCCTCGGCTATAAAGCGCATTTGCAGCCGCGGCGTCAACGCCAGGATTCGAGTTTTTCACTTGCGCGCGTGCGCCCGCGCAAACGAGCAGAAACGCTACCGCCAGCGCTGCTACTCTCAGCCCAGCCCCCAATCCAACTTGATTCGGTTCAAGACACATCGGTTCTCGATACAAATTCCAAATCCTCGCACTCGTCAATTTGATCCGCAGGAATGAACGTGCGGCCGGCGCCCTCCTCGATGATCATGACACCGCCTCCGTATTCGTGTATGTACCAGTCAGCTTCCGGGTCGCCTAGCTCAGCTGCAACGAGTTCGATTCGGCCGCGTTCGCGATGGAATAATACGCGATCACCTTTTTGAATCTCCTCACCAGTTTGGTATTTCAAAATCATAGACAAGTGCATCCATATGGCGGAGTCAAGCTGACCGCTTCGCCTTGACCCTGCCTGACCCGCCCCTTAGTATGCCAAGAGTTCATGATTTCCGGTCCGACTCATCGTTCGCTCTCCCGTTTCAAAGCCTTCAGGGTCGCGCTTGTTATGCTCCCGCCTCTTTCCATTCTCTTCGGCGCAAGCCAACTCCCCAAAAGTGCAACCAAACCCCTCGCCCATTTCACCGACATCGCAAAAAAAGCGGGCCTTGCCGATCCCATAGTTTTCGGCGGCGTGGACAGCAAGAAATACATCATCGAAACCACCGGAACGGGCGTCGCCATCTTCGATTACGACAACGACGGCTGGCCGGACATTTTCATTGTCAACGGGACAAGCCTCGACGCGTCCCCTTCCGCAAAAGCGCCCACGAGCCATCTTTACCACAACAATCACGACGGCACTTTCACCGACGTCACGCAAAAAGCCGGCTTCACCCACACCGGCTGGGGCCAGGGCGTCTGCGTCGGCGATTACGACAACGACGGGTGGGAAGATCTCTACGTCACCTACTACGGAAAGAACGTCCTCTATCACAACAACGGCAACGGAACATTCACCGACGTAAGCGAAAAGGCAGGTGTCGCGGGCTCCGGAAAATCCTGGGGCAATGGCTGCGCCTTCGTCGACTACGACCGCGACGGCCATCTCGATTTAATGGTCGCCAACTATGTCGACTTCGATCTCGCGACAGCACCTGGACCCGGTGACCGCGCCTCCTGCATCTGGAAAGGCGTTCCCGTGATGTGCGGCCCTCAAGGACTCCCTGCCGCAACAAATATTCTCTACCACAATCGCGGTGACGGTACCTTCGAAGACGTCAGCACAAAATCCCACATCGATAAAGCCGACGGCCACTATTCCCTCAGCGTCTCCACGCTCGACTACGACGGCGACGGCTGGCCCGACATTTTCGTCGCCTGCGACAGCACCGCCAGCATTCTCTACCACAATAATCGCGACGGCACATTCACCGACGTCGCCATCACCGCCGGCGCCGCCTTCAACGAAGACGGCCACACCCAAGCCGGCATGGGCTCAACCATCGCCGACTACAACGGCGACGGCAAACTCGACATCTTTAAAACAAATTTTTCCGACGACACCGCCACCCTCTATCGCAACAACGGCAACGGCACGTTTGACGACGTCACTTATCCCGCCGGCCTCGGCCTGAACACCAAATATCTCGGCTGGGGCGCGATGTTCTTCGATTTCGACAACGACGGCTGGCCCGATCTCCTCCTCGTCAACGGCCACGTCTATCCCGAAGTCGACAGCCAGCATCTTGGCAGCACCTTCAAGGAACCGCGCATCCTGTATCACAACAACGGCAACGGCACGTTTACCGACATCTCCGCCGATGCCGGCCCCGGAATCACTGCGGCAAGTTCTTCCCGCGGCCTCGCCATCGGAGATTTGTGGAACGACGGCCGCCTCTCCGCCGTCATCAGCAACATGAACGCCCCGCCCAGCCTCCTCGTCAATGACGTTCGCACCTCCAATCACTGGATCGCGTTCCGCCTCATTGGAGCTTCCTACACGACAGCCTCGCAAAAACTTCGTACCAACCGCGACGCCATCGGCGCTCGCATCACAATGAAAGCCGGCTCGCGCCTCTTCGTCAACGAAGTCCGCAGTGGCTCCAGCTACGACTCCAACAGCGACATGCGCGTCCACTTCGGCCTCGGCTACGCCACCAAGCTCGATACCATCGAGGTCCGCTGGCTCAGCGGCCTAGTCGAAAAATTCGACAATCTCGCCGTGGACACGATTCATACGCTTAAAGAAGGCAGCGGCGCCGCCGTTAAGCCCGAGCCGCAAAAGTAACTCTCTCTTTTTTCACCGGTCATACTAAAATGCGCTCATTCTTTGTGCCTGCGCGATGAAACCAAAATCCAAGCCCAAGTCAAAATCCAAGCCTCAGCCCAGGCAGGCAAGCAGATCTTTCCAAGCCACTCTCGAACGCCTGCGTTCGAATCTGGGCTGGGTCGTCATTCGCATTCCGTTCAACGTACAAAAAACTTGGGGAACGCGCGGCATGTTTCGCGTGAAAGGAGAAATCAATGGCTTCCCGTTTCGAACGTCGCTCTTTCCCACGCGCAAAGGCGAACACTTTTTGTTGGTAAACAAAAAAATGCAGGCAGGCGCACACGCATCCGAGGGCACACATGCGGAATTTCTTCTCGAACCCGACACCGCAGAACGCGTCGTGGCCGTCCCCGCCGAACTGAAGCGCATTCTCGCCGAAGACAAAACCTTTCGCCGGTGGTTTGATGGATTGAACTATTCCATTCGTAAGTGGCTCGTCGACTCGATCGCGCAGCCCAAGAGCGCCGCTGCCCGCGTCCGGCGCGCTGAGCAAGTCGGCGAGCAGCTTTTTTCTGTCATGGAAGCCGAGCGCGAACTCCCGCCTGCTCTGAGGCTCGCCTTTACGCGCGATCCCCGCGCCCTCGAAGGTTGGAATCTCATGACGCCGAGATATCGCCGCGGATCATTATTTGCAATCTTTTACTATCGTTCGCCTGAAGCCCGCGATCGCCGTATCCAAAAGGTCGTCGATGAAGCCATCGTTCTCACTGAGAAAAAATCCAGCAAGTAGCTCCCCGCGTGCGAACGCGGCTTTACTTCAAAACGTCCGCGCCCGCCTTCGCGCACTGCGCGTCTTGCGCGCTGGCCGCACCCGACACTCCGATCGCCCCAACAATCTTCCCGTCCATCACCAGCGGTATTCCTCCCTCCACGGCCACAACTCCTTTCAACGTCAAAATTCGTAGCCCATCTCCGCCCGCCGCCAGGACATCTTGGAACGCCTTTGTCGGCCGTTTAAAGAGCGCCGCAGTCCGCGCCTTTTCAATGGCCACATTCGCGCTACCCAATTGCGTGTTGTCCATTTTCTCGTAGTACACCAGATTTCCGCTTGTATCGACGATCGCCACCGCCATATTCCAGTGATTCTTCTCCGCCTCCGCCAACGCTGGTGCCGCAACTTTCTTGGCATTCTCCAGGCTCACGTTCGCACCATATGGACTCGGCGGCGGCGGCGCTGGCGCCTGCGTCTGCGCCCGCCCCATCGCCAGCCCACAAAGCACAATCATCCCGACAACAACCGGCCTCACCACTGTTTTTCGCGACATACTCTTTCCTCCTTTGTCTTTAACAATCAAAATCCGCGCCTCTCCATTTTCGCGCGCCGCTCTTCGCCCTTCACTCTTCGCGCTGGATCGAAACATAAATCGGCCCTGCCCCCAGCATACTTACCAGAAACCAGCTAAAACGCCCCGCCCGGCTCGTCGTCTGGAATTTCAGATGATCCCCAGCCACAACATCCAGCTCCACCGTCTTCCAATTCCAAGTATTGTCCACGCGCAATTTGTGCCGCCCCGCTGTCACTCGTATGGAAATCGTGTCTCCGTAATACAACTCCCCAACGTTCTCTCCGTCCAGCTTCACGATGATTTGACGCTGCTGCACATCCTCCGGCGATTTCCGCCGAATCGTGATGCTTGCCTGTTCTTCTGCGGACTCGGGACCCATCTACACCCTCTCATTTCCCACGGTCAGACATACTGCCTTCCCCCGCCTGACACCAACACTAACCCTGAAACGTGCGACCGCCTCTTCACATTTCGCTGACCTCTGTTACAATGCCGCCCATGAACCGACGAACATTGCTCCAATCGCTTCCCGTCGCGGCTCTTCTCCCAGCCGCAACCTTGGCCGACGCCCCGCAATCCTCAACGACGGTCTACGAACTCCGCATCTACCACACCTACGAAGGCAAACTCGATGATCTCCTTCGCCGCTTTCGCGATCACACCATGCAGCTCTTCGAAAAGCATGGCATCAAGAATATCGCCTACTGGACTCCCACGGACGATCCGCTAAAGGGCAAAACTCTCGTCTACATCATCGCCCATCCCAGCCGCGAAGCCGCCACCGCTAACTGGCAAGCCTTCCGCGACGACCCCGACTGGAAAAGCGTCCAGGAAAAATCCGAAGCCAACGGCAAGATCGTCGAAAAAGTCGACTCCACCTTCATGACGCTCACCGACTTCTCCCCGCCCCTCCACTAAAAGCTCGCTTTCTACATCACGCCAGAGTCGCACCAGAGGTTGGCGATAGATTTAGCGCACTGTCATCCCGAGCGAAGCGAGGGATCTGCTTTTTCTTCTCTGTGCCCTCTGCGCTCTCCGTGTCCTCTGTTTAGAATTCTTTCTCTCTATTTCGTAATCTTCGCAATAAACACCGAGTAAGGCTCCATCGGCATTACCGCAAAGTTCCCTTTCACTTGCTTGTGAAAACTAGTCAGCAAAACTTCCAGCTTCGGCTCCCGAAACCCTGTCGGCGACAGATCAAAAGGCACCTTCTGCTCCACCGCCGACATATTCAGAATCACCAGAATCGCTTCGCTCTTAATCCGCCGCAGATACATCAGTACGTTCGGATTGTCCTCGTTCACCGAAACATAATCCCCATCCAAAAGTGCCGCCTCCGTATGCCGCAGCGCCAACAGCTTCTTGTAAAAACTCAAAACTGAATCCGGATCCTTCGTTTCGTCCGCCACGTTGTGCGTGTGCGCGCTTAACGGAACCGGCAGCCACGGTTTCGCTACGCTGAATCCTGCATTCTCGTTTTCATTCCACTGCATCGGCGTCCGCTCTCCATCGCGTCCCTTCTCGAGAGGCCAGCCAAGTTTGCCGATCGGGTCCTGCACATCCTCTTTCCGCTTCGGATCGTTGTTCTCCATCCCAATCTCTTCGCCGTAGTACATAATCGCCGACCCGTGCAACGTCAAATACAGAGCCGCCATCATTTTCGCGATGTCGTCGTTATGTATCCCGTCTCCATATCGCGTATAGGACCGCACGATGTCGTGATTCGTAATCACATAAACCGGCCAGTGCCCCGCCGCGTTTACCGCCGCAATATGCTTCCGGTATTCCGCCGCGGAGAGTCCCTTGAAACCGGTCATCATCAAATCCATCGGCATCTGCAATTCGTCGTTCTTCGCTCCGTAATAATCCTTCAACTGGTCGACATTGCTAGTCCAAGTCTCCCCGATCAGCACCGAGCCATATTCGTCTGCGACGCTCCGCAATTTCCGCATCGCATCGTGCACTTCCGGCAGTTTCTTGTTGTACTTCTCATCCATGTTCGGCCGCCCAAATTTGTCCGTTCCCGCCACCACAGGATTGTCAGTCAAATTCGGATCTTCAAAGAGCGTGTCCACCGCATCCAGACGGAATCCCGCCACTCCGTGCTTGTACCAAAAACGCGTCACATCCAGCATCGCCTTTTCTACCGCCGGATTTCGCCAATTCAAGTCTGGCTGTTGCGGATAGAAATAGTGGTAATAAAATTGGCTTGTCTTCGGATCAAGCGTCCACGCCGCCGTCCCAAATATTGAGGCCCAATTGTTAGGCGGCTGTCCCGGCCCTTTTCCATCCCGCCAGATATACCAATCTCGATGCTCCGAAGTCTTCGACGACCTCGAATCGATGAACCACTTGTGCTGGTCCGAAGTGTGATTCACCACAAAATCCAGAATCACCCGTATATCTCGCTTCTTCCCTTCCGCCACCAGCTTGTCGAAATCTTCCATCGTCCCGTACATGGGATCGATCGCCTCATAATCCGAAACGTCATATCCAAAATCCACCTGCGGCGAAGGAAAGCACGGCGTAATCCAAATCGCGTTTACTCCCAGCTGTTTCAAATAATCCAGTTTCGAAGTAATTCCCTTCAAATCGCCCACGCCATCATTATTGCTGTCCGCAAAACTCCGCGGATAAATCTCATAAAACACCGCATGCTGCCACCAAGCATGCCCCTCCGCATCCACACCCTTCTGCTGCGCACTCCCGCCCTGCGCCATTACCACGCAGAAACTCAAAATTAATAAAAACACCACCACGGTCTTTCTGTTCACGGGCCTACCTCCTCGGCGGACCGGGTATCAATAGATGTTCTCGGAATTCGCATTTTCAATGCTCGCACCCTACCGTTTCAGAAACTTCTTCGGTACCTTCGGCGAGTGAAAAAAGATCACCACTCGCTGGTGCGGATATTCTTCGCCTTCTTTTCCTTCAAAACGAATTCGCAGATTCGTTCCACCGCTCGCATCCTTTACTAATTCCGCTCCGCGAACCGATTCGATTATGCTTGGGTTCCAAACCGCCAAGTCGTAGCTTGCCCCCGCTCGGCCAGCCGTAATCAATTCCATCGGCGCTGTCACATCTTCTATTTTCGCAGACAGGATGCGTAAGTCAGAGCTCGCGCTTCCCAGCTCTGGCAGCCGGAACGCATACGACACGCCAAAATCGTTTGCCACGGGGATGTGAATGACGTTTTTGCCTTCCTTCAACGCAACCTTTATTCTCAGGTGATGATGCTCCGCCAGGATCTGCTGGTCATAAGTGGTTGTATGTCCGTTCACGTTCACGCGGCCGATTAATGCCGTGTTTGCCAGCGCGGGCTCGAAATCCAGCATGCATTCCCCGCCTGTGCGGGTTACTTCCAGCGTGATTTCGTCCAAGCTCTTCTCGTAGCTCACATTCAGCACACTATCGCCAATGCGTACGTTGTTGATTTTGAACTTCGTCCAATTCGCCGGAACATGCGGTACAAACGTCAGCGTCTTTTTCGTAGCGTCTTTTTCCAGCCCAAACATTCCCTTCAGCAGCGGACTGACCACCATCGCCGCCGACCATATCTGGTGCGGCGAACTCGTTGCTAGTGGCTGGTAATAATCCCCGGAAAGCACTTCCGTCACGTGCCCCAGCGATCCGTCAAGCGCCAGCAGAGCGTTCGCTCGCAAATTCTCGTACGCCGGAAATTCCTGGTGATAAAGGTATTCCGCAACTGATGCCCAGCCGGTGAACAGCGGCCACACCGATCCGTAGTGGTATCCGCCTCCACTGAAAATCGCTGAGCGGTTGGATATAATTCTCATTCCCCAGTCCGTTTGCTGGTCCGCATCCGCCATTTGCCGGATCGTGGATGTTCCCGCGTCCTCGCTAGGCAATCCAAACCACATGGGCACGGTCGTCAGCACAGTTGACTCATCCACCTGCTTTTCGTTCTTGTCCAGTGCAAACGCAAATCGTTTCTTATCGGCGACCCAGAAGCTGTCGTTCACCAGCGGCCATTGCTTTGCAAATTCGCTGTCTAGCGTCGCCGCGGCATCCGCCTGTCCTGCAAATCGCGCCAAATTCGCAAGCGCTCGCAGCGCTTCCGCTCCGAGTCCGCTCTGATAGAACTCCGTCTTCACCGGCAGCAGCGGCCCACCTTCCACCCAACCGTGCCCTACCCCTTGATTTTGCGGCAGCCCATTCGCGTCATACGTCGACTTCAAAAACTGATACGCCTTCGAAAGGCTCGCCCATTTTTCTTTTGCAAATGCGGTGTCGCCACTGTTCACCACGTAATCGTTCACCGCGATGATGTATAAAGGCGTCGCGTCCGCAGACGCATAAGGATATGGATAGCCTTTGAACCAATCCACGAAATTCGCGCCCTGCGAAATCTCGTGCGGAATTTTCCCGTCTTCCCGCTGAAACTTGCTCACAAACTCCAGCGCCGTCTTCGTATTCGCAAAATCGCCCGCTGCATTCAAAGCCAGCGAAGTCCAGAACGAGTCTCGCCCGAAATACCACGCAAACCCGGGCCGCTGACTGTCTCCAGATGTTCTGTATCCCGCGACCAGCCCCGTTCCAAGAAATGGATTGGTTACCATCCCCTGCACCAGGCTGACTCTCGCCCAGTCATACGCCTGCTCAATCTGTTTGTCCGGCAACTCCACGCTCACCGTTTGGCTGAGATAGTTCCGGTAGTAGTCCGCCGATTCGCGCAGCATTTCGCCGTACCCAGAAGTAAGACGTCGATATTCGCTCTCCGCATCCGCTCGCCCTGTCACCGATCCCGCAATGACAATCGCCTGCGTCGCTTTGCCCTTGGCGATCGCTCCCAGCCGGAACGAATTCTCCTGCGACTCCGAATAGTTCGTCTGAAATTCCTCTTCGCCGTATTCCGCCCCAGGCGATCCCACGATCGCCGCGAACTTCCTCTGTTCTTCTCCAAACGCAAACGCCTTCAACCCCGAATCCCATCCTATATATGTCGCTCCCAGCGCCGCAGGCCACTCCAACTGAAAATCCCGGTGGAACGCCGCCTCAATCTCCAGCGGCGATTCCGTCTCCACTTCCAGCACAATCACCGCTCCCGGCTCCCCCACCGGCACAAAAAAAGTCTCGCGCACCGAAAACGTATCACCCGTGTAAACAATCGTGCTCGATTCCGGCCGCGTAATCAGCGTCCGCGCCAGCGAATCCGCCGCCAGCGTTTTTCCATCAACGTGAAATTTCAAGTGAAAATCGCGAAAAATCTTTAGCGGATAAACCCAAGCCTCCATCCGCCCCGCTTCATTTCCCAGAAGCCCTGCTTTCGTTCCCACCGCCGATAGAAATTCCCACGGCCGAACCGCCCGCGTAAGTTCGATGGACTTTGTTGAGCTTGTGGGGCGCGCCTGCTCGTGCGCGCTTGCCGTCTTTGGCGCCGGTTGTGCCCGTGCAATTGTCTCCCCAGAAAAAAGAAGCAGCGCTACGCCAAACGCACCCGCACGCAATGGTCGCTTCATTCGGATTGTGCCTTTTCTGTCGTTCACGGTAGGAAGGTCCGTAGCACAAAAGATCCGCCAATTCTCTTGCGCATCCCGTGTGAATCGCCGCTTTAGTCGTACAATAGCCGACAGCGGCAAATCTTAGCACGAGCCATCCCGGGAAGGTATGATTCCATTTGTCCTCCTCACGTCGCGCGTTTCTTAAATCGCTAAGCCGCTCCGCGCTCGTTCTCCCGCTCGAAAGCGTCCTCGCGCTGGCGCGGCCTCTCCATCCGAATCACACCTCAGCTGCTCCGAGCAGCGTGACGACGTATCCTCCGCCGCCAAAAGAAATCGGCGTGAGCTTCCTGAATGTCGCGCGCGAATCCGGTCTGAGCGTGGAAACAATTTACGGCGGAGAACACAAAAATAAATATTTGTTGGAAACGACGGGCTGCGGTGTGGCTTTCTACGACTACGACAACGACGACTGGCTCGACATATTTTTAGTAAATGGCTGGCGTCTCGAAGGATTTCCGAAAGGGCAGGAACCCGTCTCGCATCTTTTCAAAAATAATCGCGATGGCACCTTCACCGATGTCACGGCAAAATCCGGCATCGTCCATTACGGCTGGGGACAAGGCGTTTGCGTCGGCGATTACGACAACGACGGCTTCGACGATATTTACATCACGTCGTTCGGCAAAAATGTTTTGTACCACAACAACGGAAACGGAACGTTCACCGACGTCACCGAAAAAGCCGGCGTTGGCACAAACGGCAAACGCTGGAACACCGGCTGCGCGTTCGTCGATTACGATCGCGACGGGCATCTCGATCTTTTTGTCGCGAACTACATCGACATGGACTTAGCAACTGCGCCCGTGCCCGAATCTGGTCCTTGCACTTACAAGGGAATCCTCGTGGCGTGCGGCCCGCCCGGACTTATCGGCGGAAAAAACATTTTGTTTCACAACAACGGCGACGGCACGTTCACCGATGTTTCCGAGCGCGCCGGAATTTTTCAGGCCAACGGAACATACGGCCTCGGCGTGCTCACCGCCGACTTCAATAATGACGGCTGGCCGGACATTTACGTCGCGAACGATTCGACGGCTAGCGCGCTCTATCAAAACAAAAAGAACGGCACGTTCAGCGACGTGGCCATGGAAGCGGGTTGCGCGCTGAGCGCGGACGGCAAACCGCAAGCCGGCATGGGAGTTTCCGCAGCGGATTACGATCTCGACGGGAATCTCGACATCGTCAAAACCAATTTCGCAGGCGACACGCCGTCGCTGTACCACGGCATCGGCGGCGGAAATTTCGAGGACGCCACGTTTTTCGGCGGGCTCGGAAAGCATACCCAGTACCTCGGCTGGGGCTGCGGTTTTTTCGACATGGACAATGACGGCTGGCCAGACATTTTAATTTGCAATGGCCACGTTTATCCCGAAGTTGAGCAGCTGCGGACGGAAGCCGGTTATCCGCAGCAGAAAATTCTGTACCGCAATTTGCGCAACGGCCACTTTGAAGATGTTTCTTCGCAAGGCGGCGCGGGAATCATGGTTCCGGTTGCGTCGCGCGGCGCGGCGTTTGGCGATTTTGACAATGACGGCGACATCGACGTGGTCGTGAATGCGGTCAATGACTTTCCTCAGTTGCTGCGGTGCGATTCGCGGCTCGAACATAATTGGCTGAAAATAAAAACGATCGGGACGAAATCGAATCGCAGCGGCATCGGCGCGCGTTTGCGCTGCGTGACGCATCCTCCCGGGGAAACGAAGCCGCACTCGCAAATTGATGAAGTACGCAGCGGGGGCAGCTACATTTCGCAAAATGATTTGCGCGTTCATTTCGGTATCGGAAAGGCGGAAAAGGTGGAGTTGCTCGAAATTCGCTGGCCGAGCGGCGCGGTCGATACGTTGAAGGATGTGAATCCGAACCAGTTGATCGTGGTGAAAGAGGGCGCGGGAATTGTGCGGTCTGTAAAATTCGGAAAAGGCGAAGTAAAGAAGTAGGAAGTTAAGATGTAACGAATGACGAGAGGGCCCCCCACCCCGGGGTGTCCGCACGCTATGCAGTAAACCCGTGAAGGGATTGGAGTTGCGGGGATTCCTGCGTGCGCGATGTTGACTGGCTGTGGATAAAAGTGGAATCGTTTGGGTCGAGTTTTGAGTCAGGATATGCCCCCACCCCCCTCCCCTGTTTTTTGCAAGAATATGATTCGATGGGAGTTAACTGGTTGAGGTGTGCGAAGAATATCATTCTAAAGGGGATAGTGGTCAGTTTTGCGTGAGCGAGGCTGGAAAGGCGGAGGATCGGAGAAAGGCGCGGGTCTGAAGACCCGCCGCTACAACGGGCAGAGTAGGCGGGCTGAAGCCCGCCGCTACGAGAGCTAGGAGGGAGAAAAGCAGATCCGTCACTGCGTTCGGGATGACAAATGGGAGGAAGAGGGCTGAACGCGGAGACACTGAGTGCGCAGAGGGAGGAGAAAGCGGGAGGGGGTGAGAACGACCGGTTGGGATGCGACGAAAGCCTTTCGAGGCTCCCTTCGTTCCTCAGGGCAAGCAGGGTAAACATAAAACAGGGTAGCATGACATTGTATTACTGTCAATAACTATTCTTTATGAGTATAGTTCGAATGAGACGGGGCGGAAGTGGTGTGGATGGAAGGAGTTGTGGGGAATTGAGAAGGTTCGGTGAGACGGTTTTGGGAGTGAGTAGGGGTGGTGAGTAGGGAGTAGATCAGAGGCGGGTTCCCGGCCGGGGGGAAAGGCGTGTCCTGTGACCGGTGACCCGTGAGAAGCTGAAGAAGAGGACAGCCAGGAATAGCTGTCCCACGGTAGAGGAATCGTCCGCGATGTCGCGGGGATCTCAAATTTATGGAAAGCAGATCGGAGAATAGAATGAAAGTCGAAATCGTTCACTGCCCGACGTGACAGAACAACAAAGTAAAGGTCACGAGTCTCGTGAACCTCATCAAGAATCGCCTAAACATGGAAGTGGTACTCACGCCGGGAAAGACTGGTCAGTTTGATGTGGTGGCAGATGGCGAGAAGATCGCGGAGCGAGGGGGAAACTGGCTCACACGAAGCCTTGGCGCTGGGTATCCGGATTTGGATGGCGTGGTAGAGGAATTGGAGAAGCGCCGCAAGTGACGCGGCCCAATGAAAAGTCAAAACGCGCACCCTTGAAGATCACACGGGATACGGCACCCCCGTCGGCCTCTTCGCCACCCTCCTGGACCTAAGTTGTTGTGCGCCTATGGCGCTTGCCGAAAAGCAGAATGCGATGGGGCGGCCCGCGCTTCGCAGAGATAAAGCGGGAAGCGCGAGACGCCCCAGACGCCGGACTGGAACCGAGGGCGACGGAAGTTAGTCGGTTGCGACGGCGGGCGAGGTTGAACCCTGATGGGACTTCATGGCTTCCATGACCGCGGACTTTGAAACGGGAATGGCAAATACATGTTCATCGGTCTGAATGGTGCTGAGGAAGTATTGCCCGGCGATTTGCTGGAATTGCAACTTGGGTTGATTGCCGTGAGCATCCTGCCACTCGCTGGCGCTGAACAGCACGGACGCGTGTTTTTCCACATTGACGAGAGCCAGTTCGCCCACATTGGAATCAGATAGGCGGCTGACGCGATAGGTTCCGGCAGGCAAAGTTTTGCCGCCGACGACAAATTCATAGGGAACGTTTACAACAAGTTGATCGCTGGTTCCGGCTTTAGCGGCCACCGCAAAGGCAGCCATGCCAAAAACGGCAGCGAGGACTCCTACAAAATAGTTTTTCATTTTTTCTCCTTTTGTCCCGTTGGGAATGTTGTTGCGCGGATGAGCAGCTCTTTTACGGAAGTTGCATCGAAGAAGGGCCCAGCATACGTTTAAACAATCATCCTCATAACGTGTACATACCATTTGACGGATGAGTTTTGATTTTGGTTGTTAGATGAATGCAGGTAATTGAAAGTTTTTCCGGGCGACGCAAAACTTGTAAAATTAAAATAAAGAAAAAATAAAGAAGTGGATTTTCTGCGTTGCTGCGGCCTGTTTTCGCCCGTCTTCGTTGCGTTTGTTCGTTAAATCCCGGACGACGGTTCCTCGGGGAGACTCGCAGTGTTGTCCGTGGCAATATGATGATGACTGCGGGATTGAAGCGGGGCCCTCGTAGGCTGGCCCAAGCGCTACGAGCCGCAAAAACCAGCAGCCTTGAAAAAGGCGCAAGGGATGCGGCGCCCCACCTCTCGGCCGCTCGCTGGCTTGATTAAAGCAGGCGCCGGCGGACCGCGGAAGCGAGCCTTTTCTCCGGCGTTGTTCTGGTCAGCGGCAAAAAGCTCTTGAAATCTCTACTCAAACTGGCTCGAAAATCCACATTGGTGGTCGAACTGGCGAGGTGCAGTACGAGCCACGATCTCGCGTCGTAGTACCTTCCCGGCAGAGGCCATCTAGATTTCTGATGTTTGTAGTTTCCAATCGTCCTTACGGTGCCATTTAGAATCCCGCTCAGGAACGCGGAGAGTCGGGCGACGTCGTCGGATTGATGTCCGACTAGTTTTGACTGGACCTGCGACAGTAAGCTCGGGCGGAGCGCAGTGATAGTAGAAATCCACGCTCTCGCCACTTCCTTGGGCAGTCGGCGAGCCGCCTCAGAATCAAATAGTGACGTCAAACTCACGGCGCTCTCGCCGAACCAATAGAGCGCAAGTAAGGCCGAGGCCCGCCCTAGTGGTTTGCCGGATTGGCCTAGTGCCGTTCCCGACGCAAATTGGGTAGCGAGGAGCCGAATTTGAATCGCGATGGCCGGCTCCGGATCCAGTAAGAGTAGGGATTCGAAGAAAACGGACTCAGTCGCTTCAAACAAGTTTTCGCGCGCGGAGCAGTAGCTAGAGAACAGATTCAAAAGCTGCTGTGCCCGGTTGCGTCTTGAGAAATATTGGAAAATTCGTTCGTCGAGTTCCGGGTCGTCAATGAGGTCCTGGAGTGCGCGCTGCTCGAATAAATCGGAATCAACCTTGCTTAATGCAGCGTACATCCGCCTGAGTATCTTCACCCAGTTCCCGGTCCCGACGTGGTCACCTGTCGAGATTTGCCCCCAGGTTGCATGTAGGGCTCCTCGCGCATCAGCGAGGTTTCCGGGAGTCACTTTCGGAAACAGTTCCTCCCAATTGTCGATTTCGGTATTGGAATCGAGTTGAAAGTGACGGGCCACATCTTCAGGTGACAAGAATTTAGTCTTGCCAGAATTCACGGTTAGCCTCTGTGAGGAAAGCGAGCGAGTCAGATTGTTCACGACCCGCCTTGCCTCGGTTAATGAGGCCACGCCAATATTTTGGTCGTCCATCCATCTCACATAATTTGCTTCCCCGAATTCTTGAGCCATCCTTGTGTCATGTTCAAAAAGGAACAAGTGGGCGAGCTCGCGGGAACAGTCCAGTTCGTCGACGGGTAACCCTACGCGAGGATTTGGCGAATGACCGGCGCAGGGTTTAAACGCTTCCAGGAGGCGACCTAAGAGGCCCATGGTTTTGCGTGGCAGTTTGAGAGGAGACAAATACTCGATAAGGAGGTCGCTGTATCGAATCGAAATAGTTCGTAATGTCGGTCACGACAAGAACTGTGTAAATCTCGTTCAACATCGTGCGCGCACGATACTGGTTGAATTGCAGCCACACTTGAAAGAACGATTGATACTCATCTTCTTGTGGGGTCAAGGACTTCCCATGCGGAGTCGACGCGTGCCTTCGCGAGAAGAAAGCCCCGGCGACCTTGAAAGGCATAGCACGCTTTAGCGCTTCGTCGCAGATGTGCCTGTATACGATCGCGTCTCTCATATTGAATGAGGTAATCACCCTGTAAGCTCCATGAGACTTCGCTAATTCGTAGCGGGTAGGCGTAGAAGGCGCGTACGAACCCTGAAGCACGTCGGAGCCAAGCACCGAGAGCGAATCCTCGAGAGAAATAAACCAGTCAACCCAATCCACGGCGTCCCGGGCCCGGATAAGTCGAATTTCCTTGCGAATCGTAGCTGCTGTGCTGCGGAGTGCTGGCGTCTTGAAGAGCTCCTCAAATGTGTCGCTAGGAGCAGGAGCTGGTTGCGGTCCGGTTGTGAGCTGTGTGGCCATTAGATCTGAGAAGAAGCGGGGCGATTCTAGTCCCAAGGTACGTGCCAAGGCAATATACGCCCGGACGTCCGAAGATCAAGGCGAAGGCGAAGACGGAGACAGGGAAAAGACGAAGAGAGATTCCTCACTGCGCAGGCCGACTACTCCGCAGGAGCGGAGTGGAAAGAAAAAGCGTCGCCCTGCTTCGTTCGAAATGACGGTGAGGCGTGATCGGCCGCGTGACGGTGGCTAACGGTTAGTTGTTAATTCCCATTTGGGTTAGGAAATAGGCGTAGTCGAAGGCTGTTTCGTGGAGGCGGTCGTAGCGGCCGGAGGCGCCGCCGTGACCGGCGGGGTTCATGTTGGTTTTTAGAATTAGAGTGTTGTGATCGGTGCGGAGCGCGCGCATTTTGGCGACGTATTTGGCCGGCTCCCAATACATGACCTGGCTGTCATTGAAAGAGGTGCGCACGAGCATGTTGGGATAGGCCTTGGCTTCGATGTTGTCGTAGGGAGAGTACGTGATCATGTAATCGAAGGCCGACTTTTCCTTGGGATTGCCCCACTCCTCGAATTCGGTGACGGTCAGAGGCAGAGATTCATCCAGCATGGTATTCATCACATCGACAAACGGAACGCCGACCAGTGCGGCATGGAATAAATCGGGACGCATATTCAGGACGGCGCCCATCAGCAGGCCGCCAGCGCTTCGCCCTTCGATGACCAAGCGGTCCTTCGAACCGTATCCCTGAGCGGTGAGATATTCGGCCGAGGCGATGAAGTCGGTGAATGTGTTTTTCTTGTGCATCATGCGGCCGTCATCGTGCCAGGCCTTGCCCATTTCGCCGCCGCCGCGAATATGGGCGACGGCAACGACCACGCCGCGATCGATCATGCTGAAAAGGTCGGAGTCGAAGCCGACGTCATAGGGGACGCCGTAGGAGCCGTAGCCGGTCAGATAGATGGGACCTTTGCCGTCCTTGGTGATGCCTTTCAGGTGGACGACGGAGACAGGGATTTTCACGCCATCGGACGCCGTGGCGAAAATTCGCTCGACCTCATAGCGCGTGCGGTCATAGCCGCCGGGAACTTCTTTCTGTTTCAGCAAGGTGGAAGTGCCGCTGGGCAGGTCGTATTCGAAGACTGATTGCGGAGTAATAAAGGACTGGTAGCCATAGCGGAATTTAGTGGTGTCGTATTCCCGGTTGACGTACGCATAGTTCACGTAAGCCGGTTCGGGAAATTCGATGCGGCGGGAGTCGCCGGTTTGCAGATTGGTGGCGCGAATCTGCGGCAGACCGTTTTCGTGTTCGTAGGAGATGTAATAGTTTTTGAAGAAGTCGATGTCATCGAGCATGACGCTGGGACGATAAGGCACAACTTCCTGCCAATTCTTGCTGCTGGGATCGGAAACCGGCGCTTTGACGAGTCGGAAATTGCGTCCTGTGTCGTTCGTGCGAATATAAAAGAAATCGCCGTTGTGATCGGGGTAGTACTCGACATCTTGTTTGCGAGGCTCGATGAGTTTCCATTCGGCCATGGGCTGATCGGCGGGAATGTAGCGCGCTTCGCTGGTGGTGTGGCTGCTGGAGATCAGCAGTATGTAGGCTTTGCTGCGCGTCTTGCCGGCGCCAACTTCAAACCTTTCGTCCTTTTCCTCATAGATCAAGGGGTCGTGGCCCGCCGTGCCGACGGCATGACGATACAGTTGATAGGAGCGCTTCGAGACGGCATCCTCAACTGTATAGAAAATGGTTTTGTTGTCGTTGGCCCAAGCGACGGAGTCGATGCGCTCGGCGTGGTCGACGAGATTTTTGCCCGTGCGCAAATCCTTGACGGCCAGAGTGTATTGGCGGAAGCCGGTGTTGTCCGTGGTGTAGGCCAGGAGATTCCCGTCGTCGCTGACGTCGAAGGCGCCCAGGGACATAAACTTCTGGCCCTTGGCCAGTTCGTTCACATCGAGCAGGACTTCTTCGGGCGCGTCCATGCTGCCCTTTTTGCGGCAATGAATCCCGTACTGCTTACCCGCTTCCGTTCGCACATAGTAGAAATAGGCGCCGTCCTTGTAGGGGACTTCAACGTCGGTTTCCTTGATGCGGCTCAGCATTTCGCCGTAGAGCTTTTTTTGCAGAGGGTCGGTGGGCTTCATGACCGCGTCGGTATAAACATTTTCCGCTTCCAGGTAGGCCTTCACTTCGGGATTTTTCTTTTCTCGGAGCCAATAGTAGTTGTCGACTAATTTGCGGCCATTGATTTCGGTGGTTTTCGGTTCTTTCTTTGCTACCGGGGGTGCGGGGAGAGAAGAAGTGGTGTCGGCCGCGGGCAGTACGAATACAGAGGTGAAGACTAAAAATGCGAGGGTCAGCAGTGAGAGGTACAGGTGCCTGGAATAGGATTTGTTCATCGGAGTTTCCTTCGCGAGGCTTGAGAGCCGCACCGATTCTATACCAAGTTGCGCGTATCGATGTATGGCGTGAGGTTAGATTAGGGAAGGAAAACGATTAGCGTGTAGATTCCCAGCGTGGTGCCGAAGGGAAGGTCGTGGAGGGAGAAGAAGGCGGCGAGTAGAGAGAGTGTGCGGGCGGATTTTCCGGCGAGGAGGGCTAGGCCGGCGAGAAGTCCGAAGAGGCCGGAGAGGGCGGTTACGATGATGGCGGCGATGTAGAGGATGTGGAAGATGGCCATGAGGGCGGCGTAGTCTACGACGCGGGTTAGGAGCGCGCCGAACATTACCGTGGCTGTGCCGGCGTAGAGGACCAGGAGGATTACGGCAATGAGACGGAGGATGGCGTAGACGATCCAGAGTGCGCCGAGGGTGGTGGAGTTTGCGCGGGGATTTTGTGCGGTTGCGGCGTTGGTGGACATGGGCGCTCCTTCGAGTTGGAACTGTAGCGTAAAAGTTTGACACTGCGGGAAAGTAAATTCTCTCGGGTGAATGCGGTAGGGCGAGAAATGGGAAAAGGATTTAACGCAGAGGGCCGCATAGACACAGAGTGCGCGGAGAAGAAAGACAAAAGCAGATTCATCGCTCGCACAAAGCGCGAGACGATGGCGCAGAAATCCTCGCTGCGCTCTGAATGACAATTTTATGGGAAGGGACGGAACGGGAGCGAAGGGTGAGGAGATCAGGCCAGGATCCTTCGCTACGCTCAGGGCAAGCAGGATGACATTTGTGAGTGACGCGATTAGGCGCCGGAGAGGGTTTGCCAGCCGCGGCGGCTTAGGCTCCAAAAGATGAAGTAGCCGGAGAGTGCGGCGATGATTAGGAGGACCGTGCCCATTAGCCATTCGTGGAGGACGTATTCGCCGATGGAGAACATGGCGCAGTAGACGAGGAGGCAGCCGGCGATCCAGTCGTAGGTGCTGGCGGCCAGGTCTCGGACGGGGGTGACGTCGGGGGCAAGGGCGGCGATGCGCTTCCAGCCGTGGATGGTGGGGCGGACGCGGCGATAGAACTGGACGAGTTTGTCGTCGGGTTCAGGCTTGGTGATTAACGTTGTGAAGAGCCAGACTGCCGTCGTCGCGGCCGTCGTGATGAGAGCAGTCTTGGCGAAGACGACGGAGCTGTTGCCAGCGAACTGGACTCGCGTAAGCGACATAGAGACTACGAAGGCGGCGATCATGGAGGAGATTTCGCTCCAAGCGTTGATGCGCCACCAATACCAGCGTAGGAGAAGGACGGAGCCGGTCCCGGCGCCCATCCCGAGGAGGAGTTGCCAGGCGGATTGAATGCTGGTGATGTTGGCGGCGGCGTAACCGCTGAGGATGACAAGCAGAACGATGATTATTTTGCTCGCGAAGACGTAGTGTTTGTCGCTGGCTTTGCGGACGAGGAAGCGACGGTAGAAATCGTTGATGAGGTAGGACGTACCCCAATTTAATTGCGTGCCCACTGTGGACATGAAGGCGGCCAGGAAGGCAGCGATCATGAGGCCGCGCAAGGCTGGCGGGAGGAAATCGCGCAGGACCATGACGTAGCCTTTTTCGGGTTCGGCGGCGAATTCGGCGCTGGGGTGTAGGCCGCCATGGGGAGAGTAAACGGCGACGGCGACCAGGCCGGTGATGATCCAGGGCCAGGAGCGCATCGCGTAATGGGCGATGTTGAACCAGAGAGTGGCGCCGAGGGAGTTTTTTTCATCCTTGGCGCTGAACATGCGTTGGGCGACGTAGCCGCCGCCGCCGGGTTCGGCGCCGGGATACCAACTCGCCCACCATTGGACGGCGAGATAGAGCGCGAAAGTAATTACGGGGAGCGTCCAGAGAGCGTCGGTGGTCCAGCCTAGATGGAACGAGGGGAAAAAGCTGAGGATGGAGCCCGTGGCTTCGCCGGATTGGCGGGCGACGTCATTGACATGGGAGAGTTGGACTTTTAAGAGCGCCATGCCGCCGATTTTGGCGACCGCGATCCAGGCGAGGACAATGATCATGGTCATTTTCAGGGCGAATTGGAAAAGGTCGGTGACGAGGACGCCCCAGAGGCCGCCGATAAATGTGTAAATTCCCGTGAAGGGGACGAGCAGCAGGACGCAGATTAGAAGAGCGGTGTGTTCTGGCGTACCGAGCGTGTAGGTTGTGAGATTGTGGCCGCCGAGGCCGATGGTCAGGACGCGACCCTGTGCGATAGCGTCGCCGAGGAGAACGGTCGTGATACTGATCATGGCTTTGATGACCCAGCCAAGGATGAGGCAGTTCATGAGAGCGCCGAGGTAGATGGCGCGGAAGCCGCGAAGGAAGGCGGCGGGTTTGCCCTGGTAGCGGAGCTCGACGAATTCAACGTCGGTAAGGATTTCGGCGCGGCGCCAGTAGCGCGCGAAGAAAAAGACGGTCATCATGCCGCAGAGGCATTGCGACCACCAGAGCCAGTTGCCGGAGATGCCGTTGCGGGCGACGAGGCCGGTGACGAGGAGCGGCGTGTCGGCGGCGAAAGTGGTGGCGACCATGGAAGTGCCGGCGAGCCACCAGGAAACGTTGCGGCCGGAGACGAAAAATTCCTCGGTGCTGCCAGAGGACCGGCGGCGGTAGTAGAGGGAGATGAGGAGATTGAGGAGCAGGTAGGCGGCGATGACGATCCAATCGATGGCGGTGAGGGCCATATTTCGTTTTGCTCCGCTGGTGCGAATGCTGGTGGTGCTTTGAGCGGCCTAGTATACTGCTATATAGCTCTTGCGATGCAAGATAATTTCGGGACGGCGCGCCTTACTCTTATTTGGCGCAATTTCTATAGATTTCCCCATATGATTTGAGCGGGTCGGGGGCTTGGTATATATAGCACCGGCTGGCATAGTGTTGTGTGGCTTTGTGGCCGATGAGGATAGTACACGGGAATGGCCCGTGCGGGCGAGGGTGTGTAGATTGTTTTGCTGAAGACAGATTGCGGAGAGTTGGGGAAATGGCGGGGACATGCTGGTACTGCTGAATTCGAGTTATGAAGAGTTGAGCCGGGAGGCGGCGCGGATTGTCGCCGCAGCAGTGAAGAACAAGCCGTCGGTGACGCTGGGGCTGGCTACCGGAAGCACGACTTTGGGGATGTACAAGGAATTGGTGCGGCTGCACCAGGAGCAGGGGCTGGATTTCTCGAAGGTGGTGACGTTTAACCTGGACGAGTATTTGGGTCTGGCTGCCGAGCATCCACAGAGTTTCCATTGTTTTATGCAGCAGAATTTTTTCGCCCGCGTGAATGTTGCAGAGAAGAATATTCATATTCCAGATGGAACGATCGCCGGAGATTATGAGGATTATTGCGCCGGGTATGAGCGCGCGATTCAAGAGGCGGGCGGGATCGAATTGCAAATTTTAGGGATCGGGCGAAACGGGCACGTCGGATTTAACGAGCCGACTTCGAGCTTTGGGTCGAGGACACGGTTGAAAGTCTTGACGAACGAGACGATTGAGGATAACCGGAAGTTTTTTGGCGCTGGAGAAGAGATGCCAGTTTGCGCGATAACGATGGGCATCGGCACAATTCTCGAGGCGAAGAAAATTTTGCTGCTGGCGACCGGCGAAGCGAAGGCGGAAACGGTTGCAGAAGCGATTGAGGGGCCGATTACGGCTTCGGTGACCGCTTCGTGCTTGCAGCTGCATCCGGACGTCACGTTTGTAATCGATGAAGCGGCAGGGGCGCGATTGAAGCAGCGGGATTATTACCGGCGAGTGATGGAAATGACGGCGCGATTCACACCGAACCGGCTTTCGTGAACTTTATTCAGGGACGCTATTTGATGCGAAAGGTCACCTCGACCGGAACGACTGTGGCGACGGGGTTGCCGTCAGGGCCCTTGGCGGGCCGGAATTGCCACGTTCTTACGGTTTCGATCGCGCTTTGCTCCAGGCCGTAGCCGGCTTTTCTTAGCACAGAGATATTATCCGCGCGGCCGTCGGCGTTCACAACAACCTGGAGAACGACGCTGCCGTTAAATTTTGCGGCTCTGGCTTCCTCCGTGAAGCTAGGGCTGGGGCAGTACACGCAGGCGGGTACGGAAACTCCTGCCCCTCCGGGACGCGCAATTCCCGCCAAAGATCCGGTGGATGCGCTGGTCGTGGCTCCTTCCGTCGACGCTCTTTCATCTGTGGCGCCTGGGCCTTGGGCAACCTGGGTCGACCCCGCTTCGTTCACAACTTTGTAGTCGTCTCCAATAGCAAAGAGCGAGGCGTCCGGTTCTTGTCTGTTTAGCTCGGTCACGCGCACGGTCTGCACGCCATGGCGAGGATCCGTGCGCTTCGTCAGCAGATTGAGTCTCAGCTGCGCAGCATACCAATACTCCGTCACAATCGTGAGCGGCCGGTCGTTACCTAGCGTCCCCGCGGCGTAGGTTTGCGTCACTCGAACGCCCTTGACGGGCAGGCCTTCCATCGCGTCGGTGCCAATTTCTTCGCGCGTCGTCTCCGGCTTTGCCGTTGCGGCGGCTGGGACCGTTTGCGCTGCAATACCAGCCACCCACTGTCTGGCGAGCTTGGTCAGCGGAAACAGATCGGTTCTCGTTCGCGTTGAGGGATCGTACAACTCGATGCGAGTGAGCCTTGGTTCCTCGCCTTCGGCGGTGATCCAATTGCGCATCTCGTTGTGTGTGCGGCCGGCCGAATCGCGTGCGTCCAGATTGTAAGTTCTGTGGGTAATCTGCGTGCCATCCTGGAGTTGGCTCACGGTCTCCAATTCCACTTTCGCCGAGAAGGGCAGACCGCGCACCGATGGAATGCGCTCTCCGTACACCCATTCGGTAACGCGTCCCTCGGAGGAAACGCTTACAGGAGCAGAGTCGGGCGTTTGTGAGTTGCTGCAAGGAGGAAGGCCAATCGAAACAAGCAGAACAGCAAGGCCGAGGGCAAAGAGCTTCATGATGTCACCCGCCTAATTTCAAACTGCGACTATGGGAGTAGTCACAGCCGCCACTTGTGTAAGCCTATCACCAATTCTATGACTGGGACATTACTGCGGGCAACAGTATCTGTGCCCAACCGGCTTGTGGCCGTTGCTGCGGCATGGTGGGCGGAGACACTTGTGAGCCGTCTCAGGTAAACTGTTCCGCGGTGGCACGCATCAACTTGGAGAGGACAAAGCGATGGGCAATCGAGACGTGAGAAGCAGAGAGAAAAAGAAACCGAAGAAGAAGGAAGTAAAAGTGACGTATCAGCCGGCCAGGCCCGCGACCGTTTACAAGCCGACGCCGCCGGTTACGCCGCAGCCACCTTCCGATCCGACGAAGCCCTAGGATCTCGCGCGTTGCGCAAGCGCTGCTCACAGATTGGGCCGCGCGGCGTCTATGCCAACTAGGGTGCGAGACGAACGCGGGAGTTTTGCGCCCGGTCCATTTTTGTTGTTAGAGAACGAGGGAGAGGTGTGTTCATGCAAAACGTTTGCCGAATTTTCCTAGGGATGATGATTGGAGTCGGCTGCCTGGCGGGCCGGGCGGAAGCGCAGTTTAAGAATGGCGCTCAAGCGACGGAATTGAATTTGCCGACGGTAAGCCAGCGCGCCGTGGTGACGCAGCGAATTGGGCTCACGGATATTACGATCATCTATCATGAGCCGATGGTGGGCGGACGCGAGCTGTGGGGCAAAGTCATCCCGTACGGCAAGGTATGGCGCGCCGGAGCGAACGAAAACACGACAATCACGTTTGCGGATGACGTTTCGGTGGAAGGCAAGCCACTAGCTGCGGGCACGTATGGGTTGCACATGATCCCAAACGCCGATCAATGGACGATTATCTTTTCGAGGAATTCGACGTCGTGGGGCAGCTTCAGCTATGACGACAAAGAGGATGCCTTGCGCGTGGACGTGAAACCGCAGACAGCGGAATTTCGCGAAGCGCTGACGTACACGTTTGACGACATCAAGCCGGAATCGGCGGCAGCGACGCTGCGATGGGAAAAACTGGCAGTGCCGTTTCACGTTTCCGTGGACGTGAAAGCGATCACCGAACGTAGTATTCGCAATCAGCTGCGGAACACGGGGGGATTTACGTGGTCCGGGTATGACGAAGCGGCGATGTGGTGCCTGGACGGGAACTGCAGCCTCGAGCAAGGATTGAAGTGGGAAGACATTTCCATTCAGAACGAAGAGAGATTTGAGAATCTTCTGACGAAATCTCAGATTCTTGCGGCGATGGGAAAAACTCAGGAAGCGGAAGCTACCAAGGCGAAAGCGCTGGATAAGGCCACCGGCGTGCAGCTGCACGTCTATGGGCGCGGTCTTCAGATTCAGAGAAAACAAGAAGAAGGGTTCGCCATTTTCAAGATCAACGTTCAGAAGCATCCGAACGAATGGTACACGCACGGAGAGATGGCGAGGATGGCGTCGGCGAAGGGAGACTTTCCCACGGCTCTCAAAGAGATGAAGCTTGCGCTTGCGGGAGCGCCAGACGCAACAAAAACACAGATACAGGGTCTGATTGCACGGCTCGAAAAGAATCAGGACATCAATCCGATTTAGGAGTTGGGCCGGACGGAAGACTCCCCGGGAGCGCGCCCAGCGGCCTCAGGAAATGATGCCGCCGAAGCAAAGATATTTGATTTCGAGATATTCGTCCATTCCGTACTTCGAGCCTTCGCGGCCGAGGCCGGATTCCTTTACGCCGCCGAAGGGCGCGACTTCCGTGGAAATGATTCCGGTGTTGATGCCGACGATGCCGTATTCCAGGGCTTCGGCGACGCGCCAGATGCGGGCGATGTCTCGACCATAGAAATAAGCAGCAAGACCAAATTCCGTATCGTTAGCAAGTTTGATCGCGTCCGCTTCCGTTTTGAAACGGAAGAGCGGGGCGACAGGGCCAAAGGTTTCTTCGCTTGCGACGAGCATTTGGGTTGTGACGCCGGTCAGGATGGTGGGTTCGAAAAATCGTCCGCCGAGCGCGTGACGTTTTCCGCCCGCGAGAATTTTTGCGCCCTTTGACTGGGCGTCGTGAATGTAGCTTTCCACTTTTTCGACGGCTGCGTCGTCAATCAATGGGCCTTGCGTCGAATCTGCTTCCAGTCCTGGGGCGGGTTTCAACTTCGCGACAGCAGCAGCTAGCTTTTCGGCGAATGCATCATAGACGGCGTCCTGCACCAACAAGCGGTTCGCGCAAACGCAAGTCTGTCCTGTATTGCGATACTTGGAAGCGATAGCGCCCTCGACGGCGGCGTCCAAATCCGCGTCTTCAAAGACAATGAACGGGGCGTTGCCTCCCAGTTCGAGAGAGAGTTTTTTAATGGTGCCAGCGCACTGGGCCATGAGGAGTTTGCCGACTTCCGTGGAACCGGTGAATGAGAGTTTGCGAACGATGGGATTGGCGGTAAGTTCGGCGCCGATTTCCGTGGGCGAGCCCGTGACAACATTGAAGACGCCTTTTGGAATGCCAGCGCGCTCGGCAAGTTCGGCGAGAGCCAGCGCGGAAAAGGGGGTCTGCTCGGCGGGCTTAACGACGACAGTGCAACCGGAACCGATGGCAGGCGCCACTTTGCGCGTGATCATGGCCAGCGGAAAGTTCCAGGGAGTGATGCAGGCGACGACGCCGATGGGCTGCTTGATGACGATGATTCTTTTGTCGGCTTGATGCTGAGGAATGGTGTCGCCGTAGACGCGCTTGGCTTCCTCGCCAAACCACTCGAGAAACGCGGCGGCGTAAGCGACTTCTCCGCGCGATTCGGCGAGCGGCTTGCCTTGCTCGAGAGTCATCAAACGCGCGAGATCTTCCTGGTTGGCCATCATCAGCTCAAACCAGCGGCGAAGAACCGCGGCGCGCTCTTTTGCCGTTTTTTTTCTCCACGCAGGAAAAGCGTTGTTGGCGGCTTCGATGGCGCGCTTCGCCTCGGCGCCACCGAGTTTTGGGACTTTGCCGATCACTTCTCCCGTGGCGGGATTGTCGACGTTAAATGTTTGGCCTGAGCCGCCCTGAATCCATTGCCCATCGACGTAGCAGGCTTCGCGGAAAAGGCGCGCGTCTTTTAGCTCGCTCGCCGCGCTCGCGGACCTTGCAACGGTGTCTTGCATGGAATGCTCCTCAATCTCTTACTACGTTAGATGCGATTCGCCGCTAATAGACGCTCCCGCATGAATTGACGCGCAATTATGCGTGAGAAAGCGCGGCTTGCTTGCGTTCCGCAACACTTGTCAGGGCGGCTTCGAGCACGTCGAGGCCTTCATTGAGCTGCTCGTCAGTAACAACGAGTGGCACAAGAACGCGAATCACGTTGTTGAACGTGCCGGCAGTGATCATGATGAGGCCGTGCTCGTAGCAATATTTGGCGATCTCTTTTGTTTCGGAGTCGGCAGGTTCGCGTGTTTCGGCGTTGCGAACCAGTTCGATGGCGCACATGCCGCCGAGGCCGCGAACTTCGCCAATCAAGGGCCATTTTTTCTGCCAGCCGCGAGCGCGTTTCTCGAAATGTTCGCCGATGGCGGTCGAGCGCGCGAGCAAGCCATCTTTTTCGATCGTTTCGATGGCGGCAAGAGCGGCGGCGCAAGAAGCGGGGTGACCGCAGTAGGTGCCGCCGAGAGAGCCCGGCCCGGGCGCGTCCATGATTTCCGCGCGGCCCGTAACGGCAGCGATGGGCATGCCGCCGCCAAGAGATTTTGCCGTGGTGATGAGATCGGGCTCGATCCCGAAATGTTCGGAAGCAAACCATTTCCCGGTGCGCGCGAAGCCAGACTGAATTTCGTCGGCGATGAAAAGAATGCCGTGTTTGCGGCAGATATTTTGGAGAAGCTTGAAGTAATCGCGAGGCGGAACGATGAAGCCGCCTTCGCCGAGAACGGGCTCAGCGATTACAGCGGCGACGGATTCCGGCGCGACCGAACGCTTGAAGGCGTCCTCGAGATGGTGAGCAAATTCAGCAGCCGTGGTGCTAGATGGATTCCGGTATGGATAGGCGAAGGGAATGCGGTAGATGTCGCTCGCGAAAGGCTGGAAGCCCGCTTTATAGGGATGCGTCTTGCTGGTGAGCGACATGGTGAGCAGGGTGCGACCGTGGAATGCGTCTTCGAAACAGATGACGGCGGGACGTTTTGTGTGGGCGCGAGCAATCTTGATTGAGTTTTCGATGGCTTCGGCGCCGGAATTAAGAAGAATGGTTTTCTTCGGGAAATTTCCGGGAGCGAGCGAGTTCAGCTTTTCCGCAACGGCGACGTAGGCTTCGTACGGTGTGACGGCGAAGCAGAGATGCAAATGCTTTTCGAGCTGTGCTTGGATCGCGGAGATGACACGCGGGGAGCGATGGCCGATATTGAGGCAGCCTATTCCGCCGGCAAAATCGATGTACCGATTGCCATCAACATCTTCGATAGTCGCGCCATCGGCGCGCGCGGCGAAAACAGGAGTCGCATTGGCAGGCCCACGCGGTATCGCGGCTTCACGGCGTGCCATCAGCGCGCGCGAACGCGGCCCGGGAATTTCGGTTCGAATCTGAATCGTAGACATTTTCTCTTCCTTTTTTCTCTGGCCGCCAGCCACACGATAGCCGGCGTCCCGAATGCTAGTACCAGCCGATCGGCGTTTCGTCGAGATTGACGAAGACCTGTTTCGTCTCGAGATATTCCTCGAGCCCCCAAGGACCAAGCTCGCGGCCGAAGCCAGACTGCTTGTAGCCGCCCCACGGTGCTTCGACGTACGTCGGCTGCATGTGGTTTACCCAGACGATGCCGGCGCGAAGCGACTTCACAACGCGGAAAGCTTTATAGATGTCGCGTGTCCAGACGGCCGCGGCGAGGCCGTAGGGCGTATCGTTGGCGATACGGATGGCGTCAGCTTCACCGTCAAAAGGAATCACGGACGCAACTGGACCGAAGATTTCTTCGCGAGCGATGCGCGCGGAGTTGTCCATGTCGTAAAAAATCGTCGGCTCGACGTAGAAACCCTTGCCGAATTGCTTTGGACGGCCACCGCCGATGGCGACCTTCGCTTCTTTCTTGCCGATTTCCAAGTAGGAGCTGACGCGGTCGTATTGTTCTTTGCTGACGAGTGGGCCCATTTTCGTTTCGCGTTCGAGCGGCGCGCCAAGTTTGATGCGTTTGGCCTTCTCAGTCATCGCTTCGACAAACTTGGAGTAGATTTTCTTTTCGACGAGGATCCGGCTCCCTGCGGAACAGACTTCGCCTTGATTAATGAAAACGCCGAAAAGCGCGCCGTCGATGGAGGCTTCCCAATCAGCGTCGGTGAAGAAAATGTTGGGCGATTTGCCGCCGAGTTCGAGCGTGACGCGCTTGAGAGTGTCCGCGGCGCTTTTCACGATGATCTTGCCGACAGCGGCGCTGCCGGTGAAGGCGATTTTATCGACACCGCGATGTGCAACGAGCGCGGCGCCTGCGGTTTCGCCGAAACCGTTGATGATATTCACGACGCCGGGAGGCAGGCCCACTTCGGTGAAATAGTTTGCGAATTCGAGCGCGGTGAGCGGCGTCTGTTCCGCGGGCTTTAACACGCACGTGCAACCTGCCGCAAGCGCAGGCGCGAGCTTCCAGGCAGCCATGAGCAACGGATAGTTCCACGGAATGATTTGGCCGGCGACGCCGACGGGCTCGCGTAGCGTGAAGCTGAGCGCGTTGGCAGGAACGGGATTTACGCTGCCGAGAACTTTGTTGGCGAGGCCGCCGTAGTATTCGAAGCAGGTGGCCACGTCGGCGATGTCGTATTCCGCTTCGACGATGGGCTTGCCGGTATTGCGGCATTCGATTTCGGCAAGCTGGGCCGTGTTTTGGCGGATTTTTTCGGCTAGCTTAAAAAGGATGCGCCCGCGGTCTTGCGCCGTGGTGGTGGCCCATGGACCGGAGTCGAAAGCGGCGCGCGCTGCTTTCACCGCAAGATCGACGTCGGCGGCACCGGCCGCGGCGACGTGCGCGATCACTTCTTCGGTGGAAGGATCATAAACTGGAAATGTCTGTCCGGAAGCGCTGGAGACCCACTCGCCACCGACGTAGTTCTTATACGTTCTAATTCCCGCTGTCGCACTGCTGGACATCACAACCTCCCAAAATCGCCACTCGCTCTGCACCCCGCCTGGAGCGCAGTGCGCTTAGACTACCGGCACGGCCTCCGCAAGCTTTCTCGCGGTCTTTCGCCGCCCGTAAACAAAAAAGAAAAACGCGGCCAGCCCGATAAACAAAAGCGTGCCTCCGAACATCCACACCTCGTAGGAACGGAGAGATGTAACCTGCTGCGCCGGGAAGAAAGCCAGCGTGATTCCCAGAATCGTGGTGACGAGCCCGCTGACGCCAGAAAGAATCAGCGTCGTCTTGCTGTAAACAGCTTTGACAAAAGAATTGCCGAACGCGATTTTCAGTAGCCCGCCAAACATATAGAGAAACGGGATCAGCTGAAGTACAACGGCAAGCGACAACAGTTTCTGGAAGGTTTCCTGCACGCCTGTTTCACTGGCGGTTAGATTCGCCACGGCGAAACCGAACGCCTGCAACATGTGTCCCACAAAAGACAAGCCGATAAATTTATTCCAGAGCCACCAGCCGCTGAAGTTCAACACGACCAGCACCATGGAAACCGCTGCATGGACGATCAGCGCCGCATACGGCGTGTGATAACGGGGATGCACTTTGCCGAGCCAGGACGGCATGTAGGAATCGAGCCCGGCGACGAATGGAATGCGCGCGGAGCCACCGAGCCAGGCGGACGCAATCCCGGCGATTGATAAGCTCAGCATAAGGGCGAATGGCGCGACGATCCAAGCGACACCGACGCGGCTGGCCATGTGTCCTACAGCTTGCACGATACCTTGCAGAACATTGATGTCGCTCTTGTTGATCGCAATGAGTAGCGTGAGCGTCGCGCCGATATAGAGCAATCCCGACAGCACTCCGCCCCAAGCGACGGCGCCGGGAAGAGTCTTTTGTGGATTTTCAATTTCGTCGCCCATGACGGAAGCGAGCTCGAGCCCCACCAATCCAAAACAAATCACGCCGAAGGAATTGAGGACGAATTTTGGATTGGGCGGGATGCGAAAGTCGCCCCAAGTCACTGTCGTCCCGAAACGCAACCACACGACGATCCCCAGGCCGATCAGGACGGCGGCGGCGATGCCGGTGCCGATCGCGCCGAAATTGTTGATCCACTTGCCGACGCCGAGGCCGACAATATTCAGCACGACGAGAACGATCAGCAGCAGAAGTGAAGCAGTCAGCGCAAATGTTTTGTTGTCTCCCAGCGCTTCGTGGCCGGAACCAAGCGCGAAGACCGAAACGCCGACGAAGTAGAGCATTACGGTCGGCACGTACATCATGTTGTTGGTCCAGTAGCACCAGCCGGAAAGGAAACCGTGGAAGTCTCCGAAAACTTCCTTGGCCCAGAGATAAACACCACCTTCGCCGGGATAGCGGTGAGCAAGCTCAATGACGGCGATTCCTTGCGGCCAGAAAAACAGAAGGAGCGAAATAAGCCAAAGCCAGACGGTGACGCCGCCGTTCGCGGCGATCGAGGGGACAACGTTCAGATTGAAGACGGCGACAACGAAGAGCAGAACGAGGTCCATGTGTCCCAAGACGCGCCGCAGATCCGGCGCGACTTGAACCGCGGGCACGATGGGCGCGGCGGACGCAATGGCGGCCTCGTTCTGCAATGGAACGGTCTCCTTGAATCAGTGGCCCGCGGCACCGACGAAATGTGCGCCGCGCTCTAGCTGCGCTTTTGCGAGAGCGGGAGCGACTTCGTCGAACACGGCGAGGTGCTTCTCAATATCAGCTTCGGTGTGCTGGACGGAGATGGTCCACTGCTCGTCCCACCAGTAGGGCTGAGGGAGGACGCCTCGGTTGACCATCGCGAACCAGTAGTGGCGCCAAAGATCGACGTCGATTTTCGTCCAGTCGCGATAATTGCGAATCTCCTGTGGGTAAAGCATGAGCGCGCCGTTGACTCCGGCGCTGATAACGTAGGCCTGCAATCGAGTTTTCTTGACAATGGCGCGATAGCCTTCGGTGAGCTTCGCGCTGAGCTTCCCAACATGCGTGTAATTCTCACGCGAAAGGACATCACGAAACGTTGCGAGACCCGCGGCCATCGCGACGCGATTGGTGTTGTACGTGCCGCCGTGAAAAACTTTGTGCTGGGAAATAAGATCCATCACCGCGCGGCTTGCGCCAAACGCAGCGAGCGGTAAACCTCCGCCGATGGATTTCGCCAGGCAAATCATGTCCGGTTTCACGCCGAAGTATTCGCTGGCGCCGCCCCAGGCCAGTTTCGCGCCGGTTTTCACTTCGTCGTAAATGAGCAGCGCACCATTTTTCGTGGCGATGTCACGCAGACCTTGCAGAAAACCGGGCTGCGGCATGCACAACCCGACGTTCATCAAAATCGGTTCGAGGATAATCGCGGCGATCTGGCCGGGATTCTCGCGGAAGCGGCGCTCGACGCTTGGCAAATTATTGAAAGCGGCGACAACCACATTCGCAATCGAAGCTTTAGGAACGCCTCCACCGCCGGGGACGGAGTTGGGCGCGTCGGGATCGCCGTAGTCTTCGGCTTTAGGCTTGACGCTGACGAGCGCCGTATCATGCAGTCCGTGGTAAGCGCCTTCGAACTTCAGAATTTTGTCGCGGCCTGTGGCAGCGCGCGCGATGCGGCAGGCGTGCATGGTCACTTCCGTGCCGCTCGATCCAAAGCGAACCATCTCGACTGGGTAGCGCTTGCAGATTTCTTCCGCAAGTTCCCACTCCATGTCGTGGGGCATGCCGAAGGTCGTTCCTTCATGCAACTTTTGTTCGACGGCTTTCACCACTGCGGGGTGGCAGTGCCCGGCCATCAGCGCGCCGAAACACAAGTTGTGATCGATGTATTCGTTTCCATCGATATCGTGAATCCTGCTTCCCTTCCCATCCTCAACGAATAGCGGATACGGCTCGTAGTGGCGGTAGTTGCTGGCAACGCCGAGGGGTATGCGTTGCAAAGCGCGCTTGTAAGCGTCCGCGGATTTCGGCGTGCGCTTTTCGTAGTTGGCGATTTCCTTCTGCAATGCGTCGTGCATTTCCTTATTCCATTTGCTGTGTGGCCGCAAAGCGGCCAACGCTAGCAGGTCTGTTCCCTGCGGTCAGTTTGTGGTAACAAGAATCTCTCTGCGGATTCTATTGTCTCACTTTCTTCTTACGTGCGAAGGCGCCCCGGCTAAACTGGGGCGCCTCCTGAACCATTTTGTTCTTCGCTAGCGCTTCAGAAACGGAACTTCAGCGAGAATTGGACGAGCCGCGGATCGTGGACGTGCTGCACCTGGCCAAACGTGCTGCCCAGATCCGATATGTCACCATCCACGCTATAAAACTGCGCGTGATTCCAGATGTTGAAGATGTCGCCGCGGAATTCCATCTGGAGTCTTTCGCCAAAGTTCGTTTCCTTCATGAAACTCATGTCCCAGTTGTTGATCCCCGGCCCGCAGCAGATCGAGCGTGGCGCATTTCCGATTGTTCCGGGCGCAACGGTTGTATTCGTGAAAAGATTGGGGTCGAACACGAACCCGTTATTCTGCCGAATGTTTTGCGTATGGAACGGAGCGGTGAGGTTCGGTTCTCCCGGGAATTCGAACAGGTCCGTGGAATCCAGTTCTTCGATGTCATCCTGAGAAGTGATGCGAATTGGGAAGCCGGTCTGGAAAGACAGGATTCCGGACGCTTCCCAACCATCCAGCAACTTTCCTTTGAAGCCGTCGTACTTGGGAACAGGCAAATCCCAAACATAGTTGAAGACAAAACGGTTCCGCGCATCGTAGGCGGAGAGTCCATAGGTGGCATTGAAGTTCAGCGGATTGAGCGCGCTTTCAAAGCTCGAGGCGTTGTCCATCGTCTTGCTCAAAGTGTAGGCAGCCTGGAACTGCAGGCCGTGCGAAAAATTCTTCTGCAACATGACCTGCAAGGAGTTGTAGTTCGATCTCGCAACGGTGTTCTCGCTGAAGATGCCAGAAAAAACTGGCGTGCCATCCGACGGACATCCGGTGCTGGTCAACGGCTGGCACAGCGGAGAGGAGTACTGGCGCAGGCCGACGAGAGTGATGCCGCCGCCGGGAGCGTTCACCGTGCCGGCCGGCACGGTCAAACCGCCAGCTCCCGCGTTATACGGAAGTGGAAGACCACCTGCGGGGATGACCGCGCCATTGGGAATAAAATACGAACTGTCTTCTCCAAAAGAACCGCAAGTCGTCGAAGCACCCCCCGGACCGCTCAGGACGTTGCCGGCTCCTGCGGTAGCCATGGCTGCCAATACGTTGCAGGTGGCCGGATTTCCGGGATTGGCTTCATAGCTTGCGAGAAGGCGATGGCCCTGCGAGCCCACGTAGCCAATTTGAAAGAGGATTTCTCCCGGCAGTTGGCGCTTAATCGTCAGGTTGTACTGGTCGGAATATTGCAAGCGCAGATTGGGAGGAAACTCTCCGAAGAAAGTCATCGGCCGGAATTGCTCCCAATCGATCGCCGAGCCTCGCGGCGGATTGAGGATTCCGTTAAATGGATTCGGAAACGTGCTGCCGCTCTGGCTGACGTAGGGAGTCTGCAAAAGCGGACTAGTGATGAAGTTGCTTCCGCCGAAGGGGGGTTCCGCGCTGAACTGTTCGAGGACGAGCTGTTCGATCGGGTTGTAGAAGATCCCGTATCCCATGCTGACGCTGGTTTTTGAGGGGCCGCCAGTTAGTTTGCTGAGCCATCCATCTTTCCAGCCGGGGCTCCAATTGAGGCCCAGTCGCGGCGCGAAGCCCTTGTAGTAAGTGTTGGTCAGCGCTTCTGGCACACCTTTATCACCCGGAAAAACCAGGCCCACTGGCGTGACGCCCGCTTGATCGCAAGTTGTAACGGTACTCGTGACGAGCGGGCTAGTGCTTGGAAGCGTGCAAGGATAGATCGTCGACACTTGGCCTGGCCGGAAGGTCTGCACTTTCTGACCGATGTCCGTGAGTGGCGTGTTCATTTCCCACCGGACGCCGTAGTTCATGGTCAAGTTGGACTTGATCTTCCAGCTATCCTGCGCGTAGAGGTAGATGGAAGTGCTGCGCACGAGTTCATGTTGCGCGGAGCCTTGGAAAAAGCTGTTGCCCAGCCCCAGGAGAAAGTTGGGATAGGCATCAGAGTAACCGAGGTCGTCGCCGGACAGTGGTGTGCAATTTGCTGGTTGATTGACGGTACCTGGCGGGCCGCAGATATTTGAGTTGCTGAGGAAGGACATGTCGCCGTTGACGTCGAAGTAGAGCAGCTGGTTGAACATTTGATAGCGCACATCAGCGCCGAACTTTAGGCTGTGTGTGCCGATGATTTTGCTGTAGTTGTCGCTGAACTGGTAGGTGTTGCCGGTCTGTGGCAACTGTCCGTTAAAATTGTTACCGATGGAAAAGCCGCCGCCCACGCTTATGAATGGAACTCCTTCTTTGCTCGCGCCGAGACCCGAATGGAGACCATAGTCAGGATTGGTACCGAGCAAATTCCCGCTGTCATCGGTAAGAGCGGTATCGGAGGTCCCCGTGAAGCAGAAAGCGGCAGCGGCTCCGGTACCGCAAGAGGCTTGAATGGCATTGGTCCGGGTGGGCGTGTCGAACCTTAACTGTCCTTCGCGAAAATAGCTGAATCGGAATTCGTTCACCGCCGCGGAACCAATCGTCGACGTGTGCGTGATGTTCAACTGCTGCGTGCGCGTTGCATAGTCTCCGGGGAAATTGCCTGTGGTGGCGCCAGATGCCTGGAACTTGGCAAACGGGTCCAAAGTGTTGTCGTCATCGAAGTAGTAATAGAAAGCAGTCTTTTGATTGTTCGACCAGTTGTGGTCAACGCGAATCTGAAACTGATCGCCGCTATCCGTTTTATTCGGCGTCACCTGCACACCACCGCTTCCGCCCGATCCCGGAACATACTGCAACAAGCTGAGAGCGACAGGATCGAAACATTGCGTGGGTATTTTGAAGCCAGGAAAAATCTTGCTGTAGAGCTGCGGCGCGCCGCCAGCGGCAACGGATTCTACGGCTGCGTTGGCCGTGGCGCCTAGATTTGCACCGCAGCGGTTCTCCAGGACGTTCGCGACCGTCGCATCGGATAAGGATCCCGCAAAACCGGGAACGTTGTTCGGATCGACGACGCCGTTGGCAATTCCGTTAGCGGAGAAATCTCCGTTGGTGAGCTCGGCGCCAGTAGGCACGCTGATCGGCTGCGACACAATTCCTTGAATAATACGGCGCCCTTCGTACGATCCAAAGAAAAAGGTCTTGTCCTTCTTTATTGGTCCGCCAATCGTGCCGCCGAACTGGTTTTGTTTGAAGTCCGGCTTCGGCGCTGCGAAGAAAGTGAAGGGGTGCGCGTTGAGAACATCGTTGCGAAAAAACTCATAAAAACTGCCATGAATATTGTTGGTACCGGATTTGGTGACAACGTTGACGACGGCACCCGAGTTCCGGCCGTATTCGGCGTCAAAGGAATTGCTAATCACGCGGAACTCTTCAATGCTGTCGGGGGAAGGCTGAATGGCCGGCAGATTGGCGAAGAGGTCGTTGCCGTCTCCGCCGTTTACGGAATAATTGTTGGCGCGGCCACGTCCGCCGTTTACAGTCACGACTCCGGGCTTGTCCGAACCGTAGAATGTATCGTTGCCGAGCTGGGATTGCACGCCGGGCTGCAACTGCAGCAACTGATAGACATCGCGCTCATTTAAAGGTAGCTGCGTCGAAGCGCGCTCGTTGACCACCGCGCCCAGTTGCGTCGAGCTTGTATCAACCACGGGCGGCGCACCGGTGACTTCCACGCTTTCGGTGGCTGCGCCGAGCTGCAGCGTGATATCGACGCTGATGACTTCGTTCAAGTCCAGCGCGATTCCCTTGCGGATAAATTTCTTGAAGCCGGCCTGGGTGACGTCGATTTCATAGCTGCCGACCGGCACCTCGATAAAGATATATTCACCGTTGGCGCCGCTCTGCGCCTCATGAGCGGCATGCGTCGCCTCATTGATCAGTGTAACCGTTGCGGCACCCACCGAAGCGCCGCTGGGATCGCTGACCGTTCCGCGAATGCGTCCGCCAGTGCTCTGCGCGCCGGCAAACGGCGCGGCGAGCAGCATTGCCAGCGTGAGCGAGAATAGGGAAAGAATGTTGCGGCGGCAGTGCGCATAGCGCTGCCAAAGTCCTGCAGACCTCTTCATGAACTCACCCCTTGTCTCGAAGAATTCTCTCGGCAGCGGATTCTTCGAGGTTGCTGTGCCCCCTAAACCTTACTATAATCCAGCAAACTTAGAGAAAGCCGGGAGCCGTGTCAAGCGGAAAGAATTTCTTCAAGCCATCAGCAAATCGAACAGTGCGCCGGCTGTTGCGCATCAGCGAAGTGGCGCGGCGGGTGGGCATCTCGTCTTCCGCGCTGCGTGCCTGGGAAGCGCTCGGCCTCGTTTCTCCGCAGCGCACACAAAGCCGCTATCGTCTTTACGCCGAGGCCGACGTGCGGCTGTTGCAGCGCGCTGTTTTTCTGCGCCGCGCCCGCGGACTGAATCCGGCGGCAATCGTGCACGTATTGAAACGCCAGGGCGTTGTCTTGCCGCCGGCGGAGAACGCTCCGCAGCCGGGCCAGCGCTTCCGGCGACTGCGCACGCGCCGCGGACTTTCCCTCGCGCAGGTGGCACGCGCCACGAAAGTTTCCGTCGGCTTCCTCAGCGCGCTCGAACGCGGGCAAATGCGCTCCTCCATTTCCACGCTGCGCCGCATCGCGCGGTTCTATGGCACGAACATCCTCTCGCTCTTTGAAACCGCGGCGGAAAATCCACGGCTCGTGCGGGCCAGCCAGCGAAAAATCTTGGAGACTACTCCCGGCGTGCGCATGGAATTGCTCGCCTGGGGACAAACGGCAATGGAGCCGCATCTTTTTCGCATCAAGCCCGGTGGGGGCAGCGGCGAATCCTACTCGCATGAGGGCGAAGAGTTCTTGCACATTCTTCGCGGTGAATTTGAAATTTGGCTCGACAGTAAAGAACACTATCGCCTCAAGCCAGGCGACAGCCTCTATTTCGAGAGTTCAACGCCGCACCGATGGAAAAATCCGGGGAGATCGGAAGCGTGGCTGCTTTGGGTGAATACGCCGCCGACGTTTTGAAAAGGAAGCTGCGACAGATTCGCAAGATTTGGCGCGGGGGGATATTGACGATGCGTAAATGGGTGATCGTATGAAACGGCGCGCAATTGTCCTGGCAATCTTGGCGCTGGCGATGATCTGCGGCGCCTGCAAGCAAAAAGAAGCAACGCTCAGCTTGCTTGTTTGGGAAGGTTACGCCGATCCGTCTTTCGTGCGCGCGTTCGAAGAAGCGCACCACTGCAAAATTTCAGCGTCGTACATGGGTTCGAGCGACGAATTAATGGCCAAGCTGCGCGGCGGAAGCGCGTCGAACTATGACGTGATTTCGCCTTCGAGCGACGTCGCTCACTCCATCGCCACCAGCGGCTTGGCTGCGCCGCTGGATCTCTCCAAGATTCCCGCTTATCCGCAGCTCTCGGCCAAGCTCCGCGATCTTCCTCTGGTGAAAAGCCGCGATCAAATCTACGGCGTTCCTTTTATGTGGGGGCCAAATCCGCTGCTCTACGACACGAAAGCGATTGCGCAGGCACCGGATTCCTGGGCGGTGCTCTGGGATCCCGAATACAAAAACAAAATCTCCGCGTGGGATGATCTTTCCACCGTTTACATGGCAGCCCAAGTTCTCGGCTACGACAAACCCGATCCCTCGCAACTTTACAATCTGAGCGACGAACAGCTCGAAGCCGTCAAAAAGAAGCTGATTGAACTGAAGCCCAACATTCGAAAAATCTGGTCCACCGGCGGTGAGCTGACCAACCTCTTTCAAAATCATGAAATCGTTCTGGCGATGGGCTGGCCTCTCAATACCAACGACCTTCGCAAATTGAATTTCCCGATTGGCGAGACCATCCCCAAGGAAAACACCACGGGATGGATCGACCACCTCATGGTCACATCCGCGAGCAATAACAAAGAGCTCGCCTACGCCTTTCTGGAATACATGATTGAAGCGAAAACGCAAAAATTGGTGACCGATCGAACGCATTACACTCCCGCGAACCCTGGCGCCTCGCAATTCCTCACCCCTGAGGAAATGAAGGGCTTGCACCTCGACGATCCCGGCGCCTACATGCAGCGCATTTATTTTTGGCAGGATGTGCCGCGCCGCGGCAAGTACAACGAAATCTGGAACGAGGTGAAAGCCGCGCAGTGAGCTCCGTCGCCATTCCGCAGCCCGCTCTCGTGGACGCCAACGCTCCGCTGCTCGAAGTGCGCGCGGTGGCCAAGCGCTTTGGCCTGCGCGACGTCCTGAAAAATATTTCTCTAGATATTGCTTCGGGAGAATTTCTCACGTTGCTCGGCGAAAGCGGTTCCGGAAAAACCACGCTTCTGCGCCTCATTGCCGGTTTTGAGCAACCCACCACCGGCGAAATCTGGATGTCCGGCGAGCGTCTGGACACGCTGCCGCCTTATAAGCGCCGCGTCAACACTGTCTTTCAGAACTATGCATTATTCCCTCACCTGAGCGTGCGAGACAACGTCGCCTACGGCTTGCGGGCGCAAGGCACGCCGAAAAAAGAGATTCCCTCGCGCGTCAACGAGGCGCTGAACATGGTGAAAATGACGGAATTCGCCGGCGCGCGCCCCTCGCGTCTTAGCGGCGGCCAGCAGCAACGCGTCGCGCTGGCCCGCGCTCTTGTGAACCGCCCGCAACTTCTTCTCCTCGATGAGCCGCTCTCTGCGCTCGACGCCAACCTGCGCAAACAAATGCAAAGCGAACTGAAAGCGCTTCAACGCGAAATCGGTATCACGTTTCTCTTCGTCACGCACGACCAGGAAGAGGCCATGGCTCTCTCCGACCGCATCGCGTTGCTTCGCGATGGCGCGCTCGAACAAGTCGCCGGGCCGCGCGAAATTTACGCACGCCCCTCGACGGCCTACACAGCCCAGTTCATCGGACAAACGAATTTGCTGCGCGGCGAAATTCGTCGCAGCATTGCCACGTGCGGCGTCCTGCGTTGGCCCTTGGAAGGAGAGGATGGCCCCGTCATCTTTTCGCTTCGCCCGGAAACCATCCGCCTCTGTCCCGACGGAAAACGCCAGACTCATGAAGTGAAATTTCGCGGAAGTATTCGCCAACAAATCTACGGTGGCGCCAGCGAACTGCTCGAAGTGGATTGCGGCGCAGATCAGCTTCTGCGCGTGCGCTTGCCGGCATGCGGCCCGCTAACCAGTGAACATGATTTCGTTTTCTCGATTGCGGATGCCATTCGCGTGGTGGACTGACTTCCTCATGTACTCGCGCGCTTATAAAACGATCGTCTCCGCTCCGCCGCTGCTCTGGGTAACGCTCTTCCTACTGCTCCCCTACGCGCTGATGTTTGCGCACAGCTTCTGGGCCGTGCAAGACGACGTCCTCGTCCACCACTGGAATCTCGACAACTATCAAAAGCTCTTCACCAATCCCCTCTATGCCGAAGTTCTCTTTCGCACCATGCGCATCGCCGCGTCCGTCATGCTCTGCTCTCTTCTCCTCGGCTATCCGCTTGCCTACTACCTCTCGTTTCATTCCGGCACGCACAAGGAATTACTCTATCAACTGGTTATTGTACCGCTCTGGGTCAGCTATCTCGTTCGCGGCTACGCCTGGAAAACTATCCTCGGCAGCGAAGGCGTCCTCAATGGCTTCCTCCAATACGCGCATATCACTCACGAGCCCGTCAGCTTTTTCCTCTACAGTCCGTTCGCCGTAATCTTAATGCTCACGCACATCTATACGCCGTTCGTCTTCCTCCCTATCTACGCCTCGCTTGAACACATTCCTCGCCCGCTCGTCGAAGCCTCGCAGGATCTCGGCGCCAGTCCCTTCTCCACTTTCTTCCGTGTGATTCTTCCGCTCTCGATGCCCGGCCTTCTTGCGGGAGCCACTTTCGCGTTCGTGCTCTCTCTTGGCGATTTTCTCGCACCGCTCCTCGTCGGCGGTTCTTCCGGCACGATGATCGCTAACATCGTGCAAACTCTTTTCGGCGCGGTCTACGACTGGCCGCTCGGCGCTGCTATTTCCGTCTGCATTCTGCTCCTAACTCTCTCGCTGCTTTTCTTCACGCAACGCCTTGAAAAACGCTGGTCCTTCAAATGAACAAATGAGCCGCCGCACTCCAACTCGCCGCTCTCCCTTGCTAGCGATTTATGCCGCGCTCGTCTTCGCCTTCATTTATCTGCCGCTCGCCGTGCTCATTCTTTATTCCTTCAATCGTGACGGCGTTGGCGGATTTCCGCCGCAGCACCTCACGCTCGATTGGTATCGCCAACTTTTCGCCGATGGACCCATCTGGGATTCTGTCCTCAATAGCCTCATCGTAGCCAGCGGCGCCGTCGCTCTTTCACTAACCCTTGGCTTGCTCGCCGCGCTGGCTCTCGACCGCGCCAGCTTCCCCGGCAAGGCGCTCTTCCGCCGCCTCGTTCTTCTCCCGCTTATTCTTCCCGGCATCATCACCGGCCTTTCCTTGCTCATGTTCGTCGTGCTTTCGGGCTTGCAGCTCAGCCTGCTCACCGTTTTTCTCGGCCATGGCACCGCGCTCATCTCCGTGGCCACTACTGAACTTTTCGCCGGCCTTCAAAAAACCGATCGCGCACAGGAAGAAGCCTCGCTCGATCTAGGCGCCACTCCTTGGCAAACTTTCTGGCGCATCACGCTCCCAAATCTCAAGCTCTCCCTGATTGCTGCCGGACTGCTTATCTTCACGCTCTCGATGGACGAAATCGCCGTCACCTTCTTTCTGATCGGCCGAGACAACACTCTCCCCCTCGAAATTTGGGGCCGTTTGCGCCGCGGCATAACGCCGGAAATCAACGCCGTCTCCACTCTGATTTTTGCCGTCTCCGTTGCACTCATCATCATCTGGTATCGCATCCGTATGCGCAGCATCGGCGCCGAAGCAAAACAGCTGCTCGAAAGACCCTGAGGCCCTTGGGAGGACAAATGTCGCACTCGCGCCGTGAATTCATCAGGTACATCGTTGCAGGATCGGTCGCGTCGGGCTGCCCAGTAGATGCGGCTTTGATCGCTTCGCCGGATTCGAGGCCCGTGAATTCCAAGTTCGCTGATGCAAAGCCTTCGGACGCTCCGCGCGTCGATGGCGAACATTTCGAAATCTGCCACCAGGTCCGTGACGGCCATCACTTCGATCTGCCGGCCTCCACTTCAAAAGCCGATGTGGTGATCGTCGGCGGAGGCGTCGCCGGCCTTTCCGCTGCGTATTTTCTTCGTGGAAAAGATTGGCTGCTCCTCGAAAAAGAAGACCACTTCGGCGGCAACGCTTATCAGGAAGAATTCGACGGCCAGCCTTTCGCCACTGGCTCCGCGTATGCCTATCACGGCGACGAAGGCGACCAACTAGCCTCCGAAATTGGCCTGAAACTCCCCATGGTAAACATGCCCGACCCCACGCTCGTCAACAAAACCTACGTCCCCGACACATGGAAAACGGGAATCACGCAGCTTCCTTACACAAAGGAAGTCGTCGCCAGCTTCCAGAGATTTCGCGAAGACGTCTTGAAGATGAAAATTAACGAGCGCATGGCCGAGCTCGACGCTCTGCCCTTTTCAAATTTCACTTCTGGATATGCTCCGGAAGTTCAGCAATGGTGGGATATTTTCGGCCCCTCGAACTGGGGAGCCACTACGCCGTACACATCGGCGTTCATCGGCCTCTACAATGCCAACGATATTTTCACCAGCGGCGACGGCAAGCGCGCGATCCTCCCCGGCGGCCTCGGCTGCATCACGCACAAGCTCGTCGAAGTCCTTCAGCCAAAATACAAGGAACGCATGCTCGGCGAAGCCACGGTCGTCGGCGTCGTCCATGAAAAAGAAGTGGTCAACGTCACCTATTTTCGCGAGGGAAAGCTCACCACCGTCGCGGCGAAGGCCGTTTTGATGTGCACTCCCAAGCACATCACCTCGCGCATCGTGCAAGGTTTACCGGCCGAACAAAGAACCGCCATGCGCCGCACGCGCTATGCTCCCTATCCGGTAGTCAATCTCATCTTCGACAAGCCCATCTACAATCGCGGCTACGACAATTGGTGCCCCGGCAATTCCTTCACCGACTTTATCGTCGCCGATTGGACTGTCCGTAATAATCCCGGCTACAAACAAAAAAACAACATCCTTTCCTTTTACACTCCGCTCCGTGAAGAATTCCGCTCCACTCTTCTCGACGAAACCGCTTGCAAAACGCTCGCCGCCCGCGTCCTGACCGACTTCCAGAAAGTTCTCCCCGAATTCAACGTCGATCCCATCGAAGTGCGCATTTACCGCCGCGGCCATCCCATGTTCATGTCTGTGCCCGGCCAATACACAAAGAATCGCATCGCCGCCGCTCATCCGATGGACCGCATCTATTTCGGCGGCAACGATTCCGGCGGCCCTGAATCTCTCACGAGCGAGGCTGTGCGCCTGTCGCAAGTCGGCGCCGAATGGGCAAATCTTATTTTGACAGGCAAGCCCGGCGCAAAAGAGCTGGCAGAGAAAGCTCTCGCCGCAGTCGCCGACTGACCCTTAGCGCACATTCCGCATCCTTATTCGCATGTCCAGGCCGTGCCCTGACGAACGAGGCGGATTTAGTCCATAATAATCGCTCCACTCTCGGAGGAATCATGGCGGACCGCCTCGACGATTTTCAGAAATTTCGTGCCGACATAAACGAAGAAATCCTCAACTGCGGCCATCTCGGCATGAAGCGCTTCTTCGCTCTCGATAATCAGGCGTATGAGCCTGGCGCCCTCGGCACGAAATCGAAAGAGCTCTTGGGACTGGTCGCCTCGGCCGTCCTCCGCTGCGACGATTGCATCACTTATCACCTGGTTCGCTGCGGCGAAGAAGGCTGGAAGCGCGAGGAAGTCATTGATGCATTAAACGTAGCTCTGATCGTCGGCGGCTCCATCACCATTCCGCACGTGCGCCGCGCCTTCGCCCGCATGCGCGAGATTGATTCGTTGAAACCGTAAAGCGCGCTGCATACTCTAAGTAGGTTGACAAGATAAGGAAGCAAGATGAGCACGGCCCCAGCCACTGCAGCATCTTCACACGAAGGAACCAGCGCGCGTTTTCGCAACTTGCTCATCGGCGCTTTGTTCGCGCTCGTTCTCCTGATCCCGAAACTACTCCGCATCCGCCGTAACGCTCAATCCTGGATGGCCTTCCGCGTTTTTCTTGGTTTCGCAGGCGCCGCACTTGTGGTGTTGCCCCTCGGTCTTTGGAATAGCTGGCTTGCCGCCATCGCTGGTCTTGGCATGTTTATGGCGGCCATCCTGCTGCCCCCTGCCAAGCCGCAAAATGTTTCTGACGAAAAAGCTCGCGAGCTCGGCGCGCTCGTCATCGTGAACGGCGGAAAATATCAGCCGCCCGACGCTGCTCCTGCACCTGTCCAACTTTTTGTCGGCGCAGAGCAAATCTGGGCGCTCGATGCGCGCTTCCAGCCGGTATTCGTCATTCCTGCCGCAGAAATCTCTTCCGCAAACGTCGTCCAATATGAGGACCGCTGGATCCTGCAGGTTCGGTGGCTGGACAATACCGCCGAATTCTCCTATCAAGGCGTCTTCGCCGAACACCTCGCTCGCGTTGCCCAGAGTACGCTTGGCGGCGTGATGCGCTCTCCTCTTCCCATTTTGCCCAGAAGCCGCGCCGCCAGCGCCTAGCCAGCAGCTGAGCTAAAATGTACAACTCGCCCGCCATACAGGAGAAGCGCCTTTGAACACTTCACAAATCTCCTCAGGCCAATATTCCGCGCTAGTGGGCGCCACAATCCATATTAGTCCCACGGAAGAGCCCATACGCGACGGCGTCGTTCTCATTCAGGACGAAAAAATTGTTTCCGTTGGTCACCGGGCGCAGCTGCAGTTTCCCGAAACCGCGCACGTTCTCGATTGTTTCGGGCTCACCATCACCGCTGGCCTCTGCAACAGCCACGTCCACTTTTTCGAACGAAAATGGGCCGACGTAGCCAAAATTCCCGCGCCCGAGCTCACCCAACAGCTTCAGGACATGCTCACCCGCTATGGCTTCACCACCGTGTTCGACATCGGCTCCGTGTGGGAAAACACGCGCCGCCTTCGCGATCGCATCGACTCCGGCGAAATCCCTGGCCCGAGAATTCGCTCCACCGGCGAGGGCATCGTTCCTGTCGGCGGTCTGCCCTCGGACCAGGTTCTCGGCATGATGGGCGTGATGAAATTGCCTGCTCCCGAGGTCGCCGACGCCGCGCAAGCCGCCGCTGCTGCCAGAAAACTACTCGACAATGGTGTCGACGGCATAAAGCTCTTCGCCTCTGCTCCACGCAGCGCTCCGCTCGCCGAGAGCGCCTTCCGCGCCGCCGTGGACGAAGCGCATCGCGCTGGCAAAACCGTCTTCGTTCACCCAAACAACGCCACCGATATCCTCACCGCGGTTCGCGGCGGAGTCGACATTATCGCTCACACTACGCCTCATTCCGGCCCGTGGGACGAAACGCTCCTCGCCGCGATGAAAGAGCATCGCGTAGCACTAACGCCCACGCTCACTCTCTGGAAATACTACATGCGCCACGACCGGCTCTCCGCGCAGGAACAGGTCACCAGCACGGAAGTCGCCCAGTTGCGCGCATGGCTCGCGGTAGGCGGCGAGCTCCTCTTCGGCACCGATCTCGGCGCCATCGAATACGATCCTAGCGAGGAGTACGCCTTGATGGCCCAAGCGGGAATGAGCTTCCGCCAAATTCTCGCATCCTTGACGACCGCTCCCGCCCAGCGCTTTGGCGATGCCGAAAAAGTCGGTCGCGTCGCCGCAGGCCTTCAGGCCGACCTAGCCGTCTTCGAGAAAGACCCTGCCGTGAACGTCTCATCGTTGGCCTCCGTAAATTACACGCTACGTGCCGGCAAAATCATCTATCGCGCGCCTGCCTGACTGCGGCCCAGCCGTTCCCGGCCACAACGCTTGCGCAAAGCAACCCCTTCAAACTTTCTTCTCATAAAGACCCGCGTCTGCTGCAATATGTGGCAAACTATACCCATGGCTCGAGGATGGGAAAGCAAAGACGTGGAAGCGCAGGTCGAATCCGGCCAGGCGCCCAAGGGCCACTACGGCAATAAAACCAAAAGTCCCGAGCAGCTCCACCGCGAGCAAGAACGCAAGGATTTGCAGCTATCGCGGATCAGGATCGCACACGATCTGGAAGCCGCCACAAACCCCAACCATCGCAAATCCCTCGAAGCCGCTCTCGCCCACCTCGACAAGAAAATCTCCGACCTGAACTAACGTTTCTGCTACCTCAACAACCTTCTGTTCCCTTTGCTAAAATTTGGCCATGCAATCAGGCCAGCCAAGCCGCACCGCATGGGCCGCAGCCGTGCATCGCGCCGCCCACCAAATCCTCGAACAAGGCCGCATCTTCTCCGATCCCCTAGCCGTTCGCATCCTTGGCCAAGACGCCGAAACAGTCGCTCGCGAAGCCGAAGCACGCCCATCCAGCCGCACCATGCGCCTCTTCATCGCCGCCCGAACACGATTCGCCGAGGACTCCCTGACCGCCGCCATTCATCAAGGCGCTCGCCAACTCGTCGTCCTTGGCGCCGGCCTCGACACCTACGCCTACCGCAGTCCGTTCAGCGATCGCCTAAAAATTTTCGAAGTCGATCATCCCGCCACGCAACTCTGGAAGCGCGAACGCCTCGCCGATGCCGCAATCGCCATTCCACCTTCGTTGACCTTCGCTCCTATCGACTTCGAACGCCAAACGCTTCCCGAGGGCCTGGTCGCCGCCGGCTTCGATCCCGCCCAACAAACATTTTTCACCTGGCTCGGAGTCGTCCCGTACCTCACCGAAGAGGCCATCTGGTCCACGCTCGCCTTCATTGCCAGCCTGCCCAACGGCGCGCACGTCGTCTTCGATTACAGCGACCCTCCGCACACACTCTCACCCGCGGCGCGCGAATACCTCGAACGCCGCGCCGCTCATGTCAAGGCACTAGGTGAATCCTGGATAACTTATTTTGAAGCAGACAAACTGAAGGAAAAAATGCTCTCTAAAGGTTTCACCGAAGTCGAAGACCTCGGCCCACCGCAAATCGCCGCCCGCTACATCCCAAACCTGCCCACCCCTCGCCCCGAAAGAGGCGGCCACATCCTCCGCGCCACCACCGCAAGGTTCTGAATGAGCATAAAGCCTGTGCTCCTTGTTCCGGCCTCCGTGGACTCTGTGTCCTCTGTGTTAAAATCCCCCTTCGCCCACGACGCGAACTAGCCCGTTTTCTAAAGCCTCATACTCACCGCACAAAATCCCCAGCCAATCCCCAAAAGTCATTCACGTAATAGTGCGACAAAACATTCCCAAACAAATAGCAAATCCCCTGGCAAGGAGGAATATCTCCATACATCTTCCGTCCCCGCGCAAATATTTCTGCCAGCGATCCGTCCCGCAACAAATTTCCCGCCACTTTCCGCAGAGGCTCGCACGGATAAAACACATCCCCATTCGGATACACCCGCGGAAACATCGTCGGATAACACTGAAACTCTCGAAATCGCAGCAATGTTTCAATCGTCTTCGGCGTCCCATTGATCGGCTGCGACCCCGAAGCCCGCCGCTCAATAATCTTATCCACCAGCGCCTGATATTTTGGATTTTGCAGCAGCTTCAGATTCGGCATTTTCTCCATCTGCGCCGATTGCGCCGCAAACACATACCCTTCCGCTCCGCACCAATCCAGCAATTTCTCCACTTCCCCGATGTTCCATTCCTCAATCACGGTGCTGATCGTGATCCTCTGCGGACTTCCCAAGACTTCCTTCGCCATCGCCAGATTCTGCAAAACTTTCGGCAACGCCGCCGGCTTCGATAGCGCATTCGACTGATCAGCCGCCAGCGCGTCCAGGCTCACCACCAGCCCCGTCACCCCGCGCAAAATCCCTGGCTTGCGATCCAGCAAAGTCCCGTTCGTAATCAGGATCACCGACCGAAATTTGCAGCGAAACCGCGCTGCATCCACTAACTCCTCGATGTCCGCCCGCAAAGTCGGCTCGCCGCCGGTAATCACAATCGAATCCGTCTCTTTGCGAATCTTCTTCAGCAACCGGATCGTCTCTCCCGTCGAGAGCTCGTCGCTGAAAACGTCCGGCTCTTTCTGCGTGCAATACGAGCAAGCCAGATTGCATTTGTGCGTCACATAAAACGTCACCGCATACGGCGCCACCACATTCGTCCGCAAAATATGCCGCCGCCATCCATTTCGGAAATAAAGCCGGAAATTTTTCGCCACAAACGGCGCCTGCCGCACCAACCCGCGGATCAGCGCGACCTTCGAAGGTTTCTTTTTATCGAGCGCACTTGCAGGAACAAAATTCGCCGTGCGCGAACGAGGCGTGGTCATAAGGCGAAGATTGTAGCGTACTGCGCTGCGCTAGGCTTAACGCGCTTGCGAATAGAGACCGGCCGCGAAGCCTCGCTCCGCGGCCTAAACGAGAAACCTTCAGTTCGCGAAGCGGTCACGCCGCCGGGTGCTTCAAAATATCCGCCAAAGCATGCAACCGCGTCGCGTCCACTGGACTTTTCGCCGACGCGGCGCTCTTTTCCAGGGACGGCGCCATGCCCTTCAGCTTACCTCGCTTGTTCTTGCTCATCGCCTCTCGCAGAGCTGTGATCTGGTCCGCGGGCAAAGCCTGCGACCGCTCCAGTTGATCCACATACGCCTTCGCCACAACCAGCTTCGCCGGCCACTCGATCTTCTGCTGGTTCTGCACATTCAGTTCGGCTACGCGAACCGACTTCGCCGCGTCGATTTCGTTCTGCGTCAGAAACTTGGTCGGCGCCAGTTCAAACACGTCCAGCCCACGCGCAATTTCCGAGCCGTAGATGGCGCCGTTATACCAATAGGCTGACCAGTCGCCGCCTAGCACCAGCATCTTCGGATCGATCGGCCCGCGGTCGAAATACGCGATCTCGAACGGATGCGCGATGTCGGTGAAGTCCACAATCGAAATCCCGCCTTGATACCAAGCCTGTACTTCGATATCGCGCCCGGGTACCGGAATCAGCGAACCGTTGTGCGCCACACAATTCTCCGTATCGCCCTGCGCGGCCGGCAGCTTGTAATAACTCGCGAAGCTCAGCTTGTCGTCCTTCAGGTTGAAGAGCGCATCCGCGCCCCACTTCATCGGGTCGTTCGGACGGCACCGCGCTCCCAGCCCACCGCCCCACTCATCCGTAAACACCACTTTCGTCCCATCATTCGAAAACGAAGCCGAGTGCCAATACGAATAGTTCGGATCGTTCACCGCATCCAACCGCTTCGGATGCACTGGGTCCTTGACGTCGAGAATAATTCCATTTCCGGAGCACGCGCCCGCCGCCAGCCCAATCGCCGAGTACACCGTGATGTCGTGGCACTGGTTCGTATCTGCCGGCTTGTCTTCGTTCTTGCCATGGCTGCCGCCGTTGTTGAGGCCGTTCAGCGCGCCCGTCCGCGGATCGATAAACACGCGAGGGCTGGACACCACCTTCGCGTCCTGCGGCGCCGCCACTGGAACTTTGATCACGTCGATACGAAACAACGCCGTATTCGGGTCCTTGTCCGGCTGCTCGCCAGAACAACCAGCCAGCTCTTCCGGCTGGCGCACAAACGATGTCCCCGACACGTAGATATAAACGTTGTTCTTATCGTTCGGATCCGTCACCAGAGTATGCGTATGGGATCCGCGGCACGTTTGCACCGCTGCCACTTGCTTCGGGTTCTCGATGTCTGAAATATCGAAGATCCTCACGCCGCGGAAGCGGTCCTTTTGCGCTGCCGGCAAGTGGCGCTTTTTTTCTTCCCCTGGGGCCGGAGGAGGCGCCGGCGGCTCGGGCGCAAATCCCTGCGCACCGCAATCCAGGCGGCCGTTCGGCATTTCCACCGACATAAACAGCAGGTTTTTGTACACCGACACATCACCCTGCCCGCCCGGGCACACCAGCGAAGTCAGCAACGTGGCCTTCGCCGGATTCGAAATGTCAAAAATATTGACGCCATAAAAATTTCCCTGGAACAGGTGGTTACCCTGGAACGCGAAATCCGAGTTCGAGAATGCAAGCTCCGCGATCACCAACTTCATCGGCTTTGGCATCTTCGCGGCATCGCCTACGCCAAGCTGGCCAAATACCTTCTGCACCTTCGGATCGTCGGGATCAGAAGACCCCAGTTGAAACGCGTCAGGCTTCTTGACCAGCAGCAGGTGCTTGATTCCCATCGACGCTTCCCCCGCGTCATACAGCCCCGGCGTCAGCTTGTAGCGCGGATCGTTTACATCCGCCCCCGTCATCCCCGGCGGCAGCGGTGGCGCCGGCTGAGGCGCAAACGGATTCCCTTCTTCCTCTTCTGATTCCTTCGCAGGTGCCTGCGTGGGTGCGGCAGTTGCAGGCTTCTCAGCCTGCGCTGGCGGCGGTGCAGCTGTCTGCGCCTGCATCCGGCTCACACCGGAACACATAAAGATCGCGGCCACCACCACACGAAGAATCAAACTCGACACTCGGATCATCGTTTCTCCTCGGAGGGTTTCTTCTCCAACATACTCTGCATAATCCTGATCTCCGCCCGCTGCGTATTGTCCGCATCCGTCGCGAAGTTGAAAATATCGGCGTCCTGCCCTGCACCCGCCGTGTCGAACAAATCCTTCACCATGGTCAGCGCGCCGCCGTGATGCTGAATCATCCCCGTCAAAAATAACCGGTCGAACTCCGCGCCCTTCGCCTTCCGCAGCGCTTCCATCTGCTCCGCCGACAGCATTCCGGGCATCAGCGCCATCGGCTGACCTGCCCGATCCATCTCCGGCATTCCCGGCATCGCCATCGAAATGGCTTCGCCCCGCGCCGCCAGCCACCTCTTCATAAACTTTATCTCGTCCGACTGCGAGCTGCTGATTCTCGCCCCGAGCGACCGCAAATCCTTATTCTCCGTATGCGTCGCAATCAGCGCCGTCATCTCCACCGCCTGCGCATGATGCATGATCATGCCCTGCATGAACTCCACGTCCGCTTGCGACCGCGGCGGCAGCGCGCCCTTCGTCGAAGGCGCCAGCGCTCTGCTCGGCTTACCGGGCGCACCCGGCTGCACGACAGCCGGCCCTGCAGCATCAGTCTGCTGTGCCCGCGGAGCCGACGAGATCAGCCCTGAAGAGCAGAAGAAACCTAACGCGACCAAAAGGCCACACAACATCTTGCGCTGCCAACGTTCGATTCGCATTGCTTCTGGAATAAGTGTCAATCCAATGCTCGGGTTTAGATACGACGCTCAACCATGCCGGAGGGAATAGTCGTGCATTAAGCTTCCGCGTTTTCTCCCGGCCTTCGCGCGTCTCTCAAACGCGACAGGCGGCCAAGAAACTACGCCGACAATCACGCCGAATCGGCAGCATAGACCAAAAGTGCGCGCGATAGCAACGCTTGGCAAGGGCGTCTCGTACTGTCATTGGAAATGACGCCGCCCCCGAAGCGTCGCATGAAGCCGACTGTCGACGTACTTTTCGACCGAGCGAATTTCACTGCCGTGCCCGCATCCAGTCCTTACTCGTACCGCAGCGCCACCAGCGGATCAACACTCGCTGCCCGCCGAGCAGGCAGCAAGCAAGCCGCCATTCCCGTAATCACCACCAGCGCCGCCACCGCCCCAAACGTCCACGGATCCGTCGTCGATACTCCCCAAATCTGGTTCGCCAAAAATCGCGTCAACCCAAAGCTAGCCAGCACCCCAATACAAATTCCCACAACGAGCAGCACGAATCCCTTCTTCAGCACCATCCGCAATATCTCCCGCTGCTGCGCTCCCAGCGCCATCCGCACTCCTATCTCCTGCGTCCGCAGTGACACCGTGTACGCCATCACGCTGAACACCCCAATCACCACCAGTAACAGCGCGATCCCCGCCACTCCCGTAAACGTCGTCAATCCAAATTCGTGCGCCGAGTAGGTCAGCCTGTAAAACTCTTCGGTATAGGGCCCCGTTTCCGGCGAGAACATTTGATTGCGATCCACCGTCCACACCTCGTTGCGCACCGCGTTCATCAACAGTCCCGGATCGCCTTTGGTCCTCAGAAAAAGTATCCCGCCTCCAAGATACGACAAGCCGCCATCTCCTATCGTGTGCGGAATGAAAGCCATCGAAAGCACCGGAACTTGCGGACCAAAATCCTTGACGTCGCGCAGCACGCCAATCACCTGGAAATAGGCATCCCTCGGAGGCTGGCTCTTGTCCTCAAACCCTCGAACGAGCACTTGTCGCCCAAGCGGATTTTCCGTGCCAAAAAAGTTCGTCGCCATCGTTTGATTTATCACCGCAACATGCTGCGCCGAATCCACATCGCTCTGCGAGAGCCATCTTCCGCTCGCCATCCGCATTTCCAGCGTTCGCAGAAGGCTTTCGCTGCACTTATCGAATCCCGCCCGCTCCGAATGAGTCGAACCGGGAACGGTCGCTTCATACCTTCTGCTCGGGTTATACCCGGGCAACGAATTGTTGATCGCCAGTTCTGTAACGCCAGGCAAAACTTTCAATCGCTCGACGATTTTCTTGAACTTGATTCCCTGTTCTTCCGGCTTCTCGTCGCCGCGTCGCGGCGACCATGTCGCCACAAACAACAAATTCTTGGCGTTAAACCCTAGATCGATGTGCGTCAGCTCGTAGAAACTCCGGATCATCAACCCCGCGCCCGTCAGCAGCACAATAGAAAGCGCCACCTCCACAATGACCAGCACCGCGCGAAACTTCGAGTGCCGCAAACTCCCACCTGTTCCTTTGCCGCTCCCGGCCAGCTGCGGCTGCACATCGCGCCCCACCGCATGCCACGCCGGAGCCAACCCGCAGAGCAACGTCGTCAGCGCCGTCACACCCAGCGTAAAAAGCAAAACCGTAAAATCGAGCCCGATGATCGCTTCTCCCCCAATGCTAGCGCCCTTGTTAGGTACCACTGCCGCGACGCCCCTTACGCCAAAAAAAGCAAACAAAAAGCCCAGCGCACACGCTGCCATCGCCAATACGGAACTCTCCACCAGCAATTGCCGCACTAATCTCCAACGCGTCGCGCCGAGCGCCGTTCGCACCGCAATCTCTTTTTCCCTCCCCGCCGCACGCGCCAGTAGCAGGTTCGCCACGCCGCTGCACGCAATCAAGAGCAGCATCATCACGCCGGCCAGCAAATCGTAAAGCATATGTTTGATGTCGAAATGCTCCGTCTCCGGCCCGCCCGCGCTCCCAATTCCAAAAACTCCCATGAGGAAGTCCGTCGCGGACTGCACTCGCCCTGTAAAGTGCTTCGGAAAGTCCTTGGGATGTTCTTTCGCCAGCCGCTTGATGATTACGTCGGCCTCCGCGGAGGCCTCCGCAACACTCACTCCCGGCTTCAATCGAGCCATGATCGTATCCACCGACGGCTCGCCCGCACTCCCGGCCACCTCTCGCGTGTCCGTGATCGGAATCCAACCCTGCTGCAGCGCACCGAACGCCTGGAATCTCGGCGGCATGATTCCCACCAGCGTCCGAGGCTTCCCGTCGATCAGATAACCCCTCCCCAATATATTCGGGTCCCCATGAAACTCTCCTCTCCATGTCCGGTAGCTCATCACAAAGATCGGCGGAGCGGCGGGCTTGGTATCCTCCGTGAGGATCCCCCGCCCTAGCAGCGGAGCGACTCCATAAAAATCAAACGCGTTACCCGTGACGCGGGCCATGTAGACCTGATGATTGTCGTGGGCATCGCTAAGCAAAGAGATCGACCTCCCATAACCAATCACTTCTTCAAAGACGTGATTCTGATTGCGTATCGCATCAAGGTCCGACAGCGATCCTCCCAGCGGCTGGAGATTCAGCTCTGGCAAGCCCAGAGATTCCGCGTTTTGCACCGACAAAACCACCAACCGAGCCGCGTCCTTCGCTGCAAACGCATTGAAAAGCAAATTGTAGAAAGCACTGAACGCCACCGTGCTCGCACTAATCCCGAGCGCCAGTGCAAACACGGCCGTACCCACAAATCTCCGATCTTTCCGAAGACTCCGCAGCGCATACCGAAAATCGCGGAACAAGCTGTCCAGGTGCGTCACCCATGCCGTTTCGCGCACCTCCTCTTTGAATCGCTCCACGCCGCCAAACTCTATTCGCGCGCGCCGCTCGGCCTCCTCGCGTGAAAGACCTGACCGTTCCAAATCGTCCGCGCGATTCTGCATATGCAGACGCATCTCTTCATCCATTTCAGCATCAATGTGCTTGCTATGAAAAAGGCCGGAAAGGAGGGAACGAAGCCGGAGCAAGAGTTTCATATTTCCTCCGGCTGAGTGCCGAGGACAGACGTCATGGCAGCCACGAGGCGATTCCAATCACTAGCTTCTTGCCGCAGACGTTTCCGCCCCTCCGCTGTCAACTCATAAAACTTCGCACGGCGATTGTTGTCAGACTTCCCCCAACTTGCCGTAAGGAGTCCCTGACGCACCAGCCGAAACAAAGCGGGATAAAGCGCGCCCTGTTCGATGAGCAAAGCGCGGCGCGAAATTTGTTCGATGCGCAGAAGAATGCCGTAACCGTGGAGCGGACCGAGAGAAACAGCCTTAAGAATGAGGAGATCGAGAGTCCCGGGAAGAAGCTGGGCTTGGCCCGTCACGTTCCCTCCTAAGTTGATTAGGAGTCTAAAACCGCCTCTCCTAAGTTGTCAAGGAGAGAAGCTTTTACGTGTTCTTTATCCGTCACTTTCGAGACGGTGTTGGGTGCCCCTCGGTAAATTACGAAGTGGTATCCTCTCCTCGTGCGCCGCCGTCAAGCAGAGGCTTTCGGAGAATTCAGTGAGCCACCTGCCTAGCTGCAATTGAATCAGAGGCAGCAAGGGAGCCACCTTTGTGAGCATCTCAAAATATCTAGTGATTTTCGCGACCGTCGCTCTACTCCAGGAGTCTGGGTACCTGGACGTTACGAGCCAAACAGCGCAATCTCGCCGAATCGAGCCAACACGCATGTTCGGAGTCTTAGCAAATACAGCAGCCGGCGACGGGGCAATAGCCCACAAGGTGCCGCGCGCACTACGATTGACGCTTTCCGAGGTGGAAGGTTCGGAACACAAACGAGGCGATACTTTAATCTATGAAGTGAAGATTCTAAACTCCAGCGATAACGTGATTAAGATTCCGTGGACCATAAACGCAAGAGAGATCGAGCCCGCCAAACCCGGTCCGTATCAGTATTGGATGGCCAGTTTGGGGCTGCGCGTAACTGACTCTGTTGGGCAAATCGAAGTGCTCGAACCCCTCGTTTTATATGGAGCCGATACAGGATCGACGGTGCTCGAACTTCCTCCCGGCCATTGGGTAAGAATCCGTGCCAAGAGTCGACTCGCGTTGCGACGATTCAATAAAATCGCAAGTTCCGACTCTCCGGGCCCGGCATCGATTCGACTCGCCGCTGCTTGGTCGCTGTCCCGAGTATCCTTCTCGGAACAAGGCGGTGAGTACCATGAGACATTCGTCCCCACGGGGCAAGAGATCTCTTCTGCGAATACCGTCCTGATCCACGTTGTTCCAGATAACGAGCACTAACGCGGGTGGCAAATCCTAAACTCACCGGACAGATTTTGACTTTGTTTTTTCCGAGGGTGCCCCATCCTTGCGGGTTGGTTTTGCAAGGGTGGGTCTTTCGTTTTCTTATAAGCAACCCGCGCCAAGATCGTAGGATTGTTCTTGGAACTTAGTCCGTAAAAACAACGCCCACCGCGATCTGCCCCTTCTCCGCACCCGCATCCACACGCACCACATAACCCTTCAGCTGCATCGACGACTGCGAACCGTTCTCCCCCGGCGTCTGCATCGTCACCTGTAACTCCGATTGCAACTGCGGTATGTTCTGCAGCGAAATCAGCGCGCCTTGCAGGGAAATATCCCGCACCACGGTCTCTTCTTGAAATTCTTTTCCGCCTTCCGTCACTCCGGTCACTTTTGCGCGGAACTGCGCCTCTTTTCTCAACGACGTCCGCATCCCAGGCATATGCGCTTGCACGCTATCGCCTGCTCCCGCCGACCCTAGCGTAATCACCATGCCTTCGCTCGCCGCAAACACCGAATCAAACTCCTCGCGCGCCTGCCGCAAAAGCGAATCCACCATTCGATCGGTCGAGTCTGGATCGTGATGAAACAGAACCAAAGTCTTCGCGCCAACTTCCCGCGCCAATTTCACGCCTTCCTTCCACGACGAATGTCCCCAGCCTTTCCTCGTCGTCTTCAACTGCTCTGGCGTAAACTGCGCGTCATTAATAAATATGTCCGCGCCCTCCGCCAGCTCCCGCAAACTCTCATCCAGTTTTGGGTTGCCCGGCTCGTTGTCCGTGGCATACGCCACTGTTCCCGCCGGCGTCTCGATGCGAAATCCGAGGCAGCCCTGCGGATGATTCAGCCACCGCGCCGTGATTTTATTTTCGCCGATCGTGAACGTATCGCCGCCTTCCACCTCCTTGAACTTCCTCTTCGCGCTCATCGCGGACATATCCACCGGAAAATACGGCAGCGCCATCTGCGCTTCAAACACTTGTTTCAAACTATCGCGCCCCAAAAATTTCGACCGAAAACTATAAAAATGAAATTCGTTGTTCTCGGCGTAAAGCGGCGAAAAAAATGGAATCCCCTGAATGTGATCCCAGTGATAGTGCGTCACGAAAATGTGAGTCTCGGGATTTCCGCCGCCATTCGGCATTCCCCAGCGGCTGCCCAGCATGCGCAGCCCGGTACCGCAATCCAAAATGAATTGTGTCCCGTCCGGCGCGGTCAGTTCGAGGCAAGGCGTGTTCCCGCCGTATCGCCAGGTGGCAGGGTCCACCGTCGGGGTCGATCCGCGAACACCCCAGAAACTTAGTTTTGCGATGGGAGCCATCATGTCCCTCAACGCACGTACATGTGCGTAGGCCATTCCCACCCGTAAACAGGCGGAATGGGAAGCTAGTTCGATGTTGGCAGCCAACCCCAAATGCGTCAATGAATTCGCGCCGGGGACGTGTCAAACTTCCCACTGGTAGCACAGGCACTCCTGCCTGTGCGGTTTTGCAGTAATCCATGGTGCTGAGTACAACTTTGTTCTGCGCCGTAGCTGTCGCGCAACGTTTACCAAGCGCGTAAAATGGACCTTATGGACCGCATCCGCGACGATTCCCAAGATCACGATCGCGATCCCGAACATGGCCACCACGACGGCCACGTGCATCATCCTCACTCTCACAGCCACCACGGCCACGAACATCCGCCGTTGCGCCCATCGGTTCTCGGCTGGGCTATGGTCGCCACACTCGGCTTGGTCGTTGCCGAAATCTTCGGTGGCATTCTTGGCAGGTCCGTTGCGCTACTAAATGATGCCGTTCACAATCTTTCTGACGTTCCCGCCCTCGGCATCTCCTGGCTAGCGATGCGCTGGGCCGAACGTCCTGCCGACAGCGAAAAAACCTACGGCTACCACCGCGCCGGCATTCTCGCGGCCTTCACGAACGCTATTCTCCTGGTGCTGCTCTCGCTCTGGCTGGGCTACGAAGCCGTCGAACGCTTCCGCTCGCCGGTCCATGTCGTCGAAAGCTGGATGATCTGGACGTCGCTCGCCGCGCTGGCAGTCAACGGCGGCATCACGCTAGCTCTCGTGCGCGGGTACAAGGATTTAAATCTGCGGAGCATTCTGGTTCACAACTTCGGCGACGCCCTCTCCAACATCGCTATCATCGCCGGCGCCATCGCCATTCGCATGACTGGCGCGCTGTGGATCGATCCTCTCCTCGGCATCGCCATCGGCCTGCTGGTGCTGTGGTCCAGCATCGGCATTCTTCGCGAGTCGTCGCACATTCTTCTGGAAGGGCGGCCGCGGGAGATGCGCGTCGAGGAAGTCGCGCGCGCAATCCTCACAGTGGAAGGCGTACAAGAAGTGCATGATGTGCACATCTGGTCGCTCGGCGGCGGGCACAACGCGCTGAGCTTGCACGCACGCATTCCTGATATGCACCTCGATGCGTGCGAACGGTTGCTGCGCGCGATTCAGGAGAAAGCGGCGAAGGAATTTAAGATTGATCACACGACAGTGCAGCTCGAGCGAGCGGGACTTCCAGCGGTTTCGGGTTATGTGATGCCGGAGCCGGTAAAGAAATAGGTCGCGTTTTCCAAACGCAGAGCCGCTGAAAAATAAACGCGGGCTGCACCCGCGAAATTTTTTCTTTTACTTCTTCTCGCCTCGTACTTCTTGCCTCTTTACTTTTTGCATCTTTACTTCGTTACTTCCGCTTCGCTGCGCTCGGTGGGGAGGCGGAACGTCAGGCCGCGCTGTTCGTTGAATTGCTGCGTGGCGGCGAGGTCGAGTTTGTCGGCGGTGAGAGTGCGGCGCAAACCTTCTTTGGTGATGTAGCGGAGGGTGCCGTTCTCCCACGCGTAGGCGGCGGCAAAAAAGACGGTTCCATCTCGGAGCACAAAAACATATTGTTCTGCTTCCAGCTCGGCGGCAGTCTGCTTGGCAGGAACGTAGTCGCGCGAGGGTCGCGCTGGACGGTCGGGGTCATCCGTTTGCGCTGACTGCTGATCACCGGTGTCTGGTTGTTGTGCGTAGGCTGGCGGCGCATCTTCTGGGTCGTCCACGGAAGAAAGCGGCATGTAGTATCCGCCGCCGTAGAACGGAAAATACGCAAAGGCAAAGTTTCTGTTCCTCAGGTGGTCATGGTTACCGTGTGGATGGACTGCGGCAACATGGGCGTAGTCAAAACCAAGGCCGGGCACCGTGTCTTGCGATAGCACCGACCGGCCAGAACCGGCTCGCTGAACGGGAGCGATCGTGCGCTGGATCGGCCGAGCGACAATCGCGCCGGAACGAGTGCGAACCCAGTGCATGCCCGAAGGCGGACGGACTCCAGAGTTTATTTGAGAAGTTATGTGGGCCCCGCTGGCGGGCGCAGCGTGCATCGCCGTGGTTGCGTGCGGGGCGCTGACGGCGGCGTGGCCCATGCCGGACATTCCTCCGCGCTGCGCGGAAGCCATCGCGGGAAGGACCGCGAGGGAGACGATAGCAATCAGGAAACGGCGCATGGTGGGTACCTGGTTTCCCGGGCCGCCGGGCCTTTCTTGCACGTACATAGATAAGGATGCGCCATTTGGAGTGGGGGTTTCAAGGAGCGGAGAGTGAGTAGTGGGTAGTGAGTGGTGAGTAGTGCCCCCCACCCCCGGGGTGTGCGCGAGTTATGAAGTAAACCCATGAACAGATTGGGGTTGCGGGGATTCCTGCGTGTCGCGCAGAGACAGGATACCCCTCGCCTTCGGCTCGGGGTAAAGGGGACCCCCTCCCCCCTATTTTTGCAAGAATGTGATTCGATGGGAGTTAAGGGGTGGGGGTATGCGAAGAATGTGATTCTAAAGGGGATAGTGGTGAGTTGCGAGTGACCCCTCGACGCTCGGGGTAAACGAGTGGCGAGAGGGAGGAGAAAAGCAGATCCTTCGCTACGCTCACTTCGGCTCGGCTCAGTGCAGGCAGGATGACACCTAACGGAATGGAGCAGATGGAGGTGTGGTGAGCAGTTCGTCCCAGAGGCGAATGGGTGGGATTTGGCGACGATCATAGGGCAATGGTAGCATGATAGTTACCGATTGTCAATAGTTTTCTGGATTACTGAGTTGGCATTCGAATGGGGTTGGCGGAAGTGGAAGGATTTTAAGGGGTTGTGCGGGGGCTAACTAGTTTAATAAGACTGTTGAATCTGTGGAAAGGTCAAAAGCCCCACACGTAAAACCGACGTGTGGGGCACCCGGCCACGCGCCTTCAGAATAGTGCACACTTAGAGTCGGCTTATTCTGTTGAGGGTGGTCCGCCAGACTGATCTCGGATGTGACGGACAGAAGTCGAGACTCCTGTTTCAAGGTCTTGCGTGGTTCAGAATGTTTAGGACGCACCCCAGCAGTAACACCATCGTTGAAAAAGAAAAGAACAGCATCTCATTTATTGCCCCGGCTGCGACACCCATCGCAATGTCCAACGGTGAACCGGGCTCTACGTTCGCGATAAACCCATCCAAATAGAGGTCC
>Ga0210383_10000023_pt1 | contig 197379 bp, 164 predicted proteins | sample IncBWC14OmetaG_FD_160072 | JGI IMG/M metagenome (GOLD analysis project Ga0210383, IMG submission 160072) | Forest soil microbial communities from Barre Woods Harvard Forest LTER site, Petersham, Massachusetts, United States - Inc-BW-C-14-O ...
CGTAATTAGGGGTTATCACAAAACGGTTTGGGGGGTTACCATGGTCCGGTATCTACACGCTAATATAGTGGGCATTTCAATAACTAACTTAAAAGAGGCTATTTATGTCCCACTTTATCGATCGCCCAGATATTTACAATCAGCCTATCCGTCTAACAGGAGACGAGCAGTCAGACCCAAATAAAATAGTGACACGCTACTTTGAGGATTACTCCCTTAGTGAGGTTAGGCATCACTTATGGTCAATGGTGGAATGCTGCCTTACAAATGATGGGGAACAATTCAGCGCTCCGGGAGATAGAGCTAATTTATTGGCCTTCTTCTACAGGATGGAGGGATTGACTGAAGCAGCTTACATCCTGATGCAGACGGAGAAAGAGGGGGAAGTATAGTGCGAAATCTCCCCTTCATCCTTTACCTTCTACACGATGAAAAAATAATGCAGCCTAATTGGGCTGCATTATTTGTAGTTTTGAACTCGTAACCCCATAACCATCTTAAATTGAAACGTATGAAAGTTATGTTAGCAGTTATTCTATTTTCGTCTCTTAATTGTATGTGCTTTAGTTCTTGCCAGTCTTATTTTGACCACTCTGAGAGTGAAAGACGGAATGCATTACATATGGGATTAATATACCGTATTAAATTGGATAGGCTTTATAAAGAAGATACAAGGACTATTTCGGGGTGGGATACTGTTCACATGTATGAAGATAGCGTTGATTATTATAAGAGAATATATTGTAGCCCTCATTGTGATGTGGAACATGGCTTTTATGCTTATGATGAGGTATGCGATACATGCTTAATGCGGGATTCAATACCAAAGCGTGATAGCTTGTCTCCTAAGCATACACATTGAATCGAATAGAGGTTAAAACTGCGCCAACAGGGGCGCCAAATCCATTCATCTTTAGGTACTTTTTACCATCTCAAACAACATTCACTAACCACTCCCTTATTTGGCAATAGAAGTCTTTGATCATGCTACAACCCCTTAATCGTCAAAGAGCAGGCAACAAAAAAGGCCACATTTCTGTGACCTTTAAAGCGTGGTGTGGGGCGGGATCGAACCGCCGACACAAGGATTTTCAGTCCTTTGCTCTACCGACTGAGCTACCGCACCATCCCTATTTGGGGAGGCAAAAATAAAACATCCCCCGGTAAATTGGAAATCTTTTTTGCCCTTCTTATAACTTGCTAATCAACGATTTTGTTGCCCGCGGATCCCCCTTTTTTCATCGATCGACGGGGTGGTTTGCCTAAGCAAACGACTTAATGAGGTAGGTTATTCCGATCGATATACCGGCCCCCAAGAGCATCGCGGTAACCAGGTACCCGCGCCAATCGGCCTTTAGGAATTTATTTTTAGGCATTCCAAAAACCTTTAAAAGCGACTTCCTGCCCAAAATGGCGATAAGGATGGTAGCGATGACCCAAGAAACGATGGCAAATATTGCGTAGTTCATGGCCGCAAAAATTTAAGTAAAGGTACCACATCCGCCTACATCCCATACTCACTCAGAAACTTGATCCGCATGATCTTGAGCTGCTCCCAGGTAAAATTCCCCTCCGCAAGCTCCTGCTGCGCCACCTGCAAGCTGCTCGTCTCGCAACTTTTGAAGTACTCGATGATCTCATCCTGCTCATATTCATCCAGCATCTCATCAACCGCATAGTTCAAATTAAGCTTAGTCCCGCTCGCCGCGATCGTCTCCATATCTTCCAGCAATGCATCCAACCGGAGGTCCTTATTCTTGGCGATCATCTCCAGCGGGATCTTTTTGTCGACCTGCTGGATGATATAGACTTTGTTGACGCTCTTATTAACCACGCTCTTCATCACAAAATCATCCGGCTTCTCGATCGCGTTCTCCTCGACATACTTGGCGATTACCTCGATAAAGGGTTTGCCATACCGAAGCGCCTTGCCCTTACTAACCCCCGAGCATTTTTCCAGCTCGACGGTGGAGGTCGGGTAAAGCGTAGCCATATCCTGAAGCGAAGTCTCGAGGAAGATCACAAAAGGCGGCAGGCTTTTTTTCTTCGCCTCTTTCTGGCGCAGCTCCTTGAGCAACTCGAACAGCCGCTCATCGGTCGTGCCGACACCCGCGGCTTCGCCGCCTTCTTCCTCATCATCCGCATTCGCCTCTTCAAAAAGATTATTGAGCACGATCTTGAAAGACCGGGGTTTCTTCAAATAGTCCTCACCCTTCTTCGTAATCTTCAACACGCCGTATTCTTCGATATCTTTTGTCAGCAGGTCTTCGAGGAGCAGCTGGCGCATGAGCGAATTCCACATGTGCTCGGGGTCTTCCTTCCCGATCCCGAATTCGGCGATCCCTTCATGACGGAACATCTGGATCTGCGGCGTGAGCCGGCCGAGCAAAATATTGATCACATACCCGGTGGCGAAGCGTTCGTCCAGCGCGCGGATCGTCTTCAGCACCTTGACGGCTTTGTCTTTTGCCTCCATCCATTCTTTGGGGTGGCGACAATTATCGCATTCCCCGCAATTCTCCGCGGTGTAGTCCTCCCCGAAATAACTCATCAAGACCTTCCTGCGGCAAACCCCGCTCTCGGCATAGCCCACCATTTCGTTGATCAGCTGGGCGCTCACCTCTCGTTCGCTAAGAGGCTTATCCTTCATTAGATGCTCCAGCTTGGCGACATCTTTATGGGAATAATATAAGATACAGTTGCCTTCGAGGCCGTCCCGGCCCGCGCGGCCGGTTTCCTGGTAATAGTTTTCGATCGACTTGGGGATATTATAATGGATTACGAATCGAATGTCCGGCTTATCGATCCCCATCCCAAACGCGATGGTCGCCACGATCACCTGCGTATCTTCGTTTAAGAACAGGTCCTGGCGCTCGGCCCGCAGTTTGCTGTCCAGCCCCGCATGATAGGCCACGGCCTTGATGCCGTTGGCGACGAGCATATCCGCCAGCTCCTCCGTGGTCTTGCGATTGAGGGTGTAAATGATGCCGCTCTTCCCTTTTTGTTGCACAATGTAGCGGACGATACTCTTGATCGTCTGGTCTTTCTTGATCTTGGGCTGGATCTCATAGTAGAGATTCGGCCGGTTGAAAGAGGAAATGAAAATCTCCGGGTCCCGGAGGCTGAGGTTCTTGACGATATCACTCTTGACCTTCGGGGTAGCGGTGGCGGTCAGGGCGATCACCGGAATGGTCGGGTTGATCTGATCCATCATCTCCCGAAGCCGGCGGTATTCCGGGCGGAAGTCGTGACCCCACTCGGAAATACAATGCGCTTCATCCACCGCAAAAAAGGAGATCTTCAGGTCGCTGAAGAAATCCATGTTCTCCTGCTTCGTCAGGGTTTCCGGGGCGACATACAGCATTTTCGTATGCCCGTTCAGGAGATCTTCGTGCACTTCCCGGATCTGCTTCTTATTTAAGGTGGAATTCAGGAAATGCGCGACGCTGTCCTTGCTGCTGTAGCTCCGGACAAGATCGACCTGGTTTTTCATCAGGGCGATCAGGGGACTGACGATGATCGCGACGCCCTCACTGATGATCGCGGGCAATTGGTAACAAAGGCTTTTCCCGCCGCCCGTCGGCATGATGACAAACGTATCTTTGCCGGATAATAAAGTTTGAATGATCGCATCCTGGTTGTCCTTAAAGGAGTCGAACCCAAATTGTTCCTGCAGATGCGATAGAAGCGTGCCGGATGGGTTTTCTGAAGTCTTTGCTGGAGTCTTTGCAGATTTACTACTTACGGCCTTGGTTTTTCTTGTGGCTATTTTTTTTGTTTCGGTTGTTGCCATGCTCGGTAATTTTCTTTCTCACGGGTTGCCTGGTCGAAAAAGGGGTCCGCGAAATTACACAAAATCACCCCATGGTCCTAGCGGATTGTGTTAAAATTCCGGCCCATGGGAAAAACATGCAGAAAAAATTAATGTGTTTTTTTGAACAAATCGACCCATATATTGTTACAAGTCAGCACCTTGCAGGTCCATGGGCGATAAAGTTCTATAAAAGATATAAATACCGCTGCAAAAGGTGGTGGAGTGCTGTAGTTTTGCACGTCGAATTTTTCAAACTATGAGCGGGGCTAAAAATATTATCGCGATAGCCAGGAGTACCATCAGAAAGGAAGCCGCATCCGTCGCCGCCCTGGAGGAACTGCTCGACGATCAGTTCGAGAAAGCGGTAGAGCTGATATTGGCCTCCAAGGGCAGGGTCGTCGTCAGCGGGATCGGGAAGAGCGCCATTGTGGCCCAAAAGATCGTCGCCACCCTCAATTCCACGGGCACGCCGGCCGCTTTTCTGCACGCCGCAGACGCCATCCACGGCGACCTGGGGATGATCCAGGAACACGACGTGGTGATGCTGCTCAGCAAAAGCGGTGAAAGCCCCGAGATCAAAATGCTGCTTTCATTTATCCGGGGTTTTGGCAACCCGCTGATCGGGATGACCGGAAATCCCGGGTCCGGTCTGGCCCGCCAATCCGATATCGTACTGAACGCGTTTGTGGCGCAGGAGGCCTGTCTCAACAACCTGGCCCCAACCAGCAGCACAACGGTGCAAATGGTCCTGGGTGACGCGCTGGCGGTCGCGCTGATGGAAATGCGTGGTTTCGGCAGTGAGGATTTTGCACGGTTCCATCCCGGCGGAACGCTCGGAAAAAAGCTGTTCATGCGGGTCCAGGAGCTGTATATCCATAATGAAAAACCGCGGGTAAACGAGACCACGCCGCTCCGGGATGTGATCATCGAGATCACTTCGAAAAGGTTGGGCGCCACAGCGGTGACCGATGGCTCGGGCAGGCTTCTCGGGGTCATCACCGATGGCGATCTGCGGCGGATGCTGGAGAAGAAGGGGATGAACGAAGGGACGACCGCCGCCGATATCATGACCCATCTGCCCAAGACGATCGAATCCGACGCCCTCGCGGTCGAAGCGCTGGATCTGATGCGTACCCATGATATAACGCGCCTCGTGGTGACCAGCGGTTCGCAATACCTGGGATTTATCGATCTGAACAACTTAATTCGAGAAGGCATCATATGAACAAACATAATTATGTGGTGATCATGGCAGGCGGTATCGGAAGCCGCTTCTGGCCCATGAGCCGCCAGGATTTTCCAAAACAGTTCCTGGATATCCTGAACACCGGTAAGACCCTGATCCAATGGACCTATGAGCGGTTCGCGACCTTCATCCCCGGAAGAAACATCTATGTGGTCACTTCGAATGAATATGTGGATATCGTCCGCAAACAATTGCCGCAGCTTCCGGTCGAGAATATCCTGGGTGAGCCTTCGCGAAAGAACACCGCTCCCTGCATCGCCTATATGTCCTTCAAACTCCAGCAGATGGACCCAAAGGCATCGCTGATCGTGGCGCCGGCCGACCACCTGATCCTCGATAAGATGGCCTTTACAAAGGTCTGCCTGGAGTCGCTCGATTTTGTAAACGAGCACAGCGCGTTTATCACGCTGGGGATCAAGCCCACGTACCCCAATACGGGCTATGGGTACATCCAGCACGATCAGCACTCGGTGTCGGCTAACGTGTATAAAGTAAAGACCTTTACCGAAAAACCCAACCTCGAGCTGGCCCGGACCTTCCTGGCAAGCGGCGATTTCCTTTGGAATGCGGGGATTTTCGTCTGGCAGGTCAAGACGATCATCGCGGCGTTTGAAAAATACCTGCCCGAAATGTTCGATGTGTTCAGCTCTGAAAAAGAGAAGTTCAACACGCCCGGGGAAAAGAAGGCGCTCGAGCATATCTATCCGCTGTGCACCAATATCTCCATCGACTTCGGGATCATGGAAAAAGCGGACAATGTATATGTGATCCCCTCTTCTTTCGGCTGGAGCGATCTGGGTACCTGGAACAGCGCCTATGAGAACCTCGAGAAGGATTACCTGGGTAATGCCGTTGCCGGCGACAACGTGATCGTGATCGACACGGCCCACTGTATGGTCCACGCGCCAAATGACAAACTGCTTCTTCTCCAGGGTCTCAATAATTTCATCGTCGTCGACACACCCGATGTGCTGATGATCTGCAAACGGGAAAAGGAGCAGGAGATCAAAGAATATGTAGCCGAAGTGAGACGGAACAAGGGAGATCAGTATCTTTAGGGCAATGTCGCCCTATCCGCTGCATACGATCCTGTTCCTCGACATCGAAACGGTGTCGCAGTATTCGACTTTCTCCGATCTTCCCGCGGACTGGAAGGAATTGTGGCGCCATAAAGCGGATAGCCTCACCCGCGACAAAACGCCCGTGACCCCGGAAGAGTTGTATGGACGCGCCGCGATCTACGCCGAGTTCGGCAAGATCATCTGTATCAGCTGCGGGGTCCTCTCCGGTCCGCCCGCGGAGCGCAAGCTGGGGCTCAAATCCTTCTACGGCGATGACGAAAAAGACGTGCTGCTACGCTTCTGGGACCTGCTGCACAAATGGGGCTCCGAAGGCCAGAAGTTCCTTTGCGCCCATAACGGAAAGGACTTCGACTTCCCCTATCTATGCCGCCGGATGGTCGTTCATGGGATGAGGCTGCCATCGGTGCTGAACCTCGCCGGGAAGAAACCCTGGGAGATCCCGCATCTGGATACGATGGAACTATGGAAGTTCGGCGAATTCAAAAGCTTCATTTCGTTGAATCTGCTGGCCCATACCCTCGGGATCGCCACCCCAAAAGATGACATCGACGGCAGTCAGGTGGGGGAAGTCTATTGGGGGCAGCGGGACCTCGCCCGGATCGTAACCTATTGTCAAAAGGATGTGGTGACCGTCGCGCAGGTCTTTCTGAGGTTTCATGGCGAGCAGCTTGTCCGTTCGGAAAACATTGAGATAAGATGATCGACCATAAAGATCCGATGATCGAAAGCAAACTCCCCAATGTCGGGACGACCATATTCACCGTTATGAGCTCGCTGGCGGCCCAACTCGGGGCGGTCAACCTGGGTCAGGGTTTCCCCGACTATCCGATGAGTGAGGAGCTTGTTGCGCTTGTCTCGCAGGCCATGCGCGACGGGCATAACCAATACGTGCATGTGAACGGACTGGCAAGCCTGCGGGAGGTGATCGCGGAAAAGATTGCGTGGCTCTACGGCACGACGGTCGACCCCGAGACCCAGATCACGGTGACACCGGGCGGGACCTATGCGATCTATACGGCGCTGACCACGGTTTTGAGGCCGGGAGATGAAGTGATCGTATTCGAGCCCGCGTACGACAGCTATATTCCCAATATTGAGATCAACGGCGCGATCCCGGTGCGGATCAATCTTCAATTTCCGGATTACCGGATCGACTGGGAAGAAGTCCGGAAAAAGGTTACCCCCCGCACCCGGATGATCCTGCTGAATTCGCCGCATAACCCCACCGGCGCCGTCCTCCGGCCGGAAGACATGCAGCAGCTGCGCAGCCTGGTGGCGGGGACCAATATCCTCATCCATTCGGACGAAGTGTACGAGCATCTTATTTTCGACGACATACCCCATCAATCCATCCTGCGCTATCCGGAGCTGCTGGAGCGCGCCTTTGTCTCGTTCTCTTTCGGGAAGATCTATCACTGTACCGGCTGGAAGCTGGGGTATAGTGTTTCGTCGCCGGGTCTGATGAAAGAGTTCCGAAAGGTCCACCAGTTCAACTGTTTTAGCTGTAATTCTCCGGCTCAGTTCGGGCTGGCCCGGTTCCTGACCAAAAAAGACTCTTATCTTTCGCTCGGAGCCTTCATGCAGCAGAAGCGGGATTTTTTTGCGCGGCTGATGACCCAAACGCGGTTTACTCCCCTGCCCTCTCACGGAAGTTATTTTCAGCTGTACAGCTATAGCCGGATCAGTGACGAGCCCGATGCGGAATTTGCCATCCGGATCACCAGGGAGTTCGGCGTGGCCGTCATCCCGGTATCGGTCTTCTATACTTCGGGGAAGGATGACCGGGTGGTCCGGTTCTGTTTTGCGAAAAAGGAGTCCACCCTCGAGTCGGCGGTGGAGCGGCTAATAATGATCTAAATGGGACAGATTGGCCTTATGATGGGTTTATTTTTGCTGCTGCGCGGGCCGGGCGATCCCGTCCTATATCCCCATCAAATTCATTTGCAAAAAGGAGTAGACCTCAGTCTTCGCCTGCCGGCGGGATACGGGATCAGCGTTGCGTATGAGGGATTGAGACGACTGCGCTTTCTGACGAAGAGTCCCGACGGCCGGTTGTTTGCCACGGATATGTACAATAAGAGCGACAACCGGCGGGGGAGAGTATATGTTTTCGAGGGCTGGGACAGCGTGCAGCGGAAGTTTACGCGGGTGGTGACCTTTCTCGATCATCTCCAAAACCCCAACCAGGTGGCCTTCTATCGGGACCGGGGTGTCGACTACATCTATGTCGCCGAAACGGGAACGCTGACCCGGTATGTGTATCACGCCGGGGACGAGCACCCATCCGGCAAGCCGGATACCTTGGCGCGTTTTCCCGACTATGGGCTGGGATACAAATATGGAGGATGGCACCTGACCCGCAGCCTGGCCTTCCATGCCGGGCGACTATACGTGAGCGTCGGGAGCAGTTGCAATGCTTGTATAGAAAAGGAGGCGGTCCGGGCCTCGGTCATCGAGATGAACCCGGACGGGAGCGGAAGCCGGACCTATGCCGCCGGCCTGAGGAATTCGGTCGTTATCAAATGGGTCGGCGATACGCTGTGGGCGACCAGTATGGGCCGGGACCTGCTGGGCCCCGATAAGCCGGAAGATCTGCTGGAGACGGTCGAGCCAGGCAAATGGTACGGCTGGCCGTATTATTTTCAATATCGGGGAAAGATACTTCCCGACACGGCCATGCAGCGGCAGGCAGCCGAACAGCGGTTGCCGGTTCCGGGTGCGCCGCCCGTCGCGTGGTGCGGCTTCAAGGCGCATTCGGCGCCCTTAGGTTTCGAACTGTTCAGCCGATTCGCCGATCCGCTTCTCGATGACCGGACGGTGGTGGCCTTGCATGGATCGACTAAAGTTTCGCGGCAGCGGGGCAATGCCATTGTGGCGATCCTGGGCCGGGACCGATATGTAACCGTGATCGATGGCTTCCTGAGCGGAAAGACCGAAGCGGACCGCAAGGGCCGGCCCTGTGATATCCTGATGAGGGACGCGCGATCCTTCTACTTCACCGATGATCACAACGGTGTCTTGTACTACGTATGGAAAGAATAGAAATAAATACGCTGGTCTTCGATCTTGGCGGGGTGCTGATCGACTGGAACCCCGACTACCTGTATAACAAGCTCATTCCCGATGAGCAGGAGCGAAAATGGTTCCTGTCGACGGTCTGCACGCCGGACTGGAATGAAGAGCAGGACGCTGGCCGCTCCCTGGCGGAGGCGACCGGGCACCTGGTTGCAAAATACCCCGGTCATGAAGCGGCGATCCGGGCCTATTATGACCGTTGGACGGAGATGCTGGGCGGCCCCATCCACGAGACGGTGGAGATCTTCCGCGAACTAAAATCCCGCGGACAGTTGAAATTATATGCGCTGACCAACTGGAGCGCCGAGACCTTTCCCGTGGCGCTCGAAATGTATGAGTTCCTGCACTGGTTCGATGGCCGGCTGGTGTCGGGAGCGGAGCGGATGCGCAAGCCGTCCCCGGAGATCTACCGGTTATTGATCGAACGCTTCGGGATCGACCCGAAGAAGGCGATCTATGTCGATGACAATGTCCGAAACGTCCTGCCGGCCCGGGAGTTGGGGTTTATCGGGATCCATTTCCGGACGCCGGAATTGTTCAGGGAAGAGTTGAAAAACCTGGGATTGTTGTGAGATCATATCTTACTTCTCAACTTTGCAACACTCGCGATTAATCCGTTGGCCTCCAAATTCTTTAATACCTTTTCAACCGGTATGGGTGGATTCTTTAAGGACTTTACCTGATTTTCAAGGGCCTTTATGGCCTTTGAACTATCCCGTACAATACATTCCGAAATAAATGCATCCGGGTGTTCCGCTCTCACAGCATGAAAGCTTAGCTCGTTCAATGGAAAATCCTTTAGGTTAGCTATCGGCTCATATACCCCGAGGCTGGCCAGCTGTAGCAGATAATCTCTTAACGGTGCTGGATACAGAACATTGGCATCAGGTAAGGCAATAATAAGAGGGGGTCTACTCATTAGAATACCCTAAGTTGAGCTCCTGCGCTTGGCGGGCCAGGAAATTCAATTGCTTCCTCCGAGTGGATTTCATTTTCTTTTGATAGGCCAACAAATCACTCACCTTAATCCGCCGATGAGTTCCCACCTTGGAAAATGGAATTTCGCCGTTTTCCAATAAGCGGACGACATATGGTCTGGACACGTCCAGAAAATCTGCTGCTTCCTGGGTTCCGATGGCAGTATCAGATAAAATAAGTGCCATTGATTTGCCAGCCGCCATACTGGAAAGGATAGTACTCAGTAAACTTATTGCCTTTCTTGGCAATCGTACCGTTTCATGGCTATGTTCAAGCGTAATCCCAACGGACTTTTCGCTTTGACTTAACTTTCGTGACGCTTTCCGCAAGCTATCAGCTGAAGTCTTGGCAATTCGTTGATCTTCCCTAGTTGTTTTTTCCAATAGTCCTTCCATCTTATTGATTTCTAGACTATAAAGATACATAAACGAAATATACGAAACAATAAAAATTATGGGTTATTATTAAAAAATTGGAAATAAGCTGTTAATGAAATAGTTATGTCGGGATTTTGGCTTTATCTGATTGAAAAGGATGACATTATTTCAACAGCTGATAAGCAATAAAACTCGCAACATACGCCAGCCCCGTCATATAGACCAGCTGGATGGCGGGCCATTTCCAGCTGCGCGTCTCGCGCCGCACGACCGCCAGCGTGCTCATACATTGCATCGCAAAAACATAAAAGATCATCAGGGAAACACCGGCAGCCAGGGTATAGACCGGTGTTCCGTCCTCCCGCCTGGCAGATTCCATCCGTTGGCGCAGGGTCTGCCGGTCGGCGTCCTTGCCCCCTTCGACACTGTAGAGCGTGGCCATCGTCCCCACGAAAACCTCCCGCGCCGCGAAGGAGGTGATCAACGCGATCCCGATCTTCCAATCATAGCCCAGGGGACGGATGACCGGCTCGATAACATGGCCCAGACGTCCGGCGTAGGAGTTCTCCAGCCTGGCTGACGCCTTCTCCTGTTCCGTTTGAGCCGGACGTCCCTTGCCCGCCTGGTCCGCCCGTCCCGGGCCAGTTTGCGCCGGCCCGAACGAACTAAGCCCCCACAGGATAAGACTGATCACCATGATCACCTTCCCCGCGTCCGTCACAAAGATCCGGGCCTTGTTTACCATGGTCACCACGACATTATTCCAGCGCGGGGCGCGATACATCGGCAATTCGAGGATAAAAAAGCTTTTTTCTTTCAACCGGATGAACCATTTGGCGACATAACTAACGACCATGGCCATCACCAGCCCCAGCATATACAGGCCCATCATGACGAGACCCTGGAGGCTGAAGATGCCCACGACGTCCTTGCGGGGGATCACCAGCGCGATCAGCATGGTATAGACGGGCAGCCGCGCACTGCAGCTCATCAGGGGGGTGATCAGGATGGTCAGAAGCCGTTCCTTCCGGTTCTCGATGCTGCGGGCGCTCATGATCGCCGGCACCGCACAGGCGAAGCCGCTGATCATCGGCATGACACTTTTCCCGTTCAACCCGACCTTTCGCATAAGCTTATCTGTCAGGAAGCTGATGCGGGCCATATAGCCGGTGTCTTCCAGGATGGTAACCAACCCGAAAAGGATCATGATCTGCGGGACAAAGACGAGGATGCCGCTTAGACCGGCCAGCAGGCCATTGACAAGGAGGTTGCTCCACCAGGCTGCCGGCAGGTGCTGGCCCAGCCAGCCACCGACTCGAGAGAACGTCCAGTCGATGGCATCCATCGGGAATTGCGCGAGCCAGAAAACGCTCTGGAACAGCAGGAAAAGCACGACCAGCAGAATGATATAACCCCAGGTCCGGTCAAGGAACAGCTTGTCGAGACGTTCGGTAAAGAGGGTCTTCTCCAGGGGGTCGGGTTCGGAGACGGTGTGCTTCATGATCGTCCGGATGCGCGAGTAACGCTGGAGGATCTCCTCGGCCTGGATGCGGGTATGGTTGAAGTGATGGGCGGATTCGATCTGTTCCACGTCGCGCTGGAGCACAGGGGTAAGATGGAAATGTTCGTGGTTGATCAGGTAATGGATAGCGGTGTAGTCACTGATCTCGGGGAACAGGCGGCGGACGTCCGAGATGGCGCCGGACGCCAAATTGCTGCACGAAATAAAATCCCGGGGAGGGGCATGGTGCAGCTGGCGGGCACGCCATTCCACGATCTTTTTGAGCTGGGGGATCCCTTTGTTCTTCCGGGGATTAACGGTCACCACCGGGATACCCAGCTCTCTTTCCAACCCTTCCACATCGATCTCGATGCCTTTTTTTCCCGCCAGGTCCATCATGGTCAGCGCGACCACGACGGGTATTTTGAGATCGATGATCTGGGAGCAGAAGAGGAGGTTCCGTTTGAGGTTGCTGGCATCTACGAGGAGGATGACCATGTCCGCACGGAGAGAGGGGTCCTGGTTGAGTAAGATCTTGTAGGTCACCCATTCGTCGGCCCGTTTGGGATAGAGACTATACGTGCCCGGCAGATCGATGATCGTGGCCTGGACATCCGGGGCTAGGGTGGTGGACCCGCTTTTTTTGTCGACGGTGACGCCCGGGAAATTCCCAACTTTCTGGTTCAGGCCGGTAAGGGCGTTGAAGAGCGAACTTTTCCCGCTATTGGGATTGCCAATCAGGGCAATATGGATATTATTTTGTTTTACCATGGACGACCGGCCAAAGCCGGGCTAAGGAGGGCAAAGGTAAGGGCTGTCACGCGCCATCGTTTACGAAATGAGGAACTTGGGAACCGCCGGCGGGAACATTACAGAACGATCAATTTTCCGTTCTCGTAAAGCGGAAGAACCGGAGCGGTATCGGGGGTCAAACAGTACCTTATATCCTTTTCAAGCCCATGACCCATCAGCCGGTGGTAATGGGAGGCATCCTTGCTTTTCATGAACTCGAACATATCATTATTCGCGTTGGCCTCCAGGTAGACGGTCTCGGCGATCTGGGAGGAGTCGCAGTTGATGGAGAAATGGTCTTTTACCTGGTGGATGACGGCCCCGGCAAAGAGCAGGTCTTCGATATTGACTTTGTCCTTCCAGGCCGCGCAGGCCAGTACGACCGGCAGGTTCTGATCGATCAGATAGTTACACACGGACCGGAGGTTGGAGAAAGCGCCCGTGATGATCTGACCGGCGCCACGGTCCAGGGCCATATGGAGGAGCTTGGTGCCGTTGGTGGTGGTCAGCACCAGGGTTTTCCCGCCAATGAAGGGCCGGGAATATTCGAACGGGGAGTTGCCATGTTCCAGACCTTCGGCGATCATCCCGTCCCGCTCGCCGGCGGTAATCCCGTCTATCTGGCGGCCGAGCTCGATACATTTGGCGACGCTGTCGACGGGTATCACGCATTTGGCGCCGTTATGCAGGGCGGTGGCAATGGTGGAGGTGGCGCGAAGGACGTCGATAATCACTACAATGGCATGGTTCACATCATAAAGATGAAGCAACGCAGGGGACAGAGCTGTATGTAATGGTTGTCTGGAATTTGTCATAACCGCAAACGCAAATGTATGGTGGGGACCTCTATTTCTCTAATATGAATTTCCATTTTTCCGTTTCTGCGTACTCCTTGATCGTCTTATTACGCGTTTCCAGCAAAGTCTTCATATAACGGGTCAGAAATAACCGGTCAGCGAGCCTGCCGAGGTTGCCATAGGGCGCCTCATAGGAAAAGATATCGATGAGCAACGTTCCGTTGGCGATCGACTTGAAATGATGTTCATGCCGCAGGCTTTTGAAATCCCCATCCACCATTTCGTCGGTAAAGGACAGCGGCGGTTCCATGGCGGTGATCTTCGACTTCAGGACGCGCATTCGCCGCAGATGTCTGGCCTTCCACGTGACCGTTTCGTTCAGGCTAATGAGACCGCTGGTTGTACCGGCGATCGCCTCTTCCCTGGTGTGGGCCATCGCCTTCCGGTGGAGATCGATGCTTCTGGCAAGGTCAAAGACCCGCTGGGTCGGGGCGGCGACGAAGGTCGTCAGGTGAATGGTGGGCATTTTGTTGTTAAAAGATGTTGGATGTGGATCGCGCCCTTCTACATAGAAAAAATCATTCCAAAACCAGGATCTCCATTGACCGGCGTCGGCCAGCGTCAACTAAACGGGAACTTGACCACTTTAGCCTCAAGGAGCTTATCGCGGACCTTGACGCAGATCTTGCTGTCGATGGCGGCAAAAGGGGTCCGGACATACCCCATTCCGATCGCCTTTCCAAGGCTCGGGCTTTGGGTCCCGGAGGTTACCCGGCCGATCGGAGCGCCGGAAGGGTCCATGATGACATAGTCATGCCGGGGAATGCCCTTTTCGATCATCTCGAAGCCAACCAGCTTTTGGGCGGGTCCGTCGGCTTTCTGCCGTTCCAGGATGGGCCGCGCGGTGAAGTCCTTGGTAAATTTGGTGATCCAGCCCAGTCCAGCCTCCAGCGGAGAGGTATGATCATCGATATCGTTACCGTAGAGACAATACCCCATTTCGAGCCGGAGAGTGTCCCGAGCGCCCAGACCAATGGGTTTTAGACCCTGCGGAGCGCCTGTCTCGAAGATGCGGTTCCAGATCGTTGCAGCGGCATCGGCCTTGTCTTCGAAATAGATCTCGATCCCCCCGGCGCCGGTGTAGCCGGTGGCGCTGATCAGGACGTTGTCTACGCCGGCGAAGCGGCCTTTGGCGAACGTATAGTATTTAAGGTTGAGGATATCGATATCAGTAAGGGGCTGCATGATCCTGTTCGCGTTCGGACCCTGGATAGCAAGCAGGGCTGTTTTCGAAGAGATATTATGCAGCTCCGCGCCCCGCGCGTTGTGGCTGGAGATCCAGTTCCAGTCCTTTTCAATATTGGAAGCGTTGACGACCAGCATATAGGCCATGTTCTCTTCCAGGCAATAGACGATCAGGTCGTCCACGATGCCGCCGGTCTCGTTGGTAAGGGCGCTGTATTGGGCTTTGCCCGCCGTCAGCTTCGCCGCATCGTTCGTGGTGACGCGCTGGATCAGGTCCAGGGCATGCTCGCCTTTCACGATGAACTCACCCATGTGGCTGACATCGAAGACCCCGGCGTTTTTGCGTACAGCCTGATGCTCGTCGTTGATGCCGCTGTAGCTGATCGGCATGTTATAACCGGCGAATTCGGCCATTTTGGCGCCGAGAGCGATGTGGAAGGGAGTAAAAGGCGTACTCTTCATGAAAGAAAGTTGAGCCGCAAATGTAGCGCAAAGGCCTCATACAAAAATATAGTCCCCCGGCAAAGGCCGGGGGGCTGTGTTCCAACTTCAACCAACGAGAGTAAACGTTTCAAATATTGTCAAATAAAAAAGCTTGAGAGTAGCACGAAAGGGGACGGACGGTGTGGTGAAACCATCGTGCTGCTTTTAGGGACGGTGCTGTCGGCCTTGCGCTTTTCAGCGGGCGCCTTATAGCGGTAGCCCCCATTGGCAGGCTGCCCTGGCTTTTCGGACGGTTCGGATTTTTCGGGAGCCTCCGGTTTTTCCTTCTTCTCCGGACGTTCGCGTTTCTCCGGCTGTTCAGGCCGGTCTTCATATTTCCCCACTGCGCCTACCCGCTCAAGACCCCCGGCGGTCATGATATACTGCACACCGCTGTTCCAGTAGTAGTTGTTCTCCAGGCTAAACCCTTCGTCATCATAGTTTTCGTCGTAACGATCGTCATTGTCCCAATTGATATGGCCGCGGCCGACGTGCAGGTTGACCCAGTCATAGCGCTTGACGGAATTATCCATCATGATCTTTTTTCCCACAGGGATATAGACGACAACAATGACCTGCTGGTTACGGAACTGCTGGTCCCGGGTGATGGGAAATCCGCCGGGAAGCTGGATGATGCTGTCGGACTGGGTAACGGGGAAGCTGATCTGGCGCGCATAATTGAGGGCAGTGTTGGCGCTGCTGCCCAGGCTGCCCCGCAGGATGCGGAGGTGGTAGCTGGAATCCTCGCTTCGCAAAACCTTGATTTGCACGGTGTTGAGCAGGAGGCTGTCCTCACTGATGCTGTAGAATACGCCATTGTGCCTCCAGCCGTTGCCAAACCACCAGTCGTCGTCATAGTAGTCGCGATGGACGTTTTGGTGCGCCTGGATGATCAGGCTCCCATGGGAAGGCTGGGTCAGCGCAAACTCTTCTTCCGAATGCGCCCGGGCCCTGAAGTTGTTGATGAGCATACCGGCCAGCACAACAAAACTGATCAGACCGATCACCCACAGCGTGGCGAACATATAACCCAGGTAGTGCCGCTGGGACCGGATCCCGGTAATCCGGCGGATCAGCCAGGTCAGAAGGGCGATGACCGGGACGACAAAGACGAGGATAAAGCTGGCCCAGGCAAGCAGATTTTCCCAAACACCACTCAGGAAGTAGCCTTTCAGATCCAACAGCCCGCCGCCACTAAAAGCAAGGGCAACCAGGGCCATGATCATGCCGAAGGCAATGCACCCCGCGATCAGGAGGAAAAAAACCTTGAATAGGACGCCGATCGCATGCCCGATCCCATTACCGGTCCTGCGGGCGGCCGCTCCGGCCTCAGCCGGGAAATTCTGCACATTCTGCCGGACCTGGGAACTCATATTCTGGCCCATGTTCTTAAAGCTTTCCCCTATTTCGGTGCCCATTTCTTTCGCGCGGCGGTTGAAGGCTTCCATATCGCTCTTTACCGTATTTTTGATGGACTCCAGGTCGATCTTTTCTCCCCGCATCTCCAACTTCTCAGTGGCGGTGACGGCTTCCGGAAGGACGATCCACAAAACGACATAGGCAACAAAGAGGCCGCTGCCAAAGCCTTCGAAAATAATGTGGCCGCCGAAATGGAACGTATGCCACCAGATATTTTGCCAGATCGAGGTAACGATCCCGACGATAAGGGGAAGGGCAAAGATCAACCGGGGGATCCATACGTCGATATGGAAATAGGCGGCAATACCGCTCGCTACGCCGGCGATGACCTTGTCATCGGGGTTGCGGTAGAGCCGTTTACGCGCGCTGGTTGTCACCACCTTGGTCGGCAGCACGGCCCACAGAATGACATAGAGCAGGATGCCAAAGCCCCAGGTCACGCAGATCAGCACGAAAATGAGGCGGACGATGGCCGGGTCGAGCTTAAGATAGTTGGCCAGACCAGCGCAGACCCCGCCCAACACCTTCTGGTTGGATGCGCGATAGAGCCGCCGGGGTTCTTCATAGGGGGCACTCCCTTGTTGAGGACCGCTTCCGGTTCCCGCGTTCCCGCTTCCGGTGCTTCCGGCGCCCGCTGCAGCGCCGGTACGGGCGGAGGGCTGTTCTTCCTCCCCGGCAAATTCTTCCGGCCGGCCCATGCTGGCAATAATGGCGTTGACGTCGGCGTCCGTGATGCAGGCGGCGCCCTTCTTCAGCGTATCGGCGAAGAGCTCCGAGAAACGGTTCTCGATATCGCTGATGATCTCATCCCGCCCTTCTTCATTGGCGAAATACCGGCGCAGACTTTCAACATACTGCTGCAGGATCTCATAGGCGGTCTCTTCGATCGGGATTACCCGGCTATGGAAGTTTATGTTAATAATCTTTTTCATACAAATGGTAGTTTGACGGTTGAAATTTAGAAGTCGTGCATTTCAAGGGGTGTTCAGATCTTTTGGGTTAGTGCGTGGACGGCGTTGGTCAGTTCGTTCCAGGTCGCCTGTAGTTCCCCGTAAAACGCCTCACCCTTCGGCGTCAGGGAAAAATATTTGCGGGGTGGTCCGGAGTTGCTTTCTACCCAACGGTAGGTCAGCATATCCGCATTCTTCAGACGGGTGAGCAGGGGGTAGAGGGTGCCTTCCAGGATGTTCAGGTTCGCGGCTTTCATTTCTTCGACAATGTCGGATGGATATGCTTCACCGCGTCTGATCACCGAGAGGATGCAAAACTCCAAAATTCCCTTTCGCATCTGGCTTTGAGTATTCTCGATATTCATATGCTTACGGTTTTAATAACAATCCAAAGGTAAGGGGAATTTTAGTACTATGCAACACAAAGTACTACTTTAAGACAGGTAATTTTTATAGGCTAGTAATTGAAGCCTGAATGGTCGATAGCCGGGATGAGCGGTAAAATGGGTGGCGAAGATTAAAAAATAGTGGCTCCAAGGGTGGATCAGGCCGGTTTTATGGCGTATTTTTGAGGCTTACCCCTAATGCCTGATTAGCAGATGAAATTGATCCTCTGTTTTTTAATTGGTGCTGCAACCGCCCTTGTCCTGCTGTATGTCTTCCATTTGTAGGGAGTTCCTTAATTCTTTTCCCCGTCCTCATCCGCCTCCAGGCTCACCGGTTCCCGCGATCTTATTTCTTCAGCCCGATCTCCCGCAGGCGCTCGTCCAGGTATTCCCCGGCCGTCGCGTCGGCATACGCTTTAGGGTGGGCGGCGTCGATACAGCCGGGCAGGCAAGCCAGGCTCATGCTGCTCACCGGATGCAAAAAGAACGGGATCGAATAACGCGGACTTCCCCATTTCTCCCGGGGGGGATTGACGACCCGGTGGGTGGTGGATTTGAGCTTGTTATTGGTCAGCCGCTGCAGCATATCGCCGACGTTGACGACGATCTGTTCGGGCAGGGAGGTCACAGGGACCCATTGGTTCTGCTTGGAAAGGATCTCCAATCCGTCCGCGGAAGCGCCGATCAGCAGCGTGATCAGGTTGATGTCTTCATGCTGTTCCGCCCGGATCGCCGACTTGGGCTCGACAGTGATCGGCGGATAATGGATCGCCCGCAGGATGGAATTGCCATTGTGAATAAAGGGCCCAAAAAAATCCTCCCCCAACCCAAGATGCAGCGCAATCGCCTGCAACAACAGCCCGCCGGACCGCTCGAAACCACGATAAGCCTTGGTGAAGATCGGATTGAATTCGGGCAGCTCCCCGACAACAACATTGTCCGGATATTCAGCCTTGATCGGATCACCGTCCTCCACGGTCTGGCCGAACTGGAAAAATTCTTTGAGGTCGGGAGCGACGCTGCCTTTCGCATGTTCCTTCCCGAAAGAGGTGTAGCCCCGCTGGCCGGCAAGGCCCGGGATCTCATATTGGCGCTTGATGGCCTGGGGAAGGGAAAAGAAGTCGGTGGTGTTCTTATAGAGGCCTTCGATCGTGGAGTCGGAAATGCCATGATTCTTCACCGCCACGAATCCTACATCTTCGTAGGCTTTTCCAAGCGCGGATACGAAAGATCTCTTTTGCCCGGGCGTGCCGGAAAACTCGGCTAGGTCGACGACAGGGATGGCCATAGATAAGAATTTGCCCGCAACATACTAAAACTGGATGAAGTCCAGCATTTTTTCAGCTATCGCGCGGTTAAATGCGGGGGAATAGTGGAGCTGGTCCACAAACGGGAGCCCCTTTTCGTCGTGCAGCATATCGCCCAAATAGTGCAACCACGGCATCCCCGCCGCCCGCAACCCCGCCGCCCGCATCCCGCCCGCGGAATCCCTGATCCGGGGCCAGATCTTTTCAAACCGCTCCTGTTTCGACTGGGCGCAGATGGGGTCGCCCGCGCGGTTGGGATAGTCGTAGTAAGGTGCAGGCTGCCAGAAGCAATATACCGGAATATGGTAAATCGCCCCGAGGTCGTGCGCATGCCGGATGTTGGCGACGTACCGGTTGATGACAAGCGTACAGACGGAGTCGAGGCTCATCCCGTCCGGTAGCTTATAGTAGTCCCTGATCTGGTTGGAGGGGTTGTCAACATCGCCCGGCGTGATCCGATCCCGGTTTCTCGGAGTAAAGATGGGGGCTGGAACGATGGCGGCACTGGCCTCAAAACATTCGTTGACCCCATCCAGCATGATCACCATATCCGGATGTTCACCCGTGAAAAGCCGGTCCGAAAGCTGGATCAGTTCCTGGTAACTGTAATAGAACGGCATCCCGAGATTGTAGACCCGGATGGGACGGCCACCGGGATACTTTTGTTGATAGGCGCGGACAAAAGCAGAAGGAATGGTTTCCGCGTCCGTCACATCATAGCCATAGGTGGTGGACCCGCCCAGGAAATAAATCCGCAGGGGCTCCTTCGCGCCGGAATCGGAGCGGTCAGGAATGGAAAGCCGCCGATGATCGGTCACGTTAACGTATTTGGATCGGACATCCATGAAAGCGAATTCAACCCAGGGCTCGTATACAGCCCGGTTGGCCGCTCTGCACTCGCGATCGATCTCGTTGTTCTCCTCCCGGGAGAGTTGGGGGCGGACCAGGGCCTGGTTTCGCTGCAACATTCGGGTCAGCGAGTCGTCATCCCGATAGTGCCGGAATTTGTCCCGCAGGTCCTTCAAAAGCTGAACAGTGGCGACCCGATGAAGCGGGGAAAGCGCAGAATAATAATAGGCCCGACAAAACAACTCGGTAATCAGCAGTACAATAAAGACCGTAATGCCGGTAAACAATATTTTCCTGCCTCTGTTCATGAGCGGTCTTTTAAAACTCCGCGCTCTTCGGGGTGCGCGGGAATGGGATGACGTCGCGGATATTGGTCATGCCGGTAATGAACAGCATCATCCGCTCAAAGCCCAGGCCGAACCCGGCATGCGGCACCGTGCCAAAGCGGCGCGTATCGAGGTACCACCACATTTCCTCCACGGGGATCTGCATTTCATTCATCCGGGCCACCAGCCGGTCCAATCTTTCTTCCCGTTGCGAGCCGCCGACGATCTCCCCGATCCCCGGGACAAGAATATCCATGGCGGCAACGGTGTTCCCGTCGTCGTTCTGACGCATATAAAACGCTTTGATGGCTTTCGGATAACCGGTAACGATGACGGGTTTCCTAAAATGCTTTTCCACGAGGTAGCGTTCATGCTCACTTTGGAGATCGATGCCCCATTTGACGTCGTACTGGAACTTCTTTTTCTTATAGGCCGGAGATTGCAGCAGGATATCGATGGCTTCCGTATAGGTGATGCGTTCGAATGGAGCAGTTAGGACAAATTCCAGCTTCTCGATCAATCCCAGCTCGCTCCGCTCGGCCTGAGGCTTTTGCTTTTCTTCATCGGCCAACCGGACCGCAAGGAATTCGAGGTCTTCCCGATTGTTATCCATTACATAACGGATCAGATAGCGGAAAAAGTTCTCCGCGAGGTTCATGTTGTCTTCGAGATCATAGAAGGCCATCTCCGGCTCGATCATCCAGAATTCGGCAAGATGCCGCGCCGTGTTGGAGTTCTCTGCACGGAAAGTGGGCCCAAAAGTGTAGACATCACTAAAGGCCATCGCCCCCAGTTCGCCCTCCAGCTGGCCGCTAACGGTAAGATTGCTGGCGCGACCGAAGAAGTCTTCGCTGAAGTCGATCGAACCGTCATCGCGGCGGGGCGGGTTATCGAACGGCAGCGTAGTCACGCGAAACATTTCTCCGGCTCCCTCAGCATCTGATGCGGTAATGATCGGCGTGTGCAGATAGATGAACCCTTTTTCATTAAAGAACTGATGGATGGCAAAGGCCAGCGCGTGGCGAACGCGGAAGACGGCGCCGAACGTCTGGGTGCGGAACCGCAAATGAGCGATCTCCCGAAGGTATTCGAGGCTGGGCCTGTTCTTTAGCTGAAGCGGATACTTCTCCGGATTGCATTCGCCCAGGAGCTCGATGGTGCGGCCTTTTATCTCTACGGCCTGCCCTTTTCCAAGGGATGCAATGAGCGCGCCTGTCACCTTCAGGGAGGCGCCCGGCGTGATCTTCTTCAGCATTTCTTCGTCACAAGAACCCAATTCCACGACAACCTGCAGGTTGTTATTGGTAGAGCCGTCGTTGAGCGCAATGAATTGATTGTTCCGGAAGGAGCGAACCCATCCCATAACGACAACTTCCTGTCCTTCCGGCGCGGTGGCCAGCAACTGCTTTATTTTTGTCCTTGTGTTAAACATAGCGGCCAAAGATAAAAAAATCCCCACGCATCGCGTGGAGAATTGAGCCTAATAGGCCTGACAGCCAGGGGGTTTCAAAAATTAATTTTGAAATTATCAAATTTTGTGCTAAAATTGCAGAGGAATTAAGCTGATTAGTTTCCCATTTTCTATGCTCACAGCTCATCAGTTTTAAGACTTCCGGTTCACAATAATCAAAATTCATTTTTCACATTTTCAATTAGACAGGCCCACTGTTTGAGAATCGTGTTCAACTCTCAAGTTATTTTATGTACGACATTCTCCAATTGAACGACATGCTCGTTCCGGAACTCCTCGATATTGCAGAGCAGTTAAAGATCACCGGCGCCAAAAAGCTGGAAAAGCAGGAACTCGTTTACAAAATTCTCGATAAACAAGCCATTACCGCAAAGGATACCAAATCCGATGGGGATGACACCCAGCCCAAGCGCAAACGCATCATCAAGACTACCACTTCGAACAGCACGGAGGAAGCCATTGTGGAAAGCGGGGATGAAAAGCCCAGGAAGGCGGAAGTAAAGAAGGACAACCGCGCTAAGAAGGAGGAAAAGCCCGTCGTCCTGAAAAAAGTCGCCGGCAGGAAGAAAGAAGAAGAGCAGGAGGCCGCACCGGCTCCGGCTGCCAAAGCCGCGCCGCGGGTCCAGCCCGCACATGAGCGGTCCGCAAATGACCGCGTCGCAAATGACCGCGCCGCAAATGACCGGCCACAGCACGATCGCCCGGCCCGACCCGAACAGGGACAGGGACGCCAGGACCAACCCAGACACGACCAGCGCCACGAACAGCCGAGACCTGAAAATGAGGATTCGGATGAGCAGATCCAGGGCAGCCAGGAAGACGGGCTGACCAACCCCGAAGAGCAGGAAAGCGGGGAACAATTTGCCGAAGGCCGCCAGGGCGACTCACAGGCGGCCCGTGCGTATCCGCAGCGCCGCAGTGAGGTCTTCAACATCGAATTCGATGGCGTCATCCAGGCGGAAGGCGTACTGGAAATGATGCCCGACGGATATGGCTTTCTGCGGAGCAGCGACTACAACTACCTCTCCTCCCCCGATGATGTCTACGTCAGCCCTTCCCAGATCAAGCTATTCGGCCTGAAGACCGGGGATACGGTGCTGGGCTCCGTCCGGCCGCCAAAGGAAGGGGAAAAATATTTTGCGTTGCTGAAGGTGGAAACCATCAACAATAAAGGGCCCGAAGAGGTCCGCGACCGCGTGCCATTCGACTACCTGACCCCATTGTTCCCCTTCGAGAAGATGAACCTTTTCACGACGCCAAGCGATTATTCCTGCCGGATCATCGACCTGTTCACGCCGATCGGCAAAGGACAGCGCGGGTTGATCGTGTCCCAGCCGAAGACGGGGAAAACGATGTTGCTGAAAGCAGTGGCCAATGCCATTGCAGCAAACCATCCCGAGTGTTACCTGATGATCGTGCTGGTCGACGAGCGGCCGGAAGAAGTCACCGATATGGAGCGGAGCGTAAAGGCGGAGGTCATTGCTTCCACCTTCGATGAGCCCGCCGAGAAACACGTAAAAGTCTCCACGATCGCCCTTCAGAAGGCCAAGCGGCTGGTAGAGTGCGGTCATGATGTAGTGATACTGCTGGATTCCATTACCCGGCTCGCCCGGGCCCATAATACAGTGGCGCCCGCTTCCGGTAAGGTACTTTCGGGCGGCGTGGAAGCCAACGCGATGCAAAAGCCAAAGCAATTCTTCGGCGCGGCCCGCAAGATCGAGAACGGGGGATCGCTGACCATCCTCGCTACGGCGCTGATCGACACCGGCTCCAAAATGGATGAAGTGATCTTCGAGGAGTTCAAGGGGACCGGCAATATGGAATTGCAGCTGGAACGCCGGCTGTCCAACCGCCGGATCTATCCCGCGATCGACCTGGTATCTTCTTCTACCCGCCGGGATGACCTGCTGCTGGAACGAGAGGTCCTTCAGCGGATGAACCTGCTGCGGCTTTATCTGAATGACATGAATCCGGAGGAGGCCATGAATGAGCTCCTCAAGCGGATGCGCGGTACGAAAAGCAATGAAGAGTTCCTCGCGAGCATGAACTCGTAGGCAGCCTGGCCCCGGCGCTTCCGGCCCGGCCCCGCCGGCGGTTCAGACCAATCCGTCGATCTTCTTCGCCAGCTTCCGATCCTTTTCCGTTACGATATCGCCTGCGCTGTGCGTGGACAGGCTGATCTCAACGGTATTATAGACATTGGACCAATCGGGATGATGGTCCATCTTCTCGGCCTCCAACGCCACGCGCGTCATAAAGGCAAAAGCCTCCGAGAAATTCCTGAATTCGAATTTGCGGTAAAGCGTGTTGTTCTTTTCTTCCCACATGTGATGAAGTTTAAAAGATCAGATGTCCTTTATTTTTGATCTTGTCCTGACTAAGTTCCATTGCCAACTGTATGCCAGGCACCGCCCGGATCAGATTCATCAGATCCGAGATCTTCTCATCGGATACGGAGTCTCCTTTCTGCAGCCAGAGAAAATCGAGGTGCTTGAATTCCGGCAGGAGATATTCCCCATCGAATTGGTTGTTATAGAGGAAATGCTGAAGGGCGTTCCCCGGTTCGCGGTATTCATAGATGCCGAAAAAGTATTGCCGCTGCCTCTTGGTGAGCTGGATCTCGAGCTCATTGTTGCTGCGGAAGTCGAAGCGGAGCCGGTTGTTGAGCTGCCAGACCAGCTGATAGTCTTTTACGGGTGCGACAATACCGATGAGGCGGGCATCTTCGAAGAACCCTTCGGTCATGTCGGCTATGTTAAGTTTGAGCTTCATGGGGTAAAGGTGAGCCGGCCCCGCGAATTGGCGCCCTCGATCAGGGCGTAGATAAATTTGAGCGTTTCCAGCTCTCCCGCATAGTTGATCGGGTCAATTGGGTCGGATGCCGGACCTTGCCGGGCGGAAAACACGAGTACAGGGATCTGTTGCCGGTAAAAGGCAGTGTGGTCGCCTGGCTGGACCGCGCTGCTGTCGTAATGGAGGGAAAGGCTTTTCGAGTCGCGTATGGCATCACCAATGACGCCCCAGGCGGAGGACGTATTGTAGCCGCCGATATTCAATAAATCGCCGGAACCGCCAAGCCGGTCCAGCTCGAGCACGTAATTCACCTTCTTAAGATCGATAGCAGGATGAGCGGTGTAATATTCCGAGCCGAGCCATCCGGGATCGCTGCCGGAAAAGGCAACAAAAAGATAGTTGTTGCCTTGAAGCTTTGATATCGCCAGGAGCCGCGCCAGTTCGATCATTGCCGCCAGTCCGGTGCGGTTGCCAAAGCGGGTGCCGATCACGGCGGTTGTCGCGGCCCCGTTATCCAGAAAGCCAACCACATTATGACCGGTCCGGTGTTTACTGGTAAAGCTGACCCGAATCCGGATGTCGGCCGAAGCCGACTCGTCCTTCAGGTATTTTTGCTTGGCTTCACGGGTAATATAAACGACGGGAATGACGACAGCCTCCGGTTTGTCCCTGGGGTCAAAGGTCAGTTTGTCCGGGTAGCGCGTAGAGGAGTTGTAGAGGATAAGTGCGGTGGCGCCCTTTTTAGCACAGGAAATCGCTTTGGCGCGGATCTCGCCGACCAGGTCGGATCGGGGGTTGCCGGAGCCGGCTTCCATCCATTCCCTAAGGTCGAGAAACCAGGGTACGCCGCTTTCGGGAAGGGCGATGGCCGGAGATCCTTTGACTTCGCCGGCGGGACTAAGCGATAACGGGAACCATTCCTTGCCGGCAACCAGGGGATGTTCATCCACCGTCAACAAAGCGTCCCCGCCGATCTGTCTGCCCTCGTCGACGGTGAACGTTTGGAGCCATCCATTGTTATCGCCCTTTGGCCGGGCTCCGGCATTATTGAGCTCCGAGATGACGTAATCGGCAACCGCTTTTTCTCCTGCCGTCGTGCGACCGCCGGCCGTATCGGCGGATAGCGCTCGGATATGCGTCTGAAGGTTGGCGAGTAAGAGCTTGTCGTTCTTGCTAATTTTTTGGGAATCAGCGGATATACAAACGAAGAGAAGGGTGGGAAGGTAAATATGGATGCGAGGCTTCATCGCGTCTAAAGTTACGATGATTTATTTTCTACACTCACCTTTTTTCCTTTAGTTTTGCAGATTGGCCTTTCCGCAGTCGACCTGCTGTCCTGATCGGAAAACGCCAACGATTTTACTGGCTTCCAGCCAGTGGGGGACCTGTCAAAAAAATATATGGCGTTACCGCACCTTATCAAGTATGTGTACACCAATGGGACCGATGAAGTGATTCGCCGGGGAAAGAAAATCCACGCAATTGGTTACGTAGAATTGATCGAATATGATGAGCTGTTTGAATCCGTTACCTTCCGGGTAAAGGATGACAGCTATACGACCTACTACAAGGTCTATGTCCAGAAATTCAAGGATGCAAAGACCCTTTCGATCCGCTGCAGCTGTCCCTATAACCTGGGGGATATCTGCCGGCATGAGGCGGGAGCGCTGATCCAACTGCAGGAGCTCCTGGACCGGAACATGCTGAAGGCGGAAGAAGTGCGGTATGACCAACGGCATACGGTCGTGAAAATGAAGTTCATCGACCTGAAGACCATCCGCGTGCTCTGCTCACCTCAGACCCTGGCGGAGGCGGAGAAATACCTCCGCACGCAGCGGGCCCAGATCGAATATGCCCGGGATGAGGTCGTTAAGGCTTCGGTCGAGATTGATGGCCAGGTGTACCAGGTGGTTGTCCGGAAGAATGAAGAGCGCAACTTTGATACGAGCAGCGACTATGCTGATACGGGCCATCCCTTATGTCTGCCGAAAGTGATCGTCCTGCTCCAACTGCTGCATGCGCACGGCGCCTACTATTTCGAGAGCATCCGGAACTGGGATAAGGAAAAGAACAAGCTGCTGGAGGCGTATGGCTACTCCCTGTCGGACGATCTGAAAGGAAAGTTCGAATTCTCCTACAAAGACGGAAAACCATTTTTACGGGTGCTGGATACAAAGATCAAACGCGTGGCGCCGGTGGCGAGCAGCCGGCCACGACCGGTGGAAGCCGAAGAGCCGGCGGTTGTGGTCCAGGAGGAAGAAAAGGCAATAGGCAATCTCCAGCGGGTGGGGGTTGTCTTCCTGTTCAACCAGGATGGATTCCCGGGTTTCGCGCTGGACGCAGTGGCAGGTGAGAGCAACGAAGAGCAAACCTCGTACGTCGGGAAGGCCGAGAAAATGGACCTGACCAAGTTCATCAATACAGAGCCCTTTTCGGAATACGACCGGCAGCTGATCCCTTTCCTGCGAAAGATGCAGGGTCAGGAGATCAATAAATATCTGAACCGGAATTCTCCGTTCAGCGGGATCTGGGAAAATATCATTCATCATGAAGAGGATGATCTTCCGGAAGAGACCAAGAAACTCATGGTGGAATATCTGCACCCGAAGCTAAAGAAGCTGTTCTCGGAGGTGAACTCGAGCCCTTTCGTCTTCTATCTCAACGGGCACAAGCCTTTCAAGACAGCCAATCTGCAGCCCATGGGGATCTCGGCGGATGTCATCACCCCACACTTTAACGTCAGCTCGGGCCCTGACGGGTTCGAAGTCTCCTGTTATGTGAAGATCAATGGGCAGGCGGTGGACATCACCCGCAACGAATGCGCCAGTCCGGTCATCTTCCTCTATAACAACAACGGGTATCTATGGAACCGGCCGGACGATATCGCGCTGGTGGAAAAGTTTGCCGGGAAGCAGCGGTGGATCATCAGCCGGGAGGACTGGCCGGCGCGGATGCGCGACCTCATCCTGCCCCTTACTCGGGAATATTCCGTGGATTTTGACCCGGAACTGGTGCGGGAAGTGCGGGACGGAGATCCCGAACGAAAGCTGTTATTACAGGAGAAGGGGGACTATCTGGTCTTCCAGCCCTTGTTTTCGTATAAAGGATTCGAGACCCGGCCGGGCGGGAAAGATGAGATCGTCGTGCCGGACGGCCAGCAGGTACTGATCGTACACCGCAACAAAGAGGCGGAAGTACAGTTCTTCCGCAAGCTGGAATCGCTGCATTCGCAGTTCATCCGGCCGGAGGGGTCGCAGAGCCTGGCCCTGAAGGGCACCGACGTCCTGAAGAACAACTGGTTTTTTCTTTTCGTGGATGCGATGGAGGAACTGAAGATCCCGGTATATGGGTTCGACGCATTGAAGAACTTTCGCTTTAATACAGCCAAGCCTCAAACGAAGATCCATATCAGCAGCAATACCGACTGGTTCGACGCCCGGGTAGACATCTTGTTCGGGGACCAGCGGGTCACGATTGCGGATGTGAAGAAAGCGCTGGGGAACAGACAGCAGTTCGTGCCGTTGCACGACGGGACGCTGGGCGTGCTGCCGGAGGAATGGATCAAGAAATATTCTCTCCTCTTCCGGGTCGGTGAAGGTAAGAGCAACCAGCTGCGGCTTTCCAAATATCACATGAGCGTGATCGACGAGCTCTACGACAACCGCAATGAGGAGGAGTTGATCATCCGGCTCGAAGAGAAGTACGAACAGCTCCGGGAATTCAACCGGATCCGTGAGGTGCCGCCGCCGGAACATCTGCTGCCGATCCTGCGGCCCTACCAGGTGCACGGTTTTCATTGGCTGAACTATCTTCAGGATGTCAACTGGGGCGGGATCCTGGCGGACGATATGGGTCTTGGAAAGACGATCCAGGCTCTTTCCTACCTGCAGCATTTCAAGGAGGCGAATGGCTCGCTGCTGGCGCTGGTCGTTTGCCCGACGACATTGATGTTCAACTGGGAGAATGAGATCAAGAAATTCACCCCGACGCTGACCTATCATATCCACCATGGCGGCGACCGCACCCGCAACAAGGAGACACTGGCCGAATACAATGTCATCATCACGACCTATGGGACCCTGCGCAGCGATATCAAGCTGCTGCTGGAGCTGAACTTCGATTATGCCGTCCTCGACGAATCGCAGGCAATCAAAAATCCCTCCAGCAAGGTCACCAAGGCTGCCTGTCTGTTACAGGCGAAGCACCGGCTCTGCATGAGCGGCACCCCGCTCCAAAACAATACCTTCGACATCTTTGCCCAGATGAATTTCCTGAATCCCGGCATGCTGGGAAGCCTCGAATTCTTCCGGCAGGAGTTTGCGGTTCCGATCGACAAGTTCGGGGAGCAGGACCGGAAAGAACACCTGCGCAAGCTGCTCTATCCTTTCATCCTCCGGCGGACCAAGGAGCAGGTAGCCAAGGATCTGCCCGAAAAGACCGAGACGATCCTCTTCTGCGAAATGGAGGACGAGCAACGGAAGGTCTATGAGGCTTACCGGAACGATTACCGGGATAAGATCCTCGGTACGATCGAGACCCAGGGTATCCAGCGATCGCAGCTGACGATCCTGCAGGGGTTGATGAAGCTGCGGCAGATCTGTGATTCACCCGCAATCCTGAATGAGACGGATAAGTACCCGAATAATTCCATAAAGCTGGATGAATTGGCCAGGGAGATCGCGGAAAATATCGGGGACCACAAGGCCCTTGTCTTCTCGCAGTTCCTGGGTATGCTGGCCCTGATCAGGGAACGACTAAAGGAGTTGGAGGTCAAGTTCGAGTATTTCGATGGCAGTACCTCCGCCACCGAGCGCGAACGGGCGATCCAAAGCTTTCAGAACGATGACAGCTGCCGGGTATTCCTGATCTCGCTGAAAGCCGGCGGCGTAGGCCTGAACCTTACGGCCGCGGATTATGTGTATATCGTGGACCCCTGGTGGAACCCCGCAGTGGAGCAGCAGGCTATCGACCGGACCCATCGGATCGGACAAACGAAAAATATCTTTGCCTACCGGATGATCTGTAAAGACACGATTGAGGATAAGATCCTGCAATTGCAGGAGAAGAAGCGGATCCTGGCCAAGGACCTGATCGCGGATGACGATGGGTTCGTCAAGAGCCTCAGCCGGGCCGATGTGGAGTACCTGTTTTCCTAGTTCACCGACTAAATTTAGCGGGGGAGTTCACCCTCACCCTACCGCCCAGTTATATTGCCACTGGTAATTTAAGGGCGGCCTGGCCCGGAAATGGCATATTAATTTAGCAGAATGAGCAAGTACGTCTACTTCTTGGTATTTATGGGATTGATTTACGCAACTCCTTCGTTGGCACAGACCCGGGGTTCCGTGAAAGGGGTGATCGTGGATAGTATCGGGAACAAACAGCCTCTCCAGAATGCGACCGTTTCGGTCCGGCCATTGGGTGCGGATTCGACGCAGGCGGAATATGCGGTGTCCAACAAACAGGGGGCTTTCGTGTTCCGCGGGCTGCCGGTGGGCCAGTACTTCGTGCTGATCACCTATGAAGGATATGCCCATATCGGCAGGAATATCCGGATCGCGGACAGCAGCGCCAATGTCGATCTGGGGACGATCTTTTTGCAGCGGAGTGACGAAGTGCTGGAGGCGGCGATCGTGCAGCGCCCGCCGATGGGGATCCGAAAGGACACGGTAGAATACAATGCGAGCCTTTTTGCGACAAAGCCGAACGCTACGGCGGAAGACCTCATCAAGAAGATGCCCGGTATCCAGGTGGACAACAGCGGCAACGTGACCGCACAGGGGGAGACCGTACAGCGGGTGCTTGTCAATGGCAAGAAGTTCTTTAGTGACGATCCCAAGATGGCGACCCGAAATCTGCCGCCGGACGTGATCGACAAGATCCAGGTTTTCGACGACCTCAGCGACCAGGCCAAGTTTACCGGTTTTGACGATGGCAACCGGGTCAAGACGATCAATATCGTCACCAAAAAGAATATGCGAAAGGGTTATTTCGGGAAGTTTGTGGGAGGAGACGGGACCGATCAGGACTATGACGAGAGCGTGAACGTGCACCGGTTCTGGGGAGATAACCAGGTTTCCGTTCTCGGGCAGGGAAATGACGTCAACAAACAGAACTTTACGGCCCAGGATATTTTTGGCGGGGGTGGCGGCGGGCGCCGGGGCGGCGGTGGGGGTGGCGGCGTGGGCGGCGGCGGCGGCGGCACCAATTCTGCCGGGGCGTCGGGTGCGGCTACCAGCTTCCAGTCCGCCGGGTTGACCACGGTCTGGGGCGGCGGGCTCAACTACAAGAACACGGTTGACAGCGGGAAGATTGACATCTATGGCAGCTATTTTTACAATTTCGAGCACACCGTCAATAAGATCACGGACAGCTCCAGCAACAACATCCCTACCAGCGATGGCTTGAGTGACAGTACGACCAACTCGAGCGGCAATTCATACAATGTCAGCCGGATCCAAAGTCACCGGATCTACTTTAACCTCGAAGACCGGTTCGACAGCAATAACTCCTTGATCTTCCGCCCCAATATCATCTTCCAGCATAGCTATCCAAGCGGTTCATCCTTCTCGACCCTGCTCAACGAGAACGGGCAGGTCTATACGGAGAATGCACATACGTCCAGCAGCAATACGGGCTTCTCGGTTCCGAACGCAGACCTGCAATTCCGTCACCGGTTCGCCAAACAGTTCCGGACCATCTCGCTGGATATCAGCGGATCGGCGAGTGTCAACAATGGGTATGGATATCTTCAGTCCGCGGACAGCTTCTATCAGCCGCCGACCGGGCCATCCGGTATCAATCTGAATCAATACTATACCGATTCCCTGCATTCCATCAATATCGTTCCGACGGTATCCTATACCGAGCCCCTATCCAAACACGCCATCCTGCAACTGAATTACAGCCACAATTATACGCACAGCCGCACGGTCAACAATACCTATGATTTTGATGAGTCGCTCCAGAAATATTCAATCTTCGACAACTTGTTCAGTAACTCGTACACCTTCACCTCCAACTCCGACAATGCCTCGCTGGCCTGGCGGCTCCAGGAAGAGAAATATAATCTGTCGGTAGGCTCGGGTATTCAGTGGATGACGTTTACCAGCGACAATACGACAAAAGATATAACCGTGTCCCGCCCATACACGAATTTCACCCCGACGGTAAACTTTATGTACAATTTCTCTACGACCCAGCATCTCCGGTTAAACTATTCGGGGAGGACCGGTACGCCGTCGGCGGCGCAACTGCAGCCGATCATGACGACTTCGGATAGCATCAATTATCAGCTGGGTAATCCGAACCTGAAGCCCCAGTTCAGCCAATCCCTCCGGATGTTATACGCATCGTTTGACCCGTCCACCAAAAAGGTATTCTTCGTAACCGTGAATGCCAGCATGATCCAGAACGATATCCAGTCCCTGCAGTATAACCGGTCAAATGGCGGCACGGTCAGCACGTACACGAATCTGAACGGGACCTACAACCTTTCGGGATACATGAACTACGGTTTCCCGCTGAACCGGCCGAAGTCCAATATGAATTTCATCACCAACGTAAATTACAGCCAAAGTCAGACGGAGCTTTCGTCGGATTCGACCGTCGGGCCGTTCACCCATCTGTATACCCGGAACACGACGCTCGGTGAAACGATTTCCTGGACAACCAATATCAAAAAGAATTTCGACATGAACCTGAGCGCGAGGTCTTCCTATACCATCCCCACGCATAGCGGGTTTCAAACGGGCAATTCCAAGAATCAAAGCAGTTCTAACCTGAATTATTTCAGTGAGGTAATATCCACCGAGTTCACCGCCTATACGAACAACGGGTGGCTGATCGCGGCGAGCTTTGACTACACGTATACCTATACCCACTCCTCCAGCTACAATGTGAGCGCGCCGATCCTGACCCCCAGTGTTGCGAAGCAATTCTTCAAAAAGAAGAATGCCGAGCTTCGGCTGACGGTTTTCGACCTGCTCAATCAGAATACGCTCGTCAGCAAGTCGGTGGGGACCAATACTTCCTTCACCCGGAATAACGTCCTCTCGCGGTATGCCATGCTGACCTTTACGTATAACCTGAATAATTTCCCCTCGTCGCAAAACCGGCGCGGACAGTTCCCGGGCTTTATGGGACGGCCTCCGGGTGGGGGCCGGCCCGATGGCGGGTTCCGTGGCGGGCCGTTGTATCCAATTGATTAGTGGCGCGATCTTAAGCGGGACTTGTCCAACTGCGAGTGACCGTATAACACGATCGATAGGATGGTACCCATGAAACGGGAGAAATTGGAAGAAGGACGATAAAAACGGCTGTAGATACGTGTCCGGAGCAGATCTTCCCGTATATTATTATTGCGCATGGCTATTGGATTTTGACAGGGAGGTAACGTACTGGCTCGCATTTTATTGTGTTCCGGGGTGTTAAAAGCCCTAGTATTTTACCTATTGCGGGAGGCCGGAAAGGGTCGTACCTTGTTACAAATCCCTTCTATGAGAAGTACCATTCTCAACCTTACTCCTGTGCTGCTGTCCGCCACATTGTGCGGGCTGCCCGCCACGGTTTCCGCGCAGGGGGTTTTTTCCAATAAGACCCAGGCCGTATTGGAGAAGGTTATCCAGGATTATCCCAACCATTTTTATAATATCAAAGGCGAGCTGATCAGCCAGGCCTTACAGTCATCGCGGTATAAGTCCACGCTGCAACTGCCGGGCGCACAGTCGACCGTCGTCACCGTCTCCACCGGCAGCCAGGGCTCGGACTGGTCCTGTGTGGTCCTTCAGACGAAGAATTTCACGGAGGCCAGGGACCGGTTTGCAACGATCTTTGGCCAGCTGAGCAACAGTATCATTACTGCCAGCGGTCAAAAGACCTTTATTCTTTCCGGTCAGTACGAGACGCCGACGGAAGACCGGAGATCCACCGCTATCGTCTTCTCCTTGCTCCCGGGTGTCGGAGAAATGAAAAAGTTGAAAGTGGAATTGGCGCTGCGACAGGAGCAAAACGGGTGGAAGATCGAACTTAGCGTTGAAGATAAGGATGAGGCCCAGGGCGCGCTGACGTCAAATTAAGACCGTACGTCCTCATCCGCCCACGCAGTTAAACCATCAACGTAAAATCACGGAGCACTCCATCGATCTCTTCCAGCCGGAAGGGTTTGGAGATGTATTTGTTCATTCCCGCTTCCAGGCATTTTTCGCGGTCCCCTTTCATGGCATCGGCCGTAAGCGCGATGATCGGCAGGTTGCACCAGGGCTCGGGCATCTGACGGATATGCCGGGTGGTGGTATATCCATCCATCTCGGGCATATTGACGTCCATGAAGATGATGGACGGTTCGCAATGGGGCAGGCGTTCGAGGGCCTCCCTGCCGTTGCTGACCTGGATCACTTCGAAACCCATTCGCCGCAACACCTCCGTGATCAGCAGCATATTGATGGGGTCATCATCGGCCACCATAACGCTGGTTGGTTCAGAGATCTTCTCTACCGTACTGGCCGGAATGGAATGGTGGTTGATCTCCGATTGGAGGTTGCCGTCATACATGGACAGCAAGGTGGCATGGAGCTCGTGGATCTTGACCGGCTTGGACAGGAATTTGGTAATTCCGACCTTGACGGCTTCATGCTGATAGATGTTCTTTTCAACAGCGGGCAGCATGAGTATGCAGGGCATGTGCTGACCGGGGAAAAGCCTGTTAACCTCCCGGACAAGCGCAATGCCATCCATGCCGGGCATGTGGTGATCGGTCAGGACGAGGCTGAACGGTTCCTTCTTCTGCCGGGCTTCTTTCAGTTTCTGCAAGGCGAGCGGGCCGGAAGAAGCAATATCGGCAGGGATGTGGAAGTGGCTCAGGATCTCCTGCACGAGCCGGAGATTGCTTTGGTTATCGTCGACGATCAGGACCCTCTGCAGCATTGCCTTCCGGGGCAGCTGGACCTCGGGTTGTTCGTTAGCCACCTGCAGGACCAGGTGGAGCGTGAACGCGCTGCCTTTCGCGGGTTCGCTTTCCACCGTGAGGTAGCCGCCCATGAGCTCAGCGAGACTCTTGGAGATCGTCAGACCCAGACCGGTGCCTCCGTATTTACGCGTGGTTGACGTGTCGGCCTGTGTAAAGCTTTCGAATATCTTTTGTATTTTTTCCTTGCGGATACCAATACCGGTGTCCTTTACTTCGATCGCCAGCTTGATAAAGGTCTTGCCGGCCTGTTGGTAGGTCGTATCGCTTTTGCGGATCGAGACGATGATCTCGCCGGCGCTGGTGAACTTGATGGCATTCCCCAGGAGATTGACCACGATCTGCCGGATGCGGACCGGGTCGCCCACGAATTGGGATGGGATGGACGGATCGAGGTCATAAAGCATTTCCAGCTTTTTCTCAAAAGCCTTGATGGTCAGCATGTCGATCGTCTCTTCAATGAGCTCGTCGAGTTTGAACAGGGTATTGTCGATAAGCAACTTGCCCGCCTCGATCTTGGAGAAGTCGAGGATATCGTTGATGATCTCCAGCAGTCCGTAGGCCGACTTCTTGACGTTCTGAAGATAGTCGCGCTGGGCTTTCTGCAACTCGGTAGTGAGGACCAGGTCCGTGAATCCGATAATCCCGTTCATCGGCGTCCGGAGCTCATGGCTCATATTGGCCATAAATTCACTTTTGGCGTGGGAAGCGGATTCGGCCAGCTCTTTCGCCTGCACCAGTTGGACTTCGATCTGTTTCCGCTCGATGGCCGCGGCCAGTGAGGAAGCATAGCTGCGGAGAATGGAGAATTCGGCTTCGTTCCAGCGCTTTTCCTCCTTCATCTCATCGAATCCGACAAAACCCCAGAAAGAGTCGTCATTCAGGAAGATCGGGAGCGCGACGGAGGACTGGATAGCCGAGCGTTCATAGATCCCGAGGATCTGCGGATCCACCTCCGTGCTCTTGTAACTTACAAAGGGCTGTCGCTGTTGGAGCGGCGCGATGATCTTCTTGATATTGTCGAAAGGAATATTCCGGACGGTTGGGTTGGCAACCCGGTTGTCCGAAGGCTTTTCCGTCCATTCGTGGGTCTCGCTGGTCATCCACCGCCCCTCTTCCTTGTTATAATGATTTTGGAAAACAAAGACGCGGCTGACAAGCGCGGTACTGCCGAGCACCTGGATGGATTCCGTGATCGCCACGTTGAGATCCGTATTGATGAGCAGCGAATGGGTGGCCTGGGCGACGCCGTGGAGGAGATGGTCTTTCTTCTTCAGCTTTTCCTGGGCGATCTTCTGATCGGTGATATTCCGGGACGTGCAGATCAGCTTGACCAGCTGTTCTTCGTCGATAATGGGCTTGATGATCGTCTCCAACCAAACATAATGTCCCGCTTTGTGCAGGATGCGGTACCGGACGATAATGCTTTCTTCGGGGGCTTTGTCGGTCAGGAAGGTCAGGCGATCGGCACGCACAAATTTATGCCGGTCATCCGGGTGGACGTATTGTTCGATCGACCGGCCGACAACATCATCCACTTCGTATCCGAGAACGGTACTGACCGAAGGAGAGAGGTACCAGATGGTACCGTCGATCGCGTGGACGCTGATGATGTCCTCGGAATTCTCGGCGAGCAGCCGGAACTTCTGCTCGCTGTTGAGCAGGGCGTTTTCCGCTTCTTTCTGGAAGGTGATGTCCTGGGCGATCCCGAATTCCATCTGATCCGCTACCACTTTTCCTTTCACCGACAGATAGCGCATCCACCCCTGCTTGGTAATGATCCGGCAGGAGAAGGACGTCTCGTAGCCGGTATTCTCTTTTTGCTGGATGGATTTGGCGAATTCCTCCGCCACGAGATTGAAATCTTCCGGGACGATATACAGGTGGAGGAATTCCTCCATAAGGATCTTGTCGGGGTCCTCTTCATCCAGGGCCAGCAGGGCTTTGAATTCCTTACTGAGGGCCAGCTCGCTGTTGATGAAATCCAGTTTCCAGGAACCCATTTTGGCGTAGGTCATGGCGTAGGACAGGGTGCGGATCGCCTCTTCCTTCACCTGTTCCATTTGCAGCTTTTCGGAGATGTCCGACCCGATGCCCTGGATCTCTTCCACCCGGCCGTTCTCTCCTTGCAGCGCCAGGAATTCCCATTCGGTCCAGACAAATTCCCGGGTATGGCCGATCGGTTTACGGATGACCAGCCGGGATACTTTTCCGGGGTTGCTCCAGCAGGCTTCCGCTACCTGCTGGCATCGGGCGAGGTCCTTGGGGAAGATGGTGGTATAGAAGAGGATGTTCTGGATCTCCTGTTCTGTATAGCCGAACGTATTCAGAAAAGCCGGGTTGGCGTAGGTAAAATGACCGTTCCGGTTAATGCGGATGACATAGTTGGTTTGCGACTGGAGGATGGAGGCGAGGAATTTCTTCTCGTTTAGCAGATCGTTTTTGGCCTTTTGCAGCTCTTTATAGTTCCGTTCGCCTTTTTTGAAAGCCGGTTCCAGCACCAGGATGATCAGACCGATGATCGCGAGGATCAGGAAGACGAGCTTGCTCGTATCGGTCTCGGCCATGTCCCCGCTCTTATCCTGCACGATCTCCGAATAGTGACCGTTGACCTCACTCATCAGTGTGTTGTACTTGTTCTCCGCGGTCAGCAGGTCCCGGACATATTGGTTCCGGTTGTGAACCAGCCCGGCGGAATCGGATTGAGCGATCTCGCGGGAAATGCTGGTAATGGTTTGGAACGAGGGCTGCGCGGTTTGCAGCGCCAGTTTGATCTCGAAAACCTTCTGGGGGACTGGGGTCGGGGTGGCGTTGACCCTTTCCACAAGGAAGTTCTGGTTGGCCTCAAAACGGTCGGTCAGCTGGGTCAGGCTGTCCGCGGTAATACCTTCCCTGATCTGCCCGGGGTGGTCCAGCATCAGGACGGCCTGATTTACCATCCGTTGACTAAGCGCCTGTTGGTGGCCGGACTGGTTGATCGCTTCGATTAACTCCTTGCTTTCCAGGGATCTTATGTGGTTAATATAATATCCGAAGAAGTTGAAGAGAAGCACCAGGACGAAAAGTACGACCGATATACGAATTAATTTCCGGAAAGGGCTTTTCATTGAATGGCTTGATGAGGATCTTCCTATAGGAACGTAAAATCGGTTTTTTAAGTTTCTGGAACTACAAAAAAACCAGGGTAAATACTTATCAGTTGACCGTTAATAAGTTATGGTTTGTTCTTCCATTTGCGCGGGTAATTCCCGCCATTCGTATTGCTGATTGCGTAGTTGGGGTTCGAAGCCGGCTTCGCGGATGGCTGCCTGTATTCCCCGGGCCGTAAACCGATGCGGGGCGCCGGCCGCGCTGACAACATTCTCTTCGAGCATAATGCTTCCGAAGTCATTCGCCCCCGCGTGAAGGCAAAGCTGGGCGGTTTGTTTCCCCACCGTCAGCCAGCTCGCCTGGATATTCTTCACATTCGGCAGCATGATCCGGCTGATCGCGATCATCCGGATATACTCCTCCGGGGTGGTCAGATTATGAACGCCCCGGATACGGGTCAGCAGGGTGTCGACATCCTGGAAGGTCCAGGGAATGAACGCGAGAAAACCTTTTGCGTCAGCGGGTTTCCGGGACTGCACTTCACGAAGTCGGATCAGATGCTCCATCCGTTCGGCAAGCGTTTCCACGTGGCCGAACATCATCGTTGCGGACGTCGTGACGTGGAGCTGATGCGCTTCCGCCATGATATCCAGCCATTCCTGCGCGCCGCACTTACCCTTACTGATCAGTCGGCGGACCCGGTCGACAAGGATCTCGGCGCCGGCGCCCGGCAACGAATCCATTCCCGCTGCCTTTAGCTCGACCAGGACATCGTGATGGCTCATCTTTTCCAGCTTACAAACATGCGCCACTTCGGGCGGCCCCAGGGTATGGAGCTTGAGCTCCGGGTACAGCGACTTCAGCTGGCGAAACAGGCCCGTATAGAAGCTGAGCCCCAATTCGGGGTGGTGGCCGCCCTGAAGGAGGAGCTGATCTCCCCCCCAGCGGAAAGTTTCTTCTATTTTGCGTTTGTAGGTCCCGATGTCCGTGATATAGGAATCGGGGTGACCGGGGATGCGATAGAAGTTGCAGAATTTACAGTTGGCGATGCAGACATTGGTCGTATTGACATTGCGGTCGATCTGCCAGGTGACCTTGCCGTGGGGAACCTGCATTTTCCGCAGCTCGTCGGCGACCTCCATCAGTTCGGTCAGCGGCGCCTTTTCAAACAGGAAGATACCTTCCTCCCTGTCCAGAGATCCCTTATTGAGCGCCTTATGGTATAGTCCGGATAAACTCATTGCGGTCTGTTGGAGAACAAAGGTACGTATCGAAAGACAAAACGGAGTGTGAAACGTCGGTCAAGTGGAAACGGTTGTTTGGCTGGAGTTTGCGACATTACCGGGGGCGATTTGCGACATTTTTCGGTGCCCGGCTTGCTAACTCAACAAATAGATAATATATTTAATGGAATCAAAGTCACACAATGCGCCACCAAAACTACCGGATACTGCTGTATTCGCTTATCCTCACATTGAGTCGTGCCCCTGCAGTCGCCCAGGAAACCTTCGTACAACCACCGTCACGATTGCTCACCACCTTCACGTTCAGACTTTTCACCGGCGGCGTTATGATCCTGCGGGCCAAGCTGGATAACTTCCCCGACAGCCTGACGTTCATCCTGGACACGGGCAGCGGCGGCATCTCGCTGGACTCTACCACCTGCGAGCACCTGCACCTGAGTCCGGTCCTTTCCGACAAGACGATCCTTGGGATCGCGGGGGTTCGTCAAGTAAGGTTTCTGTATAACAGGACCCTGCGGCTGCCGGGGCTTACCGTAGACAGCCTGAATTTCCATGTAAACGACTACGATATCCTGACCAGCGTATATGGCGAAAAGATCGACGGGATCATCGGGTACAGCTTTTTTTCCCGGTATATCGTGGCGATCAATTACGACAGCCTCAAGGTCGATATTTATTCGCTCGGATCATTCCGTTATCCGAGGGGGGCATACGTGATCCGCCCGTTGATTCCCAATCTCCCGATCGTCGGCGCCGAAACGGACGATACCCGAAAGGTCGCTTCGCGGTTCTATTTCGATACGGGCGCCGGGCTTTGCGCGCTCCTTTCCACCGATTTCGCTGCCGACAGCGGTCTGCTGGACCCCCGCAAGAAAATGTATTTGACCCAGGCCCAGGGCCTGGGGGGAAAGGCGACGATGCGGCTGACGACCATCCGGGAGCTAAAGCTGGGCCCCTTCCGGTTTCACCGCGTACCCATCTATGTCTTCGATGATGCCTTTAACGTTACGTCCTATCCCAACCTCGGCGGGCTGATCGGAAACGATATCCTTCGCCGCTTCAATATCATCCTGAACTACGATCGCCGGTATTTCTGCCTGACACCCAATTCGCACTACCACGATTTCTTCGACTATTCCTACTCGGGGCTGAGCATTTACTGGGAAAACGACGCGACGATCCGTATCGGGGATATCATGGAGGGGTCGCCGGCAGAAAAGGCAGGTTTAAAGGTGGACGACATTCTGATCGCCGTCAATACCAATTTCAGCAACAATATAGAGGCGTATAAGACCTTGTTACAAAATGCCGGCGAGCGGGTGAAGCTGATCGTCCGCCGGAAGGGCGAACTGTTGACGCTGGACATGAAGGTGAAGACCATTGAGTAAGTTTCCGTACCTTTGCGGTCCTCCTATGTTGATAAAATTTGAAAAGTTCGAGCTCGCGAATGGTCTCCGGGTCCTGGTTCATGAAGATCCGTCGACGCCGATGGCCATCGTCAATGTCCTCTATGATGTCGGTGCACGGGATGAAGACCCCCACAGGACTGGTTTTGCGCATTTGTTCGAACACCTGATGTTTGGCGGTTCGGTCAACATCGAAGACTTCGAAACGCCGCTTCAATTGGCCGGCGGCGAGAACAATGCCTATACGACCAACGATTTCACCAACTATTATATCCAGCTGCCGGCAGAGAATATCGAGACGGCTTTCTGGCTCGAGAGTGACCGGATGCTGTCCCTTGCCTTTAGCGAGAAGAGCCTGGAAGTGCAGCGCAAGGTGGTGATGGAAGAGTTCAAAGAGCACTATATCAACAAGCCTTACGGGGACGCCTGGTTCAAGCTGCGCGAGTTGGTCTACCAGCACCATCCGTATCGCTGGATGACGATCGGCAGCGAGCTTAGCCATATAGAGAAGGCGAAGCTGGAAGACGTCCGGAATTTCTTCTTTAAATACTATCGTCCGGTTAACGCGATCCTGGTCGTGGCCGGCAAAGTCACGACACCGCAGGTGCGGGAGCTGGCCGACAAATGGTTTGGGGATATCCCTTCGGGTGAGAAGTATGTGCGGTCCCTTCCTCGTGAGCCGCGCCAGGAAGCGGCCCGGCGATTGGAGATCCGGGCTGATGTCCCGCTGGATGCCCTATACAAATGCTATCCGATGGCATCCCGTACCGAGAAGGGCTATTATGTGGCCGAACTGATCACGGAGGTATTGGGCGGCGGGACTTCCTCCCGGCTGCACCAGGTGCTGGTGAAGGAGAAAAAATTATTTAGTCAGATCGAATGTTACCAGACCGGCTCGGTCGATCCGGGTCTGGTGGTGGTGGAAGGCAAGCTGATAAGAGGTATCCGGCTGGAAGACGCCGACCGGGCGGTGGAGGAAGAGCTGGAGAAGATGCGGAAGACGCCGGTTACGGCGAAGGAGCTGACGAAGGTAAAGAACAAGACCGAGTCCGCGATCGTATTCGAAGATATGAGTGTCATGAACCGCGCCAACAGCCTTGCCATCTACGAGCTTCTGGGGGATGCGAATATGATGAATACCGAGCTGGATAAATACCGGTCGGTCACGGCGGAGGAGATCCTTGCTACAAGCCGCGAGATCTTCGATGACCGGAACAGCAATACATTATATTATGCCAGTACAAACAATTCATAAACTCAACAGGGCCGTAGCACCGCCGGTGAAGGACGCCAGGGAATTCGAGCTGGAGCTGCCACCCTTTGTTAAGCATACGTTGTCAAACGGCGTGGAAGTATATGCGATCGATCTGGGCAAGGTCGATGCGATGATGGTAAGCTGGATCTTCGACGCCGGAAATTCCTACGAGACAGACAACGCGGTAGCTCCGGCGGTGAATACGCTGCTGAAGAACGGGACGACAAGGAGGAAGGCATTCGATATCAGCGAACATTTCGATTACTATGGGGCCTATCTCAGCAGGGCCTGTCATCATGAGACGGCGGAGCTGACACTGCACTGTCTGAACCAGCAATTCGGGGAGCTGGTGCCCGTGGTGGCGGAATTGTTGTCGGAATCGGTGTATCCCGAAGAGGAGCTGTCCATCTATAAGAAGAATGCGCAACAGCGGCTGCAGGTGAGTTTAAAAAAGAGCGATTTCGTGGCCGGCCGCCTGATCGACTCGTATCTCTATGGCAAAGAACATCCGTATGGAAAGTACAACGTGGCGGAGGATTATCAGGCGTTGAAGCGCGAAGACCTGGTGGAGTTTTACCGCCGCCATTATCAGCACGGGGCCTGCCGGATCATCGCCGCGGGCAAGCTGCCGGCCGACCTGATCCCCTTGCTCCAAAAATATATCGGCGCCCTCCCCTTCACCAAACCTGCGGCAGGCGCCGCGATCCCGCAATTCCCCATCCGGCCGGCGGACCAGAAGAGGTACCACATTACGAACGATCCCGACGGGGTGCAGGGGTCGATCCGGATCGCCCGGAATTTCCCCAGCCGCCACCATCCCGACTTTCAACGGGTGCAGGTGTTGAATAATGTGTTTGGGGGATTTTTTGGGTCGCGGCTGATGACCAATATCCGGGAAGATAAAGGGTATACATACGGCATCTACAGTTACCTGGTCAACAACCGGCAGGAAAGCGCGTGGATGATCAGCACGGAGGCCGGCAAGGAGGTCTGCGAGCCGGCGATAGCGGAGGTGTATAAAGAGATGAATGGACTGCGGGAGGAACTGATCGATGATGAGGAGCTGCAGATGGCGCGCAACTTCGCGATTGGCACCGTACTGGGTGATCTCGATGGACCGTTTCACGTGGCCAGCCGCTGGAAAAGTATCCTGCTGAATGGGTTGGATGAAAACTATTTCCGGGAAGGGATCCGGATCGTGAAGACAATCACGCCGGAGGAGCTTAGGGAGCTCGCGGTCAAATGGCTGGACCCGGCGGAATTCTTCGAGTTGGTGGTGGTTTAGGAATCCTGTAAATTCGGCAAAAGCATTTCATGAACTTTGTGGTTCGCATCCTGCTTACGGCAGTCGTCGCCTTTGCGCTTTCGGCGATCCTCCCGGGAATCCATTTCCACAGTTTCTGGACGGCAGTCGTGCTCGCGCTGGTGCTGGCGGTCCTTAACTTCTTATTAAAGCCGATACTCATTATCCTTACACTACCGATCACAATTCTTACCTTTGGTCTCTTCCTTTTTGTTATCAATGCTATAATTGTGCTGGTGGCGGGCGAATTCGTGAACGGATTCAGAGTGGACGGGTTCGGATGGGCTTTACTGTTCAGTTTGCTCCTGTCGTTATTGACCTCTATCCTTTACAAGGATACCAGACGGGATGACGACCGCGCCCCACGATGACCGCGCAACAGGGTGACGACCGCGCCCCACGATGACCGCCCGACCGGGTGACGACCGCGCCCCACGATGACCGCGCGCACGATGACGAAAGGAGATAAGAAAGATCGTATGAACTTCGATAGAAAAGACCTCACCGACGAAGAGCTCGTTCGCTTATACAAAAGCGTTGTATTACCCCGGATGATCGAGGAGAAGATGTTGGTCCTGTTGCGACAGGGGAAGATCAGCAAATGGTTCAGCGGGATCGGCCAGGAGGCCATTGCGGTAGGCGCAACCCTTGCGATGGGCATAGATGACTGGATTTTGCCGCTGCACCGCAACCTCGGGGTCTTCACCAGCCGGGAGATGCCGCTCGCCAAACTATTCCAGCAGTGGCAGGGGAGCCCGGACGGCTACAGCAAGGGCCGCGAGCGGAGCTTTCACTTCGGAAGCAGGGAACATGCGATCTGCGGAATGATCTCGCACCTCGGCCCGCAGCTGGGCGTTGCGGATGGGATCGGTTTGGCAGCCAGACTTGGTGAAAGCGGGAAGGCGACATTGGTATTTACCGGGGAAGGGGGCACGAGTGAAGGTGACTTTCATGAAGCGTTGAACGTGGCTTCCGTGTGGGACCTGCCGGTGATTTTCCTGATCGAGAACAATGGATATGCGCTGAGCACGCCGGTCAGCGAACAATACCGCGGCGAGAGCCTCGTCCATCGGGCCGCCGCATACGGGATGGAAGGGGTCCGGATCGACGGCAATAATATCCTGACGGTTTATGATACGATCCGCGGGCTGAGAAATTACTGTACACGATATCACCGGCCCTACCTGGTGGAATGCATGACCTTTCGGATGCGGGGCCATGAGGAAGCCAGCGGCGTCAAATATGTTCCGAAAGAATTGATGGAGGACTGGGGTAAGAAGGACCCTGTAGTCAATTACGAAAACTGGCTGCGGGACACGCAGGTGCTTGGGCCCGGCGAGATCGAAGCGATCCGGCAGGAGACCGCCCGCTATATTGAATCGGAGCTGACGGGCCTCACCGCCCCCTCACCGTCCTTGCCGACCACCTCCCCGGATTCGCTCGCCATCCTTCCGGATACGGACGAGGAGCTGGCGGACGTCTATGCTCCGGCCCCTTTTGTGCGCGCTGAACCCCGCGAAGATGCGCCGGGTGTCCCGGAAAAAAGACTGATCGATGCGATCAAAGAAGGACTGGATCAATCCATGCAGCATTATGATAACCTCATCCTGATGGGTCAGGACATCGCCGACTATGGCGGCGCATTCAAGATAACGGAGGGGTTGATGGATAAATATGGAAAGGAGAGGGTCCGCAATACCCCCTTGTGCGAAAGCGCGATCGTAGGCTGCGCCCTGGGCCTGAGCCTCGAAGGCTACAAGAGCGTAGTGGAGATGCAATTTGCGGATTTCGTAACGGCGGGATTCAACCAGATCGTCAATAACCTGGCGAAGATCCATTACCGGTGGGGGCAGCCGGCGGACGTTGTCATCCGGATGCCAACGGGAGCGGGAGTTGGGGCCGGTCCGTTCCATTCGCAAAGCAATGAAGCCTGGTTCGTACACACACCCGGCTTGAAAGTTGTCTATCCCTCCACTCCCTTCGACGCCAAAGGTTTGTTGATCGCCGCGATCCATGATCCCAACCCGGTGATGTACTTTGAGCATAAGGCCTTGTACCGCAGCATCAGCGGTCCGGTGCCCGCGGAGTACTACGAACTGTCGATTGGTAAGGCCAGGTTGGTGCGGGAAGGAGAGGACCTGTCCATTATCACGTACGGTGCGGGTGTTCATTGGGCCCTGGAATATGAGGGGGCGCATCCGGAATTATCGCTGGATATCCTTGATCTCCGGACCCTCCTGCCGCTGGACTATACGGCGATCCGGGATTCCGTCGGCCGGACCGGGAAAGCATTGGTTTTGCATGAGGATACGCTGACAGGCGGGATCGGCGCGGAGGTTGCGGCATGGATCGCCGAACATTGCTTCCATTTGCTGGATGCCCCCGTCTCCCGTTGCGCTTCGCTGGATACGCCGGTCCCGTTCAATATCCAGCTGGAAAATAATTTCCTCGCAAAATCGAGGTTGGATGAGTTGGTAAGGCGTTTGATGGAATACTAAGGGAGTTTGATCGAATCCAGGGGGGCGTTCGGATCAATTTATGCACCATTCGTTCACAATTCTTGACTTTCGATCTTTCAACACTTAACTTAGGTACAAATAGGATAAGGTTTAATGGTTATGGAACCTGATTAGAGCAGACCTCCCGGCCGGGAGGTTTTTTATTTCGAGCCCGGCTATTGAACCAGAATTATTCAATCTTTGTAAAGACGATCTCAAAATCGAAAAGGGTCTTATGAAGAAAATAGGATTTTTATCGTTCGGTCACTGGTCCAATCATCCGGCCTACAAAACCCGAACGGCGAGTGACACGTTGCTTCAGTCCATTGATTTGGCGGTTGCCGCGGAAGAAATCGGTCTGGATGGTGCCTATTTTCGGGTGCATCATTTTGCCGCCCAGTTAGCATCTCCATTTCCTTTGCTTTCGGCTATCGGCGCCAAAACAAGCAAAATAGAAATTGGAACAGCTGTTATTGACATGCGTTATGAAAATCCACTCTATATGGTGGAAGACGCCGGTGTCGCTGATCTGATTTCGGGCGGGCGATTGCAACTGGGGATCAGCAGAGGTTCACCGGAACAAGTGATCGATGGATGGCGATATTTTGGGTATGAACCAGCCCCAGGAGAAACGGATGAAGAGATGGGGCGCAGGAAAGGGTTGCAATTTTTAGATAAACTGAAGGGTATTGGATTTGCCCGGCCAAACCCGCATCCCATGTTCCCTAATCCGCCGGGCTTATTACGATTGGAACCTCACTCTGAGGGGTTGCGCGATCGCATTTGGTGGGGTGCAGCCTCCAATGCGACAGCCATTTGGGCGGCAGAGAACGGCATGAACCTCCAAAGTTCCACCCTGAAATTCGACGAAAGCGGCAAGCCTTTCCATGTGCAGCAAGCAGAACAGATCAGGTTGTTCAAAGAAGCATGGAAAAAAGCGGGACACGGGCGCGAGCCAAGGACTTCGGTCAGCCGGTCTATTTTCGCATTGATAACGGATGAGGATAGATATTTATTTGGGCAGGACGCCAGGGACGGCGATACCATCGGGTATATTGAACAGGATAAACGCGCCATCTTCGGAAGATCCTACGCCGGCGAACCGGATCGACTCATCAGAGAGTTGGCTCAGGACGAGGCCATCCAGGAGGCGGATACGCTCCTTTTGACGATACCCAATACGTTAGGCGTTGACTACAATGTACACGTGCTGTCTTCTATTTTGAGGCATGTTGCACCTGGATTAGGTTGGCGTTAGATTTTAGCATATTTTCAATTATCCGTTTTCCAGCTTTCCTTTCAATGTCTGCAGCTCACGTTTTCTTCTTTTGTTCACACGCTGCTCTTCGGTGCCAACATAAAAGGCAAGGGCATATGAAACCAGTATTACCAAACCCACCTTCAACAATTTTCCAGCCTCCCAACCGCTAAAGATCATAATTGCTCCCATCGGTAGTAAATTCAAGCGAATTACCCGGGAAAGGCGTACCTGGTAACTGGCTAGAGAAATGGCCTGATCAAGATCGCCATGGATGGAACGGTCAAACCGGCGGCCGGCCTTTATCCTTTGGATACGGCTTACCACTACATACGCAACAGTTGCAAACATCCAGGCCGATTCGAGGTACATAAATAGATTCGCCCCCGGTTTGAAGGGATTGAGGGCAAGCAGCAGGCCGCCGGCGCCAACATTTACCAACATGAGCGACCACTCGGTGGAATTGGCAATGTGGCGTACGCCGCTCATTTTCGATTGAATGCGATGGTGCAGCGCTATCTCATCGATGACATATAGAGGCTGCTTGTTTTGCGCATCCCATATTTTTTTCATTTCATCGAATTCCATAGTTGTCATAATTTTTTGATTTGACGATCAGCTGTTTTTTGATGCGGTTGATTTTGACGCCGACATTCGATTCGCTGATACCCAGTATGGCGGACATCTCCTTATAGCTGAAACCTTCGAGAAGCAGCAGGGTTACAGACCGATCAATTTCATCGAGCTTGGATATTTCCCGATAAAGCCAGGTCAATCGATCATCAGTCTGCATCTTTTTCTCCAGCAGGAGATGCTGTACGTTGTCGAGTGTTTCGGCACCTGCATATTTTTTTTCCTTCTTTTTCCATTTGATGGCGGTGTTAAGGGCGATCCGGTACAACCAGGTGGTAACGGAAGCCTCCTGCCGGAATCCGGGAATGGAGCGCCACACCTGTATAATGATCTCCTGGAAAAGATCGTCGTCGTCTTCTGTTGTAAATGCCCGGACGACCTTAAAGATGACCCCTTTATGAAGCTTTAGCCATTCCTCCAGTATAGCCAACCGTTCTTTTTCAGTCACGTCGGTCCTGTTTGTCAATTAGTATACTCAAGTCTCCGGGTTCTTACAGCGAGCACCAAAATTATCCCCCTTTCCGGCACCAGTCCATTACCGCCTTAAACACCGCCTGCCGGATCGGGTTGGGATTGTAATAGACGCCGGTGGGTTGCAGCCCGACGTTTTGCCTGTTGATGAGGATGATCACCGACAAACGATATTCTGGCACCACCACGATACTGGTACCGGTAAATCCGGTATGCCCGTAACTGCCGGCAGGCCCATTTTTCATGAACGCGTTTTCCGGATCCATCATCCAACCCAACCCGTTGCGAAAAGTATCGGGAGTAAGAAAAGAGCGGATCACCTGTTCAGAAATGAAACGACTCTCTCCGGCCATCCCTCGATTCAGCAGCATATTCACCAGCAACTGAAGATCTCCCGCGGTAGAAAAAAGCCCGGCAGCTCCGGACATCCCATCGCTGGCATACCACGCATTTCCATCGTTCACTTCCCCCCTTACAAGATACTGCCGCCATCCATTCCAGGACTGCACATCCAGGCCCGGAACGGCAAAGCCCAATGAAGTATCATGCACCATCCGGAATTCATAAGGGTTGCCCAGCGAAGTGGCGGCGATATTGACGGTTCTCCCATGTTGCAAGGGGTTATACGTCGTATGGATCATCCCCAGCGGCTTGAAAATATTCCGCTCTTCGAACTGTTCGAGCGACATTCCCGACACTTTCTCGATAATGGCGCCCAGCAACATGAATCCCAGGTCGCTGTATTTGCGCTGCTTGCCGACAGGAAATCGGAGGGGCAGTCTTTCTATGACCCTAATGGTGGAATCCCGGTGCGCCGACCGGTAGTAAAGGGGATACCATTCATACAGTCCGGCCGTGTGGGTCAGCAAATGCCGGATGGTTATTTGTTTTTTCTCACCCGTATCAAAGCCCGGCAGGTACATGGCTACGGGGTCGTCTATCCGGATCCTGTTCCGGTCTGCCAGGAGCATAAGAAAGGTTGTAGTGCCCACTACCTTGGTCAGGGAAGCCAGGTCGAAAAGAGTGACCGTATCCATGGCTGGGGCTGACTGAAGCAGTTGACGACGAAAGTCATATTTCTGGGACAGCCCGTACGCCTTGGAGTAGACGATTTTGCCGTCTTTTTGGATCATCAGCACCGCCCCGGGGATCAGGTCGGCCACCATGGCCGCCTCGAAGACGGAGTCCACCCGCTGGCGAAGCAAAGCATCCTCAGTTTTTCTATTGTCTTGCCCCCGTGAACCGATGGACACCAGAACAAGGGCGTCGTCAGGATGAATATTGCTTTTTTCATGCTGCTTAGAATGCTGAGTTACGCATTCATAAATATATTCAAAAAACCCACGTCAAAAAAAGAACATGCGCAACAATACCTCCTGCACGCCGTACGTCGCCAATGCCAAGTTTTATTTAAAAGGGTTTATGCGCTGATCAAAACAATAACTCTGCCGGCACTTTTACCCCCTCTAAATGAAGATAGGGAACGACTTGACCTCGCATATGAGTTTGGTGTTCAAAAGCTTTACTCAATGCTACTGCGCCTGTCATTTCGTGTCCAAAAATATTCACATTGCCTGAAAATTGCTCTGGTTTCATGTCTTCGATCGCGCTTATTATAAAATCATAGCTATTCATGACCATTTTAGTTGTCGCTGCTTTCGACTTGTCAGTTATTTTCGCAAGATCACCTCTTTCCACAGGACTTTTCGTACCACTGGCAATTGCTCCGATTATATAATTTGCACCGCCTAAATGGATCATCTCTTCCGCAAATGTCCTCATTTCAGGGGTGGGTTTGAAAGCGTAGCCCGCTTCAGGCATAGAATCCAAATACTCTTTAGTATAAAGTTTTGCTCTTTCCCAATCTTTGATCATCTGGTCGGGGGTCTGAGCATTTGCAAAATTAAATGCCATCAGCATCATTGAAATGGTTAAAACCAATTTGTTGTTTTGCATTGTCTTTGATTTTAAATTTTAAAATAATTACTTAAATAAATCCCCTGCGAGGTATTTCATTCCCGAATCGCATGCTACGGTAACGACTGTGTGCCCGGGCCCAAGCCGCTTTCCGATTTCAATAGCTGCAAAAACATTCAGCCCGCTGGACGTGCCACAGAATATCCCCTCCTCTGAAGCAAGCAATCTTGCCGTTTCTCTGGCTTTGCTTTCCTCAAAAGCCAGGGCCTCGTCATACGCTTCTTTGCTCAGCATCGGCGGCATCCTTCCGATAGCAATGCCGTCAATGTGGTGGCTGCCCTTTTCACCTCTGCTGAGAAATGCGCTGGATGCAGGCTCCAATGCAATGATCTTTGTTGATGCATCTGATTTCTTCAACTCAGTTGATACACCTGTGAGCATGCCGCCGGTGCCGACTGCCGCACAAAACACATCAATCCGCTTATTTAACTGCCGAATGATTTCCATTCCCAATTTTCTGTAACCGATGATCTCGTCTTCATTTGTAAATTGCCGTGTCCAGTAGCCCCCTTCCTTTTCCAATTGCAGCACACGCTCTTCCATTCGCACGAAAAGATCGGGCGTTATCTTGCCTTGAACACTCGGCACGATCTCAAGTTCCGCGCCAAAAAGTTGCATGGTCTGCAGTTTCTCCTTCGCAAATGCATCGGATGAAATGGCTTTGAACCGATAGCCTTTCACCGCGCACACAAAGGCAAACGACGTTCCCGTACTGCCTGCCGTATATTCGACAATAAGGCTTTCCTTATTGATATCGCCCCGCTTTTCCGCCTCTTCAATAATTGCCAGCGCCATCCTGTCTTTGTAAGAGCCGGTTGGGTTGAAATATTCAAGCTTCACATAAATATCCGCGCAATGTTCGGGTACAATTTTGGCAAGCTTGACCAGTGGCGTGTTGCCAATTGTCTGAAGAATGTTCTTGTCAGAAATTTGAGCCATATTAATTCGACTTATTTTAAAAATATCTCGCCAATCAAATATGTCTTTGCCTTCCCGCTGATCTCAACCCTTTCACCTGCATCTTTGCAATGCAAGAACCCTTTTCTGGGCGACAATTGGATTGCATCCAATTCGCCCCGCCGTAGCCTTTGAGACCAATACGGGGTCAGCGTGGTATGAGCCGAGCCCGTGACATGGTCTTCCGGAATGCCGGATTGAGGGGCAAAAAACCGTGAGACAAAATCGACACTTTCCCCTTTTGCCGTAATGATCACGCCTCTGCAATCTGTCAGATTCCCGATGGCCGCCATATTTGCGCGAATGCCTGCAACCTCGGCTTCTGATCCGAAAACAAGCATGTAATCCGATCGGCCTTTGTATGCTTCGACCGGGTTTACAGAGAACCATTGCAGCATATCAGGAGTGACTTCAACCGGTTTGATATGGTCTGCAGGGAAATCAAGGGTCAGCTGGTCTCCTTTTTTACTTACCTTCAATTCGCCGCTGCAGGAAGCAAATGAAATGGTATTGCCCGAAAAACCCTCATGAGAAAAAAGCACGTGGGCAGCTGCCAGGGTTGCATGGCCGCACAGATCGATTTCCAACTCAGGGCTGAACCACCGGATTCGGAACCCATCCTTTGTTTCTACATAGAAGGCTGTTTCGGCCAGGTTATTTTCGGCTGCAATATTTTTCATGGTCCGATCTTCAAGCCAGTTTTCGAGTGGGCAAACAGCCGCCGGGTTCCCCGAAAAAAGGTCCTTACAAAAGGCATCCACCTGGTATATCCTGTTGGTCATAATGCTGTCTTAATTTGTTAAGATTCTTTATTTTGTAAAAGTAATATAGTTCAATCTTCAAACCATTGTTGACAAAAAACAGGCAGGAATTGACAAGACAGCTTATCAAGTGATCGATAGCTTCGGATTTTGATGGACGGCTGGATTTATTCGTTTTTTTAGTGTAAAATTGAACCGTATTTAATTTTCAGCAACATGAACTTGTTTAAGGCCTTTGACAAGGCAAACTGCATCGCTTTCAATTTGTCGATCGACAAGAGCTGTGCGGTTTTGTGCACGCTTGCCGAGGCCCAGTTCGGCAATGCTTTCAAATACAGTACACTAAAGTTGGTAGTGGATGGCCGTGCCATGTACATCGTCGGCAAAAAATCATACCGGTTATCTCAAAATGACTTCCTGATCTGCAATGGCGATAAGGATGGCATTGGAATCATCGATTCGAAAAAGGACGTCTCCCAGTTTTGTATTCACTTAAAGCCTTCATTAATTACTGATGCATTTCGGCTCCTGACTTCGGGAGATCATCTTGATTTGGACAAACATACGGATGGATATCCCGATTTTCAATTATTCGAAAACACGTATAATTTAAACAGCTCCTTTACAGTCTCCAACCTATTAAGGCCACTTGCAGGGCTGATTAAAGACGGCAGGGAAAAGGAAATTTATATAAATGAAGAATGGCTATTGAATCTCGCTGAGGCTATCGTGTTGAACGAAAAAAACATCAGGGTTTCGTTAAGCGGGTTGCATGCTGTAAGGCATACGACGAGGAATGAAATAATGAAAAGACTGCTGATTGGTAAAGAATATATAGACTCCAATTTCGCGAATAACCCAAAGATCGCCGAAATTGCAAGTTATGCCTTCATGTCCGAATTTTTCTTTTACCGGAATTTTAAGCTGGCATTCAGGACAACGCCTTACCAATATATCCTCGATAAAAAAGTAGCGCTGGCCAGGGAGTTGATGCAGGATGAAAAAATGGGTTTTGCTGAAATAGCTGAGTCATGCGGGTTCCCTGACATTTTTACATTCAGTAAGGCGTTCAAAAGGAAATGTGGCTTTGCCCCTTCTGCGGCCAGGAGAATGTCGGTAGCATAGGTAATTGCAAATCCATCAATATTCCATTTTTAACTGTTCAAGATCGATTTTTGTATTCTGCAATGCACTCCATTTCAAAAATTGCACCCAACGGCAAGCCAGCGACAGCAACTGTAGTTCGTGCCGGTTTGTGCGTTCCAAACTGCTCTTCGTAAATAATATTCATCTTTGAATAATTGGCCATGTCTGTGAGGTACACATTTACCTTTACAATATCCGCCAGCGTTAACTGTTTTGACGCCAGCACCGATTTGACATTTTCAAACACCTTTAACGCTTGCTCCTCGATACTCTTGCCCTCCAATTGCATATTTTCAGCATTGAGTCCGATTGTACCCGAGCAATAGAAAAACCCATTCGATAACATGGCATGAGAAAAAGGGCCAGCGACAGTCGGCGCGTCCTCAGCAAATATTGTCTCCATAATATTGATTTTATATTTTTTTGATGACGCTGCAAGTTGCTCCAATCTATTCAGGTTTCAAATGTCAAAAACTGTTTATTGTTCCTTCCCTTTACATGGTGCGGTATATCTGCAGTTATTCCCCACAAACATCCTCTCATGCCTTGCTCTCATCTACTTACGTCAATCTGTATAGTATATCTCATAACAAAAATTTAAGGGTACGCACCTATAGTTTTTCAGCGGGACCATCAATACATTCGTTCTGCCTAATCTGTACCTGATATTTCCACCCTTCTTTGATCGTAATTCCTATCCTACCCTCTGGGATGTAACCACACCATTAAACTAGCCTCTCATGAGAACCATTATGACCTGGCTCATAGCCTTGCTATGCACCCTGCCTAACCTATGCCGCTGTCAGGATCAAACCGGCGACGGCACCGCCAATCTGGACAAGATTGCTAACTTCCCCGACAAAATTTTCAAAAAGATCAGCGGCCAAACAGCCGCGCTGCAACACCGGCTGGAACGCCAGACAGCAAGGTATCTGACGCGTATGGCCCGCAAAGAGGAAAAACTGCGGGAGAGGCTATACCGGACCGACTCGGCCAAAGCCGCTTCACTTTATCCTCAGGATCCGCGACAGCAATACGCCCTTCTCCTGCAGAAATTCCGGCAGGACAGCGCCAGAATATCTACGTCCATGGGCCCGGAATACCTGCGGTACACCGATTCCACACAGGGAATGTTAGGGTTCCTGAACAAGAACCCCAATCTAATCAATGCATCACCCGAAGTGCAGGCAAAAATGCAGGCAGCTCTCGCGAACTTCCAGCAGTTGCAGGCCAGGCTGCAATACGCGGACGCGATAAAGCAATTCATCCAATCGAGGAAAGCGCAACTCCAACAGGCGTTCAGCAGCTATACACATCTCCCCCCGGGGATTACCAATGTCTTGAGTGGATATAAAAAGCAAGCTTATTATTATGCAGATCAGGTGCGAAGCTACCGCGCTATGCTCAACGATCCCGGCAAAATGACGCAGACCGCCCTGGTGTTGCTGAATAAAGTACCCGCCTTCAGCCAGTATGTGAAGCAGCATGGTTTCCTGGCGGGCCTCTTTGGCGTGCCGGCAGGCTACGGCACCGAGCAGGGTATGACGGGGTTGCAGACCCGGGACCAGATCATGGGGATGATCAGGCAAAAGATCGGCCAGGGCGGCCCTAACGGAGCGGCCACACTTCAGGCCAGCTTGAACACGGCCAAACAGGACATCGCCAAGCTACAAAACAAACTGAGCTCCCTCGGCGGCGGCAGCGGCGGCATGGACATGCCGGATTTCAAAGTCAATGATCAGCACAGCAAGACCTTTCTGAAAAGACTGGAATATGGGTTCAATCTTCAGACAACCCAGGCGAACTACTATTTCCCAACTTATACGGATATCGGACTTTCATTAGGATATATGCTCGGCCATCAGAACAGCCTGGGCATCGGATTGAGCTACAAGATCGGCTGGGGTACGGATTGGCGCCACATCAGTCTGAGCAGCCAGGGCGTTGGGGTCAGAAGCTATCTCGATGTTCATGTGAAAAAGAGCTGGTTCCTGAGCGGCGGATTCGAGCTGAATCGCGTTCAACCTCTTACTACTTTCAAAGATATCTCGAATCTAACCGGATGGACCCAGAGCGGACTTATCGGTATCACCAAAGTGGTCTCGATGAAAAGCTCAATCCTCAAAAAAACAAAAGTGCAGTTCCTTTGGGATTTTCTGAGCTATTACCAAATGCCCCAACAACAGCCTGTCATTTTCCGGCTGGGATACGGACTTTAAAAAATCACTCATACATCAATACGAATTTTATGCGACTATTTGATCTTTGGGTTATTCCAATGATTGGCACGTTGTCCCTCACGATGTCGGGAGCATCAGGGCAAGGTTACCCAGAACCATCCATGAATCAAAGTTTTGTTCCGCCTTCGCCCAACGCCCAGGCTTTCGCCATGTACAATGACAACCCCGTTGCGTTGTATGAGGGAACCCCTGCAATTGCAATCCCCGTTTATACGGTCAGGTGCGGTTCGCTCACCCTTCCAATAAGCCTAAGCTACAACAACAACGGTCTCTTTGCCTTGCAGGACGCGTCCTGGGTTGGGCTTGGCTGGAATCTGAATGCGGGAGGAATGATCAGCAGAATGATCGAAGGACAAGTCGACAATTCGGAGCACAGCGGCTACAATTATGGCCAATATAATCTGGCGGATACATTATCCAGCAGCCATAACCTGAGTAATTTCTTCTCCATTGCTTATAATAATCAACTGGTGGATTCCGGCTACTCGTATGACCTCGCGCCGGATATCTTCGATGCGGAATTCAACGGTTACTCCAATAAGTTCGTTTGGGTGAACAACCAGGCGTATATGATGACCTGGGACAAGGACTTTGGCGTCAGTTGGCCTTCACCCACCGGCAATATTACCATTACGACCGCCGATGGCACAATCTATACGTTTGGCGCCAAGGAGACATCGACAAATTTCGTCTATGGAGGTGGGGATTCAGCTTCACAGAACTACCCCTCCGCCTGGTGCCTGACACAGGTGGTTTCAGCCGATCACAAGGATACCATTATCCTGAATTACGCCATCTATTACTGGACGCAAATAGGCGTCTCCTATCAAACCTCATACATTAAATCCACCGGTTCCCAGGCAGATCTGGGATCGGGACCTGTTTCCTACGCGGCCTACCCGACTACCACCATGCAGGTATTGCAATCCATCCAGTGCCGGAACACCAGAGTCAGTTTTATAGTCGACTCCACCGCCCGGACGGACATCATCGCTAACATGCCGCGATTGCGGGAAATTGACGTGATCGACAGTCTAACTGGAAATTTGGTTAAAAAAAATACGCTCTCCTATGAATACTTTGGCCTGGCTTCGACTTATAAATATCTCTACGAGCGCCTGGCGCTAAAGACCTTCAGTTCGATCAACCCATCCATCAGTTCGGATTCCCTGACTTATGTATTCAAGTACCAGGACGAATACGTTACCCCATGGCCGGCAAAAGACAGCGCCTCCATGGATTACTGGGGATATTGCAATGGACCGACTCTGGGTGGCAGCATTCTGCCCGCCAACGGCAACACATTCTACTCGCCGGCCCCGGGCGGCGTCAACATGGGGAGTGCCAACCGAACTCCTGGCTTTACCTATGCCCTTTATGGTGCTCTTGATACCATCGTATATCCAACCGGCGGTTACACGGCGTTTCAATATGAGCAAAATCAATTTTACAACAGCTCTTTGGGTGGAAATATCGTGGGACCAGGAATCTGCGTACAAAGCGCGACAACGGTGAGTAATAACCCAACAAGCCCGCAAACCATAACAAAAAACTATACTTACCTCGCCGATAATGGAACTTCCAGCTCCGGGGTGATTGGCAATCTGCCCTATATTGACGCCCTGCCTTTTGTCCAGGTTACTTCGGGTGGGACCTACAACTACAATGATTACATCGCGTCTTCAAATAGTGGCGGGATCGGCGGCACGCCGGCGAAATTCTATTATTCCAAAGTAACCGAATCCATCACCAGCAATGGCGAAACCCACAAGACAGATCATTATTTCACCAGTTTCCCGGAAATGTTCCTGGATGTAAGGGAAACCAAACGGATCGACTATCTCAATGTTCCCGGGACCAGCATTTTCAACCCGGTGACACAATCTGTAACGAGCTATTATTCAAATCCCGACGATTCTTTCGCGACGGCAACGGCTTACATCGACTCACAATATACGACTACAGGAAAAAATGCATACCAGGGCGTCTCCGCCACCTGGTACTGGTCCTATTGGATTTATGCCAGCAGCGTCCAAACGACGCAATACGATGTAAACGGCAATACGCTTGTAAATACTATAAACTACAACTTCAACCCGGCAACCCGCAACCTGGCCTATGCTACCCAAACAACATCCAATGGCCAAACGATAAAGGAAAAATTTAAATACCCGGAAGATTATTCCTCAGGCTTGACAGGAAGCATGGTCACGGCCCGTGTACTACGTCCTGTGCTCGAGAAACAGACTTGGATGTATCCAAGCTCGAACGACTCCCTGCTCATTTCTGGTTTGATCACGCAATTCGATCAGACTATTTTTATGCCGACATCCCTCTCCACGATAGAGCTAACCAGCCCTATACCTGTTCTCAACAATGAAACGGTATCCGGTGGCCTATATACCACTTTGATTAGCGATTCGAGATACGTCGTGAAGGAACAACTTCAATATGATGCAAATGCTAATTTAAGTGTTTCCACCAAGGCTTCAGATATGAATGTCAGCTATATCTGGGACTATAAGCACTGTAAGCCGATCGCCAATGTAAAAAATGCATCGCAGGCAGATATCGCCTATACTTCTTTTGAAGCGGACGGGACCGGCAATTGGACCTTTTCGGGCAGTTCCACGGCAAGCGCCAATTCCCTCACCGGCAACATGTGCTACAATCTGGCCCAGGTGAGCGGCAATATCACCAAATCCGGACTCACCAGTTCGACGACCTATGTAGTTTCTTATTGGATATCGACCGGTTCGCCGCTTACGATCACCGGAACAATCTCCGGCTACCCGATTAAGGGTAAAACAATTACCGTGGGCGGAACCAGCTGGACCTATTACGAGCATAAAATAACGGGTCAGACCTCGGTTACGCTGAGCGGTACCGGTTACCTCGATGAGGTGCGCCTTTATCCATCCAACGCCCAGATGACCACCTTCACCTTTCAATCGGGTGTCGGCATGTCGAGCATGTGCGACGTGGACAACCGCGTGACCTATTACCTGTATGATGGGTTCAGAAGGTTGAAGGTGGTGCTGGATCAGGACCGGAACGTGATCAAAACCTATCAATACCATACGCAGGGTGAGACTGCGGAATAGCTGGCTAACCTTCTAATACCAATAACCTTAATACCTAATAAGATGAGCTATAAGGTAAATATATTGATGCTTGGCGCCCTTTTGGCCTTCCATTTCGCCCAGGCAGATCCCAACGGAGATCCCAACGGGCCCTGCGTGGCATGCAGCGTAACCGGGACAAGTCCCGTCACTGCTGGCGCTACCCAGACTTATACGCTGAATGGGCCCGGCTGCTCCGCAGCAAGCTGGACCGTTACCTGTGGGACGATCCAGAGCTCTACCTCGACGACCGTCACGGTTTACTTTAACGTATTGAACTGCAGTCCCTCAGTGATTTCGGCAAAGAATGGCACCGGCGGGACAATTGCCAGCAAGTCCGTAACGGTCAATCAGCCTCCTGCCCTCAACGCAGGGACCATCAGCAATTCATCGCAAGCAATTAATTATAATACCGCCCCGGCGCAACTCAATTGCTCCGCCGCCAGCGGAGGCAACTGCAGCGGTTCGTATTTCTATCAGTGGTATTATTCCACCAATGGCTCGACTTATAACACCATTTCCGGTGCAAACGCGCAGAACTACCAGCCCGGCAACCTGACGGTAACAACTTACTATGAACGGCAGACGGATTGTGGCATTCAAACCGGGTATTCGAATGTCGCAACAGTTACGGTTTACCCACAGCTAAACCCCGGCTCGGTCAGCCCCTCCAGCCAAACGATCAACTACAATACAACACCCAGCTCGCTCTCCCTAACGGGTGTATCAGGCGGATCCGGCACCTATACCTACCAATGGTTGTATTCAACCAACGGGTCGAGTTATTCGACAATTTCGGGTGCAACGTCTTCAACTTATTCGCCGGGAAATTTGACCCAGACAACTTATTATTATTGTCAGGTCTCTAGCAACGGTGCTTCTGCCAACAGCGCTATAGGCACCGTCACCGTATATCCACTTGTTGCGGGTACTATTTCACCTGCGGTAGATGCCGCGGTTTACAATACAGAAGCTGCACAGATGACAGTGACCGCCCAGGGTGGGAACGGGACCTATACCTACCAATGGCAAAGCTCGCCGAACAACAGCACGTGGACAAGCATCAGTGGCGCCACCAGCACGACATATACACAGCCGGGAGATGTAACCGGGGTCACCTATTACCAGGTGCTTATTACCTCCAATGGAGTGCAGAACCCGAGTTCGGGAGCGATCGTGAAGCCCGCGCTCAACCCCGGAGTGCTCACCCCCGATGCCATTACAATCGCTTCGGGGACCAGCCCCGGCCAACTGGATGCAAATCCGGCAAGTGGCGGGTCTCAACCCGGTACCTATACCTATCAATGGGAGTCGTCGCCAAATGGGGTTAGTTTTGTGACCGTTTCGGGAGCAACTTCACTCGATTACTCACCCGGTACCTTGACCTCCGGCGTCTGGTACCGCAGGGAGGTAACCTGCGGCTCCGATACCGCCGATACAAACCCTTGCCAGATAACCGTCGGCGGTTCCGCTGCAAACCTTAACTTCCTCCGGGCGCGAACGGTCCTCAAAGCAGGCGTCACGGATACGGTGACGGCCGATGGCCTGACAAGTCCTTATGATGTTGCTCAGACCACCCAATATTACGACGGCATCGGGCGAGTGCTACAAACCGTGGATATGAAGTCCAGCCCGTTGCAGAATGACATGGTATCGTCCATTGTATATGACAATTTCGGCCGGAATTCGGTGCGATACATGCCATACACCGCAACAACGAGCGATGGAAACTATAAATCGACGGCTATTGTCGATCAATATAACTTTAACTCGGTTCAATTTCCCGGCGAGCAATTTTATTTTACGCAGGTCAATTATGAGGCTTCTCCGGTGGGCATGATACTGCAGGCCGATGCTCCGGGATTAAACTGGGTTGGAAATAACACCGGGGTGTCATCAGAATACCTCGTCAACACTGTCAGCGATAGCGTCCAGCTCTGGAACATCAGTTCTGTCCAATTGAGTCTCCCGGTGAACGGCGGAGCCTATGCGGCAGGGCAGTTGATGAAAAAGGTGGTGACGGATGAAGAAGGTCACCAAATGGTGGAGTATAGGGACAAGCTTGGGAGGACCATTCTGAAAAAAGTTCAGCAGGCAGCTTCACCTTCCACAGGCCATGCCGGCTGGTTGTGCACCTACTATGTCTATGATACCTTACAAAACCTGCGGGTTATCATTCAGCCGCAGGCTGTCGCCTTGATCAATGGCACCTGGTCGATCAGCCAAAGTTTGGCGAATGAACTGTGCTTCCGGTATGAATATGATGGCAGGCGGCGGATGGCCATCAGAAAGGTCCCGGGCGTCGGCCAGGTATGGATGGTATATGATGCACGTGACAGAATAGCCATGAAGCAGGATTCGGTGATGCGGGGGCTTCAGAAATGGATGTATATAAAATATGACCTCGAAGACCGGCCGGATTCTACGGGATTCATTACCGATCCTACCCATTATAACAACCTGGCTTATCACGACTCGCTGGCCTATTATAGCATCAGCTATCCAACCGTCGCATCTTATACCAACGAGCTGCTGACCCTGAATTTTTATGACGATTACAGTTGGGTAAGCACATATAGCGCGCCGGTAGGCTCATCCATGGCTACCAACTACACCAGCAACTCCACCTACTTCATAACGAGCTATAATACCTCGCCGACATATGCGGTAGCGATTACCCCATTCATCGTTACCCGCGGCATGTCGACAGGATCGATGAAAAAAGTCATCGGGACAACCAGTCAATATCTTTACACATCGACTTTTTATGACGATCGGGGGCGGGTCATCCAAAGCCAGAGTGTCAATTATACGGGCGCTATCGACACCGTGACCTTGGAGTATAATTTCAACGGAAAGGTGTTGCGAAGCCTGCTCAATCACCGGAAAAGCGGGAATACTATCCAAAACCATGTTGGCGTTACCAAGATGGATTACGATCAGCGTTACCGGTTGAGACATATCTGGATGAATCTCGACAACGCCGCAAGTGATCAGTTGATCGATAGCCTGCAATACAACGAATTGGGACAATTAATTGCCAAGTACCTCGGCAATCAGGTAGACAGCATGATTTATACCTACAATGTGCGCGGCTGGCTGAACGGGATCAATAAGAACTACGTGGCCGGAACAGCCAACCACTACTTTGGGATGGAAATAGGTTATGACAAAACCACTTCCGTTGCACCGGGCAATACTTATCTAAACCCCGAATTCAACGGAAATATCGAAGGGATCGTTTGGAAAGGCGCGGGCAGCGGGATCAACCGGAAATACGGTTTCAGCTATGACGCAGCCAACCGCCTGACCGCTGCGGCATTCCTTCAGAATACCAGTGGCAGCTCATGGGACAAAACACAGATCGACTATTCCGTGAGCGGAATCAGCTATGATGCCAATGGGAACATCCTTACCCTGACGCAGCGCGGGTTTACCGTTGGCGGATCAGCGCCGATCGACTCACTGACTTATAGCTATTTGAATACCGACAACAGCAACAAGCTGATGGGTGTGACCGATGCCGCGAATAACGACAGCACACTGCTGGAGGATTTCCATTACAACCCGGCGACCAAACAATCGACCGACTACAATTACGACGGTAACGGCAACCTGATCCAGGACAACAACAAGAATATCGACACGACTACCTATAACTATATGAATTTACCCTCCTTAGTACATATGAAAGGAGAAGGCCACATCGCCTATACCTATGACGCCAGCGGCACCAAATGGTCAAAGGTCATCACGGATAGCGTGTCGAAACATTCCACCACCATCATGTATCTCGGGGCATTTATTTACAAGCAGACCGACACGATTACTAACCCCGGCGGTGGAACGGACAGTCTGCAATTTGTAGTGCATCCCGAAGGCAGGGTTAGATGGGCTTACCACAAGTATACCACCGGGACCACAGCCTATAAATTTGAATATGATTTCTTTGAGAAGGATCATACCGGCAACACAAGGGTCGTGCTTACCCAGGAAAGGGATACGACCAATTACCTCGCCTCGCTGGAAGCCGCCTACCGGGCTACGGAACTCCAGCTGTTCGGAAATATTGCCAATACTTCTTACTGGTGGCATAACGTACCCAACTATTTGAATATCCCCAGCGGTACATTGTTGCAATACACCAACCCGAATGACAGCGTCGCCAAAGTGGATTCCAGTACAAGCGGCGGCCAGAAAGTCGGGCCGAACCTGCTGTTAAAAGTGATGAGCGGCGATACCGTGCAGCTCGGGGTGCAATGCTTTTACAACAGTGGCAGCGGAAGTACGAACAACAGCTCGTTCAGCGACGTACTTAACTCCCTGGCAAACGGTCTGGTCAACCAGACGGGTGCAGCGCATGGTAACCTTGCCAACCTTACATCAAGCAACAGTACCGTATATACCGGCCTGACAAGCTTTCTAAGTAGTAACGACCCGGCTCCAACCGGCTATCCAAAAGCGTACATCAACTGGATCTTCCTCGATGACCAGTTCAATTATGTCAGTACCCTGAGCGGATCAGTGCAGGCAGCCAGCTCGACCTATCCCTCCGGACAATTGAATACAGTCGCCCCCGGATCGCAGATCGCGTTGAACAGGAGCGGATATTTGTATGTTTGGGTGAGCAATGAGACGCAGGGATGGGATGTATTCTTTGACAACCTTTCAGTCCAATACAAGCAGGGGCCATTATTGGAAGAGAACCATTATTATCCGTTTGGGCTGACTATGGCCGGGATCAGCGATAAGGCGATCAAGGCGAACTATGCGGAAAATAAATACCGGTATAACGGCGGAAACGAATTGCAGAATAAGGAATTTAGCGATGGGTCGGGATTGGAAATGTATGATGCCGGCTTCAGGATGTTGGATCCCCAACTTGGCAGATTCAACCAGGTCGACCCGCTGGCGGATAGGTCTCAATTCTCCAGCGCCTACGCATTCGCCAACGATGATCCGGTGCTTTATAATGACCCTACCGGGGCAATACCACACCCTGCGACAAGTCGTTTCATTGGCGGGCGATCCATCGGCGGGCGATCCCTTACCCACAGCGCCGCCGGTCGTCGTCGTACTATTGTAACCAATGATCCTGGCGACGGCGAGACTTATGACGGATGGGGCGACGTAGATTTCAGCGATGGCGAAGGGGGCGGAGGCGGAGATGGTGGTGACGGTGGTGATGGCGGCGACGGTAGTGACGGGAGTGACGATGGTAACGGCTCAAATAATGGCACCCCTCCGCCGGCAAATAGCTGCCCCCTGACACCCCCCGCTCAGGATTCTAACGACCCGAACGGGCCCTACCCGTCAATTCCGGTATACGACCAATATGGCAACCAAATTGGAAATATATTGATATTTGCTTTTGACCCTAATAGTAATTACACTGGTATAGTCATACAGCTTGGATTTCAGGATTGGCAGGATGACCCTTATTCTGAGGGGGAATTGAATTGGACACAAACGCTTATAACAGGCGCTCCTATGGGAAACAATCCCGCAAACTCTTCTTATGAGGATTGTCCTGATGGCAATTGCCCTTATTATTATAATCCTAGTTATGTCGATCCAGTGACCGGCCAAACTACCGACCAGCTTGCTGCGGCCTATTTGGGAGGAAGCCAGAATATCGGCGCGCCGGACCCATCTGACCTTGTGTTTGGTGATACCCCGCAGAGGGACCCAACTAATCCCGCTAGCCAGAACTATTCCTGGAATGCCACCCTAAATTTGACATACGTTGGAGACGAGACAACCCCTATCGCTACCATAAATTATGGCTTTACAGTATCAAATGGAAATGTAACTTCGATGTACCTGATCGCCGATGGACAGACAATTATATACCCGCCCAGCAGCATGGCTTTTCTCCTTGGGCTGGTACAATGAGGTCATAGGTATGTCTCGTGGATCGACTTTATAAAACAAACAACAGAATTTTATGCGTTCAAATTTTTTAAAAATTGCAATTCTGTGGACCCTAATAATAGGCCTGACAAAGTGCTGTTTTGGGCAAATTGATAACTCGCTAACCTATGCTGGAATTCCACGCGATCACAAGTCAAGAATTATCATCGATCGTAAGCATCATATGAAGTTTATCCTGGATACATTGCATATCTACGTAGAGGCAATTGACGAGAATGGAAATCGGCTTTGGAAGACAGATCCCTGGAGCGATGCAAAGTTACCAGTATATCGGCAGATCAAAAGACCTCAGATAGTGACATTTTGGTTGAGGAATGATTCGACAACGAATAACAAAGAGGTAGTCGCGATCATGTACGACAACTCTCAAACAGGATTCATTGACGAAAGGACCGGGAAATTTACATTTTTTGGGCAGGATTGAATATTGATGAAGACAATCAGGCGACAAAATTTGATTTAAAAAAGCACATTATGGCAATTAATCCATGTGGATTATCTCCACTTTAATGGTTCAACACGTATTAATTGAGTTTCAATCTGAGCAACTATATCGTAACAAGTTTGCAACCTTTTCGCCCTGGTCAGCGTATCCTTTTATGGGGCTAACGCCCCCTATTCCTACCAGGCATATGCAAAGAAAGACCCGAAAACCCGGCTCCTTCTAAAAGATAACTATAGAGGTTTTATCCGGTTCGTCGTCTCATCCAAAGTAAAAGCGGAAGAAAAGTATGATAATGTAAAGATCTGTAATGACAATACCATCGCAACGCTTTCCTTCAATTATAGCTTCTGGATAGGCGAAAAGGAAACGAATTGAGGGATCGAAACCTGGCAACTGATATTCAATGGAAAAGAGTGGAAAATAATGAGCGCCCTGTTTTCCGCCAATGACCAGCAGATCTCACCTGACCCCACTCAAAAAAAATGATAACCCGGCCAATCGCTCTTTCCACGGCGATACGGGCCTACTCCCTGAAATGATAGCCCCCATGATAGACGCGCAGTTTCGGCAATTCAAATTTGTACACTCGGGCCGCAAACTGCCTCCGGTACTGTTCGAACAATTGCCGTGAACGCAGCGTGTCCGCTTCGGTCTCCCAATCCGGTGCGCTTGTCCATGCCTTCTCCGAGAGGGCAAGCAGCCTTGGCAGTATCATATATTCCATTATCCCGGCCGATGTGATATTTTCCCCCCACAGCGCCCCTTGAATGCCGATGATGTTTCGCCTTCCTTGTTCGGTCAGTTTTTCCTTATTGGCAAAATAACCGGCCGGCAGCGTCTTCCCGGTAAGGTCACTTAACCGGTTTCGGTAATAGTCAAAAGGCATGAAGGAAAGTATTTTCCTGGTGTCAAGAAACCCAAGCCACTCATCGCCGGGCTCACTAAAAGATCTTTCGTACGCCAGGTCAAAATAAAAATAGTCAAGACAGGTCAGGGTGGTCTTATATCCCGCGTTGGCAAGTTGGTAGGGCACCGCCTCGTTACCGGCGATATTGTACCAGGCGTCCAACCTGACGCTATCACAGATAAGATCCGGGAACAATTGAACCTTGCGCGGGCTGCCGGCGTCGTCGGTGCCGATCGCCAGCTCCTCCCAGGCGTTGAGGGTGACGCCCCTTTCATGCAACAGCCGTGCGATGCGGACAAAAAAAAGATGAAATAGATCGGAGTTCCATGCCGCCGATGGGGGTACTTCGTCACCACCCATTTGAATGACCCGGCATTCCAATCCCGCTTCCTTGTACATCGATAAAATTTCGTCCACTACCTTCTGAATAAAAGAATCTACAGAAGGCAGAAAGGGGGCCATCACATTGAATGCGCGGGTCCCCGTATCACTCAACAGATAACGGGTCGCTGCTTCGCGATCGCCCAACCGAATGTACTGCCGGTATCTTGCAAGCATTGACCTTACCGCCGCGGTAGAATGCGCGGGCATGTCGATCTCGGGTATGACCTGGATATGTAGTGTATCGGCATATCTTAAGATGTCGACGAAATCCTTTTTTGAATAATAGCCGCTCCCGGCTGGATTGTGGGGGTCCGGCCCGGAACCATATGAAGGGTGTAAACGCTGCCCATTGCTGAAAGGATACCCCCTTACGGCGCCGACGGTTGTGAGCTCAGCCAGTCCGGGGATCTCCAGGCGCCAGCCTTCGTCATCCGTCAGATGGAAGTGGAAAGTATTCAGCTTATACAATGCCATCAGATCCAGCAATTTCAACACCTCGCTTTTTGCTTGGAAATTTCTGGCCACATCAAGCATAAACGCGCGAACCGGGAATCGTGGGGCGTCACTAATCCTTATGCAAGGAAGAGTTAACCGGGAATGTCCACCTGTCCATGCAGCAGCCGGCAAGAGATGCTTGAACGTTTGGATGCCATAGAAAATGCCGGTGCCAGTTGAAGCCGATATCACAACACTGTCCGGAGTAACGGCAAGATCATACGCTTCCGCAGCAAGGGCGGACCTTCGGAGGATCAGCCGTTTTTTCTGACCGGTTACTGGATTGTGCGGCCCCATGAGCCCTTCAAGGGTTTTGGAAAGATAGGCTGCTTCCATTTTGAATTCCGGGTCGAAGCAAAGACCGCGATCGCCGTCAAGGATAAAATAACCATGTTCCCTTTTGCAGGATACCGGACGTGGGATCAGCGGTGGTATGCTGCCTTCGGGGCCGCTGCCTTCGGGGCCATCGACTTCGTGGCCGTTTACTTTGGAACCTTCGACTTCGTGGCCTTCGACTTCGTGGCCTTCGACTTCGTGGCCTTCGACTTCGTGGCCTTCGACTTCGGCGCCTTCGACCAGTAATTCGTGCGCTGGCTTGCCGGAAAGCGGACCCGGGTCATAGGTGACGTTATGCAGGCTGACGGCATTGTTGGTATCCGGATTGGCGACCCAGAAGAGCCCCGAAGGGAGGTCCTGGTAATTGGCGATCTCCCCTGAACCGGTGAATGACAATACGATCGATTCCCCCGGCTTTAGTCCTCTGAACGCCGCGGTTGACTGGATACGAAAAAGGTCGCCTTCGACAAGACCAATCGTACAGCTGCTGTCCTGTGCCTGGAGGGCGCCATGATAGCGTAGACAGAAATAAATACTCCAGCCGGTCGCCGGCATGGGCACACCGCCGGTATTGGAAATCGATATGGTGGCCAGGAAGAGTTGCTTGCCGCGGTATCCGTTGGTTACCAATGCGCATTTGATGTGCAGTGCGCCCGGGTCGAATGACGCCAACTGCAGGAGCAACACAAGGGCGAAGGTATTGAGCATTTGTGCAAATTGTGGCTCAAAACTAGGACGACTGCCCACAAAACCGGTTGCGCATTTTGATCGTTCATTAACCTATTTTGTCCGATGATAGGGTTATATTTGTCTACTCCATCAAAAAAGGCGACAATGATCGCACAATTCGAACAGCTTCGGACCACTCCGTCCATTTGCTTCAATGCCTTTTCCCTCAGAAAGGAAAGATTCGATGCGCCTTTTCACTTCCACCCCGAATATGAATTGACGCTTATCCTATCAAGTCGTGGTACGCGGTACGTAGGCAACTCGTTCGAAGATTTTGAAGAGAACGATCTGGTGCTGCTTGGGCCAAACCTGCCGCATTGCTGGAAAAACATCGGTTTGAATGACCAGAAGGCAAACGCTATAGTGGTTCACTGGGACTACGCGCTGATCGATAGAAAATGGTTGGATCTCAGCGAATTCTCTGAGATCAGTCACCTGCTTGGCCTGGCCGCCGGGGGAGTGAAATTCAGCAGGTCAACGGCTGTCAGATTCAGACGCCGCCTGAGGATCCTTACCAGGCTCCGGGACTTCGAGCGATTCCATTACTTCCTTAAAATACTTTACGAACTATCGGGTAGCGGTGAGATGAGGACCCTTGTCATGAGTGAGGACAACGTGCGGCTTAACTATGCCAACAATGAGCGGATCAGTGTGGTGCTGGAATACATCCGGGAGAAGTACACGCAAAAAATCACTTTGTCAGAGGTGGCAAAAAAAGTGAGAATGACCGATGAAGGTTTTTCAAGGTTCTTTAGCCGGGTCATGAGGAAGACCTTTGTTTCCTATCTCAACGAATACCGGATCAATCACGCGTGTACGCAGCTGGCGGAGACGGATAAGCAGATCTCAACGATCTGTTATGAATCGGGTTACGATACGCAGCCGTTCTTCTTCAAACAATTCCGGAAATTCAAGAACTGTTCGCCCGGAGAATTCAGGGACAACTATCACCAACTTTAACATATGCAATCCCCCCACCCAACCCCCAACAATGCACATCACCAGGAACAATAACTCCCGGGACATCATCCCGCAGATCCTCCGGATCTGGTTGACCCTTCATTTCCCGTTCACCTTACTGATGGCTTATCTGGCCAAGGGTGCGGAATTTTTCGGCGGCCTGCTGGTCGCCACACTAACCGCCAATCTCGGAAAGAACCTGGATGTCAATGGTACGGTCACCGTTTCCTTTTGTCTGCTCGCAGTCATACTAATCTATTGGGGCCCTGGAAAATATGCACTGGTCACCGTGCGACGGCCGCTTATTCCGGCTTAAAATTTATACATTTGCGCACCATGCGCAGTTTTTTTTCTTTCGTCCTTGTCTTATATACGCCGGTTCTTTTTGGACAGGACGGTAGCATTCCCTCGTCGATACAAGTTCCTTTAAGCACCAGGCTGGTTTGGCGCACCTATGCCAGAGGCATACAGGTATATGTTTGTGCGCAGGACCCGAAGGACAGCACGAACTGCATTTGGACATTTAAAGAGCCGCGCGCTAATTTATATGCCGATAGCAGCTACCTTCAACTTGTTGGGCAGCACTACTTCGATGCAGGTAAAAATCCGACATGGGAGACGGATGAAGGTTCGAAAGTCAGCGGTAAAAAAATACAGCAAGCCAACTCCCCCGACTGCGCCGCAATCCCATGGCTTCTGCTGCAAGCTACTGCAGCGAGCGGAAACGGCAGACTAACCCGTGTGAACTTTATCCAGAGGATTCGCACCAAAGGCGGCAAAGCCCCGGCTACAGGCGGCAAGCAAAACAAAGGGCAATCCATAGAAGTGCCTTATACTGCTGAGTACCTTTTCTATAGTTTAGAAAAATAAACGATTCCAAAGGTCATCCGGCCTCAAAAGGTTAGTGGAAGCAGCGTCCCCTGCCATTTCTTTTTACCCATCATGAATTGATAGACCACAGCCTGCCCGTGCGCAAAACCCATCGGACAGCGAATGCTCGTCGGCATGCCCGCCGTGAAATCCTGCTCGATAGCTGCATTCATTCGCTCACCCAGTAAATTGTAAAAGACCAGCAAACCCTTCCCGGTTTCCGGCGAGACGATCGTGAAGTTGACCTCGCCTGCGTAAGGGTTGGGATATACGCTGATGACAATACTACAGGAAGCCGGCAACGATGAGATTACTGCCACATCCACGGAAGAGACGCAGCCATCGCTGTCTCTGACCGTTACCGGATAACTGCCCGGGAGCAAGTTGATGAAGCTGGTTTCGGGCTGATAGGTCGTATCATTGATACTGTACAGCAATCCAACGCCCGACGAACCCGTCACAGCGATCGATCCCGTCGTCACCGAACAGGTCGGCTGTACAATGGTTACCTCCGGAGCAGGCGGGGCCGCAGGTGCTGGGAGTATGACGGCAATCGACGGCGAAGAAATACAGCCCGCGCTGTTTTCAGCCGTAACCGAATAACTGCCCGATGTCAGATTATTGAAACTGCCGGACGACAGGAAAGCGCTGTTATTGATACTGTAGCTTAAGCTGTCCACGGGGGAAGTAATGGTGATTGTTCCCGTCGCAACCGCGCACGTAGGCTGAATCACCGTCACGACGGGCGCGGGCGGTGTCCCCGGCTGCATCAGAATGACCGAAGTAAACGGAGCGGATACGCAGCCGGCACTGTTTTGCGCCGTCACCGCATAGCTTCCCGCGGCCAACCCTGTGAAATTCCCGCCGGGCTGGTAACTGCTGTTATTAATGTTATAGCTGAGCGTATCAATTGGGGAAGTAACGGAAATGGTTCCCGTCGCAACCGTACAGGTAGGTTGTGTCACCGTTAGTCCCGGCGTCGCGGGGGTAGATGGCGGCGAATTAACGGTCACAGTCGACGGAGAGGAGACACAGCCGCCGCTGTTTTCCGCCGTTACCTGGTAACTGCCCGCCGCCACGTCGTTAAAGACGCCGCCGGACTGCCAGGCGCCGTTGTTCAGGCTATAACTAAGACTATCGGCGCTCCCGGAAATGGAAAGGACACCGGTTGCAATCGTGCAGGTAGGCTGCGTCACGGTGACTACCGGCGCCGCTGGCGCAGACGGCGGCGCAAGGACGATTGCCGCCGTCGGAGGAGAGATACAACCCTCGCTGTTTTCCGCCGTCACATTATAACTCCCCGCAGCCAGGCCGGTGAAACTGCTCCCGGAAGGATAGTTGACATTGCTAATGCTATAGGTGAAGCTATCGACAGCAGAAGAAACCGATATGGTTCCGGTCCCGACAGTACAGGTAGGCTGAATCACCGTCACGACGGGCGCGGGCGGCGTTCCCGGCGGCACCAGAATTACAGAGGTAAACGCAGCGGAGACGCAGCCGGCGCTGTTACGGGCCGTTACCGCATAGGTGCCTGCCGCCAGGCCGCCCCAACTCCCACCCGGCTGATAGCTACCGTTATTAATATTATAGCTGAGCGTATCGATGGGAGAAGTAACGGCAATGGTTCCCGCCGCAACCGTACAGGTAGGTTGTGTCACCGTTAGTCCCGGCGTCGCAGGCGTAGACGGCTGTGTAAAAACCGTCGCCGTTGACGGAGATGAGACGCAGCCGACGCTGTTTTCCGCCATTACCTGGTAACTGCCCGCGGCCAAACTGCTGAAAACACCGCTGGACTGCCAGGCGCCATTGTTCAGGCTGTACCTCAGACTATCTGTACCCCCGGAAATGGAAATAGTCCCCATTGATACCGTGCAGGTTGGCTGGGTCACGGTGACCACCGGCGCCGCGGGCGCAGCCGGCGGCGTGAGAATGGCCGCCACCGTCGGAGACGAGATGCAGCCTTCGCTATTTTCCGCCGTTACATTATAGCTGCCCACAGCCACCCCGGTGAAACTTCCGCCGGCCTGGAACCCGCCGTTACCGATACTATAGGTGAAACTGTCGACCGGAGGCGAAATGGAAATTGCGCCTGTCCCGACCGTGCAGGTTGGCTGGGTCACCGTTACCGCCGGCGCTGGCGGTATGGGCGGTCCGGGATTTATGACACTCACCATGAATGAAGAGCTGCAGCCCGCGCCATTTTTCACCTTTGGCCAATAGGTACCGGGCACCAGACCGGTGAAACGGTCGTACGTCACATAATACTGCCCGTTGTTTATGCTGTATGCAAGCCCCGTATCGCTAGAGGTCAGCGCAATAATCCCCTTGGCCGTACAGGTTGGCTGAGTGATGGTAACCGCGGGTTGCGCGGGCGTGACGGGTTGCGCATTTATGACTACGGTCGTCGGGGTCGACATACAGGTGCTGTCTTCTTTCACTCTAAGGGTATATTTGCCGGCCGCCAGCTTGGAGAAGACAGTGTCTGTCTGGTAGTGGACGCTGTCAATACTATAGCTGAGCCCTGCGCTGATTGGCTGGGCGACGTTTATCGTTCCGGTGCTGACCGTACAAGAAGGTTGAACGATGTCGGCTGTAGGCGCGGGAACCTGCCCAAGGATCTTAACAGGAACATGCGACCAGTCCGACCACGTCGATCCCCGCAATACCCTTGCGTCGTATGTCCCGGGCTGCGTAACGACCAGTGAATCTGTCGTGGCGCTTGGTATAACGGCTCCGTTCAATCGCCATTGGTATCCGTCCAGCCCCGGCACGACTCCGATAGTAATTTTAAAAGACTGTCCGGGGCAGAAAACCGTTTTCCCGAAAAGCGTCCAGGGGTTGGACTGATAGGCATTATTAACGAAGGGCCAGAAATTTGGTTCCAGCCAGGTGCTGTCCCACGTGTCATGCCCCAGGGTCGGATAGTTTTTATAGGTATAGTTGGAGCCAAGCGACAGGTAAGCAGAGTCGACATATCGTGCCTGAGCCGGGGTGGGGTCGTTATCAAGGCCGCCATCCAGGTCCCAAATGGGCGTGAATTTCAGCGTATTGACCTCTGCAGGCGTTGCAGACAATTCCAGGGCGGCCGACATGATAACGGCCCCCGCAAAATAGGTGGGGGTCAACCCAAGCTGATCGAAAATACCCTGGCCGCCACCGGAAAGCCCGTTTGCGATAACCCTGTAAGGGTCCCCCCCATATTCCTGAACCAGCGTGTCGATCAGGTTACGGATAGCGGTACATTGGACCAGGGTATATCCATGCTGATCCTGCATGAAGAGGATATAGCCGTCAAAAGTGCCGTTAACCTCGGCATTGTCGAACATCAATCCACCGTTTTTCAGCTGAGATTCGTCGTCCGTGATTGGCCCTTCTTCGCCGTTTCCGTTGTAAAATATTAGAATGGGGTATTTTTTCCCATCTCCCGGTTGATAAGTCTGGGGAAAATGTAGCCGGAAATCGAAGCTGTCATAGATATAACATTTGTATGCAGTAGTATTCCACGGCAGTGAGGGGGTCCTTACCCATTTGCCAATCTTACCAAACGCCGGTTGCACGGGTGGCGCCGCAGGGTTGTAATTGATGACGGAATCCTGAGGATTAAGCATTTGCTGACCCCGCACGGAATGCGTGATCAAACAGATCAAAAGAATTGCAGGTAGCCGCAGGATCGAAGGAAAAGTTTTCATGTTTGACACTTAGCGCTATTCGGCTCGGTCAACAGGAGTATTGGGGTAGCAGAATGCTAGAATAGAAAGGCAATTTCTGTGCCCATGCTATGCATACCGATATTCCCCATCACTCCCAATCGGTCAGTCAACTATTCCGCCCGGTCGATCTAATATTTCATTAATTTTTTGATCTCGCTCCAGTTGCCTAATTGAACCCGCACGAAATAGGTTCCGCTGGAGAGGTTTTCCGCGGACATTTCGACCTGCACAGCCGATTGATCCTTTTGCATGGCCTGCACCTGGCGGATCCTTCCCGTCGCGTCGATCACCTGGATGGTCAGGGTGCCCGAAAGCGTATTGCCCACCTGGACCGTAAAGCTGCTTTTCGCCGGGTTCGGATACAGGATCACAACATCCGTGACTGCGGTACCCGCACTGTTTGACACACCCACAACACTGTCCGATGCAAAGGCCTCCCCGGTGCCGGATTGCGCGCCCTGTGTACCCGCGCTGACGAAGTTCATCCAGTTGATATTCCAGCCCGCAACGGAGGTGGAATAAAGCTGCAAGGTTTGACTTCCTGCAGCCAGACTGGCTGTCGCGCTCACCGTTACCCAATTCTGCCAGCCGCCGGTATTCGGCACGGGTATCGTGGCCAGCACCGTTCCTGAACCCGCTCTAAGCTGGAAACTGGCGCCCGTATTCGGCGTCGCGACCCTGAAGCTGACCGTGTAGCTTCCGGCAACGGTGACATTCGCCGCATAATCCATCCAATCCCCCTGGTTGATCCAGCCCACATTCAGCCCGCCACCGATGTCGCTGGTATTTTGCGTCATAACGCCTATACTGGATTTATAGGTAGAGGCTTCGATCTTTCCCGGAATCGTCCCCGGGGGTGCCACGCTCACCGTCACCTGCACCGTCGCATTGCCGGTCTTGCCGGTATTGTCTGTAATGGTCAGGACAAAGACATAGACGCCGGAGGACAAACCGGTAACCACGGTCGACGCTGCCTTTGGCGAATCGATAACCGCCGTCGACGGACCCGACTGCTGAGCCCACGAATAGGCGGCTATCGTGCCATTCGTAACGGTTGATGCCGTACCGCTCAACGTGGTTTGGCTGGCAGGCAGCAGGACCGTCTGGGCAGCCCCGGCATTGGCCGTTGGCGTCGTCGCCACCGTCGCACCGGCAGCGCTGGCTCCGTGCGTAAACTGCAGCATCCACTGGTAAATGCTCATCCCATTCTGCGTAAAGGTCGGGTCATAGAACTGGCCCCAGCAGCAGTGCCCGCCGGAATAGGAAGTCGTGATCATCGATCCGGGTTTTATTCGATTGCAATAGCCGGCGAGTTGGAGCGTATTCTGCCCTTGTACATCCGTCGAGCCGAACCCCCAGGCCCCGACATTTTCCGAAACGATGGAGTCCGCCTCCTGCTGAAACAGCGCCGCGGAAGCATTTTCCGACATTGGTACGATAGCTGCGATAGAATGCGTTCGGTGGAACATGGTAAAATTGCCGCCGTTTGTCATTTCTTCCCCCATGTATTCCACCACGGATTCGCCGCCATCCGACAGTCCGGTGAGATAAACCCGACTCGTATCCACCCGGTAATGTGCGTAAAGGTAAGTCAGCACATAATCGAGTTCCTGCGCTGTGGTCGAGCCTTCCACACCTTGCGGGTTAGCCTGAGGGGACACAACAATATACTTATACGATTTCCCATCTTTTGGATTGACAAAACTGGTCGGAAAGACCCCCTGCGCTATAAAATAAGCCGGACCGCCCGCGGTCGAACTGGTATAAATGGAGGCAGGATTGGGCCCCCCTTCACCAAGGCCATGTAGAAAAATAAGAAGTGGATATGCTGTAGTCGTTGTTCCATAGTCATTAGGAAGATGCATTATCGCCTGAAAGGTACTTCCCGTCGCATTGATCGGCACATTAATAATGGTTTGATCTCCTTGGCCGTAACAGATAACCGGGAAGAAAAGAATAGGTAACAATTTCTTCATAATGCTTGATTAATAGGTTTCAGAATTTACGCAAACAGTTCGCCTATCCGTCAACGTCATATTTTTTTCCAATAACGGGTTGGAACGAAATGATCGTCAACAGAAATAAACACAAAATGTAAAGTGAATCAACTCAGCCCGGAGAACGCTGAAGGAGTGAAATCTCGACTCTTTCCGTTGGGAGCAGCAATCAGCTTTTGGGAGCTTTACCCACGGGTCATGCACTTCAGAGCTATCACAGGATATTGAAAATTCAAAAGAGATTTGACAAAAACCATGCTAGAAACGTTATGAGTATCACGAACACCCATACGCTACTTTATTAGTTTTCCACATTTATTCAGCGGTCCCTCGCCACACCCGCCGCCAGTTTCAGCGCATCGTACGCATTCACCACCCCGCCGCTGACACACTTGCCCGTGAGGACATTTCGCTTTACCACGGATCGCATAATTATGTCTTTCACCTGTCTATGAAACGAAAATCGCTTCCCGAAACTCATGTTGATGATCCGCGCGCCGTGGTCGACGGAATAATAAATGGCCGAAGCCAGATCGGTATTCCGCATTTCACGAATATTATTAGAAAGCTTCAGCATCATTATCCGGGTGTGATCCGATATCCCGTCGATACCGACGCCGTTGTTCCTGACGGCCGCGATAATCCCTGCCACATAGGTCCCATGAAAAGGCGCAACATTCGGGTCCGCCACAAGCCCCGGCGGATCAGTGCCGATCCCCGCATCGACCCCTTCCCGTTTCCTGTTCCCCGCAAGCGTGTCGGCTGTCGAAGCGATCGTCCGGTTCAGCCCATGCCGGAGGTGATATTCTCCAAGATCGAGCAGATGATCCACCTCCCGGAATCTAAGCCTCGCGAAATCCGGGTACAAGGGCATTCGATCCACCACCATTCCGATCACACTCGCTTCGCCGTCGGTCCGGGGATGGTACTGCTTCAGGTCCTCAATAGAGGGATCCTCTTTCCCAACGTTCTTTACGATGCGCACGAGGATTCCCTGCGATTCCTTCAGTTGGGTGATAAAAGTTTGCAGCCTGTTTACGTGGAGGTTATAATCACCCGGGATAGTGCCGTATTCGGTATCACCGGCGGTAATCGCAAGCATCGGTACAAAGTCTTCCTTTCCGGTCTCCGGTCCGAGATAGCTGCGACCGTGCGATCCATCCGCCGGATCAGTCCACAGTTGCTGACCCCGAACATCCCGTTCGTGCGGAGGTCAAGATTTTGCCAGTTGGGACGCGCCGTTGGCCCGGACGTGCGCGTGCAGGAATCGCCGGTAAGCACAATCAGGGCCCACAACAAATGCTTTCGCATAGATTGTATTAATTTAATCCATCTTGTTAATTTACCCCATCCTGGCCACGGCAGCCCCATAGTACCCTATTTAGTTCGAATTGATTAATAGCACGTTAAAATTTTGAGCAATATTTTGCCAATCCGGATAAAGACCTGATTTTCGACCCAAATTAACACTTATGCGTATCCTTGGCCCCGGCTTTTTGTGTCTTACCCTTCTGATCTCCCTCACTACCCATGCCCAGCTTTCCGTCGGGATCAAAGGAGGTCCGGACTTTTCCCGGATCATAAACGCCGTGCAGGGAAACGACGGAAGTGGCAACATTGCCGTCCTGAAAAGCGGCACCATAACCCAATATTACGGCGGCGTGTACTTGGATATCCCATTGGACACCAATAGTAAGATGTTCTACTTACGACCGGGGGTCGACTATATAGGAACCGGGGGAAATATGAACTCAAACGGAAACTATTATAATGGCAATGGATTCCAGCCCAGCACCAAATATTCCCTCCACTATATCGATGTGCCCCTGGAATTCGTATATCGTCCCGCATTCGATTGGGGCGGGCCATTGGTAGGGTTTGGGTTCTATGGCGGCGCGCTGGTCAACGGCACGATCAAAAACTCCGATGGCAGCTCCCAATCCGTGATGATTGGCAACAAGACCAACGATAACTTTCAACAGTTCGACTTTGGCTATGCCTTTACGATCGGGCTCGCTTTAAAGTCCGGTTTCCTGTTTGGCTTTGACTACCAGCACAGCCTCATCCGGACAGTTCCCAGCGCCCAGATCCAGAGCAGCCAGGAACGCCTGCAAACACGCAATTCCGTCTGGGGTATCCACGTCGGCTGGGCGTTTAAACTCTGAGGTGCGCTCATTCCACCCCGAACACGCACTTTCCACCCGGTCCGCTCATTCCACCCCGAAGAACACAATCTTCGCGCTGCTCCCGTCGAAATCCGCATCGATGACCGCCCGCCCGGCTTTGTCCTCGTGCACCTTCACCCCTTCTGTACTCCAGATCCGCGGGTTGACCCGGTGCTCGGTGATATACCGGGAGTGCCCCCCATTGCTGAACATCACCACCTCGCCCTTGCCATTTCGAGCATTGATCTTCTCCACAACCTCCGAGCTGTTCCCCGGCTCCCCTTCCCGTACGGGGTCGCTGACCGTCACATCGTCCCTGACCTGTTTGTATTTCTCGAGGACGTCGTGGATAAACTGTACATCGGCGGCCGAATTCTCGGTAATATTCCCCCAAACGCCGTTCTGGCCCAGGATCAGGGACGCCAGATTGATCAACTGCGAATTGCGCGACCCGTCCGTTTGATAATAAGTCAGCAGCAGCGTTGAAGGCAGCCATTTGTCATAAGAAAGCACCGAACGGGTAAACCAACCCCTTGCCGGGCCGGGGTTGGTGAAGATCTGGACGTTGCCATTGGCCAGCGGCGTTGCCAGGGCGGAACGATATCGAAATTATGGAAATAGGCGCCATTATTCAGGATAATATACTTGCCGGACGACAGGAAGGACAACCCCATGCTTCTGCCCTCCTCCGTGACATCCAGCTCGCAGATGGTCCCGGGGGCAGCCGCTGTCACCTTATCCACAACCCTTGAAAGATAGACCGGCAATTGGAAGGCATAGCTATCCGCTCTTTCCTGAGGGCTATTGGCCTCCGTACCATGCGACCCGTTAGCGCCATCGCAGGCGTACTGATCGACGGCATCGAACGTAAAATAGGATACGCCCATGTCCCGCGTCAGCCGGATCAGCTCGTCTGCAAGGGCATTCCAGTAGGGACTGACAAGGTCCAGGTTGACGCTGTTTTCTGTCTCCCAGATGGGTCCGGGCTCGCTCTTCTTCCCGTGAACCTCCATGACGTATTGCCGGTTATTTTTCAGCATTTCGCTGGAAACGGCCGCCGCCGTTGGATTGATCCATACGCCAAGCCGCATACCATATTTATCAAGAAGCGCCTTGACTTGCCGGAGCGTATCCGGGAAAAAGGCCGGTCCGGAATTCACCCGCCAATCCCCGGTCTTACTGAACCACCCCGCATCGAGTACATACACATCCACACCCATTTGATGTGCCACTTCGATCTCCTTTAAGGTCGTGGCCAGGTTCTCCGTCGACAGGTAGCTTCCGCCCGCCCATTTGGCGCGCTCCTGCCTTCCCCAGGTGTTATAGTAGATATAAGGCTTGCGGCTATCCAGGTTTTGGGTGATATACTTCAGAATAAAGGTCCGGTACGCGGAAGCAAGCTGTCCGTCCCCGCCTGTGACGCCCCCTGCCTCGAACCAGATGCTTTCGTAATCATGATCCCGGTCCAGCGGCTGTCCGTTCAGGTAATTGCCCTTCACCGCCGAGAGCGCGACCGACTTGTCAGGCCGCAAACGAAACTCCAGGAACCGGTCCGGGAACTGCGACCCGTGCTCGTAGGCCAACATCCAGGTGGATTGTCCGTCGCCCGCTTCCAGTATAGGTCCCATGAGGCGGGCGCTGTCATCAAATTCCTTATTTCCAATAAGGGCTTCTTCCAGGGTGTTGGAGTGATACTTCTCATCGAAGTCCGACAGCCGGACCTCCTTAAACCCGCGCTGCGCCGCCAGTAATACAGAGAAATACTGCAAATCGTCGGTGTCGTCAGGTTTGGTCAGCCGACGCGGCGCCGTGCTGCTTAGCGTATACCGGAACCGGACGATGGGATTGTCCGCTGCCCATCGGAAGCTGATGGCAAGACGTAACGTTTTGTCGCTCGTTACGATCCCGGTAAATCCTTCTTCCTTCGTCCCGTTGGGCAGGTTTCTCGCCGTGCCCGCCACCCACTCGCTCACCGATGCCTTAACTTTCTTTCCGTCGATATCGAATACCGGGAGTTGGAAGACAAGCGCCTTCCCCGTGGCCGCCCGATAGGTCCACTGGCCGGGAGCGGGCTGGATGCTAAACGAAGCGGTACGAATTTCCTGCGCCCGGACAATCCCTGTAAAAAGAAGAACAAAAAATAAGATGACCTTGATTTTCATGACCAAATATACATCACCCCATCTAACTTCACACCCCGATCCCCAGAGCCACAAGAACAGTAGCAACTACATAATGGACCGCCTGGAATATGTTCCCTGAGTTGAGTTTACCACGCGCCTTCTGTATTTCCTCAACCTCGGTGATTTGTAACTTTGCCAGTGCTTTATAAACGGGAAGTTTATAGGCCTTTGCCAGGCTTCCGGCAACCAGCCACAACACAAGTCCCGCAGTGATCCACCAGTTGCCGAATCCACACCCATAATAATATGGGATCGCCAAAAATAGCGGGATGTTCAGCGCAAAGATCATAAACGGGGATTTGGTGGAATAGCGGACCATCAGAGTTGTTAAACTTTTAAAGGTGGCCGCGTCCACGGCATTCATCATTTTTCTAAAAACGCCGGCAAAAAAAATTAATAGCGCAGCATTGATCGCTACCGAACCAAAAAGCATGGTCTCAATAAAATTTTTGGTCATATCAGACCTCCCATTCCTTTACCCGTCATTTTGACGAAACCCTCCGCCGCCTTCACTCCCAGTTCTCTCCCCCTGAAATCTTCCATCGCCGTATGCCCGCACGCATAGATCCCGGCCGGGTCCTGGCTGGTGTGGCAATAGACAGCCTTCCTTTTCTGCTCCTGCGTCTCAGTAATGTCTACGAAGTCAGTCGGGTGAAAACCCATTGTCTGCTCGCCGGCGCAAACTTCAAAAAAATACAGCACATATTTATCCGCAGAGCGCACCCAGGTTTGGATAGTGAGCAGACTGGCGCACTGATGGTCCTTATGAGAGTCGATGGGCCAATGGCAAAATACGATATCGGGTTTTTCCTGGCCGATGAGACCTTGCACATGTTGTAAGGTGGCATTGCTGACTACGGTATCCCCGTCAATCTGACCGGCAAACACCGGCTTGCATTTAAGCACCTGGCAGGCATTGATAGCCTCTTGTTTTCTTGTCCGGGCCGCTTCATCAGGGCCGACACCATTGATCCCCGCTTCACCGGTAGTCAGATAAATAATGGTCACCGCGTGCCCCAGGGCGGACAATTTGGCCAATGTGCCACCGCAGCCGCTTTCCGGATCATCAGGGTGACCACCCACACAGACAATCTTCTTGCTGGAAGGCGGAGTTGTCCCACCAGCCCGCAGGATATCCGGCAAACTGACCAATCCGATTCCAGCCAGACTGCCCAATCCAATCCCGGCCGAACTGACCGCCCCGATTCCGGCTGAACTGATCACCCCAGCCGAAGCTTTTTTAATAAAATCCCTTCGTGTATTCATTAAGAAGGCCTGCCCCCCTCCAGGAGGACTTTTTAATATCTTTTTGCAAGCGGCTTGATAACTACAACGATCGATACCCTTCCATGCAGGCGAACCACCCTCAATGCGACGACTGAAGATAGGCGACGATCCAAATGATTACGACGAGTGCTGCCGCCTGATAATACGCCCAAATGGGTTTCATGCCATTTTCCTTATCGTAGTGTGCAAGACTTACAAATACCCCGATGATGGGTAGCCATAATATCAGTTTATTGTTCATAAACCAACCCTCTCCCTACTCTAAAGTTAGGTAATTTGACCATTCCTTGCATTCCGATCCCAGATCACCCCCCGGTCGCCCACGGATCACCCACGATCACCCACGGATCACCCACGGATCACCCACGATCACCCCCTGATCACCCCCCGGTGACCCCCCGATCACTGCTTATTTTTTGATAAATTCCTTGACCTGCCGTCCGCTCTCCTGATCGAGCGCAAGGATATAGACCGCCGGCGCCAGGTTATCCAGCGGGATTACCACCGTGTTCATCCCCGGCTGCAGCATGACCCGCAGGGAAGACAAAGACTGCCCCAGTACGTCCGACACCGTAATCCCGGCATTACCCGTCACGCGGGAGTAAACGGTAAGCGTCAGGTGATCAGCTGCCGGATTTGGTTGGAGCGATAGGGAAGGAGCCCCCTGCTCAGGTGTTAACGTCAGCTCTACCACCCGTGAATAGAACCAGGCCCCCGTCTGATCCTGCCAGGACAACCGGTAAGACACGGGGCCGATGATACCGTGCGCCGGATCAGTATAATGATAGATCGTGGAGTCAGCAGAAGCCGGCACCGTCGCCAGATCCTGAAAATCGCTCGTCCCGGTCGCACGCTGCAGCACGAAGGATCGGATATCCGCCATTGTTATAGAGGAAGACAACGTCCACACGAGTGCAACCTCACCGTTGGCAGGTGCCGCGTTGAAAGATCGCAGCACCGAAGACGCCAGCACGGTACATACCGCAATGCCGGGGACCGGAGCCACATATCCGCTTTGGGTCACTCCTATAAGCCCGCTGGCAGCGCCATTGGCTTGGCCCCGGCATGATGCTTTGGTGTTGCCGGAACTTACGACGCCATTGACGCCCCCGTTCACCGATGCCGTGACCGCCGCCGGGAAGCTACCCCCGGCCGCCCAGACGATCCCGCCTCCTCCCCCGCCACCTGGTCCCGTACAGTCATTCACCAGGTTACTGGAGTTGGAGCCCTGACCGCCGTTCGCCGAAACCGTAATGGTCCCTGATATCGTAGGCGCGTCCAGAATGATCGTCCCTCCCGCTCCTCCTCCCCCGCCGCCATCACCCTGAGCTTGCAACGGATCGGGAGCATCCGCCGGGTTCGTGGGCTGAAACCCGTTCGCCAGCAACGCTCCGCCACCGCCGACGATCGTCGGCGCCGACAGGATAATGATCCCGCCACCGTTCGCCCCCGGCTCGCCAACACCATTGTTTTCCTCCCCGCTCCCCCCGCCGCCGCCCATGAAGAGGCGGTTGGCCCCGGCGCTATATCCATATGCCGCGAGACTGGCGCCCCCGATCCCCGGATATTGGGCATGGCAGTCAAAGAAGGTCTCGCCCGCCCGCGTCCCGCCTGCGCCTCCCGCACCATAATTACCGCCGCCTGCGCCGCCGGAGTTGGCATTATTGCCGCCGCCGCCGCCATTGGCCAGCATACCCATGCCGTCTGCTTCATTCGCGATCGTATCGGCGATGCCTTCGCCCTTTGTGCCGGCTGTATTAAAGCCCGAGCCGGGGTCATTATAATAGTAGCCGCTCACCGGGACAGCCCAGGAACAGTTGTATGGAGGTATCGCGTAATTCACAAGTACGCCGCCCTGAAAACCTTGCCCGCTGACATCAACATTCGCATTCAGAGTGATCGAGTTCGTAGCGGCCAGCACGACGACCCCTCCCGTCCCCGTGGTCGAACTCCAGGCCTGCGCATTGATCGTACCTGTAACAGTCACCGATGCATAGGAAGTATAAGAAACCAATTGCACGTTCCCGGTCGGATCATAGGCGTTCACCAGCTTATTTTGCAGGTAAACCTCGTTGCCGCTGATGCTGCAAATCGTATTGAATTCGTAATTACCGGCGTCATTGACAGCCGTGATGCTCCCATAAGAGGCGCTGTTGCTGCCGTTGACCGTCGCACCCTTCATTTGAATAAGGAGAATTGGCTCGCCATTGTACAAACCCGCCGCATTGGTGACCGTCACCGTATTGGAAGCGGTATTCACCGCCGTTACGGCAAAATAGGAATTCACAACGCCCGATACAGTCTGGCATCGTGCGTCTCCACAGTATAAGGCAGTGAGGATCAAGGATAAGGCGATCCTTACAAGGGTTTTCATACGTATTGGTTCTGCTCCAAAATACGGCATTATTTTAAGAGTTGCAAGCCCCGTGATCAATCACAAAAACTTGACAATCAAAACCTTTTGTACTTTTCGATCTCAAGGCCCAAATCGAAACGCAATTCCCACATTATCGAAATTGATACACTGCCGTAATTTTGATAGATGAAATTCAACCGAAACTTTCAACCCTAAGAGTAACCCCGGCGATGAAAGCAGGACTTAGAATAGACAACGTTTAAAATAGAAAAAATGAAACCAGGTTTATTGAAAACAATTATTATATTTTCTATGGCGTCAACTCTTGGTAATAATACCTTTGCGCAAGACAAAAATCTGGTCGTTCGAATTGCAAAACTGCAAATTGATTCGGCTCAATTAGATGTTTATAAAGCCGCCCTTAAGGAACACGCTGAAACGGCTGTGCGTGTTGAACCGGGGGTACTATCCCTATATGCGGTATACGAAAAAAATAGCCCCACCCATGTCACGGTATTTGAGATATATGCTAATGTAGAAGCCTACAAAGTGCATTTGCAAACGTCTCATTTTCTTAAATATAAGGCAACCACAAAAGATATGGTTAAATCCCTCGAACTGATAGAAACTGTTCCTATTGCGCTGGAGACGAAGTATAAGAATTCAAACTGAGACACGACCCCCCGATTCATTCTGATCTATACCAAAACAACAAAACTGCATCTGTTTTTTTTCGTCAATTGATCCCATCTTTGCATATAACAAAGCCAGCCGAACGATGCACCCCTTCAACTGTAAGATCATCGACTATCAATCCGTCCACCAGCCCTTTTTTGAACAAGTCTACCGGGAATGGTTCACCGCTCATTTCCGCGTCCCGCCCGAACCGATCGACGATTTCGTCCTGACCCAGCCGGAAAAAGCCATCCTGTCCAAACAAGGCGCCATCCTTATCGCCACTTGTGGCGATAAGCCAGCCGGTTTCGTCGCCCTCAAGAAGACCAACCACTTCACCTTTGAATTGACCAAAATGGCCGTCCACCCCGACTTCCGCGGCAACGGCGTGGGCGAAGCCCTCTGCAGGGCCGCACTCGATCGGGCCGAAACGCTGGGCGTAAAATGCGTCATTCTCTATTCGCACAGTTCGCTGGGCCCCGCCCTCCAACTCTATCGAAAACTCGGCTTTAAGGAAACGCTCCTCGAAAAAGGACTCTATTCCGATTTCCGCTGCGATATCAAAATGGAACGCTGGATTGAACCAGGTACCCCCGACGGATCCGACCGCGCAACCTCCGCCGAACCAAGCCTCGACCACGCCGGTCCCCAAACCCCCGCCAAACCAAGCCTCGACCACGCCGGTCCCCAAACCTCCGCCGAACCAAGCCTCGACCCTGCTGACTGGGGAGAGCTGCGCCGCCTCGGCCACCGGATGGTCGATGATATGCTTCACTATCTTCAGACCGTGAGCGAGCGTCCCGCCTGGCAGCCGCTGTCAAAAGAAGCCATTACCGGCCTCCACCAACCTCTGCCGCAGTTCCCGCAGGATATGCATGACGTATACGAAGATTTCCTGACCAAAGTGCTACCCTTTAACAAGAACAATATCCATCCGCGCTTTTGGTCCTGGGTGGAAGGCGGCGGCTCTCCCTTCGGCATGCTGGCGGATATGCTGGCCAGCGGAATGAACCCAAACCTTGCCATCGGCGATCACGCCCCCGTCTATGTCGAAAATCAGGTGCTGGACTGGTGTAAGGAGATATTCGGCTTTCCGCAGACGGCCGGCGGCGTCCTCACCAGCGGCGCCTCCATGGCCAACATCACCGCACTGGTGGTAGCCCGCAACCAGGCCTTGCCGCGCGAGATCAAACAACGGGGCCTGCGCGCCGCTCCCGGCCAACTGCTGATCTATGGCTCTTCGGAAACCCACAACTGCCTCCTCAAAGGCGCAGTCGTGATCGGCATCGGCAGCGATAATTTCCGCAAGGTGCCGGTCGACGGCGACTACCGGATCAGAATAGATCTCTTACGTCAAATGATCCGTGAAGACCGCGCTGCTGGGCACCTTCCCTTCTGCGTCGTCGGTAATGCCGGCACGGTCAACACCGGCGCAATTGACGATCTGGCTGGAATGGCGGAGCTCGCGCGGGAAGAAAAACTTTGGTTCCATGTCGATGGCGCATTTGGCGCCGTACCTAAATTGTTGCCGGAATTCAGTGGGCGACTCAAGGGGCTGGAAGCCGCCGACAGCCTCAGCTTCGATTTTCACAAATGGTTCTATATGAACTATGAGGTAGCCGCTGTATTGATCCGCGACGAAGCCGCCCATCGCGACGCCTTCAGTTCCCCGGCAAGCTATCTCACCAGCCATGAGCGGGGTCTGGCCGGCGGACCGGAACCCCTGTCGAATTATGGCATGGAACTATCCCGCGGCTTCCGTGCCCTGAAGGTCTGGATGCTGCTCAAACAAAACGGCCTCCGGAAATACGAACAGCTGGTGCGTCGCAACATCGCGCAAGCACAATACCTCGGCAGCCTCATCACCCAAACCCCGGAGCTCGAGCTGATGGCCGCCGTGTCTCTGAATATCGTCTGCTACCGGTATAACCCCGGTAATCTGGACGACAATACCCTGAATGCGCTCAACAAGGAACTCCTCCAGCGAATACAGGAACAGGGCATCGCCACTCCCTCCTATACTGTACTAAATGGCCGCTATTCCATCCGGGTAGCCATCACGAACCACCGGAGCATCGGCAAGGACTTCGAAATTCTCGTTGAAGCCAGCGCCCGGCTAGGAAAGGATATCCGCGGCGCCGTTTGAAAACCGCCCGGAAATTCTTAAATTTAGTGGTCATGCCCCCCAACCAAATTTAGTGACCATGTCCCTGCGCAGGACCATCCTATACCTTTTTGTTGCCGGTTTCCTCCATACAACGTCAGTGTCCGCTTTACCCCACCGGGTCACCCGCATCCCTTCCGAAACCGCGGATTCCTGCCCCATAACCTATTTAACATCCATCTCCTTCCTGCCTGGCCGGACCACACTGACCAAATCGGCAAAAGCCTTGCTCCGCCAGGCCGTCCCTATGGCCCTGTCCTGCGACAGCTGTAGGATTAGGTTGATTGCAAGCGAAGTAGTGTCCTGCTTTCCATCGAATCGCAAGGAAGAAAAAAAGGGCATGATCGGTTTGGATCGGGTCATGCACACGGGAGACTTCCTTTTCAACACGCTTCATGTTCCAACAGATCGTGTATTTTTCACGTTCTCGGACAACGACACTTCGGATAAAGTGATCCTGACATGCGTCACCAGATCCGAATGGGCCGATTCGGTCCCGGGACCTCACCCCAATCTACGCAACCACGACACCATCACCGTCCACTTCGACGTCAACCAATCTTCGCTTTCCGGCGAAGACGTCTCCATCATCGACGCATACTTCCGAAACTCCGCTCGCATCACCCCCCAACTAACCATCGCCGGCTATTGCGACAACACCGGCGCCGAAGCCTACAACAACCAGTTATCCCTCAACCGCGCCCGATCCGTCAATGACTATCTCCGCCACCACTGGCTCGACAGTACAGCCCGCATAAACCTCAGTGCCTACGGTACCCGTTTCCCCGTCGACGACAACAACACCGGATCCGGCCGCGCCCGCAACCGAAGAGCGACGATCATAGCAACCTCCACGTCTTCCCCACCCCCGATCGCCGACAATCGCTCCATTTACAAAGTCATAACCGACACCGCCGCCCGCAGCGGCACTACCATCATCCTCAAAGACGTCGTCTTTTATGGCGGCCGCCGAATCCCGCTGCCCATCTCCTTTATCGCCCTCGACGATCTGGTCAAAGCCATGCAGGAGAATGCTAACCTCCACATCCGGATCGAAGGCCATGTCTGCTGCACCCCCGACGGCACCGACGGGCTCGACGAAGAAACCGGTCAATCCAACCTATCCACCCAACGGGCGAAAGTGGTCTTTGAATACCTCATCAAACACGGCATCCCCGATCATCGCGTGACCTATATCGGTCTCGGCGGCTCGGGCAAACTCTACCCCGAAGAGCTGAACGCCGCCCAGCAGGGAGCCAACCGCCGGGTCGAGATCAGGATCATTTCGAAATAGCCGGGCTCTGCGCGTACCATCCGCCTCCGCAAGAGCCGGATCTTCCCGATTTGAATTTTACAAATAAAAGAATGCACCCCGCAACCGCCGAATAACCCTTCCACCCGAACTTTGTGGCATCTAAAATAATAAGATGAACAACACAACCAAGATCGCCCTCGTTACCGGCGGCAGCCGCGGACTGGGCAGGGACATGGCGCTAAGATTGGCCGAAAGAGGCCTCGATGTCATTATTACGTACAACACCCGGGCAGAGGACGCACAGCGTGTAGTGACCCAGGTTGAAGCAGCCGGCCGAAAAGCCGCGGCCCTCCAGCTCAACACTGGCGCTATTCAAAGCTTTGGAACTTTTGTTGATCGCCTCTCCACTGTTCTGGCCGATCATTTCGGCGCCGACCATATCGATTTCCTGGTCAATAACGCCGGGCAGGGCGGCTACTGCCCCATCCCTGAAGTCACAGAGGCATTTTTCGATGATCTGTTGAACGTGCACTTCAAGGGTGTCTATTTCTTAACTCAGAAGCTTCTTCCGCTTATGAACGACGGCGGCGGGATTGTCAATATTTCCTCCGGCCTGACCCGAACCACCGTTCCACGCTCATCCGTCTACGCCTCCATGAAAAGCGCGGTAGAGACATTTACCCGCTATCTTGCCAAAGAGCTCGGTTCAAGAGGCATTCGTGCTAACGTAGTTGCTCCCGGCGCTATTATGACGGATTTTGGTGGCGGGCACCTCCGCAACGACCAGGAGCTCCAAAAGGTCATTAGCGCCATAACCGCCCTCGGCCGCCCGGGCGTAGCCGAAGATATCGGCGGCGTAGTCGCGTTCCTCTGTACCGAAGATGCGCGCTGGGTCAACGGTCAACGAATCGAAGCGTCCGGCGGAATGAATGTTTGACCCAGCTCTTTCTCCGCAATCTGCCCCACCGTTATCGGCAACACCGGGTCTATCCCGTCCTCGAGCATCCAGGATGCCATTAACGCTGCCCACGCGATGATCCAGCGCAATAGCCGCTGCACTTCTATTCGCGCCCATCCCGCTATCAGCCGCACCTGCTTCGGAAGGCGCTCCGGCGATCCTGCGATGATGAGATCAGGATTGCAAAAGATATTGGCATAGTCAAACCCTCTTTCACCCGTTAAGCCCTTTGGATCGATCGCCAGCCATCCCCTCGGACCACCGTCAAGGATATTCCCATAATGGATGTCCCCATGCAAGGCCACCGGATCAAGCGGCGCAGCCAGCAGTTCCTCCGCCACCGCATAACCCCGCACTAAAAATCCGCCCTCCCGACCTGCCGCCGATTCCAGCGAACGAAACCAAACCGGTAATGGAACCAGATCCGGCAAGTCCGGACAACCGTGCGCATGAAGTTGTTGGACTACGGCGCAGATGATCCGGTTCGCTTCCTCCTCCTGGCCAGACAATACCATCTGCTTCAGCGATCGGTCTCCAATCGCCCGCTCCATCAGGAGCGCATTCGTATCATACCGGAATACTTTCACGGCCGCGCTTCCCTCCCAACAGGCCAGCAGCCGGAAACCCCGCTGTTCCTCCTTATTCAATGGCACCTTCAGCATGGCCTGCCGGCTCTCCGATAACACCGGCTGTAACAAACTATTCCCCACCACCGCAATTTCCCCGTCATTCACCAGGCCCCATTCCGCCTTTACCCGAATCAACGTATCCATTCCCCGATTTACCTTATTCATGACCAAAAAAATTGATGTAAGTTTGTCCATACAGCAATCAACGGCCCGCAGCAATTAAAAGCAAACTTATGCAAACATCCAGGAAAGCGGCGATGGGTTTCATCTTTGTCACCTTGCTCATCGATGTGATGGGTTTTGGATTGATCATCCCGGTCCTGGTCGATTTAATCAGTCAGTTGAAGCACATTCCTGCTAATGAAGCAAGCATTTACGGCGGATACCTGCTCATTGCATTCGCCGCAACCCAATTCTTTTTTTCCCCGATCATCGGCAACCTCAGTGACCGGTATGGCCGCCGTCCTGTTTTGTTGTCATCTTTATTTGCGTTCGGTATTGACTATATTATTCTGGCGCTCGCGCCAGCCTACGGATGGCTGTTCATCGGCCGCGTCATTGCCGGCATTACCGGGGCAAGCTTCACTACCGCCACCGCCTATATTGCAGATATCAGCCCCGACCCGATCACCAAAGCCAAAAACTTTGGGTTGATCGGCGCGGCATTTGGCCTGGGCTTCATCCTCGGCCCTATTTTGGGGTTTGTGCTTTCCCGCTGGGGTATGCGCATGCCGTTTTATGGCGCTTCTGTCCTTTGCCTGCTCAACTGCCTGTACGGCTATTTCCTGCTGCCGGAATCATTAGCAAAAGAAAATCGCCGCCCCTTCGAGTGGAGACGCGCCAACCCTTTCGGCTCACTCAAATTTTTAACGCAGCACCGGGAGATCGGAAACCTCGCCTTTTGTTTTTTCCTGATCTACCTGGCCGTACAGGCTGTGCAATCCAACTGGACCTTCTTTACCAAATACCGCTTCAATTGGAGCGATGGGATGATCTATTTGTCCCTTGCGCTGGTAGGTGTCCTCATCGGCGGTGTGCAAGGTGGTCTGACCAGAGTCGTAAACCCCAAAATCGGAAACGAAAAAAGCATTTACATTGGCCTTTCACTGTATACCGTCGGTCTCGTGCTCTTCGCCTTTGCCAGCGAGACCTGGATGATGTTTGTATTTCTGATTCCCTACTGCCTTGGCGGGATCTGCGGCCCTTCGCTGCAATCGGTCATATCCAGTCATGTGTCTCCCAGTCACCAGGGCGAGCTGCAAGGTGCGCTGACAAGCCTCGCGAGTGTGACGTTTATCCTGGGTCCATTTATTATGAACGGCAGCTTTGCCTATTTCACCAGCGCCAAAGCCCCTTTTTATTTTCCAGGCATTCATTTTATCATTGGCGCCGTTTGCATGCTGATGAGCACCGTTATCGCCTATCGCGTCCTCAGCCGCGAGAAAAAGCAAACTGCTCCCGCAGGAACTTAAAATTACCCTGCCTATGCCGACCATACGAACACCCCTCGTGCCGACCATACGAACACCCCTCGTGCCGACCATTCGAACACCCCTCGTGCCGACCATTCGAACACTCCTTATCCCCATCCTGCTGCTGACTTGCACGCTCCCCGCCTGCGCACAATGGCAGGACTATATCGTCACCCTAAGGAATGACACGATCCATGGCAATTTGCAATTCCGCTTCAACTCCCCTTCTACCCTCGAGACCGAAGACACTAATTACTCCGTCGACATCCGATCAGTCGAATCCTGGTTTTCCGCTTCCCACAAGACCCTGGCCCGGAGACGAATGCTCCCCGGAAAAAAGAAATATCTCTTCCTCCCTGTTCTCGAATCCGGCGCCATCAGTCTCTACGTCTATTCCATCGGCGGCGGCGTCAACGGGATGACTACGACGATCTACTACGCACAGAAGTGGGATAGCACCCTGGTCCAGGTCTGGACCAACCGCGGCCTTTTCGCCAGTGACAACAAGACCTGGCGCCAGGCGCTGGCCGCACTGATTACGGATAACCCGGCAGTCAAACAAACTTTTGACAGCGATACGAAGTATGACGCTATCGACGTGCAATACTATATCCACGAGTACAACATGGGCGCCTCCTCCGCAGCGAACCCGTAAAAATCAATCACCATGGCGCTTCTCCTTTCCCGGCCCGGCACCCTGCTCATCTTTGATAATGTAATCCGCGGAGGCAAAATATTGGACCCGTCTTCCGATGATCCTGCCGTACAGGGCGTTCGACGCCTCAACCAGGCGCTCGCTGAAGAACGGCGGGTCTGCTCCACCATCCTCGTACGCTACCACCATACAGCACCCCGACCGTAACCCGCTGATCCCCCAACTCTAATGCGATTCTAACATTATTTTAAGCCGCTTCTAAAATGAAGTCCATACTTTTGCCCGCAAAAGTCTATTACTATGATTAAAATCACCCCAATCACGTCCTTCCTCGCCGCAGGACTTCTTTTTTTGAGTTCGTGTGTTCCCCAGAGTAAATTGAATGACGCCCGGATGGCCCTGTCCTCCGCCCGGTATGACAGCGCCCAGCTGGCCAACAAAGTGAAAGACCTTCAGTCCCAGCTCGCCCAGATGGCCGCCGATCGCCAGCACCAGATCGACTCGCTGTCCCAGCAGATCGCAATGTTGAGCCGCCAGGGGAGTGACCTCAAGCAAAAAAATAGCAATCTGTCCGCCGATGCAGCCGCCCGCGAGGCCCAACTCAACAAGAACAAGCAAGACCTGGCCAATCAGCAGGCCAGGCTCGAGCACCTGCAGGAACTGATGGACCGGCAGAAAAAGGCAATCGAAGAGATCAAAAAGAAAATGAGCGCCGCGCTTGTCGGATTCAATTCCAGCGAACTCTCCGTCGCCATCAAGAATGGAAAGGTATACGTCAGCCTGCAGGAGAACCTCCTCTTCCCTTCGGGCAGCGCCGTTGTCAATCCTAAGGGAAAAGTAGCCCTTGGCAAGCTCGCGGAGGTCCTTAACCTGAACCCCGACATCACAGTAGATATCGAAGGCCACACCGACTCGATCCCGATCCATGCGAAATACCAGGACAACTGGGATCTTAGCCTTGCGCGTTCCGCGTCTATCGTCCGTATCCTGACGACCGACTACCGGGTCGATCCGACGCGGGTTATCGCTTCCGGCCACAGTCAATATGATCCGGTACAACCCAATAGTACGTCCGAAGGCCGGGCGCTCAACCGGAGGACCGATATCATCCTGTCACCCAAACTTGATGAACTGTACCGATTGTTGCAAACACCAGATATGTAAATCGCGCTAAAAGCCTGCTGAGACAGCAGGCTTTTTTTATCTCCTCAAGTATGCCGATTCTCCGGTAACAAAGAGAAAGCGGCACCAACCCGACAACTCCAAAACTGCAGTCGATCAGCCGCCAAAAGATCGGGATGCCCCGAACCGCCCCGGCGACAAAAGCCAGCGGGAATACCAGCACGCACGCGATCATTCCAAACTCGATCACCCATTTATTCCGCACCGGGTCCCGCAATGGCCCGATAAAGGCCACCGCAATGACCAGATGGGCGAAAGCCAGCCAGTCGTCCCCGTAAGCGCCCTCTCTACCCATCCATACAAGGCCCCGCTCCTGGAAAAAGGCCACGCCCCCGCCAGCCAGCTCATTTCCGTCTCCAGCGCAAAAGCGGTCACCCCACTCAGTACCAGCGCCACGATAAAGAAGGTGATCCAGCGGCGAATCCTCCGCAAACTCCGCTCCGCCAGCTGAACTCGGTCCAATTCCGAACCCCGCTCCGCCTGCCGAACCCGGTCCAATTCCGAACCCCGCTCCGCCTGCCCAACCCGGTCCAATTCCGAACCCCGCTCCGCCCAATTCCCTTCAATCCCCCACCCCTCCTGCTCCCGTGAATCTTCATTATTCAATTTCTCCATATTTCAAAGCACTTTGAAATACAAAGTAGGTGAAAAACTCCCTCCCCTCCAAGAAAAATCTCAATTCCTAAATTCCTGGGAGATCATAAACCCATGCACGCCGCCTTCAACGATCCCAATGCCAACGCGATGAAACGCGGGATTGAGGATGTTGGCACGATGCCCTGGAGAATGCATCAGACCCGTATGCGCTATCGACAGCGTCTGAGCCGGCGCCAAATTTTCCCCCGCGGTCATGAAACGGATATGCGCCGCCCGCATCCGCACGAAGGGATCTTCCCCCTCCGGCCTGCCCTACCATCCGCAAAACAGTAACCGCCACCAGCGGCGCAATCCCCCGTCTTGCGCGTTCCCGGTTGACCAGCTGCAGCATCTCCTGCTCCAGGTCTGGGCTCAAAAACGGGCGACATTCGCTCCTCGACCCACTCCGCCGCAACTGTTCCGCCAGCCGGGCAGATAACGGCAGGGTCATAAAAACCAAAGCGATCACCGCAGCGGCCACGACCCCGTTGATCGAACCCGGAAGGATTCCGAGCAAGCGGTTCAGCCAATTGCTGTGCGCTTCCGGCGGCGGCATCGCCAGCAGGAACGCCACCGGCAAGGTCCGGACACCCAGCCCCGGCACAAAATGTGTTATCGGCCGCACCGCATACGGATAAAGACAAAATGCCGCAGCCAAACTACCCACCCACATGATTAGACCGATTGCAGTTACGACAAACCCACTCCTCCACCCGTTCCTCACCCGCTCCTCACCCGCTCCAAGCCGATAAACCGATAACTACCAAAAAAAGTAGGTCCACCAACTGCATGCAAATCTTTACAACATCAAAAAAAGCCGTATCTTAGCGCTTAGTTTAGAACAAAGGTATAATGGTTAACAAGCCGCGCCTTTTCCAAGGCGGGGCTTTTTTTATGTCCATCTCGCGTGTTCATTCATCGCCTGTTTCCAGCCGAATAGCCGTCAATCTGACAGGATTAACCAATCATTAACTTATTCAACTCCGCGTAATATAGCAGCAGTATTGTCTTCCCGTCCTTTATTTCCCCGGTCCTCACCATTTCCAACGCACGCGGGTACGGAATCTCCAGCACCTCTATGTCTTCACATTCATGTTCCAACCCGCCTCCATCACTCACCTTCATCTCTTTCGTATATTCTGCGACAAAAAGATGAAGCACCTCCGTAACAGACCCCGGCGACATATAAGCCTCCAACACTTTTTCTACTGCTCCGATCTTATAACCGGTCTCTTCCTCCGTCTCCCGCCTGATCGCCTCTTCCTCATTATCCCTGTCCAACAACCCCGCACAACATTCGATCAACATCCCCGTCGGATTGCCGTTCACAAACGTTGGCATCCGAAATTGCCGCGTCAGGATCACCGTCTGCGCTGCCCGATTATACAAGAGTATCGCCGCCCCATTCCCACGGTCATATACTTCCCGCACTTGTTTCACCCGCTCACCGCTCCGCTCCACCCGCTCAAAAGTGAAACGACGAAGAACATAGAACTGATCAGATAGCACCCTGTTTTCCAATATTTTAACACCGTCTTTAGCCATTTGAACGATTTTGATTAAATTTGATCAATTATGTTCAAAAATAAGCGGATCACATGAATTTTCAAAAAAGAAAACAAGCGATACTCCAAACCCTCGCCGACACCGGCGAAGCAGAGATCAAACAGCTGGCTGCTTCCCTCGTAGTCTCTGAGATCACTGTCCGAAGAGACCTCAATCAATTGGCCGCCGACGGCCTGCTTCGGCGCACCCGTGGCGGCGCCATCAAAGTCGCCCCACCCAACCCGCCCTTTCCCTTCGCCAACAAAGCCGCGATCAATGTCAAAGCGAAAGAAGCCATCGCCCGCCGCGCCGCGGCCGGCATCAACGACGGAGACATTATCTTCCTCGACTGCGGAAGTACCGTCTTTCACCTCTGCCCGTTTATAAAAAACAAAAAGATCAGGGTGATTACCAACTCTCTCCCCATCCTTCATGAACTCCAGGATAGCCAGGTCAGCATCAATCTTATCGGCGGAGAATTCGATGCAGAAAGACAGGCCATTCACGGGAAAATGGCCGAATACCATATCTCGAAGTACCGGGCGAATAGGGCATTTCTCGGCATCGATGGCATCTCCCCCAGGGGCCTTTTCGCCAACAGCGAAAAAGAAGCAACCATGACCATGACCCTGGCAGCCAACAGCGCATCCGCGTGGCTCCTGTGCGATAACAGCAAGATCGGCAGAGAAACCTACTGGCATTTTTCAGGACTACAACTCATAGGTACCGTGATCACCGATGCCCCGACCGCCGCCTGCCGTTTCCTCGAGCAGGCAGGCATAGCCGTTATAAATGTTTGAAAGCCTATACCGTCTTTTTGAGCGTGAAAACGGTGATCTCCGGCCAGATTCCCAGCCGGCCGGAAAATGCAAGAAATCCAAAACCCCGGTTGACATAAAGAGACCGGTCCTTCTCTTTCGCCAACCCCGCCCAATCCAGATACCGGTATTGCACCGGGCTCCACCGGAAATGATCCGCTTCTACTCCGAATTGCGCACCATGCGTGTGGCCGGCCAGCGTAAGATGGATCGTAGTGGGGTGATACCGAATTTTTTCTTCCCAATGCGTCGGATCATGGGACAATAGTATTTTGAAAGCCCCTGGATCAACCCCTTCCAACGCCTTGTCAATATCCCCCAGTTGGATAAATCCGCGCCCCCAGTTCTGCACCCCCAGCAAGGCGATCTTCTCTCCTCCCTTCTTCAGCAGTACATGCTCATCCATTAGTAACCGGTACCCAAGCGTCCGATGATGCCCTTTTAATTTTTCCAGGTTAGCATCCTTCTCCTCCATACTATCCCATTTGATATAATCTCCGTAGTCGTGATTGCCAAGGATGGAAAATTGACCAAAGGGCGCCCTTAGCTGACTGAAGTCTTCGAGGTACGGTTCGATTTCCCAGGCCACATTATTAACCAGATCACCCGTGAACACGAAAAGATCGCTTTGCTGCGCCTGCGCAAGCCGGATGCCCCTTTGCACCGCCGCCCGGTTATCAAAGCTTCCGGAATGAATATCCGAGATCTGGGTAATGGTAAAGCCATCAAACGCTTCCGGAAGATCCTCGAAATACAACGTTTCCCGATGCAGCCGATAATCGTACTTACCCTTTACCATCGCATACAGGAAAGCGCCAAACGGCACAGCCGCCACCAACAAGGCTGTGTCGACCATGAACTGACGTCGCGCAGGCATAAACGGCTCTCCCGCTACCCGCCTCGGACCAAAAAGCCAGTTGCCAATCGCATAAAAGAACCGGCCGCTATCCCACAAAAACAACACCAACACAAAAAAGAGCTTGGTGAAAAGCAACGTAAGGAATAAGCTCAGCACCCATTCATGGAAGGGCCGCATACCCTCCGGCGTAGAGAAGCTCCCGATCCCCACGACGAGCAGTAGCATCAACCCGACCGTAACGCCCAGATAACCGTATAGAAGCAGTCTTCTGAACAGTACTGATTTCCAACCGGATGCAATGGTCTTGAGCCCGCTATAGGCATACACGTCGAAGAGCAGGCTTAACGCCATCAGGATCAGGAAAATCGTCAAGAATCTGCCTCGATGCATGTTAATGGAATAGAAATGTAATTTACCCCTTTTGTCGCACGATCGAGGACTTTTGTCGCATTAGGCGATCGCGGAATCTGCCTAATTCGTAGGTTTACTGATCCAACTTCAACCCTCATAAATGATCACCGTCAATTCGCAGTGGTATACCAAAAAATGGGTCGTCATTAGCCTGCACGTCCTTTTTTGGATCCTCTTTTTCGTGTCCCCCATCCTGCTCAGGATCTCCGTAGAGCGTGGTTCGACTTTCCATCCGGAGGACAATCTCGGCAAGTTCTATCTGGGTCTGGTCCTGAATAACCTCATGCGGGCACTTGTTTTTTACCTCAATGCATATCTCTTTATCCCGAAATTGGGCTACACCCGCCGGTACACACAATATCTCACGACGCTGCTCTTCGCCTTTTGCCTGCTGACAGCCTGGGACCAGCTTGACTATTCCATACTGATGCCGGGCCTCCATTTCAGGATCTGGGGCTACATTTTGCTGGAAATACCTACATTTATTTTTATCATCATGGGAAGCACTGCTTTCCGGTTGATCGCCGACAAGATCCGGGAACAGCAACGCGTAAAAGAAAAAGAGACTGAAAACCTGAAGACCGAGCTCTCCTTTCTCCGTTCGCAAGTTAGCCCCCACTTTATGTTCAATGTACTTAACAATATGGTAGCGTTGGCCCGCAAAAAGTCCGACCTCCTCGAACCTTCCCTGATCAAATTATCCTCTCTGCTCCGCTATATGCTGTATGAGACCGATGAAGACAAGGTATTGCTGGAGAAAGAAATCGAATACTTGAAAAGCTTCATCGAGCTCCAGGCCCAGCGGTTTGGTAAAAACGTAGACATCAACTCTACCTTCGAGCCTGTACCCGACGGATTTGTCATCGAACCCATGCTGCTAATCCCCTTTGTCGAAAATGCCTTCAAACATGGAACAGGCCTCGTCCCCCAGGCCCGGATCGATATCCACCTGAAGCTGGAGAACAGCCAGCTCAATTTTTGTGTCCGCAACCGCTATAACGAGACAACAGAATGGGAAAAAGACAAAACCTCCGGGATCGGGCTGACGAATGTCAAAAGACGCTTAAATTTATTGTATCCAAATATCCATTCCTTACAGATCACGAAGGAAGATGGTTGGTTCTCCGTATTACTGAAGCTTAACTTACATTGATGCTACGCTGTATTGCCATAGACGACGAAGACCTTGCCCTCGAGCTGCTGGAGGATAATATCCGCAAGGTCCCCTTCCTGGAATTGGTCGCTGCCTGTAACAACCCGCTCGAAGCGCTGAAGGTCACCCAGGAACAACCCATCGACCTCATCTTCCTGGATATCCAAATGCCCGGCCTGACCGGTCTCCAGTTTATCCAGAGCGGCCTTGCCGCCTCCTGCATGTTCATTTTGATTACCGCTTATGAGAAATATGCCCTCGAAGGATATACCCTGGACGTAGTCGATTACCTCGTGAAGCCCGTAGCCCTGGACCGTTTCCTAAAGGCATGCAACAAAGCACTCGAATTGCACCAATTAAGGGCCAAAAGCAAATCTGATTCAAACGCGTCAACCCCCGTCGATTATTTCTTTATCAATGTCGATTATAGCCTCGTGAAAGTTCAGAAATCGGATATCGCCTGGATCGAAGGCCTCAGGGATTATATCAAGATCCATCTCTTGAGCTCTCCTCGACCAATCATGACCCGGATGAGCATAAAGGCTATCGAAGAGCAGCTGACCGGATTCCCCTTTATACGCATCCACAAATCCTATCTTGTTTCTTTACCCTCGATTACGTCCATTCGGAAGAATAGCGTCTTCATCCAAACGATGGAACTCCCGATCGGCGAAAATTACCGGGAGGCCTTCTTTAACGCCATCGGAAAAACAAATTAAGGAAGCATCACGAGACTCAGTCTCCGCTCTTCAGAATAAGGCATTTCCGCCTGACAGTGCTGATAGGTACTATCGCAATTGATTTGCAACTTCAACGTCAACCGGTTGATCATGGAGGCGCTTAGCAGTTTCCCGTCCGCCCTCGCAACAACGGAACTGATCTGGAAAAATTCCCGCCCGTATTGGATGTTGAATTTGTCCGTTCCGGCTGGAATGAGCATTTGGAAATTATTCATGGTATCCGCCACTACCGGAGTATTCATGGCCGGGATCAGATAGGTCAGATTGGGTTTGACTGGCGGCATAAAAGAGGTCACGAGCAGGTACCCTTCTCCGGTTTCTCCCGTTAACTCCACAGCGGTTTCCAGACAATCCTGCCCCTTCAGGATATTCTTTCCGTTACTGAAATCGCCGATAATCGGCCAGGGATTGGAATGTCTGTCGCCTGGTTTCTTAAGGAATGCCGACCCAAGTATCGGTGATATAGCAACGAAAAAAGTATTGAAATCGGAAATCGGTTCCGTCATCTGCGGCACCGTCAGCTTTGGCATCGGCACCCCCCCTCTCGGATGAAGCGAGATTCGATATGGTTTAATCGTTTGCGCCACGGCAGTTTCATCCGTAGTATCCCCGGGCGCCAAACGTTGCACTTCTAACCAGTGAATCTCATCCCACGGAATTCCGGAACTGTCTATAACAACGGTCATTTCACACCTTGAAATAGTAGTAGTGGTCCACTTCCCATTCTGCCATTCTTCGCAGGTCAACTGATACCGGTAATTTTCCCCCGGCTGATATTTTCTCGGGAACAAACTGGGACTCGAATTGGCAACCTGAGCCGACAACCCCGGTGGCGAGAGCACTCCGCAACCAATAAGGATCGAAAAAACCGACAATAGCAGCTTCGCCAAAGCCCTCCCCGTCGTCCTGCCCGTGAACAGACATCCGCCGAGGAAAGTCCCCTCCAGCGAACTGTATCCATGCATCCCGCCCCCACCAAAACCTGCCGCCTCTCCCACCGCGTACAACCCGGGGATCGTCGTCCCACCCTCATCCATGACCTGCCCGTCCAGGTTGGTTTCCAGTCCGCCCAATGTCTTGCGCGTGAGGACATGTAGACGTACCGCGATCAACGGCCCGGCCTCCGGATCGAGCAGCCTGTGCACCGGCACTGCCCGCGTCAGCCGGTCGCCCAGGTACTTCCGCGCACCTCGGATCGCCGCGATCTGCAAGTCCTTGCTAAACTTGTTTTCAGTTTCCCTGTCCCTGGCTGTGATCGCTTCCAATAGCCCGTCATAGCTCAATAGTGATGAGCCAGCCAGCGCATTCATCGCACAGACCAGCTCACGCAGATTATCTTTGACGATAAAGTCCAAACCATGGCGCTTAAACGCCTCCACAGGTCCCGGCGCACCCTTCCCCCAGGTCCTTCCCAGCAACAACCGCCAATCCCTGCCCGTCAGATCGGGATTCTGCTCCGACCCTGACAATGCAAATTCCTTTCGGATGATCTTTTGATTGAGAATGAACCAGGAATGATCATAACCGGTTTGCCGGAGAAATTCCAGCGTCCCCAGCGTATCGAACCCTGGGAATAACGGCACGGGCAGCCGCCTTCCCGTTGCGTCGAACCAAAGCGACGACGGCCCCGGAAGTATGCGGATCCCGTGACCCTTCCAGATCGGATCCCAGTTTGTCACCCCTTCCGTATAATGCCACATCCGGTCGCAATTGATAACGTTGCCTCCTACCCGCTGGGTGACCCCCAGCATCCGCCCATCAACATGCTCCGGCACTCCGCACAACAGACTCGCCGGCGGCTGCCCGAGGCGCTTCGGCCAATTACTCCTGACCAGGTCGAGATTGGCCCCGATTCCTCCTGAAGCGACAACCACCGCCTGCGCACAATAAGAAAACTCGCCGACTACTGCCCTCGAACTCTTCTCCCCGCGTTTAATACCCGAGCGTTCAAGAATAGATCCACGAACCCCGGTTACAGAGCCGCCGGTAACAACCAGCTCATCGACCTGGTGACGAAAGTGCAACGTCGCCAACCCCTTATTCACAGCCGCTCCGATACTCCCGACGAATGGTTCCAGCACGCCGGGCCCTGTACCCCACGTCACATGAAAGCGCGGCACGGAATTCCCGCGGCCCGCAGCCGCACCGCCACCCCGCTCCGCCCAACCCACAATCGGAAAAAATCGGATGCCGAGACCACGCAGCCAGGAATACTTTTCACCTGCCGCGAAACCGATATAAGCCTCTGCCCATTTCCGCGGCCACTCGTCTTCCTTTCGATCAAAACCTGCCGTTCCCATCCAATCCTGCATTGCCAGCTCATAGCTGTCCTTGATCCCAATCCGTCGCTGTAGCGGCGTATTCACCAGGAACAATCCGCCCAACGACCAGAAGGCCTGACCGCCCAGGCTCTGCTCCGGTTCCTGCTCGACCAGCAGCACCCGCAGCCCCCTGGCGAGCAGCTCATGCGCCGCCACTAGCCCGGAAAGGCCGCCGCCTACAATAATAACATCTGCATCCATTGCTAAATAAAGATAGCTAGAAATAAGTAGACAGCCCGAGACTATACCCTTCCGTGAGGCCGAGGCTTGCCCCTATTACATCGCCCGTTATATCCCTCGTCTCCTGGCGGCGATAATTAAACCGCAGCACGGTCTGCGGAGTCGGCCGGAAGCTGATCGCCGGCATAATGCTCCAGATATCATTGTACATCCTCGTCCCTGTTGATGCAAACTTGCCCACATTCCATTCCAAATACTCCCCGCGTACAGCCAGGTTCACCGTCGCGTGATCCCAGTCGAGTATCCTGCCCCGGAAGACCGGCTGCACAACATCGACGAACCCGCCGTATTGCCGGCCGCTATACTCCGGCGTATAGTCCGGAGGCAATTGCACGAAGACCCACGCCCATTCGCCAAAAATAGCTGTTCCCCATTTCGGCATGACCGTATTGAAGTCGATATCGAATATATTGACCGCACGTTTGTTGCCTATGGTAGCGCCTTCGATCTGCCAGGTGTTATAGACCCCACCCATGTACGACAACCCCAATTCACCGATGCAGTCCTGGCGAATGGAGATCTTCCCGGTGTAGGTTGGCATCCCGCTGGCGCTTGCGGTGAACCGCGCCCGATTGCTCTTGGCTGCCGGCAGAAACGTCTTGCCCTGCGTATTGTCGATGATCGAATCGTTGAAACCACCCGTCAGATAAAACTCGTACCCGAACATCCAGTGATTGGTATACTGCTTTCCGTAGAATCCAAACCCCGTATTGCTCCAGGTATCCGGCAGCATCTGGGTCATCGCGATGGGTCGGTCGGTGAATTCCCATTTGGGCCCGTCGTGATTCTGATTGAAGGCGCCGATCGGATTCACGATCATCCCTCCCCGCAAGTTTAGCAACGGATGAAATTCGATGTCCAACGCCGCATATTCCACCTCGAATTCGCCCCCGCTGGCATCCCCCGGATCACCGGTAGGGTCATTCTCATACTCGATCTCGGACAGGAACTTGATATGTTTGGTGATCGTTGAGGCGACGAAAAGACTGAATCGTCTGAACTGGAACTGATGCCCCACCGAAATCCCTGAAGTAGCTGCATATTGCCAGTCGGATTCGACATAGCCGCCAATAGAGACGGACGACTTGCCCAGCTGCAGGAAAGGCCGGTTGTAGATTGCATCCATCGTCAGCCCACGATGGCCCGTATCCGTTACAACGGGCTTTAGCAGACTGCTGTCGATCTGCGCGACAGCGCAATGAGAGGTGAAAAGGAAAGCCCCAGCCAGAATACTCAATACAGTCAATTTCATTTTAGCGATATATAAAGTTGATGGTTGTGTTCGGTCACCGAAAAGGTCCGCAGATTCGCATCGGCCGGCCCGTTCTTCACGTCTCCTTTATTGTCGAATTCACTGCCATGCGCCGGACACTGCAACCTCGACCCAAAAACTTGCAATTCCGCCCCCTGATGCGGGCACCGCATCAGCAACGCCGTATATTCTGTTTCGCTGATGCGATAGACACAAACGGGATATCTTAGCTTTTCATGCTGGACAACAACATACTTCCGGAGCGATCCCTTGTTTTGAAAAACAGTTACCGGGATCACCACGTCTGATTCCTCGATCGTCCCGCTAACAGTTTTGCCGCCAGTAGCGCACCCTTCCAGTAGAACGCCCAACAGCGACCCGCCAAGACAGGCAAGCCCACAGGTTTTCAAAAACTCTTCCCGCTTCATTACCCTATAGCGATTTTAAAAAGGTGATCAACGCCGCTTCGTCTGCTGCCGATAGATTGGCAAACCGACCTTCGCTGGCAGCCGCCTCCCCGCCATGCATCCGAATCGCCTGCTCGATGCTGTGCGCCCGGCCGTCATGTAACAAGTAGGTATTACCGCCCTGCACACTTGGCGCCAGCCCAAGACCCCATAAGGGAGCCGTCCGCCATTCGGAAGTCTTGGCAGTACCCTCTGTATACCCATCATCCAGCCCCGGCCCCATATCATGTACGAGCAGGTCGGTATACGGCTTGAACCCTTGATAAGACAATGCCCCGATCGGCGAATAACCTGTGGTCAGGTTCGGTTGATGACAGGTCGCGCAACCGATCCGGGTGAATACCGCGGCTCCATACCGGACGACCGAATCCATCGGATTTCGCTGTATAGGTGCCGCAAGACACCGGCAATAGAATACTACTGAATTGAGCGTTGCATTATCCACCTCCGGCGGCGATGGCGGCGCAGGCCCCGTCTGATCCAGGTAATTGAACGGATTATATGGCAGATAGGTGGAAGTGACCCCCATATCATGGTTATACGCCAGCGCCACCTGCTGCTGAAGATCATAAACGACCCCTTTTCGGCCGAACCGGCAAATATATTTCCCATCACTCCTCGGATATGACCCGTTAAGCACTACAGTATATTCAGGGATCGAATCATAGTTGGGGTGCCCGCGCACTCCGTCTGTATTGCCCGCATTGGCCGCCGCCAACGCCAGGATCTCCGAATCGGGAACGGCTTCCAGGAAGCCCGCGCCTGCCGTGATCGGCGCGATCAACCGCGTACTCGTGGCGCCGTCCGGTATCTGCTCCGGCATGTACCCCGGCAAACTGTAGGTCCCCAGCTGCGGTCCGCCCTCCGCCAGGAATTTGTTCCCGGTACTATCCGTCTGCCCGAACCTCGTCAGGATCGTAAAAGGATGACCACGGTTATCACTCGAGTGACAACTCCCGCAACCCGTCGCCACGAAGTAAGGACCAAGCCCCGTCGCAGCCGTGCGATTAGCGAAGAACTGATCATTACCGGCCGAGAACAGGACCGTTTGCTCACTGGTAAGGCTAACCGGACCGCAGATTCCGATCTCCGGATTGATCATCGACGGCAGTAGCTTGGAACAGGCCGCGAAAGCCACAACGCCAAGTACGATCACACCGATAACAATAATGCTTTTTCTTTTCACGCCACAAAACTATTCCCGCCGCAACCCGCCCGCTGCCGAATTTGGAAAAATGCAATTACGAATTAAGGAAATAAGAAATTAATTTGCGAAAGATCAAGTCTTTATCATGACCCTTTCCGACGGCATCGTCTTTGGTATCCTGCTCGCCGGGCTGCTTTTCAGCATTGGTCGCAAGAAATTGACCGTCCCCGCGGCGCTGACCGGCGCCATGCTCGGCTGGATCATCTACTTCGGTGGTGGCTTCACTGCACTGGCCATGATGACAATGTTCTTTGTCCTCGGAACAGCTGCAACCTCCTGGAGAAAAGATCTGAAATCCGACGTTCGGTTAAGCGCCGCCCATCAACCGACCCGAACGACCGGCCAGGTGCTCGCCAACGCCGGGGTCGCCGGCCTTATTGGCGGACTATGCCTCCTCCTCCCAAACCACGAGACTATTCTAAAAGTCGCCATGGCCGGCTGCTTCGCTTCCGCCACCGCCGATACCCTTTCATCCGAACTCGGAATGATCTACGGCCGCCGGTTCTTTAATGTTATGACAGGCCGGCCTGACACTAAAGGACTGGACGGTGTGGTCAGCATCGAAGGCCTGCTCATCGGTGTCGCCGCGGCGGGACTCATCGCCTTCGTCTTTGCGATCGGCCAGGGATGGAACGGCCGGATCTTCCTCATCATCGTTCTGTCCGGCACATTCGGCAACTGGGTAGACTCGGTTCTGGGCGCCATATTCGAACGGAAAGGCCGGCTCTCCAACAATTGGGTCAATTTCCTGAATACCCTGGCCGCCGCCCTGCTTGCCGGAGTATTGGAGACCATGTAGATTCCATGCCCAAACGCCCTGTCAGTAAAGGTCTTATGATTTTTTTTGTCGCTTTGAGATGATAGAATTAACGGTAAGTTGTCCGCATGGTACTCAAAATGCACCCTATATTTGTGCTGACAAAAACGAAAAAATCGAAAGCTCAATATATAGAGTAGGAGATTAAGAATTTTCATATGGCAAGCAATCGTTAGAGGTCGACTGTTTCTACAGTGGACCTTTTTTCTTTTTGGCCCCGGCTGTCCCCGCCGTTTTTCCCAGCCAAGCCCCTTCGGGTCGCTTGAACTTCGTCGGAACGTCGTCCCTCCTTCCTCCTCGTTCGTACCCTTCGCTTCGCTCGGAACTTCGTCGGACCTGCTCCGCCACGGTCCTCCTCGTTAGACCTTCGGCAAGACTTCGTTCCTCGCTTCCCTCGGTCGCATCCTTCGCCTTTGGCTCGGATGCCTTCGCTTCGCTCGGGTACCCTGAAAACTGAAATCCCCGAACAATTCGGGGACTCAGCTTCCTATATGTAACACGCGCAGTAAACGGTTTAGGTTGTTCCCCGAAGGGAACCAGACGCCTAGAAGAACCAGCTGGACAGTTGAGACCTGCTCGCCTGAAGCCAGCTCTGAGAAGGCTTGGGGGTATTATCTACAAATTGGGTGTCCTCGATCTTCACCATAATACCGATGGACTTATCATCATTCATTATTTCTTTCATTTCAGCCGAAAGTGTCTCGTAACTATTGATGGTTGCGGCATCAGTCAGGAGTACAGCTACCCCTTTAACCTTTACAAAGAAATCCTTTCCTTTCTTGAAGAAATCCAGCTTGGCCAGAACTTCCTTTTCATACGCATCGATGTGCATCGTGGGCCGGGGTACAGCGAACCATATGCGACCTTCCATGTCAACCTCGACATCGGTAATAACGTGCGTCGGGAGCTTAATGGGAGATACGGATTCAGTGTAAAATAAGGCAGTTTGCAATTCGGTGATCTTGCTCTTCAGTACATTCATTTCTTGCTGCTGTGCGGTTACGGTTGTCATGGCTTTAGTCTTTGGGTACAGAATAATTTTAGATCAATTTGCGCGAACACCTATGGTAAGACAATTGGCATACCAGTTCATAACTAATTGATTATCAAATAAAACCAAACTGCCACACCCTTGTCACCCGTCCCAGATTGGGACTCCTTTTCCAAAATCCGCCGGCAGATGATTTTTTCCGTTGATCCTTGCCCGCAAAGACACGATCAAACCCATGCCCGCCGGCAGTAACTTTCTCACTTTCCCATTCGCCGCCGCTCTCTCGAGACCAATTGGGGCTTCGGCGGTATCGCCAAACATCTGATGCCTTTACCGTTCAATTGCGGGAGGCATTCTGACCTCCTTGTCCGCTCCAACCACGCTTAGGGATTCCGTTTCAATCCCACAATCCCGACCAGGATCAAACCGATATACAGAAATTGAACCATATCGTATGTCCCTTTAAGAAAAAGGATCTCGACAAGCTTGACCCCTATGAGAGCGGTCCCCATCCAGACTGCCAGCGCGGTAGAAGCCGGTATCTCCTTCATGGCGATGGAAATACAATAGACATTCCCCAGCCCGAACACCACATAGCCCACCAAGGGCCATAGCACCGTCCAGTCACCGGAACTGGCAAAAAAACCCTTCCAGTGGATCGCCTTCAGTTTTTTCACGCTCATGAATCGTAATGAAAACGTCCACGCCATTTCAAATATGGCTGCAAAAAATAAATACACCCATGCCATGACGGTCGGTTTAGTTTTCTACCACAGATACCACGCTTTTTCCCGCTGCTTTCCGCTTCCGCCTGCCAATCCACGCCGAAATAAGTTTCATCGCCTGTTGCCGTGAATGAAAGTAGGCCCGCAACCAGCGATATTTGCCCACCAGCTCGCGCTCATCGAACCGTTTGATCGCAAAAGCATGCTGCAGGAAATAGTCCCTGGGATAGTCGTAGGGCAGCCCGAACTCGTCCGGCTTCCTCCGGCCGGGGAGATAAGCGGTGCCAAACATCCAGTCCCATAAAGCGAATTTAGTGGAATAATTGGCAAAGAACACCGCCCGGTCGTTCGAATGATGCCATTGATGCATTTCCGGCCCGTTGATGAGATATTGCAGCCTGCCCGACCGGACATCAATATTGGCATGGATATACATCCCCCAGACCGCATCCAGCAAGGCCTTGATCGGCACTACAATTGGGTTGGCCCCCAGCAGGACGATGGGCGCGAATTCGACCGTCTGGTTGACCAGGATTTCAAGAGAATGAGATCGTGTCCCCGCCAGCCAGTCCACTTCCTTATTGGAATGATGCGCTTCATGCGTTCGCCATAGCCATTTGGAATGATGCTGTGCCCGGTGGAACCAATAGATGTAAAAATCATGCACCACGAGAAAGAACAACACCTGCAAGGCCACCGGCCAGTGCGTAACCAGCTGCAATTTTGACAAATGCCAATGGTTCTCGGCAGGGAGAATAATATAATTGAAGATCACGATCTTCAGGAAGTAACTTTGGATAAAGGTATACCAGATCAGGTCCACCCAGAATCCATCGCGGAATACCGGCATCCCCCTGGTATATGGATACTTCCGCTCCAGCCAAACGAACAGGAACACACTGCCGATCAACAGGCTGGTGGTTGTTGTCACAACTTTATCCATCTTCGTCTTATATTGTCTGCTCCGTAACGCGCGTTCTTCTCAACCGCTTCATCGCGCCCATCTCACTTTCATATACGCGCTTTACCCCATCCCCCACAGCCATCTCCACGTCGCGGATATCCCGCACAAGCTTCTGCATCCCCTGCGGTTCCACGCTGGCAGCATGATCCGATCCCCACATCGCCCGGTCAAGCGTAAAATGTCGCTCCACAAAGGTAGCGCCCATCACCACCGCAGCCACCGTTGTCGCCAACCCGGTCTCGTGACCGGAATAACCGATGGGCGTGTCCGGATATAGGTTCGCCAGGGTCCGGACCATCCGGAGATTGAGCTCATGGGGCGGACATGGATAGGCCGACGTGGAATGCGCGATCATTAAATTATCAGTACCGAACTTATCTGCCGCCATCTTGATCTCCTCCATCGTGGACATTCCGGTTGACAGAATAAACGGCTTACCGGTCTTTTTCACTCTGTCGATTAATGCGTGATCTGTCAGGGAGGCACTGGCCAGCTTATATACACCCGGCTTGAACTGCTCCATAAATTCTACCGATACCTCATCCCAGCAGGAAACAAACCAATCAATCCCTTTTTGCCTGCAATAGTCATCGATCACCGCATACTCTTCATACCCCAGCTCGACCATGTGCCGGTAATTGATGTACGTCATTCGGCCCCAGGGCGTATCCCTTTCCAAAAGCCACTGGTCCTTCGGCGTGCAAAGCTCCGGCGTGCGCTTCTGGAATTTCACCGCATCGCATCCCGCCAGCACGGCTTCATCGATCAGCCGCTTAGCCAGCGCAAGCGATCCGTTGTGATTGATCCCGATCTCCGCGATAATGTAAACAGGGTGCCCCGTTCCGACTGCCCGCTTTGCGCTGACACGGAATGACCTCCCGACCGTGCCCCCGCCTTCATGTAAATGTTCCTTGACAATGGTATTCATAAATGATGGTTTTTTAAATAGCTGTCCACCCTCCATCCACAACGAGGTTGGCGCCCGTCATATACGCCGAGGCATCACTCGCCAGGTAAACGATCGCCCCGCGATAATCCGATGGAAGCGCCATCCTGCCCAAAAGGGTCCTGCCGGCATAGTTGTCCCGGAACCACTCCTCCTGGTTGTTCTCCACCCCGCCGGGCGATAGCGCATTCACCCGCACATTCCGTTTCCCCCAATACGCCGCCAGGAACTTGGTAAACCCGATGACCGCCGACTTCGTCACGGGATACGCAGGCGATTTATAAAAGGTCTGCGTCCCTTCCGCATTCCTATAAATCGTCTGATCCGGAGCCACAATCCCATAGGTGGACGCAATATTGATAATGCTCCCTTTAGCCCGCTCTGCCATTACCCCTCCAAGCACCTGAGAAGTAAGAAAGACCCCGCTCACATTTACTTTCCACGAACGGTCCCACATCTCCAGCGGATAGTGCTCAAACATGGACTGTTCTGCCGCCAACAGCGGACTTTCGAACATATCGTTAATTGCCGCATTATTAACCAAAATATCCAACCGCCCATACTTCTCCAGTATCCGCTGCCTCGCCTTCTCCAATGATCCCCGGTCGGTAACATCCATTCCAAGCGCCAAATGCTTATTGCCCAGTCCCGCCGCCACAAGCCCTCCCTCCAAATGCCCCGCCGCCGCCTCATCCAGGTCGGCCGCTACGACACTTGCTCCCGCCGCCGCAAGCGCCTCACAATGCTGCCTTCCCAGCAGCCCGCAGGCTCCGGTCACGACCGCCACCTTATCCGCGAGTGAGAATAGCTCCATATTATACCTTTACAACCGGCTTCATATTAAAATGACTGACCTTCCGGAAGACTGGCTCAACCGGCGCACCCCTTAGCCGGGCCGCCACATCGCCCTCCGAAACGGCGTCCTTCAGCATCCCCAGAACCTCCCGGTATGCCGCCAGCGTATAATCCACATCATGATCGGTATGGCTAAAGCTCATATTGTGAAATCCGGACCAGAGTACACCCCGCTTGATCAGTTCCTGCTGCACATAGGACTTTAACTCCAGCGGATTCCCCGCCGCTGCGTCGAAGCTCACCAGCGAGCGGCAGTCATAGCCGGCACATCGCGTATACCCGATACTCAGTTCCGCTGCCAGCATGTTATATCCGTCTTTCAATCGTTTTCCTTTCTCCGCAAGATAGGCGGGCACATTTTTCTCGATCATCTCCCGGATCGTTGCGACTGCCGCGGCAAGCGAAAGGGCCTCCCCTCCGAACGTCGTGAAGAAAAAGACCTCTTCCCGGAACAGGTCCATCACCTCCCTTCGGCCGGTCAGCAGCGAGATCGGCATCCCGTTGGCAAAAGCCTTTGAATAACACGCCAGATCAGCCGCAACCCCAAAAAATTCCTGCGCACCACCCACCGCTACCCGGAATCCGGTCCACATTTCATCAAAGATCAAAAGGGTCCCATTCGCAGCACAGAGCTCCTTCAGTTGCTGCAGAAAATCATTTTTTGGCGCCTCGAAGACGAAGGGCTCCAGGATCACGCAGGCCGTATCCTCATCCAGCGCAGCCCTCACTGATTCGAGATCGTTATATTCGAACGTTGCGCTAAGCTCCTTCACCTCAGCCGGGATTCCCGCATTTCGGCTCGTGACGGCGATATACCAGTCATGCCAGCCATGATATCCGCAGCACAACACTTTATTCCTCTTTGTGAATGCTCTTGCTACCCGCACTGCAGCGCTGGTCACGTCTGCGCCGGTTTTACTTATCCGAATGGATTCGGCATTAGGGATTACCCTATGGATCAATTCTGCCAGCTCCACCTCCAGCTCATGCATCATCGAAAAGGTGATCCCGTCCTTCAACTGAGCAATAATCGCTTCATCCACCCGTGGATAGGCATAACCCAGCGAAAGGGGGCCTATCGCCATATTGTAATCGACAAACTCATTCCCATCTACATCCCATACGTGTGCGCCTTTTCCCCGCTTCAGGTATTTCGGCGCGACCCCATTGACATATTGCCCCGGCCCTTTGGCAAGTGTCTGGGTTACGGGCGTCATAATGGGCAACGCCCGCTGATACAATTTTTCCGACTCCGTGATAACCGGATAGTCTTCATTGAACGCGATCTTATTTGGCATAAAATGAATTTGCGTTTTTGATCCGTGCAGCGATCCGCTCTGCTGTAAAACCTTCCGTCTCCAGCACTTCGCCCAGCAACCCGGGCCGGAACCACCGCTCCTCCAGGGCTAGCGGCATCACCTCCGTGCCGGATACGCGATGTCTCAGCAGGACCTCAGCTACTATAGAATACAGGCCGCCGGTCTGCAGGTGATCCTCGATCGTCACCAGGAGCATTGACCCCAGCGCAGCCTCAACGATCGCCCCCTCATCTGCAGGCTTCAGCGACCGCATATTGACCAACCCAACCGACAACCCTTCTTCCTCCAGCAATTCCTTCGCCTTCAGGGCATTCGCGAATAGAAACCCATATACAAGAAGCGTTACGTCTTTCCCTTTCGCCACCACTTCCGCCCTGCCCGGCACATAGACCGAATGCTCGAAGCTTCCTTTTTTGTGATTGATCCGCACATAGGCCGGAGCCGCGTTGCCCCAGACCGACGGCAATACCTTCACCAGGTCGTCCTCATCAGCCGGACAATACACTTCCATCCCCGGAATGCCGCGCATAATCGCGACGTCTTCGATGGATTGATGCGTCGGCCCGTTCCCATCCGACAGGAACCCCGGGATATACCCGCTTAGCTTGACCGGCAAATGGGCAATTCCCACATCGGTCCGGATGAACTCAAATGCCCGCATCGTCAGGAACGGAGCCAGCGCGTGAACAATGGGGATCCGTCCGCGCAACGCCAACCCGGCAGCCATGCCTACCATCGTCTGCTCCGTAATACCCGTGTCGATAAACCGGTTACCCAGCTGACGCGGCGCACTCCGGACCAATGCGCGGTTCTCCGCCGTCATCACAATGATCCGCTCATCCTTTTGCGCTGTACTGATCAATAATTCCTCATAAGTCATATAGCAAATATTACCGTACTACCAATGTTTCAGATTCAATAGCTGCGGCAGCGTGGCCATGCAGCTCTTCCAGCAGGTGCTCTACTTCTCTGGCCGTGAAAGCACAGAACCACCGGTCCGCTCGGGCTTCTATACTGGGCAGACCCTTACCCCGAACCGTGTCCGCAATAATAACCTTGACTTTCCCGCCCCCACCTTTAATGACCGTTTCGAACCCTCGCTCCAGCGAATCGAATTCATGCCCGTCGATCCGTTGAACAACACAGCCAAAAGCTCTAAACTTATCCTCCAGCGGTTCCAGCGGCACCAGTTCCTCCGTCCGGATATTGGCCTGGAATTGATTGCGATCCACGACAATCGCTAAATTATCCAGCCCATGAGCATTGGCCACTAGCAATGTCTCCCAGACACTGCCTTCATTCAGCTCCCCGTCTCCCGTGATCACCACGATCCGGTTTTCGCTGCCGCGCAGTTTGCAATCCAATGCCACCCCGGCCCCGACGGATGGCAAATGGCCCAGGGAACCGGAGTGAAATTCAACTCCCGGAATCTGCCGGTTGGGATGCCAATAGATATGGTCATTGGTAGATAAATGATGAGAAAGCCGGCTCGCCGGAAGCAAACCCATCTCAACAAAGGTCCCGTACAAGGCCGGGACATCATGCCCCTTGGAAAGGAACAGATAATCTCGCCCGGGGTCATGCGGATCGCCCTCCTTACGACGGATCACCTGTGCATATAGATATACCAGGATCTCTACACAGGACAGTGACGCTCCGATGAAACACCCGCCGCCTTCCGCCATCCGGATGATATGTTCCCTCACCCGCAGTGCGGTAGCTTTCAGGGTATCCGATATTGCATTTGTCATAGTGTATGCTTTGTTTGCCTGGCGCCGACTGTTTTCAATTCATCCAGATGATGCCGGTACCAGTTCACTCCAGCCAGATCGGCATTGATAGCGTAGAGGTCTGGTCTCTCCTCCAAAAGAGCAAGAATTTCACCCACGCCGAAAAGCGGATCCGCCGGATACAATTCCTCGAAAACAGCCCGGATGAATTGATAATCTGCGGCATAGTCGATGGTGAATCGATGCGTCATGGAATAATCCGCCCCACCCCCCATCGTTACGTTGCCGATCCGAAACCGCTCCGGCCGTTCCCAGATAAAAGGCGTGGTATGCTCCCGTTCCATTGAACGATCTGCCACGCGCCAGGCCTGCTCCAACGCCTCGAAAGTCATGATCTCCACATCATTTCCGTCCGGCCACGTGGCGGGATGCAGGTTGCTCACGAAATCAAATTCCCCGGTATGCTCGAGCCAATACGCGATCACCTTATCGACAACGCGGGGATCGATCAGCGGGCAATCGCTGGGGATCTTGATCACCGTCCCACCTCCGAATTGGAGCGCCGCCCGATAATGCCGGTCCAGCAAATCGCGCGGATCGCCCCGATAACAGTCCAAATTCTCCGTCCGGCAAATCTCGGCGATCACATCATCCTCCCGCTCACCGGTAGTGGCGACGATCACCCGCCCGCAAAGCCGGGCTGCCTTTATCCGCTCCGCCTGGCGCACGAATAGCGGCTTGCCCTGCAAAGGCAACAACACCTTATCCGGCAGTCGGGTAGACCCCCTCCTGGTTTGAATAATGGTGAGGATATCCAGTTCTTTCACGTTCATGTAAGCTATTGGTAATAACGCGCGCCATCCGCAGGAACTCCGCCCTCGAACCCTTGAATTCCATATACCGGCGGCACAGATCGGCAATCAAAGCAGCCGACTGGCCGCCATTCTGCACCGGCGCCAGTTGTTTTAATTTCTCTACGTCGAAATAAGAGTGAACTGTTTTCTCAAGCGCAATCCCGATATAGACAACGGTCGAATACTGCGTAATGAGCTCATCGCAATTGGCAATCATCTGTTCCGTATTCCCATCCGTAAAGATCAACGCATCAGGCGGCGCTGACTCCCGGATCTCCCGGATGCCACGCTCCTTGTCTTCATTGGGATGCAGCTTGAAGACCAATGGGCGGCCGGCGGCAATCGCCACACACCGGCGGATAAAAGCCGGACGATCATCCTTTCTGAACGTCTCCCGGATATCCGAAGTAGCGACCAGCACATACCCCCGGTAAGGAAATGAGTTATTAAGATGAACAGCCGTGTTGTCAAAATTCGGTATCCCGGTGACAAAGATCCGGCTGGGGTCAGTACCCAGGTGGATGAATTGCTGCTTGTATCCCTCCGACGCCGCACAATAGATATCACAAATATTGCTGCACCCGTTGTAAGCCGTATTCGCCGCCCAATAAGCCGGTAAACCTAGTCGCCGCGTCCACCTGGCCCAGGACGTGATCGGATCGGTCATCCCCTCCTGAACCCAAACCGTCTTCAGCGGCCGAAGATCCCGCGGAACATAGAGGTCCGAGCATAGCACCGCCATATCATACTGATTATCAAAAACAGACCGCCGATAATCGTTGGCCAGTCCATGCTGGTTGAGATAAGCATCCGATTTCCGCTTGAACTCCCCGCCCAAAATGGTCTTGTCTAATATCCCCATGCGGACCACAGGGTGAATGAATAAATTTTTACTGTAGAGTTGGCTAAAGAAACAATCGTATTCCGGCAGCTGGGCGGCTACCTGGTGCATCTGGCTCGTCTGATTAAGAGACCCCACAATGAACAGGATCTTCTTCCTTTGGAATTTAGTTTCTCGCAACATACGGGTCAAAGTTCAATCTATATCTTTACCAGATTCGAACCTTGTCCAAAAATCACAATTCCTTAATATCCGTAAAACACTCCGCTAATAATGGTTGTGTTGATTAAACCATTCCATTTATGCACCATTTATCCAGATCGCTGGCAGGGTTCATTTATCCAGATAAGGCAGCAGGATCTGCTGCCACGTCCGGTATCCTCTCTCATTCATGTGCAGCTTGTCTGCCAGGAAAAAACTGTCAATCGGCTGCCCTTTGGAATCCAGCATCGAATGATAGACATCGACAAAAGCTGCATGACTATACTTGGCCATGAAATCCCGGATCATATCATTCGCCTCCTCCATCTTCGGCATCAATCGCGTCCGGCTCGGACTCGGCTTAATGGAAATATAGGCGATGTCGACCTCCCTCAGCCGGCTCCGGATCAGATCGTATAGCCGCACAAATCGATTGAACACCATCGTGGCCGTTACCGAATCCGAACTGGCCAGATCATTATCACCGCAATAAATGACGATCTGTTTGGGGTGGTACGGGAAGATGATCTCACCCGCATACCGGATCACATCGGACAGGGTCGATCCTCCAAACCCTCGGTTAATGATCGTATACCCCGGAAAATAGCTTTGGACATTCGTCCATTTGCGGAAGGAAGAACTCCCTACAAAAAGGATGGCCCCGGATGGGGGTCGTTGCACGCTGTCCTGGTGCTTGAACTCGGCGATCTCATTCCAGAACGGCGGCGGCTGTTTTACAGGGGTGACAGATAACGGGGCTGTAGTAACAGGTGCTTGCTGAGCGAAGGACGAATTAACTATCAGTACGGACAGCCAGCAGGTTAGAAAAAAGGTTAGTCGTAAGCCGGTGTTGTTCATTACAACGTTTTGCCAAATCTACGCTTAATAATTTAATGGCCACCAGCTAGACCATTTCAGAATTTCTACATTTTTATCGGGGAACTTTCAGGATATTCGCATGTCATGAAGATCTTGATCATAGAAGACCAGCAGGAGTTGTCCGATAGCGTCCGGGACTATCTTAGCCATGAGAACTTTACCTGCGAAATGGCCTACGATTACTATGGGGCAATGGAAAAAGTCCATCTTTATGACTATGCCTGTATTATCCTCGATATCAATCTCCCTCACGGCAACGGCCTAAACATTCTTAAAGAACTGAAATCCAATAATAAAGCGGATGGCGTGCTCATCATGTCGGCGCGCAATTCCCTGGACGATAAAGTCCTGGGGTTAAACCTGGGCGCAGATGACTACCTGACCAAGCCCTTTCATATGCCCGAATTAGCGGCCCGGGTGGCGGCGATCATCCGCCGGAAATCTTTCGAAGGCAGGAACCGGATCGTGCTGGACAAGCTTTCCCTCGACCTGCAGGAGAAGATCGTCAAAGGAGCTAACGGGCGAGCGGATCTCACCAAGAAGGAATATGATCTGCTGGTCTATTTCATCGCCAATAAGAATAAAGTAGTCACCAAAGAAGCCATCGTCGAGCACCTGTGGGGTGACAGCATCGATATGGCCGATAACTACGATTTTATCTATACCCATATCAAGAACCTTCGCAAAAAGCTCCTGCAAGCCGGCTGCCCCGACTATATCCACGCCGTCTATGGTATGGGCTACAAATTCTCGCCCGCGGAGGGCCGGCGCCAATGAAGCTGTTCACCAAATATACCCGCATCAACCTGCTGGTCATGGTGATCGTATTCCTGCTTTCGGTGGCTTCCACTTACCTGCTGACCAATTACGTACTGATCCGGGAAATGGATGCCGATCTCTCCGGGATCCGTGACCGCCTCATTGACTACTACACGCAATATCAGCAGCTGCCAACCGGCCATGTCCTCGATGAAGAGCAGTTGACCTTTGAACCGGCCGCAGGGGAGATGAAAGCCAGTCAATTCAAGCTCGTGACCCGCTATAGCCAGCGGGAAAAGAAGATGCACAATTTCCGGCAAGTCGTCTTCACCCTGCCGGCCGGAGATCATATTTACAAAGTCACGATCGCCAAACCAATGGAAGGCCTTCACCACCTCTTTCGCGCCTTCCTGTGGGTCTCCCTGGTCACCATCGGGATCACCATCCTGGCCTTCCTTTTGACCAACCGCATTCTTCTCCGCCGATTGTGGCAGCCCTTTTACGACGCGCTGAACGCCATGCAAACCTTCAGGATCGGCCACACCGACAGCCTGCGATTCCCGGCCACCACCACCGAAGAATTCACCTTTATGAACGAAAGCCTCGGAATGGCCGCCCGCAAAGCCGAAGAAGACTATCTGCTGTTGAAAGAGTTTACAGAAAATGCATCGCACGAGCTTCAAACGCCCCTGTCGATCATTCGCTCCAAACTCGAGATGCTCATCCAGGAACAAGACCTCTCCGAACGCCAAAGCGAAATTGTCCGCAGCGCATTTGCCGCCATCAAAAAACTATCCCGTCTCAATCAGTCTCTGCTCCTCCTCACCAAGATCAGCAACCAGCAATTCAAGGACCTCGAAGAGATCCCGCTCGATGAACGCATAGAAAGCAAACTTGGACAATTCCGGGAACTTTGGCAGACCAGCGGCATCGAAGTATCGTCTCACCTGCTGCCCGCCACCATTCGCGCAAGCCCCGAGCTGATCGATATCCTGCTCAACAACCTCTTCAGTAACGCCAGTAACCACAACATCCCGCAGGGCGTTATCGATATCTCGCTGGAATCCCAGCGTCTCAGCATCAGCAATACCGGCCTGTCGGTTCCCCTCGATTCCAGGAGGATGTTCACCCGCTTCTATAAGGGAGAGCAGCATACCGGCCATAACGGTCTTGGCCTTTCCATTATCAAACAGATCTGTGAGGTGACGACACTCCGTCCCGCCTATCAGTTCTCCGGTAACCGGCATACCTTCGTTTTTACGTGGTGACTCTCAGTTCCTCCACAGCAGCCGCCGTCTTAGCCAGCGGTTTACCGAGAAGCCGGCTGCCATCGGGCGTGATCAGCAAATCTTCCTCTATCCTTATCCCGCCAAAGTGCCGTAAGGCCTCTAATTTTTCATAATTTATAAAGTCCGCATATTTCTTCTCCGTCCCCCATCGATCCATCAGCTCCGGGATAAAATAAAGCCCCGGCTCGATCGTAACGACAAACCCCGGCTCAAGAGCCCGCGCCAGTCTCAGGGATTTCCAGCCAAACTCCTTGCTCTTCTTCAGCTCTTCCGTATAACCGACATACTCCTCCCCAAGATCCTCCATATCATGCACATCAAGCCCCATCATATGCCCCAAACCGCACTGAAAGACCATTGTATGGGCCCCGGCCGCAACCGCTTCCGCCGGATCACCCTTCATGAAACCTGCCGCCTTCAACCCCTCAACCAGCTTGTTCGCAGCCAGGGCGTGCACGTCCCTGAAGAGCACCCCGGGCCTCAGCGCCGCCACCGCCGCTTCCTGCGCACCCAGGACAATATCGTACATCTCCCGCTGGAGCGCCGTGAACGTTGCCCCAACCGGGAAGGTCCGTGTCATATCACCCGCATAATGCATTCTGTTCTCCGCCCCACTGTCGCAGATCGCGATTTGACCGCTCTTCATCACCGTGTTGCTATAGTGATTGTGGAGGACCTGACCATGCACCGTCAGAATAGTCGGAAAGGAGAGATTTCCCCCCGCACTGATTGCAATGCCGTGCAGCACACCCGCCAGCTGCGCTTCCGTCATCCCGTCCCGGGCACCCCGGATCGCCGCCAAATGCATCGCCGCCGTAATATCTACTGCCTCTTCGATCTGCGCCACTTCCTCTGCAGACTTGACCGAGCGCTGTTCAACAACCGCCTTGATCAGCGACACCGAAGCATGCCCCCGGACAGCCCCCGGCGCATACCCCAGCCATGCGCTAAGCTTCAGGATATTCTCGGGCCGGTAGGGCGGAAGGAAGTGGATCGTCCGCCCCGCACCCCGTGCCCCAACCAGCTCAACCGGCAATGCCGCTGAAGGCCGCGTATCCGTAACGCCCGCCGGTTCGGCTTGCTGAGCCAACGTAGGCTGCGGTCCCGTCCAGACGATATCATCCAGTGTAAGGTCATTCCCAAAAATAACCTCCTGATCGTGGTCGATGTCGATCAAGGCCGCCAACCCCGGCCGGTCCATCCCGTAGAAGTACAGAAAGCTGCTGTCCTGCCGGAAAGGATAAAGATTATCCTTATAATTCATGCTGCTGTCTTCGTTACCCAGAAGCAGCACCAGCCCTTGACGCAGCTGCTGTTTTAATTTCTTCCTTCGGGATATGTAGATGCTTTTATCGAACATAAATAAGATTTAAAGATCGTAAATTACCTTCTTCAGATAAAAATCTCGCATATCGATCATCGGCATGCCGTCACTGGTCACCATTACACCCTTCTTATCCACAATTACGCGGCTCGTGCCGGCGGTAGTTGTAATATCAACCGGGAGTGACATCCCGATATTCAGCAGCTGCACCCGGTAATGCGTGGCGTCCACCGGCCGCACATTGATCTCCAGTTTGTCGGTGGTATACAGATACAAATGAAATAAAGGCGACAGGTCCTTACCCGATTCCCGCTCGAATACCTGTTCCACCGCAAGCGTATTTGTCGTGTGCACGTAGGTGTGGTCGCTGTCAGTAGCCACCTTCAATAAAGCCGGGAAAAAGATACTGTCCCCAAGCACATATCGTAACGTATGCATGAAGAACGCCCCTTTCGGATAGATATCGGGGTGATAGGCGGCATCTTCGGTAATATCCTTACCCAATACGATGGGCTTGTCATTGCGAAGGCGCGGAACCGACCGCTCAAAAATCTTTTCGTACGCATCCTCTCCCTCCATGTCGAGTGTATAAAGATCGTCCGCAAAGGTTTCGATACCTTCGTGTATCCAATAATCCGCCCAATCCCCCGCGGTTACCTTGTTGCCCCACCACTCGTGACCAAATTCATGATTCATCAGCCCGTCAAAGTCCTGGCCGCCGACTTGTGTATACCGGAACCGGTTGCCATAGGCATTCATCGTTTGATGCTCCATGCCCAAATGCGGCGTCTCCACAATTCCGATCTTCTCCTTCACCCATGGATATTCGCCAAAGTACTTCTCCTTCACCCGCGCGAACCGTTCCAACAGCTCCAGCTGATGCGGAGCCATCGCCGCGTGCATCTTCAACACATAGAACTGCATCGGCACTTTGTTCCCTTTAATGGTGGTGTACGTGCGCGACACAACCGTATAGTCGCCGACATTGAAGACGATACTATAATTGTTGATCGGATATTTGGTTTTCCAGTGAAACGCGCTTGATCCACCCTGCGTCTTTACTTCCATCAACAATCCCGGTCCCGCCACTACCAATCCCTTCGGCACGTGGATGATCAGGTCAACCCCTTCATCCGGTTCATCCGACGGATGGTCCTTTGCAGGAAAATAGATCTTTCCTCCCGTTCCTTCTGCCGTCACCGCCACCCAGGGATGTCCCGCCGAATCCTGGGTAAAAGTGAATCCATCATCCCACGGCGGCCGCACCGCGATCATGGGGTGCCCTGCATAGTCGACCCTGACTGTAACCGGTCCCGCTGGCCACGGCTGTACAGCAGTGATCCGAAGCTCGTGCCGTTCATGTGTGAACTCAGCCGGCTTCCCATCAACCGCTACTTTCGCGACCTGGAAAGAATCCATCAGATCGAACAACAGGCTGGTCGCCGGACGTGCAAGATCACATTGAATGACCGCATAGCCCGCAACCGACCGTCCGGGTATATCGAGGGCCAGATCGATCGTATAGTGCTTGATATCCATATTGGCCTGCTCCGGCTTCAGCGGTCCGCCGTAATCGGGCCGCGTGGTTTGAGCACCAGCTGCGCCACTGATCAGTACCAGGCAGGTCAGGATCCGTATCATAACGACGAAATTTAGTTAGCGCCATAAGCGAGCCCATGCTGCACCCCCCGCAACTCCGCCAGCCCTCGTAGCCTCCCGATCGCACTGTACCCGGGATAGGTCGTCTTCCCGAGATCATCCAGCATCTGATGGCCGTGATCGGGCCGCATCGGCAGCGAGATCTTCCTCCGCTGCTGCACCATCAGGAGTTCGCGGATCACCCCGACCATATCAACATCTCCTCCAAGGTGATCTGCCTCGAAAAAATTGCCGGCTTCATCCCTTTTGGTGCTACGCAGATGGATGAAATGGATTTGATCGCCCAGCCGCCGGACCATCCCGGTGAGATCATTATCGGCACGGACGCCATAAGATCCAGTGCAGAAACACAGGCCATTGGCCGGCGACGGAACACAGTCAAGCAACTCCCGCGCATCCTGTTCCGTGCTGACGATCCTCGGAAGACCCAATATCGGGTAAGGCGGGTCATCCGGATGGATGGCCAGTTTCAAGCCCTCCGTTTCCGCAACCGGAACGACCTGCCCCAGAAAATAAAAAAGATGGTGCTTAAGCTTCGCTGCATCGATCCCTTCATAGGTTTTCAAAGCCTCCAGGATCTGCGCCTCCGTGAACCGCTCCTCGCTGCCGGGCAATCCCAGCAGGGCGTTGCGGTAGAGGGTTTGCTTCTCCGCGCCGGTCATCGTAGCCAGCCTCTGCTCCGCTCCCGCGATCTCCAGCGCAGTATAGTCCTTCTCCGCGCCGGGCCGCCTCAACAGAAAAAGATCGAAGGCAATAAAGGCCAGCTTCTCGAACCGTAGCGCCCTGCTGCGGTCCGGCATTTCATAAGCGATATCGGTCCGCATCCAATCCAGGATCGGCATGAAGTTGTACGTCACGACTTTCAACCCTCCCTTTGCCACATTTCGCAAACTCTGCTGATAATTGCGGATATACTGCTGATAGTTCCCTCGCTGTTTCTTAATGTCCTCATGCACCGGAAGGCTTTCGATCACCGTCCAGCGCATCCCCGCAGCTTCCACTTCCGCCCTTCGCCGCGCGATTTCCTCCGTCGACCAGACCTCCCCTACCGGAATATGGTGGAGGGCCGATACTACACCCGTACAACCCGCCTGCCGGATATCCCACAGACTGACCGGGTCATTCGGCCCATACCACCGCATCGTTTCCTCCATCAGAAATGGTCTTTCCATTCGTTTTCATTTTTTCATCTACCGCCGATGCCCCTTTTCGTCCGCCACAACGGCGATCTCCGTTTCCACCCCTTTGGCCGCACCCAACTCTTCGCTTCGCTTCGTCGGAAGAGATCCCGCGACGCTAATCCTGATCTTCCCGGGAGGTTGGGTCAGCAGCCCTTTACTATCCACGACCGACAATTGCTCCGGATTAAGGACAAAACGGACCCGGATCGAATCACCGGCCGCCAAAGATACACGCTGGAAGCCTTTCAAAGCAAACAGCGCCGCCGAATCCCCCGCATTCTCATGCGTCAGGTACAATTCAGCCACCTCGTCGGATGCAAACCTTCCGGTATTGGTGACGGTAACTTCCGCTACAACCGCCTCGCCACGCCGGATCTTCGACGCCGACACCGTCAACCCGCTATAGGAAAAGGTAGTATAGCTCAACCCAAAGCCGAAAGGATACAGCGGCTCCGCAGTCATATACCGATAGGTCCTTCCCTTCATGGAATAATTGTCAAAAGGCGGCAGTTGATCATAGGAGCGCGGAAAGGTCACGGGCAGCTTGCCCGACGGCGAGACCTTCCCCAAAAGGACATCTGTCACAGCATTTCCACCTTCCTCACCGGGGTACCACACGAGCAGAACCGCATCTGCTATCTGCTGCACTTCTCCGAGATTCATGGGACTTCCGCCGGTAACGACCGCAATGACCGGATTCGGGTTGCCGGCCTTCAGCTTCCTCAGATAGTCGACTTGCGCGGCTGGCAGGTTATAATCCAGCCGGTCCCCGAAGGTAGGGGACGCCAGCGACTCACCCTCTTCTCCCTCCAGCAGTCCGGTGATCCCCATGACACAGATCGTGGCATCGGCCCCTCTTGCATTTCCGGACGCCCAGTCGATGGGATTTACGTTCGCCCGGTCCAGGAGCACTCCCTGATTATAGATCAGCTGACTGCCCGGCTGCACTTGGCCTGCCAGCCCCTCGAGTATAGTCACCAGCCGGTCGTTGACGCCATAGTAATTGCCCAACAGGATGTCGACACTCGTCGCATTGGGACCGGTGACAAAATATTTCTTCAGCCCATTCGACAATGGCAAAACGCCGTCATTCTTCAACAGCACGATGGACTTCTGCGCGACCTTCCGGGCCAGCGCCCGATGCTCCGTGCTGTTGATAACGGATTCGGGTATCCGATCATATGGGTTGCTGCCGGGAGGATCGAACAGCCCCAGTTTGAATCGCGTCCGTAGCAGGATGGCAAGTGAACTGTCGATCTGCGCCTCCGTCACCAACCCCTGTTTGACCGCATCCGTCAGCGACAGATAGGTATCCCCGCAATTCAGGTTCACCCCACGCTGCAAGGCGAGCGCCGCCGCACCCGCCTTACTGCTCACCAACTTATGCCCGTCATAGATGTCCGCTATCGCATCACAGTCCGAAACGATATGCCCTTTGAACCCCCACTGCCCTCGCAACACATCCTCCAGCAAATAGGTATTGCCGCAGCAGGCTTCCCCGTTGGTCCGGTTGTAGGCGCACATAACCGCCTCCACCTTCGCATTGACGACCAGCGCGTGGAAGGCCGGCAAATAGGTATCCCAGAGATCATGCATCGAGACTTCTGCGTCAAAACGATGCCGAAGCCGCTCCGGTCCGCTGTGTACCGCATAATGCTTTGCGCAAGCCGCCGTTTTCAGATATCGTGCGTCTTCTCCCTGCAAGCCCCTGACCAACGCCACCCCCATCCGCGACGTGAGATACGGGTCTTCGCCATAGGTCTCCTGCCCCCTGCCCCACCGCGGGTCGCGGAAAATATTGATGTTCGGCGTCCAGAAGGTCAATCCGCTGAACCGGTTGCGATAGTCCTTTTTCACGGACGCATTGTACATGGCCCGGGCTTCATCCGATATGGCGTCCGCCACCTGATGTACCAGGCTGTCGTCGAAGGTCGCCGCCATACCGATCGGCTGCGGGAAGATCGTCGCAACCCCCGACCGCGCCACGCCGTGCAACGCTTCATTCCACCAGTCGTATTCGGGTATATGTAACCGGGGAATCGCCGGCGTGCTGTTCATCATCTGGTATACCTTCTCCTCCGGCGTGAGCCGCGAGATCAGATCATGCGCCCGGACATCAAGCGGAACCGCCGGATTGGTCCAGGGATCGTTTTGAGCTTCGGTCCGCATAAATGGCAGAAAGCAGACAATTACCGGCAGGAAAAAGAATTTCGACAAGTGCGAACCGGGCTCCGCCCGGCTTGTGAATTTTTTCATATTGAGCAAATATTTTTTTATTTCTTCCGCCCCTCGAACGGCGAAGCCGGTAACCCGTCCTGAAACAGACGGTCCCGGTTAATTAAATTGATTCCCTGCGGATTGTCCGCCCAGCCATATCGTACTACTACCGGGTTAGGGACCTGTTCACAAGTGACCATTACCTTTTTTCCTTCGATAACCGCCTTTGCCGGATAGAAATGATTGTCCGTTCCCGCCAGCTCAAAACCACGGATCTCGCCGCCGCCTTTTATGATCAGCCCGCTTTCGACCGCATCGAACCGGATGCTGACCTCGTTGTGCCGGATGCGCACCGAATGGAACAACGGTCCGGTATAGATCATATCGGCCTTTTCATAGGCGACACCCTCTGCCGAAAAGACAAGCCGTTTTGCCAGTTCCTCCTCATTTGGAAATTCTCCGTCCTTCTCCTCACCCAGATCAGCTGACACCGCCATTCCCGTCAAGGAAACGCCCAGGTCTAACCGCTGCGCTTCACGGAGCTCTGCCCAGCGACTCTCGTCCGACTTCAGCCCCGCGGCCCCATGAGCCCCCGCCTGCACATATATCCATGGCAAACTGGTCTGGCCCCAGTGCAGCCGCCAGTCTTCGATCACAGAGGCAAAGATCCCCTGGTACTCCGAAGACTTGCTGACATCAGCTTCCCCCTCGCACCAGAGCACTCCCCGTACCGTATAGGTATCGGCCGGCGCGATCATTCCGTTAAAAAGGCCTCCGGTCGCCATTCGGTCGGCAGGACCAGCCCCCTCCGCAAAGCTGCTGTCGGTATACCGCTCCGCCACCGCAGCATAAGAGGGAAACGATGGGAGCGCCTGCGGGCTCAGCCATGCTTCGGCCGGTGCATCTGCAACGCTTGCATTGATCAATCCGATCGTTACATGATAGTGATCATATAACTGTAGGGCGAAAAGATAAGCCAGGGCAGAAAAGTTAAGAACGCAGGTCGGATTTGCGGTCGCCCATCCACCCGACGAAACATTTTGCCGCGCCCCCTTGAATTCGTACCGGGTGGCAATACGATACTGGCGGACAGGCACCCGGTCCGCGTGGGCAATCAAATTGGCATAGCGGTCCTTGTCTGTATTGCGATCCTTCATTTTTTCCATAGTTAACTGCATCCCCGTCCCGCCGGAACAAAACCAGACTTCCCCAACCATGATGTTCTGGATCCAGATATGGTTGATGCCGTCGATGTCCATCGTGTAGGGGCCGCCGGCTTTTTTGGGCGAAAAGATCACCAGCCATCTCCCCTTGTCATCCGTAAGGGCGCTCCCCGTCTCTCCGTCGAATTTAACCGTTACCCGCTCGCCCGGCGAACCAAATCCCCAGATACGGATAGGTATATCCCGCTGCAGCACCATCCCGTCCCCAACGAGCCGGGGTACCCGCACCTGACCCCATGCACTCCAGCCTGATAACAGAATGAGCCCGATCCAGCCGAAAAGTTTTCCACCATGCATGACCATAGAAATTTGAGAGCGGCCCCTTCGGGGCCGCTCTGCAAATATATTTCTTTATGGCTCACATTTACTGGTACCCCGGATTTTGCGGGAATTTCGGACCTGTCGTCACCGCATCGATCTCCGATTGCGGTATCGGCCGCAGCACCATATAGGGCTGGAAATTCGCGCCCGCTTGTACAGGATTCCACGCCGCCAGCCTTTCCGGCAACGACTGCGTGCGCACCAGGTCCCACCAGCGGATACCTTCGCCATAGAATTCCCGTGTGCGCTCATCCAGGATAAAATCGATCGTCACCTGACCCGGAACGATATCCATCGCCGCCGCATTTGCCGCATTTACCGTAGAACTGTTGTTCGGGTTATATGCTGCACGTTCTCTGATCACATTGATCATCGCAGCCGCATCCGTGGCATCGCCGTTCTTGAAATAGGCCTCTGCCAACAGCAGGTACACATCGGAGAACCGCCAGAGGATCACCGGTCTGGTGCTCGGGTCATTGAAGTCCGCCGCAGGCCGGCTCGGATCATCAAACTTTCGGTTGGCGGGAAAATAGCTGTTGGTTTGGAGGCTGGGCGGAATGATAATCCCATGGAACGGTGTCGCGCCGTTGAATTGAGGAGCGCCGGGCACCTCGTAGGGCGGTAACCATACGGCCGTGTCCACGCCGACATTCATCGTATAGCCGATCCCGCGGGAATTGTTGGTAGCGCCGGCTGTATTGGAAATGCCCGCCGTATTCGCGATAAAAACAGTCTGGAAGGTGTAATTATACCGCTGATCATAGAGCCGGTCCACACTGTCGAATGCCTCTCCAAGTACATAAGAGTTGTTCGGCCTTACGCGGATGAATGGCCGCCCGTTGATCACATCCCGCGTCATCATGCTGGTACCCGAGTTCGCCAGCACGCCCGGACTTTTTAGATAAGAATTGATTCCGCTGTTCGCAGGATAGTTCCAGCGCTGAAACCAGGGCAGCAGATTCTGTGCAGCTCCGCCGGCTGCTCCCCCGCCCACCGTGTATTGACCATATTTCGCGTTGCTGCTGTGATCGCTGACGAAAATTGACTCTTTACCATAATCAAAGCTGGCACGGGAAGCGGTGATGGGGTTAACATTCTCCCCGAACGCATCGCCATAGTCCTGCCATAACCCGAATCCATACGTTGCCTGATTGGTGATGAGGTTGGTAAAGATGCTGATGGCCTGTTGAAAGTCCGACTGCGCCCCACTCGACCATCCGCGGGTCAGATAGGTCTTGCCTAGCAAATAAAGGGCAGCCCCCTGGGCCGCCGCCTTTCCGCCAAAAGGCGCCTGGGCCGTGGCGTTGACCGGCGAAATGACCTGCAAAAAGGCAGCCGCGTAGTTCAGGTCGGAAATGATGGTATCATAAACCTGGGCCATCGGCTGCCTGGAATCCGAGGTGCTGGGCTGCGTGATAAACGTGGTGTGCAGAGGTACATCTCCAAAATTGACGACCAGGTAATAATACCAGAATGCACGGAGAAAATGCGCCTGGGCGACGCATTGGTCGACCACCGTGTCCGCTGGGACGTTTTTGGCAAATTGAAGTACGCCGTTGAGGGTGTTGATGTCCTGGTAAGCATTGTTCCACCACCCATTGGTTTCATCGGCGCTGGTCATGGGATTATAAGTGAAGAAATCCGGGCTTGTAGCGCTTGCGCCTTCCAACGTCTCATCTGTCCCACCCAGACATTGCATCGTAAATCCCTCCGTTCCCCAAAGGCCGCGCAAGTCGTTATATACCCCCGCGACGCCGCCAAGCAGCCCGACCTCCGTATTAAAAATCGTGGGCGAAATGGAGGATTCAGGTTTTTCCTGCAGGATTTTCTGGCAGCTGACAGCCGCAAGAACGAGTGCCATAAGACCGGCAAATCCAATTTTCGAATATCGTTTCATATAGATCGTATTTATTGAGTTAGAATTTCAGCGATACTCCCAGATTGAATGATCGTGTGGCCGGGTTATTCGCATTCACCGTAATTTGCCGGCTTTGCCCGTTAACACCACCCACACCTACACTACCCCCGGCCGCGGTTGAAGAAACGGCCCCACCATAACCGTTGCCCTCCGGATCAGGCCCATAACCTTCCTTTACGAACGGCGAATAAATAATGAAAGGATTTAATGCCGTCAGATAGACGCGGAGCGATGTAATCCCCGACCTGCCCAGCGCCCTTGACGGGATCGTATACCCGAGGTTGATGCTACGCATCTTGATAAAGGAGCCGTCGAGGTACCCCAGGGTCGAAGCATAGGGGAAAGACTGAAGGCTCGCATCCGGTCTTGGGAAATCATTGGTTGGATTGTTGCGCGTCCAATAATTCACCTTAAGCTGGTTGACGCGGCTTTGCATGAAAAAGTCGTACCCAAGTGCCGATCCATCCGTCTGGACATACGGCGCCACCAATTTCATCCCCATCCGCGCAAAAATGACGAAGTTCAGATCGAACCCCATATAATTCATCGTGGCGCTGAAACCGCCTTCCCACTTGGGCTGGAAATTGCCAAGGATCTGCCGGTCATTTTGGTCGATCTTTCCGTCCGGTTTGCCGCCGGGTCCGCTGACATCCTGGACATGTATCTGACCCGGCAATTGGGAAGGAGAGGTTTGCGCTTGCAATTTCCCGTCCAGCGAATCAGCTGTTTGCCAAATTCCAACCTTTTTCACGTCATAGATCACCGTCAGCGGCTGACCGACAAACCAGCCATCGTTGATATCCTGGGTTACGCCGGGGATGATCTGCGTGATCTTTTCCCGGTTTAGGTAGAAATTGAAATCCGTGGTCAGGCCGAATCCGCCTGGCGTTGTTGGCTTGATATCTACAGTAGTCAGGTTGATCTCGATCCCATGGTCCGTTGTCTTGCCGAGATTGTTCACGACGCTGCCGGCGCCATTGCTGGCGGGCAGAGTCTGCTGCAGCAGGATATCTTTGGTATTTTGCTGGTAAACATCGATCGTCCCATAGACCCGGTTCTGCAGGAATCCATAATCGATACCTAGATTGGTCTGCGCCGTCTGCTCCCAATGCAGGTGTGTATTGGCCAGCGACGTCACAAGGAACGTCCCTACCTGGCCGCCCGAAGCCTGACCGAAATTATAGGTGTTGGTGCTTAATAATCCCAGTGTGCTGTAAGGCGCTACTCCCTGGTTGGACGTGATCCCCCAGCCCCCTCTCAATTTCAAATTGCTGATCCAGTCAACATTCTTCATAAAATCCTCGTTCATGACATTCCAGCCGAGCCCAAATGCCGGATAGGTAAAATATTGGTTACTCGGCGAGAGGACGGAAGAGCCGTCCCTCCGTACGGTGGCGGTCAGCAGGTATTTTTCATTAAACGCATAATTGACCCTTCCCATAAATGAAATCAGCCCCCGCTCATAAAAAGTGCCGGGATTGTTGGGATCCGCCGTCAATGTCGAAGCGAGGCTCAGATTAGCATCCAGTACGGAGTTCGCCGGAAATCCAATGCCCTCGAAACCGCTGCTCTGGTAATGGTCCTTTTGGGCGCTGTACAGTCCCGTCACCGTGAGGTGATGCTTTTGAGCGAACGTCTTGTCATAGGTCATTATGTTCTCCCAAACCCAGGTGTAGGTTTCCGTATTGTCCACATAGGCCGTCGCGCTCGTAAGCGAAGTGTTGGAGTTCACAAACGTTTCCGGTCCGTTGTAGCTGCCGGAATAAGCCTGGGCGTAGCTCAATCCGATATTCATCCGGTACTTCAGTCCGGGAAGGATATACCATTCGCCATAGAGGCTATTAAAGGTCTGCAGCCGCCTCGTTCGATTCAGGATTTCGTTCGACACTGTCTTCAGCGTAAGCGGATTGACATAGGTAGTAGCGTCGATGGAACCAACCAGCGGATACAAGTTGACCGTTCCGTTGGGGTTATAAGCAGCATCCAGCGGGCTTAACCTCATCAACGTACCGGTGACCCCGGTGCCGCCGGGAAGATTCAGATAGGATAGATCATTGACCGTGTTGACTCCGATCTTGAGATGACTGCTGATCTTGTGGTCGAGCGTTAACCGTAGGGAAAACCGCTGGAAGTATTGGTTGGGGATGATCCCGTCCTGGTCATAATAGGAACCGCCCATCCCGAACTGCGTGGTCTCGTTCCCGCCGGAAACACTTAAATTATTGCTCGTGGTCATCGCATTCCGGTAGATCAGCTTCTGCCAGTTGGTGTTCACCCCCGCATTGAGACCCGAATCTTCAGCTGCCGTAAGCGGATACGACGAGGTGCCGGGCGTAGCGGAATTGTAAGTCGCCGCGTCCTGTTTGAATTGCGCATATTCCTTACCATTGAATACCCGCAAATCTTTTAAGACACTCGAAATGCCATAATACCCGTTGTAGGTTATTTGCGCCTTTCCCACACGGCCCCTTTTGGTCGTAATCAAGATTACGCCGCCCGATCCCCTGGAACCGTAGATGGCCGTCGCCGACGCATCTTTGAGGATGTCCAGGCTGGCGATATTGTCCGGTTCAATATCGTTTATGCTGCCGGTAAAAGGTATCCCGTCCAGCACAATAAGCGGCTGATCAAGACCGTCGCTGACCGAATTTCCGTTGCCACCTCCCGCGCCGGGGTTTATAGGTACCGTGGATGTTGCCATCGACCTGTTCCCCCGGATGCGGATCTGACCTCCGCCACCGGGTGCCGATGTGTTGCTTACGATGTCCACCCCCGCAGTACGGCCCTGCAGTTCATTGATGAAATTGGGCTCGGGTACTTCGGCCAGCGTCGAAGCGGTGACCCGCGCCACCGAGCCCGTGACGTCACTCTTCTTTTGAGACCCATACCCTACAACAATCACCTGGTCCAGCGAACTGCCCGACGAGACCAGCACGACCTGGATCGAACGACGTCCCGCTACCTTCACACTGGCGCTAATAAAGCCCACCGAGGAAATGACCAGGGTCCCGTTGGACGGAACAGCAATCTCGAAATTGCCGTTGTCGTCGCTGGTTACGCCCGTTCGTGTACCCTTGACCGCGACTGTCGCCCTGGCGACGGCCTGCCCGCTGTCGGAGACGATATGTCCAACGACATGGATGTTGTCCTGCGCCTGCACACTTGGAGCTGCCATCAGAAGCAGCCCGCAGCAGACAACGAAAATTGACCTTTTCAAAAGCCTCCCGGTCGGCGGAAGCCCCGCGGGGACCCGGTGCTCGAACGAAACTCTCATAAGTGATCGGTTTTTGATGTTTGAAGCTTTGGTAATTAATTATTATATGCAGCAGGATCATCGAACATCGCCTGCAATGCAATAAGATGGATAGTAGCAGCTGGGAGGGAAAACAGGCCCGTTAAGCCGTTGTCGGGAGGACAGAAAGGAAGAAATTCTTCCCGGAGTTGTTTTGGCTGCATAAGATCAATCGTATTTTTTGGCATGGCAAGTATGCAGTGATCTGGTTGCGCCTCGGCACCGTTCGGTGACTTCGGCGGGACTAAAATAAGGAAATTTTCGAGAAAATGTAACCGATTACATTTTTTTTCAAAAAATAAAGTACATTTATCCCTGTCTTAGCGATGTAAACGATTGCCATGAGCGACCAGAAAGAAGTTACCATTTATGATCTTGCCCGCAGGCTCGACCTATCCATCGCCACCGTCAGCAGGGCTCTGAAGGACGACCCCGTCGTCAGCAAAAAGACCAAGAAACGGATCGCTGATCTTGCGATTGAGCTGGGTTATCGAAGCAATCATTTTGCGCGCAACCTGCGCACCCGCCGTACCATGACGATCGGCGTGATCATTCCCCGTATCAATAGTTATTTTATGTCTGCCGTAATTGCCGGCATGGAGAATATCGCCAACCACGAAGGCTATAACCTCATCATCAGCCAATCCTCCGAGTCGGTCGAAAAGGAACGAGCCAACGCCACCACCTTCTTCAACAGCCGCGTGGACGGCCTGCTCGTCTCGCTGGCCTACGACACCGGTTCCCTGGCCCACTTTGAGCCCTTTTTTTCAAAGAAGACCCCCCTTATCTTTTTCGACCGCGTGGCCGAACACAAGGACTGCACCTGTATACTCATCGACAACCAAAAGGCCGCCTATGAAGCCACTACTCACCTCATCAGCCTCGGCCGCCGCCGTATCGTCCATATCACCGCACCTTCCAAACGAAACGTCTACATCGACCGGCTGAAAGGATACAAGGAGGCGCTTGCGGATAACCATATTCCCTATCGGGAGGACTATGTCATCACCGGCAATCTCAGCCAGGAAGCAGGCGCAGAAGCAGCCGCCCTCATCCGCTCGATGTCCCCCCTGCCGGACGCCGTATTTGTCGCCAACGACAATGCCGCAGTAGGGTGTATGGTGGCGATCCGTCAGATGGGCATCCAGATCCCCAAAGACATCGCGTTCGTCGGTTTTAATAATGATCCCGTCTCCACCGTCGTAGAACCTAATCTTACCACGATTAACTATCCCGGTTACGAGATGGGTCAGCTGGCAGCACGCAGCCTCATCGACCACCTGAACGGAAACTCCAACATTCACACCACTAATACTATCCTCCTTCGCTTCGAACTCGTTATCCGTGACTCGTCTGCCGATAAAAAATCCTCGTCGTCATGAAAAATTTCGCTTTGATCCTGCTCTTTATAAGCAGGCTAAGCACTTCCTGGGCAGAAGATGGCTATCGGCTCTGGCTTCGCTATGACCGCATTCAGGATTCGCAGCTGCTGCAGGATTATCGCAATGCGATCACCTCCGTCCGGCTCAACGGTCCGTTTGCCGCCAACCAAGAACTTATTCTTGGCCTGCAGGGATTGCTAGGCGCCGCCCCCGCCGAAATCCACAGCGAATCGGCGCAGTTCAACGACGGCTGCCTGATCGTGGGTACGCCCTCCACCTCCCCCATCATCTCCCGGCTGCCGGGTCACGATACCCTTTCCCGCCTCGGCGAAGAAGGATTCACGATCCGCTCGATCACCCTTGATGGAAAAAAAGGCATAATCATCGCTGCCTTTACAGACAGAGGCGTTCTCTATGGGGTCTTCACTTTCCTCCGGCTCCTGCAAACCCACCACCCGCTCCGATCGCTTGACATTACCGAAATCCCCGCTTATCATTACCGCATCCTCGACCATTGGGACAACCTGAACCGCATTGTCGAACGCGGCTATGCCGGGCTCTCTCTCTGGGACTGGTTTAAGCTTCCAACCTACAAAGACCCCCGCTACACCGACTACGCGCGCGCCAACGCCTCGCTTGGCATCAACGGAACCGTTCTCAATAACGTTAACGCCAGCCCGCTGATCCTGACACCCGACTGGCTCGCAAAGGCCGCCGCATTGGCAGATATTTTCCGCCCCTTCGGCATCCGCGTCTACCTCTCCGTAAATTGGGCCTCCCCCATCGAGATCGGAGGCCTGAAGACAGCCGACCCGCTCGATTCCTCCGTCCGGCACTGGTGGAAAGATAAAGTAGCAGAGATCTACCGCTATATCCCCGACTTCGGCGGCTTCCTGGTAAAAGCCAACTCGGAAGGACAGCCCGGACCTCAAAACTACGGTAGGACCCACGCCGACGGGGCCAATATGCTTGCCGATGCACTGGCTCCTTACCACGGTATCGTCATCTGGCGTGCTTTCGTGTACAGCGCATCCAACGAAGACAGGGCTAAACAGTCCTACGACGAATTCAAACCCCTCGACGGTCAGTTCAAAGCGAACGTGCTGCTCCAGATTAAGAACGGCCCGATCGATTTCCAGCCCCGCGAACCGTTCCATCCCCTCTTCGGCGCCATGCCCCATACTCACATTTTGCTGGAAGTGCAGCTAACACAGGAATACTTTGGGTTTTCCAATCACCTGGTCTATCTGGCGCCCCTGTTCAACGAATGCCTGAGCTCCGATACCCACACAGCAGGCGCCGGCCCCACAGTTGCAGCTACCATCTCCGGGATCGCAGGTGTCGCGAATACAGGCAACGACATGAACTGGTGCGGACATCCATTTGCGGCAGCTAACTGGTATGCATTCGGCCGGCTGGCCTGGAACCCCGCTGCATCCCCCTCGGATATCGCGGACGACTGGATCCGCCAAACCTTTACCAACGATCCCGGCTTTGTCCTACCCGTCAGAGAAATGATGCTCGCGTCACGCGAGATCGCTGTCGACTATATGACACCGCTAGGGCTTCACCACATCATGGGCTACGGTCATCATTATGGGCCCGCACCCTGGTATGACAAAGCCCCGCGTGCCGACTGGAACCCTGTCTACTTCCACAAAGCAGATACGGCGGGCATCGGATTCGACCGTACCGCTGTGGGCTCCGGCGCCCTGGAACAATATGCCCCCGGCGCGCGCGCCCAATGGGAAGACGTCCGGACCTGCCCCGACCGCTGGCTGCTCTGGTTCCACCACGTCCCATGGAAGTGGCCCATGCATTCGGGCCGTACACTTTGGGAAGAACTTTGTTACAAGTACTACACCGGCGTTGACTCCGTCCGCCGGATGCAGCGGACCTGGGATCAGCTTCGCCCCTTTATCGACAATGAACGCTGGTCAGAAGTCAGCATGCTACTCGTCATCCAGCAACAGGACGCGGTCTGGTGGCGGAACGCCTGCCTGTTGTATTTTCAGACGTTTTCCCGGCTTCCACTTCCTTCAATGCTCGAAACCCCGGACCACTCTTTGGATTACTACGAAAAAATTCAGTTATATTTTGCGCCCGGAACTCAATCAACGGGTATAAATTTGAGATAAGCATGGACTCAATCGAATCGAAAAGAACAGCAATCATCACCGGCGGCGGCTCCGGCATCGGCCTCGCGATCGCCAGCCGCTTCATTAAGGCCGACATCCGGACCATTATCATCGGCCGCGACACGCACAAGCTGGCGGTCGCCCAACAACAACTCGGAGATAATTGCCATCCGATCTCCCACGATCTGAACGACCTTCCTTCCCTGCCCGGCCTTGTCCGGCAGATCCTATCCCGCTTTGGCCAAATTGATATCCTCGTCAACAACGCCGGGATTAACCTGAAAAAGGACTTCCAGGACGTGACCGATGATGAGTTCGACGATATCCTCCATACCAATGTAAAGGCCGTATTCGCCCTTTCGCGTGAAGTGGTGAAGACCATGCTGCCCCGGCGAAAAGGGAATATCATAAACATCAGTTCCATGGCTTCCCAATACGGTATCCCCAAGGTCATCGCCTATTCTGCATCCAAAGCGGCCATCGAAGGCATGACCCGCGCAATGGCCGTCGAGCTCTCACCGGAAGGCATCCAAGTCAATTGCATCGCCCCGGGTTTTATCGCTACTGAAATGTCCGCTAAAGCACTCAACGGTGATCCTGAGCGCAAACAGAAAGTATTTGCCCGCACACCCATGGGCAGGTTGGGTGATCCGGGGGAAATCGGCGATGCCGCCCTTTTTCTGGCTTCCGATCAGGCGAGCTACGTGACGGGCGTCATCCTGCCCGTAGACGGTGGCAATTCTATCGGGTTTTAATTCGCGTATTATGCAACAACTTTTTCTTTCCTTGCTATTAACGGTCCATACGATCACCTCCTTATCTCAAGACATGATCTCGGACCGGTTTGAGGCCGGCGATTTTCCTATCGTCTCCGCAAGCTCGGGAGTAGTTCCGGTCTATATCGACCCCAAAGACCATTGGCTGATCGGCGCTGCCGCCCGGTCGTTACAGGAAGATATCCACCGGGTGACCGGATTTACTCCGGTGCTGATCACCGACCTCTCGAACGCCCCCCGCATCCCCAACCTCATTATTATCGGCAGCCTCGACCAGTCAGCCCTGATCCGGCGGTTGGCCCGCCAAAATATGATTCCCGACCTCAGCGGAAAGTGGGAATCCTATGTGCTCAAGACCGTGAGCAGGCCCATTTCCGGCGTCGACAGGGCGCTGATTATCGCAGGCAGTGACCGCCGCGGTACTGCATATGGCGTTTACGAACTGTCCAGGCAAATGGGGGTCTCTCCCTGGTACTGGTGGGCCGACGTCCCGGTCAGACACAAGAACCCCCTCTTGTTTCATGGTAGTAAAATCTTTGAATCCGGCCCGCCGGCAGTAAGATACCGTGGTTTCTTTATCAACGATGAAGCTCCCGCGCTCTCCGGGTGGGTCCATGATCGTTACGGCAGCTTTAACCATCTTTTTTACGAGAGAGTGTTCGAGCTGCTGCTCCGCCTCAAAGCCAATTACCTGTGGCCGGCCATGTGGGGCAGCGCGTTCAACACCGATGATCCGTACAACCCCATCCTGGCCTCCGAATACGGCATCGTCATGGGAACGTCCCACCATGAACCGATGCTCCGTTCCCAGCAGGAATGGAAACGATTCGGGTCAGGTCCCTGGAACTATCAGACAAATGCACCAGTGCTCGACAGCTTCTGGAGAAAGGGGATTGAGAACATGGACGGTCACGAAAGCATCGTGACTGTTGGGATGAGAGGCGACGGCGACAAACCCATGGAAGAGCACAGCAATATCGATCTGCTCGAAAAGATCGTCGCCGACCAGCGAAATATCATCGCAGAAGTCACTGGCAAAGCCCCCTCCGTTACCCCACAATCCTGGGCGCTCTATAAGGAAGTGCAGGACTATTACGATAAGGGAATGCGGGTACCCGATGACGTAACGCTGCTGCTTTGCGACGACAACTGGGGGAATGTACGCAAACTGCCCCGGCCTGCCGATCCCACCCGCGGCGGCGGCTATGGGATGTACTATCACTTCGATTACGTCGGCGGCCCCCGCAACTATAAGTGGCTTAATACCAACCCTATCGCCCGCGTCTGGGAAGAGATGCACCTGACAAAGGCCTACGGCGACGATCGCATCTGGATCGTGAATGTAGGCGATATCAAACCGATGGAATTTCCGATCTCCTTCTTCCTCGACTATGCTTGGAACCCTCTCCGGTGGCCTGCATCCAAACTGCCCGACTATACCCGCCAGTGGGTTGCTGAACAATTCGGAAATGACCTGGCGGATTCGATCGCCTATATCCTGACCCAATACACGAAGTATAACGGCCGCCGCAAACCCGAGCTCCTGTCACCCGATACTTATTCACTTTTCAACTACCGGGAAGCAGACAAGATCGTCTCCGACTATAACTTGCTGGCTTTAGAGGCGGAATCCATCAGTCGCAAGCTTCCGAAAGAGGCCCGCGACGCGTACTTCGAACTGGTGCTCTATCCCGTCCAGGCCTGCGCCAACCTCAACGATCTGTACGTGACCGCGGCAACCAACAAACTGTACGCCTCCCAGGGAAGAGCCGCGACCAACGATCTCGCCCGGCGAGTCCGTGCCTTGTTCGACAAGGATTCTCTTCTGGCCCTGGAGTACAACCAGCAAACGGCTGACGGCAAGTGGAACCACATGATGGATCAGACCCATATCGGATATACCTACTGGCAGGAGCCCCCCCACAACAATATGCCCGCCATAACCACACTCGACCCGGGGTCCGCGACCGGCTCTTCCTGGGGTGTCGCCATCGAAGGCTCCCGCGCCTGGTGGCCAGGTTCAGACGACAGCACCAACGCCATTCTGCCAACCTTCAATCCTTTTCAATCCACCGATCATTATATCGACATCTTCAATCGAAGGACCAATCCCTTTACGTATTCGATCCACCCTGGAGCTCCCTGGATCCAGCTCGGTCCCGCCAGTCGCCGTGTCGATAAGGAAGAACGCTTATGGATCAATATCGACTGGGCCCGGGCGCCGTCCGGCAGATTACAGGCGCCGCTGCTCATCACCGGACCCGACGGGATCACCGTTACAGTCATGGTAAAAATCGATAACCTTGCCAACCCCAAACCAGGCCATTTCAACGGCTTCATCGAAACGGACGGCCTTATTTCCATGGAGGCGCAGCACTATACCCGGGCCATCGGCACGATGGACATCCAATGGCAAACGATCCCCGACCTCGGCCGCACCGGCTCGGGGATCCAGGCATCTCCGGTGACTACCAGGGCTCAGGTACCAGGCGGCAGTAATCCGCACCTGGAATTTCAACTCTTTCTTTTCGATACCGGGACCGTCAAAGTCTGCGCTTACTTTTCCCCTATTCTCGCCTTCAACCGGCAGCCGATCCGCTACGCCGTCTCTTTCGATGATGAAGCTCCGCAGATGACAGACCTTAGTACCGGCAACGAAGCCACCGGCGCCTGGGACAAGATGGTCGCCGATAATATCCGCATCAGCGTTTCCACGCATCTCATCAGGCGACCCGGCCTCCATGTCCTCAAATTCTGGCTCGTCGATGCTGCCCCGGTCCTGCAAAAGATTGTCGTAGACGCAGGCGGCGCCCGCCCCAGCTATCTGGGCCCTCCCGAATCTCCTACCGGTAACTAAAACAACAATCCCAACCACCCGACAAACAATCTCAACCATGCGCTACTCAACGGTCCTCTTAGCCACTGCCTTCCTGGCCATCCTCCACGCTCCCGGCGCACAGCCAAAAGGCCTCAAAGACTATTATCACGACTATTTCCCCATCGGCGTGGCCGTAAACGTTCGCTCCATCACAAGCCCCGACACTGCGCTCATCCTCCGCGAATTCAACAGCGTCACCCCGGAAAATGCCATGAAGATGGGCCCCATCCACCCGGAGGAGGGCCGTTACAACTGGAAAGACGCCGACGCGATCGTCGATTTTGCTACCGCCCATGGGCTGCGCATTCGCGGTCATAACCTTTGCTGGCACGAGCAGACGCCGCGTTGGCTCTTCGTAAATTCCAACGGGGACACCGTCACCAAAGAAGTTTTGCTAAAACGGCTAAAAGACCATATTACGGCCGTGGTCAGCCGCTATAAAGGCCGCATCTACGCCTGGGATGTCGTCAATGAAGCTGTCGCCGACGAGAAAAGCGATGATACCTCCAGAATCCTTCGCAACTCTCCCTGGTTCCGGATCTGCGGCGACGAATTCATCGCCAAAGCATTCGAATACGCCCATGCCGCTGACCCGAATGCCCGGCTGTTCTATAACGATTACAACACCGAACGGCCGGAGAAACGGGAACGCGTGTACCGCCTCCTCCGGAAGCTCGTGGCCGCTGGTGTTCCCATCACCGGCGTCGGCATCCAGGCCCACTGGTCTGTTTATGAACCCTCCGCGGCCGACCTTCGGGCATCCATTGACCGCTTCTCCAGCCTGGGGCTGAAAGTGCAGATCACGGAGCTGGATATTTCCATCTACCCGTGGGAAAAGAACCCGCGGGCCCTGCGGCCAGGTGAATCCGATGCCTACACGCCCGTCCTACAGCAACAACAGGCCGATCAATACAAAAACGTCTTCTCCGTCTTTCGCGGGTACAAAGGGACCATCAATGGCGTGACCTTCTGGAATGTTACCGACAAGCACACCTGGCTGGACCAATACCCGGTTCCCGGCCGAAAGAATTATCCACTTTTATTTGACACGGCCGGCCAGCCTAAAAAAGCCTATTGGGAAGTGGCTAAATTTTGAGTCCTCATCAGATCTTTTTTACGTATTTTTATAATCGAGAGAAAATTCCTTGCGTCAGAGACCAAGGCCACCATTCAAAACGATTGCTTGTGGCGCTAATGAAAGATTATTGCCAGGCGCCGCCTATCCGTTTTTGTCCTTCCCGATTGAGGTAATCTTCCTACCTTCCTGCCGATCAAATAAATCGGTTCCATGTTACGTCTATTCATCGCCCTGCTGCCGGCAGCCCTGCTCGCCGGTCAGGCCTCCGCACAAGTGATGCACACCACCAAAGACGATCAGCTCGACGTCCACGGAAAGGATGTTCAACTCTATGTTCCAAGAGACGTCCGGCTTGCCTATCGGAACGGGACCCGGTCCCCCGACGGCCAACCCGGCCCTCACTACTGGCAGAACCATGGGCGCTATGACATCACGATCAGCGCTGCGCCGCCGGACAGGACCATCCGTGGCACGGAAAAGATCACTTATTTCAACGACAGCCCGGACACGCTTAGGGTAATCGACTTCCGGCTCACGGTCAATATCCACAAGCCGGGCGCGGCGCGCCTTGGAAATGAAGATTCCTCCTATCTTAATCCGGGCGTTCATATCGACGGCTACTCCGAGAACGGACACGAACGGCCCTGGCGAAATCAGGAACAGGACGGGACCTGGAAATTCGTCCGGCTGCTCGCTCCGCTGCTGCCACACGACTCCCTCAGGCTCGATATCACCTGGCACTATCTCGCCTCGCTGAAAAGCAACCGGGAGGGGATGATCGATTCCACCACGTACTTCCTGGCCTACTCCTACCCGCGGGTAGCCGTCTATGATGACTACAACGGCTGGGACCGGATGGACTTCACCGACGAACAGGAATTTTACAACGATTTCAACGACTACATGCTGCATGTCAACGTGCCGAAGAACTTTGTCGTTTGGGCCACAGGTGACCTGCAGAATCCTACCGATGTACTGCAGCCTGCCTATGCAAGGAAGCTCGCTGCCTCCTATACAAGTGATGACATCAGCTCCATCGCATCACCGGCAGAGATCGCGGCGGGCAGGGTGACCACACAAAATGCCGTCAATACCTGGACCTGGAAAGCCGGCAACATCACTGATATGGCCTTTGGTCTGAGTGATCACTTCGCATGGGACGCCTCCAGTGTTGTCGTGGATGATGCTTCCGGCCGCCGCGCCAGCGTTCAGGCCGCCTACAACGACACCGCCAAAGACTATCATCACATGGTGGAATATGCGCGCCATGCGCTCGACTGGCTGTCCCACCATTGGCCGGGCGTCCCTTACCCCTTCCCCAAGACAACCGTCTTCCAGGGCTACGCCGGAATGGAGTATCCGATGATGGCCAATGATGAGACCTATGAGGACCCAATCTTTGCCCGTTTTGTCGCCGAACACGAGATCGCGCACAGCTATTTTCCCTTCTATATGGGCATCAATGAATCCCGCTACGGCTTTATGGACGAAGGCTGGGCCACCACCTTTGAGAACCTGATCGGAAGCGCCGACCTCGGCAAGGATAAAGCCGACGAGGCCTACCGGGAATTCCGAGTCAACTATTTCACCTTTGACCCCTCTGCCCTGGAAGACCTGCCCATCATCACACCGGCCGACGCCCTGAAAGGCGTCTCCTATGGTACCAACGCCTATGGTAAGCCCTCCCTGGCTTACCTTGCCATGAAAGATATGCTGGGAGACGAGCTGTTCAGGAAATGCCTTCACGTTTACATGGACCGTTGGCATGGCAAGCATCCCATCCCGTGGGACTTCTTCTACTCCTTCAACGATGCTTCCGGCACAAACCTGAACTGGTTCTGGAACAACTGGTTCTTCACCAATAACTATCTCGATATCGCGGTCGGCGCCGTCGGGCAGAGTGCTTTCCGCCTCGCCAGTGGCAGCGTTTCGAAATCGGCAATAATCGAAGTAATGAATATAGGAGGATTTGCCATCCCCTTCGACGCCGAACTGCATTACTCGGATGGCAGCGTCAGCACCACGCATTTTACACCCGCAGTCTGGAGCAAGGACCAAACCCGGACCGAGGTGGAGGCTCGTGAAACACCGGGAAAAACATTAGCTTCACTGGTGCTGAAAACCGGCGTCTGGGTGGATTCCAATCCGGCCGACAATAAATGGGCTGCAGACCAATAGCAGACATGGAAAAGGATATGCGAAAAAAGCTCTGCTATATCTACCTGTCGGAATGCATTGGGACCGCCCTGCTGGTTGCCATCGGCCTTTCGATCGTCATCTTCAACAACGGCGACGGCTCCCCCATTCGGTCCCTGCTCCCCGATCCCGGTGAAAGACGCGCCCTCACCGGCTTTCTTTTCGGTTGCACCGGATGCGTCATCACCCTTTCCCCTGTCGGCCGGATCAGCGGCGCCCATATCAACCCGATCGTCAGCTTCGCTTTCCGACTTCGCAAACGAATGTTCACGGGTCATTTCCTGGGCTATGTCCTGGCCCAATTGACAGGCGCGATCCTCGGCGCCATCCCCCTCCTGCTGTGGGGCCGGCAAGGCGCCAGCGTCGGTTACGGCAATACCGTACCGTTAGCCGGCCAAATACCCGCCGCCTTCCTTGGCGAGACGATCACCAGCTTCCTGCTCGTTGCCGGCATCTTCTTCTTCAGCGGCCACCGGAGGCTGCGTCGCTTTACCCCTTTCCTTATGCCGCCGCTTTATTGCGTAATGGTTTTCGCCGAAGGCGCCTTATCCGGGACCAGCACCAATCCTGCCAGAACCCTCGGACCGGCCGTTGTCAGCGGGGTCTGGACCGACTGGTGGCTCTACTGGCTCGCCCCGTTCGCAGGCGCCACCCTCGCCGTAGGGTGCTTCCGGCTCCCGGTGTTGAAATGTTGGAATGTACTCCCAAAAGTCCGGCATCGCGGCAAAGCCGCCGTGGGACTCCCGCGTCGCGTCAAAGCCGCCCCTATAATGTGAGCTCTTCGATCACCGTCGGCGGATTGAAGTTACTGTAACGTATCCACGACGGCCGGACCACGAAATGGGTCAATCCTTTCCACTCCGCAGCCCGCTGCCTTCCGTCCGGAAAGACAGCGTAATATTCTTCCTTATATTCATCCCCCGCTCCTGCTCCCAATTCACTAGCCAGACCCTCATATTGAATGCTCGTTTCATTCTTCCACCCAATCACCAACGCCACGTGGGGGCACGCGCAGAGGTTACTGTATTTGCGGGAACTCCTCACCGTATCGAATACGATCTCCAGCCCCGGCGTCACCGCAAATCCAACTAAAGCAGCCTCAGGCCGCATTCCCTCCGACACCGTGGCCAATACCGCCAGCCGGTACTGCTGCAACTTTGTATAGATGAATTCCTTTGTCATCTTCAATTCTTATACCGACAACCGGAACTTCCGCTTCTCCAGCCAACCTGTCAGCAGAATGATCAGTAGCGTAAAGATAACAGATTTCAACAACCCGATATCGCCACTCCGTAATCCTGCCGGCAACCTCCAACTCGCAGGCAACATATTTAAAATGGCAAAATGAATATAGGTCAACAAATAACACATCAATGTGCTGGTTCCCGCCGGTCGGATCAATGCAAACCATTTTTCCTGCCCCCGCTGATCCACGATATATGCCAGCAACCCGAATACCACCAGGCTGATCGCCGTGGAGATCAATATCCAGGATGGAGTATCGCCCAGCTTGGCAATACCGCCCAATGGCCGGAGCAGAAAACCAGCCGCCAGCAGCACCGGCGCCGCCAGGATAATCCACAAAAGACTTTGCGCTGCTCTTCCCTGCCCTGTCCATCGGCTATAGAAGATGGCCGTCAGCACCCCCGCCATGGTAAATGCCACCAGCCCGCCGCTATCTGTAAACCACATCCATTCCCGATAGGTCATCACCTTACCCAGCCAGCGCGAACTGTCGGCGATGGACAATCCGAGGAAGAACAACGCCGCGATGCTCAGCGGCAATAATCGGTCGCCGATATACAGATACAATACTGCGCCGCACAGATATGCCCAGCCGATCAGTCCGAGAATGCCATACCAGTGCGTCCGCATCCAGGTAGGGTGCTCGGGTGTCCCTCCCCTATAGATCCAGGCCAGCACGACGAGCACCAGGATACCCACAAACCGAAGCGCCCATTTTCGCCCGGCCGGCCAGTTTGCCGGATAATTAAACCAAATAAAGAACCAGGCGGACGTCGCGAGCAACAACCACATATATTTTCCAATTGCCGCATGCCCTGTGTAATACTCTTCATAGTTGACCGTATAAATCCCCATCACCAACAAAGCAAACGACCGGCTGAGGATGCGCCAGAGCACTTGACTTTTCGACATGCCTTTGGATTCCCAGTTCCGAACGGCGAAAACAATGGAAAGCCCCACGATGAAAAGAAAGGCGGGGAAAACCGTATCGGCCAACCCCAACCGGTCCTCTCCTTCCGCGGCATGTTCCAGCCAGCGCGGAACCTTTTCGTCGAGAACGAGGTCATTGACAAAGATCATCAGGAGCATGATGATGGCACGGAACACATCGATGGAAGCCAGGCGGCGGGAACCGGAGATCGTCATATCGTTTAATTTTTCCAGTAATGAAGCCAGTCGATCATCCGACTCGTATATCCATACTCGTTGTCAAACCAGGCAATGATCTTCACCAGTCTGCCCGCCACCGACGTCAGCGTCCCATCAATCACACAGGAATGCGTATTCCCTTTGATATCCAGTGAAACCAGCGCATCTTCGTTGTAGTCGACTATCCCCCTGTATTCTTCCCCGGCCGCTTTTCTGAACAGGTGATTGATCTCCGCCACACCCGCCTCCGACCGAAGCTGGACCGTAAAATCCGCCATCGCTCCATTGGCAACCGGTACCCGTGTGGAAACTGTCGCGATCCGGCCCCTCATTTCCGGCAACAACCGCTCCAGTGAAGCGGCCAGATCGATCTCGACCGGGATGATCGACTCCGCAGCCGCACGACCGCGCCGGAACTGCCGGTTCGGCGCATCAACCAGCTCCTGCCGTGAAGTATAGGAATGAAGGATATTGACCTGAACGGATTCGACCCCTAATCGACCCAATATGGAAAGCAGCGGCGCGGAACAATTCGTCATACAACCGCCGGGCGAAATAATCGAATTCGCCGGCGCCAGGGATTGATGGTTATATCCATAGATCAGCAAGGGGATATCCGACGATCCGGTTGTCGAAAGCATGACCTTACCCGCGCCGGCCGTCAAATGGACCGCAGCGGCTTCCTTACTGGTGAATCTCCCCGAGCACTCCAGCACGATATCGACACCCAATTCAGCCCACGGAAGACTGGCAGGATCTTCCCGCCGATAGACAGCCATCGACCGGTCGCCAACCAGGAGCTGACCGTTCCCTACGGAAACCGGCTGCGGTAACGGGCCATAAATAGAGTCATATCGCAGAAGGTACGCCAGGTTCTCCTCTTCCATAATATCATTAACCGCGACCAGCTCAATTCCATTCAGATTCAGCAGTCTCCTGGCAAGCAGTCTGCCGATCCTTCCCATCCCGTTGATTGCAATACGCATACGCAAATATACAAACCCGTATCTTTGCATCCATGTCCAGGATAATGACCTCTGCGCGGGAGATGGCCGTCGCAGATAGCGAAATCGTCAAAGGCCCCATTCAAAGAACAGTGTTCTCCGTCCTTGTCGCCATCAGCTTCTCCCATCTTCTGAACGACACGATGCAGTCGTTGATCCCCTCTACGTACCCGCTGCTAAAGAAGACATTGAATCTCAACTTCAGCCAGTTGGGGTTGGTAACCTTCTGCTTTCAACTGACGGCTTCTCTGCTCCAACCCTTTGTAGGATTGTATACCGATAAAAGGCCAAAGCCTTTTTCTCTTGCGGCAGGCATGTGTTTTACCCTCGTCGGATTGATCCTTTTGTCAAGGGCCGGTGAGTTTGGGGTTGTGCTTATCGCTGTTTCCCTTATAGGCATCGGTTCCGCGGTCTTTCATCCTGAGGCTTCACGACTGGCCTGGATGGCCTCCGGCGGGCGCCGCGGGATGGCGCAGTCTGTTTTCCAACTGGGCGGCAACGCCGGGTCATCCCTCGGTCCGCTGCTTGCTGCCGAACTCATCGCCCCATATGCCAACGGTCAGTCAAGGATTGCCTGGTTTGCACTTTTCGCGCTGCTGGCCATCGCTGTTCTTCTCCGGATAGGAATTTGGTACCGACACAACCTGAACAAACGACGGAAATCCGATCAGACGCCACAATCCGCTCTGGCCCCCGGGATGTCGAAGACCCGCGTAGTGGTCGCCCTCAGCATCTTGCTCGTCCTCATTTTCTCAAAATATTTTTACCTGGCCAGCATGAGCAGCTATTATACCTTCTTTCTGATGGATAAGTTCCATGTCTCGATTGGCGCCTCGCAGATGTTTCTCTTCCTCTATTTGTTTGCCATCGCCGCCGGCACGCTCATCGGCGGTCATGCAGGTGACCGTTTCGGACGTAAATACGTCATCTGGTTCTCTATCCTGGGCGTGACCCCCTTCACCCTCCTACTGCCATATGTCAATCTTTTCTGGACCGCGGTTCTCTCCTTCTGTATCGGCGTTATCATTGCCTCGGCATTTTCTGCCATCCTCGTTTATGCCCAGGAACTGGTCCCGGGTAAGATCGGTCTGATCTCCGGCCTTTTCTTCGGTCTTGCCTTTGGAATGGGTGGGATCGGCGCCGCCGTTCTCGGCCGGCTGGCCGACAATACGAGCATCCAATACGTGTTCCACCTCTGCTCTTTCCTGCCCCTGCTGGGCCTGCTCACCGGATTCCTGCCATCCCTAAAGCCGGCGCAACGACCCGGGTAACAGGTTCACGCGCACCCCACAGCCGGCCTCAAATGCTAAAGGCCGTCCCGGAACCGGGACAGCCTTCAACGATTGTTTGCCAAATGAAAAACTATTTCTTGGTGGTCGTGTCTTTCTTAGCGGTAGTGTCTGCAGCCATCTTGTTGGCCGTGTCAGTCATTTTGGAAGTAGTATCAGACATCTTTGCGGTAGAATCAACAGCAGGCTTATCAGATCCGGCGTTGTTACAGGCGGCGAAAGCGCCAATAGCCAATACGATTAAGAACTTTTTCATTAGTGATTGTTTTTACGTTAATTGAATGGTTCCGGGCTTAATACTCCAGCGGAAAAAAAGTAACCCGGCAAAATCAATACTTTTTGCATATTTATTTTGATAATGTGTATTTAATAGTTTTTGAGGCTATGATACAGCTATTTTTAAAAAAATTGCCGTTCATTTGGGTTACGAATCTTTAATTTGGGTATTAAACAGGGAAGCTTGAGGACCGACACGACGGAACAACAACTCTTGGAAGGTTTGGCGCTCAACAATAAAAAGGCCATCGAAACCATTTATAAACAACATTATAATATGGTTCAGGCGCTGATTCTCAACAATAGCGGCTACCCGGACGATGCACGGGATATTTTCCAGGAAGCCATGATCGTTCTTTATGAGAAGGTCAAATCCGGTTCTTTTGAACTGAATTGTCAGCTGAAGACCTACCTCTACTCCGTATGCCGTCGCCTCTGGCTTAAACGCATCGGGCAAATGCAAAGATCCTTTTCCGAAGTGGAAAATCTGCAGGACACCGTACCGGTAGAAGAGGAGTTGGAAAGACATGAACAACGCAACCGGGATTTCCAGGTCATGGAGCAGTCGCTGGATAGCCTTGGCGAGCCCTGCAGGAGCTTACTAAAGGCCTATTACCTGGAGATGAAAAGCATGGTGGAAATTGCCTGTGAATTCGGCTATACCAATGCCGACAACGCGAAGAACCAAAAGTATAAATGCCTGATGAGGCTCAAGAAAATATTTAGTCAGTATATCAAATAGTGCGCAAGATGCAAGACAAAGCCCTCATAGACGCCGTTGAACGCTACATCCGCGGAGAAATGCTCCCCGAAGAAAAGCTGTTTTTCGAGCACGTCCGGGAGACAAACCCCGACATCGATCAGCTCGTGATCGAACATACCCGATTTCTCGGCCACCTCACCCAATACGGCGAAACCGCCCGCCTGAAGACCAAACTTCAAACAGTCCATCGGCAATTGGCTGAAGAAGGCCAGATCGGCGACCAACGCCCTGCCATTGTCGTGACCTTGTGGAAAAAATACAAACGAGTGGTCTTCGTAGCCGCATCCATCGCGGGCATCACCGCCCTGTTTATTAGCGGCCTGATCTCCCTGCTTTCTCCCAAGATCAGCCCGTCTAAAGTCGACTTTCTGATCAATAAGGTAAATCAAACGGATATCAAAGTCAACCGGATCGCGAGCCAGGTCAACTCAAAAGAAGCCCCGGTTTTTGACGGATTTGGAACCGGCTTTCTCATTGACGGTAAAGGTTATCTTATCACGAACGCCCACGTGGTCAGGAACGCCAAAGAGATCGACGTTCAAAACACCCTTGGGAATTACCACGCGCGGCTTATCCGGCTCGATCCGCAGGCAGACCTTGCTTTGCTCAAGATCGACGATACGGCCTATCACGCATTCAATGGCCTGCCTTATGGCATCAGCAAATCGGACGGAGACCTCGGCGAAGACCTCTTTACGCTTGGTTACCCGCGCCCCGAGATCGTCTACAATAAAGGATACCTCAGCGCCGCAACCGGTTTTGAGGAAGATACCACCACTTTCCAGTTGACCATCGCAGCCAACCCCGGCAACAGCGGTACGCCGGTGTTCAACAACGATGGAGAAGTCATCGGCGTAGTCAACTCCAGCCAGCATAACGCCCAAGGCATGGTCTTCGCCGTTCGCTCCAGGAATATCTTCCGCGCCGTCGATTCAATCAAGGCGGACAGTAGCCTGCAAAGCATTGACAGCATGCTCGTCCATCTTCACATGCCGCTGACCTCTGCCCTCAAAGGCCTCGACCGCCAAAGGCAGATCAAACGGATCGAAGATTATATCTTTATTGTTAAAAGGAATTAACGCAAAAGCCCTCTACCCGCGGGCTTTTCTTACTGCGGCTATTTCGGATCAATTTATCCCCAAAGACTTTTCGGATATTCCCCCTTTTGGATCAGCGAATTCAGACTGGCCTGAACGCCCGGTGCATCCTCCTTATAAGTAACCCCAAACCATTGCGCAGACGTCGGGATCACCCGGATCTTCCCCTTCCCCTCTTTAATCAATTTGTCCCCAATGATCGGAATAAAGAACTCCGCCTTGGGGTCACTACCCCGTTCCTTCAGAAATTCTCCAAAGATCTTTTCCGTATAGGCAAAGACAGAAGGATCAAAACCCCAGAAATTCATGGAAACCTGCGAATCGAACGGCACCTCAAACTTTTTATCCCCTTCTTCATACGTAATCTTGTCCCCATCCTGGTAAATCTTCGTCCGTTCGGCAATCGAAACCAGGTTACCCGCCGCATCCACTACGCAAACTCCCCTGCTCACCGTTCCATTTTCGGAAAGCGTTTTTTTCAGCTCATACCCGATAATGCAATAGAGCGAAGGACTTACCCCCCCGGTCAAAAAAGCATACGCCTTCTCAAAAGCATCCCGGCCATAGAAATCATCCGCATTGATGACCGCAAACGGCTCCCGGATTGCTTCTTTGGCGCATAGCACCGCATGCGCAGTTCCCCAAGGTTTGGTGCGCTCCGCCGGCACCACATAGTCCCCAGTATAGGAATGCAGATCCTGATAAACGTAATCCGTAGCTACTTTCCCCTTCAGCCTCGGCTCAAAAATATTCTTAAAATCTTCAGCGAAGTCTTTACGGATAATGAAAACTACTTTTTTGAACCCCGCACGGATCGCATCATAGATCGAATAATCCATGATCGTCTCACCGCTCGGCCCAAAACCTTGAATCTGCTTCATACTGCCATATCGGGAAGCCATACCGGCAGCCAGGATCAGAAGGGTTGGTTGCATTAATCGTAAATTTAGGATGCAAAAATAAAACAATTTGACGACCCTACCACCACACGTCCCATCCTTATTGCAATCCATACGACTCCCGGAAGGAGCATCGAGCGACATCACCGCGGACGTCCTGCGACTGGACCTTCTCCATCCTGTCGTCTCCGGCAACAAATGGTTCAAATTAAAATACTACCTTCAACAGGCACAGCGATCAGCCGCCAATCCGGTGATCACCTTCGGCGGCGCCTGGTCCAATCACCTCATCGCAACCGCCTTTGCTGCCCGTGAAGCGGGCCTCACCACTGTCGGAATCGTTCGCGGGGAAAAACCTCCCATCCTTTCCTCCACGCTGTCTTGCGCCAAGGAGTACGGAATGCAACTCGAATTTATCAGCCGGAAGGATTACACTGAAAAGACCAGCCCCCATTTTCTCAACCAGCTCTCTCTGCGGTACCCCGGCGCATATATTATCCCGGAAGGTGGCGCCGGTCCACCTGGCATCCAGGGCAGTGAAGATATCCTTCGAGTCTCCGACACCAAAACCTACACCCATATTCTCTGTGCGATCGGTACCGGTACAATGTTCCAGGGCCTCATCCGCGCCTGCCTGCCCGGCCAGACCGTTATCGGCGTCCCGGTCCTGAAAGGTTTCGATCCCGCCTCCATCCTCTCCCCCCACCAATCTCAATGCGCCCGCCTGCTGCACGGCTATCACTTCGGCGGCTACGCCCGCCACCCCCGGGAACTCATCGACTTTATGAACGAATTCTATCGCGAAACCGAAATCCCCTCAGACATTGTTTACACCGCAAAGCTTTTTTACGCCCTCCGGGATAGCATCCGCCGCGATTATTTCCCCGGATCTTCAAGGATATTGGTCATCCACAGCGGCGGTTTACAAGGTAACGGGTCACTCGGGCCTGGAAGGCTACATTTTTAGGCCCGGAATTTGGTTCATTGATAAAACATCTTTTTAATCCCTTCGTTATCCATTCTATGCAGCGGTATGTTGGAATCCTGTCGGTCTGCCTCCTGCTTTCAGCTGTCTTAAAGGCACAGGACACGCTTCCCCGGTTCTCCGCCACCGCCCGCGGCCCGGGGAAAATTCTCGTCAGCTGGCATAATAAATACCCCGTTGTCACCCAGATCAGCATCCAACGCTCTGCCGACAGCCTGAGGAATTTTACTACCCTGCTCACCGTTCCCGATCCCACACTGCCGGAAAACGGCGCCGTCGACGGCAAAGCCCCACACCCCAACTTCTACTACCGGCTTTTTATCGTTTTCGAAAATGGCCAATACCTGTTCACTTCTTCTCACCGCCCCCAGTCCGTCACCAGCGAAAGCGAGGTCGTCGCCCGTGAGGACAAAGCCGCAGAAAAAGTGCTTGCCAGGGCCGTCGAGCCCCGGATCGTATTTGTCGACCCGGTCAAACCCCATCAGGCGGCAACAATAAAAAGCATGGCTGGCGCCCGTGGTGCGGCGCAGATCTCGGATGTTGCTTTCTCAGCAACGATCTATATCCGAAGAGGAGACAGCACCATCGGGAGCGTTTCCGGTAAACAGCTACAGCCATTCCGCGATTCCGTCCTGAACCGGACCAGAGATACGCTCGTTTTTATCGATGCCGATACCCTCGTGATCAAACCATTTGTGCCCATTGAAGTGTACAAGGTTTCTGCTTACGTATACACAGGGAAATATGGGAATGTCCACGTGTCACTGCCGGAAGCCGGGAGGAGACACTATTCGGTCAAATTCTTCGACGAAAGCAATAAATTAATGTTCGAATTGTCGGAAATCAAAGACCCTGCCCTCATCCTCGACAAAACTAATTTTCAGCACGCCGGCTGGTTCCGGTTTGAATTATACGAAGGAGACCAGTTGAAAGAAAAAAACAAGCTCTTTATCCCAAAAGAGTTCTAACTCACCTCGTACCCACCAACTCTCCGCCATCCATCCTGCCGTCACCGCTCTTCGCTACCTCCCATCCCCCGACTCGCCAATGACGGCACACCCGAACACCTCCTCAAATTTCGACCGCCAGACTGACTTCACTTCCTCCATCTCCAACGGCCTCCCCAGCTCTTTTTCCACCGAAGTGACCTGCTTGTGCGGAATACCACAGGGTACAATGTCCCCAAACCAGGACAAATCAGTGCCGACGTTCAGCGCGAACCCATGCATTGTCACCCACCGGCTGCAGCGAACCCCGATCGCACAGATCTTTCGCTCCCGGCCCTTTACCCCCGGCTCGATCCAAACCCCCGTCTCGCCCGGCGACCGATCCCCCAAAATCCCATAAGCCGCAAGCACCCGGATCGTCACCTCCTCCAGATTGCGAAGATACCGGCCGATATCGGTATAGAATTTCTCGAGGTCAAGTATAGGGTATCCGACCAGCTGCCCCGGTCCGTGGAAAGTGATGTCCCCGCCGCGATTGGTTCGAAAGAACTGCACTCCTTTTTCCCGCATCCGCTCATCTCCGATAAGCACATTTTCAACATGCCCGCTCTTTCCTAGCGTATACACCGGCGGATGTTCGACAAACAATAAATGGTGCGTGGTTTGCCCCGCCGCCGCCTTGATCCGAAGATTCTCCTGCAACAGCCCCTCCTGGTAATCCCAGGCCGCCTGGTATTCCATCCGGCCCAAATCTTTGAACAGCACCTTCTGCATAAGCTGTAAAGGTAATAACTTTGCAAAAAATTTAACAATGCCCAAAGATGAGCAACAGGACAGAGAGGAAGACGAAGTCCCCTTCACCGACAGTTCCGAGGAGCTGTACGAACGGCTCAACCTGAGAGTGGACAGGGGACAGGAACCTTTGCGCATCGACAAATTCCTGGTCCAGCGGATCGAAAACGCCTCCCGCAACAAGATCCAGAAAGCGCTCGAAGCCGGCATGGTCCTGGTCAACAATAAACAGGTGCAGCCGAATTATAAGATCAAACCTCTCGACGAGATCGTCGTTTATTCCGACAAGGAAGCGCACGGCGAAGCCATCCTCCCCGAAGAGCTCCCCCTGAATATCCGCTATGAAGACGAAGAGGTCATGATCATCAACAAACCGCCCGGCATAGTTGTCCATCCGGCAAGCGGTAACTATACCGGGACTCTAATCAATGGTGTCGCCTGGCATCTGCAGCAACGCATCGCCTCGATCAGCGAAGAGACCCTCCCCCGTTTCGGCCTGGTGCATCGCATCGACAAAAATACCAGCGGCCTCATGGTACTCGCCAAGACGGAGCGCGCCGTCCGCAGCCTCGCCAAACAATTCTTCGACCATACCGTCCGCCGGCAATACATGGCGCTTGTCTGGGGCGACCTTACCGAGGACGCCGGCACGATCGTCGCCCACGTGGGCAGACACCAGCGTTTTCGCAAACTTTTCGATGCTTACCCGGAAGGCGAACATGGCAAAGAAGCCATCACCCATTACAAAGTTTTGGAGCGCTTCGGCTATGTCACCTTGGTGCAGTGTGTCCTGGAAACTGGCCGCACCCACCAAATTCGTGTGCACATGCAGCACATCGGGCATCCGCTGTTTAACGATGATACCTACGGCGGCGACAAGATCGTAAAAGGCACCGTTTTTTCCAAATACCGGCAGTTTGTGGACAATTGTTTCGCCATCTGCCCCCGGCACGCCCTGCACGCCAAGACGATCGGTTTTATCCACCCGGCTACCGGGGTCGACATGCTTTTCGAAAGCGAACTGCCCGACGATATGACCGCACTGATCGGAAAATGGCGGGCTTATATCGAAAACAGGGTCGGCTGAGGAGCTTATCTCGCCTCCCCCCTAGCGCGGGAAACTCATTTTGTAGTCAACGCTGATCTTGCCCCGGGTGATATCATCCAATTTGCTTTTCAGCAGCTTCCGCTTTAGTGGCTTCAGGTAATCGATGAACAGCTTGCCTTCAATATGATCATATTCGTGCAGGATAATGCGGGCAGAAATACCATTATAGGTTTCCGTGTGGGGTTCGAAGTTCTCATCCAGGAAATCCAGCGTTACTTCTTCGTTGCGGGAAATATCCTCCCGGATCTTGGGGATGCTCAGACAACCCTCATTGTATGACCACTCTTCCCCATCGACCGCAACGACATGCGCATTGATAAACACCTGTCGGATCCCCGGTCCATCCGGGTACTTGTCTTTTTCATTCTCGTCAAGGTTCTCGAAGACCTGGCGGGAATCGATGATAAAAAGCCGGATATCCCGGTTGACCTGTGGCGCAGCCAGCCCCACGCCGTTGCTGGAGTACATCGTCTCCCACATATCCTCGATCAGCTTGGCCAGCTCCGGATAATCCGGCGTGATTTCCTTACTGACCTGACGAAGGATCGGAGTTCCATAAGCGACGATGGGTAATATCATACTGTTCTCTGTTTTTTTTCAAGATACTCTTGCAATAGGATCGTGGCCGCAATCTCATCAACCAACGCCTTATTCCGGCGCTGTTTTTTCTTCAACCCCATATCGATCATTGCCCGGCTGGCCATTTTGGAAGTATACCGCTCATCTACTGGTTCCAGCGGAATCGACGGGAACTCCCGCTGCAGCCGCGCCATCACATGCCGGACCAGCGGCGTAGCATGCGTATCACTGTCATCAAGGTTTTTTGGTTCCCCGATCAGCAGCAGCTCTACCGGCTCCTTTTTGAAGTAGTCCTTAAGAAACGGGACCAGTTGGGACGATTCAATTGTCGTGAGCCCTGTGGCAATTATCTGCAACGGATCCGTTACCGCAAGGCCCGTTCGTTTGAGTCCATAATCTATAGCCATGATTCGTCCCATATTATTGATTGCTGTTCAGGAACTCCTCAGGCGTGCAAACCGGAAGCGTTGGCACCGCTAGACCAAAAAGCTCTTTGTCATTGGAAATAAAGTAATCCAGTTTGTGATTCAACGCTGTATAATAAGATAAAGCTTGTTCCCTATCGCTCATGGCCGAATGCAGGGCACTCACGATTACTGTATGCGCGGTGTCGACCACCGACAGTTCCGCAAGCAAAGCCAACAGCAGGTCATTAGCTCGAGCCGGTCCATAGGCCTGCCTTAGGCGACGGGCGGTCTCCTGCAAAACCGCAGGTGTCACATACGCCTGTATTCGCCCATTCACTGTCCACGTCATTAACTTCCGGGAACGGTCGTATCCGTCTCCCTTCAGGGCAAAATCAAGCAAAACACCAAGATCGAGGAAGACTCTAAAGGCCATGTTTCGCCTTTTTTACTTTTGTGAAAGGCCCGGGCTTGGTGGCCCAGGCTCTGATCTCGGCCTCCAGTTCGGCAGAAGTTCGCTTTGGCCGCCCCCCAGATGCTCCGGCCCCGGCCTTACTTGACTGGTCTGCACCATCCTGCTGATCCTCACCATCTGAGTGGCCAGCTAGATCCGACTGACACCCCCGATCTGACTGACACCCCCGATCCGTACCAGGCCCTGGCGCACTTAGCTCGTCCACCAGATCAAGGATATTCTTGCGTTGAATCGGCCTGGTAACGTTGCGAAAATAGTTCTCGACCAACTCGGACACGCTCATCCCCTTCCCAGCCGCATAAACCTTCATGGTTTCCAACAATTCACGGTCAATGGTAAGATTAAGCCGCTCCTTCATCGCCCAAATATACGTATAATTTCAAATTATACGCATAACCGCTACACCAAGTGCTCAGAGAACAGGTCGGCGATGACAAAAACCGCAAAAACGACGCTGGCGATGCCGTTGGCTGTCATAAAAGCAAGATTAACACGGCTTAGATCATTTGGTTTGACGATAATATGCTGATAAACAAGCATCCCTATAAAAATTGCCACCCCGATCCAATACCAGATGCCAAACCCGCCATAGAGCCCCGCAAGAACGACGCAAAAAGTGGAAAACACATGGAGAAGCTCGGAAATTTTCAACGATTTTGCTTTACCGAGCCAAGAAGGCATGGAATACAACCGGTTCGACCGGTCAAACTCCTCATCCTGAAGGGCATAGATGATGTCAAAACCGCTAACCCAGAAGAGGACCGTCAGCGAGAACAAAACTGGCAGCAGCGCAAATCGGCCGGTGACCGCAAGATAAGCCCCGATCGGAGCCAGCGACAACCCCAACCCCAACACCAAATGGCACAGCGGCGTAAACCGTTTCGTATAGCTATACCCCAGCACAACCGCCAGGGCAACAAATGACAGCGCAAAGCACAAAGGATTGATGAACCACGTGCAGGTGATAAACAACAAACAATTGATCCCTACAAACCACAAGGCCGAATTCTTCGAAATGATCCCTTTCGGGATCTCCCGGATCGCCGTCCTTGGATTCAGCGCATCCCATTTCACATCCAGCCACCGGTTGAACGCCATCGCCCCACTCCGGGCAAAAACCATGCACAGCACAACCAAAATCAATCGAAGCACCACATATTTGACCGAAGACGCCTCTGTCACCCCGAGGAAAAACCCGATCATCGCAAACGGCATCGCAAAAATCGTATGCGAAAACCGGATCAAACTCAAATAATTCTTAACTGTACTCATAATAATTTTATATAGGTCCACCATTGACCCGCCCCCTCGCCAGCTCCCACAGGACAATCCCCGCCGCTATCGACACATTCAGCGAATGCTTCATCCCCCATTGCGGAATCTCCACACTCCCGTCACACAACCCCAGCGCCGCCATATCCACTCCACTCACCTCATTGCCAAAAACAACCGCCACCGGCCCGGCCACTACGGACAACTCCGTCAGGAGCATACTCCCCTCTGTCTGCTCCACCGCGAGAACCGTATACCCTTCCTCCTTCAACGACCGGATCGCATCGGTCGTAGCCGGGAAATGGCGCCACGCCACCGTCTCGGTTGCACCCAGCGCCGTCTTGTGGATATCCCGGTGCGGCGGCAACGGCGTATAGCCGCAAAGACACACGCCCTGGATCAGGAAAGCATCGGCCGTCCTGAAAACACTACCGACATTATGCATGCTCCGGATATTGTCCAGCACAACGACCACCGGCATCTTCTCCGCCTGCCGGAATTCATTTACCGATTTACGACCCAACTCATCCATCGACAATTTGCGCATAGATAAAGGTAAATTTGAGCATACACAAAGTTATATCACCGCTCATACATTTATAACGGGCTTTCCCGATTTTATTTGTCCGTCCCGGCGCAATCTTTTACATTGACCCCAAATACTTCGCTCATGAGAAAACACGCCCGACCATCGCTCGGCCTCGTCGCCTTTCTGCTCCTGGCCACTTCCCTCCCCGCTCAACAAGAGAAGATCGACATGGCCACGATCCAGAAGATCCGGCAGGAAGGCCTGCAGGACTCCCGCGTCATGGATATCGCCTTTCATCTCACCGACGCAAGCGGCGACCGGCTCACCGCCTCCCCCGGCTTTATGCGGGCAGCTAACTGGGCCAAACAACAGTTGACCCAATGGGGCCTGACCGACGCAACCCTCGACCCCTGGGGAGACTTCGGCAAAGGATGGGAGCTTCAACGTTCCTACCTCGCCCTCAGTAGTCCCTGGTACAAGCCGCTGATCGCCTTCCCCAAGGCCTGGTGCGGCGGTACCAACGGTCCGCAGTCCGCGCCGGTACTCCTGATCAGCGCCAAAGATTCGGCGGATCTTGACCAATACAAAGGCAAGCTGGCAGGAAAGATCCTCATTCTCGATGTAAACGACACCTATCAGCAAAGCTTCAAATCCGACGCGACACGCTGGACCGACGATCAGCTCGACTCCATGTCAAAAGTCGTCATGACCCCACCCGATACGGCCGCCATGCGGCGCCGTCGGGAAGCATTTCTCCGCGGCGGTGGCCAGCGTTTAATTAACACGCTGAAGAAGATGGCCGTAGATGAAGGCGCCATCGCTATCCTCAGCCAGACGGCCCGCGGCCACGACGGAACCTTGTTTGTACAAGGCGGCGGATCTTACCAGCCCGACGCTCCCGCCAACTTCCTAGACATCGTGATTGCCCTTGAAGATTATATGACCATTGTCCGCCTCCTCAAAGCAGGTACCCCGGTAACCCTTGAAACAGACGTTAAGACCAAATTTTTCACCGACGATACCAAAGGCTATAACGTGGTCGCCGAGATCAAAGGCACCGACCCGAAGCTAAAGGACGAGATCGTTATGCTGGGAGGCCACCTTGACTCCTGGCATAGCGCGACCGGCGCGACCGATAACGGCGCCGGTTGTACGGTCATGATGGAAGCCGTCCGTATCCTGAAAACCTTGGGCATCAGGCCCCGCCGTACCATCCGCATCGCGCTGTGGAGCGGAGAGGAAGAGGGACTGCTGGGCTCCCGCGGCTACGTCAAAAAGACGTTTGCCGACCCCGCAACCATGCAACTGTTGCCCGCACACGATAAGTTGTCTGCGTATTTTAATATCGACAACGGAACGGGTAAGGTCCGTGGCATCTATCTCCAGGGGAATGAGGCCTGCCGTTCCATTTTTGCGCAATGGCTGCAGCCCTTCCATGACCTTGGCGCCTCCACGGTAACGATCAGCAATACCGGCGGAACAGACCATCAGTCCTTCGACGCGGTGGGTCTGCCAGGCTTCCAGTTCATCCAGGACGAGATCGAATACAGTACCCGCACCCATCATACGAATATGGATACCTACGATCACCTGCGCGAAGACGACCTGAAGCAGATCGCCACCATCGTTGCCGCCTTTGTATACGATGCCGCACAACGCGACGAAAAGCTGCCGCGGAAACCGCTGCCCCAGCCGCGCGGCACGGGTCGCGGCGGGTTCTGATCCCAACAACTTATCCCCACGCAAAAGCCTCTGCAATCGATTTGTAGAGGCTTTCTTACATTTGTCCCAATGTCCACCGCAAAAAGCCCTGCAGATACCCCGCTCATGCAGCAACACCGGGCAATCAAACAACGCTACCCCGATGCGATTTTGCTTTTCCGCGTGGGCGACTTCTATGAGACCTTTGGCGAAGACGCCATTGTTACGTCCCAAGTTCTGGGTATCACCCTTACCAAAAGGAACAACGGCGCGGCCGCTTCCAGCGAACTGGCCGGCTTCCCCTACCATGCCCTGGATTCCTACCTCCATAAGCTCGTTAAAGCCGGACATCGTGTCGCCGTCTGTGATCAGCTGGAGGACCCGAAGTCTGCCAAGGGTATCGTGAAACGCGGTGTGACCGAAATGGTAACCCCCGGTGTTGCCACCAATGAGAAGTTGCTTGACTGCAACAACAATAATTTTCTCGCCGGTATTTATTTCCCCGAAAACTGGCCGGACGACCCCGCCTACCCCGGTCGCCCCGCCGCCACCCTGGGCGTTTCCTTCCTCGACATCTCCACCGGCGAATTTTTCCTCGCCGAAGGCAATACAGAATACATAGACAAGCTGCTGCAGACATTGAAACCCGCCGAAGTTATCTTTCAACGCAGCTTCCTACGCTCTTTCAAAGAGATCTTTGGCGGTAAATTCTACACCTATACCCTGGAAAGCTGGCTGTTTGAAGAAACCTTCGCCACGGAAATCCTGCTAAAACATTTCCAGACCCATACGTTAAAAGGGTTTGGCGTCGCACAAATGAACGCCGCCATTATCGCAGCGGGCGCCGTTCTCCACTACCTCAAGGACACCGAACATCCCAACCTCCAGCATATTTCGTCTATCCAGCGCATTGACCGCGATGAATACCTCTGGATGGATAAGTTCACGATCCGTAACCTCGAATTGCTGGGCTCTCCCTACGACGGCGAACAGGGACACTCGTTGCTGAAGGTTCTCGATAACACCGTGTCCCCAATGGGCGCCCGGCTACTCAGAAGATGGCTGCTCATGCCGCTTAAGGATCTTCGCGCGATCGGGCAACGCCTGGACAGTGTGGAGCTTCTTATCAAAGATCCCGATCGCCGCACTTCCCTTGCCCATCGCATCCGCCAGTGCGGCGATATCGAAAGGCTGGTTGCCCGGATCCCGACGCGAAAGACCGGCCCCCGCGAACTGATCCAACTGGCCCGTGGCCTGCATGAGATCTCGCAGATCCGATCGGCCGCCGCCGACTTTCCGGAAAGCTGGCTCCGCGACCTCTGCCTTTCCCTGGCCCCGTGTCCCGATGTCGCGGAGAAAATAACGCACACGATCGCGGATAATCCGCCAGCAGCCGCAGCCAAAGGAAATTGTATCCGTGAAGGAGTTAACCCGGAGTTGGACCGGCTCCGCCAGATTTCCAGCGGCGGAAAGGAATACGTGGCGGCGCTTCAGCAAAAGGAAGCCGGCCGCTCCGGCATCTCTTCCCTGAAGATCGGCTTCAACGGCGTATTCGGCTATTACCTCGAAGTCACGAATACCCACAAGAATAAAGTGCCGGCCGACTGGATCAGGAAACAAACCCTCGCCGGCGCCGAACGATATGTCACTCCCGAACTGAAAGAATACGAAGAGCAGATCACCGGCGCTGAAGAAAAGATCATGGCCCTCGAGCTGCACATCTATGAACAGCTGCTGGTTTCCCTCCAGGACACCCTCTCTCCGCTTCAGGCAAATGGACAAAAACTGGCTATCCTGGACTGCCTGCTCTGCTTCGCTCATAACGCGCTTCAGTATAACTATAAGAAGCCCCAGCTCCACGATGGCCGAGAACTGGTGCTGAAAGCCAGCCGTCACCCGGTGATCGAACGGCAGCTGCCGGCGGGTGAACCCTATATTCCCAATGACCTGCTGCTGGACCCGGCCACCCAGCAGATCATCATCCTTACCGGCCCGAACATGAGCGGCAAGAGCGCCCTCCTTCGGCAAACCGCACTCATTACCCTCATGGCGCATATCGGTAGTTTCGTACCCTGTGACATGGCCAGGATCCCGCTCACCGACAAGATATTTACCCGCGTCGGCGCATCCGACAACCTAAGCGGCGGTGAATCTACTTTTATGGTGGAAATGAATGAAACGGCCAGCATCCTCAACAACCTCACCGCTGGCAGCTTGATCCTGCTCGATGAGATCGGAAGAGGTACCTCCACGTACGACGGCATTTCCATCGCATGGAGCATCGCCGAATTCCTACACCGGTCGCCGCACAAACCCAAGACGTTCTTTGCCACACATTATCACGAACTCAACGAGCTGGAGAACAAGTTGGCCGGCATTCACAACTATCATATCACCAATAAGGAAGTCGGCAATAAAGTGATCTTCCTTCGCAAACTGGCGCCGGGCGGCAGCACCCATAGCTTTGGCATTCACGTCGCCAGAATGGCCGGGATGCCGGCTTCCCTCCTCCGAAGAGCAGAAGAGATCCTCCATCAGATGGAAGAGAAACACGTTGGGTCTCCCCTCGACGCATCATTGAAGAGCATGCCCCCGCCTAAAATGCAGCTTTCTATTTTTGACGCGCATACGGAGACCTTTCAACGAATTAGAAAAATGCTGGAGACAACAGACATCAATCGCCTCACGCCAGTGGAAGCCCTGCTGAAATTGCAGGAGATCCAGAACGAATTGAAATGACCCGTTCCCTTCATCCTCCCCCAAAGCGAGTTTATCCGACATAACTTCCTGTACGTCCACGAAATCACGTGGAACCTTTTCGTTTGTTAATTTACGTTAGCACCGCCCTACCAATGATCAACCGCTCCCACCAATGATCAGATACGCTTATGAACTGCAAGATCTCCGCCGCTGGGCCGCCGGACTACGCAAACTACTCGAAGTACCGGTCCTGCGCACAGGCCACCTCTACACCGGTATCACGTGGCTCGTCATTGACCTGTCCCTCCGCGATGACCTCACCCTGATCAGCCAGCCTCCCCTTTCACCAGCCCTCCTGCTGCAATTCGATATGGAAACCAACCACCCCACTCTCCACCTTTCCTCCACTGCCATCCATCGGGAAACAACCCATCTCCGCAACACCCGGATAAAGAAGATTGCCGTCCTCATCGCGCCGGCTTTCCTGAACCACCACCTGCAAACAACGGTTCGGAACGATCTCCTCCGTCAGGCAAGCCGTACCTCGCACCCCTTCACAGAGCCTATCCCCTTCGAATACCGGACACTGCTCGAAGAGATCTTTCACGCCGACCCCGCTTCCCCGCTTCACCACCTGCTGCTGCATAACCGGTTGCTCCTACTGGTCGAGAAGTTCCTTTATTCGTTTATTAACAAAACTCCCCAACCCCAGCCCGGCAGCGTCAACTGGGCAAAAACAAAAGAGAAGGATGTGGAAGCCCTGCGAGAAGTGATGAAATTGCTAAGCGATACGCAATTACACAAATTTCCCTCTATTGACACCCTCTCCAGGACCGCGATGATGAGTTCAACTAAACTGAAGACCCGGTTCAAACAGGTATATGGAATGAAACTATATGAATTCTACAACCATCATCGCCTGCTCCAGGCCAAAGAAATGCTTCGAACGGGTAATTTCTCCGTTAAACAGGTAGGGGTCAATATAGGATTTTCCAATCTCAGCAATTTTGCCAAGGCTTTTAAGAAAGAATTTGGTGTTTTACCCCGGGAAATTCTTAGGAGTAAGTAATTAATTTCGCAAAAAAAATTGTTAAATAGCCTTTGCGGCTACTAAAAGGATCGAAGCAGATAACCCTTTGACCGCATTTTGGCCTAATTTTGCGCTTTTGCACTATCCATCCCACTTCCCAACCGCGACTGTTGCCGATGAGAATTGAGTTGCTGCTGCCTTTGAATATAATTTAAAAACAGTTGATTATGGTAATGTATTCTTTCCATCTGGAAGATTTTGAACAATGGCTCGCCGGTCTCGCCACAAAGCTGGACGCCACCATCAACGATCGTACCCTTGCCATCCCTGCAAGACTCGGTGAAGGTGCCATCATGGCTCGCAATGTAAACGCGCATTTCTCTTATGCCATCATGAATTTTAAGCTGTCCGGTGATCTGGAATGGCATCGTGAATCCGGCTCGGCAGGCTTTATGATCTCTTTTAATCAGGTAGAGGCCCCCAGGGATTCCGCGATCGGACTTCTTCCACATCCGCTGACGGATAAAAAGCCCTGGTTCCGGAACGATATCTTCCTGACCGAAGCCGGCAATCCCGCCAGTCTGCGCCTTTCCGCGGGTACCACGGTCAAAAGGTTGCTGATCTGTTGCTCCCATGAACTGGCGATGCAGTATCTCCCGGTCGACCTGTACGAAAAACTGGCCGCTTTTGCCAAAGCGAACAGCGGCAGCGAAAACCCGCTGTTCATCAACTTGACACATCGTACCATGCTCAAGGAGCTGTTTGAAATTAAGGACAACGATCCGGTGAGCCAGATCAAACGTCTCAGTGGCGTCATTCACCTCATCGAAAGATCGCTCCATTCCTTCCTTCGTCAGGAACAGGCAACGCTGCCCCGCTCCGTCAAGAAGACCGACCTGGAAAGCATGCAGCATATTGAACAAATCCTGAGCAGCCGCCTGGAAGGGTTCCCGTCGTTGGAATCATTGGCCCATGAGGTGTTCATGAGCACCAGTAAATTAAAGAACCTCTTCAAGCAGGTGTACGGACATACACTATACGATTATTACAACAAAAGCCGCCTGCAGCGTGCCAGGGAACTGCTGATCAACGGCCAGGTGAGCATCAAACAAGCTGGTAGCGAAATTGGCTTCTCCAATCTCAGCCATTTTGCCAAGGCATTCAGAAAGGAATTCGGCATCCTGCCCCGGGACCTTGTCAAAGGCCGCTAACGCATCAGGTCATGCAACCGCCCATATAACTGCGCAAAAATCTGGAAATTCTCCCGGTAATGGGCATGCCGTGCCATACTGGGTTTGTACGTCCGTGCCACATGGATCAAGTTTTTTGCTGCGTCCAGATCATCGATCAGCCCCAGAGCGAGGAACCCCATGATGGCCGCTCCAGTAGCAGAAGCATCCGCCATCCCGGCGAGATCCACCTCTTTATTAAATACATCTGCGATCATCTGCAGCCAGACATCCGATCGCGTAAACCCACCGCTGGCATAGATCCGCGCAATCGGCCCTGTCGTCTCCGCTACTGTGGCACCGATCTGATACAGCGAATAACTGACGCCTTCCAGACATGCCCGGGTAAAATGCCGATGATCATGGACAGACCTCACGCCGAAAAAGATACCCCTGGCATCCGCATCCCAAACCGGCGCTCGTTCGCCTTGCAAATACGGCAGGAAGATCAGCCCCTCACACCCCGGTGGCACCCCGTCCGCTTCCTGGACCCGCCGCTGCCATTCTTCCTCACTATCCCCGACCGCCAACACCTTTTCGAACAACCATTTCAGCACGTTCCCGCCATTGTTCGTGGCTCCTCCGCAGGTATACCGGTCCGGCGACAAAATATAATTGAATACCCTCCCCTCCGGATCATCTTCCGGCTTGCAGGCAGTCATGCGGATCGCCCCGCTTGTGCCGATCGTCAATGCCGTCTCCCCCGGCTGCACCGCCCCACTGCCCAGGTTGGCCAGACAGCCATCTCCGCCACCGATGACGTATCGGAGATTCGCCCGCGTTTCCTCCATATGCGTGCAAGGCACCGGCTCGGAAAGCCGCCCCGCATCGATCCCCACCAAAGTCAGCGATTCCGGATACCACTCCCGTCGCCGGATATCGAACAAACCCGTAGCGGAAGCAATACTATGATCCACCTGGTACTTACCCGTCAACCGCCACCAGACATATTCCTTGATCCCGATGAACCGGGAAGCCCGCCGAAAAATATCTGGCTCATTATCCCTTAACCACAACAACTTGCACAAAGGAGACATGGCATGGATCGGCGTGCCCGTATGCTGATAGATCCGCCGCCCGGCTTCAGTCCCCCTTAACGATTTTGCAGCCGCCGAAGGCCGCAGATCAGCCCAGGTCATTGCCCTCATAAGTGGCTTGCCCTGTCCATCAACCGCAAGCAAGCTGTGGAAAGCGCAACTAAAACTAATCCCCGCTGGCGCTTCACTAACCGACTTCAACACCTCCGCCAACGTAGACTCCACAGCCGCCATCAGCTCATCCGGATCCAGTTCGTGCCGCCCCTCTGCATCCGTAAATACAGGATAACCCGCACCGGCGCTGCCCAGCACCGTTCCGTCGACGGCAAACGCTACGGCCTTGGTATTGGTCGTTCCGATATCAACGCCGATGATATACTTCATATGGATTAGATCAGTTCTTTCAGCTGGGCCACCACCAAATCAACCTGCTCACGGGAATTGTACTTGCTGAACGAGAACCGAACCGTAACCTGGTTAGGATTGTTGTTGATGGCCCGGATCACATGCGAACCCTGCTCCGCTCCGCTGGTGCAGGCGCTGCCCCCGGACGCACAGATATGGTGGATATCCAAATTGAACAGGAGCATTTCGGATTTCTCCGTTTTTGGAAACGAAACACTGAGCACCGTATACAGACTTCGGCCCAGCGGGTCCCCGTTGAAAGAAATTCCTTTCAGTTGCCGTTTGAGTTGTTCCATCATATGTACTTTCAACCCTTTGATGTATGCGCTGTCTGCCTCATATCCATCCGTCGCCAGTTCCAGCGCCCGGGCAAATCCCACGATCCCGTAGACATTCTCGGTTCCCGCCCGCATATTACGCTCCTGCGCGCCGCCATGAATATAGGGGTGGATCCGGACATTCTCATTGATGTAGAGCAACCCCACTCCCTTCGGCCCATGGAACTTGTGGCTGGCGCCAGTGATAAAGTGGACCGGCGTATTCCGCAGATCGAATGGAAAATGCCCCACGGTCTGCACCGTATCGGAATGAAACACCGCACCGTATAATTTACACAGCTCTCCTACCGATTGGATATCCAGGATATTCCCGATCTCATTGTTGGCATGCATCAAGGTGACCAGCGTCTTGCCGGGACTCGCCGCCAGCTCCTGCTCCAGATGCTCCTGATCAATATGGCCGTTCGGCAGCGCATGAACATAGCTCAGCGAAGCTTCTCCGCGCTTTTGCAAATGCTCCACCGTATGAAGCGTAGCATGATGCTCCAGCGGCGACGTTATAATATGGATGCAGCCTAGGTCCCTGACCGCCGCGGTGATCGCCGTATTCGAGCTCTCCGTTCCGCCGGACGTAAAGAAGATCTCCGCCGGATGCGCATGAAGGATCCTGGCGACCGATTTCCGCGCATTCTCAATTGCCAGCCGCGACTCCCGTCCGTAGGAATAGATAGAGGAAGGATTCCCGAATTTCTCGGTGAGATATGGCATCATCACTTCCAGCACCTGGGGATCCAGCCCTGTCGTAGCCGCATTGTCAAAATAGATTCTGTCCATGGGGGGCAAAAGTACGAATTCCCCCGGCACGGCCCAATCAATTAGACTTACGGGGCAATCGCCTCCTTAATATCCTGCATCAACCGGAGCGCGATGTTGTTCGCCGTCGTCTCGAAATTACTTTCCGCATAGATCCGAATGATCGGCTCGGTATTGGATGAACGAAGATGCACCCAATCGTTGTCAAACTCTATCTTAAGCCCGTCATCCGTATTCACGGGATGATTTCTGTACTTTTTTTTGATTTTTTCCAACACAGCCGGAACATCGATGCCCTGCCGCAGCTCGATCTTATTCTTGGAGATAAAATAATCCGGATATTTTTTACGCAGCGACTTTACCCCGCCTTTATGATTCGCCAGGGCGCTTAGGAAAAGCCCGATGCCGATCAGCGCATCCCGGCCATAATGCAGGTCCGGAACAATGATGCCGCCATTCCCCTCTCCCCCGATCACCGCATCCACTGCCTTCATCGCGCTGACAACATTGACCTCACCGACCGCGGAAGGAAAATACCGGCCGCCGTGCGCCATGGTGATCTCCTTCAACGCCTTGGTGCTGCTCATATTGCTGACAGTATTCCCCGGCCGGCGACCCAGCACGTAATCTGCCACTGCCACCAACGTATATTCTTCACCGAACATGCTGCCATCCTCACAAACAAAACACAACCTGTCGACATCCGGGTCCACCGCTATCCCCAGATCGGCCCCCGACTTTTTCACTATTGCACTCAGCCCCACCAGGTTCTCCGGCAACGGCTCAGGATTATGCGCAAACCGGCCATTCACCTCTTCATTCAGCAACAAGACCTCCTCCACCCCGAGCGCCTTAAGCAGCGGCGGGATAAAGATGGAACCCGTGGAATTGATCACATCCGCAGCAATCTTGAACTTTCGTCCGCGGATCGCCGCTACATCCACCAACGGATAACGGACAACCGCATCGACATGCCGCTGGAGCCAGTCAGTTGACACCCGGTAGTCCCCCAGGCGGTCAACGGACGCAAAAACAAAGTCCTCCTTCTGTGCCCGCTCCAGAATGGCGGCTCCTTCCTGGGCACTGACGAATTCACCTTCCGCATTCAATAGCTTCAGCGCATTCCACTCCTGCGGGTTGTGACTGGCCGTCACGATGATCCCCCCGGCCGCCTTTTCGCCCGTCACGGCAAGCTCCACCGTAGGCGTGGTGGTAAGCCCCAGATCGACCACATCCAGACCAAGGCCTCTTAACGTACTGACCACCAACGCATTCACCATCTCTCCACTGATCCGTCCATCCCTTCCCACCACAATCTTCTTCCCCTTATTCATTTGCAGAACCCTGCTGCCATATGCAGCCGTGAACTTAACAATGTCCAATGGAGACAGGTTTTCCCCCGGTTTACCTCCAATGGTCCCCCTGATCCCGGAGATACTCTTTATCAATGCCACAAAATGCTGGTTTTAGATGGCTACAAAAATAAGGGATTCCGGCCTCCGGTATCCTACAAAATAACAGGGTCGAACCACCAGAAAAAAAAGACCGCTTCCACGACGGAAACGGCCAATGCAATAGAATAGGGTTTAACCGGATATCTTCAAGCGCCGGAACCCGTCCGCCACGCACATATTCTTTAACAAAGATACCTTCTCCACGACGCCCAAACAATAGTATTTCCCCCTCTTAATGCTTGATTTTATCCTCCGGATATTTACTATTTCTTATTCTTCAGCAACATATACCGCGACGTTTCATACAACCCTTCTGCCAGCTGCCCCAGCTCCTGTCCCACCGGCCCCCGGGCCACTTCCGCCGGTACCGGATCATTCCCTGCCACCGATACCAGCTCTTCCTTTCCGGTGATCAGCCCGCGACGATAGAAATAACCACCCCTTACCACCCCGATATAGGCCTGGTCCGGATCGTATATAAACGCCATCCCCTTTCCCTGATTGCGTACCGTATCAAATAGATCCCGGCCCAGGGTCGTATTGCGGTAAGGAACACGACAAAGACCAGCCACGGTCGGCAGTATATCCACCTGCGAACAATCAACCGAAAACCGGTGCGCACCACCCATTCCCGGCGCATATATCAACAGCGGCACATGCTCGGCCGTCAGCCGGTCCTCCGTCCAGGACCGGGGGAACATATCGCCCGCATCCCCGGGTATCCCATGATCCCCCACGAAAAGGAAGATAGTATTGCGGAAGAACTTCTCCTTTGAGGCCGCCTCAATGAAGGTACGATAGCCGAAATCCGTGTACCGGAATGCATTCATCTCTTCATTGCTGGAAAATCCGAATTTCTGCAGCGAATCGGGGGACACCCGGATGGAATGAAATACCCCCTGATCCTCCTTGGGGATCGTGTACGGCCGGTGATTGTCAGCCGTCTGTATAACCGCAAAAAAAGGCCCCTGCTGCTGCTTCAATACCTTCGTGGCCTCCAGAAAAAGATTCTTGTCGCTGATCCCCCAGACATCCACTTTGGGCGCCTGATAATCCTCTTGTTCATAAAGATGCAAATCGCGGATATTATTGGTCAGCAGTCCGCGGATATTTGCCCAACTCGTACTCCCACCGAGGAAATAGAATTTGTTGTAACCTTCGAAATCATCAATGATCGTATGCTGGTCGACCGCAGCGGGGTTGCGGCTGGACGTGCTCGTTGCCGGCGCTACATCCGGAATGCCCGTCACCACCGCCCATACCCCTCTTGCCGTGCCATAACTGGGCGTGAAACAATGGTCGAAGAAAAACCCTGATTGGCAGAGACTGTCAAAGAACGGTGTCGTGTTTAAAGGGTTCCCCCACATCGAGCTTTTATACCCGCTGAACGATTCGCAGATCACGACGATCACATTCGGCTTTTGCCCCGACATTCCGGCATGTACGCGAGCATACCCGGTATCCCAGCCAAAATATGGCGCCAGGACAGGATAGGCGGCTTTCACTTTGGCCACATCATAAGTAGAATGCCGGAACTTCAGACTGCTGAAGAACGATTGGAAAGGGTTTAAAGAAAGATTGGCCTGATAGTCCCCGCCCTCACTGAACGCATCACTCCAACGCAAAGGATATTGTCCGATCCGTCCGAAGATGCCAAGTCCGGTTAGCAGGAACGCCGCCACGAACCAGCCCACCCGCGCTCCGCGCGTCGTCGGCCCTCTCTCGGGCAGACGGATCCGCTGGAATACCACTTTGATGACACGGCGGATCAGCCAGGTACCGGCAATCAATACCAGCAGAATCCGCAGCACCGGATAGGTTTGCCAGACTACGCCGGCCGAAATTCCTGTATCGGTGAGATAATTCAGAACGCTGGCACTTAACCGCTGAGACAGATAGGCGTAATGCGCAAAATCCACGCAATAGAAGAAGACCACCCACAGCGCAGCCAGCGACACCACGGCGAACAGCCATCGTTGCCCGGCGCGCCGCCGGAATGGGTCCAGGAATACGAGACACCCGGTCAGCAGCAGGAACATCGTCAGGATACATGCATATCGGAGATCATAACGGATACCCAGCCAGAAGGAGGGCAGAAGCGACACGAATGAATGCCCTTGCGAAGGGAAGACCAAATAAAGCGCCAACCGTAACAAGCTCATGATCAACAAAAAAATAATGCCGATAGCCAAAACCAAACGCACCGTTTTTGGTATATTTGGTAAATTTGTTGCCGATCTCTTTAACATGTCCTTTTCTTTTAAATACAAACGCCGGAAACCTTCGTCGGAGCATCGTCCTTCGCTCGGTTCTGGCGGGAGGGCTTCCGGCCCGTTGAGGGGCGTAAAATTAGATCAATTATATTGAAACCATGATTTTACTCGATACCGGTGACCATCCGGGTTTCTTATACAAGATCTTACAGGGTGACTACTGGCTCTTTTCCCATATCAACCAGAGATGGACTTCTCCTGTTCTGGATAATTTCCTCCTTTTCGTCCGGGAAGCAGAATTCTGGGTCCCTTTTTACTTATTCCTGCTGGTCTTCATGGCAGTCAACTTTGGCAAAAAAGGCTGGCTGTGGTCACTCTATCTGACCATGACCGTCATCATCAGCGATACCATTAGCAGCCATCTGATCAAGGATCGGCTCGTCTACCGTCTCCGGCCCTGCGGCAATCCCTTATGGGCCGACTCGATCCATTTCCTGGCCAACTATTGCCCCTCCAGTTCCAGCTTTACTTCTTCCCATGCCTGCAATCATTTCGCAATGGCCGTCTTTATTTACCGGACACTCCGGCCTGTCAGCCGCTGGTGGGCGCTCGTCCTGTTGTGGGCCTTCGTCATTTCCTATGCCCAGGTCTACGTCGGAGTCCACTATCCGCTGGACGTCGTCTGCGGCGGGATACTGGGCTCGATCATCGGCTGGCTGATCAGCATCGTCTTCCGCTTTCAGGCCGGCAACCTTCATTTACAACCCAACACGGCAACCCATGCTTGAGCTGATCATCCTGATCTTCCTGATCTTCTTGAACGGCCTTTGTGTCATGGCGGAGATCTCTCTCGTCTCGGCGCGTAAAAGCCGGCTGGAAACATTGGCAACCGACGGCGATGAAAAAGCCCGCTCCGCCCTCCAGCTCGCGGAGCATCCCGAACTCTTCCTTTCCACCGCCCAGATCTTTATCACGCTGATCGCCATCCTGACCGGCTTCTACTCCGGTGAAAAATTCAGTCCCAACCTGCGGCCTTACCTCGAAAAAATACCTTACATCCGGTACTATGCCGCCGATATTTCCACCGCTCTGATCCTCATCTTCGTCACCCTCGCGTCCATCATCGGCGGCGAACTCATCCCCAAACGGATCGGCCTGCTAAGGGCCGAACAGATCGCCCGTCTGGTCGCCCGGCCCGTCAGGATCCTGTCGCTGATCACCCATCCACTCGTTTGGCTCCTCAACAACACCAGCGACCTTTTTTTCAAATTATTTCCGATCAATCCTTCTCAGGATAGCGCCGTCACCGAAGACGAGATCAAGGCCATCATTAACGAAGGCACCGAGCAGGGCACCATCGAAGAAGCCGAACAGGAAATTATCGAACGCGTTTTTCATCTCGGTGACCGGAACATCACATCCCTGATGACCCACCGGAGCGACATCATCTGGTTCGACCTCAACGAGAACGAAGAAACCATGAAGGAAAAGATTGTCCGCGAGCCCCATTCCGTCTATCCGATCTGCGACGGCGACATCGACAACATCAAAGGCATGGTCACCATCAAGGACCTCTATGTGACGCCCGACCATGTATTGTTCAAAGACATCATGACACCCGCCTTGTTTGTCCCGGAAAATAACACGGCCTATATGGTACTCGAGAAGTTTAAGCAATCCAAGATCCATTGCTGCTTCATCGTGGATGAGTACGGCAGCCTCCTCGGCCTGATCACGCTCAACGATATCCTGGAAGCGATTGTCGGCGAAATTACCCAGCCGGATGTCCAGGACTACGAGATCCGCAAAAGAGAAGACGGCAGCTACCTCGTCGACGCCCAGGTGCCTTTTTACGATTTCCTCTCTCATTTCCATAAGACTGAATGGATGAATGAAGGCGATCACGAGTTCGATACGCTCGCGGGCTTTATCCTGAACCAGCTCGAACATATCCCTGCTTCCGGCGAAAAGCTCGCGTGGCGCGGCATAACTTTCGAGATCATCGATATGGATGCCGCTCGTATCGACAAGGTCCTTGTGACCCTTTCTCCCGAACTTAAGGCGGAATTACGCGCCGAAGAAGCCGGTTAGAATTGAAAACTGGCATTGGCCGCCGGACAATCCACCCTCGTGCTTTGCCGCTGCCCTCCAACCGTCACATGCATGATATTGATCTGCTGAGGGAAGCCGTCATACAACAGCTCATTGACGACATCGATCCGTTTCACCGCGGGCACATCATTGACCTGGAAATAGCTCCAGGTACCGTCGTTCTCATTCTCGCTGCCGACAAAATGCAGCTGCACCGGCTTCCCGTCGACCTTTAACCGAAGATGGCGTTCTACATAACCCGCGATCAGTTTATCCGAAGTCGCTGTATCCTTCACCGATGAAAGATCCACTTTTGCGCCGGCCACCTTCTCCAGAACCGTCTCGAAATCGTTCGTAAAGATCTTACAGCTGATCTCCAGTATTTTGTCCTTGGAGTTATGATTGATCTCCGTTACAGAGATATAAAGGGGGTGAGACACACTGCCCGGCACGATCGCCGAATCCAGCGGAACCGCCACGAAAACAGGGAAAATCGTAGCAAACAACCACTTATCTAGCCTTCCAGCCATTTAAAAAGTAAATTTTTGTACTACAAAAGTCTGAATAATTTTACAAACCCCGGCGGGTCGCATTTCAATTCTGGCCAATATGCAGGATTTCAAGCTTTACTTCGGATTGGGAACGGAACATATTCTCCAATGGGAAGCCATGGACCATATCCTCTTCGTGGCGGCCCTTTGCCTGCGTTACCAGATCAGGGATTGGAGGAAAGTAGTCGTGCTGGTCACGGCCTTTACCATCGGCCATTCGCTCACCCTCGCCCTCAGCGCCCTGCACCTCGTGCACATTAATCCACGGCTGATCGAATTCCTGATCCCCCTGACCATCGTGGCGACTGCCTGCAACAACCTCTTCCAGCGGGCCAGCCAGGTCGAACATCCTTCCCGCCTGCCCCTGATCTATTTTTTCGCGCTTTTCTTCGGCCTCATCCACGGCTTGGCATTCGCCAGCACTTTCCTCAGCCTGGAAGGCCGCGAAGGGCTGCTGCTCCACCTGTTTGCCTTCAACCTCGGCATTGAGGCCGCCCAGTTGCTGGTGGTAGCGATCATTCTGGCCATTTCCTTTATTTTCGTACAGTTGATCCGACTTAAGCGAATATGGTGGGTCCGGGGCATTTCCACCCTGGTGCTGATTGCGTCGCTGAAAATGGCGGTCGATCGCTGGCCTGGTATTAATTCCTTCAACACATCACATAAAACCAACACATGAGTAAATTACTGCCTAAACCGGGCGGAGCCCGGTTCCTAATTCGATTCACCATTGCTTGCCTAACGCTTGGCATCCTGTCGGCCCGGGCCCAGGACGTCCAAAACAACCCGACATCCAACCACGGCAGCAAGTTCGAAGCGCTGGGTACTATCCTCCCGTCCCCAAACGAATATCGCACCGCTAGTGGAGCACCTGGCCCCAAGTACTGGCAGCAACGCTGCGACTACGATATTACCTGCGACCTGGATGAGGACAAACTGCTGCTCACCGGCTCGGAGACGATCACCTACTTTAACAACTCTCCGAATGAGCTGACCTACCTCTGGATGCAGCTCGACGAAAATCAGCACAGCTCCAAATACAACGCGAACTACCAGGACGGCAGCTCCCTTCCCCACGTTGTCAGTGACCAGATGCTCAATCGCGTGGAAACCGAATCGGAGCCAAACGACTATGGGGACCATATCCTCAAAATGACCGATGTCCTCGGTAAACCCCTCCACTATACCATCAATAAGACCATGATGCGGGTGGAACTGCCGGTAACCCTGAAGCCCGGCCAGAAATTCATTTTCAAGGTCGACTGGAATTATAAGGTCACCGACCGCAAGACCGTAGGCGGCCGCGGCGGCTACGAATACTTCCCCGAAGACGGCAATTACCTGTTCACTATGACCCAATGGTATCCCCGCCTTTGCGTTTACAGCGACTTCCAGGGCTGGCAGAACAACCAGTTCACCGGTCGCGGCGAATTTGCCCTGACGTTCGGCAATTTCAACGTTAAGATGACCGTGCCCGCGGATCATGTCATCGGCGGCACCGGTCAGTGCCAGAACTATCAGCAGGTGCTGACACCCGCTCAATACGCCCGCTGGCAGCAAGCACAGACGGCAAAAGAACCGGTAGAGATCGTCACACTAGCCGAAGCCAAAGCATCCGAGGTGAAAAAGAACAAAGTGAAGAAGACCTGGATATTCAAGGCCGATAACGTTCGCGACTTCGCCTGGGGCTCCTCACGCAAATTCGTCATGGACGCCATGCCGACCTACGTGGAAGGCAAAAAGGTGATGTGTATGAGCTACTATGGCAAAGAGGCTTATGGCCTCTACCGCCGCTTCTCGACTAAAGTCGTCGCCCATACCATCAAGACCTATTCCCATTTCACCATCCCCTATCCTTACCCCGTCGCGCAAAGCGTGGAGGCATCCAACGGGATGGAGTACCCGATGATCTGCTTTAACTTCGGCCGGACTGAGAAGGACGGTACGTACAGTGAAGCTACCAAGTACGGAATGCTGGGCGTCGTCATCCATGAGGTAGGCCACAACTTCTTCCCGATGATCGTGAACAGCGACGAGCGCCAGTGGTCCTGGATGGACGAAGGCCTCAATTCCTTCGTGGAATACCTGACCGAAGAGCGCTGGGACAACCATTTCCCCGTCCGCGGCAAAGGTCCTGCCTGGGCCATCGTAGACTACATGAAGCTGCCGAAAGACCAGCTCGAGCCGATCATGACCAACTCGGAGAACATCGTCCAGTTTGGCCCGAACGCCTACACGAAACCCGCTACGGGCCTCAACATGCTGCGGGAGACTATCATGGGCAGGGAACTTTTCGACTACTCGTTCAAGGAATATGCCCGCCGCTGGGCCTTCAAGCATCCTACACCGGCGGATTTCTTCCGGACTATGAATGATGCCAGCGCGGAGAATCTCGACTGGTTCTGGCGCGGCTGGTTCTATGGCATCGAACCCGTCGATATTTCCCTTGACAGCGTCAAACACCTGATCCCCGACTTCGACAACAGCCCCCGCAGAAGGGATACGACTGTCATGACCAGCATCGACAAACCCTTGCCCGATGGCAAATTCCCCACGGATGTCTCCAAGGAGCGCAACCGGGAAGACACAAGCATCCACTTCCCCACCGACGCGGATACTTCCTTGCACGATTTTTATTGGAAATACACCCGAGGCATGGTCCCCTACGACACAACCAAATATCCCCAGCATATCGAAGGGGTCGTCATGGGCCGCAACCCGAATGGAGACCTGACCCGAAGCACGGCAGCAGACGATCCGATGGACAACGATACCCGCGAAAAGATAAAGTCCAAACAGTACTATGAGCTGCAAATCAGCAACAAGGGCGGCCTTGTCATGCCGATCATCATCGAATGGACCTATAAAGACGGTACAAAGGAAATTGAACGCATCCCCGCGCAGATCTGGCGCAAGAACGAAAGCCATATCACCAAGGTATTCGCCAAGGATAAAGAGGTCGCCAGCATCCGGTTGGACCCCAACCGCGAAACCGCCGACATCGACGAAAGCAACAACAGCTGGCCTGTCGTACAGACAGAAAGCAAATTCGAAGTCTTTAAGGCGAAGCAGCTGGGCCCACGTGCCATTCCCCAGGCCAACAACCCCATGCAGCTGACCGGCAAGGATAAGAAGGCATTCTAAGATCGATCGTCAACATAAACTCATAAACAAAAAAAGCCGGCAGAGCGCCGGCTTTTTAAATATCCACTTCCGTCAAAGCACCTAAGGTTCCTTCAGTAACGGGACGACATCCTCCACTTCAAACAACAAGCTGGAAGAAAAAATCTCTTTGAGGAAAGAGACATGCCCCGACCCGATGTAAACCAGGATCGCTTTGTCATGTTCGACGTCAATCTGCCGGAGAATATTGGCATATATCCGCATGTTCCGCTTATAAAAGTCACTGGCGAGATCGGCCCCGGGATAGTCCTGGCCTTCACCTACCCGCGCATACACCAGGTTGTAAAGGTCAGCCGCGGAGGCAATAACCTCCGGCGTATTATTGGAAAGGATTACGTCCGTCAGCGTCTGACCTGACGGTGACCGATAATAGGAATAAATTGCGCCGATCCGCGCTGAGATCTGCCTGGCGACACTGTCCTTCGGATGATTCAGGTCCGTAAGGATATCGGTCTGATAATGCTGTGCAGCATAGGACACCAAAGAGTCATAGTCAAAATCCCCGCCGGCATCCGCGCAGTAGATACGCGCCTGCTTCAGCAGCTTGCCCAATCGATACCCGACCTGGTATACTTCATTATTGCCCAGCTCAAACTCATTCTGTAAATAAAGCTGATAAGTAGTGTCCACATACCCCTGGCGCTCTGGATTCCACTCGACAAAAACCCTGTCCGGGACAGCCTTCGCCAGGCGCCGTACCAGTTCATCGAGCTGACGCTGGTTCTCCGGCGACTTCATATCCACCCTGGCGGTCTTATATACATCTCCGGCCGCACCATCGAAATGGAAAGTCCCGACAATATATACTTTGATCTTCTGCGCAAGCGGAGCAGATGACGCCTGTGAATAAGATTGCAAAAATAAAGATAGAAAGAAGATGCACCCGCAAAAGACCAGAGGATATAGACGTGGGATTCGCATCAGCCAATTTACATCAATGAACGGTCCCGTCCTGATATTTTATTTTGTGTTTGGCGGCTTTTTTCTCAAAGTCCAGCACCTCTTTAGGCTTGGCAACTGCCTGCGTAGAATCAGACAAAGCCCGCCGGGTGGCCTGTGATTTTGACAATTTCCCCAGCTCCCAGCTCTCCGTCCTGGCGACGGACCCATTGATCGGGTCATAGAATTTCCAGACCCCGTCCTTGATAGCAACCCCTTCATTTTTCACAATGACCGTCTTGAACTTATCCGGATGATCAACATCCTCGACCGCGAGCGTATCATAAACTTTATCGGGGTTGAGCGCCACCCAGGTTTCCTCCCGCAGCAAGGTCCCGTTGATCCCGTAATATTGACAAACCCCGTTCTTATTCCCCCACTTGTAGCCCTCCAACCCGATCAGGTCACCTTGCAAACTAAAAAGCCGCCACGCACCTTCCTTTCGATTGTCCTTATACATACCCTCCTCTTCATACCCGGGCTCTCCACGCACCTCATCGAAATGATTCACCCACTTACCCTGCTTCTGACCTTTCTGATCCATCCCATTCAGGGTGTCCCCACGCGGGCCAATGGTATAATCCTTCAGCTGCTGCGAATAACCGCTCAGGCCGGCCAATTGGGCAAAAATCAAGGAGAAAAGTATCCTACGCATGTAATTTAAGTAACGAAAATCATTCCAATTTATTGAGTAGCTTATATTTGTGTATTCAATTGATTGACATGAAAATATATGTTGGCGTCATTTTTTGGGCCCTGTGCGCGATCAGCGCCGCGGCACAGACCTTACCTGCACAGACCCCGGTCTCTCCGGCAACGACCCGCCAACCGTCCGCTCCACCCACGACCCGCCAACCGTCCGCTCCACCCACGACCCGCCAACCGTCCGCTCCACCCACGACAATCCGTCAAATGAAAGAAGAACTGGAAAAGTCTCCCAACCCGATCCTCTATGCTAAACAAGTCCTCAAAAAACACTTTAAGATCGACACCGTCACCATCACCCAAACCCTCCGCTTCGGCGGCCTCGCTGATAGCCTCGCCTATCACGGAAAAATAGGGAAAGTATACGGCCCATACGGCCCACGAAATGCCCGATACCTGGTTCAGGTTCTCAGCAAAGCACCCAACGAATTTTATCACATCAGTCAGATATTCATCGATACTTCCTTCTTCAGTTACCGGATCGCCGACTCCATCGGCAACGTTATTCTTCGGAAATTAAAGGAGGGCTCGGCCACCTTCGAAGATCTGGCAAAAGCCTATGCACTTGGCCGCGACGCCGCGGCCGGCGGCGATATGGGTTGGATCGCACGGGGCGCCATGTTTCCCGTGATAGAACATGAAGTCATCGCTCATAAGAAAGGAGAGGTTTTCAAACTATGGACCAGTGCAGGTCTGAATATTATGCGGAAGGATGACGATCCGAAACAGGATACCGGTTTCACGCTTTTGATGCAGGTGTTTTTATAGGTCGACCCGCTAGCCGTGGCTTCTCATCAGCAGCTTGACTGCCAGACCGGTGAAAATGGCGGTGCCTATACTCAAAAGGGTTCCGATCACTAAATATTCCGTCTTTATTTCCTGCCGGTCTTTTTCACCAAAACGTATAATGCCCTTGGCAGTAATGAGCAAACCGATGGCGGAATATTGGCCCTGAAGGACCATTACCAGTACGATAACCCTTTCGGCTATCCCTATCCATTTCCCTGCATCGACAAGGCTGTTGTCCGGGTCGACGATTTTTTCACTCCAATGTCTGGTGAGTTCTCCGATAAGAATACCCGCAGGGGCCGTTACAAAAACAAAACCCGCCAATGCGACCCAGATATTTCGATCTGTATTCAACCGATGGCGCAGATCATCCAAAATACTCCAGTATTGGAATGTGACCAGCCAGCAACCGCAGATAACCCCGAGATGCAAACCCTGATCGAGCAGGAAATACCGTATCGAACGGGGCCGGTAGGACTTCCAGACGTCGATAAGAAAGTGTGTGATCAGAATAAAAAGAGCGACCGCCCAATAACGCCAGCCGATGAAAAGGTATGCCAGACTTGCTGTCAACAGGGCATGCAGGTAAAGTTTGAGCGAAGCGAAATGCTTCTGATTACGTTCCTCCACCCAGCCGGCAGGCTGCAGGATGAAATCTGTAAGCAGATGCGATAAGATCAGCTTCACCAGCCAAATGGTTTCAGGTATCATGATATTAGTTCAATCAATTGCGAATACTGTTGCAGGATCCTTTCGATCTCCGGCCACCTGCCGGCGTTGGCAAGCTCAGATATTGTGCTCTTGGCTTTCTTGCTGGAAATGGCCAATTGCTGTTGCGTCAGCCCCCGCAATAGCGAGACGATTACATCCGCTTGCTTGCCGGACATATCCAGAAAGATACTATCCAGATAATCGGCCATAATTTCGAATCCGACACTGGCTATCTTGTCGCTGCAGGTGATAGCCAGCCGTCGCTCCGTTTTCTGCAGCTCATCGAGTTCCCTGCCCGATAGAAAAAATGCTTCTCCTTTCGCTGACCCCAGAGAACTAACGGGTAAGGCTACCTCTCCGATTCCGACCCCGATCCGGATATCCCCCCTGACTGACGCCTCCCCTTTTGTCGTTATCTCAATTGTCACTGCCCTGCAGGCGAGCGCCAATTCCAGGGCCTCGGAAGGCTCTTTTATGTAAGCTTGGAAGCTATCGCCACGGTAGAATTCATGCGGATGCGGTTCCAGGAACTTATCCAGCACCTCTAGAAGCCATGATTCCTGAGAGGGTAGTAGTTTTGTAGAATTTACAATATCGCCGGTTAGTACAGCGCTAAAAGTCGGTTTTCGTATGCTCATGCGGTTGGTTCGGCATTTTTACCGATTTTAACCAAAGTTCGGTAATTTTACCGAATTATCCAAGAGTTCGCCATTTTTAACGAACTGAGACGCAGTTCGCCACTTTCACCGAACTATAAAAAGAACCGCACCGCTAGCTCATATCCCTTCAACCCCAACCCCGCAATCGTTCCCTTCGCCTTGGCCGATACATGGGAAATCCGCCGGAACTCCTCCCGCGCATGTATATTGCTGATATGGACCTCGATGACCGGCGCCTTGATAGCAGCGATCGCATCCCCGATCCCGACGGATGTGTGTGTATAACCGCCTGGATTCAGGATGATGCCGTCTGATGAGAATCCGACCCTTTGCAGCTCATCGATCAGCTCTCCTTCAATATTGCTTTGAAAATAGCTGAACGCCACCGCAGGATATTTCTTCTGAAGTTCCTCATAATACTGCCCGAAGGTCTGACTGCCATATACCTCGGGTTCCCGCGTTCCAAGCAGGTTCAGATTCGGGCCGTTGATGATGGCAATACGCATAGATCTCAGGAGTTGTTTTTGATCAATTGGATGAAGTCGTCGAACAGGTACCGCTATCATGTGGCCCCGGCGTCGCTTCCGGATGGTATTGCACCGAAAAAGCCGGCCGGTCCTTCAACCGGATGCCCTCAATCGACTCGTCATTCAGGTTGACATGCGTGACCTCGACATTTGACGCATTCCGCACCGCCTTCGGGTCGACCCCGAAACCATGGTTCTGGGTGGTGATCTCACATCGCCCCGTCACCAGGTTCTTAACCGGATGATTGAGCCCGCGATGCCCATGATGCATCTTAAAAGTGGGAATATCATTCGCCAGGGCCAGTAGTTGATGCCCCAGGCAGATCCCGAATAAAGGCTTTTTCTCCTTCAGGATCTCTCTGACCGTGGGAATGGCGTAGTCCATAGGTGCCGGATCGCCCGGACCATTGGAAAGAAAATACCCGCTTGGGCGGAACTCCCGAAGTCGCGACAACGGCGTCTTCGCCGGAAATACTTTCACATAAGCTCCCCGTTCCACCATACACTGTAAGATATGCTGCTTGACCCCGTAATCCAGTACCGCAATCCGGATCGCCGACGCCGGATCACCCAGCTCGTATTCCTTATCGGTACTCACCACGGATGCCAGTTCCAGCCCGTCCATGCACGGCGTAGCCGCCAGTACAGACTTCAATTCCTCCAGATCGCTGATTTCCGACGAGATCACGCAATTCATCGCCCCTTTGACCCGCACATGCGCGACCAGTGACCGCGTATCTACCTCTTCGATACAGACAATATTGTTCGCCCGCATATATTCATCCAGGCTGCCCTTCGCCATCAGCCGCGAGAACTGATCCTCCAGGTTCCGGCCGATCAGCCCCCGGATCTTTACACCCGCTGACTCCACATCGCTGTCCTTAACGCCGTAATTACCGATGTGTACGCTGTTCATGATCAGGACCTGTCCATAATAGCTGGGATCGGTAAAGACCTCCTGGTAACCCGTCATTCCGGTATTAAAGCAGATTTCACCGGAAGTAGTGCCTCGCTTGCCAAAAGCCTTGCCATAATGAACCGTGCCATCTTCAAGTAACAGGATCGCAGGAGAGGGGGAATTGATAGGAGACATGAAGAATGAAAAATTTTGCGAAATTACTAATTATCAAACAAAAAGGCCGGACTTTTTATCAAGCCCGGCCTTGCACATATTTCAATAGACCTCTGGATTCTTACCCAAAGACTATTCTTCGGTTTTCTTTTCCTTAGCATCGCCTCCCTTGACATCGGCACCCTTAGCAGCTCCGCCTTTGGCGGCTTTGGCCTGCGCAGCCTCCGTCTCTTCACCCGCGGCAGCCTTCTTCCGGCCGCCAGCCCGACGCGTCCGCTTGCCCGTCGCTTCCTTGGCTTCACCTTTGCCCTTCCCGTAAATTTCGTTGAAGTCGACCAGTTCGATCAGCGCCATTTCGGCGTTATCGCCAACCCGTGTGCCCAGTTTGATGATCCGGGTATATCCCCCCGGCCGGCCCGCCACCTTGGCAGCCACCGTAGAGAACAGCTCGGTAACGGCCTCCTTGTCCTGTAAATAGCTGAAAACTACCCGGCGCTGATGGGTCGTGTTGTCCTTTGCTTTCGTGATCAGCGGCTCAATATAGGTCCGCAGAGCCTTCGCCTTCGCCAGTGTCGTAACGATCCGCTTATGCGCGATCAGCTGGCTCGCCAGATTGCTCAACAACGCACTGCGGTGAGCGGAAGTCCGGCCCAAATTCTTGATTTTGTCTCCGTGACGCATGACTGTTAAATTTAAACCTTACACCGTGTCAGGAATTGTAAGGCTATATTAAAAAAAAGCCGACCCCCAATGGGGGGTCGGTCGTAACTACTTATTCATCATCCACCTTGAGCTTGCCAAGGTCCATCCCGAAGTGCAGGCCCCTTTCACCCAGCACCTGCTCGATCTCAGCCAGCGACTTCTGGCCGAAATTGCGGAACTTCATCAGGTCCTCCTGCTCATAGGTCACCAGCTCACTGAGGCTGTTGATCTTGGCGGCCTTCAGACAGTTGAAAGCACGGACGGAAAGATCGAGGTCTTCCAGCGGGGTCTTCAGTATCTTGCGAAGCTGAAGCGTCTGCTCGTCCACCAGGTCTTCCTTCTTCTCTTCTTTATTGTCAAAAGTGATGTTCTCATCCGTAATGATCATCAAATGCTGAATCAGTATCCGGGAGGCCTGCTTAACAGCTTCTTCGGGGTGGATCGTACCGTCCGTCGAGACTTCCATGATCAGCTTTTCAAAGTCCGTGCGCTGCTCCACACGTGTATTCTCAATGGAATATTTCACATTCTTGATCGGCGTAAAGATCGCATCCGTCGGAATATACCCGAATGGCGCGTCTTTCGGCTTGTTGTCCTCGGCAGGAACATAGCCGCGGCCCTTGCCGATCGTTATCTCGATATCCAGTTTGGCAGAAGAATCCAAAGTACAGATCAGCAGACCGGGGTTCATGACCTCGAAGCTGGGCGTAGCTTCACCCAACGTACCGGCCGTGAATTCCGTCCTGTTCTTCAGGCTCAATGTTATTTTTTCCTGAGCCACTTCATGTTCAACCTTTTTCTTGAAACGAACCTGTTTCAGGTTAAGGATGATTTCCACTACGTCCTCCGTTACCCCTTTCAATGTAGCAAATTCATGATCTGCTCCCTCGATCTTCACCCCAACGATCGCATACCCCTCAAGCGAGCTTAGCAATACTCTGCGTAATGCATTCCCGATGGTGACACCGTATCCCGGCTCCAAAGGACGGAATTCGAATTGGGCTTCAAAATCTGTCGCTTTTTGAAGGATGATCTTGTCTGGTTTCTGGAAATTTAAAATGGCCATATTTAAATTTACGATTTAGCTTTTTTAAACGATTTCACCCATCCCCCAAAAAATCATTAGATTCCGGGCCGGGATAAACCGCGAACAATTCGTCATTATTTCGAATACAACTCAACAATCAACTGCTCCTTAATGTTCTCCGGCACGCTTTCCCGCTCTGGATAGGCGATGAACGTCCCCCTGAACTCAGCCTCCGACCAATCCAGCCAGTTGAACTTGGCATTCTTCCCACGCATCTGACTGGTCAGGGCGGTATTGCCGCGCGAAGATTCCTTCAAGCTGATGACATCACCCGGCCGCAGCTGGAAAGACGGTACATTGACCACTTCCCCGTTCACCGTGATATGCTTGTGCGCTACCAGCTGGCGGGCTGCGGGACGCGATGGCGCAATACCCAACCGGTAAACCGTATTGTCCAGCCGGCTTTCCAGCAGCTTGATCAGGGTCTCACCCGTCACACCCTTCCGGCGGTTGGCCTCGTCAAACGTCTTGCGGAACTGACGCTCCAACACCCCATAGGTGTATTTTGCCTTTTGCTTTTCCTTTAGCTGCAACGCGTATTCCCCTGGAGCCTTGCGCTTCTTGGTACCGCCATGCTGACCCGGAGGATTGCTGGTCTTCGTTAAATACTTGCCATTCCCAAGAATGGGCTCGCCAAAAATGCGGGAAATTCTGGTCTTCGGACCTGTGTAACGTGCCATAACCTATTTCTTAGATTTTTAAGTTCCCGGAACAAGCTTATCTAAAAATCTTAAAATTGAAGCTTACCCGGCTTTATAAATAATCCAAGCCCCACCCTGGGCCCGGACCTATACCCTACGCTTTTTCGGAGGACGACAACCGTTATGCGGCAGTGGCGTCACATCCTTGATCATCACCACTTCGATGCCATTGTTGGCCAATGCCCGGATGGCGCTTTCCCGCCCCGAACCTGGCCCTTTCACGTATACATCCACCTTCTTCAACCCCGCATCAAGAGCGGCTTTGGCAGCATCCGAAGACGCCATCTGAGCGGCATAGGGCGTGTTCTTCTTGGAACCCTTGAATCCCATCTTGCCCGCGCTGCTCCAGGAAATGACCTGGCCGTTCTTGTTGGTGAGGCTGATAATGATGTTGTTGAAGCTGGCGGTGATATGGGCATCCCCATAATTATCCACCTTGACGATCCTTTTCTTCGCAGCCGTCTTTGCGCTGCTTGCCTGAGCTTTTGCCATACGCTTTAAATGAGGTAGTCTTTTATTTGGCGCCCCGAAGGCCGCCTTGTTTATTAATACATCCCGTTCACCGGGACCGAACCAGCTCTCCGCCTGCACCTGGCATCTGACGCTGACCCGTTAAAAGGTGCGTATCCATCGCTATTTCTTCGCTACTTTCTTCTTGCCGGCAACCGTCTTCCGCTTGCCCTTCCGCGTACGGCTATTGGTACGGGTCCGCTGTCCACGAACCGGTAACCCCTTCCGGTGCCGAAGACCCCGATAACAGGCAATATCCAGCAACCGCTTGATATTCATCTGAACTTCCGAACGCAACGCACCTTCCACCTTGAACTCATTGGTAATGATGTTCCGGATGGCATTCAGCTCCTCATCATTCCACTGATTCACCTTCTTGTCGAAGTCAATGCCAGCAGCAGTGAGAATGTACTGGGCAGAAGAACGACCAATACCAAAGATATAGGTCAGTCCGATCTCTCCTCTTTTATTTTTTGGTAAGTCTACACCGGCAATACGAGCCATATTCTAATTTTTCTTTTTAAACGATTTAACCTTGCCTTTGCTTAAAGCGGGGATTCTTCTTGTTGATAACATAAAGCTTCCCCTTCCGCCTCACGATCTTGCAATCGGCACTACGCTTTTTAATGGATGCACGAACTTTCATGATGAGTTATTTGTCTTTTTTATTGGTATCATGCAGTCGAGACCTTCGTCGAAGCTTCGTTCCTCGCTTCTCCTCGCTCGTTCCCTTCGCTTCGCTCGTGAATGCCTCGTGTCATGACTATACGTTTATTTATATCTGAATATAATCCTTCCCCTCGTCAAATCGTATGGGCTCATTTCCACCCCAACCTTATCCCCCGGCAAAATCCGTATGTAATTCATCCTCATTTTCCCAGAGATGGTAGCCAGTATTTCATGACCATTTTCCAACTTCACCTTGAACATCGCATTGGACAAGGCTTCCAGAATGATACCATCTTGTTTGATGAGTGCTTGTTTCGCCATACAGTTTTTGGGAGCGCAAAGATAAGAATTAATTGAATTACATCAAAAAATAATCAATCTCCGAACCCCTATTTGGTGCGAATGTACTCTAGTGGGCCGAAACATCCGACGGCCGGGCCAAATCCACCTTCGTCATCTGATGATAATGATTCTGAAGCTCATGCACAGCCAGCTCCCGGGTAATATGGCGCCGATCCTCCCGATACCACATCTCAAAATTGGAGAAATTCCCATTCTGGGACAATAAAATACGGAAAGGCCCCTTCAGGTACTTAACCTTGCCATCCGGCATGTTTTGGCGCTCAAAACCAAATTGTAGCAGCTGCCCCTCATCCACCGCAATCCCGTCCAAATCCTTCGGACTATACCAGAAATCCTGGGCACTCGTCTGCACATCGACCTGCTTTTCATCCCCATTCAGCCCGATCACCTCTCCCTCTATCCGCTGGCCGTTATACTCGACCAGTACAAGGTCCCCCATTCTTAATTCATGAAACTGGATCATATACAATCGTTTTTGTTTTTCCTAATTTACGGGATTTTCCTTCGAATTCCAATCCTGGTTCCTACGCCCACGGTATCCTATCGCGAATCCACCCGCCGTCCCCCCGAATACGTCGCCACCACCTGCGTCTGCAACACCTCACCCGCCCCCGTGTTCATCAGGTCCCTGTCCAGGATCACGAAATCCGCCCGTTTCCCCTGTTCCAGGCTCCCAATCTCTCTCTCGAGACAATCCGCCTTTGCCGCCCAGATCGTCATCCCCCGGATCGCCTCCTCCCGCGAAAGCGCATTCTCTGGCTCCCAGCCACCCGCGGGATATCCCTTCGAGTCCACCCGGAAAACGGCCGCCAGGAACGTCTTGAATGGGCTGATATCCTCCACCGGAAAATCCGTGCCCAGCGGTAACCAGCCATTCTCCCCCAGCAGCCGCTTGTAGGCGAAGCCCCTTTCAGCCGGACCGGCCCCAGCCTTTCCTCCGCCCAATACATATCACTCGTCGCATGCGTCGGCTGCACCGACGGGATGATCGAGTTTTGCCCGTAAAGATCAAAATCGGCATCATTCACCACCTGCGCATGCTCCACCCGCCATCGCTTGTCGTTCTTACCATGCAGATATTTGCGGTAGACGGTCAGGATCATTCGGTTCCCTGAATCCCCGATCGCATGCGTGCATAGCTGCCAGTCCGTCCCGATCAGCCTCGCAGCAAGCGAATCATAATGCGCCAAAGGGCTTAGCAGAAATCCCTGCCACCCCGGCTGGTCACTATACGGCTCCAGTAAACACGCCCCGCGGCTCCCCAGGGCGCCATCCGCATATGCTTTTACCCCTTTTACGTAAAGCAGGTCGGTCTTATAAGGCCCCTTAGGCAGATAATAGTTCAGGTCTTCAGGATTGTCCCGGACCATCACATAAATGCGCATTTTTAGTATCCCTGCTTTCTGTAACGAGTCCAGCCCGTCAATCGCCTGCCGCCCCAGACCTGGCTCTGTTACCGTCGTCAACCCCTGTGCGAAACAATGTCGCTGCGCCGAATCCATCCGCTCTCTGAACTCAGCAGCCGTCATCTCGGGGATAGTCCGATTGATCAGCTGTTCAGCATTGTCGACAAGGATACCTGTCAGCTTTCCATTTTTTGTCTCAATCAGGCCGCCTTCCAACTTCTCACCAGGATGAATACCCGCCAGCTCAAGTGCCTTCGCATTGGCGATCATCGCATGCCCATCCACCCTTATCAACACGACCGGCGTCCGCGGAAATGCCTGGTTCAATAAAGTATTGTCCGGAAATTTCTTGCCGGGGAACTTGTTTTGATCCCAGCCGCGGCCCGTGATCCAGGGCAGACCCGGGTGATCGGCGGCGAATTGGTCGACCCGCCGCACCACTTCTTCAAAGCTGCCGCTTCCAAAAAGCGAGGCCGTAAACAACGAGCTGCCATATGACACGAAATGGCCGTGAGCATCGATAAACCCCGGATAGATCACTTTTCCTCCCGCGTCCAACATTTCTGCAGCCGTATACCGTTCCTTAATATCGGCATCCGCGCCTACATCAAGTATCTTTCCGTCCTTTATGGCCATCGCCTCCGCCCTTCCGAAAGCGCTATCGACAGTATAGATTTTTGCACCATAGACGATAAGGTCTGCGGGTTGTTTACCACGGCAGGAGTAAAAGAGGATAGCTACCAGGCCGGAAATAATCGAATAATGTTGGAATCTCATCAGCAGCTCATTTTGGATAAAAATACTCATTTTGATCATCTCCGTGCTGCGCTTTTCAAGATATGCTTGTCATAACGGGTATAAAACTTGTGTCGATGAAAATAGGCCCCTTGCTTTTTCTCATCATTTTCCTGGCCGGCTGCGAAACCTTTACCCCACCAGCGATCCCACCGAACGGCAAATATTCTGTCTCGAACCTGCAGGAAACCGACACCCCCTATATTATGACGATAACCGACACTCTGACCTTTTGCCAGAAGAATACGATATTGCAACTGGACCAGCAGACACAAACCTATCGACAGATCCTGCCCGATACTGCCTGCCCGCTGGTGCAACCATTCAAAGATTCGGGCCTTTGGCAAGTAAACCGCTATGGAGACGGTGGAATGGTGGACAGTGTGCCGTTCGGGCTCATAGACAGCAGTAAGAATAAATTCGCCATATATTTCGCCGTCATGCGCAATGGGAATCATGTCAGTATCATGGAGACCTTTCAGCGGCAATAGCCCTACCCGCATGGCCCCCTATCCCGCGCCTGGCCCCCCTACTCCGCCCAGCTCATCGTATATCCCGGATTCTCGATCTCCAGCGCTTCCTCCGTCAGCATCAGCGGATGGAACGTGTCGACCATTACCGCCAATTCCTTCGTTTCCTTCGCACCGATACTCCGCTGAACGGCCCCGGGATGCGGCCCGTGCGGAATACCCCCCGGATGTAGCGTGATCATGCCTTTCGTGACATTCTTCCGACTCATGAAGTCTCCGTCAACATAATACAGCAGCTCATCGCTATCAATATTACTATGGTTATAAGGAGCAGGGATCGCCAGCGGATGGTAATCGAAAAGCCGCGGACAGAAGGAGCAAACCACAAAGTTCCGCCCCTCAAACGTTTGATGTACCGGCGGCGGCTGATGCACCCGGCCGGTGATCGGTTCGAAATCATGAATACTGAACGCAAACGGATAACAGCAGCCATCCCAGCCCACCACGTCAAAAGGATGGTGCCCGTAATGGATCCCGTAGATCCTGCCCTTTTTCTTTGTCCGGATCAGGAAATCTCCCTTCTCATCATGGGTGGTCAGCGACTGCGGTCCGCGAATATCCCGCTCACAGTAGGGCGAATGCTCCAGCAGCTGTCCATACGGGCTTAAATATTTTTTGGGATACCGGATCGGGCTGAAGGACTCGACAATAAACAGCCGGTTATCCCGGTCATCGAACCGAATCCTATGGATCGTCCCCCGCGGTACGACAAGATAATCTCCGTAACCGAACGACAAATCCCCATACATCGTCTCCAGCACCCCTTTGCCGGAATGAATAAAGATCAGTTCATCCGCATCCGCATTCTTGTAAAAATAATCCTCCATGCTGCGCTCCGGCGCCGCCAGCACAATGTGACAGTCGCCGTTGACCAGAACCGGCTTGCGGCTTTTCAGATAATCCTCCGCGGGCGCTATCCGGAACCCGTCCAGACACCGGTGTTTAAGCATCCGCTCCTCCGCCACCCGCGGCTGAACATCATAAGGTTCATCCGCTGCGATGATCTCCGTGGGCGGATGACAATGATACAATAGCGAATAATCATTGGAAAAACCCTCCGTGGAGAAAAGTTGTTCCGAATAGAGCGATCCGTCTTCACGGCGGAATTGGGTGTGACGTTTGTGAGGAACCGTTCCCAGCGAATAATAGTGAGGCATAAGCTGTCGTTGGTCTAAAATTAGTTAAATCTTCCCTCTTATGTTTTTATAACCTTTATCTTTAGCAAAAATTTGTTTTCCCGGTGCCTACCCGAACGTTGCGATTGTTCTGCATTTGCTTGACCTTTTGCTTTTTTTCCTGTTGCTTTTTTTCCTGCCAGGAGCGAACCAAGACCATGAGCTTCTATTATTGGAATCCCACTTTTTCCCTGGACAGTATAGAAGGAAATATCCTGCAGGACAACGATGTCCATACCCTGTATATCCGCTACCTCGACGTCGACTGGACCCCGGCGGATTCCGCACCTGTTCCGATGACCCACTTCAGCTATGGGACATCACCCGTTGGCTATACCATCATACCCGTGGTAAGCATCCGCAACCGGGTTTTTGAAAAACTGAACCCCGCATCGATCCCCGCTTTCGCCGCCGATATAAATACCCGCGTCAGATCTATCAACGAGACCCGTCACCTCCACAACCAGGAGATCCAATTCGACTGCGATTGGAGCCCCCGGACGCGGGAGAATTATTTTTCCTTTCTGCGCGAATACCACCGTGAATCAGTCCAATCCATCTCCTCCGCAATCCGGATGGCCCAGCTTAGAAATACGGGACAGGTCGGCACCCCGCCCGACGATTACGGCGTACCGCCCGTCGATTTCGGCGTCCTGTTCTATTTTAACCTCGAGGAGACCGATACCGGCAACGGACGCTCCATCTATGAAAGAGCTGCCGCTCATCATTATACGCCATTCCTTCGATCCTACCCGCTGACCCTTGACGTCGCATTGCCGGTCTTCCCCACCGCCAGGGACACCCGCGACGGAGAAGATCTGTTCGAGATCATTACCGATATCAATCGTCATTCCAATCACCGCATCCGTAATCTGATCTTTTTTGACCTAAACCGCCAAAATCTGGCACACTACGACCGGAATGTATTCCGGGAAGCGCTCGCCCGCTTCAATTAACCGCTAATTCACTACCATGCTTCGGATCGGCCTCCTGTCTGATACACACCACTACCTTGACGAGGCCATCTTCGGCCATTTCGAACATTGTGACGAGATCTGGCACGCCGGTGACGTTGGCACCGCGGACCTCGCCTGCCGCCTGTCCAGCTTTCGCCCGCTACGCGGCGTCCATGGGAACATCGATGGCCCGGATGTCCGCAGCGCATTTCCCGAAAAACTCCGCTGGCAATCGGAAGGGGTCCGCGTACTGATGACCCATATCGGCGGCTACCCACCCCGCTATAATCCTGCGATCATGTCCGAACTCCGGAGGGACCCACCCCAGCTTTTCATCTGCGGCCACTCCCATATCCTGAAGATCATTTATGACGACAAACTGAAATGCCTTCACATGAACCCGGGAGCGGCCGGCAGACAAGGATGGCACTCCGTCCGAACCCTCATTCGCTTTACCATCGACGGACCCGAAATGAAAGATTGCCAGGTCATCGAATTGGGCAAACGTTAAAAACCGATTCCCCAATCATATCGCTGCTCCAGCACCGGCTTGCCAAAAGCCCCCGATTCCTTCTCCGCCGCCAGCCGAAAGCCGTGCCGAATATATAAGGAAGCCGCCGCACCCAGCTCATGCGTCGTCCATAAATACGAGCTTCGGTAACCACTGGCTGTCATGAAATCCATATACAGCTCCATTAGCTTTTTACCCAACCCTATCCCCCGGTATTCCGGCTCGAGATAGAAATAGCGTAGCTGTGCAATCCCCTTCTCCCGATGCATTAACAACAGAAAGCCCACAATGCGATCCCCATGCTCGCAGATCCAGGCCCGATCTGCTTCCGGATCATAGTTTCGATAGAACTCTGCGACGCCCTCCCCTACATAGGCTTCAAATGAAATCCCATACCCGTATTCCCGGTTATACAGGACACCATGCCGGTATATGACATAACCCAGATCGCCCGGCCGCAGATCGGTCCTTATCGTCACATCATTCAAATTCATGGCAGTAAATTATTTTTCGCGATGATCCGCCTGATCTCGATCATTTTCCCCACCAGCTGCTGACCATCTTCTTCCGACAAATTCTTAAAGGCAGTCGCCACCTGTTCATCTGACGCCCGATCAAGTAGCCCGAACGCTTTCTTTCCTTTCGCAGTTAGGGCCAGCGTGACCATTCGCCGGTCCGCCACAGATCCAACCCGGCTTACCAGTTTCCTCCCCTCAAGCCGGCGCAGGATACGGCTCAGATACCCCTTGTCCATGGCAAGCATCCCGATCAGGTCCGAAGCCGTAAGCCCCGGATGGTGATACAGCTCGAACAATATCCTGGCCTCAGGTAGCGAGTAATCGCTATCGAGGATATGGTCATTAACCAACCCGATGATAGAAGTGTAAAAGCGATTAAATGCTCTGATCTCCTCGATGAATTGCGGTTTCATGATCCGAAAAGTTGAATTTCGACAAAAAATTGCTCCACAAAATATGAATCTTCGCTTCGCTCGATTCTGTCTCTATACGGTTAATGTCTGCGCTTGACCTTCGTCGGACCTGCTTAGACCTTCGTCGGAGCTGCTTAGACCTTCGTCGGAGCTTCGTTCCTCGCTCCTCCTCGTTCGTGGCGTTCGTTTCACTCCGCCACTCCTCGCCGGACCTTCGGCAAGACTTCGTTCCTCGTCTTACCTCGGTCGCATCCTTCGCCAAAGGCTCGGATGCCTTCGTTCCTCGGGTACGCTTCGCTCGGTTCCCCTATCGGTCGTCAAGTGCGAATTGGCTCCGCCCAATTTAGAACAATTAGTTGATTTTGTCAACTAAATATAGCGTTATAACGGATTGTTGTAGTTTTAATCAAACGGAATACGTTAAATGCTGAATACGTTCTCCCCCGCCAGCTTCCGGTCCCGCTGCGACGAAGTGGTCCGCTCCGACAACGACCTGGCAACCATCATCCGGTCCCACGGTTACCCGCCGATGTGGAATCGGCCTAATACGTTTGAAACCCTCGTCCACATCATCCTCGAACAACAGGTCTCGCTGGCCTCCGCTCTCGCCGCACTCAACAAACTGCGCGAATATATCGGCGAAGTCACCCCAAACAAGGTCCTGCTGCTTTCTGATCAGGAGTTGAAGGCTTGCTATTTTAGCCGCCAGAAGACAGGTTATGTGAAATTCCTGGCTGAATCGGTGGTCTCGAGGCACATAGACCTGAAAACATTGGCCGGGTTACCCGACGATGAGATCCGGGCAACGCTTACCGCACTAAAAGGCATTGGAAACTGGACAGTCGACGTGTACCTCATCTTTGCCCTTCAGCGGGCTGACATCTTCCCCCTCGGCGATCTCGCCGCCATAAACGCCCTGAAGCGCATTAAACAACTCCCCAAAGACACCCTCCGCGACTCCCTGCTGCCGATCATCGACCGCTGGAAACCACATCGGACCATCGCCACCATGCTGCTTTGGCATTTCTATCTGTCTTCACCCGCGAAGAAATAAAGGACCTCCTAAAGGTATTCGAGTATCTTAGCACGCAGCTCGTTCGGCTTAAATGGCTTGCTGACAAAATCGTTCATCCCGCAGGAAATGATCTCGCTGATGATCTCATTCTTTGGCGACGCCGTTACCGCGATGATCGGGATGTCTTTAAAGTGCTTGCGGATCTTCCGGGCACAGGCAAATCCATCCAGCACCGGCATCTGGATGTCCATCAGGATCAGGTCGTATTTCTTCCGGGCGACAAATTCAAGCGCCTGCCGGCCATCCACTACCAGATCGATCTCGCCTCCCCACCCCGTAATAAATCGCCTGGCAATATTGGCATTGAACAAATTGTCTTCCGCCAACAGGATTCGCTTATTCCTGAATTGCTCGTTCGTTTTGGAGACTACCTTCGGAGCCTGCGCCGTAACAACCGCTTCACCGACTTCGCCACGCTGGAGCACAACGCTAAAATGAAAGGTCGACCCCTTTCCGGGTGTGCTGTCAAGGAGGATTGTGCTGCCCATAAGCTCGACCAGCTTGGTCGATATGGACAACCCCAGACCCGTACCGCCATACAGCCGGGTGGTGTCGCTGTCCGCCTGCGTAAACTGCTCGAAAATCTTCTCTTGCTTGTCCTTGGCAATCCCAATGCCGGTATCCATCACCGAAAACCGCGCAGAAAAGAGTGAACCATTATCCTCCGTCATCTCCACCTTTAGCTTGACCGACCCTTCCTGCGTGAATTTGATCGCATTGCTGATCAGGTTGTTCAGTACCTGCGATATCCGGAAATTATCCCCCTTCACACAGAAGGGTATCCGCTGATCGAATTCGACGTCGAAGACGATCCCCTTCTCCTTGGCTTTATAGCTGAACGACTGGTAAAGGCTCTGCGCAAGCTCCCGCAGATTGAAATCAATGGCCGACAACTCTATCTTGCCTGAATCCAGCTTCGTAAAATCCAGAATGTCGTTGATGATATGCAAAAGACTCTCTCCGGAGAATTGCAGGGTCCGCAGGTCCTCCTGTTGATCCTCCCGCGGTTGATTCAGCATGAGCAGATGCGTAATCCCGATAACGGCATTCAACGGCGTCCGAAGCTCATGGCTCATCACACTGAGGAACTGTGATTTCGCCTTGGCCGCCTGCTCCGCCTTCTCTTTCATTTGAACCAGTTCCTGCTCCCGCTGCTTGCGACTCGAGATATCCCGGATAAAGCCGTTATAATAGAACTCCTGATCGTTATGGATGGCCGTGACTGCCAGCTCCATCGGGAACTCGATGCCACTCTTCCGGATCCCCGTCAGCTCGAGCCGTTGATTGAGAATGTGAAAATCATCCGGGTCAAGGAACAGCTCAAATCCGGTCCCATCGGGCCGCCGGGCTGCCGGTGGGATGATCGTCTCCATCAGCGTCCGCCCCTTTACCTCCTCCTCCGTATAGCCGAATATCTCCGTCGCCGCCTTGTTCCAGTGAATAATATGCCCATCCTGGTTGGTTATGACGATAGCATCCAGCGCCGAAGAAATCACGCTGCCCAGCATCAACTCATTCTTCCGCAGCAATTTTTGCGTGACTTCATTCTCTTTGATTTTCTGATCGAGCGCGATATTAAGCTGTTCGGATTCAGCCAATTTCTCCAGAAAGATTTGCTCGATCTGCGCTTGTGAGAAAATCCCCAAATGCTCCCGGTCGACGATCTCCTTGGGGATCAGCGTCAGCATATGTGGGAACATCTCCAGTTCCTTATAACGGGCAGAGAACGTCTCATAGGTCTTCTCAAAGATCTTTCCCGCCAGCGTATCTCCGTAATTGCTGCTAACGAATTGGAACGCGTCGAAGCTCAGGAACTGCAGCTTCCGGAAGCTCTCCTGATCACTGATCTGCTCTTCCAATACCGTCAGTTCCCGCATTTTCTTTTCAAAATATCCGTCTCCCGCGCGACCGAACTTTTCCCTGACCGCCTCCAGGAAGGTTTGCAGAAATTGAATCGCCAGCGTATTCTTCTGCTCCGTTTCGCTGACAAATAAAATATTGAAAATGGAGCCTTCATTGAGCAGAGCGGGAAAGCGTTGCCGGATACCCTGCCGCAACGGTCTTCGCGAAAGCTTTTCCGCCAGCTCGAAGGAGGTTAAATATTTTTCGAAAAGAAGATAGGCATGAAATACTTCCTCCGAGTCTTTCATCGCTGCCTTGTATCCCAGTTGGATCAGTTGCTGCGCATTGACAGGCGCCGAGATGCAGCTGATAAGATACTCAAACAGCGATTGGTAAAGCGCAGATTGATCTTCGGCCCTCGGTTGAGCCGAAGGCCTTCCCATTCCTTTCAGGAAGTTTTTGAGCATTGGTTCTGACCGGGCTATGCCCCTTTGCTGGCCTTATAAATGGAGTAAAAACCTAATCCCGACAACCCCCAGGTTACCACAAGCGCAACGAACCACGCGATAGAACCGCTTAATGAACCCAGGAGTGTCTTGAAGATATTGACGCCGTAATAATGCTCGATCTGCATATGCAAATGACCAATCGCCATGACCAGAAAACCCCAGGCCATGAAGGTCATGCCCTTCCCGAATTTCCCACCCTTCAGAGCGTGTGCAGTTAGAAATGCAAACAGGACCGCAATGAAAAGAAAGGGCAATTCCATCACGCCAAACCAATAGCTCATATTGCTGGCATGAGTAGCCGCTGCCGAATTGTTGACCTGCATCAGGCTGCAATTTACCTGGCCTTGCGCCGCCGGAGAAGAAACGGCAATTGCTCCGATGGTAATAATCAGTAGGGTTAAGGGTCTAAAATTTTTCATGACAATATGGATTTTTGAACAATAAATTAGCAGTTTTTCCCGTCTGGATAAGGTCAGACCCAATTCTAAATGAGCGCAACCGATAGAAAATATTACGTAAGTAGCTAACGCATAGCGAACAAAAAAATTGCAGATATGCAAAAAATCCGACCCCCATTCGTCTTTGACGAAAACCTTAACTCCTCCTTCCTCGAAGAGCTCTTTGAGGGCGATACCAAATACGCAGAAGCCGTCTTTGAAGATTTCCTCAAAGATCTTCCGGAATACTGGGGAAAAGTGGAAACTGCATACCATAATAGGAATCTTCCCATACTGGGAACAAGCGTCCACACCTGCAAAACTTTATTCGGCTACGTCGGTTTTACGGATCTTCAGGAGCTTTGTCAACAATTCGAAAACAAATGTTCCGTTAATAGTCCGGAAGAATTACGTGTGGACTATATCCTTCTCATTCAAAGAAAAGAACGGGCTCAGCACATCATAGAAAAGGAATACGCCAGACTTAGGCTCTTCAATGGAGATAAGGATTAAAAATCGAACCGGAGAACTTCGGGTCTACCACCGGTAGACCCTCGTTAGAGCTTCAGCCTTGCCACTGGCAAGGCCTCGCTCGCAACCTTGCGGTTGCCTTCGCTACGCTTGGTTGGGCCGTTCGGGTTCGTTTATTTGGATTTTGGACATGAAACTTTCGTGCATCATAGTAGAAGACATCCAGATCGCCGCGGATTTCCTCCGCAAATTCTGCGAAAAAAGTGACCTCGTTGAAGTCAAAGGGCATTTCCTAAATGTGATGGACGCCCTTGAATACCTCGACCAGGAAAGGGTGGACCTTCTCTTCCTGGATGTTGAAATGCCCGGCGCCAACGGCTTCGAGCTGCTCGACCGTCTTACCTATTCCCCCATGATCATTCTGACGACTTCCAAAACCGAGTATGCCTTCAACGCGTTTCAATACCATGTGAACGATTACCTGAAAAAGCCCTTTACCTACAAACGTTTCCTCGAAGCCATCGGTAAACTTCAACAGCAGACTTCCGAGACTTCACCTGCGCCGCAGCTCCCCGCCGCCTTACAGACCGACGCTGAATTCCTCTTTATCAAAGCCGATGATAAACTGACAAAGATCAGGAAAGACGATATCCTTTTCCTCGAAAGCATGCGTGACTACGTTAAATTTGTCACCCCTTCAAGGAGTTACATGACCTATAGCACGCTGAAGAATATGGAAGAAAAACTCATCGGCCAAACTTTCTTGAAAGTCCATCGGTCCTATATCGTCAACCTCAGTAAGATCGACGACATCCGCGGGAATACTATTTATATTCTTGGGAATCAGATTCCCATCGGTAAAGGTCACAAGGAAGACCTCGAAGCCCGCCTTAACATCCTTTAGCTGGTCGCGATCTCGCCAGTCCTCCCCCGCCTCCCAGGCCCCGCCTCGTTCAGGTTTAATTCGCTCGTCGGGGATTTCCTTCTTTCGTCGGGCAAAACCACCCCTTAGTCGAAAAAGTTTCCCATTGGTAACCTTCTTTTGCATCTTTGTATCAGCAAAACGACGATGTCCTGATCCGAAAAACCAAACGTCCAAATCCAGTATCACAATCCAACCGATCCTTGAAAATCCAAATCGTAAGATCCACATCCTAACATTGAAAATCCAAATCCAAACCGTAAGACCCGTATTTTAATCCGTACCCTGAAGAACCTGTATCCGACAATCCTGAAAACCCAACTACGATCCACCATCCTTGGAAGCCGAAACGTAATCCATCATCCGAAAAACCTGGAAGTGCCAGGGACAAACCTGAAAGCGTGAAATCCGTCCAAATGATTCTGTTCTGATCGATCCCTCAAGCCTGAAACTGAAAGATCGTTGGCCCTGACAAAAAATTGCCGCCACGGAATACCGTGGCGGCTTTATTATTCGAATCACTCAAATCCTATATCCAGGGCCTGCCCACCCCCGCCCGGAACGGCCAGGGTACCGTCGCCAGGATAATGATCAGCGCGATCAGGAATAGCCAAAATGCCCGTTTGAACTTAGCCGGGTCCGGAATCCTCTTTTTGGCTACACCCCGCCCCACTGTGATCAGCGCAACCGCAATCAACATCCCCGCAAAATGCTCGACCACCCAGTAGCGCATTACCGCATTTTTCATCACTACGCCCATCCCGTTGTCCAACGCAAATGATAGCCCGAACGCTCCGAAAACCCATAAGACCAATCCAAGCAATAAGGTGGTATGCGCAGCAATCATCAGGAACAAGCCCAGCTTGCGGTCCCCGCTGGAAAAGGACCTGCCGGAACTCATCCCGGAATAACTCTGAACAATCGCAGCAAGTAACAAAAGCAGGATCACCCAACGAAGAAGACTGTGCAAGAGCAATAATGTATGCATGCTCAAATCTACAACAGCTCTTCCATTCTCCGCCCCCTCGGGAACAATTTCTTTCCGGATCGCCGAGACCGTCCTCCGTCCGGTTAAAGTTCCTTAGATTTGTCCCATGACGGACCAATCGTTGAGAAACCTCCTGATATTGCTTTGCAGTGTTGTCATTGGCATGACCGCATGCAATGGCTCCGGTACCGGAAAGGAAGCAGGCCGGGAGGCCATCCTAACCCACCCCCCCTATTCATCGCTGACTGATAGCATCGGGAAACATCTAAGCGCCGATGAGGCCGGCCTCTACTTCAGAAGAGCCGAGCTGCTTTCGCACAACGATCAGCACGAGCTCGCCGCCGCGGACTATGGTCGGTCATGGGACCTCCGGCCCGACGAAGCCACGGGGGCACGCTATGCCGCTACACTTACCATCATCGGCCAGATGGACAAGGCCATTCATCTTCTGCAGGCCTGCTCCCGGAAATTCCCCGCAGATAAGGATTTCCCCGCCAAGCTCGCTGAGCTCTATGCCCAATCAAACCGGATGCAGGACGCGATCGCGGTCTACGACAATATCCTCCGGGCCGACACGCTCAATGATGAAGCCTGGTATGAAAAAGGGCTGCTGCTGGAAAAGAAAGGCGACACTCCCACCGCCATCCTGGCGCTGCGGAAAGCTTATACCATCCAACCCGTCAATACCTATGGCCTGGAACTGGCGCATTTGTATGCAGAGAGCCGCGATCCCGCCTCCCTCCTTCTTTGCGACGCCGCACTTCGTAGAGATTCCTCTCATGACCTGCTGGACCCCTTCTTCATAAAGGGGATCTATTTTTCCAATACGGCACAGTATAAGAAGGCGATCATCCAGTTCGACTCCTGCATCGGCCGCGATTGGAAATTTGCCGACGCCTATCTCGAAAAGGGAATCGCCCAGTTCAAACAGAACCAATATCAGCCGGCCATGGAATCCTTCCAGATGACCGTTAGAGTCTCGGAAACTTATGCCGACGGCTATTTCTGGATAGGACGCTGTTTCGAAGCAAACGGAAATAAGGACCAGGCGATCGCTTATTACCGTCAGGCGCTGGCGCTTGATAAGAATTTTACAGAGGCAGCAGAACGCATCAAACGGTTGGAATAACTATATTTAATATCTCTATCTTTATAACTATGGCACTCGTCGCCCCTTCCCTGCTCGCTTCTAATTTCCTGCGCCTCGCTGATGAATGCAAAATGCTCAACGAGAGTGAAGCCGACTGGCTACACCTCGATGTTATGGACGGCAGGTTCGTTCCAAATATCAGCTTCGGCCTGCCGGTGATCGCGCAGATCCGAACCGCTACCACCAAGACCTGCGACGTTCACCTGATGATAGAGGAGCCGGAAAGATATACCGAAGCCTTCAAGGAAGCGGGCGCCAACCGCCTCACCGTCCACTATGAGGCTTGCCGTCACCTCCACCGCAACATTCAACAGATCCATTCCCTGGGGATGGCCGCCGGCGTTGCGCTCAATCCCGCTACGCCCGTAGAATTTCGACCACCG